>Ga0265297_10000190_pt1 | contig 206371 bp, 216 predicted proteins | sample Munlanlwell13791_FD_192502 | JGI IMG/M metagenome (GOLD analysis project Ga0265297, IMG submission 192502) | Leachate microbial communities from a municipal landfill in Southern Ontario, Canada - Leachate well 137-91 | ecosystem: Engineered > Solid waste > Landfill > Unclassified | place... | reverse complement strand
GCGATTTGCTGCAGGGATTTTCCTTGCCACAATCCCTGCTGGATCTGCTCTCTTTCTTCTACGGACAGATGTTTGTATTGCATACACTCATTTTACCAGAGTGTTGCACTTACTTATTGAACCAACTTCGTAAAAACCGAAACTAAAATAATGGAGGTCCGACCTCCAACATTAATCATTCGAATCTTAAAGCGATTAAACCGAACTCTTTGATTTTTTCTTCGTAACCGGGGAAACCGTGGTACATCTTTATCAAATCGCCTTCGGTAGTTAGTTTGGGCGCGATATCTTGAATACGGTGCTTCTGCAGCATTTCGGAAATGCTTTTAAAAATCTCGGCGCTTTTCACCTGTTTTTCAAATTTATCGGCATCGCAAACAAAAATAACCGTATCCCCCGCTTTAATATTTTTGTACTTAACGGTAGCGGCTCTGGTCTCAACAGTCTTCTTGCCGCTCCGGATATTTTCAAAAATATCCTTATCAGCTTGTCTAAATCTTAAACTGTATCTAACCATAATTTTATAGTTTTCGCCACTTCTTCAGGGATACCTTTGATGCATTCGTAATTTTTTATTTCATCAGCGTTTACCCATGCGAAATCAGTAAAAGCTCCTTTTTCTATTTTTACTTCCCCGCTTTTATATTGCGCGGCAAATTTGATAAGCACCACTGGAATCTCGTCCGGTCTGACAAAAGCGACGCTATTTATGTATCGCAGATTTTTCTCTATCTCAACACCCGCTTCTTCTTTTGCTTCTCTTATCAACAACTCCTCTACTGCGTCTTCGAAATCGAGTACATCGCCGTTTAATCTTGTCGGTTTTGCGATATCTAATTGATTCCATTCGAGCTTTCCACCAGGAACGCAATATTTGCCCGGATGCACTTTTTCAGTCTCGCTTCTTTTGAGAATCAGGCACCGGCCGTCGCTCTCGCGGAAAATAATAACATTCGCCACGAAATAAAACAGCTTGTTTTCTTTTGCGTTTTTTAAACTTATTTTCTGGGCCGGCATACGATTTGTTTATAAGTTATTCTACTTCCCGTGGCACTTTCTGTATTTTGCCCAATTCTTATAATTATGCTATTTTAAATTAAGCAGCGGTGAGGTTTGGCCACCCTCCCGCTTCCCCAAAAGGGTGACGTTGCTCGGCTGCCGCGAGAGTCGGGGGGAGCAATCTGCTCCTTGTACACAAAGCCCTGACGCAATTCTCGCGGCTTTTTCCTTTTTACTTCCCGTGGCACCTCTTGATCTTCAATCCCTATCCACAGGGATTATTAAGACAGGACTATATTTCAGATGATTTCTTAAACTGCTTATCGCCCTTTCTATAACTCGGATTGGAATTCTTTTAATTTTCCCGTCAAAAGGATCGGCGATTTCTATATCATCCTTAACCTGTCTTACTGCGACTACGAAGTGTGGAGCGCGAAGAACCTTTTGAAGATAATAACAATCCAGATAAACAATTACCCTGCCGTCTTCTAAAAGTTTACTAAGCAACTTGGCATCAATTTTTTCATTCACTAATTTGACACCATCACCTTTTTGCTTCTGAAGTTGGCTGAAGTAATATTTATTTTCAACATACGCTATAATTTCTTTTTTATACTTATTGGCAACAAAATTAAGCTGTCCAATAAGATAATTAAACTTCCATCCGTGTTTCCAGATTTCTATCTCATCTTTTCTTGTTTTGCCAACTACCATAAGAAGGCAGCATGGCAAACAAGTTTCGTATGTTGATTGCTTTATTATCTTCATATTATTCTCCTACGCGCCATGACACCTCTTATATTTTTTGCCCGAACCGCATGGGCAGGGATCATTACGACTCACCTGTCCCTGAGGTTGATTGTGGGACTTCGTAAGTCCCACATTTTCGGTTTGGGGTTTTAAAGAGGCTTTCAGAATAGTGCTGGCGATATTTGTCTCAATCGCATCAAGTAATCTTTGAAACATTCTGTGCCCTTCTGATTTATACTCAACCAACGGATCTTGCTGGCCGTAGGCCCGCAACCTCACCGAATCCCTTAAGGATTCCATCTCTTCCAAATGATTCATCCAAAACATATCTAAGGTCCTCAAGGCGACAACTTTCGCTACCTGATCAAAATTTTCTCCGAGTTCTTTTACTTTTTCTTCACAACCTTGAATTCTTGATTTCCAGTCTTTCTCTTCCAAAAATTCTCTTCTTTTTCTATAAATCACGTCTCGGTGCTTATTCATCACATCATCGTATTCCAAAATATGCTTGCGCACGTCAAAGTTCATGCCTTCGATTTTCGATTGGGCCGATTCGATAGCGCCGGAAATCATCTTATTTTCAATCGGCTGATCTTCCGGTATCTTCAAAAGACCCATCAATGACTTGATTCTGTCGCCGCCGAAAATCCGCATAATATCATCCCCGAGGGAAAGGAAAAACTGCGAAGAGCCTGGATCTCCCTGCCTGCCCGCCCTGCCCCGCAACTGGTTATCAATCCTTCTTGCTTCGTGCCTTTCCGTACCTATTATATGTAACCCGCCCTTCTCACAAACCCTTCGACTTTGCTCGGGGTCCGGAGGATTCCCCCCTAGAACAATATCGACTCCCCTGCCTGCCATATTGGTTGCAATAGTGACAGCGCCAAATTTACCGGCTTGAGCGATAATTTCTCCCTCCTGTTCGTGATGCTTGGCATTTAAAATTTGATGGGGCACCCCTTCTCTTTCCAATAATTTACCCAAGTACTCATTTTTTTCAATGCTGGTCGTACCCACCAATACCGGCTGGCCGGTGGCATGCCTTTCTTTTATTTCCCTGACCAAAGCGTTTAATTTGCCATCGTGTGTTTTGTAAACCCTGTCCGGCAATTCTTTCCTCTGCATCGGCTTATTGGTGGGGACTATCACCACTTCTAATTTATAAACTTTGTCGAATTCTTCGGCTGAAGTCGAAGCGGTTCCAGTCATGCCGGCTATTTTTTCGTACATTCTGAAATAATTTTGAAAAGTAATAGAAGCCAAAGTTAACGACTCGGGCTGAACAAAAACCCCTTCTTTGGCCTCAACCGCTTGATGAAGCCCGCCTGACCAGCGCCGGCCTGGCATCAATCGGCCGGTGAACTCATCAACAATAATAACTTGGCCGTCTTTTACCACATAATCCTTGTCTCTCTTGAATAAAACCTCGGCTCTTAAAGCTTGCTCCAAGTGATGCACGTATTTTATACCCTTTTCTTCGTAAATATTGCCTGCGCCTAAAATCTTCTCTACTTTATTGATACCCTCTTCCGTCATAGTCGCGGCTTTCATTTTCTCGTCTATTTCATAATCTGTTTTCATTTCCAGCTTGGGCGTGATTTTGGCAAATTCCTGATACCATTTCGAACTTTCCGTATCGGGCGCCGAAATAATCAAAGGGGTTCTCGCCTCATCGATTAAAATCGAGTCCACTTCATCGACTATGGCAAAATGATGCCCTCGCTGAACCTGCTGGGCTAAATCATAAACCATGTTATCTTTCAAATAATCAAAACCGAATTCGTTGTTGGTGCCGTAAGTAATATCAGCCGCATACGCTTCTTTTCTGGAAACCGGCCGCAAATAATCTTCGACCACCTTAAAACTGCCTATGGTATCTCTCTCTTTGTCTTTACGGGCGGTTGGATCATAAAGGAAAGCTGTATCGTGCATAATGCAGCCGGTAGACAGCCCAAGCAGATCATATATTTGTCCCATCCAAACTGCGTCTCTTTTCGCCAGATAATCGTTGACTGTTACCACATGTACTCCTTTTCCGGTCAAGGCGTTTAAATAAACAGGCAGAGTGGCTGACAGTGTTTTTCCCTCGCCTGTTTTCATTTCCGCAATTTTGCCTTCGTGCAAAACCATGCCGCCTATCATTTGAACATCAAAATGCCGCTGATTGAGCGTTCTCTTCGCCGCCTCCCTCACCAATGCAAACGCCTCTGGCAAAACCTCATCTAAAACGTTCGAGGTGTCACCTCCCTCAATTTGTTTCTTGAGTTCAGCGGATTTCTCTTTCAGTTGTTCATCGGAAAAACCCTCGAATGTTTTTTCGAGGCTGTTGATCTTTTCAACCATCGGGCGCAATTTCTTCAAATATTTCTCATTAGCATCCCCAAAAACCTTGGTTAAAATTGACATCTTACGCATATATTATACGTTTTCCAAACAAAAAGAAAGAGGGGCGGCTTCCGTCCCTCTTTTGACTTGCTTGCTTTTGAGGCTTATTTTCTTTTATTCGCCATTATCAGGCGCTGTCTTTTTCGTGAGAGCAATCTCCGAACTGCGGCCGGAGCTTCTTCCAGGGTCACCTGTGGCGGGATCTTTCCTTCATTGAAAAGATCATTGAGCTTTTGCGCCCCTTCCATCGATTTGGCAAACACGTAGATTGTTTGAGAGTTACCGTCTGCAGCGTTTTCCACCACTAATACCGCGCACATCGGGTGCTTTGGGTCGTAGGGTACATCAGGATCTCTGTAAATTCCTTCGAGTGGAAATCGCCTATCCCCATAACTCGCCTTCGGGCTAATGATTTCAAATGAAATTTCTCCTTCTGGACCTTTAGGCAAAAACGCTCCAAACAATTCCATAGTCTCTTCTGATGTTGCTCCTCGCATGTCTCCCTCCTTGTTAAATTACTTCTGCAATAAATACTTATAGAACTTTTCGGGAGTTTTGTCAACAGACAATTTCTCCATCGGGCAGAGACCGGTTTGATCTTTATTTAAAATATTGGGAACGGTGTTTTGAAAATAAAACTTGATTTTATATTTCTCCAACGCCTTAGACGCAAGCTCGCTGCCTGTGACACCGTAAACTTCTTTTGCCTTCAGGTAAGCCGCCAAAAGAGCCACGGCTTGACCGACTATCTTGTCAAAAATCACAATACCCTCTTCTGTCCCATTCCGCTCATTAATAAAATCGAGGAGTCCTTGGACTCCTGATTTTTTTGATCGGAAAACTATTTCGTCCCCAAGCCAGAGCTCCAGCCCCCAGGAGCTTTTTATAAATTCTTCAAATTTTTGTTTCACTTTTCTTGAATAAAAACTTCTGCAAAAGATAAATAACAACGGGAATCAAGGCTAATTGTAAAACCATGCCCGGCGTACTCGCTTGCATAAAACTTAAATCGGACGATAGGGCCAATCTTGCCAACCTGCCCAGAACCATCGCCGAAACGAGCGAAACCCAGACATTCAAGCCTCTTTCTCTTAAAAACCCTGCAACAAAACCGTAGACTGCCAACTCTAATACTATTTGAGGCAAAAGCGCCATTACGGGCATATGCGTCAAACCGAAACTGGCCAAAGGACTTAAGGCTCCGACCAATAAACCGGTTCTCCATCCGAATAACAAACCCGCAAACATCACGAAAAAGTGCATCGGCAAAAACTTGGGACCAGCCAAAGTGAATTGATGCAAAAGCCAGGGCACGCCCGCCGCCAAGCCGACGAATGTCAAAGAAAATAAATAATATTTCGTCTGGCTAAAAGTCAAAACCTTTGGAAGTATTTTTGTTTGTGCAAACATATGTTTGTGTATTTGTTTAACGTTTAACGTTAAACAATATAGCTGATTATTTTATATACTAATTTAGCGGCTAAAAAGTCGGGTGCGTGCATTCCCGGAATCGGATCTAATTCTACTACGTCCGCACCAATAATCTTTCTTTGCTTGGCAACTTCTCTGATTAAATTTAATGTCTCGTACCAGCCCAACCCCCCTGGTTCCGGCGTGCCGGTGGCGGGCATGATTGAGGGATCAAGCCCGTCCAGATCAAAAGTTAAATAAACTTTTTCTTTCAATGTGGCGATAATTTTATCAATCGGCAAATCAGGCGCAAAGAAAACGTTTTCAAATTGATCGTCGGCTGAAGAACTGCGGATACCGACTTGGGTGATTGAGATTCCTAAATCTTTAATCCTTTTCATCACGCAGGCATGATGAAATTTTGTTCCCTCGAATTCATCCCGCAAATCAGAGTGAGCATCGATTTGCAGAACAGAAAAGTCTTTATTCTCTTTGGCAAAAGCCGAAACCGCTCCAAAGGTTATCGAATGCTCTCCGCCGAGCATAAATAGAAATTTTTTATCTCTTAGAATTTGGCTGACCGCCTTTTCGATTCGTTCCATTGTTTCTTCGGGAGAATTTTTAGACGGCTCCAAAAACGGCAAGGTAAAAATGCCGGTTTCAACTAAGTTCTTTTTGGTTTCCAAGTCGTAAAGCTCGATATGCCGCGAAGCTTCGATCAAGGCCTGAGGCCCTTCTTTGGTGCCTGATTTCCAGTAAGTGGTGGAATTATAAGGCACGGGGAAAACAGCCACCTTTGCGGTTTCGTAATTTTGCTCATCAAGCCCTAAGAAATTAAAGGGCTCTAATGTTGGGTAAGATGGTTTGTCCATAGCAAGTTTACTTGATATATCGGGCTTACCGCCCGCTATAATTTATTTGCACTGATGCTTCTTATAGAGATCGTCGGCTGTCCAACTGACCGGCTTATTCTTGATTTCGTTTTCCAAATTATAAACCAGCTTATCGAGTTTTAAATAAAGATTCTTCTGTTTCCTCGGTTTAGCTTTATCTATTGCGTAAGAAAACAGAATAGGCACAGCCAAAGTGGTATCGGCATAAACCACGACCGTATCCTTTAATTCATCGGGGTTGATTTTCCCCCAAGAAACCGCTTCTTGCGGTGTCGCTCCAGAAAGCCCGCCCCATTGCGGACTGTCCATGGTCACCTGGATAAAGTAATCGTGCCCGCCCCTTTCAATGCCCAAACACTCCCACAAAAACGGCTGGGTTTGCATATAAAAATTCTTAGGAGAACCGCCGCCCAGCAAAATAGCGCCGTTCTTTTTAGCCGAGTTAACGATAGCTACTGTTTCCATTACGTCCCAATTAGGATTAATATGCAGATCAATCGAGCCTTTTCTTTCCAATCCCTTATTCCTAGATTTATTGAAATTAGCTAAATCCATGCCATAAGTACTGTCTCCGGGCGAAGAAGTATAAACCGGAATATTATATTTGGCCGCTTGCGCTAAAATAGACACTTCGGGATTGGGAGCGTCTTTCAAAAGACACTTACCAAGATAATTATGAAATTCCGACGAAGAAACAATTCCCCGCGGCGCTTTCTTGTCTAATAAAACTTTCTGAGTCCATTTATCGGTATTCAATAAAGTGTCGGTGGTTAAAAAAATGTCGTAAATCCTCACAACCCCGTGCTTATATAAGGTAGTGTCATCAATCTGCCAGGTTCCTTTATATAAAGGAAAGTTCAGGGCGAAGTGAGTATCGTGGTAAAGATTGGCGCCGGTCGCAATAATAAAATCAATGAAGCCCTTTTCCATCATGGAAACAAAAAGTCCGGACATGCCGGCCGGAGTTAAGGCTCCCGCGATAGTGACTCCAATCGTCGTATCATCTTTAATCTTTAACATTTTTTCGGACAGAAGACGGCACGCCTCGCCCAACCTTGCGGAATTGTAAGCCTGATAATAATTATCAACTAATTCAGAAACCGAAAGACCTTTCTTTAATTTTAAAGATGAGATTTTTTTGCCCGAAAGAAAAGGGTTTTTTTTCATATTAGGGTATGAAAACTGCAGCGGCTACGACCGACGTCCAACGGCCGTCTTTGTCTCCTTGAGCGCTTTGAGTGACATTAGTGGTGCGCACGATTTTCCCCGACAATCTGAAAGCCTGGCGCCGCGAGTCCCACGCCTCATCAGGATTAAACTTAAAACCTAAAGTTGAAGCCAACATGGAAGCCGCCAAATCTTCGGCATAATCGCCGGCCCTGTCACTCGTTTCGCCAAAAGGATGATGTTCGGAAAGATAGCCATATTTATGTTTATCTGCCGGAATGGCGCAACCGACCGAAGCGGAAAGAAGGCGGTTCGGTTCATTGGTCGCATTTCTTGCCAAAACTACAAAAACGATTTCGCCCGGGCTCAAAAATTCCAAACCTTTGATTCTAGTAACTTTTTTACAGCCGGGCGGCAAAATACTGGAAACACAAACCAAATTAAACGCGGCCATGCCGGCATCGCGCAACGCCAACTCAAAAGAAGCGAGATAATCGCGGTGAACTCCTACTCCTTTGGTGAGAAAAAATTTTGTCGGTACCATTTATTTATTATTCCATCATCTGAAGAATTTTGTCAATGCAAAAAGGCGATTTCCTCTTCTAATTTAATTTTAAACTTTCTGTCCACGGTTTTTTTAATCAATCTAATCAGCGATAAAACATCTTGAGCGGTGGCATCGCCCATGTTAACAATAAAATTGGCTTGGACATCGGAAATTTGTGCACCGCCGATTCTTTTGCCTTTTAAGCCGGCTTTTTCGATTAATTCCCCGGCGGGATAATTTTTAGGATTTTTAAAAACGCTTCCGGCCGAAGGAAAATCCAGGGGCTGAATTTTTTTGCGGTATGCTAAATATTCTTTGATCTTTTTTAAATTGCTTTTCTTTTGTTTTATTTTAACCGAAAGAATAATCAGATTTTTATTTCTTTTAAATACGCTGTCCCTGTAGTCGAATTGGCAATCTTTATTATTGAATGTTTTTATTTTTCCGTCTTTAATATCAAACACCTCGACTTTTTCTACCGCATTTTTCATTGATTGGCCGAAAGCGCCGGCGTTTCCGTAAACAGCTCCTTCAATTGTCCCGGGGATACCGGCTGCCCACCCCAAGCCTTTTAGAATATATGAAGACAGGGGTTTTCCCGCTTTAATCACCAATCCCTTATATCCCTCGTCCGAAATCAACAGATTGCTGCCCCCGCCCAAAACAAAAAAGGGCAATCGGCGTTCTTTTGCGTTTTTGATTGCCCTAACGAGGTCGGTTTTGTTTTTAGCTGCAAAAAAATATTCAGCCGGACCGCCAATCTTGAAAGTCGTATATTTCTTCAGCGGGATATTTTTCTGAAAAACCATAATAATATAAAAAATAATGGGCGGAGAAAAAACTCCAATTCATGGAAATTAGTGAGTATCCCCGCCCAATTGCATCATAACAAACTAACCAAAAAAAACAACACGCCTCGCTTAAGAGAGGCGTGCCGTCGAATAAGAGTTTTGCGTCACTAATTTCCAATTACATACTATCAGATAGGATTATTTTGTCAAGAGCTGGTTAATTTTGGCTCTGGTAATGGGACCCACAAACCCTGTGCCCTGAATAGCATACTTTTCCTGGAAACGAATGACGGCCTGCATGGTTGCATTGAAAAAATTGCCGTTAACAATCCCTTCGGGATAAATCGCGGCTCCTTGGTTCTTCAAAAACTCCTGCAAACACATAACCTGGGGATTACCCTTCATGCCAAAAGATAAATCCTGGCTGATACTCTGGCAAGAAGCAGTCCCGCCTAGCTGTAAAAGCAGCGCCTGAAGCTGGACGATCACTTGCTGAATCTCGGCAATGCGTGCCAAAACTTCAGCTCTTGTCATTTCGGAAATTGGTTTATTTAGAGGCGAAAGGGTGGGGATGATTATTTGCGCTTCCCCTTTAGTTGAAGCTGTCCACGAAAAAGTCCGTGAAGGCTCAATCCCCGTAAAACCGGCAGTTTTATTTTGAGCGATGGGAATAATGGTTAAAGCGATGATTTCGGATCCGAAATCGCTCACAATAACTTCGCCGGTCTGCGCCCTGTCCAGTGATAAATTACTGACGACTGAATCGCCTCCGGCCGTATTTGTGACATAGGGTATTTTAAAAATCACACCGCCGCTTCCCTGAAAATCAACGGTAAGCTGGCCTCTTCCGCCGATGAATTTATGCCAGTTCCCCGCCCAATCTTTGGTCGTGTTCGTTACGGATAACGTGCTTTCGCCGACAAACGGCAAATAGTTTATTAAAGGGGTAACGCGGAAATTTTTGAGATTTTTATTGTAATAGCAATATTTTTCTGAAACCTGGCAGTTGTTTACTAAAACGGCAATCGTCCAATTGGTAAAAATTTGCGCGAAACTATCCTGAAAGCCGCGGTGGGACAAAACCGTATTAATGCTGACGATGCCCGTCGCTTCCATTTCCAAAGAATCGGTCAGAACCTGAATGCCGTAATGATCAACTAAATACTGAGTGAATAGATTAACGACTCCGTAATCGGCCGGTGTTTCCCGCCATTCGGTCAAAGAATCCGATGGCTTGTCTAAAAAATCTCTCACCCTTCTTTGTAAATTGCTTCCTTCGTAGATTTCGTCATAACCCAATAAGGTTGGGGCATATTCGGCTCTGGCTTCATTGAGCCAGATATCTTCTGAAACGCCGTACTTTTTATTCTTTTGATTGAAGGTAATTAAATGGACAAGCTCATGAGCCAAAAAACTTTTGGCATAATCGGTATTAATGTATTGAGCGTTCAAATAAATCATTTCTTTTTCATTGGACTCGGGAAGCTGAGCCTTCGAATATTCATCCGCCGTATCGCCGTAACCTCCCGTTCCTTTGGTCATTTGATGAATCAAAATCGTAATCCTCGTATCTTTATCAATACCCGGCAGCCATTCCGAACCGAAAGTTCTGGTTAAATTCGGATAAATCGTCGTCTCAAACTCTTCGCTCAAGGAAGTTAACGACTGATTAATCTCCGCCTGCTGCTCGAGAGTCAATTCCTTCCAAAACTTTGTATCGAGATACCAATACAGGGTGGGAGAAAGTCGTACTAAGGTGGCGGTAAGCTCGGTTCTTTGAGAAAGATCGTAAGAAGACTCGATATTAAAAACAGCTTCCTGGCCCAAAACAGCCTGCGCCTCAATAAAAAAGGGTGAGGAAAGAAAAATAACGGTTATCGCCAGAAATAAAATTTTTTTTGATATCATTTAGGCAAGGCTTTTAAAAATTCCTGAACCTTCGGGGCTAAATCAGGATTTAACTCTACAACTTTTTGAGCCGCTTTGGCGGCCTCCTCTAATCGACCCGTATTGGCGTAACTTGCCGCCAAACCCGCCCAAACCTGAGCGTCGCCCGGTTCCAACTCTGTGGCTTTTAGATACAAAGGGATTAAGCTCTCGTCGTCATCAAGGGCAGCAAAGATATCAATTCCTTTTTTCAAATTTTCTAAATCTTCATTCCAGGCATAGCCGGTTTTCTTCGCATTAACGGCCTCTTCTTTAGCTAACTGGTTCTGGCCGGCGATTCTGTAAGCTAGAGCCAAATACCAATGCGAGTAACCCAATCTGGGCTCCAAATCAACGGCTTTCTGCAAAAGCGAAATCGTTTCGGAGATTTTCCCTTGAGCCAATTTGGCTTCAGCTAAATTCCAATAACCCTGCTGGTTGGCCGGACTCAATTGGATGGCCTCTTCTAAAACCTGTACGGCTTTGATAATTTCTTCTTCTTGGCCGCTGAAACGATAATCGCCGACATAGAGCTCTCCCAAAAAGAGATGCGGCCGAAAATCCAAATAATTCTGCTGAACGCTTTTTTCCATCTCAGCTTCGACCAAATCAAAAACTTTTTGGAAAGACTCTTTGTTTTCTTCTGGTATTGATTGATAACCCAACTTATACACCTTTTGGGTAAATTGTTCCCTCGGTTCATATTTTTCCATCCAGCTGTTTAAGGACTTTTGGAAAAATGAAGAAGACTCGTTTACTTCTTGAGAATTGATCGTTTTAATAACGTAAGCGTTGGCCCGCAACGGCTGGATGTTGGCCGTCCACAGAACAAATGCCGTCGCCATAATAATCACGGAGGCCAAAACAGGATTCACTTTTCCTCTTGTTTCTTTTTCTTCCACTCTTGTCTGGGTCCCAATCAAAAAACCAATAAAAGACAGGCTTAGAAAGAAAACCAGATAAGTGTTGATCATGTCAAAGACTAATAAATTCTGGAAGAAATAAGCCAGCAAAAGAGCGCTCAATCCCAACGGGAAAAAGACGTTCCTTTTTTCCGCTACCTTTGGTATAAGGCGCAGAAGCCCGCCAATAGCGGCGACAAAAATGGCGAGATAGCTTAAAAAGCCGACCAAGCCCGTTGTCACCAACGTATCTAAAATAATGTTGTGAACCCGATCAAACCAAATTTCACTGCCGCATTGGGGTAAAAACATACAGGGGTTGAAATGCTTGCCGAAAACAACAATAAAATTTTCCGGTCCCCAGCCCAGAATCGGTTTTTCTAGAAATCCCTGCCATCCCGCCTCCCAAACCACAAACCTCGATGACATTTCTTGCAAAGTGACTTTCACCTCATTAGTTACAAATGACGGCTGAAAAACGGCGGCAGCTATCCCTGAGACAGTTAAAATTAAAACAATCGCCCAGGCCGATCTTTTTAATATTTTTTTCTGAGAGAAAAACAGAAAGCCTAGGCCCAACAAAAATAGTCCTCCCCAAAAAGCGGCAATAGCGCCTCTGCCCGTCGAATTCAATAAAACCGGCGTCATGATCAATAAAGATATTCCGGCAGAAATCTGCCATAAACCCTTTTTAGCCAAGAACAGGATGATGGCGAAAAATACGTCAAAAAGCAGATAAGCGGCCATAAAAGAGGTATTGCCGATCGTTCCGCCTCCTCGGGTGGAAATTTCATCGCCCAATAAAATATAAAGGCTTAGGATAACCCCGACCACCACCGACACCCCCAGCGCTCTTTCCCATTCTTTTCTTTCTTTAAAGACGCTGCTTAAAATAATGAAAAAAGCGAAAAGATGCAGCATCGTCAGAATGCCGGTCATTCTTTCGTTGGTTGACCAAAAAGACCTTTCAAGATTAATGCCGGTAAAGGAAGTTAAAATAAATATTGCCAAATATAAAGTAACGGCAATAGTGAGAACATTAATGCGCGGCCGCCAGCGTCTATTGGCGATGACCAGAAAGATGTAAGCCGCCAGAATAATTTCTATGACAATCCGAAAAAAAACAGTCTTGGGAGCGACAAATGGGAAAAAGAATTTCGTGTTGATAATCAGGGGGGTGAATAAAACCAAATAAGTCCCCCAAGTTATAATCAAAAGGCAGATTTTTTCTAAGCCGTTTTGGAATTCATTATGATGGACGGGCTGATTAGCGAGCCTTTCTTTTTTCTCTCTTGATTGTTTACCCATGCGCCTGTGTTTTTCTATTTTAACTGATTTGAAAAATACTGTAAACTGGTGTAACATGGACTCGATGTCCAACACTTTAAATTTACGGAGATTTCTTCTTATTTTAGGAGATATTATCCTGCTTTATCTTTCTTTATTTATCACCATCTTCCTTGGTTTTGGGGACCAGCTTAAATGGAAATGGGTTTATCCGCACCTGGTGCCTTTTTCGATTTTGTATTTTTTCTGGCTGATTATTTTTTATATTTTCGGCCTTTATGACCTCAGAATAATCAGAAGATCCGTCTTCCACACCAAGGCTGTTGGGGCAATCTTAACGGGGTTAGGCGTAGGAATCGTCTTTTTTTATTTGATTACTTCTTTCGGCATCACCCCTCGCAGCAACCTGGCGCTTAATGTTTTAATTTTTGGAGTGTTTTTCCTGGCTTGGCGGAAAATCTTCTATTCATCATTCTCTTCCCATCTGTTAAATAGAACCGCGGTTATCGGCGAAAGCCCCCAAACCCGGGAGCTGACGAAAGAAATTATCAACCGCCCCTATCTTGGATATAAATTGATAAGTTTGGATGCAAACCGGGAACTTCTCCCCCAGATTAAAGAAAAAAGAATCGACACCCTGATTATCCCCAACGACCTCGCCTCAAACTCCTGGCTGGCCAAAAACCTCTACCAATCCCTTCCGGCTCGAGTAAATTTTATGGATTGGGCGATTGCCTATGAAACGATCTGCGAAAAAATTCCCATTTCTTTTGTCACCCAAACCTGGTTTTTAAAAAACCTTAGGGAGGGCGAAAAAAAATTCTATGATGGAACAAAGCGAGGAATTGACGTGATCCTGACCGGCATTCTGCTTATAATTACGGCTCCTTTGCTGCTCTTAATCGGGCTGGCGATAAAACTGGAAGACCGCGGTCCCGTTTTTTACAGCCAAGAAAGAATCGGCAAGGACGGGAAACCTTTTTTTCTTTTTAAATTCAGATCCATGAGAATCGGCGCCGAAAGCAAAACCGGACCGGTTTGGGCGAAAAAAGAGGACCCTCGCGCAACCAGAACGGGAAAATGGTTAAGACGAATTCATCTTGATGAGCTTCCTCAAATGATTAACGTCTTGAAGGGAGAAATAAGCTTGGTCGGACCGAGGCCAGAAAGGCCGGAATTTGTCCAGGACCTCGAAAACAAAATCCCCCACTACCACATCCGCCACCTGATCAAGCCCGGTTTTACCGGTTGGGCTCAATTAAAATTCAGATATGGCCGATCGGTTATGGACAGCCAAGAAAAATTCCAATATGATTTATATTACTTGAAAAACAGGGGTCTTTTCTTGGATTTGGGAATTTTGTTAAAAACTTTTCAATTATTTTTTAAAAAAGAATGACAGCTTTTGGCTACATCCCGGACTACCGGGGAAAATCTTTACTGAAAGACGGCTACTTGAAAATACTCGGCTATCCTTATCCTCCAAGGAGAAATGAAGCGGCTCTTGTTTTAGGATTTTTAGATCCGAAAATAAACGAAAAAATATTAGACATCGGCTGCGGCGATGGCGTTTGGTATTTGGGATTAAGGAAAAAAGGGATCGACGTCACCGGCATAGACCTCTCTGATTACGATCTGAATAAATTAAAAGAGAGGGCGGCGGCTTTTAAGATCGGTTCCGACGCTATTAAAGCGGATGCTCAAAAAATGCCCTTCAAAGAAAACTCTTTCGATAAGGTTTATTCCATCAGCACTTTTGAGCACATCGAGGACGATAAAAAAGTATTCGGAGAGGTCAGCCGGGTCCTAAAACCAAACGGGCTGCTGGTGATTTCCGTACCCATGAAAGAAGTGCCGTTCTTGACTAAAGTAGCGGTCAAGGCGCCCAAATTCATTAAAAAGTTATTTTATAATAAGCTGGTGCAGGACGCCGAAAATGCGGAAGATTATCTGAATAATTTCAATCAATATTATTTCCACTGCAGAAATTATACGATGGATGACGTTCAGGAAAGACTTCAAAATTACGGATTTGAGATAGTTAAAAAATCTTATAATTGCCGGTTTTTCGGCAGCGCCATCTGGTCGATGTATCACACCCTAAAGCTGTTTGAAAGACACAAATCGCCGACTACCGATTACAAATTCAGAAGCGAGACGGTTTTTGCCATAATTTCTCCGCTTTTCTATTTGCTGTTTTTAATTGATCGTTTGTTGTTTTGGACGAAGGGAAGGATAATCGTTCTTAAGTTAAGAAAAAAATGAAGAAAACGCAAATCTTCATGCACTTAGTCAGGGAGAGAGAACTTTCTTTCAAAAAGCTATTTAATGCATTAAAGGGCTGTTTTTATTATTTAACCAAAAATACCAAGCCTAATTCGTACCCCTCAATTTTAATGGTAGAACCGACGAATCTCTGCAACCTCAACTGCCCCCTTTGCCCGACCGGCAATAAATCATTAAAAAGAGAAAGGGGATTTATGCCCCTCGACGGTTTTAAAAAAACAATGGACGAGCTGGGCGATTACCTGCTCAATCTAACTTTATGGAACTACGGCGAGCCAATGCTTCATAAGGATATTTATGAGATGATAGAATATGCCAAAACAAAAAAAATATTCATCAGATTAAGCACCAACGGCCACTTCTTTGACAGTCAAGAAAATATTAAAAAGCTGATCTTGTCCGGATTGGACGATTTGATTATCGCTCTGGACGGCGGCAGCCAGGAAACCCTATCAAAATACAGGGTGGGGGCAAATTTTGAGACAATCATTAATGGAATCAGGAAAGTAACCGAAGAAAAGAAAAAGCTCGGCTCGCGCCTGCCCTTTGTCGAACTGCAGTTTATTATCATGAAACACAACGAGCACGAGGTGGAAAAAATGAAAAAAATCGCCGAGGAAATCGGCGTGGACAAACTGACGCTGAAAACCGTAACTTTGGAAATAGAAAATTCCAAAGAAGAGCTGGAAAAAATGGAACAATTTCTGCCGGCCAATGAAGAATACAGCCGATACGGCAAAAACGAAAATGAATTGAAAAGGAAAAAAATCGTCAAGAACAAATGCATCAGGCTTTGGCTGAGTTCTGTCATTAATTGGAACGGCGATGTGGTCCCCTGCTGTTACGACGCCGAGGGTATTTTTACCTTCGGAAACGCGTTTCAAAAACCGTTCAAGGAAATATGGCTCAACGATCAATATGCGAAGTTCAGGGAAACGATATTGAAAAATAAAAAAAGCGTTAAAATGTGTTCCAACTGCCCCGGCACGCTTTTTGGGATAACCTTAGATGAATAATATACAAAAACTTAAAGATAAGACCTACCGGCTCCTCCGGAAAACTCAAAAATACACCGGCACCGATAATGTCTATTTGGCCAAAGGTGGTTTTTGGCTAACCCTAGGACAGGCTATTTCGCTTGGCGCTGCTTTCTTGCTGGCCGTAGCTTTCGCCAACCTGTTGGACCCGACAGTTTACGGCAATTACAAATACCTGCTGTCGCTATTCGGCACGCTGGAAATTTTTTCTTTAGTCGGCATGAAAACAGCCGTCAGCCAGGCCAGCGCCCGAGGGTTCGAAGGTTCCTTTTATACCGGTTTCAAAATCCAGCTGAAATGGGGGGTATTGGGAAGCTTGGCGGCTATCGGCGGAGCCGGTTATTATTGGTTTCGGGGAAACGAGATTCTGGTCATTCCCCTGCTTCTGGCCGCCGTTTTTCTGCCCCTAATGAACGCTTCCCGAATCTATACCAGCTTCCTAGGAGGCAGAAAACTGTTCAATTTTCAAACAAAATATAATATTTACATCCAACTCATCTCCGCCGGCATAATGATCGGCACGCTTTTTCTGACCAAAAATATATTTTGGCTGATTGCCGCCTATCTGATGTCTAGCACTTTTTTAAACTACTTCTTTTATCTCTTAACTAAATTCAAATTCCAGCCGAATAAAAACGAGGATGCCAAAACCCTCAATTACGCCAAACATCTAAGCTTGATAGAAGTTATCTCTTCAATCGGCAGCTATTTGGATAAAATACTGCTTTTTAACTTCGTCGGTTCTGCTCAATTGGCCATTTATTCTTTTGCATCTCTTCTGCCGGAACAAATCAATAATATCACGCAGAATATCAATACGCTTGCTTTCCCGAAATTGGCCTCAAAATCTCCGGAGGAAATCAAGGCAACTATAATGAAAAAACTTTTGAAATTATCTTTTCTGACGGCGCTAATAATTGTCCTCTACATTATCATCGCCCCTTATTTCTATAAGATATTCTTTCCGCAATACTCGAATGCCGTCTTTTATTCGCAGATACTCATTTTTTCCCTCATCTCTTTGCCGACATCGCTGTTAGGAACGGTCTTCGGAGCTAAAATAATGAAAAAAGAGCTCTATTCTCTCAAGCTGGTCGTCAACTTTTCAAGAATCGCTCTTTTCTTCATCCTCATCCCCCTTTACGGCATCTGGGGCGTGATTTTCGCCGGTTTGGGGGCGCAAGTCATCAGTTCGGTTTTCACCCTGTTCTTATTTAAAAGGTCTTAAGAGCGTCCCAATCGGGCGCCTCTTTTAGTTTATGAGACTGATCTCCGGATAGATATACATCGGAATATATCTTGCTAAGTTTGGCAAAAATTTCGTTGCCTTCGGGAGTGAATTTTTCTGCTTTTTCAAGATAAGGCCACCACTCCTTGGGGAAACCGACATACATCGTAAAGGTTCTGACCAGGCCGTCGATCTCTCCAGCACTCAATTGGGGCATGTGAAGCAAAGAGGAAGCGGTGGTATGGGTGGTGATTATTTCCGGATCAAGATAGCCCTTTTGAACGGCCTCTTCTCTTAGCTTAGTGCCGTGATAGGGAGTAAAAATACTGACCGTTAAAGAATCGTAACCGGAAAGCTGGCGGTTAAATTCGATGGTTTCAAAAATCAGCTCCCTTGTCTCGTCCGGAAAGCCAATCATATTATTAACGCTAAAAACAAGTCCGCTTTTGGCTAAGATATCCATATGGGACAGAATATCAGAATTGGCGGCGTGGCGGTTGAGTTTTTTTCTCCTAAACTCTTCGTTGCCGCATTCTATGCCGATCGACATGCGATAACAATTCATCTGCTTGAGTAGGGCTATTTTAGCCTCATCTAGAGTTTCGGGCCGGGTGTTCATCCAGAAAGGAATGCGGAATGCCTGATATCTTTCGGCAAAATCCCTGATTTCTTCCATGGGTCTGGCTAAGAAGGTGTCATCAATAATATACAATAATTCGGGATTGTATTCCTTGACCAAATAAGCTATCTCCTCCATCAACCTATCAATGCTTTTTCTCCGCAAAAAGACTTGGCCGGTGTGTTCGTAATAAAATTTATTCCACATGGGCGAATTGCAAAAAGCGCACTGGTAGGGGCAACCCCGCGCCGTTTCTAGGGGTATTGTTTTTAAAATCCTGCCGCCCATTGGCCGGTAAAAACGAGCCTTTTCAAATAAAGTATAATCTGGAAAAACTTTATTAATATCTGCCAAAGGAGCAATCGGATTTTTAATAATTGCGCCGTCATCTTTTTTAAACCAGGTGTTGAGAATATCATAAAAATCACGACCATCTCTTAATCTCTCGGCTAATTCCAAAACCGCCCCCTCCCCCTCGCCGATACCGATCATTTTTATCTGAGGATAAGCAATGGTTTTTTCGGGAGCGGCCGTCGGGAAAACCCCGCCGACAATATGCGGTATGTTGCTATCCTTAACGGCATCCAACAATTTGACCGCTTGCCTAAAAGCGTCCTCTACTACCGAAAAAACCAGCAGGCCGGGCTTGAAGTCATCAACTTTGGCCTGAAAACTGCCGATGACATCGGGCCGCAGTTCAATGCCTAATTGTTTTTTATAGGAAAACTGGCGCGCCTGCAGATACTCCACTCTTTTCTCCGGAGAGACGCTTGCCTCCGCTTCATATAAAGTGGCGTCAAATAAATCAACTTCAAAACCGGCCCCTTTAAGGATGGCGGTAAAAATACCGATAGCGCCTGGCAAGACAAGCATGCCCGGTATGTTGGGACAAACCAACAATACTTTGAATTTTTTATCGCTGTCTGCCATAATTTTTTGAAAATTCAACGGCCTGTTCGACCAGCCACTTGGCGCCGTTCTGATAAGGATTGCCCAGAAACCGCTCCTGCAGTTTTTTTAAATCTTCTTTTGGCACATCGCTGCTTTTTCTTATTCTATCGATCAAATCTGCCGGATTTCTAACAAAGAAACGACCTTGGGTGTCGAAAGTCGCTATATCAAAATAATCACCCCACTTGTTTGTCCAGAAAAAAACAAACGGTTTAAGCTGGCATAGCCCCTCCAAGACTGCCGTGCTGTTTGAGCCGACGACCACGTCGGATTCGGAAATCGCCTGATGGATATCTCCCTTCAAACTGTTTATTTTTCCCAACAGACCCTGTTCGTTCTTCTTCAGCCACTCTTCAAGCTTGTCTGTCTGGGGCCGAAACTTTACAGAGACAATAAAATCTTTAACCTCGAGAAGAGCTAAAAGATAAGGCATTATTTCTGTCGGCTCAGCTAACTGTTCGGCCACAAAAAGCACTTTTAAGGGCCCTTCTTTTGACGCCGGAGATTCGACGAACGTTATCTCTTTCTCCAATGGGCGGGTGGAACCGGAGATATAGAGCTGTTCCGGCTTAAAGGTGCGGCCGTATTTAAGATAATATTGCTTCCACCAATCGCTTCGAAGGCCGTACCTGTCAAGAGAAAGCGGTTTTTCTCCGTCAAATTCAGGCATAAAATCAGCGACAAAATAATAGCGGGGCGTGAGGCCGTGCTGCACCCCCACTGTCTTTATTCCCGCCAATTTACAGCCCAAAACTTCGTGGAAGGTTCGATTGCCGGCCGAGAGAAGTATGGCGGACCTTACCCCGATCAGCTGCAACAACCATTTCATTGTATTAATGGACCAGCGCGTTACCCTGATATTATCCTTTAAATAATGGGTAAAAACCGAAAGCCAAAAACCTTGCTCCGGATTATCTCCGGACGAACGAATTGAATCGATCAGCTCTTTGTCCTCTTTTTTTTCAAATCTCCGGAATTTTTCAGATATAAAATAAATAATCGCCGCAGAATAAATTACCGGCCTTTTCCTTTGCCAGGCATGCCGTAAAACCGTTGACCACGATTCCATGCCCCTGATGAACCGGACAAAATGAACTTTTCCCGCCTCTAGTTCTTGATAAATACGTTTGTGCCTAAAATCATAACGATAAGGGGGATTAAATTTGTCATTCGTCCAGAACATTACTTTGGGCCTGATGATAATCAGCGGCAATAAAAACAGGGCCGAGAGAATAAGTTGAACAAAAATGCCGCCGGGAATCAGCCATTTTCTTAGCCGAACGGAAAAATCATCCACTTCAACGCATCGGCAATCGTTGGACTTTAGAAAATATCGGAAAAGATTAGAATAAGGAGCTTGATAAAGATATATTTCTTTAAAATCCTTTAAATACTCGAGCAGCTTGCGGTACTGGATATAGGGAAAACAAAAGTTGTAGCAGATGTCATCGTAATGCATCCACCAGAGTTCATAACCCTGCCAGTTTATCAGTTTCGATAAACGTTTTCCGTCGCGAGTAGTCAGACGAGAGAGTTTATTGACCAGCTCGTAAGCTTCCTGGACATTGCCGGACTGAACGAACCTTTCTAGCTCCCGAGGGCCCAATATTTCATCAAACTGCTGCCGCCATTTTTCACTTTTTTTTGGAAATTGCTCGCCGAAAACCACCAAAACTTTTTTATTTTTATTTTGCATCATAAGGAGTTTTTTTCTCCGTAAAGCCGTTGTGCTTTAACCACCATTCAATCTGCCCCCATTGCCATTCATAATCAATATCTAATCCTGCCTCATTTTCAATGGGGTAGATTTTTTGCCCCATCCACTGCTGGGGCTTAAGACCCTTATCTATATTTTCCAAACATCTGGGCCTCACCAAAGAAAGCGCCACATCGGCCAGCCAGGCATCGCCAGCTGAATCGCGATCGCAACTCATGGTCTTGGGGTCGCCGAAGGCTTCAAGGGGCACAAATGGCTCCATTAAGCCATCTTTGTTCATTCTTCTCATTCGGTTGGGGTGATACATATTGTACTTTCCCACCGTTATCACCGAATCATATTCGGGATGCTTCCGCAATATTTCGACTCCTTCGTCAATCTGAGAAGCTAATATGGTAGGAGCGTTGCAATGAAGCAAGGCGATAAATTCTATCTCTTTTCCCTCCCTCTTTAATTCGTCTTGAATAACCCGATAACCGTGTACAAAAGCGTCTTGCCCCAAGGCCTTATGACCGGCTAATTCTGCCGGTCTGTCTATAATTCTTGCTCCAAGCTCGCGACTGATTTCTTTTATTTTTTCTGAATCAGTAGAAACGTAAACTCTTTCTACGTATTTAGAATTTTTGGCAGCCAAAATGGGGTAAACCATTAAGGGCCGGCCCATAGCCGGTTTAATGTTTTTTCCCGGGAATCCCTGGCTCCCTTCCCGACCGATAAGCAAAGCAACAATCATATGTTTTTTTCTTTAAGTTTTATTATTTCAGTAGCTCTAATGTCGCAGGCATTACAAAGTTTAATCTGATGAGACGTGCTTGTTTTGTGGAGCTCTCTGACTTTTTCCATTGCCGCACTCTGCCAAGCGACACGAATACTATCTCCTTGATTAACATTGCCTAAATTCAACGAATTGAAATAATCAAGCTGGCAAAAAGAAATTGCGCCATCCCACGTTATAAGCATCCTTTGCCAAAGAAAAGGACAAATCCAATCGGAAACCAAACTGCCCCGATCTTTAGCGTAATCCCTATAATCTATAAAAGAAACTTCATCAGCTATTTTTTCCCAGAATTCTTTATATTCGTTAAGCCTGGACGCTAATTCCGGCAAAGCGACCGTCTGCACTCTGACCAGCGGCTTTTCCGCCCCCATTTCATTTCTAAGCTGAATAAAATCTTTGATGTTTTTAACAACCTTGTCAAACGACGCTCCTGCCCGAGATTTTTCATAAAATTCAGGGGTTGTTCCCTCAAAAGAAATAGAAATCCTGTCTAACCCCGACTCAATCAATTTCCTGTTGACGTCTGACGTCAACAGGACGGCGTTGGTGTTGAAATAAACATCCATAATACCTTTTTCTTTGGCATAAGCTATCATTTGGGGCAATTCTTTATTCAATAACGGTTCTCCCCTTTCGCAGGAATTAAGCTTAATGGCGCAAAGCCCGTGTTCTGCCCCCTCGTCAATGACTTTTTTGAAAGTTTCCATTGACATAAAACTTTGCGGACCGCAATCTATGGGTTTCTGCCTCATGGCGCAAAAAGGACATTTAAGGTTGCAAAAACCGGACGCTTCGATATCCAGGTGCAAAGGAAATTCTCCCCTGATAAACTTCTTGGGCCTTTCTTCCCAATTTTTGCGGTATTCTAAAAATCGCGGGTCTTGGCTCCGCAAAACGCTTTTTCCGCCCACAGTATGAAAATTCGCATTTACTTTAATATCGGACATAGAACGGAAAGTAAATTATCCACTGCTTCTTTTTCCATCTGGGCCCTGGATTCTTTGGTGTTAGAGCCGACATGGGGAGTCATTATTACCTGAGAGAACTCGATTAAAGGGCCCGAATAAGGTTCTTCAGAAAAAACGTCTAACCAAGCACCGGCCACTTTTCCATCCCCAAGAGCTTCAATTAAATCGGTTTCATTAATCACGCCTCCCCGAGCCGCATTTAAAATAAAAACTCCCTTTTTCATCAAAGAAAATTCTTCTTTGCCCAGAATTTGCCGTGAACCGGAAACATGAAGACAAATTATGTCTGCTTCGGGCAGCCACTCTCTAAGAGAAATGCCCGGCAGGGTCGAATCCACAGCAACCAATTTAACCTTGAAAGGCTCCAGCAGTTTTGCCAAACTCCTGCCGATTCTGCCGAAACCGACAATCATGACAGTTTTACCCGAAAGCTGAATTCCTGTTTTGCTGTTCCAGGTTTTTTGATGGACTTCCTGATTCATTTGGGGAATCTGCCGGAGCAATGACAGAATTCCTCCCAGGGTTAATTCTGCAACGGCAACGGTCGGCGCATCGGGGGTATTTTTCACGACGATGTCCAACTCCTTAGCCGCTTCAAGATCAATACTGTCCATGCCCACGCCAACCCGAGAAATAACTTTCAGGTTAGAATTTTTCAGAGTCTCTTTGTCAATCTTTTCCGTACCGGCAATCATTCCGACGACCCCGGGTAAAAGCTCCTTTAATTCTTGCGTCGTCACCTTCCGGCCGTAAGGATTTAGAATTATTTCGAAACCGCTCTTTTTTAATTTTTCTAAAGGCTCCTGATCCGATTTGCCGAAAGAAGAGGTGGTGATTAAAATTTTAGACATATTTTTCTAACTCTTTAAACGGATTATTTTCTTTAGTGCGCCAAATAAATTTCACCCCCGCTTCTTTGGCTCCCTCAAAATCATCAATAGCATCTCCGACAAAAATCACCTCCTGGGGCTGAAAATGAAAATCTCTTAAAATATTTTTGATTATTTCGCTCTTTCTGGCCGGGCTGCCAAAAACATCTCTGAAATATTTTCCCAATCCGCCTTCTTTGACCAGCGACCTAATCTCCCCGTCGGGCGTGCCGGAGGCGATAAAAAAAGGAATATTCTGGTGGTATTTTTCTAAAAACTCTTTGGCGCCTTCAACAAAAGGAGAATTCAACACCCCCTGATAGACCAGCTGGGAAAATTGCCTGCTCAACTCCTGTTTTTTTTCTTCAGAGAGCGGCTCGTTCAAAATATCGCTGTGGATTTTTTCAAATTTTTCAAAACGGGACATTCCGCCGCGAGAAGTATGCAGCGCGACTATTTCATTGATCTTTTCAGGATAATCTTTAAATAAAACAGTGAAGGCCTTCGTTTTGACATCCATGGATTCGAGAATGGTGCCGTCAAAATCAAAAATGACAGCCTTGGTTTTATGAGAAACGCACTCTTGATAGATATTGCCGAGTAAGTCTAAAACTCCCTGGCCGAAATCGACGTAATTGGCGCTCTGAATCCGCTTAGCCAGCTTGGGGACGAAAGCATAGGGAGTGATTTCATAATGCCCGGTATGGGCGGAAGGCGGCAAAAACTCCAAATCAATTTTATTATCCAGCATTTCTTTAATCATCAACAGCGAGTCTTTTATCCTCACCGGCTGATTGCCGGTAATGATGACATGCTGGTTTTTGTATTCTTCGGTCAGAATATCAACGCTTAATCTGGCGGCGTCGTGGACGTGGATATATTCCCTGATTTCTTCACCGTTGCCGTGCCTGGTTATTTTCTCCTCGGTTAGGGCTTGTTTTAATATTTTGTAAACCCAGTTGCTTTCATCGGCCCTGGGACCGTAAAGAGAACCGTAGCGCAAAATGGTGTAATTCAAGCCGTAAATCTCCCGATAATTATCAATCAGCAATTCGCAGGCTTGCTTGGAGCTGCGGTAAAAAGAACCGGCCTTGCTGTAAACATAGAGGGTGCTGGCAAAAACAAATCTTTCAATGTTATTTTTTCGGCAGGCTTCCAGTAAAATAGTGCTCCCAAGAATATTGTTTTTAACGGTATCCAGGGGACTGTTTTTCGCTGCCTCTATGTCGGCGATAGCGGCGAAGTTGTAAACAATCTGGCAGCCCCTGATTGTTTCTTCAACCGCCTTTTCGTCGGTAATGTCTCCGACAGCCGAAATCTGCCCCTCTTTTAAGTAAGGAGATTTTTTGGTGTCAAAAATAACAACCTCGTAGCCGCGGTCGGTCAGGGCGTCGGCCACATGAGAACCCAAAAAACCCGCTCCGCCGAAAACCACTGCTTTTTTATTTTTATTTTCTTCCATTATAATATTGAATTAATAACCATTATTTTTAGCATATTTTCTAAACGCGGTCAAAGTCTAAATGCTCGATCTTTTCAAACTGCTTTTCGGCGCTGCCAATGACCTTTAGGCGCTGGGGCTGGGGATAAAAAGCCTCTTCGGCTGATAGTCCGATAAATTTCCCCTCAACTATGTCTTTCCTGGCAAAAAAAGCATCGTGTCCCCAAGAATCGCAGCCAACCAAGACATACCCTTTGGCATCGCCTAATTTTACTAAAGCCGACAAGGAAGCGCCATGGTATAAAGGATTTTTCCGGAAAACTTCTTGGCAATGGAAGTTGGGGTCGTATTTCACGGTTATCGGCCTGAGGCCAAAAGAGGCGTTGTACTCCGCCACAACCACTCGAGGACGGATCACATCAATCGTCTTCCAAACCCAGTAGTCATTGCCGTCGATATCTATTGACAGCAAATCAATTTCTCCCCCAAAACCATTGTCTTCCAATAATTGATTGATATTCTCTGCCGTGACAAAACGGGCGGCAGTTTTAATGTTGCCCGACATTTTTCCTAATTTTTCTTTATAAAAACGCTTGGCGTTTTCTATCCATTCCTTGTTGGCATCAATCAAAAGCCCCTTCCAGCCAAAATTTAAAGATAAGTTCGCCGTATTGCATTCCCGGCCGTCTTCAACGCCCATTTCGACAAAAGTGCGGTTGGTAACACCGACCTTCGAAAAAATATAAAGCAGTATGCCGTCGCCGCCATTTTTGGAAAAAACCTTGAATTCGGCGTTTTTAACGGCTGTTTTTTGATCAAAGTCCGAAGCGGCTATGTTCTGATAATACGTTTTAAACAAGGAGTCCAGCTTGTCTTCAATAATGCTTATTTTTTCCGGATAAATCATTTTTCTAGCAAAAGCCAAAAATTTGCCGGGTAAGATTCTTTTGACGAATTCTCTGGATATCATATACTTGTAATTTTAGTTAATCTTTAATCCGCGTCAATTTCTGATACCAATCCAGCGTCTGAGCAATTTGAGCATCAACGCTGAAATTTTCTTTTACTCTCGCAAAACCAGCTTCTCCGAACTGTTTCGCTTTTGTTGGATTTTTTAATAAATCGGTAATTTTTTCTGACATTAATGCTGTATTTAAAGGATTTACAATGTAGCCCGTGACACCGTCCTGAACAATCTCCGGGCTGCCGCCGAAGCAAGTAGCCACGACCGGTTTCCTGCAAGCCATGGCTTCTAGGTTGCTTCTGGGGAAAGAATCGAAACAAACTGAGGGAACGACGACCGCGTCAGAACTGTGATAAGCTGCCCTTAATTCATCGCCGTTCAGCCAGCCGACCCCCTGTTTTCCGGCTATTAATAAAACCGCTTCGGGTATCTCTTCTTTAACCTTAATCATAGCCTGATTGGCCTGCCCTAACCCCTTAAGGCCGCTTATCCTGCCGCCGAAAAAAACCACTTTCTTCCCGAAAAGATTGTGCTTTCTTTTAAACTCTTCGATTTTTTCGGGACCCACTTGCCAATCTCCGACGTCTATCCCGGTATGGCTCACCTCCGCGTTTTTTATTCCGTTTTTTTCAAGAGCTTCCTTGAGGGCTTGGCTCACCGCAAAAATTTGGTCGACATAGCCCAAATATTTTTTAATTAAGACGTTCCTCAAGGGATTGTATCTTTTTTTAGCTTGTTTAAGATGATCAAGCCAAGTGGTCCGGCAATCAAATCGTTCCAAATAATTTTTAGTGGCGAGTTTCCCGTAGTTAAACAACATAACGTCACGGGCAGTTAGAAAAACGGCTTTGCTGTAATGCTTGGCGATTTTCAAACAATAATAAGAAAGGTAGGTATGGATATTGTTTACATGGACAATGTCCGGCTCTATTTCCTTGATGATTTCCCTCACCCTCCCGACTGTCTGCGGGTTGTACAAACTAAGATAAGCCCGCCATCTTTCGTGATAATTGGCGAAAATTCTGAAAACTTTTAATCCTTGATAATCTTCGCTGCCTCGGCCGGATTTGTCTTGACAGGTTGTGATGACAAAAATTTCGTGTCCGGCTTTTTTAAGTCCCTGCGCCAAACAAAAACTGGAGAAGCCCGCTCCTCCAAAAGCCTGCGGCGGAAAATCATCAGTGAGGATTAAAATCTTCATCGCGGTTTTTGCCAAATGCTGACGTGATGGCAGCGATAAATATAAAACTTGGGCGATATAAAATCCCTCCTTTCTAAGCCAATTAATTCTGCCACACCCTCGATGTGTCTTGTCTGCTCTGCGTCGTCCAAAAACAAAAATCCTCCGGGTTTAATCTTCTTAAAAGCGTGCTGGATGCAAAACGGCCTGACGAACCCGTCTACGGAAACCAAGTCGAAATGGCCGTCCGGATATTCGTCAATCGTCTTGCAATAATCTTCGAAATCCAAACCTCGGCGCTTTAATTCGGTGGATGGATATTTTGGAGAATCAGAAGGCTTCGGTTCCTTTAATAAATACCGGCAATTGGCGATATTTTTCTTTTTTAGAACCTCGGAGACATTCTTGTGCCATTCGGAGCTGCTTTCAACCGAAATTACGGCGCTGACCCTTTGCGCGAAATAAACGGTTGACCCGCCGGAGCCCCACTCAAACACTTTCATATCTTTAGTTAAAAATTTATCGAGCCACTCCACGGCTTCAAACGAAAACCAGGGATAGCCCACCTTGTGCGGCGCGCCAAAAATGCACGTCCAGAGCCATTTGGGAAAAAGGTATATTTTTTGGGGCTTCCTCTTTAAATACGGCCACCAGCAAATCCACAGCGCCCCCCATATTCCCGAAACAACCTTGTAACCTCTGATAGCTTTTCTGATGATTCTTGTGATAAGTGTCATATTGTTTTTTTTAAAAATAAAAATCCCTTTTTAAAATTGCTTGATTTAAACATGAAAAATAAACCGTCCCGGTAATAATGAATGAAAAACTTATAAATTAAAACGGCGAGCATCGGATGAATCTTGGTCGCTATCCTTCCAGCTTGCCCATCCATATTTTCCCAAGTTATATTACAGCCCCGGGCCAATTCGGTGCCGGGATAGGGACGCACCGCCCCAAACCCGAATTCAAGATTATTTTCAGCGACAAATTTTGCGGTTTCTTTAATGGTGCCGAAGTCCTCCAGGGGAAGGCTAGATATGCCGTAATACCCGATCTTAACTCCGGTTTTTTGGGCAAGCGCCACGGCTCTTGTTAAATCCTCCAGGGTAATGCCCTTTTTGACGGCTTGTAAAATTTTGTCCGAGGCGCTTTCCAAACCCAAATTAATTCTTTTAAGCCCCACCCCTTGCAGGTTCTTTATTAATTCGAAATCCAGGTCTTGAGCCCGGGCATTAAATCCGAAATTGATGTAAAGATTATTCCTCTTCATCAATTCCCCTATTTTTTTAGCTCTTTCTTTATCTAAAAGAAATTCCCAATCCTGGAAAAAAATCGAAGCGATGGCGTAATTGTCTTTTAAGTATTTTATTTCTTGGACGACCCTTTCCGGCGAATGAACTCGGTATCCTTTGAACATTTCTCTTAAACAAAAAGTGCATTGGAAAGGGCAGCCCCGGGAAGAAAGCAATGTAGAAAACGGTTTTGGCAGATCCGGATTGTCATATTCATATAAATGCATGGGCAGTTTTTTAAAATTGGGCATCGGAATTTCGTCCAGGTTCTGATAGATATTGTATTCGTGCTTAATAATTTGGCCGTCGAAGAGATCAGAAATCGGCTTTTCGGGTTCGCCCTTGATAATATAGTCGACCTTTCGGCCGGCTTTTTCCCTGACCCACTCCGGCGAAACAGAGCCGTGGGCGCCGTAGATAATCAATTTAATGGAAGAATCGATTTTTTTCATCAGAGAAAAAATCATCTCGATGTCAATTTGCGGACATTCCCAACGGTCCAGAGGCGAAGTGGTTAAAATAATATGAGAGGGAGAGAACTCATTAATTTTCTCTAAAATTTCATTTTGAGACAGAGCTAAAACATTGGCATCCAAGATTCCGTTATCAATTCCCTTCTTTTCCAAAATAGCCGAAAGATAGGCCAAATCTAAAGGCTGCCTTAACCTGACATTGACGTCGTAAGAGCGTTTTGAGCCTCGAAAATTTGGATTGATCAATAAAACTTTCATCTTATGTTTTAATATGGATAATTTTTGGCGCCGGAATGTTAAATATCTTCATCTGGGCTTCGGGGCAGCTGATTCTGTTGTCTAATTCCGTCTGATATCTTTTGAGACGCCACTCATCCCAATATTTGGTATCGCGGAAAATTCCTGGAAGCTGGACTAATTTGGCCGCTAAAAACGGATATATTTTCTGCAGCAAGGCAATGGTGCTCACCTCCTCCACTCCGGCGTTCTTCCCGTCGGCCAAAGCATCGCTGATTAAAGGAAAACCGGTTCTTGAAAGATACTCCAGATTCCAGAGGCTCAGAGTATTCCAGGGCACGGTCCTGCCGTTGCCCGCCCTTTCCCCTACCTGGAAATCATGGCCCGGCAAAGCAGCGCCGACCACCAAGGTGTCTTTATCCATAAAAGCCCGGAGCTGATCAAGATGCTGGGTGGTGAATCTCATTTCCGCTGACGCTAAAAATAAAAAATCTGCTCCGCTGGTTTTAGCCCTGGAAACCAAAATATTGAGCGCCGGAATGAATTTCCCCCAAGGATTGACTCCAAAAACTTCGACTCCGGGAATCTTCAGTTTGGGATTATTAATCGCTCCGGTTTTATCTTCTCTTATGTTGACGGCCACTAAAAGCGGGGTGCCGCAAAGAAGAGCTTGGTTGGCAAACTCTTCTATGATTTTAATTTTATCGGGTTTCTTTTCAAAAAATCTCGTCCCGATGAATGTTTTATTGGCTATTTTTTGTTCTCCCATAATAAACAAGCGGCGCCGATGGCTCCGGCAAAATCTCCCAGTTTAGATTTTTTAATGTAAACTTGCTCTTTAGCCAGCGGCGAAATGACTATCTTTTTAATTTGTTTTCGGGCCTCTTTGATAAAAAGGTGGAAAACATTGGCGATGCCGCCGCCGAGCACAATCACTTCCGGATCCAAGATATTAATGGCGTTGCCCAACCCTATCCCCAAATACCGGCCGTATTCTCGAAAAATCTTTAAAGATTTTTCTTCTCCCGCCATGGCTCTTATGCCCAGTTCTTTGGGCGAATATTTCATTTTTTTGAAAAACCTTTGCGAACCGTATTCTTCAAAACAACCGGGATTCCCGCAGTTGCATTTCGGCCCGTCAAATTTAATGATCATATGGCCAAGCTCGCCCGCAGCTCCCGTATTTCCCCGATAAAGCTTGCCGTTGATTGCCAAACCCGAACCCAAGCCCGTCCCCAGGGTTATTCCTAAAACAATTTCAGCTCCCCGGCCCGCGCCGAATAAGGTTTCTCCCAGAGTAAAACATTTAACATCGTTGTCCATAACTGTTTTCATCTTAAGTTTTTGCTCCAAGATTTTAGCCAGAGGACAGCCTTTCAGAAACTTCTGATTCGGGGGATTGAGCATCACGTCTCTTTTCTTGCCCAAGGGTCCGGTAACGCCCAGCCCGATGCCTAAAATTTCTGATTTGGGCAAATTTGAAATCATTATCTTAACATTATCTTCGATTGTCTCAATAATCCCCTTTTTGTTTTTGGGCGAAACAATTTTTTGAGTTTTAATAACTCTTGAATTCTTAAGCAGGACAAAGCTTATTTTCGTCCCGCCAATGTCAACACCGATAGCGTATTTCATATTATGTTTATCAGGTCTTGTTTTTTAGGAATGGCCGTACCTTTAAGTGTAGTCGACAAGGCTGCCCAGGCATTGGCAATCGCCAAGCTTTCTGCTGGAGAGTTTCTGTCACCGAGACTGAAAGCGGCTAAAAAAGCATCGCCGGCGCCGCAAGTGTCCACTGCCTCAATATGCTCGCCCGGAATATTGATCAAGTTCCCGCCGAATAAAGCCGTGGCTCCTTCTGCCCCAAGCTTAATGACAACATTTTTTACTCCGCATTTTTCTGCGAATTCTTTAAGGTCAAGGGCCGGACTTATCGATCTGGCCTCCTTTTCGTTTGGAAATAAACAATCAGCTCCTCGGTAAAAATGGTGCTTGGCTGGCTTGGTTGGATGATGGCCGATTTGGCAATCAGCGTATAATGGTTTTTGATATTTTTGAGACAGACTTATCAGTTGGGCTATTAAGTTTGGAGTTAAAAGCCCGTGCCCATTGTCGGCTACGATTATCGCGTCAACTTGACCGAACAAGGGTTCAACTTTTTGCAGAATATCTTTTTCTAACCTTTCATCAATATCGTGATTGCTCACCTGGTTCATCTGGACTAATTTATAACCGTCCACCAAAAATCTTTTCTTAACGGTTGTCTTGCGGGTTTTATCCGCAAAAAAAATCTTTTCCAGTTTAGGATGGCTGAACGCATCGTATTTTCTGGCATCCTCATCGTCGCCGACCACCGAAACAAAATGAACAGAACCTCCTAATTCTAAAATATGGCCAGCGACTAAACTAGCTCCGCCGAAAAATCGTTTCACTTCGGTTTCTTCCGCTTCGGGCGTCGGTGCATCGAAATTCAACTTAACCGCCTTACCGTAAACAAAAACATCCAAAATAGTATCGCCGATCAATAATATCTTTTTGTCATCAAAAGATTTAACAATATCTAATTTGCTCATTTTTGAAGGACTATTCTGCTCCTTCACCTTTTTAATGATGCTGGTGGTGGAATAATTGGCCAGGTGGGGGCAAAGTCTGATTTCTATTTCCGGCGGAACCTGATCTTTCACTCTGACTTCTTCCGGGGTCAGACCTTCCTCTCCCTTGACCAGAATATCTGGCCTAATCTTATTGATAATATCTATCGTGTTGACATCATCGAAAATAACCACCTCGTCGACGCAACTTAAAGATTCTAAAAGGGTTTTTCTGACGAGTTCATTATTAATCGGCCGTTCCTCGCCCTTGAGAAGTTTAATGGCCCGATCGGAGTTGATGCCCACAATCAACTTGTCGCCCAGAGACTTGGCAAATTTGAGCACCTCAATATGACCGGGGTGCAAAATGTCAAAACACCCGTTGGTAAAAACCTTTTTTTCTTTTTTAATAATTGGTTCTAACATACTCTTTGGATTATACTTGGCCCCACTGATTAAATTTATCAATAAAACGGTTGATGTTTTCTATGGTCTTGGGGTGAATAGCCATTTTTTCTAGGATTTCATAGGGAACCGTCACAATGTGAGCTCCGGCCAGAAACGCGTCTACCGCGTCCTTCATATGGCGGACTCCTCCGGCGATAATTTCGGTTTTGGTGCCCTCAAGCAGCTGCCTGCTGTTTTTAATCACTTCGTTGGGGTCGCTTCCCAAGTCTTTGATATGGCCGTGAAAAATGGAAAAATACGTGGCTCCGGCCAAACCTCCCAGAATAGTCTGAGCCTCGTTCATGCCGCAAGTGTAATTGACCTTAATGTTGTTTTTTTCCAGCTCTCGGACAACCCATAAGGTGTCCAAACCGACCGGGATTTTAACGTTTAAATTACTGTATTGGAAGGCCGCAGCAAATTCTTTGGCCTGAACGAGCATTTTTTCCGGATCCTTTTCTACAACCATCATACTTAAGGGAATCTCCTGGCCGTATTTTTGGCACAGCTCGACTATTTTTTTCATATGAGCGATGTAGTCTGTTTTAGGCTCTTTAGCGACCAAGCCGGGATTAGTCGTAATACCGGAAATAATTCCCAGCTTGAGAGTTTTTTCTATTTCGTTTAAATTGGCGGTGTCTAAAAAGAGTTTCATATATTTATGTGTTTAATTAATATTAATAATTATAATAATTCTTTCTCAATATCTTTTTCAATAAGATCCCAATCGTTGACAAAGAAGACCGCTCTGTCGTCTATGATTATATCAGTACGCGGCTTGCCCAGCCAAAGCTCATGATAGAGAACGCCCCAGTTCTTAAGCTGTTCTTTTGTTAAATCATAGCCCTGATCATAGGCCTCTTTTGCATTATCGCCCGTACGCCCCATAAAACGAGAAGTATTAAGTATAATCTTGCATCCTTTATTGAAAAGACGATTTACCACAGCGATCGCTTTTTGATTCGGGACCGCTTTTCCATAATCGCCGTCGGTTTGCGAGCAAAGACAGCCGTCGATGTCAAAACAAATCGTTTTTTTTAAACGGAGCATGGGATGACTCCTGCCATCTTCCACGAGAAAGGAATCGCTATCTTCGTCTCGCGTTGAAATTTCAATAATCACCGTGTCTTCAAAAGCGCCACGCTGGTGCATCAAACCCGGCGGCATAAAGGCGCTCGATCCTTCCTTGAGCTCAAAAAATCTGTCTTCGGCATATCCGGCGCGCAGATGCAATAATAAATGGCCAGAATGGATATAATATCCTTCGCTTTTCTTGCAGTGAAATTCCAAACTTGAATTTTTACTCTTGCCAACAAAAATTATTTTACCGCAGTAATCTTTGCTTACTATAGACCGGATGGTGCCCCAATGTTTTTCGCGACAATCGAAGGGCTTGGTTTTTTTCAAATATTCACTGTCTGCGGCGGCTGGTCCGCAAAAAAGATAGGCTGTTATGGGTTTTTCAGCAACAATACTCCACTTTTGCCGCGGCGGCAGGGTTATTATCTCGGAATCTTCCATCTTTATGCCCTGAATGAAACCGCTTCCTTCTTTAATCCATAATGTCATTTCAAAATTGTCATCGCCGTCTAAATCGGCGGTAGCTGCGGCAACTACGCTAATTTTTTCAAGCCTAAAAGACGGCCCCTCAAGTAAAACTCCGCGCTCGCCCCAATTAAATTTTTCTAAAATCGGTTTTGCGATAAACTTTTCGAGAGAGTTTATATCAATTCCGGGTTGGGTGCTCATAAATAAAAAATTACCATTTTTCAATGGCCTTCTTGGCTTTAGTTTTAATCTTCCGATAAACGCCGTAAACCTTATCTTCAACGTGCGGCGAAACCAATCTTAAAATTTCCGCGCCCCAAATGCGATATTGACCGCCGACCTTATAGGCCCGCAGGGTGCCTTTTTTCAAAAGCCGCTTGATCGTGCTTTCGGAGATCTTTAAAAAATCGCGGGCTTCCTCGGTCGTATAAATTTGCTTTGGTTCAATTTCCTCCATATTTCCATCATAACCCCAGCCAAGGCGGGGTGTCAATAGGTGTCAACTTAGTTCAAACAAAAAGAGCGGATATCAGATCCACTCTTTTATTTTTGATAGACATTTTTCAGTTGAGCAAGAAGTATCCAAGTTCAAAATATTCGGTACGGACATTTTTACATATCGCGCCTTAACCCTGTGATAACCCTCCACGCTTCTAAGATTGGATGGATTTTCTTTATCTTGCTTTCTTTGTTCTATTCTTTCAGCGATAACTTCGTCTGAGGCATGGCAGAAAACAACCTTCAGGGTGGCTTTACGAATTTCGGCGATTGAGGTTATGCGCTTGTAATAAGTCTCTCGGCTGAAAGTGCCAACAATAATAACAGAATCCCCCGCCTCAAGGGCACAATCGGCAAGAGCGAATAACGATTTCCAAGAAGCCCACATCTGCACACCATCCAGTTCACGATCCGTTTCCGAATCCACGGGATTGTGTTTAAAAAGCAAATTCCGAATTTCATCAATGTCTAATCGAACAATCTTTAATTCGCCCTCCAAAAGCTTAGCTAGGGTTGTTTTACCCGTTAAGGGTAATCCGGCGAAAGCAATTATTTTAAGTGCTTTCATCTTTCCTCCTTATCAAATCGAGCACTGTGGAATGGACAAAACCATTGGTGGCTATTATCTCCCGAGATCCGATCCTCCAAGGGACGCCGTCTTCGTTGGTAATCATTCCTCCGGCTTCTTTAAGAATCAAAGCTCCCGGCGAAAGATCCCATGGCTTACCCGATCGACTAATGGCTATTAATGCCCTACCAGACGCTACACACATCAAGGCTCGATGCGAACAACCATTAATACGGATACTGCAGCCAACCCCCGATAGCGCCTTAATATCATCCAAACTTCTTTGAGTGGCAATTCGAAAGTTGCTGTCCGGAATAAAAATCCCGGCCCGAAACTCTTTTGTGCCAGAAACTCTTATCTTTTTTCCGTTGCAGAAAGCTCCGCTTCTTTTCTCCGCCCAAAAAGTTTGATGATACTTCGGAAAATAACAAATCCCGAATATTAATTCGTTTTCCCTTTCCAAGGACAATCCGCAACCAAAATCATATAAACCAACTAAGAAGTTGTGAGTCCCGTCAAGAGGATCAATAACCCAGCGATATTGGTTTTTGGATTTTTTCTCTGACGATTCTTCGGTAAGAATGCCGTCGTCTGGAAATGCTCGCCCGATTGATTTAACTATGAGATCCTCCGAAGCGCAATCAACCTCGCTAACCCAACTAGAGTCAGGTTTAATTTTAGCTTTTACCTCCCCATTAAACATCTCTTGTAAATAATTTCCCGCTAAACGAATAGCCTGAAAAGCAATTTTTCTCCTTCGCTCGTCTATCATTTTTTCACTCCCTTATTTTTATTTCAAGGTTCAACGGCTTTTTATATCACAGTCATCTCAAAAAATCAAACCCCGATGATAAAATTAAAGGGAGTCCGACTCCCCTCAATTAAACAAAAAAGAGCGGGTTTTTACACCTGCTCTTTCTTATTAAGCTTTATTCTTTATTTAGATTTTCAATCAGCGCCGCAATGTTCATCTCCCGCCAATCTATAAAAATCCTGAGCGCGCCCGCGTCTATCAATCTCTTAATGGTCAATGGCGTATTATACACAGGCATAGCTACAGCAACCGATCCGGCAGCCACAGCGGCAATGATCCCGTTATGAGAATCGTCAAAAACCAACTGTTCTTTTGGGTCGATCCCCGACCTTCGCGCGGTTTCCAGCCAAACATCGGGTTCGGGTTTAACGTGCCGCACCTCTTCTCTCAAAACAATACACTCTCTGCCGAAGATCTTAATCAATCCGGACCTTTCTAGTAATAATTGGGCTTGAACGGCTATGGTCAAAGATCCGATGGCGACATTAAAACCGTTTTCTTTCAGCCAGCTGATAATTTCTAAGGCTCCGGGCCGCAATCCGATGGGAATTGTTTCAATCAGTTGATTGTAATGAAAGCGCATTCTGTTCAAAATATAATCATCATCCAGTTTCCCGGCCAATTCTGAAATTTCTTTCGCAACGGCTTCATCAGGGCCACCGATAAAATGAGGGAGGACCCGAAGAGCCTCTTCAATGGTCAATTTTACTCCCGCATCGTTAGCGGCCAGAATGTGTCCTCGATGATGGGCGCTTTCGACGTCGATCAAGGTTCCTTCTAGATCAAAACTGACGGCTTTAATCATTACCGCCTCCTTATGAAATGGTTAATGGCACACTATAGCAGATCTTCTATATAAGATCAAGCCCATTTTTATCTGGTGTGTTTGGCGCTTTCTTTATCCAACCCGTACATTTCGTCGTAGAGATTGGATTTAACGATGCGATAAAAATCATCCATGGTGCAATCGGTTTCCATTAGTTCCTCCCCTATTTCATAGCCCCTGGGTAAATAAGTTAAGACTGCAAAGACCCGGTTCAAGATGGCAATCTGTTTTTTTCTTTTCTCCGAAAAATTCAAAACCGAGTGGCTGAATAAAGTATCGGCGATATCATCGTTCCGACCGTCGTAACAGCCGTTTTTGACGCAAAACTCGGCCAAAGGAGTGCCCCGGATGGGAGAAAAAATTGATGTCCAGGCGACAAACGGTTTGATTTGGCAATTCATCTTCAGAAGATCCAGGTCGTCTTGAACAGTTGTCGTCGGCAAACCCAGCATCTGCTCGCTTCTAAACGGTATCTGATATTTTTTTAATACTTCGATGCCCGCAAAAATCTGTTCGTTTGTCATGTGCCGGTTGAGCAATTCTTTTCTGATCTTTTCACTGGCCGACTCAATGGCAAAAGTTAAACTGGTGCAGCCGGCTTCTTTAAGAAGCTTCACTCTTTCTTCCGTCGCCGATTCAATGCGGATATTGCAATGGAAGGGTATATTGACCTCTTTTTTATATTTAGGCGCAAACTCTTTCAGCCATTCCATATTAACGCCGAAGTTATCGTCCGCAAAAAAGATGAGCTTTAGGGGATATTTTAAAAGAGTCTGGCACTCCTTAACAACCGAATCCGCGGGCCTCACGGTATACCGGTAGGCCGGGAACTCTTTCTGCACGATGGAATTGTAGCAATAAGTGCATTGATACGGGCAGCAAAAAGAAGTAATGACGTTTTTCAAAGGATTGTTTCTTCTTTTCTCGTCTTGATAAAACTTCTCGCGGCTGGAGATAAAGAGATCTTGGGGAGGAGTACTTTCGGAATAAATCCCCGCCTCTTTGATTTCTCCATTGACTATTTTCAGCAAGATTCTTTCGCCAAAACCCCTGACAACAAAATCAGCATGAGTTTTGCATTCTTCGGAAAACGAAATGGTATGAGGTCCGCCAATAATGACCTTGGTTTTATTTCTAATCTCATCAGCTATGCGAAACATCTGATTATGACTGCCGGTCAGAATGGTAAATCCGACGAAATCGTAATCTTCAAAATTTAAATTCTGCTGTTTCAGAGACTGATAATCCCTCATATCGGCCTCATGCCCGTTTCTCTGAAGATAATCAGCTAAAGACAGGGTTCCCAAGGGCTCAACCGGGCTGTAATTGTAGATTAATAATACTTTCATTTGATTAAATCCCGGGCGGCGTTAAAAACGTCTTCGGTTGTAATTTCTTTCAGGCACTTTGAATGCCCTTCTTTGCAGAAACGAGGACCCTCGAACATAAACGAACAGGGAGCGCAAGAGATATCTTTCCGTAAAATTCGGCATTTGGCGCCCGTTGGATGCACTTCCTTGATATCACTAGGACCAAAAATATCAATAACAGGCGTGCCAACAGCATCGGCGATATAAAGGGGTCCGCTGTCAACGCTGATAAACAACTTCATTTTTTTAAACAATGCGGCTAATTCATTTAACCTAAAAAGTCCGGCGGCGCAAATAGCATTGTTTTTCATCATCTTCTGAATCTCTTCAATCACTTTTTGATCGCCGGCTCCTCCGATAAAAATTATCTTCGCCCCCAAGTCCTGAATCAGCTTATCGGACAACGCAGAAAATTGAGACCGCTCCCATTCCTTGATTTTAAGCCCCGATGTAACACTGACACCGATCAGTAAATCATCGGCGCTTAAATTGTGCTGGCCCAAAAAATTCAGGACCTTCTTCTCTTCCTCGGGTCGGACAAACATTTCTTTCTCTTCAGAGACCGCCTCAATGCCCATAAAACTTAATAAAGCCAGGTGATGCTTTTGAACAGAGTCATGCCTTTGGTATTTCAACCGATAATTATTAAAAACGGAATAAAGTTTAGCGATTTCGCCCGTTTGCCGATGCGTTGCGGTAATCCGGCGGGGAATCAAAGACCAAAAACCGATAATACTATTAAAAGAACTAGGAAAAACGCTGATGACCCAATCGTAATTTTCTTTTCTCAACTTGCCGAAGAGTTTAAATTTGCCCCCTATCCCGGGGTAATCGTCAAGTAGGATGATTTTATCCACCCGGGGATTGTTTTTTAAAACATCCTTGGTTTTAGAGTTGACAATCACCGTCAAAAAACAAGATGGAAATTTCTTTTTGATCTCGCGGAAAACGGGAGTCGTGCAAACCAAATCGCCTATCTTGGCGGTTTGAATAACCAAAATTTTCAGCTCGGCGTTCTTTTTTTTAAAAGCAAGAAGCAAATAAAAAAATGGGGCTAAAAGATAAGTCAGAAACAACCAGAAAAAATTATTGAAATAGGATTGAAATTTCATTTTACTTGCCACAGATAGGCCCCTTTTTCCTGGAAAACCGGTTCAAATAAATCCGGACGGCTTTTGACCTTATCAAAGAAGGGTTCCAGTTGAGGCCGAGAACGATTTTCTACTATATACCTAATCTTGCTTTTTTGGAACAAACTATTGATTTCTGAAGGATTTAGGTTGTCGCGGTACTGTAAATCTGTAATGATATGAAAATTATAACCCTCTAATTGTGTTGTTTTAAAATTATGGTACCAGGTAAAATAGTTGGCTGTGGCTGCGAAAATGTAAAAATCCTTGTTGGTTCCTTCTATTTTTTCGATTTCGCGGGCGGCCTCGGGCTGGGCGCCATATGCTTCCGCAAAGTTTGGGAACATAAAATTCCGATGAACCAAAAAATAAGTGGCTGCCAGCCCCCAACTACTAAGGATTAATAAAATAACGGTATAACCGACAACCAATTTGGCGAACATTTCTTCTTTTAAACTGAATTTGATAACTAATCTCCAAGCCAAAATAATAAAAATCAAAGCTAAAATCGGCAGCCAGACGTTTAACCAGCTTCCCAAATGGAAACTCTCTGTTTTAACTAAATAAGTGAAAGCCAGCAATAAAATCAGATATTTGGCCGCTTGCCTGTGAGCGGAAATCAAGAAAAAGAAAAATAGACCAAAAACTAAGGCCAATATTATCCGGTAATCGTAAACGAGCTGGACCAATCCTCCCAGACCGTTTAATATTTTTTCCGCGGGAGAGATAAGCTGGCTTTGAGATAGTAATAATTTGGTGGAAAACAGCCCCCAAAGATTAAGAAAGAATATCAGGGACAGGAATATTCTCGACTTGATTTCTGCCAGCCCCACGACGCCGTAGACGATAAAAACTGCCAAAAACGGCATTAAGTAGCGGATGTACTCGCGATCGGCTATCATTAAAAGATTGATTAAAAGGAAGATGAAAAATAATAGAATATATTGAATTTTTCTTCTCCGGCAGAAGCCATAAAAAGACAAAATCACTAATGGGAAAAATGATAAAAATAAAGAAACCGGAATTTCGATGATTTTAGATAGAATATTGCTCCAAAAAGGAGGATTAAAACTTCGGATAATCTGATTAACAGTTGAAACTAGACTATAGTACCGACCCTTAAAGATTTCGTTCAGAAACGGGAAAAGAGGATTATCGTAAATGAGATAATTTCTAAGCAGCCAAAGGAATAAAGGAAAAGTTAAGAACAATGCATAGCCGTACGATCTTTTAAATTGTTTGCTTTTGATTAATTTGATCAAAAGAATCGCAAGGGGCAGGAACAAAATAAGCCCCGATTCTTTGGAAACAGCGGCTAAAATAGCGCTTAAAAACGCCAGCAGGAGATAAAAAGGTCTTTTTGTTTCCTGCGATTTTTCTAAATAATAGAAAAATGCGGTGAAAAAAAATAAAATAAACGGCTCTTGGGCGGGTTCCCCGGCCAGATGTAGAAAAAGAGGGTTGGTTATCAACAGCGCGGTGCCCAGAACGACATATTTTTTTTCGACGCCCTTTTCCAAAAGCCACCGGTACAGTAAAAAAACAGTGGCGCCGGCGAAAAATAGGGGTAAAATGGCGACTACCCAATCACGAAACCCCAGAAAGCTGAAAATACCGGCGTAGAATAACGGCAGAAGAGGCATTCTGCTGGTCAGCCAGCCCCGGGAATTTAATAAAAAATCGGGCATTTTTCCCTGCGAGACTATTTCCCTGGACCAGGGCAGCCAATAATTGATAGCGTCGCCGTTAAAACACCCCTTGATCAAAAGGATGCCAATCAAGAGCACCGGAACGAAAATGAAAAAGTATAAATATTGTTTTTTGCTTTTTATTAATTCGATCTTCGGATTCACCCAACGCCAAAATAAAAAGCCTGCCGCTAAGCCGAGTATAATCAAATCACTTTTGAATAATCCGGTTAGGCTTAGAAATAACAGCAGGCAAAAAAGATAATAAGACGCCAGGATAATCGAATCAATAAAATCGGCTCTTATCCCTATTTTTGACTCCTTCTCCATAAAATATATTTATCAATTCCTTCCCAAACGTTAACTTTCGGTTTGAATCCTAATTTTTTGACCTTGGCGATATCGGCGCAAAAATTACTCACCTCGCCGGGCCGAGCTTCCAGATATTCAATTCCGACTCCCATTTTTTGGGCAATATATTCAGAGATCTCCTTTACCGAAGTTTCCACGCCTGTGCCAAAATTATAAATCTCACCGGCCGCGTTCTCTAATTTCACCATAAGATCATAGGACTGGACCACATCGTCAATATACATATAGTCTCTCGTTTGATGTCCCTGGCCAAAAATCTGCAGATTTTTGCCGTCAAGCGCCCTTTTGACCGAGATGGGAATAAGAGCGCCAAACTCATCCTCTCTTTGCCTCGGCCCAAAAATATTAAATGGCCGGATAATGGCTATATCGAGACCATACGTCTTAAAATAAGAAAAACATAATCGGTCAGCCGCGGCCTTAGAAGCGGCGTAGGGGCTATGGGGCCTTAATTCGGTGGCTTCGTCAATCAGTCTTTTGCCCACCGGAGCGCCGTAAACCTCACAGGTGCTCGTATAGATTAGTCTGTTTTTTTGTTTTCTGACGGCTTCTAAGACATTATAAGTTCCTTCAATGTTAGCTTTGAAGGTGAAGCCCGGGTCCAAAATAGATTCGTCAACGCTGATATGGGCGGCCAAATGAAGAACAATGTCGTGCTCCCGCACGGTTTTATTGACTATTTCCGGATCGGTCACGCTCCCCCAGACGATATTCGGCTTTTTTTTGAGCGAACCGATAATTTTCTCGGCCCTTTCGCTGAAAGTATTAAGAGTCGTCACCTCGTAGCCGCAATCTAAAAAATGCTCCACCAAATGGCTGCCCTGGAATCCCGTACCTCCGGTAATTAAAAGTTTTTTTCCTATAGAATTCACTGTAAATTTAATGTAGCACGGAATAGACAGAAATTCAAATTTAAGTTAAAATAAAAAAGACGTTAATTGATCTTTTGCTATGAAAACAATCGTGGTTATGCCGGCATTCAATGAGGAGAAAACCATCAAAGAGGCAATTTCTCGCGTAAAAAAATACTTCGATAATATCGTTGTTGTAGATGATGGTTCAAGAGACAAAACTTATGTTCGCGCCAGAGAAAGCGCGCCGGATGTTCCGGTATTAAGACATAAAATCAATTTGGGCAAAGGAGCGGCGTTAAAAACTGGCTGCGAGGCCGCATTAAAATTGGGAGCTGATGCCATCGCCCTCGTTGACGCCGATCTGCAACATCTGCCCGAAGATGTGGCCGTGATGGCCGAAAAGTTAGAAAAGGAAAATCTCGACATCGTTTTCGGCGTCAGGGCGATGAATGAAAAAATGCCGCCGCTGGCTCGCTGGGGGAACAAAATGCTGACAAGAATGATTAATTTCCTGTCGGATATTTCTTTGTCCGATACGCAATCCGGTTTAAAGGTTTTTAGAGCATCTATTTATCCAAAAATAATGTGGCGAGCTACCGATTACTCGGTTGAAACCGAGATAATGCTCGCGACGGGGAAGGAAAAATTGAAATATTCGGAATCCCCCATCCAAACCATCTATCAGAACGCCTATAAGGGAATGAATATCTTTGACGGGATAAAATACTTTTTAAATTTCTTAAAACAAAAATTTCTATGATTTTAGGCATCCAAATCTTAGGCGTTATTTTCGGCTTATTGATGGCTTATCTTTGTTTTTTGCACTATAAACGCCGGGAATTCGGCGGGATCCAATTTTTGTTCTGGGAAATTCTCTGGATTGGCTTTATTTTTGTCATTATTTTCCCAAAAATAACCAATATCTTAGTCCAAGAGCTGAGCATCACCCGCGCCATGGATTTTTTCATAATTCTCGGCTTCATGTTTATTACTTCTTTGACTTTTTATAATTACGTCACGATCAGTAAAATAAAACGCAGGCTGGAGGAAGAGGTTAGAAGAGATGCCCTAAAAAGCCTGGACAACAAATCATGAAAGTTTTATTTCTCAATCCCCCTTTCAGGGGAAAATTCTCCAGAACATCCCGCAGTCCGGCCATTACCCGAGGAGGCACCATCTACTATCCCTTCTGGCTAGCTTACGCCGCCGGAGTGCTCGACAAGGATAGTTTCGAAGTAACGATTATTGATGCTCCGGCTCAAGGATATGATTTGGAAAAAACAGCAAACGAGGTCAAGCAAATCAATCCTCGCCTCATAGTGATAGACACCAGCACCCCTAGCATCTATAGCGATATTAAAACAGCTGAGAGATTAAAAAATATTTTACCCGCAGTTTTTATTGTTTTGGTGGGCACCCACCCCTCGGCTCTCCCCGAAGAAACCCTGAAATTAAGCGGCAAACTGGATGCCGTCGCCAAAGGAGAATATGATTACACTATCAGAGACCTGGCCCGCTGCCTGAGAGACAAGGGCGACCTGAAAAAAATTGACGGCTTGGTCTTCAAAGAAGGGAATCAAATAATTTTCAACCATCCCCGGGCCCTGATTGAAAACCTTGATGAGCTGCCGCTTGTCAGCCAGGTTTACAAAAAATACTTTGATATCAAGAAATATTTCTTTGCCGCCGCCGATTATCCCATGGCTATGATTATCACCGGCCGAGGCTGCCCTTTCAGGTGTTTTTTTTGCGTTTATCCTCAAACTTTTCATAGCCGAAAATACCGATTCAGAAGTCCGAAAAATGTAGTTGACGAATTGGAATACATTGCCAAGGAATTGCCGGAAGTAAAGGAAGTCGGGATTGAAGATGATACTTTTACCGCCAATCCCCAAAGAACCGAGGAGATTTGCAGACTAATTATCCAGCGGAAAATTAAAATTAAATGGTATTGCAATGTCCGCCCAAATTTAGCCGAAGAAACGATGATCTGGATGAAAAAAGCGGGCTGCCAGCTTGTCACCGTCGGCTTTGAATCAGCAAGCCAGCCAATATTGGACAATATCCACAAAGGAATAAAGGTTGCGGAAATCCGAGAGTTTGTTAAAAACACCAAGAAAATCGGAATTTTGGTCCACGGCTGCTTTATGGCCGGCAATCCCGGCGAAACTAAACAAACCTTGGAGGAAATGCTGAAATTTGCCAAAGAGTTAAATTGCGACACGATGCAATTCTATCCCCTGCAGGTCTACCCGGGCACTGAGGCTTATCAGTGGGCAAAAGAAAACAACTATCTTTCGACTTCCGATTTCAGCCAATGGGCGACCGAAGGCGGAGGCTATAACTGTCTGCTGAATTTCCCCAACTTAAACGCTCAGGATTTAATTAATTTTTGCCAACAAGCGACCAAGGCGTATTATTTAAGATTGCCGTATATTCTGATGAAGATTAAACAGCTGATCTTTCACCCCTCCGAATATAGAAGAACTGTCAGGGGCGCCACCGCATTTTTTAAAACTACTTTTTTAGCCAAAAATTATAAATAATATGAAAGCGGTAATATTAGCCGGCGGCAGAGGCGAAAGAATGGGATCGTTAACCGAACAAACCCCCAAGCCCATGCTTAAAATTGGGGGATTGCCGCTCCTCACCCATCAGATTGAACTTTTCAGGAAATATGGTATAAAAAATATTGTCCTTTTGACTTGCTATCTTTCAGAGATTATTGAAAAACATTTCAAAGATGGAAGCAAATTTGGAGTAAAAATAAGTTATTTTAAAGAAAATAGACCCCTAGGCACGACCGGCGGACTGAAAGAAATCGAAAATAAATTGAAAAAAGATTTTATTTTGCTTTACGGCGACGTGATGCTGGATATGGATATCAAACGGCTTCTTGCATTCCACCGCAAAAAAAAGAGCGCGTGCACCCTGGTGTTGCATCCCAATGACCACCCCCAAGACAGCGATTTGGTTGAGATTGACGAAAACCAAAGAATTATCGCTTTCCATCCCAAACCCCGTCCGGAAAATAAGCATCTTCGCAACTTAGTTAATGCTGGCCTGTACGTCATTTCGCCGAAAATTTTAAAGGATATAAAAAGAGGGGCGAAGGCAGATTTTGGAAAAGACGTCTTCCCGAAAATCGTCAAAAAAGAGACGCTTTGCGGCTATATCACTCCGGAATATCTGAAAGATATGGGAACCCCGGGAAGATTGAAAGAGGTTGACCGCGATTTTCGCAGCGGGAAAATTAAAAGATTGAACTTAAAAAACAAAAGAAGGGCGATATTTTTAGACCGCGACGGCACGATTAACGAAACCGACAGCGACGTTTATCGTTCGGATGATTTCCGTCTTTTTCCGTTCTCGGCCGAAGCAATCAAAAAAATAAACAAATCCGAGTTCCTGGCCATCATCATCACCAATCAGCCGGCCGTAGCTAAGGGTTTTTGCTCAATGGACGATATCGCTGAAATTCATAAAAAAATGGAAACGCTTTTGGGCAAGGAGGGAGCAAAACTTGACGGCATTTATTTCTGTCCCCACCACCCGGACAAAGGATTCGCCGGAGAGAATTTAAAATATAAAATTAAGTGCTCGTGCCGCAAACCGAAAATCGGCATGATAAAAAACGCGGCGAAAGACTTCAATATTGACTTAAAACGTTCTTATTTTATCGGCGATTCTTACAGAGATATCTTGTGCGGCCGCAAGGCGGGCATGACAACTATCGGAGTTAGAACGGGCCGCGGCGGCCGAGACGGAAAAGAAAAAACAGCGCCTGATTTTATTTTTAAAGACCTCGAACAAGCAATTAACTTTATTATATGATTATTTCTCAAACTCCATTAAGAATGAGCTTTGTGGGAGGAGGAACAGACTTTGAGGATTTTTACCGGCAATATCCCGGGCGAGTTTTGAGCACTGGTATCGACAAATTTTTCTATATTATGGTCAATTCTCGGTTTGACGGGATGATTAAACTCAATTATACTCAAACAGAAATCGTGGAAAACAGCAGCCAGGTCCAACACCCCCTGATAAAGGCCGCTTTGGAAGAAACTGGCATCGAAAAAGGGGTAGATATAGTTTCGTTAGCTGATCTTCCCGCCCAAAGAACGGGATTGGGATTGGGAGCCTCCAGCTCCTTCACGGTTGGTTTATTAAACGCACTTTATGCTTTTTCGGGAAAACACGTTTCTTTAGCGGACTTGGCGGAAAAGGCTTGTAAAATTGAAATAGTTAAAGCGGGTTCGCCGATCGGCAAACAAGATCAGTACGCGGCGGCCTTTGGGGGAATCAATCAAATCACCTTCAATTGTGATGGCAAAATTGACGTCGATCCGGTTTATTTATCGCCTCGGACAAAAGAAAATTTTCAAAAACACCTGCTTTTGTTTTTCACCGGCAAAGAGAGATCGGCCAACCCTATTCTATCCGAACAAAAACAAAATATTGATAAGAAGTTCGAGTTCCTGAAAAAACTTTCCGATCTGGTGCCGCTCTTCCGAGTCGCGCTCGAAAAAGGCGAGTTTCAAAAATTAGGAGAATTGCTCCACCAAAACTGGCTATTAAAGAAGGAATTGGCTTCGGGCATCTCCAATCCCCAAATCGAAGGAATGTATCGCTTAGCTTTGGAAGCCGGGGCTTGGGGCGGAAAAATTTTAGGCGCAGGCGGCGGCGGATTTCTCCTGGCAATGGCCTCGCCGGAAATTCAACCGAAAATCATTGAGGCGTTAAAAGAATATCAACTAATCCCCTTCCGATTATCGGAATCAAGCAGTACGATAATATTTAAAAATTAACATGGAAAATTATATTAAAAATTTCTTCGGCGAGCTTGACGAGAGTGCCCAAAAAATTTCCTGGCAGGAAATAGCTAAGGCTATAAAAATTCTTCATACGACTTACGAAAATAACGGCCGCGTTTTTATGATTGGCAACGGAGGATCTTCAGCCATCGCTTCCCACTTCGCCAACGATCTCAATAAAACCGTGCTTGGGAAAGCTGGTAGTAAAACAATTAAAAGATTCCAGGCCATGGCCTTATCGGATAATGTTCCGATCTTAACCGCTTGGGCCAATGACGTTGGTTATGAAGCCGTTTTCGCCGAACAACTTAGAAACTTCGGTGCGGAAAAAGACGCATTATTCGCCATAAGTTCCAGCGGAAAATCTTTAAATATAATTAAGACAGCAAAAATGGCTAAAGATCTTAATATGTCCGTCATTGGTTTGATAGGATTTGACGGCGGCGAACTTTTAAGTTTATCCGACGCTAAAATCCATGTACCCTCTTCCAAATACGGCGTAGTAGAAAGCGCTCATGCGGCAATTTGCCATTTGATTACAACCTATTTCGAAGAACTCCTATAGCGGGCAGTAGTATATTCTGCCCGATATATTGAGTATTCTACTCACTATGAACCAAAACACTAAAAAAAGCTGGAATCATCATTGGGGAAGCCAATCTACGATTAAAAGATTGCGGAATATAAACACGGCTTACCCGGAAGTTACAAAAACCTTGCTGGATCTGACTAATGAAAATTCAAAATGCATCGAACTGGGATGCGGCAGCGGAACTTACGCAATCGAATTATTGATGAATAAAAGAAACTGCGTCGCTTCCGACTTCTCCGAAAGCGCCTTGGACCTGGTCAAAATAAAAGGGAGAGAACTTTATCGTATTGATGTGCCGACCCAATTGGTGGATATTTACAATATTCCCCATCCCGACAATACTTTTGATTTGATATTTTCCGACGGTTTGATAGAGCATCTTGATATTCCAAAAGCCCTGGAAGAGATGAAGAGAGCCCTAAAGACCGGTGGATGGATGGTTGCCAAGATTCCTTCGGGCTCTTTATTGTATAGAATGGTTTATTATTTATTAAGTCCTGTTGAAAACCGTCCTTACGAGGCTTGGCTGTCGAAAAAAGAATGGCGAAAAAAACTCCTTGACTGCGGTTATAAAAATGTAAGCATTTCCAGCTGCGGCGGCGTCATTCGGGGTTTTTCCATGAGGATCGGTGGCATAAACAAATTTCTAAAATATCTGCCGAACTGGGGTAAAATCTATTTTCTGATCAAGGCTCAAAAATAAATTTCCGTGGATAATATTTTAATCGAACCACCGGCCGTAAGCGAATTCGGCAATCAAAGAATTATGGGAGGTTTCGGCGCCAACAAGGCTCACTTCACTTGGCCGCCTTTTGATATTATGATGATTTCCGGCTGCCTGGAACACCACGGGTTTCCCGCTTCTATTTATGACTTTTGCAACACTCGAATGTCGCTTGAAGACGTCCGTAAAACAATTATCGCCGAAAAACCGAAAATGGTTGTTTTTTCCACTTCCAGCACCACCCTTTATAGCGATCTTAAAATTGCCGATATCGCCAAAGAAATCTCCAAAGACATTCTTACTGTAGCCATAGGCGTCCATGTTATGGGATTAAAAGAGGAAGTTTTAAGTTATAACGAAAATCTTGATGTAGCCGTTTACAACGAACCCGAACTAGTGGTGCTCAATCTCGTTCGAAATAACTACAATCCCGAAAACGTCCTCGGAATATGCTATCGCCAAGGTTCTCAAATAAAAACAAACCCTCCTCAGCCCAATATTAAAAATTTGGAGGATCTGGGATTCCCTTCCCACGACAAAATACCGATGAATATTTACCATGAGGCGATCGGAAAAAGGCGGCCTTTTACGATCGTTATGGGTCAAAGGGGCTGTGTCGGAAATTGCACTTTTTGCTGCCAACCGACTTTTTGGGGCGAGCTTAGGCGGCGCAGCGTATCTAATGTGATCGAGGAGTTGAAGTGGGTTAAAGGGTTGGGGTACCGGGAAGTTTTTTTTAATGATTCCAGATTAACCGTTGACGCACGGTGGGCAAACGAATTAATGGACCAGATGATCGCCAATAAAATCGACCTGACTTGGTCCTGCACCGACCACGCTACCAGCGCGTTAACAAGGGATCCCGAACTGCTCAAAAAAATGAAAAAAGCGGGGTGCCATCAAATACGTTTGGGTTTAGAAAGCGCCAATCCAGAAATATTAAAAAACATCAAAAAAGGAACTACTCCGGAACGGGTTCGCGAGGTGGCCGCTATGATTAAAAAAGAGGGTATGAAAATCGTGCTTTTCCTTCTTTTGGGCTTGCCCGGAGAAACCAAGGAAACCATGAACGAAACGATTAAATTCGCTAGATCCATTGATGTTGATTATGTCACCCTGGGCATTGCTCAGCCGTTTGTCGGAACGCCTTTTTGGGATTACTTAGTCCAAAACAATTACCTAAAAAGCAAAGACTGGAGTCGATACGACCCGACAGAACTCCCGGTGTACGATTATCCAAACTTATCAGCCCAAGAAATTCTTGATGCACACTGCAAAGGATTGCGCAGTTTTTATTTAAGGCCGTCATACATCATAAAACAGTTTCTCCAAATCAGGTCAATCTCCGACATCCGGAATAGTTTTAACGGTTTTCTCGGATTTTTCGCCAGGTATATATCGCCTAATAAAAAATCGCAATAAAGATGCCTGAAATTTTATTAATCAATCCTAAATTTGAAAATGCTAATTCTTTCTGGATCCCCCTTGGACTGGCCTACATCGCCTCTTATCTGGAAAAAAACTCATTCGCTGTCAAAATAATCGATGCTAATGTCTTACAGATAAATAATGAAAAGGTGGCGGATTTAATCAAGGGGAAGCCCGACATAGTGGGCATAAGCGCGATGACTTCCGTAATATATTCCGCCTGGGAAATCGCCAAAAGCATAAAACAAAAGTTTCCGAAAACCCTTATTGTCCTGGGGGGACCCCACCCCTCCATTCTCCCGGAGGAGAGCTTAAAGAACGAATTTATTGATATCGTCGTCTTGGGCGAAGGCGAAGAAGCCATGAAAGAAATCGCTGTTTCTTTCAGGAATGGAACCATAAAATTGAACGAGATAAGGGGTATCGCTTATAAAACAAATTCTGACGAAATTAAACGCACGGAGCCCCGTCCCCTTATCGAGAACCTGGATAAGCTGCCTTTTCCGGCGCGCCACCTTTTCCCCTCTCTTGGAAAATACGTGCCGGAGGCATACAAGAGAATGCCCGTAGCGACAGTGCTTACTTCGAGGGGATGCCCGTACCGATGCACTTTTTGTTATGCGGGTATTTTCGGAAAAAAATTCAGATCAAGATCGCCGGAAAACATCATTTCGGAGATAGAACATTTAAAAAAAGATTTCGGAATAAAGGAATTCCATATTTGTGATGATAATTTCTTCCTGGACGGAAAACGCGTCTTAAGATTCTGCGAACTTTTGAAAGAAAAAAAGATAAACTTGCCCTGGGCCTGCGTAGGCGGCTTGAGGGTGAACTTGGTGGAAAAATCCCCCGAACTTTTGAAGCTTATGGCCCAAACCGGCTGTTATCGGACGGCCCTAGGAATCGAATCGGGCAATCAGCAAATTTTAGACAATATTCAAAAAGACATAACCCTGGAGCAGGTCAGAAAAGCTGTTAAAACACTAAATAAGGCCGGGATACTTGTCGGCGGACTGTTTATGATAGGCAATTACGGCGAGAGCGAAAAAACGGTTGATGACACTATCAGGTTCGCTAAATCGTTATCGATAGATTTTGCCGAATTCATGACGGCTACTCCCTATCCTGGAACTCAACTTTATGACCAAGTATTGGGAAAAGGTCATTTGCTGATAAAAGATTGGGGGGAATTCAATCTTTGGACAGGCGCAGTTTTCGAATGGGATAATTTAAGCAAAAAACAAATTGACCGACTGTACAGAAAAGCGTATGTTCAATATTATTTCAACCCGGGATTCTTCCTTAAAAGTATTGTAAACTTCAAGCCGAAAAGTTGGAAAATATATTTTAGGGGGTTTAAAATATTAATTAACAACTTATTGCGTTACAAAACGCCGATGAGCTAAATTTATGGAAAAATATCTTTTATTAATAGCCCTGATCATTGTCGGCGTCTTCGGACAAATCCTGCTGAAAATGACTGCCGCTCAGTTAGTCCCCCAGCTTCCGGAGATCAATTCCGTAGGAACTCTGCTGCAAGCGATTTTTATTTTCCTGAAAAGTTACAAAATATTATCGCTTATTCTGATATACGCTACCGGCTTTTTCCTTTGGTTTCTCTGTCTGACCAAGTTCCAGCTCAGTTACGCTTTTCCGCTGATGACGGCGACTATTTACATGTTAATTCTGTTTTTCTCTTGGGTGTTCTTAAAAGAACCCCTCACCGCCATGCGCATCGCAGGAGCTCTGTTTATTGCCGCCGGCATACTTTTTATCGCCAAAAGCGCTTAATTTAAAGACATGATCAACATCGAAAACGTGACAGTTTTAGTTGCCGTTCTCAACAAAAAAAATACCGTCGAAGCCTGTATCGATTCCCTCCTAAAACTCAAAGAAGCTCCAGCTAAAATTATGGTGGTGGACGGCTACTCCAAAGACGGCACTTACGAGATGCTTAAAGGATATGGAAATAAAATAAAGCTGCTCCAATATCCTGAAAACCTTTCAGCCACATTTAATTGGGCTCTGAATAAAATCAGCACCGAATACGTCGCCCTAACCGACGGAGACTGTGTCGTTTATCCCGATTGGCTGGAAAAATTAACTGAAGGGTTCGGGGAAGAAAGCGTTGTGGCCGCAGCCGGCTATTGCGGCACGCCCAACAGCCTTTCTCTATTTCAAACCGTCATCGGCTTAGAATTAGAATCCCGCTTCAAAAGACTCCCGCGTTTTATTAATAGAGCGCCCACCATGAACCTTTGCATAAAAACAGACATGGCGAGAAAAACCGGTTTTGACGAAAAACAAATGGTGGCCGTAGAGGTGGATTTCGGCCACAGATTGACCAAGCTGGGCAAAATGGCTTATGTCCCCGAGGCCAAAGTCCTTCATTACCACAGAAGCAGCTTGAAGGGTTATTTTAAACAGCAAAAAGATTACGCCAAGTGGGGATTAAGACTGATAGCCAAGCATGGCCGCCGGGCAATGGCAGACCCGATAACCACTCTTAGTATGTCCGCTCAAATTCCTGTCTGCTTTTTGGGGTTATCCTGCCTACTGTTCTCTTTTTTCAATAAATTATTCCTATATCCCGCCGCCGTTCTTTTCTTAACTTTACTATTCCTTTATATTAAGAATATTATTGAGATTAAACCGCCGTTCCGTTATTATCCTCTTTTTATCGGATTATTCATCCTAAGAACCATTGCCTGGATGACCGGGATTATTGAGGGGATGCGGTTGGCTCCGATTTTCTTTCAAAAAAACGCAAAAAATGAAAAATAATACTTATAAAAAAATTCTGCTAGTGAATCCGCCAAGCGAATCAAAAACGCCGGTTTTACCTCTCGGCCTGGCTTCAATTGCCGCTTATCTTAAAAGCAAAAATAAAGAAATCAACCTTTCCGTCATAGACGCTTGGGCGGAAAACCTCAACCTCTCGGGTTTGGAAAAAAGAATTGCCGAGACCCAGGCCGATATTATCGGCGTTTACATGCCGAGTCCGCGCTACGGCGAGACCAAAACTACTATTGAAACGTGCCGCAAGGCTCTGCCTGGGGCCACAATCATAGCCGGCGGTCCCCACGCTTCAGCGGCTCCGATAGAAACACTGAACGACATACCTCAATTGGATATTTGCGCCATCGGCGAAGGTGAAACAATTATGGATGAATTAATCAGGGGCTGTCCCCTGTCGAATATTAATGGAATAGCCTACCGCGATGGAAAGGAAATCAAATCAACCCCGCCCAGAGCTTTTATTAAAAACCTGGACGAACTGCCTTTTCCAGCCAGAGACCTTTTTCCTTTGGACAAATATATCCCCCCCGCTCCCCTGGGCAGAAAAAGTCCCTGCTTTATAATGGTTACCTCCCGCGGGTGTCCTTTTCAGTGCTCTTTTTGTTCCAAGGAAGTTTTTAAAGATACTTATCGAAGCCAATCTCCAAAAAGAGTCTGCGATGAGATTGAAGAATTGATTTTAAAATACCGTGCTCGGGAGATCCCTTTTTTGGAAGATAATTTTACCCTGGACACTAAAAGGGCCGAGGAAATTTGCGATGAAATCTTAAGAAGGCGCCTCAAATTCTCCTGGTCCTGCCAAGCCAGAGTCACCTCGATCAATGAGGCTATTCTGAAAAAAATGAAAAAGGCCGGCTGTTGGCACATTTCATTCGGAGTGGAATCGGGCAGCCAGAAAATTCTGGACTTAATTGATAAAGGGATTACGGTGGAAAAAATAACCTCGGCTTTTAAAATAGCTAAAAAAGCCGGCCTAATGACCAGCTGCAGTTTCATCTTCGGGTTGCCCGGCGAAACTAAAGAAACTATTAAAGAAACCGTCGATTTGGCTAAAAAATTAAAGCCTGATTTTATCGGCTGGGGAATTCTGACGGTTTATCCGGGCAGCCGTCTTTTTAAATCAATCAAGAGCGGCAAATACCGGGGCAAATTAAGAGTCCTGAAAGAGACGCAGAACATACCCGGCACTTTCTTCAGGGGAGATCGCCTGGCCTTTGAACAAAACTTTACTTTTGAAGAATTAAGAGAAATATCCTGGAAAACCATCAAAGAGTTTTACCTGCGACCCCAGTTTATTATCCAATCCCTAAGGAATATCCGGTCTTTTTCCGATCTTAATTATTTAGTCAGGGGCGGAATCAAGGTAATAAAATCATTAACAGAATAAGGGCTACATAGACATTATAGCCAAAGCTCCTCTGTAATATCTTCTTAAGTCTTCCAAGCTGCGGATTGAAAGCAGTCTTGGCAAGACATAACCCCAACGAAGATAATATTTTCGGTAGGCATATTTTTTGATTCTCCTCAATTCGTCGATGTTTTTATAGCCATCGGGCAGAAAAGTGGCAAAATAACCGGTCAGTTTGTCGTATGATTCATCGACAATTTTGCCCCACTTGCCTTCTTTAATCTGCTTATATAAAGGAGTTTCCGGATAGGGCGTTAAGATGTTAAATTTCACGTAATCCGGATTCAATCGGCAGAGAATTCCCAGCATCTTTTTGACCTTGTCCGGGGTTTCTTTCGGCAAGCCTAAAATAAAGTTCGCCCTGATTTCAATCCCCGCTTCTCTCGTCCACTCAAGCACCTTCATTATCTGAGCGATAGTGATTTTTTTATTGATGGCTTCCAGGATTTCCTGGTCCAAACTCTCTATGCCAAAGAAAATACACCAGCAGCCGGCCTGTTTCATCTTATTGAGCGTTTCCTTGTCAATGGTATCCACCCGGCATTCGCAAGACCAGGTTAAGTCTAATTTTTCCCTAATCACTGTATCGCAAAATTCATTAATCCATTCCTTGTTTAATCCCCAGACATCGTCCCAAAAATTTATTTCCTTAATGCCGTAATCCCCAATCAGCTGCTTTATTTCGGTGATCACGTTTTGTACAGACCTTGTTCGATAACGCCTGGTCCAAATTGTCTCAACGTCGCAAAAAGTGCAATTGAAGGGACAGCCCCGGCTCATCATCATCGTTGTCATTGGAGGGCGTTTGTACTGGTTGGGCGATGGCTTGTATTTATCCATAGGAACCAAGTGTCTGGCCGGAAACGCTATTGAATCAAGATCTTGGATTAACTCTCTCCTCGGATTAATAATCAGCTCGCCGTTTCTTTTAAAACCAAGGCCTTTAACGTCGTCTAGTTCAACCCCTGCGCCCATTAATTCGACAATAGTTCTTTCCCCCTCGCCGATCACCACATAGTCAACGCAGTCATTCTTTAAAACCTCAAGGGGCCGGGTAGTGACGTGCGGCCCGCCAAAAATTATGGGGACATTGAAACTGCTTTTTATTTCTTTGGCCAATTCAACAGCCCGATGATAATTCGAGGTATTGCAGTATATCCCCACAATATCGGGCTTGAGCACCTTTTTGATATCCCAGCTGTCAATCTGGGTATCGAAAATCTTAACGGAGTAGCCCGCCTTCTCCAATTCCGCCCCTAGATACAATAAACCGAGCGGCGGCAGAGACGAGCCAATTTTCTCTATTCCCCGGCCATAGCGCTCGGCCATGGAAAAGGGAGGCATAATCAACAACACGTCCTTCATAATGCATTTTTATAAATTGAGAAGTCGCCGATTTCCGTCACCTTTTCTAAAAATAGGTATTGATCCAGCTGCCACTGGGGATTTTGTTTTTTATCCCAAACTAAATAACTCACTTGATACTTGTCCATCATTTCCCTAAAGAAGTCGTTCGTGGACAGGGAAAAAGAATCCTGGCATTTTTGCATTATTCCCAAAAGCAGTTCATCGGGCATCTCCCTGTCGCCGCGATAATACATGCCGTAAACTAAATGGGATATTTTCTCTCTGTCTTTGAAGAAAACATCTGTTATTTTGTCTTGGGCCAAGCCGTCTAACCGGTAATACAAAAAGATGGTATTTTCCAGGCGCTCGGTGGTTGCGGCCAAGGTCATTCTGGCGACAGCGTGATAAAAAACATTCAGGGGAGTGTAGATAACGACCAAATGGGAGGTTTCCTCGTTGGCAAAGACAACCTCGTCTTTGGGCGCATTTTGCGACAGCCACTCCATCACCGGACCGTATTTCTGCGAATCAGCGATCCTGTCTTTATTTTTAGCGTAGGAATTATTCTGGACCAGCAAGCTCGTCAGGATGCTGCTGACAATAATAAGGATGGCGAATATTCTTTGAAGCATCGGCCGGTTCAATTTGGAAATCCAAAAAAATGATATCATCAATAAAAAAATCATAGCCAAGGGCAAGTGGAAATACCAATGATAGTGATCGGTCATGAGAATTTTCCCGGTAATAAGCTGCTGATTTAAGACGATAAAAGGGGCAATAACCAGGGCCAAACCGAAAAAGTATTGCTCTTTTTGCTTTCTCGGAAAGCACAATAAAAACATGACCAGAAGAAGGGGCACCGCAAGTCCCAGGACAATTCCCTTGCCCTCAACGATAAATCTCTGGCTAACCTCGGCATAATTCGGGTGAAGGGTAGCCCGATAGAGGTTTAAAAAAAATGGCAAAGCAATCAATAGCGCCCCCGAAAGCACCAAGCCGATTCTTTTCGCATCATGCCATCTTTTACGTAAAATAAAAATGGCAATTGAAGCCCCCAAGAAAGCGAATAAAAAAGTCCAGGTGTAAAAATAATCGTAAAAAGAAAGGCCGAGTATTAGGGTGCTCAAAATCCCCCAACGCCATTGCTTTTTTTCCAAGAATAGCCAAAAACAAAGCAAAAACCCAAAGAAAAAGAAATGGGTCATCAGCGGATTAACGGGACGGGTATAATTTAAATAAGTAGCGCTTGGAGAATCCCCTTGCAATATCTGAAAAATGGCCTTGCGGGCAAAAAGACAATTGCCCAACATAAAAAAAGATGACGTGGCCAAGGCGGTTATCTTTTGTTTGGTAAAGAGAAGGACAAATCCATAAACCAAAAGAAAGACGAGGAAGGGGAACAAGAACCGGGAAAGCAGTATAGCGTTATTGATATCCAAAGTAAAAAGCTTTCCCAAAGAAGCGATAATATTGGAACCAAGCGGCTGATAAAGATAGGGGTCGTTCTTGCCTTCTTTCAGATAAGGGTTATTGAGCAACGGATGGCCGTCGTAAACCTCCCTGACACGCGACAGCCAAGCTATCTCATCTTCCGTGCCGATCTCTTCAATCCCCTGATAAACAGCCTGATTGTCATATCTTAAATAAAACTGGGGGAAAGCCACGATAATCCCGGCGATCAGGGCGAGCAAGATGGCCCATTGATGATTTTTAAGATTTTTGATTGTCATCAAAATTAATTTTTTCTTTGATCGTATAGGGTGATTTTCCCCGAGGCTCATAATAAATTCTAATAAGAATCTCGGCTAAAAGGCCCATGAGAATAAACTGAACGCCGATGATAGCTAAAAATACCGTCAGTAACGGCAGTTGAGTCGTGCGTAACGATATCCCAAGAACAAACTTTAGTATCAGGGTCGCTGATCCCGATAAAAACCCAAAAAACAACAGAATCAAGCCCGCCCGGCCGAAAAAATGCATGGGCTTGGTTAAATAAGCCATCAGGAATTTTACGGTTAAAAGATCTAAAATAACCTTGAAAATCCGGGACATGCCATACTTGGCCTTGCCGAATTTTCTGGGCCGGTGATTAACCACTATTTCGCCGATCTTCGCTCCGTACCAAGCGGCGTAAGCCGGCATAAAACGGTGCATCTCGCCGTAAAAACGAATATCTTTCACCAATTCCCTCTTATAAGCCTTGATGGTACAGCCGTAATCGTGCAATTTCACCCCGGTGATAAAAGATATGAGAAAATTAGCAACCTGAGAAGGAAAGCGGCGGCTGAAAACATCGTGCCTCTTTTTTCGCCAGCCGGAAACAACATCAAATCCCTGATCTATCTTTTCTAAAAACTTAGGGATATCAGCCGGATCATTTTGCAAATCAGCGTCCAGGGGAATTAAAATCTCGCCCTTGGCAGAATCAATGCCGGCCGAGATGGCGGCCGTCTGACCGTAGTTTCTCCGAAAATTAATCACTTTAAAATTGCCATCCTGCTGGCTGATTCTTTTTAAAACCTCAAGGCTTTTATCTTTCGAACCGTCATTGACCGAAATAATCTCGTAATCTCGGAGGTCAAAACAAGCCAAAACCGCTTTAGTCTCGCGGTAAAGCTCCTCAATGCTCCCCTCCTCGTTATATACAGGGAAAATAACGGATAATTTCATATGGTTATCATATACTATTTCTTAACCAGAAACAATACGGCGGCGGGAACGGTTACCATCAAAATATTGCAAAACAAGGCCAACAAAGAAACTGCTACGGCTGAAGAAGCGGAAACGCTCAGAAGCGCAAAAAAATAAACGAAAGCGGCTTCTCTAGTGCCCAGCCCGAACATGCTCACCGGAATAGCCATCACCAGCCAAACAATGGCCACAATCAGGAAAAGATACCAAAAAGGGATGGTGAGCCCCAGGGCCAAAACAACGAAATAATGGAAAACAGCTCCGCCGAAAAGATAATACAAAAATGCGAGCGCCGATGTTTGAATGAACAATTTCGGTTTTAAATCAGCAAATCCTTTATAAAACTCGCCCAGGAAATAATCGGCTTTTTCTTTCAAAAAATCTGGCATAAAACGTCTGATTAAAATACCAAGGGGTTTCCTGATGCCTTTTTTCCTGCCCAAAAAAAAGGCGAGGACTGCGAAAAACAGGAAGATTAAAACGGGTATTTGCCAGCCCAAAATCCAAAAACCCAAAAGACCGACCGCCGCTACCACTAAAATGTCCAAAATCCTGTCAATAAAGGCAATATAGAAAGCCTGGCCGCCGGTTACTCTGCTTTCCTTAACCAAGTATCTCGCCCGCCAAAACTCTCCCAGCCGGCCCGGAACCACTGATCCGAAAAACAGGCCCTTGGCCACCATGCTCGCTGATGTCCCGAAAGAAAGATGGCTGCCGATTGATTCGGCCAGCATCCGCCACCTCACAATACGAACAAGGAAACTGAGCACTAAAAACAAAACGCCGACCGAAAAATAACCCAGATTGATTTGCTTGAAAACGGCAAATAATTCAGCGACATTAATCTTGGAAATAACGTAAATAAACAGAATTATCCCAAAAAGTCTGAAAAAGTTTGAACGTTTCATTTAATTTAACATTATAACCGAGTTTGCCCGGCCGTTATAATCAAAAAGTTGGTAAAGATTGATATTTGAAACGAGTATGATCAGCCCGATGATTATCACGCAAAAGAGAAGGGCCAACCACGGCTTATATCTCTTGAGGGAATCGGCCACCCTATCTATCCCCAAAACGCAGGTGGGATAGATAATCGGAAACAATAAAAAGGCGTGGCGGAAAGTATAGGTATTCATTAGAAAAAAGAAGGTAAGGAAGGTAAAAATGGAACCGAAATAGAGTATATTTTTTGACTTAAACGGCAATCTCTGGAAACCGATAATCGAAAACAACACCGGTATCACGAGAAATCCATACAACGTCGCGGCAATAAAATTGGGGAAAGCGTCGAGAAAAACCCTGTAGGTTACCTGCCAGGGCAAATTGAAAATATCGAATAGCCAAACTCCCATGTGATACTTCTCAACGGTGAACGAATAATAACCGATCTGCCATACCTGGGTCACCCAGAAATACCAAAACAAAAGAGGGGTCAGGTGGACTGCCAAAAAAATCGCTCCCTCCTTGTAGCGCCTGAAATAAACCGCCAGCAATAAAATAAAAAGAGATATGACAAAGAACAGCTTGCCCAGCATCAGTATGCCAATGATTAAAGAAAAGACTATCAGTTTGGAAACCGAGGGTTTTTTGACGTAATTACGAAGCAGATAAACAGCGAGGACTGCGGTAAAAACCGTCAGTATTTCAACTATGGGCTGATTAAGGAAACTGTGCAGAAAGGGAGAAAAAATGAACAAGATTGAGGACAGCCAAGCCACCCTCAAGGAGAATAAGTCCTTGAGCAGTAAAAATAACAATATAACCGCCAGAGCGGTAAGAATAAAATTAATGAAAATCGCCAGGCCGAAAACCAAAGGATAAGAAACGGTAATAAAAAGTCCGATGAAGCTTGATGATAAAAAAATCAAAAAGGGCCAAAGAGGACGCTCAAGAAACATGTGGCCATTATAATATTCTGAAGAAAAATGGCGGCCGAGTTCAAGATAATAACTGCCGTCGGTATGCAAACTATATCTGGAAATGAGAGGATAGATTTTGGCCAGAAGAGGATTGCCAACAGATTGAGCGGTGAATTTGGAAATCAAAGTGCCGATGGGCTCCCAGACGCTTCCGCCCGAACCGCAGGAGGGAGACAAAAAACTAAAAACTAACTGGAAAAATAAGAGAGAAATTAAAACGGAAATAAAAAACCACTTTTTTGAAAACAATTCTTGATACCTCATATCAGCTTGGCTTTTTTAAAATCCTCCACCGCCCGGCCGATTCCTTCTTCCAAGTTCGTTGAGGGATTAAACCCAAGGATTTGCCTGGCCTTGGCCGGATCCGCATAGAATTTATTAACATCGTACGCTCTCCCCTGGGCATAAATAATCTTACTGGAACTCCGCAAAATCCTCACCACAAGTTCCGCCAGCTCCTGCAGAGAAGTGGGCACGCCTGTTGATAAAATAAAATCGTCGTAAAGTTTCGGACTTTTCTGAATTTCCTGCAGACAGCCCCAAATCCCCTGAACCGTATCGTTGATATAGGTAAAATCAAATATTTCCTGACCCGTTCCGTTGATAACAATGTCTTCGTTTTTGGCCGCCTGTAAAATAAATTTCGGGATGACGCGGTCCAATTGGTCGTGGGAATTAGTATAAACATTGGAGAATCTTAGAACCCTGGTTTTCAGACCGTAATCTTTGGCGAAAATCTTGCACAAATCCTCGCCGGCAATTTTAGCAATGCCGTAAACATTCATGGGGTGGCAAGGGCTTTCTTCGGTTACGGGCAGGGGTCTGAATTCGCCAAAAACCTCTCGCGAAGACCCGAAAATCACCCAGGGACGGGAGCCTGTTCTCGATGCCTCCAAAACATTGATAGTACCGCCGACATTGGTGTTAATACACTCTAAGGGGTTTTGATACGCCAAAATGACGCGGCTGATGGCCGCTAAATGAATCACTCCGTCAACTCCTCCCATTTTTGCCCTTAAATTATCGATGTCCCTCGTATCGTTGGCGGGGGCGTCTTTGAGGTCATAAGAAACAACCTCAATATCCTGTTTTTCCAAAAAATCCTTCAAAGAGGAACCGATGAACCCGGCGCTACCGGTAATTAAAATTTTCATAAGATTTAATGATTATAATCGAAAATGCGGTAAATATTAATATTAGAAACAATAATAATTAACGCAATTACTATAGCATAAAAGACCCGGGGAAACCATCTTTTGCCCGCCCCAAGGTAAGATATCGCTCTGTTTATACCCAAAATAGCTGTCGGATAAATAATCGGGAAAAGCAAAAAAACGTGACGGATATAATAGAATCTCGTCAAGAAACCCAAAAGGAAAACAGCTAAAATAGACCCGAAATAGAATATGTTCTTAGATTTAAACGGCAATTTGACAAAACCGATGACCGAAAAAACGACAGGAATCAAAAGAAAGCCGTAAATCAGAGCCGTAAAAAAATTCGGCAAGGTTTTAAGCAAAACCTGGCAAGATTCCTGCCAAGGCCACCTCACCATGTCAAATACCCAAACTCCCATTTGCCAATGCTGAACGCCGTGAGAATAGTAAGCAAGCCCCCAAACCTGGGTTACGAAAATGTACCACAATAAAAGAGGAATTAAATGAACTAGAAGGAAAACGGCTCCCTCGCGGTATCGTTTGAAATATAGCGATAAGAATAAAATAAAAATGGAAATGGCAAAAAACATTTTACCCAGCATAAATACGCCAATAATCAAAGAAAAGACTATGAGCTTGCGGAGCGAGGGTTTTTGAATATAGGCGTACAGTAAATAGACGCTGGAAACTACCCCAAAAACCATCAGCATCTCGGCTAACGGCTGATTTAAAAAACTGTGCACAAAAGGGGAAAAAATCAGCAAAATTGAGGACAGCCAAGCCACTTTTTCCGAAAATATTTTTTTGAGCAGCGAGAAGAATAAAAAAACGGCCATGCTGATCAAAATAAAATTAACCAGAATGGCTAAACCGAAAATAATTCCGTAAGAGGGGGCGGTAAAGAGCCGGATCGGCAAAGAAATTAAAAAGACTAGAAAAGAATAAAGCGGGCGCTCTAAAAAAGGATTGCCGTCGAAGTATTCCGGAGAAAAATTCTGGGCAAGTTCCAAATAATGGCCGGTGTCGCTGTTTAGGCGGTATTCTGAGGAAATTAAGGGATAGATTCTATCCAAAAGCAGGTTGTCGGAAGATTCGGCGGTAAATTTCGGCAGATATGTGCTGATCGGCTGCCAATTATCATTCGTGCCTACGGAAGGGAATAAAAAGCTGTAAATTAACTGAAAAAGCAAGAGGGAGATTAAGACAAAAATTATTGACCGGGTTTTCATTAAATTCAGCTTTTGATTGCTAATAGAAATATGCCGAAAATAATCAGGACGATTCCGGAGATCTGAAGCCAGGAAAGGGTTTCTTTAAACATAAAATAAGAGGCCAGCGATATTAAAATAATGCCGGAGCTGACAAAAATCGGGTAAGCGATATTGAGCTGATATTTGGATAAAGTGAAGAGGTAGACCAAAAAGCTTATCCCGAATAAAAACATGCCGCTCAACAGCCAGCCATTTTGCAAAATTTTGGGAATCAGGGAGAGCAAATTAACTAACGAAAAGTCTAATTTTCCGAGAGCGGAAATTCCCTTTTTAAAGAAAACTTGCGCGGTTGCGGCTGTTAGAATCGGGATTATTAAAACGAGAATGGCTGGAATCATGTAAAAATTTCTTTTAATAATAATTTTATAAGCTTGGAACCTACGGAAAAAGAACCGACATTGCTCTTCCCGCCAATCCTGTCTTTTTCTTGGGTGGGTATTTCTTTTATTTTTTGCTTCAACTTCAGCGCCCTGATGGACATCTGGTATTCAATGGCAAAACCTTCAGCGTTTAGCTTGAGTTCCCTGAACTTATCCTTTCTGACCGCCCTGAGACCATTGAGGGTGTCGGACAAATGCCCTCGAAAAAACAAATTGACCAAAAAAGTAAAAAACTGATTCCCCCAGGCCCGGTAAGGAAACAAAAGCCCCGCCTGGTCGTTCCTGGCTCCCGGCATAAACCTTGAGGCAATAACCATATCGAAACCGGCCTCAATGGTCTCAGCCAGCTTGACGGTGTCTGCGGGATCTTCGTTGCCATCCGAGCTGAAAAACACCAAAATATCGCCCTGGGACTCATCAGCCGCCATCCGAAAAGCTTCTCCCCGCCCTCTTTTAGTTTGGGATATTACCCTGATCCCCCTTTCTTTTAAAAACTCCACCGTGCCGTCTCGGGAATTCCAATCAACCGCGAAAGATTCGTCGAATTTGTCAAAAGGAATATCTTTAAAGAGAGCTGTTATCCCCTCGATTTCATTCGAAGTTAAGATGACTAAAGTTTTTTTCATATTGTTTTTAGATACCATTCTATGGTATTTTTTAAACCTTCTTCAAAAGACGTTTTTGCCTTGAACCCGAATTCTTTTTCGGCTTTTTCCAGATCAAAAAATCTTCTCGGCTGACCGTCCGGCCTGGAACTATCCCACCTGATTTCTCCTTTAAAATCCATGAGCTTACAAATTAATTCCGCCAAATCATTGATGGAGGTTTCTCTGCCCGAACCCAGATTAATAGGTTCTGTTTTATTATATTTTTCAGTGGCTAAAATTATGCCCTCAGCCGCATCTTCAACATAAAAAAATTCCCTAGTTGCTCTCCCTGTCCCCCAGGCTTCAATATAATCCCTGCCTTCTTTTTTAGCCTCGTAAACTTTATTTATCAAGGCCGGAATGACATGGCTTGATTTTGGGTCAAAATTATCGCCCGGGCCATAAAGATTGAGCATTAATAGATGAATAGCGTTCAGGCCGTATTCCTGCCGGTAAGCCTGCCCCTGCACCAGCATAAATTTTTTCGCCAAACCGTAGGGAGCATTTGTTTCTTCGGGGTAGCCCGACCATAAATCTTCTTCCTTAAAAGGAATGGGAGCTTGTTTGGGATATTCGCAAACACTGCCCATGCCGGTAAGTTTATCCACTTTTTCTAAACGAGCCGCTTCCAACATGTTCAGGGCCATGGCCGCGTTATCGTAAAACGCCTGGCCGGGATGTTCTCTGTTAAACCCTATGCCGCCGACAACTCCAGCCAAATGAATGATAATATTTTTTCCCTTGGCAGCCGCCAAACAATCTTCCTTCTTTCTCAAATCGATTTCAGGGAAAGTGGGAATAAAAATATCTTCCTTCTCAACCCCTCTCTCTAATAATTTTTGCAATACGTATTTACCCAAAAAACCGGCTCCGCCGGTGACTAAGATTTTTTTGTTCTGCCAAAAATTAACCATTTTTAAAAGATACTGATAATTTCTTTAATTTCGGCCGGGGTTAATTCTGGATTATTGCCGAAATACAATCCTTGCCCATGAATAATAGCTGCGTTTGATTTTGGGGGCAGTTGACCGGATTTTTTAGCGTATTTTCTGAAAAACGGCTGCTGGGTCATATCTCCTCCGACAATGGGCCGAATTTCAACCCGGCCTTCGCATTTTTCAATCAAAGCGTCTCTTATTTCTTTTGATCTGCAAATCACGGGAACGGCAAAATTAGAAACGAAATCAATGTGATCAAAACGGACGGGATAATATTTGTCGGTTTTTTTGTAGACAGCCGCGGCCATCTTTAAAAAATTCCGGTTTCTTTTGGTTGTTATTTCCCGGACATATTGCAACTGGCTATTGCCTAAAAATCCCTGGATTTCGGTCGGCCGAAAATTAAAACCTAAATCATAAAAAGTGTAACGGTCATAAAAAGAAGACTCTATCTTAAACTTGCTTTTCAGTTTTGCCTGTTCGTCTTTTTCCAAATTTCTGTCCCAGCCGTGCGTTCTGACGATCTTCAGCATAACGGCCAATTCTTTGTCGTCGGTGCAAACCATGCCTCCCTCAATCGTCGATAAATGATGCCCGACAAAAAAAGAAAAAGTGGAGGCCAGTCCGAAATTGCCTAATTTTTTACCTTGGTAAACCGTTCCCAACGACTCGCAGTTATCTTCTATCAAAATGATTTTCTTTTCCCGGCAAATCTTAACAATCTTATCGATATCGTCGCAAAAACCCAATAAATTAGTCAAAAACAACATTTTAATCGGTTGTTTTTCAAGACAAGCCAGTAATTTTCGGCTGGAAACGTTTAAAGTATCTAATTCGGCATCGATCGGCAGAACCTTAAGCCCTAATTCAATCAAAGGCATAACATTGGTTGACCAGGTTAAAGCCGAAAAACCGACTGTCTCCCCCTTCTTTATCTTGCCTAAATTAAGAAGAGCCTGGATTAAGGCTAAATTAGCGGAACTTCCGCTGTTTAAAAAAATACTGTGTTTTCTTCCTTGGTAATGGCTGAAGTTCTCTTCGAATTTCCTGCATTCTTGGCTAAAACTAAGCTGCCGAGCCTGTTTAATAAAATTTATCAGGGCTGCTTTGGTCTTGGCTTCTTGATGAAAAGTGGATTTAACAAGTTTTATCATGGGCTTTAATCTGTTTTCCACCAGCGATTGGGAAATTTTTCTTTCAGGATTTTATCTCCTTCGCCGGGAACCTCCAACCCAAGAGCCCTCAAATCAGCGTCAATCATAATCTTAATGAGTTCTTTAAATTTAATTTTGGGCTGCCAGCCAAATTGTTTTTCGGCCTTAGCGGGACTGCCCACCAAAGAATCAACTTCGGTCGGTCTAAAATAATGCGGATCGGTTTCTATATAGGGACGCCAATCGCCCATGCCCGCGTATTGGAAAGCGAGATCTAAAAACTCCCTCACTGAGTGTTGTTCGCCGGTTGCCACCACATAGTCGTCGGCTTGCGGCTGCTGCAGTATTGAATACATGCTTTCGACATACTCGGGAGCATAGCCCCAGTCGCGCTGAGCATCTATGTTTCCAAGATAGATTTTTTTATCCAAGCCGGCCTTAATTCTGGCAATGCCCCGGGTGATTTTACGGGTGACAAAGGTTATCCCTCGACGAGGACTTTCGTGATTGAAAAGTATACCGTTGCAGGCGAAAAGCCCGTAGGCTTCCCGATAATTTCTGGTCATCCAATGGGCGTAAAGTTTGGCGGCGGCATACGGACTGCGCGGATAAAAAGGCGTCCTTTCGTTTTGAGGAGTTTCCTGGACCTTGCCGAACAATTCGCTGGTTGAGGCCTGATAAAACCTTATTTTATCAGTCAGCCCCAATAATTTTATAGCCTCCAATAATCTTAGCGTCCCCAAGGCATCGGCGTTGGAAGTATACTCCGGCGCGTCAAAAGATACTCTGACGTGGCTTTGAGCCGCTAAATTGTAAATTTCATCGGGCTGAATCTTCTGCACCAAGCCGATTAAGCTGATGGCGTCGCACATATCCCCGTAATGCAAGACCAGCCTTGGTTTAGAAGCGTGAGGATCCTGGAAAAGATGTTCAATGCGGCCGGTATTAAAAGTGCTGGCCCGGCGAATAATGCCGTGGACCTCGTAATCCTTGCTAAGCAAAAATTCGGCCAAATAAGAGCCGTCTTGCCCAGTCACGCCCGTGATGAGAGCCTTTTTTGCCATAAGCTTATTATAATAGGGTTTTCGATAAAATCAATCCCAATAATCTGTTTAAATCTCCGATGTTAAAAATGTTGGGCAAAGCGTAATTGATCGCCACCACAAGAGCGAGTAAAGAGATTTCCAGCCACGGTTTTTTGGGAAACAATAAACCCCGGCTGGCCAGACATAAAAGCAAAGGCGCCCCCATAAATAAAACTCTAGCCACAGGCATGGGCCATAAAAACCCGGTAAAAAACAAAGGAACCATGGCCAATAAAATCGGCTTTCTGTCTCTGATTTCCCGCAGTCCCCTCCATTCTTGCCAGGCGCCCCTGACAACGAAAATCCAGCCCAAAAGGAACATTACAGCCATTTGCTGGATGATATTTTGCCAAGTGTAATCTTTGTTCCCGCTGGCAAGGTTCGCCCGATACCAATCAAAATAACTGTAATTAAAAATATTTGAAATTAACAGGATGGAAACGAAAATCGGCAAAATAACGCAGAGGGAAAAAATCAAGCCATATTTTATTTTCTCCGGCCATTTGAATTTGTCGGAAAACAAGAGCAAAGAGGCGAAGAAAATGGCTCCGCCGACCCCGCTTTCTTTGAATAAAAAGCCGGTGCCCGACAAAAATCCGGCAATTAAGACCAATTTGAAACTTGGTTTCCGGTAAAAAAGAAGCGTCAAATAAATTACCAAAATTAAGAAAAACCAGCCGGTCATGTCGGTTAAAAAAGAGAGGGAGTTTTCCAGCATCGGGAAAGAAGTCATAAATAAAACAGCGCCGAAAAGAGCTTGTCTTTCGTTAAAGTACAGCAATTTAATGATTTCAAAGACCAAGATAATGCTGGCAAAATAAAACAGCAAGTTCTGTAAAAACAAAGCGCCTCTCGGCCCGGCCAAGGGGGCGAGGAAAGCGGCTGTTACCATAGAAAGCGGCTTAACTAAGCTTGACGGGGACGGGGTCCCTGCTTCGCCCCAAAAATATTCTATGGTCTGGACATAACGGGCGGTATCTGATCTTTCAATCGATTCTGAAAAAAAATACAGAATGCCCAGCGCGTTCAAACAGGCAAGAATAATTAAGATAATGAGATATTTACTTTTTGGCATCTCTGGTGAGCAAATTAAACTTGATCATGTGCCAAAGCGAATAAAACCCGTCCTTCCAGGTTATTTTCTTGCCCTCGGCCATGGTGCGATTTTCACCCATAAAAGACAAAGGAACTTCAAGGATTCGGTATTTCTTCTTGGAAATCCAAGCGGTCAATTCCGGCTCAATCTCGAACCTTTTGGCGGTTAGGTGGGGAAGAATCCCCTTGATTGCCTCCTTTTTAAAAACTTTGTAGCCTGTCCACATGTCGGTCAGGCGAAAACCGGTCAAGACATTGGAAAACCAGGTCAAGAACTTATTGGCCAGATGAGAGATAAAGAAAACGTGCCGAAACTCTCTGTTCGAAAAACGGGAACCGTAAACCACTTCCGCCCTGCCCTCTAAAATCGGCTTCAATAAGCTTGGGTAATTTTGGGGGTTATATTCCAAATCGGCGTCCTGAACCAAAATAATATCGCCGGTAGCTTGGGCAAATCCGGTTCTTAAAGCCATGCCCTTGCCCATATTCTGCGGATGGTAGACAACCCGGTACTGCTGCTCCAGGGTTTTTAAAACTTCGCGGCTGCCGTCAGATGATCCGTCATCGACCAGAATTATTTCTTTTTCAACGCCCGGCAGCGCCATCTCCTCAACCCTTCTTAAAATTTCGGCGATGGTGTTTTTTTCATTATATACCGGAACAATAATCGAAAGTTTCATGGATTTATGAAGTTTAAAATTTTAATAACCCTGTTTTGCCAGCTGTATTGCTTAACGTCCCGGAAAGCTTTCGCTGAAATCCTGTCCGACAATTCAGGATTTTGCAAAGCTTCTTGAATGCCCCGGGCTAAAGCCTCCGGATTATCAGACTCAACCAAAACAGCGTTTGTCTCATTAAGGATTTCCCGAATTGACGGCAAATCGGCGGCCACAATCGGTTTTTGAGCCGCCATATATTCAAACATTTTCATTGGCGAAGTCCAATATTTTGAAATTTCTTCCTTGCCGGAATTTGGCAGAACCAAAACATCGGCCGCCTTCAGCCAATAAGGAATCTCCATATACGGCCGGCGGCCAACCACATTGACCTTAAGCTTTGAGTTTTGGACCTTAAACTTCTTAATATCTTCCTCTGTACCCCCGACAAAATAAACCTCAACATCAACTGGTAAATATCGCAAGGCATCCGCCAAAATTTGGGCTCCTTTCCACTTATAAAGATGGCCGGTATAAAGCACTATTTTTTTATCTTGTGGCAGGTCTAATTTTCCCCTGGTTTGGGATTTAGAATTTAGAATTTGGAATTTTTCGAAATCCACGCCATCGGGCGCCACTAAAATTTTATCGGGCGATATTCCCCTCTCCACAAACAAATCCTTGAGTTTTTGGGTAATAGTTATGATGCCTTTTATTTTTTTTATAAAACAAGAATATAAAAAATATTTTCTCGGAAAGGCGTGATCTTCAAAAACGAGGTTTTTCTTTATAATTACTAACGGCAAAATCAGCTTATCTCTTGTATAAAAGACACCGGCTTTCTTAAAAATCAGATAAAAAAACAATGAAAAACCAAAGGTTAATGTTTCTATCCAAAGCCCCCAACAACCCAGGTAGCGATGAAAACGGATTAAATCAAAACAGGGCAGTTTTTTTATCCTAAAATTCTTTTTAATTCCATAGTAATCAAAGGGGTCGTCTTTAATACGATTAAATCTTGCGGGTAAAACCAACTCCACGGCATTATCCATGGCAAAAGCTTCGCACATTTTCATTATCTGGATGCCGTGAGCTTTCTCGGTCGGTATTCTCGCGTTGGCGATGTAAATTAGTTTCATTGATAAATGGAGCAGGTTTTACACAGGGGATATTTTCTTTTTCCGGCAGATTCGCGCATTTTTTGAGTATTGGGATCAAACCAGATATCTTTCAATTTCCGCGACAGAACGTTGCCGTAAATATACTGGCCCCGCAAATCGTAACAGCACATGGCAACCCTGCCGTCTGCTAAAACCACGAGGTGCGATTTCGCCAACGAACAAGTTATCGGCGAACTCTTTATTTTTAATTTATCGCCCTCTTTTTGATATCTTATCTTTTGCTGGTACTTCGGATTATCCGGAAAAAATTTGCCGGACAATTCCCTGATTTCTTCGTCGGAATAAGCGTACTCGCCCAAATTGAAAGACCTGATGCAAAGGTTGTCTACTTTTAATTCTTGCGCCATTTTTTTTATGTCTTCGACCTCGTTTTGATTCAATTTGTTCAAAACGAATTGCAGCTCGATAAATGGTTTTCTTTTCTTTAAAAGCTGTTTTTGCCGGCAAAAATAAGCGATATTTTCCGAAACCCGCTCAAAATCGGCGCCCGTCCTGAACTGCTCATAAGATTCTTTGGTAGTGCCGTCAAAATCAAGAATAATTTTATCGAGCCCGGACGCAAACAGTTCTTTTGTTTTTTCCCTATTCAATAAAACCGCGTTAGTGCTTATTTCGGTATAAAGATTATTTTTGTGGGCGTATTCCGTCATGCGGGCAATGTCGGGATTCAGCAGCGGCTCATTGGTAAAATACAAAAGCACGATATGGACCGAATCTTTAATATGATCTATGACTTTTTTAAAATTATCAAAGCTCATCAGCTCTTTTTTGCGCTGAATTTTATCGCCGGGCGTCGGACAAGTAGGACATCTCAAGTTGCAGTAATTGCCAACCTCGATCAGGGCCACATAAGGATAGCCCAGGAGTCGGTATTTAAAATTAGCCGCCAGAAAATGCCATGGCTTTGAAAAATTACCCCCTGCAACGTTAATTAAAACGTGCTTCTGAATGGCGGCGGCGAGATGTTTGATAAAGCGGACTAATTTCATTTGAATGCTAAAACTATTTTATCGATAAAATCATTTAGATTGTGGTTTTTTACCACTATCTCCCTTAAAGCGTAATCTTTTCCCGCTCTCATCAGATTCACGATTTTTTGGGCTAAATCGGCGGCATCGCCTTTCTTAAACAAATATTTTTGATCCAAAATTTCTTGGTACGCTTCGTTGCAATTAAGAACGAGGCACCCCGAAGCCATGGCCTCTAAAACCACTTTATCCAAACTGCCGGTCGAACTCGGGTTGATGAAAAGGTCGGCTTCGTTGTATCGCTCGGGCATCTTGGCATAAGGCACGCCGTCGATAAACTCCGCGTAATCCTTCAAACGACTATTTTTAATGAATTCCTTCAGGCTCTCCAGATACTCTTTCTCCGATTTCACGAGCGGGTGGCCGACGATCTTGAGTTTGATTTTTTTGACGTTCTGTTCATTAACCAGAATATCAAACGCCTTAAGAATGGTTAAGGGATCTTTGGTTTTATTAATCCTGCCCGCGAAAAGCACGTTGAAATTTTCCGCATTATGCCCATAGCTTTCTTTGGGCTGGAAAAGATCAACATCAATGCCCTGGCCGATCACTTTTACTTTTTTACTTTTCAGCCTGAATCCGGCTAAAGACGATGTTAAAATCGTATCTAGCAACCTCTCGGCTATTTTCAGCTTAAGGTGCGTGCCGCCATGGGCGTAAAACATAATAAACCTCTTTTTAAATAGCTTGGTCAGGGGCCAGGCCAATATGGCATAAATGGGACACATGTGCGCAAGCACTCCGTCAACTTGCGGAAGGTTTGCCAGAAGAAACTTTTGCAAACGCAAAAACTGCCAAATTTTAGGATAACCCTTTTCTTTGCCCAAAGAATAAACCTTAATGTTTTCCGGCAAATCATATCCTCCCTTAGACAAACAAACAACGCGCACCTCGTCTGTTTTTGCCGATAATTTTTCTAACCAACGGTGAAAAAACCCAAGATTATCATCGTTAATATTCACCTTTTGGGTAATGACGATTAGTTTCATGATTCTGTTTATTTTAACAAAAAAGCGGAGCAATGTCATTACCCCGCTTTAATTCTTAACTCCGCCCTTTTTGCTACTAACTTTTGTGTTATTAAACCGAGTCTAGAAAACGCATAACCTCGTTGGGCCATTCTTCTTTCCACTCGCCTTTCTCTTTGTAACGGCGGAAGATAATCGGATAACCGATTGGCGCCCTGCCATTGTTGGGTAATTCGAATAGAGACCTGTCGTACTGCTTATCTAGCTTAAGATAGTAAACGCTGGCGCCAGTTCCGTCATTAATGAACTGATATCCCAACCTTTCGACCCTGCAGGCCTTCTCAACAGCCCTAAAAAAATCTTTAGTTGCCAGGACAACTGTTGCATCTTGGCCATGCTCCGTATCGTGAAGCACCCCTACCGCATAAATAAAATCCTTTTTCAACGAAAGATTACGGCCAGTCACCTTGTCTTCTGTCGCAGCTATAACCATGTATCACCCCCTTTTTATTAACGATCTGATTCGTTATCTTACTAAAACCTGCAAAAAAATCAAGCCCTAATTTTTCTTGGCAACGATAATATTGTTTATCATCTTTAAATAATTGGCGATGTATCTTTCGTTGGAGAATTGGCTTTGGACAAGCTCTTTCCCCCGCCTGCCCATTTCAACGGCCATCTCTTTATTGCTCAATAAAATTCTTAACTTTTCGGCCAATTCCCCGACATTGCCAACTTCAAATAAAAAGCCGGTTTCTTGATCTTTCACTAAATCAGGAATGCCGCCAACCCGGCTGGCCACCACCGGTTTTCGCAGGGCCATGGCTTCTAAAATAACCCTGGGCAAACCTTCGGTTATCGACGGCACGGCCAAACAATAGCAATTTTTCATCCTATTCCTCACTTCTATTAAGGGCAGTTTGCCTTCAGGCAATCCCTCGCCCACCAATGATAATTTAAAACCCGGGAAATCTTTTTTGATCGAATCGAATGCTTCAATTAAGTAGGGTATTCCCTTGACCCGATCGTTTCTGCCCACAAAAAGGATCTCGTCATTAAATTGGATTTCTTTTTCTGCCAAAAAATCGTTCAAATCTGTAAAGGTCGGAAAGATGAAATAGGATTTATCGGGAGCGTATTTTTTGGCCTTCAAAACTAAATAATTGGCCACCGCCCTGATCTTATCAGCGCTTCTTAAGACCCTCTTGGCAAAAAAAGTAAGAACGGGCCTGAGGGCCGGCAGCCTTTCTTCCCAGTCGCCATGTATCTCCACGATAAACTCTTTTCGAAGCATTATTTTTAAAGCCATGCCCAATAAACCCTCAAGCAGCGGGCCCTGGACGCAAATAATATCCACCTTCTTCGCCAAACACAACCAGAGGGCCAATTCGGGCGCTACAAGCCAAAATAGGGGCCTGGGTATGAGATAGAAATCCGTACCCCAGATCTCCTTATGGAAAGGCTTTCCTCTGGCCAAAACATAAGGCTTGATCCCCCGGCTTAACCCTTCGTATTTGGCTTTCAGGTGAAGATTTTCCGCCAAATTGAATTTAGTGACTCCGATGAATAAAACTTTCTTCATGTTCTTTGACAACATCTTCCCACAATCTTTGCGTAGGAATTCTTTTAATTTTTTCGACGTAGTTTAAGTAATTTTCCCCGTCTAAAAGATAAATTATTTTCTCCTCCAAATCAGCCTCGTTTTGCGGATCGATAAAAATCAGATCATTTTTCAGGACTTCGAAATACTCCGTTTCTTTTGTCAATAAAATCGGCTTTTGGAGCTTCAGGCATTCTAAAGCAAAATTGGGGGTAATTTCGGTCAACGACGGCAGAACGCAAAGATAGCTCTTCCGAATTTCTTCCAGTAAATCTTGGTGGGAAACCGCCGGACTAAAAATTATTCTTTCGCCGCCTTTAAGATTTTTTCTTTCGGGACCGTCGCCGATGATTTTAAGCGTCACATTCTTATCGGTTCTTAACAAAACTTTACGGAAGGCCCTGATAAGCAAATCCAGGTTTTTCAGTTTCAGCAACCGGCCGGCGAAAAGCAATTGATAATTGCCCGAAGATAAACGGCTGGCCATTCCCCCTGTTTCGGGAAACGGATTTTGGATAATAGTTGTTTTTTCTTTTTTAATGCCAAACACTTCTAAATAAATGTTTTGCTGAAATCGGCTCGTAAAAATGACCTTGCTTGTCTTGTTGAAAATCTTCTTTGCTAGCCAAATCCAAAATTTCTCTTTTTGAGTTTTCTTTTGCTGATAATATTCTCTCAGCGGTTTCTGGGTGCGGCCGGATTCCACGGCTCTCTCCCATAAGAAATCGCCGCCTATTCTCATAAAAAACTGCTTTCTCGCGATTTTCGAAACGCAGCAAGCCGGCAATCCGCAGCTTATCAAATTGAAAGAATAAATTAAATCGCAACCCTTGGCGTTTTTCAAAAGTCTTAAAAAATAAAGAAAAATTCTCAAGGGTTGGGGGTAAGCCATCAAACCGCGATAAGATACGATTGTTATTTCGTGCCCTTTCTTTTCCAGTCCCTCTTTCAGTTTTTGGCTGTAAGTGGCTGGACCGCCGATTTCAGGCGGATAGATTGGCGTAGCTAAAATTATTTTCATGTAGTTTTTTGATAAATTTGGAAAACCCGCTCGGTAATGCTCTGCCAATTATATTTCTCTAAATTAATTTCAGGGAATTTCAGACCCGCATAAATTTTACTGATCGCCTCGGCAATCGCTTGAGGGTTTTGAGGAGCAACCAGAAGGCCTGTTTTCCCGTCTTCAATCAAGTCCAAAATACCGCCGACTTTCGTGCCGATTACCGGAATCCCCGCCGCTTGAGCCTCTAAGAGAACTATGCCAAAACCTTCTTTCAGAGAAGGCAAAACGAAACAATCGGCCGTGGCCAGATATTCCGGAATTTTCTCGTTGGGAATCTCGCCCAAAAACTTTACTTTTTCTTTTAAGCTCAATTTTTCTGCCAGGCTCTCTAAATTTTTCCTCTCCGAACCGTCGCCGATAACCAATATCTGGAGATCCGAAATCCGCTGGATTTCTGATCCCGCGACCGCCTCAATTAAGTAATTTATTCCTTTAACTTTTTCCAGCCTGGCTATCGTCATCACTGTAAAGCCGGCGTGCGGTTTTCGTTCCAGTTTTGCGAACCTGCGCAAATCAATGCCGTTGGGAATAACTTCAATATTCTTTACTCCAATTTTTCTGAAATTCTCGGCAACGGCACGCGAAGCGCCAATGCAAACAGCGGCATGGCGATAAATAAAATTTTTAAATTGATTGCGTTGGGATTCCAGCCTTTGAACCGTTGTAATATAAGGAACGCCGGTAATTTTGGACAGACAAAAACCCAGAACACTGCTCAAAAATCCCTGGCAGTGCAAAATGTCAATTTTTTCCTTTTTCATCAGAACGAATGATTTGAAGAAAATAAAGGGCAATAAAGATAAGGTGTAGAAAAGAGGCGAATGGGAAAAATTCTTAAGAGTGAAGAGCGAAGTTCTGATAATTTGAAGCTTGCCAAATTGCTCTTTTTTCGGCTGATCCTTCACCTTGCCGGTCACGACAAAAACATCGGCTTTTTTAGAAACGTTCTCGGCAATGTTGCGTGTCCAGGTTTCGATACCGCCCACAACCGGATAATAATGGAGAGCCGGCATTAATATTTTCATAAAAACGACACTACTTTTTTAATGGCTTCGACCATCTTTTGAATATCTTTTTCCGTATAATGATTCTGCAACGGAAAATTAATGATTCTTTGGGAGGCCTCAAAAGTCTTGGGAAACGCCTTTTTATCTAAAACAATCGGGGTGTGCCAAATTCTTGTGCAGAAAACATGGTATTTTTTTAATCGGCGCACTATTTCATCGCGTTTCCCAGCTAAATTCTGAGGCACTAAAACCGAGAGGTAGCAAAAAACATTGCCGGCCGGTTCCTGGACATCAAAGCCCAAACCCCTTAAGTTTTGTTGAAACAATAAGGCCATTTTTTTCCGATGGTCTGAAGAATCTTTAAAACTATCGAAAAAATCACTAAAAAGGTTTATTGACGCCCTAATAATACCCCCCGGTTCGGTCAGCTTAGATTCGCGCAAATGTGTTTTGGCGTAATCTGAACCGAATTTCTTAAAAAAGAAAGCGAATGGCCAGAAATAATTAAAAAAAGAAAGAAGCTCGCGAAAACTAAAAAATGTTTTGGGCAGTTCAACCTGCCAATTTTTCGGACACGCCAGCATCCCTCCCCTTAATGAGGGCAGCTGCTTGTAAAGACTGAAAAAAGAAACGTCTCCCTGGTTGCCCGCCAGGATATTATGGGCGCAGTCCTCAATAATCAAAACCCCGCTCCCCACCGCCTCTCTGACGGCCCCGATATTAATCGGCAGTCCGTAGGTGTGGCAAACGAGAATTGATTTCGTGTTCGGCGTAATCTTGTTTTTTATATCTTCGATTTTAACGTGGAATGTTTTTAAATCAATATCTAAAAAAATCGGCGTAATGTTGTAGTGCTTTAAAATCGGATAAAAAATGTCGCAAATATAGGCGGGCAAGATCATTTCGGTGCCCGAAAGGTTTGCTTTCTCAACAATCGCCCTGAAGGCGTCGCGGGCCATATCCGTAAAAACAAGTTGTTTTCCGGGGAGATAAAGAGCGAGCTTTTCTTTAAGCTTTTTTTCTTGGGACGATTTCAGTAAAGATAACTTTGCTTTCAACGCATTTTTAAATTGTATTTGCGGATGAACGAAATACATGGTTTACAATTTATGTTTAAGCAGCCGAGGCGATAACTTTTTAATCACGGAAACGGGCAAATACTTCCAGACATCTCTTAAAAAACTATCCTTCAATCTTGAATCTCCCATATAGTTTTTCAACTCAAAAATAGGATAAGACGTAGCTCCCCAGCGATTTTTAAAATCGCCGATGGAAGAACCCTTTTTTGTCGCGCCGAAATCAAACGTTTCAAATTCCTCTCGCTGTTTCCATTTTAACTCCGACCAGAGAACTAATGTATGGGCTCCCAGCTTCCGGTATTTTTCATCGAAACCGCACAAAAATGAATGGACAATTTTATCATAAAGAATAAAGATGTTGCCCCCGACGGTCTTGTCCCTTCTTTTTACCAATAAAACTTCGGCGTTGGAATTTTGAAAAAAGAATCTGAAAAAGGCGAATGGATAAACCAGAGCTTTATGTTTTTTTAAACTTTTGACGTAAAAATCGTACAAAATCTTCAAATCGTTTTCGGTTTTGCATTTTTCAACCGTCAGACCGCTCTCAAGGGCTTTGTTCTTCTGGCGATGGCGATTTCTGTCGCCGATGGTTTCTATATTGAGCTTGCTTATATTGTCGAGGAGGTATGTTTCCCGCGGGCTATTATCGGTATCAAAGCCCTTGAAATAATTCAAAAGATAGGGATGAAAGCTGATCTTAAGCGGCGTCTTAAATTCTTCAAACAAATCTTTCTGAAATGCCCGGCCGTCAATATCTCGGGCAAGCGGCAAAACTCCGCCATATTCGCAAAAAGGATGAGAGATTAATTTCTTTTCGGTTCGGGCCAAACTCAAAAGCGCCTCATTCTTCCATTGGTAGCGTTCAAACTTCATCCAGGGAAACTGCGACTCCAAAAATTCTTCCCACTCCCAAGAATGGAAAAAGGTCTTGAACAAGACCTTATCCAGCAAACCCTGCCATTCCTCCCTATTTTCGATTTTCCGAAAGTTGTTCGGCATTTTTGAATTGATATTTTTCTTTTTCCAAAATTTCGATGATTTTTTCCAATTTTCCGACAAACCTCTTGTCTAAAACGTCCCACGAATGCATATTTAAGGTAATAAATTCCGGCTGATAGAAAAAGAACAAAATCCTATAAAACCAAACGGGCAAACCGCGGATCCAGGCGCCGGCTAAGGGAATCCCCCAAGCCTGTCCTCTGACGGGTATCTCCAGCACATTTATCCCCTTAAATCGAAAAGGTAAAAGAGGCGCCTTGCCTTTATACCCCCGATATTTTTTAAAGGGCGGGTAATGCGGCACCATGCTCGAGTCGTACAGAAAACCTTTCCGCGCGAGAAGGTCGATGGCCTCTTCATCGATGACGTGCGAAGGGGCGCGGAACCCCACGGGGCTTTTTTTAAAAACGCTGCGATAGAGACTGATAAAATCGTCGAGTTCCTTTTGTCGTTCTTGGGCATTAAGGGTGTTCCAAAAACGGTGGGTAAAACCGTGGCAAGCGATTTCGTAATCTTGCGCCCAGTTTTCCGCTGAATCAGCGTGTTTTTCTAAAACCTCGCCGGTCAAAAAAAGAGTCGCCGGTAATTTATGTTTTTTGAAAACTTCCAAGATCTTGCCCGTTATTTCAATATTTTCCCCCTCAACATCAATGGAAGCAAAACATGTTTTAATTGGCATGTTTAGTGAGATCGAAAATAATCAATGGTCTTTTGCAGGCTTTCCGTTAAAGCCAGGGGCTGGTAGTTAATAGCTTTTTTAATTTTGGAGAGATCGGGCTGGCGATCGCGCATATCTTCGAAATTTTCTCCGTAAACCTGAGCATACGGAATCAATTTGATTTCTGATTTGCTTTTTGTTAATTCAATAATTTTCTCTGCGAGAACTTTGATGTTTATTTTTTCATCCGACCCCACGTTAAAAATCTGGCCGTATGACTTTTCTTTATTTCTCATCAGCTCAATCAAGGCGTTGACCACGCTTCCCACATAACCAAAACATCTGGTCTGCTTGCCGTCGCCATAAACCTCAATGGGCTTATTATCCAAGGCTTGTTTGATAAAACGGGGTACCACCATGCCGTAAGAACCGGACTGACGCGGTCCGATAACATTAAAAAGGCGCACAATCACCACGGGCAAGCCCTTTTCCCGAAAGAAAGCCAATCCCATAAACTCATCGCTGCCTTTGGATAAGCCGTAACCCCAGCGGTCATGATAAGCCGACCCGTAAATCCTGTCATCTTCTTCTTTAAAGGGAAGCTTGTCGTTCTTGCCGTACACCTCCGAAGAAGAAGTAATAAGAACGGGAACTTTGCGGATATCGGCCGCTTCCAAAATGTTTTTCGTGCCGTCAATATTAACCAGAAAAGATTCCAGCGGCTTTTCAATTATGGTTTTAACGCCCACTGCGGCCGCCAGGTGATAAATTTCGTCAACTTTCGCCACGGTTTGCGCCACCAGGTCTCTGTCTAAAACCGAACCTTTGATAAAATGGAATTTCGGATTATCTTCCGAATGTTTAACGTTTTCCAGGCTGCCCGTAGATAAATCATCAATCACAAAAACCTCATCGCCTTTTTGTAAAAGCTTTTCCGTCAGATGAGAGCCGATAAACCCGGCTCCGCCGGTGACTAAAATTTTATTGTTCATTTTCTAAAAGTTTTTTTATGCCTTCTTCGAGCGTGATTTCCGGCTGCCAGCCAAGCAATTCCTTGGCTTTAGCAATGTCGGCTAAAGTATCCGACATTTCGCCGGGACGGGCAGGAATATGAACTGCTTCCCCGCCGACCATTTTGGCGATTTCATTCACGCTGTGATTGTGTCCGCCGCCGATATTAATCACTTCTCCGTGACCAACTTTTGGAGATTCCATGGCTAAAATATTAGCCCTGACTACGTCAAAAACGTGAGTAAAGTCGCGAGTTTGCTTACCGTCGCCGGTAATCGTTATCTTTTCGCCCTTTTTCTTCTGGGTCATGAAAATCCCGATGACCGGAGTATAACTTCCCTCTCTCGGCTGGCGCGGCCCGTAAACATTAAAGTACCTTAAAGAAACGGTCGGCAAATTATAAATACCCGAAAAAATCTTGCAATAAAATTCCCCGACATATTTTTGCAGAGCATAGGGATTTAACGGATCGCAAGGCGCATCCTCTTTCATGGGCAGGGTCGCTTTGCCGCCCAACGCCGAGGAAGAGGCGGCGTAGATAACCTTTTTAACACCGGCTTCTTTGGAAGCCACCAAAACATTTAACGTGCCCGTGACGTTAATATCGTTGCTTTCTTGCGGCTTTTCAATCGACAAAGGAATGCGGGGCAAAGCGGCTTCGTGAAAAACAAAATCAACCCCTGAGAACAATGGCCTGATTTCTTCGAAATGGCGGATATCTTTCTCAAAAAATTTAGCCTGAGGGTTGATGTTTTCCTTTTTGCCCGTAGTCAAATTATCGACAATCAAAACTTCGTGCCCCTTCTTTATAAGAGCGTCGGCTATATTGGAACCGATGAAACCGGCTCCGCCAGTGACCAAGATTTTTGCCATATATTAGAGAAATTAAAAACCCGGCCTCATGCCCTTTTTCTCCGGATCGTCGATGCCTTGCATGGCCATCAAAGTATTGTTTATTTCTTCAGCCGCTTTGTGAAGTTTTAAATCAACGCCTTTGCTATTCGCGAGTTGAATAATAGCCTTGGTATCTTTAGGCAAACATTTACCACCATAACCTCGCGCCCCCTTATGAAAAACATTGAGATGAGTTCGGCCGATTCTTTTGTCAGCCGCGGCTGCCTCCACCATTCGGTCGTAATCTATACCCACAGCCTTGCACAAATCGTACATTTGGTTGGCAAAGCTAACTTTTACTGAAAACCACGTGTTACCGAAATACTTCACCATTTCCGCTTCGGTTGATGGCAACGTTCTTTCAAAAGGAGCTAACGGCAAAAGCTGCATCACATCTCCCGCAACAGTAAAGCTTTTCTCGGTATAGCCTACGATTTGCCTATCAGGATAAAGCATGTCCTGATCAGCCGTCTCTTCAGTCAAAAATTCCGGATTCATTAAAATCTTGAATTGCGGATATTTTTGCTGAAGCATTTCGGTGGTGCCGGGCAGAACCGTGGACTTGATTACCACCACCTTTTCGCCGGTAAGCCAAGAAAGCGTCTCTTCCACATAAGATAAATCAAACCCCTTGCCATCCTTTAAATACGGCGTAGGTACGCAGACAAAAACAATCTCCGCTTTATTAATTTCATCGGGAGATCCGAGACCCTTGCCCTTATCGTATAAAAAAAGTTCGAGCCCCTGTTTCTTTTCCAGATACCGCTGCATTGCCCCTCCGACCATACCAACACCGACAACGCCTACCTTGGTGAATCTTTTAAACATAAGTTTGAATTATTTACTATATCCCATTATAGACGTATTTACTCCCAAAAGTCAACCCTTTTAATTTCGGCAATTTTCCATTAGGATGAGGTTGTATCTCGACTATATTCATGACCAAAATATTATTTTTAGTGACCCAGTCGGAGATGGGCGGAGCCCAGCGTTATATCTACGAAGTGGCAAAAAAGCTCGGGGGTGAGTATGAGATTTTAGTTGCCGCTGGCGAAGGGGATAACGGCCTTTTCCAAAAACTCAAAGATGCACAGGTGACACCCGTGTATTTAAAGCAGATGAAAAGAACGCCTTGGCCGTGGCAGATAACGAAAGCTGTTTGGGAAATCCGCGAATTACTCAAGAAGGAACGGCCGGATGTCTTATTTTTATGCTCTACCACCGCCGGACTTCTCGGCTCTGTCGCCAGCTTGATTGATCGAGGTCCGACCTCAATCATTTATCGTATTGGGGGATGGGCGTTTAGAGATCCGCGGGCGTTTTGGAAAAATTGGCTGATTTTATTGGCTGAAAAAATAACTGCTCCGTTAAAAGATTTAATAATCGTTAATTCGGAGATTGACCGAAAATTGGCTCTTAAATACAAAATTGCTCCGGAAAAAAAGCTGGTTAAAATATATAATGGTATTGATGTTAATTCTTTGAGTTTCCTCTCCCGTGACGAAGCAAGACAGAAATTAAATCTTGATCAATCTATAAAAATTATCGGTACGGTGGCCAATTTCTACAAAACCAAGGGGTTGGAATACCTCATCGAAGCCGCCCCTATATTGATTGAGGCCCGACCTCAATCAATTTTCGTGATTATTGGCGATGGACGGGAACGACCAATACTGGAAGGACTGATTAAAAAATATAATCTCGGAGATAGGGTTATTTTAGCCGGACGGATTTCTGATGCTTATCAATACTTGAAAGCCTTTGATGTTTTTGTTTTACCTTCTTTGAAAGAGGGGTTTCCGTGGATAATTTTGGAGGCTATCGCCGCTCAAATCCCGATTGTCGCGACAAATGTGGGCGCCTTGCCCGAAATTATCAACGAAGAATTTTTAATTGCTCCCGGCAACGCCGAAGCGCTGGCAAAAAAAATCGGCTGGATGCTGGAGCACCCGGCCAAAACAGAATTGAAACCTGAATTTACTTCCCAAAAAATGATTGAAAAAACCCTTGCAGCGCTCCAAAAACGCTTGCTGCCGACTGCTTAATTAGTTCGTCAAGTTGTTTAATAAGCTCGTTAATTTGTCGCTGAATGTCAGCGATTTTTGTTTGGATAGTTTCAAATAGAGTCGGCGCTGAAACAACTTCCTGCTTAGGTTCTTCGGTAACAATTTCAGTTGAAGTGGTAACGGGGACAGCGACCGGGGCCAAAGCCAAAGTCCGTGCCGCCGGAAAAACCGTCAAGGTCGAACCCGTGCTTTCTCCCCGATCATTAAAGGCCACCACTCTCCTGCCCGAGTATTCCGTATTGGGATTTAACCCCGTCTCATCAAGATAAGAAAGATTGGCTTCTTCTTTTCTCGCAACCTGCTTTAAAGTGCCGTCTAAAAGCTTAAAACCAAATTCATTATCGGACAAATCAGTAAAATACCAACGGATAATTGAAGTAGAAAGAGCTTTCGGAGTGCCAGCCAAAGGAGTTATCGGTACGCTCGGAATCTGTGCATCGCGAACAATGCTTCTTTCAAAGCCAAAAACACTGGCATCGATTGGACCATTAGCGCTTGAATCAGAAAAAACAACCGAACCCGCAACCAATTCGAGCTTGAGGCTACTTTCCTGGAGAGAATACAAAACCGAAGAAGTATCTAGGGTGATAAATATCCTTTGCCAAGAATCGCCTTTGGCATATTGCCTGAAATCACCGGAAATTACCGTATCAAAAAACGGAGCGGCAGTCACCTTAACGACCTCAACCTCATCGCTATCCCAGCCTTTTGAAGCTCCGTCTTCCCAAATTCTCAATTTTGAAATATCAAGGTGGGTGGCGGTTCCGGCATTGTGAATTTTAATTGACTTTAACTGCAAGGTGCTGTTATTTTTAGGTTCAGGCAAAGTCAAATCCAAAACCAAAACATTGCTGACATCCCGAGGCACCGCATATGTTGATTGAGGGTTGACTGTGAAATCACTGGCTATTGAAGCCTGGGTTATCGCCGGAAACAAAATAAATACTGAAATCAAAAATATCTTTTTCACATCTCCATTGTAGCACAAACATAAAACAGAAAGCCACCCTTTCGGGCGGCTTTCTGTTTTTCCCGCTCAATCTCTACAAGGAACGAGATGCGGGATTCAAATTAGAATTATCTGCTCAAGGTCAGCGAAGCGGTCGGCAAACCAGAAACCAGATAATCCATCGTCCAGTCAGAAGTACCCATAGTGTGTGAAGGTCCGGCTCGGTCTGACCAAATAAAGGTCGGAACGGTCGAAGTCACAGCTGAGAAGCTTGTCCCATGAGCCCAGCCATTCCCAACAAGGGTCAAATAGCTATTAGTCGAAACAGAAGTTGATCTCTTTTCAATCTTGGTCGAGAGCGAATCGCCCGAATCTCCAGCATAGCCAAGGGTTCCCACTAATTCATAGGTCTTGGTCGTGCCAGCGGCAACGACTTGCTCGTTCTTAGCAACGAAAGCGACTCTTGCGCCTCCGCCTGAGTAGTTCCAAACATAGAATCCGGTATCAGTCGTGGTGGGTAAAACCTCAACACCAGTAGCTACGTTCTTAATCTTCATACTGCTGGTAGCTATTAAGGCATTGGCTATGGTGTTCGTTTGGATATCGGTGCTTGAACCCATGTAAACGCCATCGGTGGAAGTCGTACCTCCCTTTCCAATAGTGTAAATGGTCGTACCGATATGAACGGAACCGGATACATCAAAGATCACTTTCTTCCAGCCAATATCGCCCTTGCTGTCAGCAGTCACAGTCCATCGATAAATCGTCTTATCGCCGGAGCCATATGTGGTGCTCGGCAAAGAAGCCGCTGCAACAGTGGGCTTGGAACCGTGCATCACTTGGACATTGCCGCAAATATCAGAGGTGCTGGCAGCGTGAATGGTGTTGCCAGAACTGATTCCGATAGCGTCAATCGTCAAGTTGCTGTTGAAACCAGGATTGGTCGTATCGTTGACCACGCAAAGTTTCGGCGCAACGCCGGTAATCGTACCTTTGTTGTCAGCGGTCTTGGTTCCGGCAAGGTCGGCCTTGATTGTTAAGGTCTTGGTCGTGCCTGCAGGAATTCTCCAATAAGAGCCTGATACCAAAGCAAAGGTGGATGAAGAGTTGTTGTACCCCCTATTCACCAATTCTCGGTCAGAACCTATTTGAGTTGTACCGTCCCATAAACTCACTGAGACAAAAGCATCGTCATCGGTCGCATCAGTGCCTACCAACCTGTCTATCTGCACAGACTTGATGTCAATGTCTTCTTTGGCCGCAGTAAAGTCAATCTTTAAGAAGGACACATCTTGCGTCACTGAACCGTATGACCCGACAGCTATAATCGCTGTATCGGGCGTATCGGAATTAGCAGCAACGGTTAAGGTGCCTTTAGCCACTAATGTGGCATATTTGACATCATTGTGGCCGGTCGGGCTGTAGTTAACACCTCTTAAATTGGAACCAAAACTTATGGTCGTATTTGGAGTGGTGTTAGAGCTCAAACCAGTGAAAGTCACATCAGAAGTGGTAGAGCTGGAAGGATCGGTAGAGGTCGTAAGACCTAAAGCGACCGCATGGTTAGCTGTACCAGTTGACGGGATTTTTGCCTTAACGGTAATGGTTTTTTGTTGGCTCTTAGCAAGGGTAATCCCCGAAGAGTTCAAAAAGTCAGATGCCGAGAAGGTAACGGTTGTCGCTGAAGTATCCCAGGATTTCTTAGTGGTCAACTGGGTAGCGCCGTCATAAAGAGCGATATTCGAAAGGTCACTGGTAATCTCAAGATTGGTGTCCTCGCAACCAGTTAACTTTATTCTGGTAATCACGATATCTTCGGCTGAACCAGCCACAAGCACCAAACCGACTAGAGAAACCTCATCAGCTCCGATAATGACATTTTGATCACCCGGAGTGGCCGCGGCTGAAATGGTCAAAGACCCTTCGCCCACAGCCATAGTCTTTCCGGTTATCACAAAGCCAGTTTCAGTAAGTGTAGCCGATGAAGAAACACCGGTGCTGGTTATATCGTCAGCTCCGGTAATCGTAACGTAACCTCCAGTTGAAGTCAAAGCAGTCGTTGTCGGGATATCAGCCATTACTTTCAAGGTAACTGTTTCTGAAGCCGGCACTGTCAAATTGAAGCTGAAAGAAGCTTCGGTTGTCGGAGAAACAACGGTTGACCCTATTTGGGTGCCGTCTAACTTCAACAGTTTGACATTAGTGAAATCGCCGGAAGCAGCTACAGCGCCGCTTGCTTTGAACAAATCAACAATCAAAGACGAAACCAAGATATCTTCTCCAGAGTTAGCGGTTAAATTCACTCTCATCATTTCCTGCGCGCTGGAACCCTTGATATAGGTTTGAGCGGGCGGTGTTTGAGAAGAAAGCGAAAGCGCTAAAGCGCCGCTAGCCGTCACAGTGTGAAGATTAGCATCGCCTGAAGTCAGAACAATATTAGTTGTGCTTTGAGTGATGTCGTACTTTGACTCCAAACCATCAATCCAAACATCGCTATAAGCTGCAATGTCTAAATCCACAGTGTGAGGAGTGGTCGAATCAGCTCCGGAAGGAATATCAGCTTTAACTGTGATGGTCTTGTTGCCGGATTTGGCTACATCAAACAAACCGGTTGAATCATAACCAATAGTGTTCGATCCAAAAGTGGCGTAAGAACCAATCAACGAAACCGGTCCAGCGATTTGAGTGCTCCCATCCCAAAGTGTGATGTTAGAGACATCAGTCGCTGTACCTGAACCATTGTTAAGTTTTAATTTTAACTTAACTACCCTCACCCCCTCTCTTGAACCAGCCGAGAACTTGAAGGCCGACATCAATCGGCTAGCAGTTCCTTTGACATAGCTCTGAGCAGCCGGGTTATAAGCAGCATCAACATTAATGGTGAGACTGCCTTGGGCAATGGTCATAACTGCGCCGGTCTGTTTTGAGAAAGCGGCAGTATCGCTCGCAGCGGGCTCAATCGCTCCGCCCGAGTTTGCTCCGTAAACCAACACATCGGTGTATTGGGTAATCTCAAACTGGATTGTCCTCGAAGTCCAAATTCCAGAACCAACATCGCAGTAAGCGTAAACATTCTTGGTAGCGCCGGCTAAAATGCTCAACGGGCTGCCTGATAAATCAAAAACAGCCTGGTTTTGAGAATCCATAGTGGCTACGGTGCTGCCAATTTGCACGCCATCTACTTTTATTTTGACATTAGAAATATCGCTTCCTGCAGCTGAACCAACGTGGGTTACAGCAATCTTGTCGACAGTTACCGCTTCAGTTGAAGAAGCTGTAAGCGCCCAAGAGGCTATTTCTTGCTCAGTTGCTCCGGATAAAATATTAGCTAATGCCGGAGAAGCATTCTTTACAACAAATAGCTCACCAACGGAAATTCCCGCGATTGTCAAAGGTCTTCCATTAATCGGGAAAGATCCGGTCAGGGTAGCAGTAGAGGTAATATCAGACCCTACTTCTATTCCTAATACAATACTGTCACCAACCGTAGCTGTCCCTTTGGATGCCACGCTTGTTTTCACAGTCAAAGTTTTGGTCACCCCTGCTGGGATTGTCCAATTAAGACCGGTAAAAGACGCTTTGTGCGTATTGGTGTTCAAGGCCTGAGAAGAGCCGACTTGAGTTGCGCCATCGTATAATTTGACGGCCGAAACATCAGCATCAGCGGCCACTCCGCCTCGTTTGATCACGATTTTTGAAACCGTGTAATCCGCTGTGCCACCGGTGAATTTAATCTTGGTGACAACAGCATCTGTAGCACCCAAAGCTATTTGTTTAGCTTCCGGGGTGTCGGCAGATAAAGATACTGTCGCTACTGTGGAAACGGGAGTAGTTGTGCCTCCAGTTGTGCCTCCAGTTGTGCCGCCAGTAGTTCCGCCTGTAGTGCCAACCATCGTGTTTAATTTCACGATTGATTTGGCGCCCACAAAACCGGTACCATTGGTTAATCCCAACGGGGCTAAGACTTCAGAAGCGTACTTCTCCTGGAAGTTGACAACAGCTGCTTTGGTTAAAGCGCCAAAGTAATTGCTTTCAGCTCCAGCAGAACCCACTCCTGAGGCAGCTACTCGGGTGTCGGCTGTCTGATTTAAAATACTTTGTAAGCATTTTACATCAGTGCCTGACATGCCCTGCGATAAATTCCTGCTAAAGGTAATTCCAGTGCAGGCAGCAGTGGCAGGAGTTCCCCCCTGAGCCTGGTTTAGCTGACCCTGTAACGTCGCTATTTGAGTCATTAAGCTATCGATCATAGCTTGCAGCTCAGCAGACGTTAAAGCGTTAGCTACCCCGGGGCCCATCATCCAAACAGCGCAAGTGACAGTCGTAATAATCGCTACAATCTTTTTGGTTAAATTAGTCATTTTATTATTTTTGTTTTTTCGTTTAACGTTGAACGAAAACGAACGTTGTTTTATTTTAATTTTGATTTTAGTAATTATTTGTGGCGTCGCATCGACCTATCCCCTGCATCTTATGAATATCAATAATTATTTGATGCCTCGTGGCAATATTCAAAAGTGGCTGGGATGACGACCCCTGAAATTTTAAAATTGTTACTTATTGGACAATATCCAGATCTTTTCCAGCGATGTCGCGAAATTGCCGGCATTGAAATCATCTCTCGCCTGGTTCAGCAATTGCATGTCTCCTTCAGATAATGTCCTTTTGCCGATATCGTCTATCAGGTAAGCGGCGGTCTGCTTCTCCAGCTGTGAAATCGCGTTGTCTAATTCGCCCGTATCGCCGATAATCGCGCCTAAAACAGACTCTACTTTTTCCTTATTCTCGGTTAATTTCCTGGTTTCAGCTACCAATTCCCTGATCACCAGCGGATCTGAACTTGTCACATTAATATCGAACGCTGCTAAATCTTTGGTGGCCTGGACGATATTTGATTGGAACTCCTTAATAGCCGAATCTAAATTCTTGGTCTGGCTACCCTCGGTAATCCTGCTTAATTCTTCCAACCGCTTGTTAGCCAATTTTAATTGGGTCTTCGGTTTTTCAGCGCTTGAAGAGAAAGTCACCTGAGCATTCTCGGTCGCCTTTTTGACGGAAAACAGAAAATCCCCGGGAATCGTATTCTGGGTAAAGCCGAAAAGCCCGATTAAAACCAAAACACTGACTATCGGAGCTAAAGCCAACCTATATCGGAAGACCGGAAAGAATGAAAGCAACCCTGCTCTTAACCCTGTCGGTTCAGGTTCGCCCGCGAAAATTCTTTCTTTAGTAAAAGCAACCCAGTTATCACTGGGTTTGATCTCGCGCAAACTTTTAAGTTGGCGAACGAGTTGGCTTTGCTTCATTGCACTTATTATGACGCAAAAACCGATACTTTGTTACACCTCTCTTAGTTCTTGTTTAAGTGCGTTTAGGGCCCTGTGGATAAGTACCCTGACCGTGGGCTCGGACTTGTCCAAGATCTTGGCAATTTCCGGCACCTTCAGCTCGTCCATATAGTACCAAACGATAACCTCCCGATAGTCCTCGTTGATGTTGACTAAGGCCGCTTTGACCCGTTCCAGGTCGGATTGGATAAACGACATTTCCTCCAAATCCTGTTTGGCGTCTGGCAAAGGAGGTGCGAACTCTACGGAAACTAGTTGGGCTTTGGTCTCTTGCCGATAGTGGTCGGCTAAGAGATTCCGGGCTATTTGGTATAAAAACGCTTGGATATTTTCAATTTTGTCGCGATTCGTCTTAAACGCCTGCCAACCACGCATAAAAACCTCTGATGTTAAATCCTCGGCTATTTCAGCCGATTTCACCTTCAATAGGACAAAACGGTATATCTTTTTGACATACCCGTCATAAACTTCACCGTAAGTCTTGCGTAAATTGGACATTTTTATAAATAATGCGCCATTATTGCGACATTTCTAATTACAATGTCGCATTTTTAACGATATAGCAAGCTCCCCTGCCACTGCCGTTCCGCTCCACCACCCCGGCCTGGCAGAAAACACCTAAGTCGCGCTGAATGGTCCGGCGATTGATGTTGGGGAAAGATTTGGCTAAATCTCTTAATTGGATCCTGCCGTTGGTTTTCAGAATGCTTAAAATAGCCTCTTGCCGGTTTTTGTTCTTGTTGCTGTCAGGAGAGTTATCCACAGTTTTTCCAGCGATCTTGGCGTATTCCCGACGTAAAACCAAAAAATTGCGGGGATCGGCCAACCCGCGGCTTTCAGCTAAATCCAAAAGCTTGTTCATTTCTTCAATCGTCCGAGAACGGTTCTCGGACTGGCCTGTCAGTAAGCTAACCAAAATTTCATCAGCCAGTTTTCTGATGTTAGTTTTCAAGGGTTCTTTTTCCGGGAACAGTTGGCTTACTTTATAAACACCTAAAGTAAGCCTAATGCAGTGTTCTTTAGACATTGTCTCATTCTACTAATTGCGACATTTTATGTCAACTCTATAAAATGACCAACAAAAAAGCCGAGGTTGACCCCCCAGCTTTTTCTTGTTGTTTTTACTTAATATTCGACGCGCTTGCCGCACTTCGGACAGACCCACCCGCAATTGCGACAATGAATTGTAACTATTATCTCACCACACGACTCACATCTCTCCAACTCATCTTTCTTGCTAACTACTAGAAGTGTTAAGAGGACAAGATAGGCAACGAATATGCCGGCAAAAATCCACCAATTGACGTCTTTTACCAAAAGCAAACAGACAATTAATCCGACACTCCACGACCACCAATAAAAAACACGCAAGCATCTTACCCAGCCTCTTCCCTCGCCCCACCACTCTTTCCGTGTTATTTTTCTCATTCTTACCTCCTTTTTGTTCCGCAATGCGAACAAACTTCATCAACGATAACTAAGACTTTCCCGCACTTCGGGCACTTCTCGACCAATAGATGGTCGCAAGAGATCAACCAAGCGCAAAATCCAGCCACAACAAGGGTTAGTATCCCGCAAAACCAGAAATTACCCACCCTTAACCAACACGATGCGACCACTCCGATTCCTATAACAAGGTACAACAGCACCGCCCACCATCTTGCCCGAAACCACTCATACTTGGTCAATTTTCTCATTATGCCTCCTCAATCTCAATCCCAAACCTTACCACGCTTTCCTCTCCTTGTCAATAAAAAAGCCAGGGTTAACCCCCCAGCTTTTTCTTGTTGTTTTTACTTAATATTCGACGCGCTTGCCGCACTTCGGACAGACCCACCCGCAATTGCGACAATGAACCATTCCCGATAAAACAATCACCTTTCCGCAAGAGGTGCACTTATACTTATCAGAATAATCCTTTTGGCCAAGCACTATAGAACTGAGAACTCCAAAACTAACAACCGACACGAAAATCATTCCCCACAAACGATCATAAGTTCCATAAACAAGGGCCACATAAACACAGTAACCGACAACGATCAACCAGAGAAAGACGCCAATTATACAGGTCGTTTTACCCCCCGCTTAATTCCACCATTCCTTCCATGTTAATCTTCTCATCCCTATCTCCTTTATACAGCCTCAATGGTCGCGCGGTAACGCTCCATCCCCCTTGACGGCTTCTTAACCAGTTTGTAGCCGGCGAAAAACGTCAACTCACGGCCAAGCTCGGTTTCATTAAAAGCGTTCAGCAAATCTGGGAAACAAAAACCCTCTGTAATGAACTTGCTTCCCGTTTCTACCTCTTCCAGGATAAACCGGTATTTTGTCGGAGCTGATTTTTCAACGGCGTCGCGAAGGGCATAACCGGCCAAAACTATTCCCATCAGATTCAGTTTTCTCACGCGTTGCAACAAACCTGGCGGACCCCAGCCTTCGACAACAATTTTTTCGCCCACAGAACACCTCCTTATGTATTTGTCAAAGATATTTCACCCTACCACATCTCCTCTAAAAATCAACCCCTTAAATGTTGAAGGTTTCACCTTCAACATTTTCGTTTGACAATGTTTATTGGCATTTGTAAAATATAAGCATATGAACAAAAAAATCTTTTTTGGAGCGGTTGTTTTAGTTTTAGTCCTCATAGCCGGAGGATTTTTTTATTGGTGGCAGAGCCAAGCCGACGTCAGGACGCTGAATAAAACCCTGCCCGAGGGCATCAAGGTGGCGAAAAGCTTGATCGGAGATGAATATAAGGTTGTAAACAAGGTAGATGGGTATGAATTTAAGACTCCACTGGGGTGGAGGGGCCTAGAAGTAGTTAATTATACACCAGAAAGAAAGGTTAATAACTTTGTTGTTTCTAGTATTGGCATAGAGGGAGTAGACAATCTTGCAACCCCACTTTCTATAGATGTTTATGCTATAGAAAATCAATCTGGAGTAGATTTAATGTCTTGGGCGCAGGAGTTGTGGAAATTATTCGCTCTCGATGGTGAATTACAGCAAGATACTGTACAAAATATTTCTGTGGTAAAAGTTTTTGAAGGTAAACACCTCGGTAAAACATATGTATATTTTCTAAAAAATGGCGCAAATATATATGCGTTTAACAACGCATCCGAAGATTCTATCCGCTATATTATCTCTAATGGTAAATGGTAAAAAGGTCATATTCTAAAAAGATTTTTTGGCTGGCGATTACAATCTCTGTAATCGCCAATTTGTCATTGGGAAGCAATATTTTTGCCAAACAGTTGGAAGTTAAAGCGGCGGATGTAGAAAGGGTAAAAACGGCCTTAGGCATGGCGCAGACCGTTGCGACTATTTCCGATATAATTATCAACAATAAAGATTTAGAAAAGGTTTTGAATACGCTTCTTAAGGGCGGCGCGACCGGTGTAGATATCACCTATGGCCTAGTTGTTCTGGGCACCTTGAATGAAATGGATTTGGTGGACTTGGTGGTTTCGGGAAGATACCGCGATGAGGCAATAGAATATTTCAACAGCGTTCTTGACCAAACAACCAACCTGATTCCATATTGGAAAAACACCAGCCAGAATATTTTTTCTTTGATGAGAAAAGGAAGCGCCGTAACCCCGATTACAGGCTTAGCCGCAGAAAGCGTCTCTATTTTAGAGAAAACAATGAGTATTATTGTTTCTGCAAAGGTTTGGCTGACGGTCGAAACATACAATGGAATGTGGTGTTATTTCCAAGACAGAATGAACGGAGAGACACACCAACAGGCGTGGTTATACGCAATGGTAGAGATGGGACACGCTTATGATGTGGAAGTAATAAAAAATGAATTATTTGTGGTAGGCAATAAATATTTTCAAAAAGGAGATTCTCAACTCGAACAACAATTTTTGACGCTTTATGAAACTTGGGCGCCGTATGTGACGCCATTCGGAATAAACGAGAAATACAAAAAACAAATTAAAGAAGAATTGAATAGCACTCTTATTGCCGCCCTCCAAACCAGCGCCCTTACTAAAGAGATATCCAAACCATCCTTAGTTGATAAGCTATATAACCAACTGGAGAAACTTAAAAATGATGTTTCTGCTTTGATGTCTCAAATCAACCCGTTCAAGGCTGGCGTCGCGCTTAACCTGCCCGAGGCGCCAGAAGAACGGGTGGAAGATGGTCCTCAACCCAATGAAGAAATGTTGAAGGTCGGACCTTCAACATTAGAATTGACGGAGGTCGAAATGATGGAGACCGGGCCTCCATTAATAAAGCCCTTGGAGGAAACCGAAATTGCGGTTGCGTCAACCACAACGACTCCAGAATTAGTGGCATCTACGACCGAACCTGCGCCGCCGACCGAACCGCCTCCACTCCCGCCTCCGCCCCCAGATCCAGCACCCGCGCCCAAGCCCAAGCCGGCGCCAACTCCAGGACCGATATTTTGCAAAAGAGATAGCGGCAATCCAACAAGATTCAGAGTTCTAATCAATGAAGTCGCGTGGATGGGTACGGCCAATTCCGCTAATGACGAATGGATTGAATTAAAGAATATCTGGGGGATCCCGGTCAACTTGAATGGCTGGCAACTTCTGGACAAAGATCATCAAATAAAAATAATCTTTGGCGCCGGCGATATTATCCCCGCTAATGGTTATTACCTCTTGGAGCGGACTAGCGATAATTCTTTGCCGGAAGTAAAGGCCGATTTAATTTATACAGGCGCTTTGGGCAACACTGATGAGGCCTTATATCTCTTTGACGATCAATGCAATATCGAAGATGAGGTTTTGGCCAGCCCCGACTGGCCGGATGGAGACAGTTCTCTTAAAAAATCAATGGAGAGACTTGATGTTTTGGATTGGTATACTGGCGTCGGTACTCCCGGAAGTGAAAATAGCCCGCCTCCAGCAACTCGCTCTTCCGTCAGTGTTGCGGCTCCGTCACCGGTGCCCTCCCTCGCCTCGTCTCAGGTTATTATTACCGAAACATATATTGGAAGCGAAGGCAATCAAAAAGATGATTTTGTCGAACTCTACAATCCTAATTCTGAAGCGATCAATTTAACCGATTATTATATTCAAAGAAAAACTGAAAGCGCCGAAGATTTTTCTACCTATGTTTCTCATGAACTGCTGGCGGAAAAAACAATCGAGGCTAAAAATTATTTTCTGATCGCCAACGCCTCCTCGAGTTTTGCCACATCGGCCGATATCATCACCGATTATCCCTTAACCGAAAACAACATCTTGACTTTGAAAGATTCGAAACAAGAAGTCGTTAATCAGGTTGCTACGGGCAATCCGGCTATTGGTAAAAGTTACGGACGCAAATGGGCGAGCACCACTTTAAGTTATGCGGAAGATTTTGAAGCGCAAGTGCCCACTCCTAGAGCCCAAAACCAGAATTCAGAGATTGCAGAAGAAGATAACGACGAAGAGGACACCGAAGATAATTCGTTATCGGTGGTGATTAATGAAATCGCTTGGGCGGGCACCGCAGCCAGTTTTGCCGACGAATGGATTGAAATCTTTATCAATTCAACAACGACTCTCGATGGTTGGAAATTATTAGCTGTTCGAAACGGAACGACTACGATTGAGGTTCCTCTTTCGGGTATTGCCTCTTCGTCGTCTTATATTTTGATAGAAAGAACTGATGAAAATACCATTTCGGACACAGCCGCAAGTTTCTTTTTTACGGGCGGATTAGATAACGACGGAATAAAAATGGAATTACGAGATGCGGATGAAAATATTATTGATTCCATAGACTGTTCTTCCGGTTGGTTTGCCGGAGATAATACAACTAAACAAACCATGGAAAGAATTAATCCTTTGGCGACGGGGTCCGACCCCAATAATTGGGCAAGCAATAATTTAATAACTAAAAACGGCCTAGACGCTGATGGAAATTCAATAAACGGTACTCCGAAAGCCGAGAATAGCGTAGCCAAAAACTACACGGTTTTTTCTGGCGGAATTACTTTTAGCGAGGACTTCACTCTAAAACGCCTTGGCAGCCCCTACATAACCGATGGCCCGATTAATGTTTTGTCCGGCGCAACTCTGTCTATAGAACCAGGGGTAATAATCAAACTTAAGCACGGTTCCAGCCGCACTCCTTATGTGGAGCTCAAAGTGGAAGGTTCTTTATCGGCTGTCGGATCGGAAAGCCAAAAGATTATCTTCACTTCGTTTTATGACGACGAATACGGCGGCGATACTAATAATGATGGCGGCGCTACTCAACCGGCAGCCGGAGACTGGGAGTGGGTTTATTTCAAAGACTCTATCTCTGATCTTCAAAATGTAATCGTGAGATATGGCGGAAAACTACACAGCAGTTGTTGCGGAGAGTTCGCTCCTTATACCTATGGTGCAATATATGTTGATGGCGGTCAGCTTACAATGAGCAGTTCCACCGTGGAAAAAAGTGCGACATTGGGCCTTTGGATCAAAAATTCTACAGGCAGCTTAATCACTTCTTCAGAATTTAAAGATATTAATACATCTTGGTCAAAACCGACTGCGATTTATATCGAAAATGGCAGTTCCACCATCAGTAATTCGACTTTTCGCGACAATAACATCGGCGTTTTGGTTGAGAATTTCGCTAACCCAATCATCGAAAACAACGTCTTTGAAAAAAACCAAATCCCGATCCAGATTAACACTCTGTTGCCGACGATTGCTGATAATACGTTTAACGACAATAACTATAACGGAATTTATTTGATCAATCTTAGTTTCCCGGAGGGACAAACTTTAATGGCTTGGAGAGAGGCGGGCATCCCCTATATTATCAATAATTTGACTCTGGCTTCCGGATTGACGCTTCAGATTGAACCGGGGGTAGTGATAAAATTTTTAAATAGCGGCGGACTGGATATTGAGGGACGCCTTGAAGCCAACGGAACGGCAGATGATAAAATAGTTTTCACCTCTAACCAGCCCGTAATCGGCAGTTGGCATTCTATTTATTTCGCCCCCTCAAGCACTAATTCAATTTTAGAGAATACCATTATCAGATATGGCGGCTGGTATAATACTTTCTTGGGCGGAGCAGACGCCAAGGGCGGCGCGGTTAAAACAAAAAGCGCCTCTCTTACAATAAGAAATTCGCTTTTTGAGAATAATCTTTTTGCCGGACTGCAGATTATCAATGCCACGACAACACTTGAGAATACCTCGTTTAATAAAAACGAAAACGGGATTTATATTGAAAACGATGCTGGCGCATGTCCCAATTTATCCGGCGCCATCTTCGGCGAAGGCGCAAACGCCAATTCAACTAAAATTTTCCCTTTAAACTGCCTGGGAACTTGACAAGCATCGTTGATGTACGTTATAATGTACATATATGGATACAAAAACTACTTTGCCTATTTCTGAGGCAAGAAAAAAGATATTCAAAATAGCTATGGAAGTACAAAAACCAGCCACTCACTATACCCTAACCGAGAATGGTAGGCCTAAGGCTGTGATGATGTCGGCGGAAGAATTTGAGTCTTGGCAGGAAACGTTAGAGGTAATTCAAGATTTTCCCGATTTGGAAAAAGACGTAAGGGGATTAGAGCGCGACATAAAAAGTGGCGCCTATAAAAAATACATTACCCTTGAAGACCTTTTAATTAAAGAGGGGTTTTCCGTTACCGATAAAACTGCCAAAAAAAATGAGGTATCACGTAAAACTGAGGCCAAAAGCCGAACAAGAATTAAATAGTCTTTCTCGAAAAGATTATTACAGAATCGTTGCTGCCCTAATAAATTTAGCGAATAATCCTTTCGTCGGTAAAAAACTGAAGGGCAAATATAAAGATTATTGTTCTCTCCGCATATGGCCATATAGGATTATCTATCAAATTTACAAAAAAAGTCTTACGGTTTTTGTCATCCGTATTGGCCATCGCCAGGGAATATATAAATAAACCGAGGGCTACCCTCGGTGATCTGTTTAACCTTTAACGTTAAACATGGTTTAGAAGCCGGCGAAAGTGCGGATGATATCGGCGGGAATGGCCCAGACGCGGCCGTCCTGGCCGATCACACTCAACCCGACCACCTTACCCTCAACATCAAACAAGGGACTGCCGGCCATTTGCTGGCTCTCGAAAATATTGGTTTTAACCAAATTCTTGTTTAAATGCGTGACAATACCCGCATTAACCGCGTTTTGCGGAGTCGTGGTAGTAAAATCCATGCCGACTAAAAATACAGGTTCGGCCAATTTGATTTTGGACATTTCAATAAAGCCGCGACTCTTTAATCCGTTCTCTTCAACCTTAATCAAGGCCAGGTCATTTTCCAAGTCCCTTCTCAAGATTTGAAACGAAGGCCATTTTTCATCAACAAAAAAAGAAAAGTTGGAACCCTGGGGCACCAAGCTTGCCAAGGTGACAATCAGCCCATCGGAAGTCAAAACCAAACCCGATCCCTCCAAAACCTTACCCGACACAGTCTTGGTTTTAATCCCGACCACGGCCGGCAAAACATCCTGGACAGAGTTCCTGATCGCTGTATTTTCCTGAACATACGTGGTTAGGTCTTGTTTTTGAGTAATGTAGGTCGGGCTCTGTTCAAGATTATATTGCTGAAAAAGCGGCCTTTCCACAAAGTAGGGCCATAGGATTTTGTCGGCGAAAATTCCTCCCGCCATGCCGATCAAAAATAGCGCTATGATTTGGATGAAACTTTTTGCTGCCATAATTTTTTAGTCATTAAATCTTGCGGACTTCTAAAAATAATCTGATTGCCCTGGGCATCAATGACAATTTCGTCCTTGTCTTTGATTTCGCCCGAAACAATTTTAATCGCCAGGGGATCAAGCACCAACTTCTGGATCACCCTCTTTAACGGCCGGGCGCCCAGGTTAGCGTCAAAACCCTGCTCGGCCAGCAAATCTTTGGCCGGCTGGGTTATTTTTATCTCGATGTTTTTTTGCTTCAAGCGCGCCACAACTTTCTGGATTTCGAGTTCCACAATCTTTTTAATTTCCGCCCTATCAAGATGATTGAAAATAACAATCTCATCGATGCGGTTCAAAAACTCCGGCCTGAAATTAGACCGCAAAGCTTCCATGACTTTTTCTTTCAAACTTTCCCTCTCTCCCTCTTCGCTGTTGCCTAAAAATCCCAGAGCGCCCATCCGGGCGATATGTTCTGAACCGATATTGGAAGTCATAATTAAAATAGTGTTCCTGAAAGAAGCGACCCGGCCCTTGGCATCGGTCAATCTCCCGTCTTCCAAAATTTGCAAAAGGATATTAAAAACTTCCGGATGCGCTTTTTCCACCTCGTCCAATAAAACAACGGCGTAAGGCCGGCGGCGGATTTTGTCGGTTAATTGGCCGCCTTCTTCATAGCCGACATAGCCCGGAGGGCTTCCGATCATTCTGCTGACCGTGTGCTTTTCCATATACTCTGACATATCCAGCCTGACCAAAGCCGCTGGGTCGTTGAAGAGAAATTCAGCCAAGGCCCGCGCTGTTTCAGTCTTGCCCACGCCCGTGGGCCCCAAAAACATGAAAGAGCCCATGGGCCTTGATTCTTCCGAGATCCCGGCCCTGGAACGCCTGATGGCCCTGGAAACTGCGGAAATCGCCTCGGCCTGGCCGATCACCCTCTTCGAAAGAAGCTCTTCCATATTTTCCAGCTTTTTCGCCTCGGCTTCAATTAAGCGCGTTACCGGAATGCCGGTCCAGCGGGAAACGACTCTGGCCACATCCTCTTCACCCACATCTTCCTTCAAAAGCCGGTTTTTTTTCTGGAACCGGACGAGTTCTTTTTCTTTCTTTTGGATTTCTTTCAGAAGTTCCGGAATCTTGCCGTATTTTATCTCGGCCACTTTCTGCAGATTGGCTTCGCGCTGCGCCACTTCGGTCTGAAAATTCAAATCGTCGATTTCTTTTCTCATGCCCCGGACGCTTTGGATCAAATCTCTTTCGGTTTTCCATTTAAGTTCAAGCGCTTTGGCTTTTTCTTTTAAATCAGCCAATCCCCGACCAAGACCAACTGTTTTTTTCTTAGCCGGTTCACTTTTTTCATTCTTAAGGGCCTCTTTTTCGATTTCCATTTTCTGGATTTCCTGATTCAATTGGTCGAGCTCCGCGGGCTGCGACTCGATTTCCAAGCGCAAAGCCGCCGTCGCTTCGTCCATCAAATCCACGGCTTTATCCGGCAAAAACCGGTCGGTGATGTAACGCGCCGAGAGTTCGGCCGCGGCCACCAAAGCCGAATCTTTGATTTTAACGCCGTGATGGACTTCGTATTTTTCTTTAATGCCCCGCAAAACGGCAATCGTGTCTTCGATGGTCGGCTCTGAAACATAAATCGGCTGGAATCTGCGCTCTAAAGCCGGGTCGCGCTCGATGTATTTCTGATATTCCTTAAGAGTGGTAGCGCCGATGGCTTTCAACTCGCCTCTGGCTAAAGCCGGTTTCAAAAGATTGGAAGCGTCGATGGCTCCCTCGGCCGCACCCGCTCCCACTAAAGTATGAAGCTCATCAATAAATAAAATATAACGGCCGCCGGCCCGATTAACCTCTTTTAACAGAGCCTTAATTCTGTCTTCGAATTCCCCCCGATATCTCGTGCCGGCTACGATCGCTCCCAAATCAATCGCAATGATTTCTTTATCTTTTAAGCTTTCGGGCACATCTCTTTTGATAATTTTTTGAGCCAAACCTTCGATAATGGCGGTTTTACCCACGCCTGCCTCTCCGATTAAAACCGGATTGTTTTTGGTTCTCCTGGATAAAACCTGCATTAATCTGCGGATCTCGTTTTCCCGGCCGATAACCGGATCAAGCTTGCCGGCCCGGGCCAGCTGCGTCAAATTTCTGGCGTATTTTTCAATCACCTGATATTTGGATTCAGGTTCAGGATCAGTAATTCTGGTGCCTCCCCTGATCTGGGCCAGTTCCTTTAAAGCATCGGCATAATTCAACTTGCCGAATTCCAAAGAAGTAGCTCCGGCTGACTGCAGAAAACTCGCTTTATCTAAAATTTCTTTGGCTTTAGTCTCGGTATCGAGCAGGGCCAAAAATAAATGCTCGACCGAAATAAATTCGTCGCTCATTTTAACCGACTCCTGGCGGGCCCTGTCCAAAATCTTGGCCATATCCTGGGTCAAATAAAACTGGCCGAAAGCCTGGGGAGCGGCAATCGCCGGAATTTTGTCTAAAGCGGCTTTCGCTTTTTTCTTCAAAACTTCCAAATCCACCCCGATTTTTTGGAGTAAGGTTAAAACTACACTCCCTTCCTGCGAAATTAAAACCAAAAGCAGGTGCAAGGCGTCGATTTGCTGCTGGCCGAGCTGTCGGGCCGTATCTTGAGCCGAGAGCAAGGCTTCTTGGGCTTTGTTGGTAAAATTGCCATTCATATGTTTATTATATCACGTTCATTTTTACCACAAAATTCCAAAGAAATCAAGAAAACAAAAAGCGGTCCGTTTCTCACGAACCGCTTTCTTAGTTTTGTTTTTCTTATTTACCAGTAACCGTAGTTGTGATTGTACTGGGGTTAATGACGATCGAACTATTATAACCGTTGTTGGGCACAACGACTATCTTATCGTTATCGCCGATGTTGGTGTACAGGATGTAAGCCAACACTTCGGGGCTCAGGCTTTGGGCTACTGTTTTATTTGCGGCCGCTTGCGCATCTGCTACAAGCTGCATAGCTGTAGCCTTGCCCTTGGCGGCGGCAATCGCAGCAGCAGCTTCACCCTCGGCTTTTTGCGCAGCCTGGCGAGCCTCCACCTCAATACGTTTCAAATCGTTTTCAGCGGTCTGCACCCGTTGCGTGGCAACGACCTTGTCCTCAATTGACTTCGAAAAGTCTGGCGAGAAACTAAAGTCTGTTATGTTGATGGCTTCGGTGACTATGCCTCTCTTTGCCAGTCCCGATGAAAGAGCGACCGAAATGTCGTTTTTGACATCCACCCTCCGTAAAATACAGTCTTCGGCGTTGTATCTTGCCGTTATAGCCTTCACCTCTTCCTGAATCAGCGGGTGGGCTATAACTTCAATGTATCCGGTGCCGATTGTACGATATACTTCCGCGGCCCTGGATGGATCCAACTTATAGTTTATCGCAATGGACGTAAAAACGTCTTGCAGGTCTTTACTGGCGGCCGTGAGCCTTGATCCCTCATATTTCTGGGTTCGAATCGACATCGTCACGCAATTATCAAAAAACGGCACCTTAACATTCAACCCCTGTTCAATGGTTCTTCCGGTAACGCCGCCGAATCGGGTGATGACGCCGACATTGCCAGCCGGGACACTAACGAGCGAGCCGAAGACTAAAAAGATCGCCAAAAGAATCCCGCCAACCACCCTGGCCCATATGCGCATCAAGCGCACGTCATTTTTGGAGCGTTTGTCGCCGTCTTTATTAATACCAGAAGCTACCAACTCCACTACTATCCAAATCACCGCTACCACGCAGAACAATGCCAACCAAACCATATTGCCTCCTTTTCCTGCCGTTTTCTTCGGTCAGGATTCTTACAATTACTCGCTATATCTTCATAGCGGCGAACTGGCTACAAAATTTTCTAACCACTTCGCCGCCGTGAAGTTTTTCTCAAAGAACCGTCCCTCAAATGCTTTTTTATAGCATGCTGTCTTCTGTTTGTCAAGCGCAAAAACTAAAAAGCGGCTCTTGTGGGCCGCCCGAAAATCGACCTACTCTTCCCGCTCGCCCAAGGTGACTTCGAGGGTCATTTCCACCTTGTCGCGCATAATCTTTAAGGCAACCTTTTCGCTAGGATTATATTTTTGAAGAATTTTGGATAAGGAATTGTCTGCATTTATTTTTTCTCCGTTGATTTCCATAATAATATCGTCCCTCTGGATGCCAGCAGATTTAGCCGCGCTGTCTGCAGCCACCGCTTCGTCAGTCTTCGCACCCGAAGCATCCCGGCCTACCCAAGCGCCGTAATCAACCGGCAAGTCAAACTTATCTTTTAAATTCGATGTAACCAAGGCGTAATAAACGCCGAGATACGGATAAACTATCTTGCCTGAAAAATTAACCTGATTGATATCTCTCTCGGCTTTATTGACCGGAATCGCAAAACCAATGCTTTGCGCATCAAGAACGGTTGCGGTATTAATGCCGATTACTTCTCCTTTTAGGTTCAAAAGAGGCCCGCCCGAATTCCCCTTATTAATGGCGGCATCGGTTTGAATAACATCCTCGATTGTCTCCACAAAATCACCGGAAGAAGCGGTAATTGTCCGGCCCAAGCCAGAAACCACGCCGACTGAAACCGTATTGCGGAATTCTCCCAAAGCATTGCCGATGGCAATAACCGTCTGACCGATTTGAATCTTATCGGAATCTCCTAAAGTAACGACTGGAAAATCTTTTTGAATCAAAGCTCCTTGGGCATCAATGGTTTTTTCCGCCTCAATCTTCAATATGCCCAAGTCTTGTACGGGATCGCGCGCTAAAACTTTGGCCGAAAACTTTCGGCCGTCATTGGTAAAAACCGTGTACTCGGCGGCTTCATCCAAAACCACATGCTTGTTGGTTAAAACCATGCCGTCCTTCGAAACGATAAAACCCGAGCCGCTACCGATGTCCTGTTTTTGGGTTCCATTCTGGCGATATTGATAAGAAAAAGGATTGAGGTAATACTGCTCGTAAACCGGCAAATCTTTAGAGATGACAATATTGACCACGGCCGGCGAAACGTCGTTAACCGCTTTGATAATCGCTTCTTCTTGGGTAGTCTGGGGAACGTACTCTTTCTCGATTATTTTCTCAATGCCGGGCACATTAGTTAGATAATCCTTAAGCTCTGAATAAAAAAGCGATCCCGAAAAAGCGCCGGCTAAAAATCCGAAGAAGGAAGCAAATAAAATAGTTATAATTATCGGCTTCGGTTTGAAAGAATTGGCCCATTTAAAATTAAATTGGGGCAAATCATAGAGCGACATGGAATTATTTTTTTAACTTATTTTTATAATCCTCAATGGCTCCCCTAATGGCTGTTTGGGCCAATTTGGCGCAATGCACTTTGACCGGCGGAATCGGGCCGATTTCCTCGGCGATCGCCTCATAACCGACCTTAAGGGCTTCCGCAAATGTTTTTCCCTTAACCAAATCGCAGATCATATCTGAAATAGCAATCGCGTGCCCGCAACCGTATGTTTCAAATTTCGCGTCTTTGATAATTCCTTTTTCCTTATCAACTTTGATATAAATCTTCATTAAATCGCCGCAGCGCAGATTTGTAGTGTCGCCGATGCCGTCCGCATCTTTAATTTTACCAAGATTCTTGGGATGGAGAAAACGGTCGATGATTTTTTTTGAATAATATTCCATATTATTTGTATCCTGATATTTTTCTTAATTTTTGGATAACCACGGGTAAAACTTTGATAACTTTTTCGATATCTTTAACTGTATTGTATTTGCCCAGCGTCAGCCGCAAAGATCCGTGCGCCACCTCCTCTGAAAGACCGAGCGCTAAAAGAACATGCGACGGCTTCAAACTTCCCGAAGAGCAAGCCGAACCCGTGGAAGCGGCAATTCCTTTTTGATCCAAAGCGACCACGATCGCTTCGCCTTCGGCCCCGTCAAAACTGATATTGACGTTGTTGGGCAACCGCTGCGTCAAAGAACCGTTTAGTCGAGATGCGGGAATGATTTTCAAGATTGTTTTGATCAGCCGATCCCTCAACTGCCTGATCCGGATATTCTGAATTTTGTTTGCCGTCTGGCGAATTGGATTCTGAATCTCTCGGATAGCCTGCCCCAACCCGACAATGCCCGGAACGTTCTCTGTCCCCGATCTTAAACCACGTTCGTGCCCTCCGCCGTAAATAATCGGCTCGATCGGAGTGCCTCTTTTGACATAAAGAACGCCGACTCCCTTAGGTCCGTAAATTTTATGGCCGCTTAAAGTTAACAGATCGACTCCCAATTTTTTAACATCGCAGTCAAGGAAATTAACCGCCTGGACAGCATCGGTGTGGAACAAAATTTTGGGATTATAATTTTTAATCAGCACGCCAATTTCGGCAATCGGCTGGATAGTGCCGATTTCGTTATTGGCATACACAATTGAGACCAAGATAGTATTTGGCTTTAAAGCATTCTTGAGTTCGGAAACTTCAACAACGCCGTCTTTATTGACAGGAAGATAGGTCACCTCTGCGCCTCGTTTTTCCAATTCGCGGCAGGATTCCAAAACAGCCGGGTGCTCAATTTGCGAAGTGATGATATGTGGCTTGGCGGCCCTGAGAGCCTTAAGCACTCCGAAAATCGCGAGATTGTCGGCTTCAGTGGCCGAACCGGTAAAAACTATCTCTTCGGATTCGCAGTTTAAAAACTCGGCCACGCTTTGACGGGCTTCGCCAATAGCCATACTCGCCTTCTGGCCAAACCCATGGATAGAGGAAGGATTGCCGAAATCCTTTTTAAGATAGCCTGACATCGCCCTCGTCACCTTCGGGTCGCACGGGGCAGTGGCCGCATAATCCAAATAAATCTTGGACATAAGTATAGTGTATTATACTCAAAATCGCCCTAAAAAGAAAGAGGCTTACGCCTTACTTTTTCCGTAACCCAGAAACCCATATATTTTCCCAGCATCAGCCTGGTTTGAGCCTCAATGGCGGGAATGGATCCAAAAATTATCAAAGAGAATGGAAGGAAGATCCACTGGACTATCATCGACAGAGTCCTGCGTTTGATTGGAAAACGGGGATCGAAACGAAGCAACAAGGTGCTGACAGAAATAGAAGCCAGAACACCGATCAGGGCTATGGTCATTAATTTTTGAACTGCTTGAGGAAGATTGTAAGATAACAGCATGTTATTAAATTCTGCGCCGCCAAGCCAAATGGGCAGCCACCCCAAAAAAAGAAGAAGCAAGGCGTTGGTCCCCCAAGCCCAAAAAGATTCTATCATCAAGAACGAATAGCGAAATTTTTTATTAAACGGTATTTTTTTGTTCTTAAAAAAACCGAAGAGAAGATAAGGAATGCCTTCCGATCCCCATGCCCATCTTCGCTGTTGTTTATATTGATTAACAATAGTTTGCCAGAAACCTCCCCCCATACAAGAATCCATAGAGACGGGATAGTGAATGGGAATTATCTGATAGTCGCCGTCATAGAACAAAAACGCTTTCCAAAACACTCCCGCATCCTCTGAAACTACGTTGGTTTGCCAAAAATCCATCTCTACCAATGTTTTAAAATTCATGGAATGGGAGGAATAAGTGGTGATTTTTTCCGGACGCTGCTGCTGCATCATCTGCCAAAAAACATTGGAAGAAGAGACGACCCGAGAAAAAAATGGGGCTTCGTAAAAATTATTGAAATACAGGGGAATCGGCTGAAAACTGGATCTTACGGGATTCGGACTTGTTAAATAGTAGTGAGTAAGACAGGAAAAATATTGCGGGTAGACTTGGGCGTCGATATCGAAAGAAGAGGCAATAATGTCTTCGTAGGGTATTTTTAACGGATCGACGATAGCTTCTTTGGCCCGCTTTCCGGCCCAGCTTTCATTCGAACCCTTGCCGGCGATTTCTCCATTAATATTTGCGGGGTGTTCGGTAATTAAAAATTTGAAAAACTTATCCCCGTATTCTTTGGAGACGGCTTCCGACACTTCCTTGGCGGCTTGCCCCGCCCTTTCTTCGGTGGCTAAAACTACAATCATCTTGTCTTTCGGATAATCCGACTCGATTAATGCCCGGAAAGACCCTTGGACTAAATCCAGGCTTTCTTTGTACATGGGAAAAATAATCAGATGGTAAATCTTATGCCAATCTTTATCCGGATCGCTTTCCGCCAATTTGTTTAATTTTTCAATCCAATTGATTTTTAAACTGTCCTTCATTTTTTGGTAGGCAGGAATAACATGCAGAGCAAAATGAAAAGTCCTTAAAACCCAGTAAACGCTGAAGACAATAATGAATAAAGCCGCCCAAACGGGCCTTAACCACGAAAGTAAAAACATGCCTATCAGGGTCGTCCAAACTAAAAATCCCGGCAGAATCTCAAAAAGCCGGTAAATTCTTCTTTCCCTGGTAGTTTTTAAATCAGGCGCCTTGCCCACGCCAAGATAGTATTTGTCATTCATGTTATTTGTCTTTTCCCTTTATTCTGACAATATTAGTGACATCGGCTAAAAGACCTGTTATTAGAGTAAAAAACAAAAATAAAAAGAGAATTACCAGCCATTCTTTTAATAAGACCCCGCTGATTGAAAACTTAGTGTAAAACAAGGCGGACGCGAGAAAAGCAAACCAATAGTCAACCGGCAAATGCAAGAACCATTTTTTGTGCCACCAAACTTTTTCCGCCCAAAAATCATTAAAATCATACCGCGGATTGACTACAAACCATAAAAAATCCCAAACAACAACCACTAAGAAAAACAGGGAAACGGTAGTTAGCTCGGAAGACCAGTCCCAGTTCTGGCTGACGAAATAAGGATAGTGGAAAAACAGCAAAACCAGACTGAAAATCAGCACGTGATAAAGGGTAAGCTCCTTCCCCCACATAACCTTTCTATAAAGACGGGCGTACCACGCCCCTGGCCGCGGCCGCCAGGTTGGTAATTTTGCAGCCCAGCCGAATCCCCCCTCTATTTGCGTTTCCAGGGCCGCCAAAACTAAAGAGAAAAAACAGAGAAACAATACCTGAACGATTAAATCAAAATTCATAAAGATTTATTAAATAAGTCTTTGGCTTCGTTCCAGATTTCCGGCTGGCTCTGCGTCTCTTTCATCCAATACCACCATTCAGCGCCCCAAAAATAAAATTCTTTTAAGCCGGTTTCTTGGGCAAATTTAACATTCTCCTTGAATTGTTTCAAATCCATCGTCTTTTTCTGTTCTAAAACAGAGCACTCATAAAGCCCATTGGGACACCAAGGTTCCGCCTGAAGTTCGCCGCCAATCACCTCTTTGTTGAAAAACCTTTCTATAACCTGGGCCTTCCGCCAATAAAAGGTGGGGTTCAAAGGATATAAAACATATGTCTTTAGCTCTCCAAACCAGATCTTCCGATGCAGGGTGGTAGCCACCTTATCTCCCAACCTAGCAGCTGTTATCCAAAAAGACCATTCCCCGCTGTCGGAAATCGCCACTGGACGATCTTGCGGATCTAACGATTTTACCAAAGCTATTTCTTTTTTTAAGAATTCTTTGTCGGTCCGCGGACATTCGCCGAAGGGGAAAAACGGCTCGTTTTCCACTTGCCACACAACTATCGAATTTTCGTTTTGATACCTCGAAACAATTTTTTCGACTAATGCCAAAACTTTCTCCTGCTGGTCTTGTTTATTTAAACCCTTCGCCCATTCCGGGATATGGCATTCCGGCCAGCGAGGCGCCCTCATGCCAATGGTTAAAAATATTTCAGCCTTATTTTCTTTTGCTCTTGCTATCTGCCAATCCAAATCATTAAAATCATATTCTCCATTCTTTTGCTCAAGATGATTCCAGTTGGTAATGAGCTTCAATTTTTTTACCTTCATGTCGCCAAGCAGGGCCAGATAGACTTCTTGCCAATCCAACCCCAAGTAATTTGCCTGCGCCTGAGAAAAATTGACCCCCCAGCTGATTTTTTCTGCCCGGGGAGCTGAGCCAATAAAAAAATAACCGATGAAGATTAAAAGCAGAACGACAAACCCGAGTGTAATTGTCTTAAAAATTTTTCTCATTTTAAGGCTAAAATCAGCAACCCTCCTCCAATAAACAGCATAGCGACGACTTTCTGGAGAATTACTTCTTTGGAAATTTCTTCTTTTAATATTTTAGGGAATTTTAAAGAAAGCAAAACTGCCAAAACCATCAGAAAAACATATTTAACGCCTTCCAAGGCGTTAATAATCCCAAGATACGCAAAAGGAGCTAGGGCTATGGCCCAATTCTGCAACAAAACAGCTATCCCTCCGACAGCCTGGTTGGGCAGAACTACGGCCCAATTGTTTTTCTTGGCGATTTGGGGTCCGCTTAAAATATCGGCCCTGACCGTCTTAAAAAAGAGAAAACATAGGGCCGCCAAGGCGGCACCGATCCTCGTCCAAATCATGCCGGAAATGAAAGGCTGATGCAGATAAACGAATTTTGCCAAAATAAAATATAGGGCAAAAAAGAATGAGGCCAGGGCTGCTATTTTTAAGCTTTTCAGAGAAATAGTTTTTTTCCTCTCCCAGGTTATTAAAAAAGCCCCGACGACCAATAGAGAAAAAACCACCATATCGGAAAAAGTAAGATTTTTACCGTCTTGAACCATGGTAAAGCCAAAAGTGAACAATGGAAGGAATGCGCCAACGGCGGGTATGATTCTCGACGTCTCAAAATTTTTAAGGCCGACATAAAGGGCAAAAATGGCCAAGGTATTAAAAGCCCCGGCTGCCAGGGCCAAAAACATCTGAGGGATCTGGGGAATAGCGAGAAAACCGAAAGGAACCAGCAGTAAAACAAAAAGGCCGGATATGCCGACATAAAAAGAGTAAATCTTCGCATCGGTGATACGTTCGCCCAGAATATGTTTGTCTATTAAATTTACCCCGGCCAAGAGAAGATAAGAAGAAAGAATAACAATTAACCAAAGCATATTTTTCTGATGTTAAATGTGCCCATTTTTTCTCCCTCAATAAATCCCTGCATGGCGGCTTCGGCCAAATAACCTTCGTTCAGCCAATCGAAAAGCCATTCATTAATATAATTGACATCTTTCTGCAAAATACCGAAACCTGAATTTAAAAGCCAGCGTTTGTTAAAATCTTCCTGCGAACCGATCGGCGGAGCGATAATAATGGGTATGCCCAAGGCCGCGTAAAAAGAAAGCTCCGAAGGTTTGGTCCATAGAATATCGGCTCTTCTTAGCGCTTCGTTGAATTTCCGGAAATAACCGTCCATGGTCTCGTCGAAAACAATTTCAACGGTACTGCCGAAACCTTTGGTATTTTCCAGGAAATACTCTTTAATCTTTGTCCTAATACCGGCCACTAAAATAATTTTAATTTTTCCGGATTTGATTTCCCGGGCCAGTTTTCTGACGATTTTGACTCCTAGTTCTTTTTGCGCTCCGGCGCCGCCAACGGCAAACATCAGGGTTAAAGGATGGTCAGATTTTTTAGGAAGCTGCCCCAACCTTAAATCAACTAAGTCTTGATAATTTTTAAAATATCTCTTTTTAGGATCAAGATTAACCAGCCGGTTTTTTAAATCGGCTTTGAGCACCTCCATTTTTTCCGACCCGATGTTCTCTTCCGGCAAAGGATAACCTGTCAGAAAAATATTCTGCGGCTTAATGCCGTAAAGTTTCAGGCGCTCCACCACCCTTTCGGTCGGGGCAAAATATTTAATCCTGCTCGTTTTTGGACGCAGAGGGGCCCAGGTCCTTGAAATATCGGTATCGCAAACAACGCAATAAATCGGCCCGGGATATTTAAAATGTTCGGCCATAAAAACAGCTGTGAAAAAAGTAGCGACAAAAGGTAGCGGCTTTTTACTTAATCTTTTAATCAATTGTTCGCCCCATCCTTTATTGATCGGGGCAAGTGTTTGTTTCAATTGAAGATTCGGTTTCGATAAATCGCGTCTGGGATAAAAGGTTAAAATTCTTTGGATCTTATTGAAGACTCCGAAAACCAACGGACCGATAATCGGTGTCCGGCTGAAGGCAGAAATAAATTCATATCCTTCTTTTGCTTTCTTCCAGGCCATCTTATCTTCCTCCGAAATTCCTTCATAGTTATTAGCATTAATGACTTTCCCTCCGAAAGCCAAACGCCTCAAAGGATAAGCCGTTCTTTGATGACCATAACCCATATCCACGGCAATGACCCATGCTTCTTTGTTCTTCATTATATTATTTTACCAAATTTGAGGAATTTTGGAAAAGGCATCGATTATGCTGGTCATATAGGTTAAACAAAGCCAAACCGGCCAAGATAAAACATAGCCCAGCGGCCAAAAAATCATCGAGGCTAGGCCGAAAACAAAAATCATAATGGTTATCGGAGCCAAAAAGGGCACGATTAAAATATTAGTCAGGGGTGAAAGCACGGGCACATACCCGAAATTATAGATTAAAATCGGCATGGTAAAAACTTGCGCGGCGAAAGTAGCGGCCAGCGTCGACCGCAAAGGAAAAATTTTAGGTTCGGGAATCCTGTGAAGCCATTTTAAAAAGCGCGGCTGAAGGTATATTATGCCCAGTACCGCCAAAAAAGAAAGCTGGAATCCGACATCCAACCTTAATAATAAAGGATTCAAAACCAGCATCAGGGTTGCGGCAAAAATCACAGCCCGAGTGGCCGATGAAAGTCTGCCCAAGTATTGCGAAAAAAGCAAAATACCGCCCATGACGCCAGCCCGCACCGCTGAAGCCGGAGCACCGATCATTAAAATGTATAAAATAAGCAGAACAATTGAAAGGCAGAAAGCTTGCTTCCTCCAAAAACCCAGCGCCAGAAGAAAATTTAAAACTAAAGAAGCGATAATGGTGATGTTCATGCCCGAAACCGCGGCAATGTGGCGCGTGCCGGTCAAATTTAACTTATCGCGCCATTCTTTTGAAATACCGCCCTCGTCGCCGAAAACCAGGGCCTCTAAAATCCCCTGCTGGGGCGGAGAAATAAACTGGCGGATTGATTCTTTAAATTTATTTTTAAAAGATAAAAGAGTCGACATTACCGGATTGCCTAAACCAGAATCCAATAATTCAATCTTGGGCCAGCTCATTACTGAATAAATTCCGTCTTTCTTGAGATAATCCCGGTAGTTGAAATCATCAAAAACAGGCGGCGCCTCCAGTTTGCCCGTGATTTTCAACTTGTCGCCGTACCGGTATTCAGGATACCGATCGGTCGTCACCAAAACATCACCCACCCTTAACTGAATAGTTGTTTCTCGAATATCGGGCTCGACGGCCACAATGCCCGTAAAACTCACGTTTTCTTCTTTAATTTGGGGGGCATCCGACAAAAAACCATTCTTTGAAGAAAAGACAAAAACCCCTCCGATAAAGAAGAGGCAAAGATAAAGAAAAATTCTTGAGGCGGAGATCATCTTATCTCGCAAGTTTCGAATAACGAAACGATGGCTTTCCGAATATCCAGAAGGTCTTTATCCGAATATGGCCTTTGGTTTTCAAAAGAGGGATTGACCGTTCTTTCCGGCCGGAAATTCTGCAAATAATATTTTTTGGCGGGCGACAACCACTTAGCTATTCCAATAATGTCTTCTTTCGTATGGACTGTCGGCACGACAGTCGTGCGGAATTCATAGTCAACTCCCGAATTTTTAATCAGCTCTACGCTCTCTTTTATCTTCTTCATATCTACCTTGGTTCCCGTCGCTTCGTCGTACTTTTTGATTTGTTTGACATCCATAGCTACATAATCCAAAAGGTGATCCTTAAACAACCCCTCGAGTACGCGGGGATTGGAGCCGTTGGTGTCTAATTTCACCAAAAAACCCATCTTCTTGATTTTTTTAATGAATTGCGGCAGGTCTTTATGGATCGTCGGCTCTCCCCCGCAGATTACGACGCCCGACAACAGCCCTTTTCGTTCTTTTAAGAAATTAAAAAAATAAAGCTCTGAAATTTTTGGCTGGGATTTTGCATCTTGCGGCAAAACGAGCTCCTTGGAATAGCACCAGGGGCATCTGAAGTTGCAGCCGCTTAAAAAAACCGTGCAAGCAACATTGCCCGGAAAATCAATCAGAGTTAATTTTTGTAATCCGCCTACGATCATTTTACTTGTGCGAATTGGGGGATATTGAGCGTCTTCCGATCTTTGAATTCCTCCTGTTTCCCCTTATTCCATTGTTGCACTAAACGCAAATAGCCGACAATCCTGGAATAAACCTCGCAAGGCTGTTTGACAACGCATTTGGGACATTCGAAGTGCTGGCCCGACAAGTAACCGTGAACCGGACAAATCGAAAAAGTCGGGGTCAGTGTTATATAAGGCAAACGGAAAGTTTCAAAAATCTTCTTAATCAAAGCCTTGACTGTTCGAATATCGGAAATCTGCTCGCCCAGAAAAAGATGAACGACCGTACCGCCGGTAAATTTCGTCTGCAAATCGTCTTGAAGTTTCAAGACCTCAAACATGTCGTCGGTATAGTTGACTGGCAAATGAATAGAGTTAGTGTAATAGGGATCTGTGGTGCCGGCGGTGATGATGTCGGGATATTTTTCTTTATCTTTTTTGGCGAGCCTGTAAGCCGTGGATTCAGCGGGAGTTGCTTCCAAATTATAAAGACTGCCGGTTTCATTCTGATATTCGACAAGCCTCTCTCTCATGAAATCCAAAACCTCGCCTGCGAACTTTCTGCCCTTGCCCGAACCGGTATTTTCGCCCATAAAATTCTGCAGCGCTTCGTTCATGCCTACGAGCCCGATCGTCGAAAAATGATTACCCCAGTAATTATTTCTGATTTGTTTGATGCCCGAAAGATAATGCCGGGAATAAGGATAAAGGCCTTTTTCAATAAAATTTTCCAGCGCTTTTCTCTTAACTTCAAGCGATTCCTTGGCGATATCCATAATTTTAGCCAGCCGGTTAAAAAATTCCTGCTTGGTCTTGGATAAATAGCCGATTCTTGGAAGATTTATTGTCACGACTCCAATACTGCCCGTTAGAGGCTGTGATCCAAAAAGCCCGCCGCCACGCTTGTAGAGCTCGCGGTTATCTAGTTTTAATCGGCAACACATCGACCGGGTATCTTCCGGCTTCATGTCAGAATTAATGAAATTGCTAAAATAGTTGATGCCGTATTTAGCGGTCGCTTCCCACATCGGGTCCAGATTTTTATCGTCCCAATCGAAATCTTTGGTAATATTGACTGTCGGAATGGGAAAAGTAAACGGACGACCCTTCGCATCGCCCTCCATTAATACTTCGTAAAAAGCGCGGTTCATTAGATTCATTTCTTCCTGAAACTCGCCGTAGGTTTCTTTTTGGGGGACACCGCCGACAAGCACGGGCTGATTAGCCAGCGCCAAAGAAGGCTTAATGTCAATTGTAAGATTGGTGAAAGGGTTTTGGAAACCGACTCTTGTCGGGATAGAACAATTAAATAAAAACTCCTGCATGCATTGTTTAACCTGGCTGTAATTAAGATTGTCGTATCTGATAAATGGAGCCAGAAGCGTGTCAAAGCTTGAGATGGCTTGAGCTCCGGCTGACTCTCCTTGCAGGGTGTAGAAAAAATTAACCAACTGACCTAAGGCTGTCCGTAAGTGTTTAGCCGGCTTCGATTCCATTTTTCCCCTCACTCCGCCAAAGCCCCTTAAAAGCAAATCGTAAAGATCCCAGCCGCAACAATAAGTGGCCAAGGTATCTAAATTATGAATATGGAAATCGCCCGATTCAGACGCCTCCCTGACTTCTTTCGGATAAACCCTGTTCAGCCAATATTTTTTAGTTAAAGCGGATACGCCATAATGGTTCAGCCCTTGCAAGGAATAGGCCATATTGGCGTTCTCGTAGACCTGCCAATCCAATTCCTTGATGTACTTATCAACCATCTCCAGCGATTCGTCGATGCCGCCGGACGCTTCCCTGATCTTTCTGCGCTGTTCGCGGTAAAGAATGTAAGCCCGGGCCGTTTCAATCATGTTTTCCAAAATCAAAACCTCCTCAACAATGTCTTGAATCTGTTCGACGTTGGGAATTTCGTCGACCTTAAACCTTCTGTTCAACAATTCAACAACCTTATTGGAAAGACTCTCCGATTTGTCGCCATTGCCCTGCTTGGTCGCGGTTAAAGCCTTCAAAATAACATTGGTAATTTTTTGCTGATCGAAATCAACAATCATTCTGTCCCTTTTTTGAATTTTTTTGATCCTGTTTTCCATGTAGAGAAGAAAAAATCTCTTCTTGAAAGAGAAATTCTTAATAATGATTACTCCATTTTACCCTGCCCACAAAATGCGGTCAAACCCTGTCAAATGTATCGAGAATTTAGACTTATCCACAAGGCCACTTTTGTCATTTCTTACTTTTTTTCGAACCCTGTGGCGATGATGGTGATTTTTATTTCGTCTTTCTGCAATCTTTTATCGTGGACCGCTCCGAAAATAACTTTAGCCCTCGGATCGGCGTCTTTGGTGATCATATTGGCCGCTTCATTGATCTCGGTCAGGCTTAAATCGTCGCCGCCCGAAACATTGAACAAGATTCCCCTGGCTCCGTTAAAGGAAGCATCCAAAAACGGCGATCGCATAGCCAAATTAACCGCTGTTTCAACTTTTCTGTCGCCCTTGGTGCGGCCCTGTCCAAAAAATGCCAGACCGGAGTTTTTTATAATAGCTTTGACGTCTGCAAAATCAATATTGATGATACCGGGAAATAAAATCAGATCGGTGATGCTTTGCACAGCCTGTCTCAAGATTTCATCGCAAGCTAAAAAAGCTGAAGCTAAGGTTATTTTTTTATCGCCCTGTAAAAGCACCTTATCGTTGGGAATAACCAAAAGAGTATCCACTTTATCTTTAAGAATTTCCAAGCCATTTTTAGCCAACTGATTGCGGTAAGCTCCCTCGAAAGAAAAAGGCATAGTGGCTACGGCGACAACAAGCGCTCCCAGGCTTTTGGCGATTTCCGCCACCACCGGCGCCGCTCCCGTACCTGTGCCGCCGCCTAAGCCGCAAGCGATAAAAACCATGTCAGCTCCCTGTAAAAGGCGGGTAATCTCTTCTTTGCTTTCCAAAGCGCCCATTTTGCCCACCTCAGGATTCATACCGGCTCCCAAGCCCTGGGTTAAAACCTTCCCTATGCGCAATTTTTGATGGGCTTTAATTTTTTGCAAATCCTGGGCGTCGCAATTAATAGCCGCCAATTCCACGCCCTGTATTTGGCAATTAGACATGCGATTAATGGCATTGCCGCCGGCGCCGCCGATGCCGACAACTTTTATTTTGGTCATGATGGGATAAAAACTTTTAATGTTTTTTTGATTTTAGATAAAATACCTGCGGCCACAGGCGAAGTTGTGTGTCCGCTGTCATAGCCGGTTAAAACCAAACCGCAAACCGTGCTTAATGACGGATCCCTTTCCAGCCCCTCTAAATTCTGCGGAAGACCGATCCGGACGGGCAATTTTAATTCTTTTCTGGCGAATTCGACGATTTTGGAGAGTTTGGCTCCCCCGCCAGTTAAAACAACTCCGGCCGGCAGTTCGCACTGCGGCGATATTTTCTTTAATTCCTGGAGGACCAGATCAAAGATCTCGCCCACCCTGGCTTCGATAATCCCCACCAGCGCTTTTTGCGAAAAAACAAGCGTCTCGCCGTTATCTGTTTCGATTTTTTCTTTTTTGCCGCCGCCCTTATAAACGCACGTGCCGAATTCCTTTTTAATCTGTTCTGCAAGTTCGATATCGGTTTTGAGCCCCACGGCTATATCATAAGTGATGTGAGCCGCCCCGACGGGAAAAACGGAAGCATGAACCATGTCGCCTTCTTGATAAACAATAAAATCCGTCGTGCCGGCGCCGATATCAAGCAGACAAACTCCCAGCTCTTTCTGCTGGGGAGTTAAAACGGCCCGGGAACTGGCCATGGCCGAAGGCACGATGTCGGAAATCTGCAAATCGGCGCTTAAAACCGCCGAAGTTAAATTGCTCTTGTATGGAGAAAAAGCGCAAAGAGCCACCACTTCCGCTTCCAACCTCACTCCCTCCATTTCGCAAGGATTTTTGATTTTGCCGTGGCCGTCAATCACGAACTCTTTGGGAAAAATTTCCAAAATTTCATTATTGGACGGGACGGGAAATACTTTGGCTGCCTGAATGGCCCGGTTAACGTCTTCTTCAGAAATTCTCCGGTCTGCCCTGGAAACAATAATAGTGCCACGCGATAAAGTGGAAAAAATATGACTGCCGCTGATATTAACGTAAATATCTTCTACTTTTTGGCCGATGCTTTCCTGAAGCTGACTGAGAGCTTGGACGATTCTTTCCGAAACATTATCGACATTGAACACCACGCCCCGCCTTACTCCGAAAGACGGCACCTCGACAAAGCCCAAAACTTCCAGGGCTGGTGAATTGTTTTTTTGGACAGCGCTTAACGCCTTGACGGAGTGCGTCCCGATATCAACGCCGGTGATGATGTGATTTTTAGCCATTTATTTTGAAATTTTTCATCTCCCGATGATTATAGCCTAAAATATGTAAAATTCCGTGAACAAGCACCTGATCTATTTTGCCCTCGATCTGCCTGGGGCAAAGCACCACCTCTCCGCTTGCTCCGTAATTAAAAGATAAAACATCGGTCGGTTTGTCCTTTTTGCGGTATTTTTTATTCAGCTCCCTGATTCTTTTCTCCCCCACCAAAGCAATCGATAAGTCTATCTTCTTATTTTCCGCGGCCAAAACTTTTTCGGCAAGCTTTTTTAATTTTTTTTTGTTTACCCTGTCTGTCGTCAAATTATTAACCTCAATCATGAAATTTTAATCTAAAAACCTGAAGGTGGAAAGTATCTGGTCAAAAATCTCACATTTTAAAAGACGACATTCCTTAGGAGTTGTTTGAGAAAATTGATACACTCTTCCATTTTTTAATAAAACTATTGCCGCGACCACGACTTCAGTATCCCCATACGTGCCAATTACAGATATTTTTTTTCCTTCGTACTTCTCGTTGACTACAATATTTTCTCTAAGGTTCTTTATACTTCCTTCCTCAATCTCTCCCTTAAAAGCTATTTCTTCAGCCGTTTTATAATCTTCGAGAGACGAATATTTTTCATCAAGCACTACGACACCAATCCAATTTTCAATGTTTTTATAATCTTTAAAATCTGCGGTTCCGTTATAAAAATCTTGGTACAAATTTCCGTATTTTTCTTCTTCCTTCACATACCATCCTTTAGGATATTTTATCTCGAAACCATACTTTTCGTTTCTTTGAACAACCCAATCGGTGGTTGCAACTTCTTTCTCGCGGTTCAACCACAAAATTCCTCCGCCAATAAGAACGAAAAAAATAACTATAATCGATATTTTAGGAAAAACTCCGTTCATAAATTATTTTTGACCAATCAATAATTCTCTAACCACTTTGGACATCAGGCTGCCGTCAACCTTACCTTTGGTTTTGGGCGCCAACTCCTGCATCACCCTGCCCATATCTTTCTGTTCTTTGGCATCCACTTTTTTTATCGCTTCTTTGACAAGCTTCCTAAGCTCTTCTTCGGACATCTGCTCGGGCAGATACTTTTGCAGGACAACCGCCTCTTTTTTTTCTTTCTCCGCTAATTCTTTTCTGCCGCCTTTTTCATATAATTCTATCGCCTCTCTTCTTCTTTTGACCTCCGAAGAAATGACGTTGATGATTTCTTCGTCAGCGAGCTTGCTTTCTTTTTCCAGGTCTTCAACCGAGGTTTTTGGTTTCGCTTTCCAGATTTTCGTCCTTTTCTCCGTCTCTTTGTTATTAATCGCGGCCAAAAGCAAACGCAAAACCGAGGACCTTAATTCCTCTTTTTCTTTAACCGACTCAGTTAGATCGCCTTGGATTTCCTGTTTTAGAGCCATACTCTAGTTTGCCTAATTTTTTCAACTTTTGATATTCCTTACTCACTTCTTCGCGCCGCAAGGCCGCTCTTTTTTGAGCACCCTGGCTCTTTTCTTTCTTCCTGAATCTAAGTTTTCTGGCTCTAACTAAAAGTCCGCTCTGCTGGACCCTCCGTCCGAACCTACGCACTAAACTTTGCGATGTTTCCCTTTCTTGTTTTGTAACTTCTAAATGCATAATATTTTATTACCAACCTCCTAATAAATGTAAATGAAGATGCGGAATAAGCTGACCGCCGCCCTTGCCCACATTGAAACCGAGTTTGTAGCCGACCTGATTCATCCCCTGGTCTCGGGCAACCTGCTGAGCGACAAGTATCATCTCCCCTATTAATTCTTTATCATTTTCTGCCAATTGGTCAACTGACGGGATGTGTTTTTTGGTGATAATCAATAAATGGATCGGAGCTAAAGGCTTAATGTCTTTAATGACCAAAAAATTATCGTTTTCATAAATAATGGCGCTGGGCAATTCCTTGGCAATGATTTTGCAAAACAAACAATCGGTCATGGGCCTTACTTCTTTAGATGTTTTTCCATTTCGTGAACCACTTTGTCTAACTTAACCGTTTCCTGCCTGCCCGTTCTCATATCTCTGATAATAATCGCGTCGTCCAGGGCTTCTTTCTGTCCGAGAATCAAAGCATAATCAGCGCCAATCTTGTCGGCTAAACGCAATTGAGTCTTCAAGGAATCTTTGCCGAAAGATTCCGCTATCTGGATCTTCGCTTTTCTGAATTCCTCAAAGAGCTTCAAGCTTTTCCTTTTAGCCAGATCGCTTAATTGGGCCAGAAAAACTTTCTGAACAGGAACCGGCGCGGCATTTTCCTGCCCCATCCTTCCCTTAAGGGTGGCCACAATCCTTTCGACTCCGGCCGCCCCTCCGCAGGCCGGCGTATCCCTGCCGCCCAATATTTTAACCAAAGTATCAAACCTTCCGCCGCCGACTAAAGCTCCCATCTTTTGGCCCTCTGGCGAATCTTCATAAATTTCAAAAACAGTCTTGGTGTAATAATCCAGCCCCCTCACCAGATAAGGATTGAGCCTGTAGGGTATCTCCACCTCGTCTAAAAATTCCAGCACCTCCCTGAAGTGGATTTTGCATTCGTCGCAAAGATGATCGACTAATTGGGGCGCTTGAGCCTTAATCGGCTGGCACTTCTCTTCCTTGCAATCAAGGATCCTTAAGGGGTTATAGCGCAACCTTCGCCGGCAATCGGCGCATAAAGAGCTTTCCCGCGAACGGAAATAATTAACGAGCAGTTTTTTATAATAAGGGCGGCATTGGCTGTCGCCGATGCTGTTGACCTCAACAATCAGGTTCTTAAATTTCAATTCCTTGAGAATATTATAAAAAATCTGGATGACCTGGGCATCGATCACCGAATCCTGCTCGCCAAAAACCTCAAGATCAATTTGATGGAACTGGCGGAAACGGCCAGCCTGCGGACGCTCCATCCTAAATAACGGTCCGTAAGAATAAAATTTCTGGGGCTGGGGAAGGTTGACCATGCCGTGCTCAATATAGGCCCTGACCATGCCCGCGGTGAATTCAGGCCGCAAAGCTAAAAAATCCCCTCCCCTGGTGCGGAAAGAATACATTTCCTTTTCAACAATGTCCGTGCCCAAACCGATCCCTTTCGAAAAAAGTTCGGCATCCTCGACAATGGGCGTATCGATTTTATTAAAACCGTAAAACTGGGCGACGGCATTAGCCACTGCGTAGACTTTACGGAAAAAGGGCTGATCATCCGGCAAGATGTCGTGCATGCCGGTAGGCGCCTGGAGTCTTATTTTTTTTGCCATAGTATGATTTAAACTTTAATATATTGGCGGTGCGACTTTGGCCAAAGCGCTGATTGGCCATGCCCTAAAAAATACGCGGCCGATCAGGTCTTTTTCGGGCAACGTCCCCCAGGCCCGGGAATCAGCTGACAGGGGACGATTGTCTCCCAAAACAAAATATTCGTCTTTATTTAAAGTTATTTTAACATTGCCCTGCGTCTGGGTGGCTTGAGGAAGATAAACTAATTCATCCAAAGCAACGGGCGAGCCGTCTTGATAGATGTAAACTTTCCCGGAATTGACCGCAATGGTTTCTCCCGGCAATCCGATAATTCTTTTGATATAGCGCTGGGTGGTGTCGTTAGGATATTTAAAAACCACAACCTCACCTCTTTCGGGCGCCCTGAATTGATAAGTGAGCTCATCAACGATTAAGTAGTCGCCGTTATAAAAATTTGGTTCCATTGATTGCCCTCTGACAAAAAACGGCTGGAAGACAAAATAGCGGATCGGCACCACGATTAACAAAGCGACGATGACGATCTTCGTAACTTCCCAAATATAGAGAAAAAATTTGTTCATGTTTATAACTTTTCTAATTATACCTAAGTTTATGCTAAAATACAAGTGATATGTTATTAATCGTAGGACTGGGCAATCCGGGTAAAAAATATGAAAAAACCAGACATAACGTCGGTTTTCGGGTTGTTGATGTTTTAGCAAAAGATAAACCAAACGATGCAGTACTGCTAAAACCGCAAACCCTCATGAATAATTCCGGAGATGTGGTTGTGGAGGCGGTTAATTTCTATAAAATAAAACCGATTGACTTATGGATCGTCCATGACGACATCGATTTGCCCCTGGGCGAATTTAAAATTCAAATGGGTAAAAGTTCGGCGGGACACAAAGGCGTAGAATCAATTATCAAAAGATTGGGCACGAAAGATTTTAACCGCATCAGGATCGGCATTTGCCCGCCCAAAGGCAAACCCGAAGCGGTAGAAAAATTCGTTTTGGAAAAATTTACCAAAGCCGAAGAAACGATCCTAAAAAAAATAATCCAAGACGTGGCAGAAAAAGTGAAAAGCCGGGGCTAAGCCTCGGCTTTCTTGTCAGATTTAATGGCTATTCAGCAAATTCATCCGCCCATGCCTCAAAATTACAAACAATTAGATATAAACAATTAGTCCATGCAAGATACCACTTAGGCCAATGCGGGCCACTTGACGATGATTTTTCAGAAAACAGAGCACTCAAAAGCGCTGGGATAAAGAGAACAACTGCTTCTATAATAGCCATCAAACAAATACAAATTAAGAGAAAGATCATGGGAAATCTCAACAAAGAAGCTAAAAGCAGTTTGCGCATTTTCCCCTCCTAATATTTTTGATATTCTTTTGGCAAGTTGCTGAATAACACAATATATTCCAGATAGATGAATTTGTCAATTGTTTAACATTAAAGGTTAAACATGGGTTAAATGAAAAGCCGGGGCTAAACCTCGGCTTTCTTGGTCTATCTAAAACCTGATAATAACTTCGCATTTTTCGCACACTAAATACGGCTCAAAACCGTGCTTATAATCGATACCGAACTTCTTACATCGCCGACACCAGAAAAGATAAAAGGGCAATTCTCCGGTCCAGCCTTCTCGTCTGCCATTACCTAAACGTACTTTCGTGCCTATCTTAGCTAAAAATCTTTGCCAACCAAAAGTTTGCTCAAGAGTCGGTTCGTAGGTTTTCTCCTTCATCGCCAGAACCTCCTTTCTTGTTAAATTGCTCTTGTTAGTTTATGATAAACAAAATATATGTCAAGCAAACTTATTATTGTCGAGTCACCCACCAAATCAAAAACTTTGCAAGGATTTTTAGGAAAAAACTACAAAGTCTTGGCTTCTTTTGGACACGTCCGAGACCTGCCCAAAGGAGAGCTTGGTGTTGATATTGAAAACGGCTTTGAACCCAAATATGTTATTCCCACTAAAGCCAGAAAAACCATAAAACTGCTCAAAGACGCGGTCAAAGAAACCAAATCAACTATTCTGGCAACAGATGAGGACAGAGAAGGAGAGGCTATCGCCTGGCACTTGGTAGAGGCCTTAAAACTTGGCGGAGAAGAAGAGCCCTATGAAAGAATCGTTTTCCATGAAATCACCAAAGAAGCTGTCCAAGAGGCGCTTAAAAATCCGCGGAGCATCGACATTAATCAGGTAAACGCCCAGCAGGCAAGAAGGGTGCTGGACAGAATCGTCGGCTATAAACTGTCGCCATTTTTGTGGAAAAAAATCGCCCGGGGCCTGTCGGCCGGCCGAGTCCAATCGGTCGCAGTCAGATTGGTGGTAGAAAGAGAAAGAGAAATTAAAAAATTCTTGGCTGATGAATATTGGACAATCGTCGCTACGCTTTCAAAAAATAAAAACTTCGAAGCGGTTTTGATAAAAAAAGGCGACAAGGTTTTAGATAAACTGGAAATAAAAAATCAGAAAGATGCGGAAAAAATTATCAAAGATTTGGCAGGGGCGTCGTACCAAGTGTTAGATATCGAGAAAAAAGAAGTAAACAAAAATCCCCTATCGCCGTTTACCACAAGCACCTTGCAGCAAGAGGCATGGAGACGGTTCAAATTCCCGGCCAAATTCACCATGAGCATCGCCCAGCGGCTCTATGAAACGGGAAAAATTACATACCACCGGACCGATTCTTTAAATCTTTCGGAAACGTCCTTGGGTATTGCCAAAAAGTTCATCACCGAAAACTACGGCGCAAATTATTATCAATTCCGGAAATTCAAAACTAAATCCAAGGGAGCCCAGGAAGCCCATGAGGCTATCAGGCCCACCTACCCGGAAATAACGCCCGACCAGGCTAAATTGGACGAAAGGCAATATAAACTCTATGATTTAATCTGGCGGAGGTTTATGGCATGCCAGATGAAAGAAGCGATATTCAACGCGACCGTGGCCGACATTAAAGCCAAAGAATATGTTTTTAGAGCCAACGGCCAAGCTCTGAAATTCGACGGTTTTTTGAAAGTCTATCCCATTAAGTATGAAGAAGTCGAACTACCGCTCCTGGAAAAAGCCGAAATCTTGAAACTCTTAAAACTGGATCCGCTGCAGCATTTCACCCAGCCACCCAGCCGCTATACTGAAGCCACCCTGATTAAGGCTTTGGAAAAAGCGGGCATCGGACGGCCGTCGACCTACGCTCCGACCATCTCCACTATTCAGGGCAGAAACTATATTGAAAAAAACGAAAAAAGGTTTTTCCAGCCGACAGAAATCGGCTTGGTGGTTAACGACCTTTTGGTCGAACATTTCCCGGAAATCGTCGATATTAATTTTACAGCCAATATGGAAGAAAATCTCGATAATATTTCTCAAGGAGAAAGAAAATGGAAACAAGTCGTTGAAGATTTCTACGGCCCCTTCAGTAAAAACTTGGAACAGAAATACAAGGATGTTTCAAAAAAAGAATTTACTGAACAACCCACCAAAAAACTTTGCCCCAAATGCCAAGGCCCGCTTTTGGTCAGGTTGGGCAAATTCGGGAAGTTTTACGCCTGCTCTAAATTTCCGGATTGCAAATATACCGAATCCCTGCCCCAGAATAATTTAGGAATAAAATGCCCGAAGTGTATAGAAGGCGACATCGTCGCTAAAAGAACCAAAACTAACAAAATATTTTACGGCTGCAACCGCTTTCCCAAATGCGACTTCGCTTTATGGGACAAGCCCGTCAATGAAAAATGCCCCACATGCTCATCGCTTCTTATAGAAAAATACAAAAAGATCAAGTGCTCCAATAAAGAATGCGATTATGCTAAGCCAACGACTCCAGCAAATTCTTAAAAATACCTCGGACCCGAAACTAATCAAAAACGCTTTTGAGTTTGCCCAAGCCGCTCACCAAGGTCAAAAAAGAGCTTCGGGCGAAGATTATATCACCCACCCCTTAAGGGTTGCTCAAATTTTGAGCGAAATGAGGCTGGATCCTAAAACAGTGGCTGCCGGTTTTTTGCATGATGTCGCCGATGACACCCAGAAAAATCTGGAAGACATTGAAAAAGAATTCGGCAAAGAGGTCGCTTTTTTGGTCAACGGCGTCAGCAAGTTAGGTAAACTCCGCTATCCTAAAGAAGGATTGACCGTAGAACCGATAGAGATGAGGATTAAAAATCCCATTGATTTGCGGGCCGAAAACTTAAGAAAAATGTTTTTCGCTATGGCTGAAGACCTAAGGGTGGTTTTAATAAAACTGGCTGACAGGCTGGATAATATGGAAACCCTGGGCTCTATCCCGCCCCAGAAACAAAAAAGAATCGCTCTGGAAACGTTGGAAATTTTCGCTCCCCTGGCCAACCGCCTGGGCATTGGAGATATGAGGGGCAAGCTGCAAGACCTGTCTTTTATGTATCTTTACCCCAAAGAATATGAGTGGCTGATCAAAAACGTTGAAGAAAGATACGAAACGAGAAAAAAATATTTGGAATCCGTTAAAAGGACTTTAGTAAAAATCTTCCAGAAAGAAGGAATTAAAATAATTGATATCCATTATCGGCCGAAACATTACTGGACCCTTTACCAAAAACTCTTACAGCACGATAAAAACTTCGACAGGGTTTATGATCTGGTGGCTTTAAGGGTGATTGTCGGCGATGTTAAAACCTGTTACGGGGTGCTGGGAATAATCCATAAATTTTGGAAGCCTTTGCCCGGCCGAATTAAAGACTACATCGCCTTCCCCAAACCCAACGGCTATCGGGCGCTTCATACGACCTGCTTTTGCGTTGACGGGAAGATTACCGAGGTCCAAATCAAAACAAAAGAAATGCACGAAGAGGCTGAATACGGTATTACCGCCCATTGGGCCATGAAAGAAGGCATTGATTTAAAGACCCAACGCAAAAAATTTGCCTGGGTTCAGCAATTAAGAGACTGGCAAGGCAAGATTTTGGAATCCAAAGACTTTTTGGAGGGATTAAAAATTGACTTCTTTAAGAACAGGATCTTCCTCTTCACCCCGAAAGGCGATGTGGTTGATCTGCCCGAAGGAGCTTGCGCGATTGATTTCGCCTATGCGGTTCATTCCGATATCGGCGATCACTGCAGCGCCGCCCGAGTGAACGGAAAAATGATCCAGATATCCCAGCCCCTAAAAAACGGCGATGTGGTTGAAATCCTGGTCGATAAGAACAAAAAACCATCCCGGGATTGGCTGAAATTTATTAAAACCAGCATGGCCCGCTCCCGAATCAAGAGCTTCTTGAAACAAACCTCGACTACTGAAAATATAAAAACCTTCCTGAAAGAGAAGGCCCGGATGATTAATGTTTTGCCTAAACTGCACCATAAACCCGATGCGGCCAAAAAGCCAAAAATAGAATTTGCCGTCTCTTTGGGGGGGCACACGGATCTCCAAATCCATATGGCTAAATGCTGCTCTCCGCAGACAAACGACGCTGTCAGGGCTTATATCACCAAAGATCATGGAGCGACCATCCATAAGATGAATTGCAATAATTTCGCTAAAGTACAAAAAAAGTGGCCTCAAAAAACCGCTGAAGCCACTTGGAAAAAAATCTAATTCCTCCCGGTTAAAAATTTCTCCACATCTTTTTTGGTGTTAAAAAAGATGGTTAATTTCGGTCTACCCGCCTCAACTCTTAGTTTTAAGGTTTTAATCCCAAAAGCCGTTCTTATTTTTTCTTCAAGGTTTTTAACTTCCTTGGAAGCTCCCGAAATTTTTCTTTTGACCGGCTGCCAAATATTCAATCGCTGGGCTAAATTTTCCACATCTCTGACATTAAGCCCGTCTCTTAGTGTTTTCACGAAAATAATTTTTTGTTTTTGAACGTCGCTCACTGCCAGCATAGCCCTCGCGTGGCCCTCGCTAATCTTTTCCTCTCTCAGCGCTATCTTTATCTCATCGGGCAATTCCAAAAGCCTCAAGGTATTAGCAACCGCTTCGCGGCTTTTTCCGCAAAGCTTGGCTACGTCTTTTTGCAAAAAATTAAATTCCTGCTGCAGCCTCTGGTAGGCTTCGGCTTTTTCCATGGCGTTCAAATCCTGCCTTTGGACGTTTTCAATCAAAGAAACCTCCAGCTTCTCTTTTTCGGTCGGATCTTTGACAATGACCGGAACTTGATTCAAGCCCACCATCTTGGCGGCCAAGAACCTGCGTTCCCCCGCTATCAGCTGGTATTCCGTGCCCGTTTCTTTTTCAATGCGGCTGACCAATAACGGCTGCAATATTCCGAACTCCCTGACCGAATCAGCCAAAGCGTTCAAGCCATCATGATCAAAATTTTTCCTGGGCTGATAAGGATTGGATTTTATTTTCTCGGTTTCAATATAGAAAATCGGCTCTTGTTTTGTTTCGGCATCAGTCGATTGTTTTGCGGTTTTCCTGGGGATTAATGATTCCAATCCCCTGCCAAAAGTTTGTTTCATATTTGTGGAGCCGGATTATTTATTGGGTTATCTTGATTTTCTTTATTAATAAGCTCTTGGGCCAGTTCCCGGTAAGACTGGGCGGCCGAAGACGTCGGAGCGTATTGTAAAATTGTTTTGCCGTATCTGGGAGCTTCCGCCAGACAAACCTGCCTGGGGATCACGGTATCAAAAACATATCCCGGGAAATTGCGCCTGATTTCCTTGGCCACCTCCCTGCTTATTTTATTATTTCTATTGTACATGGTCAAAAGAGCGCCGGTAATTTTCAGATCCTGCCCGAGATTTTCCCTAACCAGTTTAATCGTGCTTAACAGCTGTTCCAGCCCTTCCAATGCCAGATATTCGCACTGAACCGGTATTAATACTTCGTTAGCGGCGCAAAGAGCGTTAATCGTCAACGGCCCCAGACTTGGCGGCGAATCAATCAGAATAAAATCGTAAGAATCCTTAACCTTATTTAAGATATCTCGTAGCTTAAACTCCCGATCTTGCAAATTAACCAGCTCTACGCTAGCGCCGGCTAAGTCGGCCGAAGCGGGCATAATTTCGTATCCAAAAAATGGGCTTTTGCGGATAATGGCCGCCGGACTCACGTGGCCCATTAAGGCGTGATAAACGGAAAGCGGCAAGTTTTTAGGATGGATCCCTAAAGAAAAAGTGGCGTTCGCTTGATGGTCAAAATCGACCAAGAGCACTCTTTTGCCCAGCGCCGCCAAAAAAACCGGCAAATTAACACTGACGTTTGTTTTACCCACACCCCCTTTATTATTTGCGACGGCAATAATCCGAGTCATTATGTAAGATTAGCAAAAAATGGCCGTATTTACAAGAGAGCATTTTTCTGTTAAAATAAGGCAAGATTTATCTTGCCTGGGTGGCGGAACTGGCATACGCGTGCGACTCAAAATCGCATGACCGCAAGGTCTTGAGGGTTCAACTCCCTCCTCAGGCACATCAAAACCTCTTAGAAATTTTGATTACAATCCATCCCGCGATAATTCCGACAATTGCTCCCCCGATAATGTCCAAGGGCCAATGGACTCCGACGAAAACCCGGGCGATTGAGACCAAAAAGCTGGCAATAAAGAAAATTATGCCGGCTTTTTTGTTGTAATGATAAACGATGTAAGATAAGGCGAAACAAGCGCTGGCGTGCCCTGAAGGAAAGGACGGCGTTGGCGCATGATTAATAAGCACCTGAACGCTATTTTCAACGAACGGCCGGGGCCGCGGCCATAAAAGGTGGATTAACTCTGCAATGCTGAATCTGGCTAAAATTACCGCGAACACCAGCCAGAATATCCTCCGCAGATTTTTCCAGAACAAGATAACAGCCGCGCCGCCGAGAAGATAAATACAGTATTCGGCGAAAAATATGCCCAAGGCATTGAGGCAAATCCATCGGCCGACTAACCCGTTAATTTGTTGAAAAATTAATATATCTAAATTCATTTTCTTAATACAACGGGTTTGGAACCGGTCAAGTCAATGACCCGTGAAGGTTTTGCCGGACTCAAATCGCCAGCGTCTAAAATGAAATCGGGCTGGTCTTTTTGATCCTTAAAATATGCCGTAACCTCTTTGATTTTCGTGGTAGGCGGTTTTCCTGAGATATTGGCCGATGTTTCGGCCAGAGGACGACCCAGGTTCTTAATGACACCAGCTATGAATTTGTGTTTTGGCATGCGCAAACCGACGGTTCTCCCGCCCTTCTTTGATCTCAAAATAACGGTTGTTGCTCCCGGCCAGACGTCGCCCAAAAATTTCTCCTGTTTTTTATTTATTTCAGCAAGTTTCTGGGCCATTTTTATTCCGTTAACGAAAATCGGCAAAAGTTTATTTTCGGGCCGCTTTTTAATCTGAAAAATCTTCTTCACCGCTTTCTTGTTGCCGGCGTCGCAAACGAGCCCATAAACCGTGTCGGTCGGGCAAATTAAAACCTTGCCGGCTCTGATTGCCAGCACCGCTTTTAGCAAATCGGGCTTGATAATCTCCATTACTTTAATTTAACTTATTTTCCTAAAACAAAAAAGAGGCGGACAAATCCAACCTCTTTTCTTTTTTCATCCTTCCAAACAATCAACCTCGTCGTGTCCACACTCGGGACAGCCGTCCGGTCTTGTATTACCGGGCACGTGTCTATTTTCGGGTTTTTCCTGCAAAAAATAACTGGCTATTCCGATAAGCCGATTCCATTGGAATATAAGCCCGCATTTGTGGTTTTGACACTGCCAACTCGCTTCAGACATGCCCACCTCCTTACTCACATTCGGTTCTTAATGATTTTTTACTATATCAAACTTGACGCCTTTTGACAACCCGTATGTTTTAGTTTAAGAAAAAAGCCGGGGTTAGCGGCTTTTGTTTAGTTGATTCAGTTTCCTCATATCGTAAGCAAATTTGGCGCTCGCCGAAACTAGAACAATCGTCATTACCGATCTGAAGGAAATCGTGGCCGCTGTTCCGTAATCAAGCTGCGCAGGAGTTACGATCAAAGCCCGAATTCCAGCAGCGAAAAGCATTATGAACAATACCCACAGCATCCACTTGGCTACGATATTCGGGTGGATCATCTCTTCCCTCCTTTATTGTTTTATTAAACAGCTATTTATTCCTTTTTACCACTTTCTCAAACTTTGTATAGACCGTGGTATCGTCCTCGACGTTGTCAAAAACCAGCGTTCCTGGGCCGATGTTGCAACTGGAACCAATAATAACTCCCGGCATCGTACCCGCATGAATGCCAAAACGGGTATGATCCCCCACTACCGCTCCGAAATAAGTAAGCCCCGTATCTATTCTTTCTTTTTTAACCGTGGATTTAATATTATTCCTATCGGTTCTGCGGTTGGCCGTAATAAAACCGGCGCCGAACCGGCAATTTTCTCCAATAACAGAATCGCCGATATAACCTGAATGAAAATGAGTGCCACTACCGACCAAAGAATTCTTAATTTCACAAAAAGCTCCGGTCATCACATTATTCTCTAAAATCACCGGCCCCCTTAAAACATTATTATCGCCTATTTGGCAATTATCGCCGATATAAACTTTGCCCTTAATGACGGTATTTTTGCCGATAATCGCCGAGGGTGAAATATGGTTTTTGAAATTCTCCGAGCCCAGTATTATTTTGGAAATTTCTAAAATATGCCAAGGGTATTTCAAGGAGACGCTGTCCTCTTTTAATAATATAAAATCTGCGCCCCTCGTTTCGATAATCAAATTGATGGTTTTTATTAAATTGTCTTCCTTTGGGGGTATTTTTTTATAGAAATCAAAAAAATCAGACGGTAAAACGTAAGCTTCTGTCGCCTTAATATCTGACGGTTCTTTCCCTTTGGTCGGGTTTTCAATAATTTCTAAAACCTTATTTCCTTTCAATTTTAGAATGCCGTAGTCCCAGGGATTTTCTGTTTTAGCGCCGGTCAAAACAATCGTGCCCGGATCTTTTTTGCTTTTTTGCAAAAGTAGCGACAGATAATTGTTAAGATCTAATTTATGCGGACCAACGACCAAAAAATCCCCCTTGATAAATTTCTTTGCCTGATAAACGGCGTCACCTGTCCCAAGCGGTCTTTTTTGAACAACAAATCGCGCCTTAATTTCGTAATCTTTGAGCGCTTTCTCTACTTCTCTCTTCGGGCCCTGAACAACAATAATGTCGCTGATGCCGGCTTTTTTAAGACTTTGAATTGCATGCCAAATTAAAGGTTTGCCCATTATTTTAAAAAGGGATTTGTGTTGGTAATTAAGCGGCCAGAACCGGGAGCTTTTCCCGGCGGCTAAAATTACAGCTTGCATGTTGATAAAATAGTTTTAGCTAATTTGTCCGGATCATGCGCTATGGATCCGGAAGAGGTGATCAGATCGGCGCCGATAAATCTCTGATCCGAAGTTCTGTTCTCAACCATATTCAAAAGCTCGGGGTGTTCCTTTTTATAAGAAACCAATCTTGTAAGATTGGGTGAGGTTTCATTGTAGACCACGTAATCAAGCGGACCGCCCAATAGCTTCTCAATTTGAACAGCAAAGTCCTGCACCATAAAATGATCGGTTTCACCGTGTTTCTGCATTAAATTGCAAATATAGATTTTTTTAGCCTTGCTTTTTTTAATAGCCTGCGGAATACCGTCCACTAATAAAACATGGGCTAGGGTAGAATAAAGGTCGCCAGGCCCAATAGTGATTAAATCAGCGTCCTCAATCGCCTTAAGCGCCCCAGGATAAGCTTTAGCCATTGGTTTAAGATACACGCTTTTGATTCTAAGATCGCTATCGTGCTTTGGAACGTCAATATTTGCTTCGCCAACAATGGTCTGGCCATTTTCCAAAACCGCGCAGATATTGGCGTCGTCAAGAGTAACCGGTAAAATCTCGTGTTTTTCCGAAATTTTCAATTTATTTTTAAGTTCTTGAATGGCTACTTCCTGGCTACCGGTGGCTGCCACCATGGCTGTACAAAAAACATTAGCCATCACATGGCCATCCCAGTCGCGACAAGCGAATTGATTTTTAGTCTGGACATCAGCCTCCGACAAAGCCAAAGCCGCTCTTCTGATGTCGCCGAAAGAAATGCTGGTCTTAAAGCCCTCCCTTAATCGTCCAGCTGAACCGCCGGTATCGAGTGTAGCCGAAATCACCGATATTTTTACCGGATATTTTTTAAGGCCGGACAAAACAGCTCTGGGCATGCCATTGCCGCCGCCGAGACAAACTATTTTACTGTTTTTTTTCATCATGCTTGGCTAAATCAAATGCTTTCTTGTTCAATTCAAAATATTTTTCGGGAATTACTTTTTTAATCGCTTTGAGAATCAAATCGGGCGGAAGAGGAATTATCTTTTTAAAACTGGCTAAGCTTAAAAGATAAATTCCGGCAGTCACACCGCCCGCTTCGACTACTGATATTTTTTTGCTGATTTTTCCAAGCGCGCCAACAATTTGCTGCTCGGAAAGGGTTTTTTGCAGAGGAATGGGAATAAAATATTTATTAATCAGAAAACTTGTCTTGGTATTCGCGAAATAGGCGGCTCTTAACGACTCTTGTATTTCAAGAGCAATTACTAAATCGGCTTCGCCTTGAGCCACTAAAGGAGAATAAATCTTCTGGCCGAATCTGACATGGACCTCAACCGATCCGCCTCTTTGCGAAAGTCCGTGCAGCTCTGAGGTTTTAACATCTAAACCTGAAAAAACCGCGGCTTCGGCGATAACCTGCAAAAGGGTAATCAGCCCCTGGCCTCCCGTTCCCACAATCACGATATTAAATTGTTCTATTTTTTTACAAACACGCATGGATGTTTAGCAATAATTACCGAAACCTCGGGAGCTTCTACAAATTCCTTGATCGTCTGAATAAATTCCGCCTGATTGACCGGATCAATCACTTTTATGTTTTTTACGCCGCACGCTCGCACGATATTTTCAATGCTTATTCCTGCGTCTCCCGGATACGGCTGGTGGCCGGTCATGGCCGTAGTGTCATTGTTTAAAACAATAATCAGGGGGTTGGATTTATTAAACACCGTGTTGACCAAGGCCGGAATGCCGGAGTGAAAGAAAGAAGAATCTCCGACAAAAGCAATGAGTTTCTTCTTGTTGCCTGAAGCTTTCTTAATACCATGCCCGATGCCCACCGAAGAGCCCATACAGGCCAGATAGTCCTGCAGACTAACAATCGATGTGCCAAAAAGCATATAGCATCCGATCTCTCCGCCAAAAACTACTTGATTTACGTCAACCGCTTTCTTAACGGCCGAAATTACCAACCAATACGGACAACCAGGACAAAGCATTGGAGAGCGGTTCAGGGTCGGTACTGTTTTAACCGAAGGAACTGAATATTTTATATTCGCAAACTTCGCCAAAGCCGAAATAACGATTTCCGGCTTCAATTCTCCGATTTCCGGAATTAAATCTTTGCCGAATATCTGAACATGGCAATTAGTCTTTTGAACCAGTGCTTTTACTTCTTTTTCTAAATAAGGTTCCAATTCCTCAACAATTAAAACTTTGTCTAGGTTTTTAATAAACTTCTTAATTTTTTCTTCTGGCAGGGGATGGAAGAAACCGAGCTTTAAAATCGGCAAAGAAATTCCCAATCTTTCCATGGCCTCCATCACATATAAATAAGAAACGCCTGAAGCGATCACTCCGACGTTCGAGATCTCTCCTCGAATAATTTGATTCACGGGACTCGTTTCGGCGAATGTTTTAATTTTTGCTATTTTACCCAAAAGCTCTTGTTTCATCTCCAAAACTCTCGGAGGTAAGGTTACAAATCTGTGAAAATCTTTAACAAAATCTCCGGCTGGCGGATTAGGGTTCGTAATTTTATTAATCACGACCGGCATTTTTTGATGAGAAACTCTGGTGGTGGTTCTCACCATAATTGGAATATTATATTTTCCGGAAAGTCTAAAAGCTAATTTAATGAAATCCTTGCACTCTTGGGGATCGGACGGTTCCAGAATAGGAATATGAGCCAATGAAGCAAAAGCCCTGGTGTTTTCTTCTGATTGAGCGGAGGAATGGCAAGAAGGGTCGTCGGCAACCATAATTACCGTCGGTCCTTTGGTGCCGGTATAAACGAAGGGTAAAAGAGGATCGGAAGCAACATTCAACCCGAAATTTTTCATCGCCACCAGTGTTTTTAACCCAGAATAGGAAGCGCCCATGCCGGCTTCCATTGCCAGTTTTTCATTAACCGAAAACTCAAAATAACCGCCGAATTCTTTATTTTTGGAAAGTTGATAAAAGATATTGCCGACTTCCGAAGCCGGTGTGCCGGGATAAGTAGCCACGAACTGAACACCCGCCTCTAAAGCTCCCCGGACAATAGCTTCGTTACCTAATAATATTTTCTTCATAGATTATTCGACGGTGACCGATTTAGCCAAATTTCTCGGCTTATCAACATCATTACCCCTTAAAACGCCCATGTAATAAGCAAATAGATGTAAGGGTATCGCAGATAAAATAGGTGTTAACATTTCGCTGGTTTTGGGAATATAAATCACATCGTCGGCAATGGTTTTAATTGCTTCGTCGCCCTCGGTGGCAATAGCGATAATCGGCGCTTTTCTCGCCTTAACTTCCTGCATATTAGAGATGACTTTTTCGTAAACGCTGTCTTGGGGAGCGATAAAAAGAAACGGAAAATTTTGATCGGCTAAAGCAATCGGGCCGTGTTTCATTTCGCCGGAAGCATAACCCTCGGCGTGAATCGGATAAGCTATTTCCTTTAATTTCAACGCTCCTTCTAAGGCAATGGGATAATTATATTTTCTGCCGAGATAAATAAAATTATTATATTGATAATATTTTTCCGCGATTTCTTTTATTTTTTTATTTTCGCGCGTTAAAATAGTTCGGGCTTTTTCAGGCAAGGCCTTAAGGTCTTGAGCAATTCTTTGACCCTTAACCAAACTTAAATTTCTTTGACGTCCTAAAAACAGGGTCAGAAGAGACATAATCGTCAACTGCGAGATAAAGGCTTTGGTGGAGGCTACGCCCATTTCCGGACCAATGTGGTTATAAACTCCCGCGTCAGTTTCCCGAGCGATGGTGCTGCCCACTACATTAACAACACCCATTGTTAAGACACCTTTCATTTTCATCTCTTTTAAGGCGGCCAAAGTATCGGCCGTTTCTCCTGATTGAGAAACACAAAGCATGGCCGTGCCTTCGTCAATAATCGGCTTTCTGTAACGAAATTCTGAAGCGATATCAGCCTCTACCGGAATGCCCGCATACTCTTCGAGCATGTATCGGCCGACCAATGACGCGTAAAAAGCAGTACCGCAAGCTGTCAAAAGCATCCTCTTCATGCCTCTTAATTTGTCGGTAACGGATGACAAACCGCCCAACTTCGCTGTTCCCTCCTCAACTAACAATCTCCCTTTGAGAGAGTTTTCAATAGCTTCGGGCTCTTCCATGATTTCTTTCAACATAAAATGGGGATAACCGCCTTTTTGAGCGTCTTCAATCTTCCAATCGATTTGTTCGGGCTTTTTTTCTTTTAAAATAGTGAAGTTTTCAGGAGTGATGGTGACGATTTCGCCGTCATCCAAATAGATAACCTTGTTAGTGTGGGCGATAACAGCGGCCGGATCCGAAGCTATGATATACTCATCCTCTCCCAGACCCAAAAGCAAAGGGCTGGAAAGTTTTGCAGCGACCAATTTATTAGGATCGTCTTTGGCAATCACCGCAATACCATAAGTACCTTTAATGAAAGGCAGGGCTTTTCTGACGGCTTCTTCAAGGTTGCCCTGAAAAAACTTTTCAACCAAATGAGCGATAACCTCGGTATCGGTTTCGGAATGAAACTGATGACCCTCCCCTTGAAGCATTTCCTTTAATTCTTTATAGTTTTCTACAATGCCGTTATGAACCAAATAAATATTATTTTTGCAATCAAAGTGAGGATGAGCGTTCGGCTCGGTAACTCCGCCATGTGTCGCCCACCTAGTATGTAAAATCAGAGGATTAGCCGATAATGCCGCCGCATTTACCGCGCCGTTTGATTTTTCTTCTAAAGCCGCAATCCGACCCACCGCTTTCTGGCAAAAAATATCCTTTTTGCTTTCATCCCAAAAAGCAAAACCAGCGGAGTCGTATCCGCGGTATTCTAATCTTTTTAGAGCCTCTATACCAAGCTTAAGAGAATTCGGGTTTTGTTTTCTAGCGATATAGCCAACAATGCCGCACATTTAAATAACGATATTAATTAATTTTCCCGGCACAAAAATCACCCTTTTTATCTCTTTGCCTAATATGTAGTTTTTAACCTTTTCCCTGGCTAATGTCAATTCCCTAACGTCTCTTTCGGAAACGCCGATTTTAACCTCAATCGTATCCCTAACCCTACCATTAACCTGCACAACCAGAATAATAGTGTTTTCCTTGATGAGTTTAAGATCGGGTTTGGGCCATTGGTCCTCGAAAATACTATTTTTGTGCCCCATTTTTTGCCAAAGCTCTTCGCTGACATGAGGGGCAAAGGGCGCGAGCAGAATCAACAACCTTTCAATCGCATCCTTGCCGACGTTCGCGTGGCGTTCCTGGACAAGATTAACAAACTCCATGAAACCGGCGATAATCGTGTTGAATTTCATCAAGTCCAGCTCTTCGCTGACTTTTTTATTCAATTTATGCAGAGCTCTTAAAATATCTTCGCCGCTCGTCTTGTTCTCGGCACAAATTAAAGATATCTTCCAAATTTTTTCCAAGAAACGCGAAACTCCCCGAACTCCGTCTTCACTCCAAGCGATTGCCTGGTCAAACGGCCCCATAAACATCTCGTAAAGCCGCAGGGTGTCGGCGCCGTATTTTTGAACAATTTCGTCTGGGTTAATGACATTACCGAAAGATTTGGACATTTTTCTGCCATCTTCAGCTAAAACCATGCCATGAGAGGTCCTTTTTTGATACGGCTCTTTCTGGGGAGACACGCCGATATCAAAAAGAAATTTGTAAATAAAACGCGAATACAAAAGATGCAATGTGGTGTGCTCCATGCCGCCGTTGTACCAATCCACAGGCATCCAATATTTTAATTTCTTTTTATCCACTAGGGATTTATCATTGTTCGGATCGATATAACGCATAAAATACCAATTGGAGCCGGCCCAATTAGGCATGGTGTCGGTTTCCCTTTTTGCCAAACCGCCGCATTTAGGACACTTGGTGTTTACCCAGTCTTGGATCGCGGCTAATGGCGATTCTCCTGTGCCAGTCGGCTGATATTTTTCAACGTAGGGCAATTCCACCGGCAAATCTTTTTCAGACACAGGCACAACGCCGCATTTCTCACAATGGACCACCGGAATAGGCTCTCCCCAATAGTGCTGACGCGAAAAAACCCAATCGCGTAACTTATATTGGATAGTTTCTCTGCCAAATTTCTTTTTTTCCAATTCTTTGGTAATTTTCTCAATCGCTTCTTGGGATTTTAAACCATCAAACTTACCAGAATTAATCAAAATGCCATATTCAACAAAAGCGTCTTTACTAATATCGCCACCGGAAACAACCTCTTTAATATCTAGATTATATTTTTGGGCGAAATTATAATCTCTCTTATCGTGAGCTGGTACCATCATTACGGCTCCCCCACCATAAGCAGCAACAACATAGTCTCCAATCCAGATGGGTATTTTTTCATCCGTCAACGGATGCTTGCAAAAACTGCCGGTAAAAACACCGCTCTTCGAGTCTTTTTCTAATTTTTCTCTTTCAAAATCGCTTTTCTTTTTAGCGTCGGAGATGTACTCATCAACACGCGCTTTATTTTCTTTAGTTGTTATTTTTGCGACTAAAGGATTCTCCGGGGCTAAAACAACTGCCGTTACCCCAAATAATGTGTCTGCCCTAGTGGTAAAAACCTTAATAATGTCCTTTGATTCGACTACTTTAAAGTCTATTTCCGCTCCAAAACTTTTACCGATCCAATTGATTTGTTGAGATTTGACTCTTTCAGGAAAATCGAGTTTCTCTAAATCGTCAATTAATCTGTCGGCGTATGCGGTAATTTTCAGCATCCATTGTTTTTGGGTCTTTTGCACAACCTGGGCTCCGCAGCGTTCGCAGTTACCCGACACCACCTCTTCGTTGGCCAAACCAATTTTACAAGCAGGGCACCAGTTGATAGGTATTTCGGCTTGATAAGCTAAACCTTTTTCTAAAAGTTTCAAAAAGATCCATTGAGTCCATTTATAGTATTTGGGGTCGGTCGTGTTGATCTCGCGCGACCAATCAAAAGAAAGGCCCAGGCTTTTAAGCTGGCGCTTGAAATTAGCGATATTTTTCTCTGTGGCGACACTAGGATGAATCCCGTGTTTGATCGCGTAATTTTCTGTAGGCAAGCCGAAGGCATCCCAACCAAACGGGAATAAAACATTATACCCCGCCATTCTTTTTTGCCGAGCTATCGCATCCAAAGCGGAATAGCTCCGGCAATGACCAACATGAAGACCGTCTCCCGACGGATAAGGAAACTCAAGTAAGAGATATTGTTTTGGCTTCTTAGAAAAGTCCTCGGCACTATAAAAACCATTTTCCTCCCAATATTTCTGCCATTTCGGCTCGATTCCTTGAGGATTGTAGGCATCCATATTCTTAAATTTAACACAAAAAGTCGGCTTTTTCAAGCCAACTTAGGGCTACAGATTTATTTAACGTTAAACATTGGATTTTAGGCTTTGGCGCTTTTTAATGATTCGCTACACGAACAGTTTCTTTTTTCTTTAATTTTCGGAACGGCTGTTTCGAGGAGTTTTTTTATTTTTTCAATATTATTCCCCATTGTTTTTTTAATTTCCTCCCTACTTACGGGACGCTCCTGCCAAACGTCGTAATCGGTAACCATGGCCAGCGTTAAATAGCACATTTCTAATTCCCGCGCCAAAGCTACTTCAGGGCAAAGAGTCATGCCGATAATATCTGCAAAATTCTTGAAAAACTTCGATTCGGCTCTGGTGGAAAATCTCGGGCCCTCAATACACCAATACGTCCCCTTTTGATGCGCGGTAATACCCAATTTTTCCGCTTCTTTAAAAAACAATCCTCTCAAATCCGGACAAAAGGGATCGGCCAAAGAAACGTGGATTGTTTCTCTGTCATAAAAAGTATAATCTCTCTTTTTGGTAAAATCGATGAACTGATCGCAAACAACAATATCGCCTGGTTTAAAATTCTGCTGCAAAGAACCTACGGCTGAAATGTCGATAATTATTTCGATACCTATTTTTTTAAAAGCCCAGATATTGGCTCGCGAGTTAACTTTGTGGGGCGGAATAGCGTGACCCTTGCCATGGCGTGACAAAAAAGCGATCTTCGTCCCGAAAAATTCGCCAAGACGAAGCGGCGAAGACGGCTGACCGAACGGTGTTTTAATATCAACCTCTTTGATTTTCTTGAAAAACTTCGGATCTTCCAGCCCGCTTCCGCCGATAATAGCGATTTTAACTTCAGATTTTGAAAAGTTTTTTGGCATTTTGAGTTGTTGCTTCGGCTATTTCTTCATAATTTAATTTTTTAATCTTAGCAACTTCTTCGGCCACATATTTGATATAGATGGGTTCGTTGCGTCCTTCCATCGGCGATGGCGTCAAATACGGGCAATCCGTCTCAAGCAAAATTCTGTCGAGCGGCGCCTTTTCGATTGTTTCTTTGATATCCATCTTAAAAATAATGCCATTAACCCCCAAATAAAAACCCATCTCCAAATATTTTTGCGCTTGCTCCCAAATTCCCGTAAAACAATGAACGGTGCCGCGCACCCCGATCCTTTTCTCAAGTATCTCTATAAGCTCATTATGAGCCATTCTGCAATGAAAAATAATCGGCAGATTTAACTCTTGAGCAAAATCGATCTGTTTCTCTAAAATTACTCTCTGTTTTTCTTTGAACAATTCTTGCCTTGCTTTGGTTTTTGGCCTCCAATAGTAATCGAGTCCAATTTCCCCAACGGCGACAACTTTATTATTTTGGGCCAAAGCTTTGTATCTTATGTAATCAAAATCTTCTTCTGTTGTTTCGAATAAAACCTCGTCCGGATCGCCTTTAATTTTTACCAAACCGGTTTCTAAATGCATCGGATGAAGTCCTACGGCGGCATAAACCCCTTCTTCGTGTTTCTCGGCCATCTCCACCGCCCTTTTGCTCGTTGAATACTGCGACCCCACGTTAATCATAAAAACGCCCGCATCTAAAGAACGCTTGATAACTTCGGGGCTGTCGTTTTTATAGGCGTTAAAGTTTACGTGCGCGTGAGTATCAAAAAGCATGTTCTTTTTTTAATGCCTGATGAGACTTATAGAAAGTCACTCCGACAAGACCAAGGGTGATCGCGGTTGGGATATATTCGGGGATATAGATGCCGAAACTCTTCAAAACCATAATAAGGCCTAAAAATCCTATTGACGTCATGGCTCCGTTTTTCAGCCATTTATACCGAGCAACCTTCTCAATGCCCATAATAGTTAATTGCCTCACAACCAAAGCGCCTATGCCGTTACCAATAAGAATCAAAGGTATGCTTGTTGTAAAAGCGAATGCGCCAAAAACTCCGTCAAAACTAAATGTGGCATCTAAAATTTCGAGGTACATTAATTTTGACAGATCGCCGAGTCCGCTTTTTCCGCTTTGAAGCGCCTCTTCCTGCTTAGCCGCTTGTTCCCTGAATCCATATATAATAAAAAATACGGCGTTGCCGATAGCAGCCGACAACATTAACGAAAACGATGCCCGGGCTAAATACAATAAAACCACTAAAATCAAGGCGGCGAAGGCAAAAAACCAAACACCGTGATGGGGTTTAATCAACTTGTCCGGCACGAAATAGGGATCTTTCTTTTCCAAAAACAGCCAATGGAGATATAGCAAGACAAGAAAAACTCCGGCGCCCAATAAAATAATGCCTTTTCTTTCATCTAAAAGCTGAGCTATTTCTGGAGAACTATGGATAACTGATTGCCACGCCCCTGAAAAACCTATTTCGGGTACAGACATCCAGACCACCAGGAAGGGCAGAACACCGCGAATTATAAACACAGCCGTGATAATCCCCCAGAAAAGGAAAATCTTGCGCCATTTGGCGCTCATGGTTTTTAAAACATGAGCGTTGACAATAGCGTTGTCCACCGAACTCACGATTTCAAAAACTACCAGACCTAAAATTACAATAAGAGAAGTAAAAAACATGATTAAATCCTGGGGAAAAGCGGCTCGCTCTTTCTACTCTTTAATTGTTTTAATATTTTTTCCGATGTTTCGGGCATAAACGGCTTTAATAAATCAGCGATGTCTGCCAGGGTAGACAATAGACTGCCAATTACTTTTTTATCCTTGGTTTGCCATGGTTTCTCCGTTTCGATATATTTATCGCAAAGGCTTATTAATTCCCAAATTGCTGCCAGCGCTTCGTTAAACTTAAATTCTTCCAGGGCTTTTTTATATCCGTTTTGGGATCTGGAAATTGGGTTTTGGGTTTTAGAATTTTTAGCCAGCGTAACAACCCTGGCCACTAAATTGCCCAAACCACCCGCTAAGTCGCCATTATATCTTTCTTTAAATTTCTCTTCGGTAAAATCTCCGTCCTCGGTAGACGGAATTTCCCGCAAAAGAAAGTACCTTACAGCGTCTGCACCGTATTTTTTAACCAACTCAAACGGATCGACTACGTTACCTAAGCTCTTCGACATCTTTTGGCCATTAGATGTGATATAGCCATGAACAAAAATAGTCTTGGGTAGGGGCAGGTCTAAGGATAGCAACATTGCCGGCCACCACAGTGCATGAAAACGGAAAATGTCTTTGCCTACGCAATGGACATCGGCCGGCCAGTATTTTTTAGGAAAAAGATAGTTAATCAACGCCTCAAACCAGATATAAATTATCTGACTGTCGTCTCCGGGTACGGGCACGCCCCACTGTAAGTTTTCTTTTGATCGGGAACAGCTGACGTCTTCCGCTCCTTGATTAATGAAATTTATAATCTCGTTTTTCCGTCCTTCGGGGACAATCCTAATTTCATTTTTTTCAATCTTTTCTTTCACCTGTCCGGCATATTTCGACAAACGGAAAAAGTAGTTTTCTTCTTTGATAATTTCCGGCTTTTGCTGATGGAACGGGCACAAGCCGTCAACTAAATCCTTTTCTTTAACAAACGCTTCGCAACCTACGCAATATAAACCCTCGTATTCTTTTTTATAAATATCGCCGTTCTTTTTAAGTTTCTGCCACACCTCTTTCACATTCGGCCAATGCCTTTTTTGGTCGGTAGTCCTGATAAAATCGTCATTAGAAAGATGGAGAATTTTCGTTAAATTCTCGAATTTGCCGGAAATCTCGTCAGTAAATTCCTTGGGAGTTTTACCGGAAACCTTGGCCGCTTTAACGATTTTTGCGCCGTGTTCATCGGTGCCGGTCAGAAAAAAAACATCGTTGCCCGCCAAACGGTGAAATCTTGCCAAAACATCGGCCTGGATCAACTCTAAGGCAAACCCGATATGAGGCGGAGCATTGGTGTAAGCGATACTGGTTGTTATATAAAACTTCTTTTTCATGATATAATTTGACTGGTTTTATCTTATCACGTTTTTCTTAATTCCCCATGCCGTTAACGTTTCACATTTTAGCGGGCGTCACCGTTTTTCACTTAACCCAAAACACGATTTGGGGTTTTATTTTCGCTTTTTTAAGCCATTATTTTCTCGACGCGCTTCTCCACCAGGATTACTCAATTAGAAACATCGAGAACCGCCTCTGGAAAAAATCCTTGCCCGATTTTTCGAAAGCATTTTTAGATATTGTTTTCGGTTTTTCAATGGTTTTCCTGATAAACGGCTGCAATATCCCGATCCTTATTGCCGGATGGCTGGCCATTTTACCCGACGGCTTCACCTTGCTTTATCGTATTTTTCCTAATAACAAATTATTGGCCGGGCATCACAAAATTCACAGCTTAATCAACACTATCGGCGAAAATAAAAAAATCCCGGTTTTAACGAGAATCGTCAGCCAATTTGTTGTGGGAGCCATCGCTATTTGTCTCCTAATATGACCACAAACTCTCCTTTTATTTTATCTTCCGTTAATCCTGCCAAAATATCCTTGGCAGAGCCTCGATAAACAGTTTCAAATTTTTTAGTCAATTCGCGGCAGACTACAATTTTTCTCTCGGTCAATAAATCAATTTCTTTGAGGGTTTTTATAATGCGGTATTTTGATTCAAAAAAAACTACCGGGTATTTTGAATTGACCGCTTCTTCAAAAAATTTCTTTCTTTTATTCTTAACCGGCGGAAAGCCCAAAAACACAAACCTATCAACTGGAAATCCGGAAATGGAGGCGGCAGCGATCAAAGCGTTGGTACCGGGCACAGAAATAATTTTTATGGTATCCCCCAGCGAATCAATCACTGATTCCACCAGTTTGCCGCCAGGATCAGCGATTCCCGGAGTGCCGGCGTCGGACACTAAAGCTAAATTTTTCCCGCTTTTTAAAAGCTGAATAATCTCTTCGACTTTTTTCAGCTGGGAATGCTGATGATAACTTAGGGTTGGGGTTTTAATCTCGTAGCGGTCTAATAAGGTTTTGGTGACTCTCGTATCTTCGCATAAAATCAAATCAACCTCTTTCAGCGTCTCAATGGCGCGGAGACTGATGTCTTTTAAATTACCAATAGGAGTACCGACGATATAGAGAGCAGCCATATTACAAAACGGTTGGTTGTTCTTTTTCTTCCTTCCGTTTTTTTAGGAAATCCTTGAAAAATTCAAATAAAATTCCGGCAACGGGAATGGCCAATAAGGCCCCCATAAATCCCCACAATTTTGCTCCGACCATCAACGAAATCAGCACTAAAACCGGCGGCAATCCGATAAATTTTTTAGTTAAAACAGGGCTTAAAATATTGCCCTCGATTTGCTGGATAATAATAAAGGCGATGAGGAAAAAGACGGCTTTAGTCCAAGAAATCGCGACTACCACAAGAGCGACAGCCACTCCGACGATAACCGGACCGATAATGGGAATCATGTTTAAAACTCCCGATAAAAGACCGAAAGAAACCGCATATTTAATATTCAAAACATAGCATGCGAGGTAGGTCGTCAAGCCTACAAACAAACAGCACAAAATCCTTGAGCCGAACCAGCCGCTGACTTTTTTCTGCGATCTCGCCCAAAGACTCAAAGCAAAAGCTTCGTATCTTTTAGGAGAGAGGACACCAATTACCCGATCCACGCTCTTTTCTTCCAGTGAAAGGAAAAGAGCAATAGTAAAGATAGTCACGGCAGATAATATTCCCCCGAAAATCGCTCCCACGGCACTGAAAATATTCGACGAAGCCTTGGTCAGCCCCTGCTCAAAGGTTTTGGTAAAAGCGTCGATGTTCTCAAACGCTTCGATGCCCAGTCCCCGAAGCGGCGTTGATAATTTTTCAAAATACTCTGGGAAAAACTGGGAAAACTGTTGAATTTCTGTCACAAAAATTGGGGCAATGGAATAAATAAGAAAGCCGAGGGTGATGAAAAGCATCACGTAAATCAAAATCGTAGCCAACGCTCTGGGAAAGCGCTTCTTTTGCAGGAAATCAATGGCCGGATTGAATAAAACCGAAATAATCAATCCGAAGATCACCCAAATCAGAATATCCCTTATTAAATAAATAAGATAAAAGGTGAAAATAGCGATCGCCATTTTCAAGATCGTTTCCCAGGAGATATCAAGGACTCTCGAATTCATAGTGATAATTATTTTCAATATATCGGACAGAGTATACTGTCCGCTATAGTTTTAACAACCCTTGGAATTTTTTATTGTCTTCGAACGGACCGATCAGCGCCAAGTTTAGTTTCTCTAACCGAAAAATGTCTTGAGCAACCCCCATAACATCGCGAGAGGAAACCTTATCTATTTTAGCATATATTTCCTTCGGCGTTAAAATTATTTTTTCCAAAAGTTCCTGGGCCCCGTAAAAAGAGGCTAAATCATCGGAACCCTCCAAAATGAGAGCTGTTTTGCCCTTAATATACTCTTTAGCTTTTTTCAGTTCCTTGTCGGCTATTTTCTCCTGTGAGATTTTCCGATATTCTTTCAAAATGGTGCTGATAGCTTTTTCCACGTTTTTATTGTCTACACCGGCTCTGGTGGCCAAATATCCCGTATCCGTATTTGTTTCGGCCTCCGTTCTCACATAATAAGCCAGTCCCAGTTTCTCCCTGACTTCAATGAAAAGGCGAGAACTCATCATGCCGCCCAAAATGACACTTAAAATATCCTGCACATATTTTTGAGGATGAAAAATATTATATCCCCTTACGCCAAGGCAAAGATGAGTTTGATCGGTTTTTTTAAAATGGACGATCGCTTCGGGACGCGTTTGCCGTTCGATAACTTTTTCTTTGTCTTGAGATTTGGCATTCTTGATGCTCGCGAAACTCTTTTTAACCTCGTTGACGGCCCGCCCCTCTTCGATATTGCCGGCCACACAAACAACAGTATTTTGAGCCACGTATTGGCTCGACATATAGTCAGATAATTTTTGCCGGTCGAGGCCACTGACGCTCTCTTTAGTGCCGGCGATATCCCATCCGGCCGGCTGGTCGCCATAAAGGAGCTTGGACCACAGGGTGGAAACATAAGCCATCGGGTTGTCATAGATCATATTAATCTCCTCGATAATCACGCCTTTTTCTTTGGCCATTTCCTGTTCGGGCAAAAGGCTGTGAAGATAAATATCCGAAACCCAATCTAAAGCTAAATTGAAATGACCAGCCGCAACCTTGGCAAAATATCCTGTGCACTCTTCTCCGGTAAAAGCATTATAAATGCCTCCGACCTTATCCAATGTTTCTGCAATATTTATTTTGTCTGGTCTTTTTTTAGTTCCCTTAAAAAACATATGCTCCAGAAAATGCGAGATGCCGCTGATTTCTTTCGTCTCGTACTTGGAACCCGTGCCCACTAACGCCAAAACCGTCACCGCCTGCGTGCTCTTCTGCGGAACGGTAATAATTCTTAATCCGTTTTTAAGCGTTGTTTTTTTGAACATACGATTGGATTTCGGAAATCTTGATTCTTTCTTGTTGCGCGGTGTCGCGATTGCGGACAGTAACGGCGCCGTCCTCCAAAGAATCGAAATCAATAGTGATGCAACAAGGCGTGCCGATTTCGTCTTGAGAATAATACCGCTTGCCGATATTTCCCCTATCGTCCCAAGCCACCATTATATCTTTACGCAAATCGTCGTAAATTTTCCGGGCTAATTTTACAAGCTCTGGCTTATTTTTCAAAAGCGGGAACACGGCGGCTTTATAGGGAGCTAATTTTTGCGGAAGTTTTAAGACGACTCGCTCGCCGTCTTCATGATAAGCGTCAAGCAATGCGGCCAGAACCGAGCGATCCAAACCGAAAGTCGGCTCGATAACGTGCGGCAAAAATTCCTCGCCGGTTTCCGGATCGCGATACTTAAGATCTTGTCCTGAATTCTTCTCGTGGTTTTTTAAATCAAAATCGGTGCGGTAAGCTAAACCATAAAGCTCTTTTCTGCCGAAAGGATAATCGTATTCAAAATCAACGGTTCTTTTCGAGTAATGCGCGCGGTCTTCTTTTGAAACCTCCTTTTCGTGGACCTTTTTAGGATCAATGCCCAAACCTTTCGTTATCCATTCCATCATCTCTTTTTGCCAATACTCGAACCATTTTTCCCATTCCTTTTCTGCCACGAAATATTCGAACTCCATCAGGTCGAATTCGCGGGTACGAAAAATGAAGTTGCCCGGCGTGATTTCGTTGCGAAAAGCCCTGCCCTGCGAAGCAATGCCGAAAGGAATTCTTTTTCTGGTCGTATCCAGCACCTGTTTGAAATTGACGAACATGGCCTGAGCAATTTCTGGACGGAGATAAGCAACACTCGCCTGTTCCTCGGCAGGACCGAGAAAAGTTTTCAACATCAGATTGAACTGCTTGGCTTCCGTAAATTGTTTTTTTGCCCCGCATTTTGCGCACGGCGAACCAAGATCAATAGTATCCGCTCTGAATCGTTCATGACATTTTTTGCATTCCACCAAGGGATCGGAAAAAGTCGCAAGATGCCCGCTCGCCTCCCAAACCTTAGGGCTCATAATTAAAGATGCGTCTATACCAACCACATCATCTCGACTTTGGACAAACCTTCTCCACCAAAGCTGTTTAATATTATTCTTGAGCTCCACGCCCAAAGGCCCGTAATCCCACGAATTAGCCAATCCGCCATAAATCTCCGATCCTGGAAAAATAAATCCCCGCCTTTTGGCTAAAGATATGATTTTTTGCATTAAGTCTTCCATGTTATTGATCGGTTTCCGCCGTATTAATAGCCCCGGCATTGCCAAAAACAATCTGATTCGTCCATTGATCCTCGCCTATAATTTTGGCAGAGCCGATAAGATTCGAGTTGCCTCCGTATTGAGGAGTCAAACTAATTTGGAAGGCAACCGAAGGAGCGGAATTTAAAATACCTCGGCCGGCCTCTAAATCGCCCAGCTCCCAAACAACTTCGCGAGAGCTGGAATCAAACGTCAGCCTCGAGTCTTCCGGGAAAATGCGTCCGGTCAGCCTGACGTCATCATCAAGGGTCGCCTTAACCCTGACTCCTTTTACGTCATTATAATAATTCTTTGCCTGCCAAATGATAGTATATGTCGTGGTTTGGTCGGCTTGCGGCGGCAATGGACCGGAATTACCGAAAACCTCATCATTATAATAACCCTTTTGGACAATATCTAGCTTCGAATCAACCTTAACGGTAAACTTTTCCTGGGCCTGGCTAAGAAAAACTGCGTCGTTCAAAACAGGATTTTTGTCGTCGTTGTTGGTTATCGCCCAATCTTTTTTCAAATCAATCCAAAACTCAACCTTGCCCTCTTCTTGAGCGTCTAAAAACTGGAGTTTGGGGATCTGCTGCCAATCAAAAACGATGGAATTATCGCCGGCTTGAAAATCTCCCAGGGGCGACTTCAGTGTTTGAAAGTCAAAAAGATTTCCCTCTAATTTAACAACCAAAAACAGATTGTTGAAAGCGTCGTTGCCGATATTTTTGAAGAAAATCTCGTAGTGCAAAACGTCTCCGGCGCGGGCGACATATTGCGGATTATTGTTAATTTGTTGGGAAATATATAAATAAGGAGTAACGATTTGAATCGCCCTGACGGTTTCTTTTAACAAGACGAATTCTCCATCCTGCCAGGCACCCAACTGCGCCTTGAATTGTTTTTGTTCGCCCACCTGGCCGCCCAGCTTGCCCATTATTTCAATTCGGCCGCCTTCAGTCTTGTTCAAAAGCCCGACATCCCAATCTGTTTTTTCGAGCGTCTTGGGCTTGGAACTTTGGAATTCGAAATCTGAAGGATATTCGATTTTTATTCCCAAATTGGCCAGCGGATAGTCAATGTTGGAAAAGTAATTCAATTGAAAATTAATTTCCTTACCCGAATCGCTTTTCGAAGGCAGACCAAATTCCAGCGTTAACGGAACCGAATTTATCCTAGCGCTATGAGATGTTTCTGATTCGTAGCGGGCCTTGAGGTTTTTAGGCTGATAATTCAGCCAGGCCTGGGCCTTTTTCATATCACCCTCCTTGCCGATCAGCCTCGCTTTAAAACTAAATGTTTGTTCTTGGCCGGGGTAAATTGTCTCCAGGCCGATTTCTTTTCTTAACGAATTCCCTTCACCGACAAGCGAGTAAGAGGGATACTCAAAAGTTAACCTGGGGTCTTCCAGCCTGATGTTACCGTTATTTTTATATCGGACAGTGTATTCTATTTCCTGGCCCAATGCCACCTCTGCGGGACCTAAAATTTCTAATTTCAAAATTTCTTTAGAATAACTGTTCTTTTGCCACGACCAAAAGCCGATCAAGCCGACGAGCACGGCTAAGCCAATAGCAAAAAGGGTAAACTTATTTTTAGGGTATTTCATAGTGAACAGAATGTTCGATATATCGGGCTAATGCCCGTTATGCGGTTATATTTTTATAATACCACTCACTGACAATTTTTAATAATTTCTGATGAGAAGGGGTAATCCTCAACCTTGAAAGTATCGGCCAGTCTTTTCTTAAAAACGTTTTGATAATCTTTACGGCGTCGCAATCTACTTTAATTTTATTAATAGCACAATCGTGGAATTCCGGCCCGTAGCCAAGGATCGCAACGAAATTCCAAAAAAAATAGTAATAGACAATTTCACAATTTTTCAATTCCCATTTTTCCAATTTATTAAACACCTCCTCGAGTAATGCCCAGGTGGCGCCGTCGTTCTCTTCCTTGACGGCTAATTCATCAACAGTTTCGGCGATTTGACGCGCCACTCTCAATTTTCTCAGGTCTTTTCTGATACTTGGAAAACTTTCAATTAAAACGGCGCCGGTCATGGTCTTGCGGTTTTTGCCCTGAATAAATTCGATCTCACTTAAACAAAAAATCTCCGCCCCACTTTTTAATTTTGACCTGATTTTCCTGATGGCCCGGCCCAAAATATTCAGCTTGCCGAAATCCTTGGTATAAACCGTAAATAACCGGCTGTCTTCTCCCTGATCAGCTTTCTTGATAAAAAAACACCGAGTAATGTAACGAACAGCCATTTTTAATATTTCCCCCTAAGTTTTAGTCCCATCTTTTCGAATTTTCCCTCGAACGTACGCCTTTGCCTATTAAGCTCGTTGGCCTTGGCGGGATTCTTAAAAGCGTCTCTTCTTAACGAGCGGAGAAGGTTTTTAACCTCTTGCTCTTTTAATTGAGTTTTGACTTTTTTATACGAGAAAGTTTCCTTTAAAAGCTTATCGAATTGCTGTTTTTTGTACATCTGCCCCCCGGTACCGGGGATCACTAATCCTTTTTTTAACTCTAGGATAACTTTTTTAGTAGGCACGCCTCTGTACATCGCGCTTCTATTACCAAAAAGTCCTGGCTTGGGCACAGAATTGATTGTGGGTTTGGGCGTTGGGCCGGGCGTTGGCGACGGCCTTATAGAAAATGGAGTTAACATAAGTTTAGATTTTTTATTGTTTAATATTTTCCACGGAGGCCCCACTCCTCTTCTAAAAGGCGCTGGAGTCGGCTGATTTTTATTTTCTTATCGCCCTGTTGAGTTATATATTCCTCGTGCCTCAGTTTACGCAAAATGTTTTTGGCCTCAATTTCGTTCAGATAGCTGCCGATTTTTTGAAAAGGAAGCAGTTCTTTTAAGGCCCTAACAAGCTCTGCGCGGGGCATAATTTTACCGCCCGTGCCGGGAATTTCCTCCGAGTGCCCATACGCTTTGCTGATCAGGTTTTTTACCGGGATTTGTTTGTTGCCGCCAAAGATAGACATAGTTTTTGTTTATCAATGATTATTTCCTGACCGGCAAGCTTTTCGTCCAAAATAAGACTGTCGGCCTGGACCTGGCTTAAAATATTTTTTTGATTCTTTTCCAAGATTGCCGTCAGCGCCCTGTCGCCGCGATATACCACCGAAACCCTGTCTTGGGGCTTCAAACCGGCCTGCTTGCGCGCCTCTTGAATCTGACGAACGATATCCCGGACAATGCCCTCCTCTTTTAATTCGGGAGTAATATTAGTGTCGAGCTTCAGCGCACTGCCAAGAATAACTTCTTTGACATTAATTTCCTCCTTGATTAAATCTAGAAGCTCTTTGTCTATTTCCTCGGGAATTTCAAGCTTTTGAAGGGGCTGGCGAACCTTGATGCCTGATTTCGCTCTTTCTGACAACGCCGAAGCCACGATCTCTCTGACTTTTTCCATTTCCCGCTCCAGTTTTTTATTAATCAGTCTTGATTCCGACTTCGGCCAATCGGCCAAATGCACCGATTGTTTAACGTTAAACGTTAAACATTGATAAATTTCTTCGGATAGGAAGGGAATAAACGGAGCGGTTAATTTAGATAGGGTTAAAAGCGCAAAAGATAAAGTGCCTTGGGCTTCTTGAAAACGCTTGCGCGATCTTCTGATGTACCACAAAGACAAATCGTTGACCGTAAAATCCTCAATCGCCCGTGCCGCCCCGGTCACATCGTAATCATCCAATTTTGCGGTTACTTCCTTAATCAGGCCGTTTAATTTTGAAACAATCCACCCATCTAAAATATTTTTTGACTTTTCGGCTCTTAAATCAGTCTTATAGGTTTCAAAAAACACGAAACTGTTCCAATAAATCATAATAAACTTTCTCAACGATTCGGCTAATTCTTTCTCGGAAAACATTTTTACTTCGCCCGGCTGGTTGACGGTATAAAAATACCAGCGGACGGCATCAATGCCGTATTTGTCTATGACGTACCAAGGATCAACGATATTGCCCTTTGACTTAGACATCTTTTCTCCTTTCTCGTCTAAAACATGGCCCAGGGAAATCACGTTTTTATAAGGCGTACCGCGGCCGAGCAGCGTGGCGATAGCCAAAAGCGTGTAAAACCAGCCCCTGGTCTGATCAACGGCCTCGCAAATGTAGTCGGCTGGGAACTTAGCGGTGGAAGCAAAAGGCATGCTCCCCGAATCAAACCAAACATCAATAAGTTCCGGCACCCTGCGCATTAATCCGTCACACCTTGAACAAGCAAATTTTACCTCGTCTACATACGGCCGATGAAAATCCAGATCGCCGGCTTGATTATAGGGAAACTTTTTAAAATCAATCTGGCGCCATTGCCCTGTTTGAACATATTTTTGCTCCACAAATATCTGCTTCAATAATTCTTCCCTGCCGAAACCATTCATAGCCCCGCCAAGCAGCCACAAAGGATCGCCATGGCTGATGATGAGAATGTTTTTGTTCTGATATTTTCTATCAATCTCTTCTAAAATATTTAAGACTCTTTTTTTGCATTCGTTCCAGGTTTCGCCGTTTTCCGGTTTTTGATCAAATCTTATCTCGGGAGAAAACTTTTTATAGAATTCTGTTTTCAGTCCGCCCATATAAATCCCGTGATTGATGTCTCTTAATCTTTCGTCAAAAAACATATCTTTCACGCCTAATTCTTTCATCACGATATCAGCCGTCTGGCGCGTTCGAAACATGTCAGAGCAATAAATAACGCTGATGTTTTTATTCTTTAGCTCTTGAGCTGATTTTTTGATTTGAGCCTCACCCTCTTCGGTCAGAGGGATAGACGTGGTTTCCGGCCAAGGATACATTCTTTTCTTTTTCTCCGCATCTTTTTGATAAATCGTCTGGCCGTGCCGTAAAATATAATAATTATTAGTGGAAAACTTCTGTTTTAATAAATCTTCGCGCCCGCCGACAGCTTCCCGATGTCCGCATTTTTGGCATTGCCAAATAGGTAAAGGAGTGCCCCAATACCGCTCTCGGGAAAAAGCCCAATCCTTAACCTCGCGCAGCCATTCGCCAAACCTGCCCTCTTTTAAATGAGCCGGCACCCAATTAATCATTTTATTATTTTTAATCAGAGCGGCTTTTACCTTCTGCATATTAATAAACCAACTCTCTTTGGCGTAATAAATCAAAGGCGAATTGCATCTCCAGCAAAACGGGTAATCGTGTTCGTACAATTCTTCCTTGAAAAGCAATTCTCGTTCTTGTAGCTTTTTGATAATCAACGGATCAGCGTCCTTGACGAACATTCCCGCCCAATCAGCCACTTCTTTTTTATACTTCCCTTCCTCGTCAACATTTAAAATCACGGGCAGATTATTCTTTTTACCGGCACTCATATCATCTTCGCCGAAAGCCGGAGCGATATGAACAAGGCCGGTGCCGTCTTCAATGGAAACGAAGTCAGCCGCGATTACGCGAGGTCCGACCTCCTGCGGAGGTCGGACCTCCCGAAATACCGGTTCGTACTTTAAACCAACCAGCTTCTCTCCTTTAAATTCTTCAATAATTTTAAAACCTTCGCCCAAAACAGCCGCCCGTTCTTTAGCTACCACAAAAATTTCACTGCCAATTTGCGCCTTGATGTAAGTGATTTTAGGATTCACCGCTACGGCTACATTGCCCGGCAATGTCCAGGGAGTTGTCGTCCAGATCAACAGATAAGTAGCGGGCGCAATTTCAAACTTTACGTAAACCGATCTTTCTTTGACGCTTTTATAGCCCTGGGCTACCTCATGCGAAGACAATGAAGTGCCGCACCTCGGGCAATAAGGCACGACTTTGTAATCTTGATACAAAAGCTCTTTTTGATAAATCTGCTTGATAATCCGCCAGACGCTTTCAATATAATTGTTTTCATAAGTAATGTAAGGATGTTCCATGTCCAGCCAAAAGCCGATCCTTTCGGTTAATTTTTCCCACTCATCCTTGTATTGCCAGACGGATTCTTTGCATTTTTTATTGAATTCGGCGATGCCGTATTTTTCGATGTCTTTTTTGTTTTTCAATCCCAGTTTTTTCTCCACCTCAAGCTCGACCGGCAACCCGTGGGTATCCCAGCCGGCTTTTCTTAAAACGCGAAAACCCCGCATGGTTTTGTACCGGCAAATAATATCCTTGTAGGTTCTCGCCAAAACATGATGAATGCCCGGCTTGCCGTTGGCTGTCGGCGGCCCTTCGTAAAACACAAAATCTTCCGCGTTTTTGCGATTTTCAATACTTTTTCCAAAAGTCTTATTTTCTCGCCAAAAATTTAATATTCTTTTTTCTAACTCAGGGAAGTTATTAATCGTCATATTTTTTTCCTTGCCCCGTACCGAACTTGTTCTGGTGCGGGGTCTAAATTCGGGAAAATCGTCTCCATAGCTATTATTTAGGATATCATTTTATCCTCTTTTTATCAAAACAAAAAGGCGAGATTGCTCTCGCCTTTTCTTTCGAAACGTTTTTTAAACGCTGGCGTATATTACGCCCGTGATAATAATGGGCATAACCGCTGCCCACCACTGCCAGTTTGTGGGGTGGTAACCGCTAATCGCGCTTATCGCCCCCCCCACAGTGGCCCCAAAAACTAAACACATGATCCATCTGAAAGCTTTTCTACTCATCCTGACCTCCTTTTTTCGTTCCGTTAATGAATTAATATAACACCTTACCAAAAACTTGTCAAGCGCTACATCTTCTCCGGGGCGGAAATGCCCATTAACGATAAGGTATTTTTTAGAACTATTTTTGTGGCCATCACCAGAGAAAGGCGCGCTGAAGTTAATTTTTTATCATCGGCGATAACCTGGCATTCGTGATAAAATTGGTGAAAAGCCGTGGCTAAATCCATGGCATACTGCGGGAGTCTTTGAATTTGATAATCTTTAGCGACATCTTCTATTACTTCAGGCAGTCTCGTCAGTTGATTAATAAGACTCAATTCCGCCGGATGCACTAGTAAGCTTGATTGAGGCCCGACCTCAATCATTTTGGCTTTGGCGAGGATGGAGCAAATGCGGGCGTGGGCATATTGGACGTAATAAACCGGATTTTCGTTGGATTGCTTTTTAGCTAGGTTTAAATCAAAAGTTAAGTGGCTATCCGAGGCCCGCGATAAAAAGAAAAATCTGGCGGCGTCCAAACCGACTTCATTGATCAATTCTTCGATAGTAATATAGGTGCCGGTTCTTTTGGACATCCTGACTTCGTTCTGACCGTCAAAAAGCCGGACCAGCTGCATAATGATGATTTCAAAATCTTCTTTTTTATATCCCAGGGCAACGGCCGCAGCTTTAATTCTCGCCACATAGCCGTAATGATCGGCGCCCAAAAAAACAATGATTTTATCGAAACCTCGCCTAATTTTGTCTTGGAGGTAAGCGATATCGGAAGCTAAATAGGTTTTTTCGCCGTCAGCTTTCACCAAAACCCTGTCTTTATCGTCGCCGAAATCGATAGTTTTAAACCATAAAGCTCCATCTTTTTCGTAAGTTAATTTCTTTTTCTTCAGGATATCCATGGCCCGATCCACTTCTTTTTTTTGATACAAGCTTTTTTCCGAAAACCAAACATCAAAATTAATCTTCATTACTTCAACTACCGACTTTTTGATTATTTTTAAAATGACCGCGGCCGCTTCCTTCCCCGCTTTTTCGGGATCAGTGTCTTTTATTTCTTTTTTTAAATCTTCGATGTAAGAACCCTTATAGACAGCTTCGGAATCATTAAGCACTGAATGCCCTAATTGTTTAATCTGTTCGCCGGTATCGTTGATATAATATTCTCTTGTAATTTTATAGTCAGCCTTTTCTAAAACATTCGCCAGAACATCGCCGCAAAAACCTCCTCGACCGTTGCCTAGGGTTAAGGGACCGGTGGGATTGGCGGAAATAAATTCGACGTTAATCTTCCGGCCTTTGCCGATTTTAAGCTGTCCAAATTTATCTTTTTCTTTTAAAATCGTGCCGACTTGTTTTTGCAAAACCGCGGGAGCCACAAAAAAATTAATAAAACCGGGTCCGGCCACGGCTATCTTCTCGAATAAGTTTGATTTTAATTTATCAGCTATTTCCTGAGCCGGTTTCTTTAGTTGCATAGCTATATTGGTCGTAAAATCGCCGAAATCAGCGTTTTCAGTACGCGTTACTTTTATCTTATCTTCTTTCAGACCGGTCTTTTGGCTGATTAATTTAATAATTTCCCGTTTAATCATTAGAGAAACCTTACAAATTTATTCTTTTCATCTACTAAAACATTTATGCTTTTAACGGGCTTGTCGGACAGTTCAAAACCCATGACAATCACTATCTCTTTGCGTTTTATCAATAATGCAGCGGCGCCATTCATGCAAATCTCTCCGGAGTTTTCCCGGCCGGCGATAATGTAAGTTTCTAATCTCGCTCCGGAAGTGAGGCTCACCACCAAAACTTTTTCCTCGGGCAAAAACCCGGCCCTCTCCATTAAATCTCGGTCAATGGTAATACTGCCGATATAATCCGGATTAGCTTCGGTTACGGTTGCCCGATGGATTTTTGATCTTAGAAACCATCTCATATTTTAAATCTAACAGATTTCGTGATAAATTAAAAATATGGAGGCGATAAAAAACAAGAGAGCCTATTTTGACTATGAGTTCCTAGAGAAGTTTGAGGCGGGCATGGTCTTAACCGGTTACGAGGTAAAATCAATTAAATCAGGGAGAATGAGCCTAATAGGCTCTTATGTTATTTTGAGAGGCGGCGAGGTTTGGCTGATCAACGCCAATATCGCACCCTACCAGCCCCAAAACACTTCTAAGGATTACAACTCCACCCGCGCAAGAAAACTTCTCTTGAAGAAGAAGGAAATCCAATACCTTTTCGGCAAATCACAGGAAAGAGGCTTGACTTTGATACCGTTGAGGGTATATAGTAATAAAGGTAAATTAAAGACAGAGTTTGCCATAGCCCGAGGAAGAAAAAAGGCTGATAAGAAAGAGGTAATCAAAAAAAGAGAAACCGACAAAGAAATGAGGAGAGAATTGAGAGCCAGGGGGTGAAAGGCTTCGACAGAGATCTTTTTTCAAAATCGGCAAATCCAGTATTCTGGAATCTGGTAAAACTTCTAGAAACTTGATTTAAGTGCTAACTTATTTCAAAGACCTGCATACGCATACGCGTAAGCCATCCAGCCTTAACCATTCTCGATACTAAGGATTGGGTGTTATAAATCGAGATAGGTGTAGCCACTACCGCTTCGAGTGGCTAGCCGAAAAGTCAGAAGCTAGAAATACCGGAGTTTTGCCTGTTTTATATCCGATGTTTCGAAAATTAAAACAGACTAAATTTGTAGAGAGATTTTGATAATATTTCTGGACGGGACTTCAATGTCCCCACCTCCACCTTGAAACAAAGAATCATCGCCAATACGCAAATAAGGGCAAAGGAAGTCAGGGTTATTGACGAAACCGGAAAACAACTGGGTGTTATGCCTTTGGAAGCTGCTTTGCGCACGGCTTATGATCGTAACCTGGACCTGATTCAGGTAACCGAAAAGGTTGACCCTCCTGTTTGCAAGATAATGGATTACGGCAAGTACGCCTACCAGGAAAAAAAGAAAGAAAAATCAGCCACCAAAAAACAAAAGACGAGCGAGCTTAAGGGGATCAGGCTGACTTTCAATATCGGCCAGCACGACATGGAAACCAGAGCCCGCCAGGCGGAAAAATTCCTGAAAGACGGCGATAAGGTAAGAATCGATATTGTTTTAAGGGGCAGGGAAAAAGCTTTGGGCAACTTTGCCAGAGAAAAAATCGGCAAGTTTCTGGAAGTTTTACAGACATTCGTTCCCTATAAAATTGAAAGAGAATTAAAAAAAGAGATGAGGGGTTTTTCAATGATTATTTCCAAACAGTAATATGAAAAAGAAAACTAGAAAATCAATTATAAAACGTTTTAAAATCACCAAGAACGGCAAGATCCTGCGAAGGCTTACCGGCTCTGACCATTCCCGGGCTAAAAAAACCGGAAACAGGATCAGAAGAGGCCGCAAGTGGATTGAGTTGGGAGTGGCGGACACTAAAAAAATTAAGAAATTATTAAGGTAATATGGTTAGAATAAAAAAGGGCGTCACAGCTCATAAGCGTCGAAGGCATTTATTGAAAGATGCCAAGGGTTTTCGTTGGGGCAGAAAAAACAAATTCCGGGCGGCTAAAGATGCCTTGCGTCATGCCCGAGAATACGCTTACCGCGACAGAAAGGCGAATAAGAGAAAGAAAAGGGCTCTCTGGCAAATCCAAATCAATGCCGCCTGCAGGGAAGCCGGTTCAAATTACAGCACGTTCGCTTCCGGTTTGAGAAAGAACAAAATCGAGTTGGATAGAAAAATCCTATCCGAACTTGCCCAGAGTTATCCTGAGATTTTCAAGCAAATCCTGGAAAAGGCTAAAAATTAATATTGTTTTCAAATGAAAAATCTCCACCTCTTGGTGGAGATTTTTTGTAAGCAAACTATTTTTTAAATTTCTTTTAAAAGCGATCCGGGGGTTTTGTTTTCGTAAATAATTTTGTAGACTCCTTCAATTAGGGGCAATTTAAGATTAAACTTTCTTGCCAGAAAATAGGCTCCGGCGGCGGTCGAAGCTCCTTCGAAAGTATCGCTTTTTATCATTTCACTTTTATTATTTTGAGAATTTTCCACCAGCTGAACTCCCAGCCGATAATTCCTGCTTTGGCGGGAAGTGGCTGTTAGGATTAAATCGCCCAAACCAGAAGGACCGAAAAATGTTTCTTCCCTTGCTCCCAATTTTTTCCCCAGCAAAACCGTTTCTTGAAGTCCCTGTATCATCAGCATAGCCCGAGCGTTCTCTCCACACAGGAGAGCGTCGCTTACCCCGGCGGCAATCGCAATAACATTCTTTAGGGCTCCTCCCAATTGGACTCCGATTAAGTCTTCCGTCAATTGGATTCTTAAATCTTGTAAATCGATAATGTTTTGAAAATATTTTTGGTGACCGAAGTTGGTTAAGGCCAAAGAAAGCATTGTCGGCAATCCGCGGGAAACCTCATCGGCGAAAGAAGGTCCGGACAAATGAGCGTACCTAATTCCGCCAAAAATTTCTTCAATAATCTGGTTGGATAAAAGGCCGGTTTCTTTTTCGAGCCCCTTAGATATGCCGACTACCGGCTGGCCGGAGTAAAACGGTTTAAATGCGCTAATTACCTCCCTAATGGCAAACGACGGCACGGCGACGACGATTAAGTCGCTGTCCCGGAGGACTGCCATATCTGGTTGGCTATCTCGATCATATATTTTAACATCGCAACTGCCGTTCAGTCTTTGGCCTAAACTCGTCCCCCATTTGCCTCCGCCCAGGATACCCGCGGTTAGTTTTGGCATATAGTATTAAACTAGATTTTAAGGATTAAAGAGACCTCGTTGCAGTCTGAAGGAAACCTCGAGCAATTGATGCATTCCTGCCAAATTTTCTGGGGCAATTTAGCCTTACTGGTTTCCTTAAACCCGATATTTCTAAAAAATGGCGCGTTTTTGCGGGTCGTTAGGGTAAATAGCTTATCTATCCCCATTTCCTTAGCTTCGCCAATACAAGCCCTAACCAGCTGTGTGCCAATGCCTTTACCATGTTCTTCCTTTAAAACAGCGAGAGACCTTACTTCAGCCAAAACAGACCCTTGCCGGACGGGCAGGTATTCTTTTCCCAAAACATGCAGAGCGCAGCAACCGATGACCTTTTTTTCTTTTTCAGCGATAAAAAAATCCCTGATGTTGCCGTAAATCTCGTAAATAGGCCTGAAAAGCATAATGCCCTCTTTGGCATAAGCATCGATCGTCTTTTTTATTTTCACTGCGTCGCTGATTTTAGCTTTTCTGAAAATAATTTTTGGCTTCATTTTAAAAACGTTAACATTTTCTCTAAAGAATGGCAATTAATCACATCTTTCTTTTCCGCCCAGCCTCGGCGTGCTTGAGCAATACCAAACTCCATTATCCTTAATTGATTTTTGCGGTGAGCATCGGTGTTGATAACCATTTTAACCCGGGCATCTTTCGCTTTCCTGATATTTTGGTCGTTTAAATCCAATCTGTCGGGCCAAGCGTTAATTTCTAAAACAGTATTGGTTTCTCTGGCCGCCCTTAATACTTTATCAAAATCTACCTGATATTCGTCCCGTTTTTTTAAAATCCTGCCCGTAGGATGGGAAATGATATCGACATTGGGATTTCTCATCGCCTTTATATTCTTTCCGTCATCTCCACCCTTCCCATTTTAAAATTAGAATGGACGCCCGCAATGACATAGTCCAGTTTTTTAAGGGCTCCGTCTTTTATGTCTATTGATCCGTCTTTCAGAATATTAGCTTCGCATCCTTTTAAAATTTTAAAAGAAGGATACTTTTTGTTTAATTTATCAATTTCTTTGTTGCGTCTTTCCAGCTCTTTTTCATTAAGGCCGTGTTCAATTCTTAAAAACTTAGTGTGGTCGGCGATCCCTAAATAATCATAACCAATTTCCTTGGCGGCTTGGGCCATCTCAGCGATAGAATTGGCGCCGCCAGCCCAATTGGAATGCGTATGCAAGTCTCCTCGGATATCGCCGTAGCCGATAATTTGCGGCATCTTATTAGCAAGAGCGGCCTCAACCTCGCCACGATCCTCTCTCATCTCGGGCGGTATCCATGGCATTCCTAGGGCGCCGTAAACATCTTCTTCGGAAATACTCGCGATCATTTTTGGCCCGCGGAATAAGCCGTATTCGGAGAGCTTTAATCCTTTTTCCATGGCGATTCTCCGCGTAGCGATATTATGCTCCTTGGAACCGGTAAAATACTGGAGCGCTGCTCCATAAGATTTTTTAGGCACCACCCGGATATCCATATCAAACCCCTCACCGGTCCTCACCGAAGCTTTCGTTGCACCCTTCCCCCACACCTTAATAACGCCGGGCATGGAAACAAAAGAATCCATCACAAGCGATGGATTCCGCGCAATCACCAAAAAATCAGCGTCACCGATTGTTTCCTTCATCCGCCTTAAAGAACCGCAACAATCCACTCGTTCCACCCCTTTAATGGTTTTTAGTTTCTCGTAAACTTCTTTGGTTTTAGGCAAAATTTCGCTCAACAAAAACCTTCCCTTGCTTCTTTTAAGAAACTTAATGCCTTCAAGAATGTTTTTTTCTGTTTTCTCTCCGAACCCGAACAAGAGCGAGACTTTATGAGCCCTGGCCGCTTTTTCCAGGCCCTTTAAATTCTTGATATTCAACTTCTGATAAAGTATTTTAACACGCCTTGGCCCTAAACCCTCAACCGCGCTAAGTTCTTGAAAATTAACGGGTGTTTTTCTTTTAAGATCGTTATAATATTTGATCTTTCCCGTTTCGAGATATTCCGCGATATGCGCTGCAATATTCTTGCCCACTCCGGACAGTTCTTCCAGCCCCTTTTCACCGCCCTTATTGTAAATTTCTGCGATATCGCTTTCTAGGGTTTCTATGGTTAAAGCCGCTTTTTCGTAAGCGTAGGGTTTGAAGGGGACCTCGTCCATCGCCAGATAGTTTGCTATCTCATATAATATCTTAGCGATTTCTTGGTTTTTCATATCCTTAGAAAGGTTTTTCGGTCGGCGGCACTCCTGGCCTGAAGTGGTCTCTCGAAAACAGATAGCGGCGGATCAAAAGCAAAATAGTGGAAGATAATATCCCGAAGATGCTGACCATAACGAAAACAATCTTAAAGCTGATCAAAGAGGCGAGTATGCCCCCGAAAGCGCCGGATATCCCCGCGGCAAACCCGAGGCCGGTGCTTTCCAGGCTCCAGGAAAACGCCTCTCTGCCCTTATCGATATGCCTGGTGAATATGCCCGACCAAGTGGGGACCACGCAAGCCATGGCTAATCCTCTAACAAATTCCAAAATAAAAATATGATACGGCTGTGATGAAAAAGCGTAACCCAACGGAATAAGATTAGCCACGTACATGCCGACGATCAAGAACATAATGTCGTCTTTCTCGCCGTGATTCTTATCCAGGTGATGGGCGATGAACGGCTGAACGATGGATTTGGTAATCCAATAGGTGGCGGCGATAAACCCGACCATCTCTAAGCTCCCTCCATGAATTTGTTTGGTTAAAAAAATAGCGAAAATCGGACCAATCAAGCCCCAGCCACTCTGAAGCAAAATATCAGATGAAATTAAAATGCGGATAACCTTATTAATGCCTAATTTCATTTATTTTTATAGTTAATTAATTTTCCGATCTTTTTAAGCAGGAACGATTCCAAAAACCCAAGTCCGAATTTAAAGAAAAAGAATAAACCGATCAGGGCGACGATCATTTCCGCCCCCCGGATGACCATAACAAAGGCTGCGCCGGTGCCCGCTCCCAACCCTAAGGCGTTAAAAACAAAAGATTGGACGGTATCATGAGAACCCAAGGCCGCGGGAATAGGCAGAACGAGCGCCAAGGAAGAGAAGGCGACGATAGAAATGGCCAAAAAAACACTGACGCTCTTGCCTAAAAACAGGATTAAAAAGAACGTCCTGGCAAACAGGGCCAACTCGGCCAAAAGACTCAAGCCGAAGCCCTGCCACATTATTTTTTTCTTCGGTTTAAAATATTTAAAAATTTCTTTCTCGACATCGATGGCTGTTTCGGCGCCGTCCGAATTTTTGGCGTTAAATTTCTTCAGAAAAAAAATGATAATACTTTCTCTCTTAAAACTCTTGAAGTAAAAGAAGCCGATCGAGGCGATAATAATAAAAAATACCGAGAAAGCGATTACGCCTATCTTATAAGACGGGAGGTTGGCGCTTATGACAAAGAAAATCATGCCCAAAACCATAGCCATAATATAAACGGTAATCTCTGAAATCCTGTCAATAATCACCGAGGCGATCGATTTTGACCAGGGCATGTTGTATTTTTCTTTTAAATCGTACCCTCGAAAAATTTCTCCGCCAAAAATTACCATCGGAACGAAAAAAGCGATAGTGTTGCCGGAAAAATAATATTCCAAAGCCCTTAAAAGAGATATGTTGCATCCCTGGCTTTTTAAAATCGTTTTCCACCTCCAAGACCTGATAAGGTTGACCAGGATTGTCAAAGACAAAATTACCGCCGCCGCCCCCGGCGAGAAAAATTTGAAGGCCAATGCGATTTCTCCCCATCCGATGGAACGGATAATCCAAATAAGTAGTCCCGTCCCAATAGATAAGGAAACGAAAAAAAATAGGACTTTCTTCATTTTATGACTTAAGAGCCTTATTTAGATTCTCCAGGAATTCGTCTAAATTCATCTGATTGTTCCTGGCCAAGTCCTCGATCGTCTCCGATTGAGCCGCCGGACAGCCGGTGCAGTGAAAGCCAAACCTCATCAGCATCGAGTTTGCTTTGGGAAAATTCTCGGCAACCTGGGCAATCGTCATGTCTTTGGTTATTTTTTGATTCTTTGCCATATAACTAATTAATATCTTAACAGGTTAGATGGAAAAGGCCAATAACCTTTTCCTGCACGCCCTCTTCTTCAAAGGATTCCTCCTTCCTGACATTGAATGTTTTAGTGGCCTGTTCAGTTTTATCTATAATAAGCTTAATTCTTCTCGCTTCGATCTCTTTTTGGGCCCTGTCGGTAACTTGAGCCAATCCCGATTCGCCGGTGCCGATAATAATAGTTTCCGGATTTTGCTCCAAGGCATCAATGATGTCTTCGACGTCGATAATATGCGATTGCTCCCTCCACCAATCTAAAACCTTGCCGGTCCACCTGACCTCAACATCGTGTTGATAAACCTTGCCGTCGATGGCGATAGAGCCGAATTTATATTCTTCAATCATATTAATGTTCCTTGTTTGTTTAATTTCTTTTGCTCGCTTTCGGAAAAGATACTGACTTTGCCGTAAACTCCGTCATAGCCGGGCGTGATCGAAACACGTCCCTCTCTTACCCTGATAATCCCTTCGGCAATTTCCGGCAAAGTCGCTCCGATTAAACCTTCTTTTGACGCTTCCAATAAGATATTAAACTCGCTGCCTAATTCCTTGATCAGTTTTTTATATTCTAAACCCACTCGCTTGCTGGCCGTGGTAACACCCAAACTCTCGGCGATTATTTCCTCTAAAGGAACCAGGCTTTTGAAAGGAATTTTTCCTTCTCCGCCAAGCCCTTCTTTCCTATCACTTAAGCTTGCCACTCGGTTCATGACGCCGATGGTCAAAGGTTTGCCGCAGGTCGGGCAAAGGTTATTATATTTTCTCGACTCGGGCGGAGTCAGGCTGATTTCACAATTCCTGTGCCCGTCGTAGTGATATTTTCCTTCCTCTGGAAAAAACTCAATAGTGGACAAAAACCTTTTCGGGTCTCTATCTTTAATCGCACCGGTGATTGCGTCGTAACTCAATGCTGTATCGAAAATATTAGCCTCCCTCCCTATTTTCCGCGGACTATGAGCATCCGAATTGCTAAGAAGAGCTATCTTGTCTAGACCTGAAATTCTCCAAAACATTGCCGGATCCGCCGAGAGCCCTGTTTCTATAGCGTAAATATATTTGGAATATTCTTCAAAACATTCCTCAATTGAGTCAAAACCTGACTTGGACCCGAAAATACTGAACCAGGGCGTCCAGGCATGGGCCGGAACGATAAAACAATCGGGAGAAATCCCTAAAATAATTTTAGCTAATTCTTTGGCGTCTAATCCTAAAATAGGACGGCCATCGGATTTTATATTGCCGATCGAACCAAGATGCGCATTGATTTTTTCAACCACTGCCAACGAAGGCGCAAAAATCAGAACATGAATCTTTCTGACTTTATTTTTCTTTGTATAAATACAACTGATTTCGGAAGTTAAAATGAAACGGGTTTGATCGTCTGTTTTCAACTTATAAAGCCCGGGTTCGGCAGATTCCAGTTTTTCTTTGAGCGATTTAAACCATTCGGGATGCGTAAAATCGCCCGTGCCCAGAACTTTTATGCCCTTAATTTTCGCCCACTCATCAAGGCTCTCTAAATTCATATCTTTCGAGGTGGCGCGGGAGTATTTAGAATGGATATGGAAATCGGCTATGAGTTTCATGTGAGAAATTGAGAAACCGCCCCTAAAATCAATACGGCTATCAATAAATATAACAACAAAGAAGGGACTTTAAAACTATACTCCGGTTGGCGATTGCCCATTTTTCTAGCCCTTTTAAAAATTAAAATAACAACTATTCCTTCAATCACGCCCACGACCGTTCCGACAAAACCCAAGGTGCCGATAAAATTCCTGAAACCTATTAAAAACAGGACAAAAGGCAAGCCGCAGGCAATGGCGGTGCTTAAACGACCGGATAACTTTAAATCATAAACAAAGGTATTCTTGAGATGGAGTCCTAAAACTAAAATGGAGTCGGCTAGGGTAACCAAAGCGGCGAGAACCGCTAAAAAAATAACTTTAGGCCCGAGAAACGGCGCCAAGGAAGAAAGGGCGTCCTGACTGACGTTCCCGCCGGTTACTCCTAAAACAGCTGCGGTGAAAATCAGATAAAATGGCACCGTAACCATGGTCGCTAAGATTATCGTTTTTTTGGTTTTCTTCTTTTCCTGCGGAGTCTTAAAAAAATCGACTATTTCCGGGATTGCTGACCAGCCGATCAGAGAAAAAAGAATGACTCCGAACGGCAGAAAGGCGTTTGAGGGGTTGAATACGGCGAGATTGTGGAAATCAAATCGCGGCAGACAGAAAAACAGGACGGCAGCTGACGTTAAAAAGAAAACGAGGTTTGTCAGAAGCTCAATGGAAGCGATTAGCTTAACTCCCCGAAAAATGAGGTAAGACATTGCGACCCAGAAAATCATCGCAAGCTGTACCGCTGATAAATCTGTAAATGGCGAAAATAAAATTATTAAAAAATCGCCGCTCAAAATTAAATAGGCCAGAAGCGCTCCAACGAGCCCGACGACTACCGAAATCATGACTAAAACTTTGCCCCAATTTCCTAAATATTTTTGCGCCAGACCCGGCAGGCGGCAAGATTCTTTCGTTCTTAAAACCGCTTCGCCAAAAAACAAATGAAGCAAAAGGACAACGCCGCCTAAAACAATAAAATAAAAAAAGCCGGTGGCAACCCCGCTTTGATTAATAATATAAGGGACCCCGAAAATACCCGCGCCGATGATTGTTCCGACAAAAATCGAAACGGCCTTGAGAAGCTTAAGCATTTATTTTAATAATTTAATACCAAGGCCGGAAACTTGAGCCCCGCCAAAGACTAAAATACCGGCAAAAACCGACCAGCTTAGCAAATTAAGTAGCGTAGCGACGGAACCAACGGGCAGCATTCCCCTTAACTGCTCGCTGACTATGTTTTGCATTTGCCCCTGAAGATCTTGAGATCCGGCGCTTTTAATTTCCGGCGGTGTTTGGAAAATTTCGGGAGCAGAAGATTTGCCAGTAAAAATATTAAAAGACGAATAAAGCCCGTAAAACATGACAATCAGGCCCAAACAAAGTAGTAATAACCCTAATATTTTTTTAGTCATTAAATGATGATTTTTTTATGATTATCTTGTAAATATTTTCAATAAAGTCTCCGCCGGCGTAGCCGACAATGAACGACAATGCTGGAGTAAACGAGCCCAGGAGAGTGAATCCGACTTCTTTGATAGATAGAGCGGCAACCGTTCCGATAATCCCGGAGATAAATATCATGCCTAAAAAATAATACGGCCTGAATTTTACCTCTTTATAGGAGAACTGGTATTTTAAGAAACCAACCAAACCCCTTAAAATTCCGCCGCCAAAAGCCGCTGCAAAAATAATTAACATTGGAGCCGATTAATTCTTATTTATACCTTATAAACCTTGTAATCGTCTCTGACTTTTTGGTCAACCTTGAAACCGACCGAATCGCCTTTTTTGGCCGAATCGACTTTCTTGTGATCAACCTCCATGGAGGAGATCTCCTGATTAAAGTCGGTTTCGCCGCCAACGATTCTGATGGTGTCGCCAACCTTGAGAGTGTCCGACAGGTCAACCACGGCTACGGAAATGTTTCCGAAGTAGTGGCTGATTTTTCCGATGAGTTTTCCTTCTTCCGCCATATTATTAATATATTTAATTATTTTTTAGCTGTTTCGACCTTTTTTATTTTAAGATATCGAACGACTTTTTGAATAAGTTTTTTGGGATCGGTATCGTAAAAAATCGGGCCTCTTTTCTTGTGCGGATATTTCAAAAGATAATTGACCAAGTCGGCTGTTCCGCCCGACCCTATCAAGACGCCGATCGGCTTTCTGTCTTCGTAGGCGATAGTGAATTCATTCAATGTCCCCATGCGGCCGCAAGCCACAATAACCGCGTCCGCCGCTCGAGTCATTAAAAGATTTCTGCCCGAATAATCAAAACCCGTGTAGACCATGACGTCAAATTCGTCTAGGGGCAGCTTGTAGCTTTTCTTGTGCTCGATCTCGGAAGATGCCGGCGAAAAACCAATACTCATTCCACCGACATGATTAGCTCCCTGGGCCGCATAATACGGCACGCCGCTGGTTGCTCCGGTGATTAAAATACAATTTTGGCGGACGATTTCCCGGCCGAGTTCTCTGGCCGTCTCTTTTATATTTTTAGCGCAAGGGGTCAAAACCGCTGCGCCGCTGACTGCAATTTTATATTTAAGCTTCATATTTATATTTTAGCATAAAAAGTTGTTGTGTGCCCCTACTCCGAGTCGAACGGAGATCACAGCCTTCGGAGGGCTGTACTTTATCCATTAAGCTATAGAGGCGGCTTGACCGAAAGACGATTTTCAACTATACTAATTTATCGTATCTTAAAGTTAGCTATTTTAAAAGGAGGGGAAAATGGATTGGTATTTGATATTCGTTTTTCTTTACATCGCCGCGTTAACTCATTTTCTGGCTGACTTCCTTAACCACTGGATGGAAGAGAAAGGATCTTTACTCGTCCTGCACTCTTTCCTTTATGCGCTTTTTTTCACTCCCGTCTTCTGGTTTGTGGGTATTAATTACCTGTGGTTGATTCTCGTATTCGGATCCCACCTAATTATAGATACTCAAAGAAAATCTCTTTTGCGGGTTGTAAAAACAATCCTCAAAAAATCGGCAGTTGAAGAAAAAATGGAAAAAATCATCGCCCTTGGTTTAGACCAAGTTCTCCACTTGCTCGTTCCATTGACAATCGCCCTTGTGGCGCTGCGATAAAACGAAAAGGCCCTCTAGAAATCAATCTATTGGGCCTTTCTTCGTTTCTCTTTTAAGATTGCCGCCGCTTGTTTTATAACTTGACGGTAATCTGACGGAGGAATGTACAGAGACTGATCGCTGAGAATTTGGCTTTTGCTTGATCTGCCAATCTCTTGTAATTGACCTTTTTGCCCGAGCATGTAAGTGACGCTAACATTTCCCGTATCTATTATCACTTTCTGTGCTCGACCATTTTGCCGAACAACCTTTTCAACTGTTACCAACTTACACCTCCTTTCTGACTAAATTATACCCCACCCAACCTATTTTGTCAAGCGCAAAGAAAAACAAAAGAGGCTGGGGACCAAAAGGTCCACAGCCCCTATTTTTTTATTTGATTGTCAATTGCGGTAAATCATTTACCTCCGAAGGCATAATCAGGAAACCCGGGTAGACCCACAAGCTCCGCATCCGTTGTTTGTGAGCAACGTCCAGATTATACGCGTTCACGGCGTCTCTCCATTCAATTATTCTCTGGCTTACGCTTTGGCCCACATTGGTTTTCTCTAGAGAACCATCTATCAGCCTTGCTGTAAATTCTTCTTTCGAAAGTATAACCTTAGTTTCTTCCACCGCGGTCGCGTAGTTCTGAATATTCGACTCGCTAAAGGCCCGCAGCTCTGCGACGCGCGTGGCGTTGCCGGCATATGCGCAAGGAACAGCAATCAAAAGTGTGACGAGAACTATCGCTGACCAAATTATTCCCAGGTACCAACCAGTTTTATCGTAGTTGTCTCGGTTTCTCACAATCCCAAAGATACAAAAAACAAATACGGCCAAAAAAATCACGCCCAAGCTAAATATTACCATGTCAAAGACCTCCTTTTTTGGTATTATTACCAGCTTTTATATACCATCATTCTGTAGTTTTGTCAAAACTATATAAATATTGCCACCGAGATTGCCGACTTCTTTTACTTCGAGATTTGTTTTTTGGGCAAGGTAAACGAGCTCTTTTTTATTAAACAAATGGACGTAACGCTGACGTTGGTTGGCCCACGGCACAAAAACATCTCTGAAATCCAATTTTGACAAACCCAACATCTTCAAAAAACCAAACTTAATGTTAAACCACCATCCCCTGCCTCCTAGATCCCAGGCTGTCAAAATCAACAATCCGCCGGGCTTTAAAACTCGTTTAGCCTCTATTAAAAACTTTAACCTTAACTCTTCCGAAGGGATATGATGCAAAACAGCGATGCTGTAGATTTTATCGAAATGGTTATCTAAAAACGGCAAATTAAGAGCATCCTCGACTAAAAACTTACTAGCAGGGTATGTTCTTTTGGCAATCTCTATCAGTCTCTCTGAATTATCCACGCCGGTGTAATCTACGTCTTTGAACACTTGCGATAGCCGTCCATTGCCGCATCCCAGGTCTAATATTTTATCTCCGGGTGAGGCATAATGATATAAGGGCTCCAATCCTTGCCAAACAAAACGGCGCGTGCTTGAAAAGTCTTCAGCGATCGCATTGTAATCAGCTCTTGTTTTCTCCAACAAATATTGGGCGTACTGCCGTTTCATTTTATTTAAGCATAAACTAAAAACAGGTAACGGGCAACGACTTGCTAATTATCAAGATTTATCGTAAGGTCCTTATAGTTAATTGAAAATTAGCCTGGGAGGAAGCAATGATCAAAAAGGCATTATGGCTGGAATATTTCACTGTCGGCTACAACATTATAGAGGGAATTGTTTCTATTTTGGTCGGACTAGGAGCAAATAGCATAGCTCTCGTTGGCTTCGGATCAGATAGCTTTATTGAATCCTTTTCGGGCGGCATTATGATTTGGCGGCTGAAAAAAGACGGGAAAATCGATGAGCGCGAAAAGAAAAAAATGGAAACAAGGGCGATTAAATTGATTGCCATTTCTTTTTTCCTGCTTGCGGCATATGTTTTATTTGAGGCGGTAAAGAAACTCTATTTCCAAGAAGTTCCCGAACCAACAATTTGGGGAATCGCCATCGCTCTTTTTTCCATTTCAATCATGATCCCGGTGTATTTTTGGAAAAAGAAAATCGGCAACAAGAAAAACATGCGCAGCCTGCTTATCGACTCAAAACAAAGTCTGGCCTGCATGTGTCTTTCAGTAACCATGCTCTTGGGTTTAGGTTTGAATTACTTTTGCTCTTGGTGGTGGGCCGACCCCGTAGCTGGTATCATCATCACTGGATTTCTTATCAATGAAGGTTATCACGCCCTAAAAGAACCCTGAACGCAAGTAAGGGTTCTTTTTATTTGTAATATCGTCTGATAAATTATATCCTTCAAGAAGATATGAAAAATCTGGAAAGAACTATTATAGAAAAACTCGTTAAGAGCGGGTCCAAGGATCCGGATGTTTTAACGTTGACCAAAAGACAAGCGGCAAAGCAATATAGCTTGCCCATGCCCACCAATATTTCGTTATTAAAGACCTACAACAGCTTAATAAAAAACGGTGTAGTTAAATCCTCGCCAGATATAAAAAGATTGCTTGTTACTAGGCCTGTCCGGTCGCTGTCGGGCATTGTGAATATTTCCGTTTTAACCAAACCCTATCGATGCCCGGGCAAGTGCCTTTACTGTCCAATCGAAAAAGGCATACCCAAAAGCTATGTTTCGGGCGAACCGGCGGTAGAAAGAGCCAAAACATTGAAGTTTGACCCCTATTTACAGGTTAAAAAAAGGATTAAGATGTTGGAGTCAGAAGGCCATCCTACCGATAAAATTGAATTAAGAATCGTCGGGGGAACGTGGTCTTTTTATCCTCAAAAATATCAAACTTGGTTTATTAAAAGATGTTTCGACGCATGTAACGATAAGATATTGGATATTCAGAAGTCGCAAAAAATGAACGAGACGGCCAAGCACCGCGTCGTCGGTCTTTCTATTGAAACAAGACCGGATTTTATCACCCCGAAAGAAATAATAAGATTAAGAGAGTTAGGAGTAACTATGGTGGAGTTGGGGATTCAATCTATTTATGACGACGTTTTAAGAAAAAACTTACGAGGACATGAGGTTAAAGAAATAATTTCAGCCACGCAGCTCTTAAAAGACGCTGGTTTTAAGATCTTATATCAAATGATGCCTAATCTTTATGGTTCGTCCCCGGCCCGCGATCTAAAAATGTTTAAAATCCTGTTCTCTGATCCGAGTTTCCAGCCCGATCTCTTGAAAATTTATCCCTGTGCCTTATTGAAGAATTCGCCGCTGTTCAATGTTTGGCAAAAAGGCAAATACCAGCCGTACTTAAGAAGCCAATTAGTTTCTCTGGTTCGGGCCATAAAAAAGATTGTCCCGTATTATGTAAGAATCCAGAGAATCACCAGAGATATCCCGTCTAAAAGTATTGCATCTGGCCCGGCTAAAATCTCTAATCTACGCCAATTAGTTAATGGTAATTGCAAATGCATCAGGTGCCGGGAAGTAAAGGAAAACTATGACCCGAAAGAAAAATTATATCTATTCCGCCAAGATTATCCCGCTTCCGAAGGCCAGGAAATATTTTTAAGCTATGAAAATAAAAACCGCGCCAAGCTTTACAGTCTGCTTCGCCTAAGGATGATTGAGGCCCGACCTCAATCATCTAGACCCACAGCGTTTATCCGAGAACTTCATACTTATGGTCAGCTTCGACCAATAGATAGTGACGGCGTAATTGACGGAGGTCGGACCTCAGTCAATTCGCCGCAACACAGGGGTCTGGGCAAAAAATTAATCGCTGAAGCGGAAAAAATATCAAAAAAAGAGTTTGAGGCAAAAAAAATCGCCGTTATTTCCGGCGTCGGGGTAAGAGGATATTATCGCAAATTAGGTTATCGGCTCGAAAACACCTATATGGTGAAGGACCTCGGTTAATTGCGAGAAACCCTGGTTAACCCGGAACAAGGAATTATTTCCACACCCTGCTTTTCGAGTTCATCTAAAAACAAGTTCACTCCCAGCGAATCAGAGGAAATATGGCCGGCTATAACCACGTTTAGGTTAGCGGCTTGCGCTTCTTTAAGGTGCTCTTCTGAAACATGCATCGCGACGGTCGTGCCAACACCCGCCTGGGCCATTTTTTCGTAAAGCTTGGGCGATCCCTCAGTCCCGCCGGTAATCTCGACCAGAGCGATTTTACCGCAACGATTTTCTTCCGAGCCGGCAAATGCTTTAGGGCCTGCGCCGATCTTCGTCGCTTCCCGATATTCGGGCACTTCTTTCAATAATTTTAATAAATCTTCAATTCTTTCGGGATTCTCCTTTTCGATTTTATCCTTTAAAAACTTCGCCGCCAAATTATCACAAGCGGTATGCAGGCACATTAGGTTGAATCCTAAAAGTTTTGCCGCATCCACTGTCCGTTGATGATTAACTTTATTCACTCCGCGGGCTACTTCCGAAATCCTTTCTTTCATCAATCCTTCGGCGACATTAATAGGTACGCCGTATGTATTCAAGGCGTCGCATTGCAATTCCATTACGCCGGATAAATTAGCTAAGGCCCTGCCCAAAGGATGATGAGAAATAATCAAATCAATATTGCCCAATTCCTTGGCTAATAAAATCTCGGCCGGCTCAATATCAATACCGACCAAAACTTTTTTGATCTCTTTGTTTTCAGCCACATGCAAAATCCTTGAGTCGGAATAGGGATTTGTTAAAGAATTTTCGTCGAATTCTTCTTTCTTATCCGGAGACAATTTAACAAATTTATCTTTCTTCCTAGCTAAAAGCTTCTCAACCCCCTCCTTCCCCCGAAAATCAGCCTCAATGCCTTTATTTACCGCTAGGTTGTATATTTCCTGGATGGTCATTTTCTTTTGGAAAGTATTTTTTGTACAATTCTCCGATCAACACTTGCTGACCCTGCGTATCTAAAACTTCCCGGCGGATTCGGGCTTTTTCTCTTCGAATAAACTTGCTTATAGAGTTTGTCATGATGATTTAGTATTATGGTCGACTTCTACCTTATTGTCAATGTTTTTTCGTATTCTTCTTTGACGACTTGACGGTCGTCCCAAGGTGTTTTTTTACCGCCAGCCTCAATGATCCACGGCTCGCATCCTTTGCCGGTAATTACTACCGTATCGCCTTGCTCGGCCAGCTCTAAAGATTTTTTAATCGCCTCCCTCCTATCTGGTATTTTCTGAACCTTGCCGCCAACTCCAGCTGCCACCTGATCGATAATTAGCCCTGGATTTTCGTCGTAAGGGTCCTCATTGGTCACAATGACCTCATCGCAGTATTGACCGGCGATTTTACCCAAAACAGGCCTTTTCCATTTGTCTCTTCCGCCGCCGCAAGCGCCCAAAACGCAAAGCATTTTAGATCCTTGAGGTTTCAGTGCTTGGTAGACTTTTTCCAGAGCGTTTGGAGTAAAGGCGTAATCGACAAAAACCTTAAACGGCTCTTTAACAACCAGTTCCATTCTGCCCGGCACGCCCTCCAATCTTTCTACGGCCCTTTTGCAAATCTCCGAATCTACTCCGTAAGCCAAGCCCACGCTGATTGCTGCCAAGGCGTTGTAGATATTGAAATTACCGATTAGCTTAAGGTTAAATCTAGTGCTTTGGGTATTTACGTCACCTCGATTTAATCCGTAAGTAGTTTTTTTCTTGGCAGGAAATTGCAAAAAATAATCGGCGTTTTTATCATCGATATTGATAATGTGAATGTTTTTTGCGGCCCGGAAAAGTTTGGCCTTAGCCGCGCGATAGTTCTCAAATCCTTTATGGGCTTCAATGTGTTCTAAAGACAGGTTGGTAAAAACCGCCGTATCAAAATTAATAAACCGATGGCGGTGCTGCTTAATGCCTTCCGAGGTCACTTCTAAAACAGCGTATTGGCACTTGGCATTAACGGCCTGCCTGAAAAATTTCTGAATTTTAAAACGGCCCGGCATAGTCATTTTCAATTTATTGGGCCACTCTTTCTCGTTGATTTTGAATTTAATACCGGACAAAGACGCAACCCTAAACCCCGCCCCCTCCAAAATCTCGGTGATAAGGCTTACCACCGTCGTTTTGCCGTTAGTACCCGTAACCCCGATGACTTTTAGTTTTCTTGATGGGAAGCGATATAAAACTGCACCCAAAAAAGCCAGCCCCCAATGGTACCAGCTCAATAAAAATTCCGGAACAATTTTTTTAATTAACCTTTTCATCGCTTATTAATTTTAACCTGAAAATCAGAAAGAGCCAACCTTGAAAGATTGGCTCTTCGCTTATTTACCAGAAAAAAGTTAAGGCGACCCCGGCAAAAAATATGCCGACTCCCAGCAACAACTCCGGCGTTATTCTGAGATAGTGGTACCTAACCCATTCCTTTGGATTCAGCAATTTCACTTCTTTTTCCTCTTCTTCTGTCAAAACGCGCCTGGGACAAAAGGAATAGTATTTCCTATCCCAGGGCATAAACCATCTCAACCCTACGCCGCTTGTCCTGCCCCAAGTATCATCCAAATAATGGAAAAACAAACAGAGGGCGGCTACGCTGGTCCAGAAGCCCGGATGTGGAACGCTCCCGACGAAAGCAACGCCGAAGACGAGAAAACAGATAGCGGACATAAAAACAAAAGGATAGTGGCTGGGAAACTGATGGTGGTCCCTGACCAACCCGATCTTCATAAGGAACAAATCGGAATCGGGCAATAGGGAGAAAAAAATGCCCACCGGATAAAAATAAAGCGGTAATTCGTAATGAAATAATTTCCCCATAACACAGAAGATGATCAATCCCATCCCGACATCTGTCAGTACGGCCAAGCCGATGCCAAACAGTGTCCAAATCTTTTCTTTCAATTCCGGTTTCTCCTTTACTTATTTTGTTGTTAATAAACAACTATAATGTTTTCTTTGGCAAAAGTCAAGCTTGCTTGATTTGCTAAAAAATACGAAAAATGTTAAGGGTAATATATAATATATGCCAATTAAGAATGCTGCGAAAAAGGCGCTGCGGCAAAGCTTCAGACGCCAAAGAATAAATAATCATTACGAGTACAAAATAAAAAGCCTCATTAAGGAGGCGAGGGATTTGGTTGCCCAAAAAAAGGCCAAAGAAGCTAAAAACCTTTTACCCGATATTTATCAAATCCTTGATAAGGCGGCTAAGGTCGGCACGATTAAGAAGAACAACGCTTCTCGAAGGAAATCCCGAATCACCAAACTTATCAGCAAGGCGTTGTAATTACAACTCGGCGATCAAAAGATCCAAAGCCGCTTGCGGATCGAGCTTACCGGTTTTGATACTGTGGTCTACCTGAAAAATCTTCTGGTAGATTTTTTTTAATTCTTCGTAGGTGAATTTTCCGGCCTGCTCGTAACTCTTTCTGGCTAAAAAAGGCTTTAACCCGGAACGCGACAGTGCCTCGCCCCTCTCAACCAAATCCTTAACCCCTAAAATATTCCTGAACTGAAAATTAATCATTGAAAGCAGGTAAAGAGGGCTATCCCCTTTCTCTATGTGCTTGTGCAATAAAGTTAACGCTTGTTTTTTATTTTTAAGGGCAATGGCGTCGATTGTTTTAAAAATATCGTTTTCGAGCTTGGGCTTAACAAACAACCTGACGTCTTTTATTTCTATCTCTCTGTTTTTCTTGAAGGCAACTAATTTTTGGACGTCGTTGGCTAACTGCCAAAGGTCGTTGCCTGCAAAATTAACCATCATATCCAGAGCCATCGGGTCAATCTTTGTTTTGTTTTTTGCGAACTCGTTTTTCAGCCAACTCTTAACCTTAAGTCCGGTGAGCGGCTCAAATTCCTGGAACTGCGCGTGTTTTTTTAAAAAAGTGAAAAACGGATCCTGGACGAAACTTCCTTTTTCTTCATAGAATAAAACAACATTGTCTGATTTTACGAGCTGTTTCGAATCTTTCAAAAAACCGTCTTTAAGCCCTTGATTTGAAAAAGCATCCGTCAAAATTAAAAGTTTTTTTTCTTTAAACATTGAAACAGTTTGGAGTTCGCTTTTAACGTCTTGAAAGTCTACTCCTTTCCCGTCGAAATATCTTAAATTCAACCCGCTTTTGTGGATTTCTTTATAGTGCGCGATAATCTCTTCGAGTTTCCGACGCGACCGGTATGTGTCTTCTCCGTAAAGAAAAATAATCATAATTGGCATTTAGGGCAATAATGCGCTGATCTCGACCCCATTTTAATCCTTTTTACCGCCCCGCTACAGCGGGGACATTTCTGCCCTTCTTTGCGGTACACCTTGAGATACTTCAAATAATCTCCTTTCTTGCCCATAGCGTCAATATAGTCCCTTTCCGAAGTACCGCGGTTTTCAATGGCTTTTTTGAGTATTTTACCGATATTCAGCCAAATTGCTTTAATCTCTTTTGGCGTCAAAGATTTAGCGCGCCGTAGAGGTTGGACACTAGCGGCGAATAAAATCTCGTCCGAATAAATATTACCTATTCCAGCAATAAACTTTTGATCCATTAATAATGGTTTAATTTTTGCGTTGGGTCTTTTCTCAAGAATATTTTTAAAACCTTTCAAATCTACTTCAAAGGCTTCCGGGCCGAAACCGCTTTCCAAGCTCTTTGTGTTTTTCACTTTCTTCCACCAGCCAAACTTGCGCATGTCATTAAAAATCAAACTTGAACCATCGTCAAATTTAAAAACATGACGAGTAAATTTAGAAGGTTCCCCGTTAAAAATCAGCTGGCCGGTGAGTTTTAAGTGGAAGACTAGACTTGATTCGTCGGCAAAATCGATAATCAAAAGCTTGGCTCGCCGGCGCACCCCGACAATCTTTTTGCCGTCGAGTTTCTTACCGACGATTTTCTTATTTAACTGCCGCCTAATTGTCTCAACCTCCGGTAATTCTGGCATATTAAGGGAGCCTAGGAATTAAACTGTGAAAACCGAACTCTTCCATAGACTGAATAGCTTTTACTTTGTCGTAATTGGACCAGCGGCATTCTTCTAAATTAAAATCCATGGGCACGTCTTGAACGATGGTGGCCAAGTCTTTACTGGCAAAAGCATCCTCTTTATACTGAAGCAGTAGTTCTTGGGTTTTTAATTTGACGCTACCCAAGTTTTCGTAGATATTTTCCAGCGTTCCGAACTGTTGTAAAAGATCGGTCGCCGTCTTTTCCCCCACCCCTTTTACTCCAGGGATGTTGTCGGTCGGGTCGCCCCGTAAAGCACGATAGTCAATCAACTGATCGGGTTTTAATCCCGAATATTTCTCGACAACCCTTGCTTCGTCGTACAAAACCGTATCTTTGACACCTTTCCTTAACGCATAAACTTTAATTTTATTATTAATAAGCTGAAGGTTATCCGAATCGCCGCTGATAATGACGGTCTCGATCGGAGAAAGCTTGGCGATTGTGCCGATTAAGTCATCGCCCTCAAATCCCTGTTTTTCATAAACCGGCACGCCAAAATTCTTTAAAACATCTTTTACCATTGGAATCTGCCGGTAAAGTTCGTCCGGAGCTTTGAGCCTTTTGGCTTTGTATTGAGCGTATTTCTCGTGCCGAAAAGTCGGGCCCTTAACATCAAAACAAGCGGCAATAAAATCCGGCTGAAACTCCTTGATAGCTTTTAAGAAAACCAGCAAAAATCCGTAAACAGCCCCCACCACCTCGCCTTTTTTGGTAGTTAAAGGCGGCAAAGCGTGAAAAGCCCGATGGATTACCGAATTGCTGTCAAAAATTATTAATCGTGATTTTTCTTTCATTTTCGCTTATAAGCTTAAAATCAATCCAAGTAGTGTTTTTTGGCATGATTTTGTGAATCCTGTCCGCCCATTCAATAACTATAACGTTTTCAGGGGTGGAAACAATCTCTTTAAAACCCAAAGCCAATAACTCTTGCGGTTTTTGGAGGCGGTAACAGTCGATATGGTAGAAATAGCCCGTTCTCCTGACGATGATGAATGTTGGACTTAAAATCCTGCTCCTTATCCCGAGCCCCTTGGCAAAACCCTGCGAAAAAGTGGTTTTCCCTCCGCCCAAATCTCCCCTCAACCCAACCACGATCGCTTTGTCTTTGGGACGCTTCTTTAAAAACTTTTTAGCGAGAGCCTCTCCCAGTTTTCTGGTTTGAAGCGGGTTGTTGGTGATTGACTCTTTCTTCATCTTGGGTTAATTTTAACTAATCAAATCTATTTTATATACATGGAAGACTTCAGCCAGGCAAAAAATCTTATAGAGAAATCTCAGAGCATCTTAATTCTACCACCTCAAGAGATAGACGGCGATACCTTAGCCAGCTCCCTGGCGCTTTTTTCCACTTTAAAAAAATTAGGGAAAAAAGTAAACGTTCTAATCGGCGAAATACCGGAGAAATTTAAGTTTCTCGACGGCTGGCAACCTAAAACCGCTGAAGATTTTGTCATCGCTGTCAACACCGCCGGCAAAGAGATCGCGAAGATGCGCTACGAAAGAGAAAACGGCGATCTTAAAATTTACCTCACAATGGGCAAGGGTGAATTAAAAGCCGAGGACGTTTCTTTCCCGATCATCAACCAACCGCCGAACCTTTTGGTGACAATCGGGGTTGAATCTTTGGCGGATGTAGGGGAAATCTTTACGCAAAACCCCCGCCTCTTTAACGGAACACCTATTTTAAACATTGATAACCACCCTGCCAACGAAAACTTCGGCGAAGTGAACCTGATAGATATTACCTCCTCTTCGGCTGAAATTCTGACTAATCTTATCAGATTTATGGAATCGGAAGACGAAGCCTTTTTAGACGAAAATATCGCCACCAATCTTTTAACCGGCGTCATTTGCGCCAGCCAGAACTTCCGCAACCCGACGACCAGGCCAAAAACCTTTGAGACTTCGGCTTTTTTGATCGAGCGAGGCGGCAACCACCAAAAAATCATCCAGCATCTCTATAAGCAGAAAAATGTCTCTCAAATCAATCTTTTGGGGAGAATTTTAGAGAAACTAAGCTTCAATGAACCGAAAGAATTATATTCGGCGACTTTAGCCGAGAAAGACTTCCAGGAATGCCAAGCCTCTTCCAAGGATCTGAGTTTTGTCGTGGAGGAATTAAAAGTTAATTTCCGGTATCTGCCCAATTTTCTAATTCTTTGGGAAAGCCACGCTTCGCCGATCGTTATTAAGGGGATATTCTATTCCACAAAAAAAGAACTGGTTGAAAAAATCCTGCAAAATTACGAAGGCGTCTCTAAGGGAGACGGGGTTTTGTTTTTAATTAAAGAACCGAATTTGGATTCGGCCAAAGAAAACCTATTAAGCATTATTTAATCATGCCTATGGAAACTGTCGGCGGCGAAATAAAAGCTTCTTCTCGGGGCATAAAAAGCATCTCCGAGCTTAAAAAAGAGATTGAAAAAACGTCGAGTTTAAAAATCACCGGGTTACTGGACGTTATTTTCGGCGGAGCTGTTGATTTAGACGCTTCCGATATTCATATCGAACCGGGAGCGGAAAAATCGAAAATCAGATTAAGAATCGACGGCGTCTTGCAAGACGTCGCCGAATTAGATAAAGAAGCTTACCAAAAAGTCCTTTCGCGCATTAAGTTGCTGGCGAAAATCAAAATAAATATCGCTGACAGGCCTCAAGATGGCCGTTTCTCATTATTAATCTCTTTAGGTCAGAAAACCGAATTCCCTGTTGAGGTTAGGGTCTCCACGCTGCCGGCCGAAAACGGCGAAGCGCTTGTTTTGAGAATTTTAAATCCCAAAAACCTGATCAGCTTGGAAGATTTGGGATTAAGAAAAGACCTGTTGATTCTTTTCAAAAAAGAGATAAAAAAACCGAACGGCATGATTATCGTGACCGGCCCCACGGGCTCCGGCAAAACCACCACCCTTTATGCCTTCTTAAAAGAGGTCCAAAAACCGGAAATTAAAATCATTACCATTGAAGATCCGATCGAGTATCACTTGCCGGGCGTTTCTCAAACCCAAGTAAAGGATAAAGAATACGATTTTGCTTCCGGCCTCAAGTCAGTTTTAAGGCAAGACCCTGATGTTATTTTGGTGGGCGAGGTCAGGGATTTAGAAACCGCAAACACCGCCCTGCAAGCCTCCTTAACGGGACACTTGGTCTTCACTACCCTGCACACCAATGATGCTGCCGGCACCATCGCAAGGCTGATCAATTTGGGAGCCAAGCCTTCAGATATCGGCCCGGCAATAAACCTGGCCGTGGCTCAAAGGTTAGTAAGAAAAATTTGCCAAAAATGCGGCACATTAAGAACGCCTTCGCCGGAAGAATCACAAAAAATAAAAAACGAGCTGAAAAACGTCCCTAAAAACATAAAAATCCCTCAAGTAAAGGGGTGTAGTTATTGCAACGGCACCGGCTATAGGGGCAGGGTGGGAATTTTTGAAGCTTTTTTAATAGATGACGAAATGGAAAAATTCATATTAACCTCTCCGTCTATCGCCGCTTTAAGGGAAAGGGCTGTTAAGTGCGGCATGGTCACCATTAGAAAAGACGGCCTTATGAAAGTTTTGGACGGCGTCACAACGCTTGAAGAGGTTGAGCGGGTAGCCGGAGAAGAGTAAAAAAACAGCCCCAGATCTGGGGGCGCTCTAGCTTGGGAACATAAAGTTTAGAATTTCTCCGAGGAACAGCTTCGCTCGCGCCAAGCCGTCCGAACTAAGAGACACTCCTGCCCCCAGATCTGGAACTGTTTGAATGCTCTATTATAGTCTATTATGAAGAATTTGTCAAGGGGTGTTATTTTTATCGCGATTTTTTGCTTACTAACGGCTAATTTTGTTCCTGCTGCAGAAAAAATAGACATCAATACCGCTTCTTTGGAAGACTTAATGAAAATCATCCATATTGGAAAAACGCGGGCAATAGAACTGATTACCCTAAGACCGTTTACCTCCCTAGACGACCTGTTGAAAATTAAAGGTATCGGCGAGCAAAGATTAAAAGATATTAAGAGCCAGGGACTGGCCTGGATCGCCCCTTCAAATATGTTGAAGGTCGGACCTTCAACATCTGAACCACCGGAACCGGAAGATCAAACACCTGTCGAGGAAGAGAATATTTCGCCGCCGGAAGTTTTTGAAGCCGCGGCCAGCATACCTGCTCAAAAAACTCATCTCCCCTTCGTCGTCGCCGGCGTTCTCGCTGTTCTTTCGGGAGTAATAATTTTGGTGTTGAAAAAAAGATTGAAATAAGATACGATAAAAAAGACATGTCAGGACATTCTCATTGGAAAACAATTAAATTTAAAAAAGGAGCGGCTGACGCTAAAAAGGGCCAGGCGTTTTCTAAAATATCCAGAGAAATAACCATGGCGGCCAAAGAGGGCGGCAACGACCTTAATTTTAACTCCAAACTAAGGATGATTGTCGAAAAGGCCCGTTCTTTTAATATGCCCGCTGATAATATTGAACGATCTATTAAAAAAGGCACTGGAGAGTTAGAAGGAGGGGCTTTAGAAACATTGCTTTTTGAAGGTTACGGTCCGGGCGGAGTGGCTATTATGATTGAGGGTATCACTGATAACAAGAACAGGACGTTTAATGAAATCCGGCAGATTTTAAACCAAAACGGGGGCAAGATGGTCGGCGAAGGAGGAGTGCAATGGATGTTTAACAGAAAAGGAGAAATTACCGCCAACCATGAGACCAAAGAAGAAGCGGAACTTTTGGCTATCGAAGCCGGAGCCGACGATGTTATTCAAAAAGACGGGCTTTTTGACATTTACACCAATCCGGCAGATATCGAAAAAGTAAAAAAATCTCTTGAAGAAAAAGGTTTCAAAATCGAAAATGCCTCAATCGGCTGGATAGCTAAAGAAAACGTTGAAATAAACGAGACCGACAAAAAGGCTTGTGAGAAACTTTTTGAAGCGCTGGATGAAAGCGACGACGTCCAGGAAATATATTCTAATTTCAAGGAGTAATTTTTAATATGATAATCTTGGGCATTGATCCAGGCACAGCAACCACCGGCTACGGTGTTGTTTTTGTAAAAAATATAAACAACACAAATAAAGACAACTTCAAGTGCCTAAACTACGGTTCGATTAAAACCAGTCCCGAGATGGCCATGCCCCAACGTCTTAAAAAAATCCACAACGAGCTCACTCAAATCTTAAAGACATATCAGCCGAAAGTAATGGCAGTAGAGAGTCTTTTTTTCTTTAAAAACTTAAAAACAGCCTTGCCTGTAAGCCAGGCCAAAGGAGTAATTTTACTGACCGCTGCCAAAAAAAACATCCCTGTTCACGAATTTACGCCTCCTCAAGTTAAAATGCTGATAGCTGGCTCGGGCAAAGCCGAGAAAACCCAGGTTCAAGAAAAGATCCAGTCAATCTTCGGCTTAAAAGACCTCCGCAAGTCTGACGACGCGGCCGATGCTTTGGCTATCGCCCTTACTTATGTTTTTGCCAGAAATGCTTGACAAGGGGCTTTGAAGCCATATAATACCGTGTGTAGAACCGCAAAGGTCGATTAATTGTTGAAAAAATAAAAACTAAACATGTTTTACGAAAAAAATTCTAATCCTTTCGTCTGTGAAGACGATCCTGAGGAAGAGGAAGAAGAAAAAGAGGAGACTAAAGAAACCGAGGAAACCGAAGAAGTCGAAGAGATTACCGATGACGAAATAGGAGGTGGTTTTTAAGGGTAATACACAAAAAATCCCCCACTCGGGGGATTTTTTGTTAAACAATCTTGGTGAATTTTCTTTTACCCACCCTGACAACTTCGCCTTTTTCTAAATTAACGATCCTTCTCCAGTCTTTTTGAATTTCGCCGGCGATCTCTACCCCGCCCTGCTCAACTAACCTCCTCGCTTCAGTTTTAGATGGCGCCATTTTTAATTTAACCAATAAATCAAGAATATTAATCTGTTTTTCTCTCACGGTAATTTCCGGCATGTCTGATGGCGGCTTTTTTTCTTTAAAGACGCGGTTAAACTCGCCTTCAGCTAGAAGCGCGGCTTTTTCTCCGTGATAAATAGCAACAATCGCCCGGGCTAATTTAATCTTAACCTCTCGCGCCGACATTCCCTCAATTTCATTTAAAGAGACCCTGGTGCAGAGTTCAAAATAATTCGGGACAAGTTCGTCTTTTAATGACATAATCTTTCCGAATTGTTCGTTTGGAGAATCGGTAATCTTAATAACATTGCCCCAACTTGAACTCATTTTTCTACCATCTAAACCTTCAATCAAACGGTTAGTGATAATATCTTGCGGCGCTTGATTAAAATGCCGCTGCATTTCCCGCCCGGCTAATAAATTAAACCTCTGGTCGGTTCCGCCGATTTCAACGTCAGCCTTAACCACAACCGAATCATATCCCTGCATTAGGGGGTAAAGCAGTTCTCTTAATGATATTCTTTTGCCCGCTTCCAGTCTTTTTTTAATATTTTCCCTCGAAATAAACTCGTTTAAAGAGAAAAAGTCGGCCTGTCTGCCTATCTCGCGATAATCTAACTTACCGAGCCACTCGCTGTTATAATGGATTTCACATTTTTTAACATCGATGATTTTCCCCGCCTGCTGAACATAGGTTTTCATATTCTGCTTCACCTGCACTGTTGTGAGCATCGGCCGTTCACTGTCTTTATCGGAAGTGTCGCCGACAAGGCCGGTGAAATCGCCGATAATCAAAATAATCTTGTGACCAAATCGCTGAAAATCCCTCAACTTAAGCAAGGGAACGGCTCTGCCCAAGTGAATGTCGGGACTGGTCGGGTCTATTCCAAACTTAACACGCAGCTGTTGTCCGCTTTTCAGCTTTTTCTCGAGGTTTTTCTTATCAACAACCTCTTCAACTCCGCGAATTAAGATTTCTTCAACTTTTTGGGGGTCAGCGCTGATTTTCATGGCTTTGTTTTATGTTATCATAGAAATATGGTGAAAAAAAGACGTCTTCGTAAAGCATTTTTGAAATATTCGGGTTTTTGTCTTTTGTTTTTTATTTTTTGCTTTTTATTTCTATTTATTTATTACGCCAAAGACCTTCCCCGGCCCGAAGTATTCACCGAAAAGGCTTTTGTTTTACCGACAAAAATCTATGACCGCGAAGGAAAAACCGTTTTGTATCAAATTTACGACGAGGAAAAAAGAACGGTTGTTTCCCTGGACCAAGTTTCAGATAATTTAAAGTGGGCTATTATCGCCACCGAGGACGCAAACTTTTACCGCCACTTCGGTATAGATATTAAAGGAGTGGTCCGCTCGATAATCAACAACCTTACAAGCGGAAGATTGCTGGCCACCGGCGGCTCAACTATTTCCCAGCAATTAATCAGGTCAACCTTTTTAACTTTAGATAAAACCATCCAGCGCAAAGCAAAAGAGGTAATTTTAACCTTGGAATTGGAACGCCGCTACCCTAAAGACCAGATTCTGGGGTTTTATCTTAATCAAATCCCTTTTGGATCCAACGCCTATGGAGTGGAAGCGGCTAGCCAAGTATTTTTTAATAAACCTGCTTCCGACCTTTCTTTAGCCCAAGCAGCAACCATCGCCGCCTTAATTCAAGCGCCGAGCAGGCTTTCCCCGTACGGTTCGCATGTCAACGACCTCTACACCAGAAAAAACTACGTCTTAGACCGTATGGTTAAGGAGGGCTATATCTCTCGGGAACAGGCCGATGAAGCAAAAAAAGAGGTTTTAACCTTTGCCGACATAAGCCAATCCATTAAAGCCCCCCACTTCGTTCTTTATATTAAAAAATATTTGGAAGAAAACTACTCTGACTCTTTCTTAAAAGAAAAGGGGTTGAAAGTTTATACAACCCTTGACTGGAATTTACAGCAAGAGGCCGAAAAAATAGTCCAGGAAGGAGTTAAGGCAAATCAGTCATACAACGCTTATAATGCCTCCCTGGTGGCGCTAAATCCGCAAAACGGGGAGATTCTAGCCATGGTCGGATCTGCCAACTGGTACGCGACCTCGTCGATTCCTGACGGCTGTTCGGGGACTGAAAAAGGGTGCCTTTTTGATCCGAAATTCGACATCGCCACTTTAGGCGAACGACAACCGGGGAGCGCCTTTAAGCCCTTTGCGTACGCCGAAGCGTTTAAAAAAGGGCTGACTCCTGAAACAATCTTCTGGGATGTTAAAACAGAATTTAACCCTAACTGCACCTCAACGGCGGTCGAAGAGAAAGACCAATACGGCATGGATTGCTACCACCCAATGAACTACGACGGCAATTTCCGGGGGCCCATGTCGCTCCGCAACGCTTTAGCTCAATCAATTAATGTGCCGGCCGTAAAAGTTCTTTATTGGGCCGGGATACAGAATACTATTAAAATGGCTCAATCTTGCGGCATAACCACCCTGGATCAGCCTCTTTCTTGGTATGGTTTAAGTTTGGTTTTAGGAGGAGGCGAGGTTAAGCTCTTAGACATAGTTTCGGCCTACGGCGTCTTCGCCAACAACGGCTTAAAATCACCTCCTGTTTCTATTCTTAAAATTGAGGATGCGGAAGGCAATATTATTGAAGAAAACAAAAAAACCCCGCAAAGGGTTTTGGAAGCTAATGTCGCCAATATGATTAATAGTGTTTTGTCTGACAATGAAGCGAAAGTGCCTATTTTTGGCAGATACTCTGTTTTGAATATTCCGGGATATCAAATTGCGGTGAAAACCGGCACCACCCAGGAATTCAAAGACGGGTGGACCATCGGCTACACTCCCACTATCGCCGTGGGCGTATGGGTGGGCAACAACAACGGGGAGTTGATGAAAAAAGAACCGGGCGTGGTTTTGGCCGGGCCCATTTGGAATAAATTTATCCAAAAAGCCTTAGCGGCCTATCCAAGCGCTAAAGCTTTCCAAAATATAGATACCGCGGCCGAGGTTAGTGATTTAATCTTAAAAGAAGAAGACGCTCTCGATAAGAACAACCCCCAATACCAAAATTGGCAAGCCGGCAGAGAAACCTGGCTTAATATTAGGTAGTTTTAATCGGCATCACGACGTAGATATATGTCGTATCTTCCGCGGGTTTTAAAACCGCTGGTCCGTCTTCTCCATTAAGCTCAAAAATCACCTTAGGGCTTTTAATATTTGAGAGTCCGTCGATAAGAAACCGGTAATTGAAATTAACCGCCATTTCTTGAATTTTCTCCTGCCCGTAAACGATTTTTGCAGGCAGAAAACTTTTATTTTCCCCTAATTCAGAGCTTTGCGACAAAATTTCAATCCCTTCTTTTTTAGAATTAATTCTTACTTGAATTTCGTTGTTTTTACCACTGAAAATACTGGCCGTTTTAATCTGATTCAGAAAATCGTTTTTCGCCAGAATAATTTGCGCCTCGTATTTTTTAGGAACAATCCCTTGGTAATCAGGGTATTCGCCCTCAATTAATCGTGAAACAACTTGTATTTGAGGGTGAGGGGTTTCAGCCATCGGATATTCAAATAAAACCTGGTTGGGTGATGAATATAATCTAAACTGGCCTTTTTGTTCGTTGAAAATATTAATAATCTCACGAGCTGTTTTTTGAGGAAGAATAAAAGAGAGGTTTTTATCAGTCTTCTCTTTTAAAAATATTGTTTTTTCAGCTAACCTCACACTATCTGTGGTGGTTAATTGAACCCTGTCTTTTTGAAGATTTAAATATACCCCAGATAATTCCGGCCTAGCTTGGTTTATTACGGCAAAATCGGCCACTTGTGATAATCCTTCACAAAAAGAAGTGATATCTAAATTAATAAAATCATTATTATTAATTGTCGGGATAATAGGATAATCTTGGGCGTCTAATCCTTTAATTTGAGTGCTTTGGTCGTCGCAGTCAATAAATAATGTTTGATTTTTTACCTCAAGGGTTAGTTTTTTATTAGGCAATAACCCGACAAAACTGGTTAAAATTTTTGAAGGAATAGTTATTTTACCTTCTTTTTCTATTTTCGCCAGTAGCCAATATTTTATACCTAATTCTAAATCAGTGGAAGAAAGATTAATAAAACTACCCTCGGTTTCAATTAAAATATTATTTAAAATAGGTAGGGTTAAGTTTTTACCGGCGATCCGCCCAATAATATTTAACCCGTTATTTAAATTATCTTTTAATATTATTATTTTCATAATTGTTATTATTATAGGTGTGAATTGGTTTGTTTTATCTCTTGTTTTTGGTGGGGAATAGTTGTGTGTAATTAGTGAAGATTGTTTTGATAAATAATGGGTGTTTTATTTTTAAAATTACCCCCAATTTATAAACGGTAAATCTGCTCTCTTATTAGATTAATTTCCTCCGTCAGATTTTCACTGGATTCTTTTTCTTTTGATATTTTATTATAAGCATGGATAGCTGTAGTGTGGTCCTTACCGCCGAATTTTCTGCCGATAAAAGGAAAAGAGCTTTTTAGTTCCTGTCTTAGAAGAAACATCGCTATTTGGCGGGGTTTAACAATTTCTTTTTTTCTTGAAGTGGTTAAAATATCGCGCTCTTTCATGTTGTAAAAAACAGACACTGCTTGGATGATTTTTTCAGGATTGGTTATTTTTTTAGGCGAGAAGATCACGCTTTTTAAGAGGGTTTCAGCCACCGCCAAAGACGGGTTCTGATTATTGAGTTTCTGATAAGCGATCAGTCTATTAAGCGCGCCTTCCAGTTCCCGTATGTTGGATTGGATATTAGCGGATATGTATTCAAGGACTTCGTCGGAAAAACTCGCTTTTTTCTCCTGCATTTTTGTTTTTAAAATAGCCACCCTGGTTTCAAAATCGGGCATACTAATATCGGCGATCATCCCCCCTTCAAAACGGGACCTTAATCTTTCTTCCAGGGCCGAGATGGCCTTGGGTGGTCGGTCTGAAGAAATAATGATTTGTTTGTTTTTTTCATAAAGAGTGTTGAAAATATGAAAAAATTCTTCCTGTGTTTTTTCCTTGCCGGACAAAAACTGGATGTCGTCAATAATTAGAACATCGACGTCTTTGTATGTTGATTTGAATTTATCGATATCGCGGTTTCGGATTGAATTAATAATGCCGGTGGCAAATTTTTCAGAAGAAACATATCTCACCTTTTTAGCGGGGTTCTTTTTTAAAACCTCGTTGCCGACAGATTGTAAAAGATGTGTTTTGCCGAGACCAACCCCGCCATAAATAAAGAGGGGGTTGTAAACAAGCCCCGGGTTTTGGGCCACAGCCCAGGCGGCGGCTTGCGGCAACTCATTAAACGGACCGACGATGAAGTTTTCAAACGTGTAGCGCGGGTTTAAGTTAGTGTCTTTATTTATTTTAAGTTCTTGGAAGTCCAATTGAGGAGCCTCGTCATAAGTATTCACGGTGACGATTGCATTTTCGCTAGTTTTTTGCTCAGTTTTAGGGGCGACAGCGTATTTAACTTCTTTAATCTCGTCATCAAGGCTGTGCAGCGTCTTGAAAATAAGTTTATTATATTTGTTCTCCAGCCATTCTTTCGAAAAATTATTCGGCACAGAGATAACCACCTCCCCGTCTTTTTTCGAAAAAACGCCGGTGTTTTTAAACCAGGTGGCAAAATTAGCCTTAGAGATATTGAATTGGACTTGGGCAAGCAGCGCCTGCCAGAGCTCGTTTTTATCCATGCAGTCATTGTAACACGCGTCAAATAAAATTAAAACGAGAGGGAGGATTGTTGCGGTGTTGAAAAGATGGGGACAAAGTGTTAACATGTCAATATGAGTATTACTTATCAACCAAAGAAGAAAAAAAGAAAACGGACTCACGGATTTATGGTCAGGATGAAAACTAAAGGGGGCAGAGCGACACTGGCTCGGCGCAGAAGCAAGAAGAGGTGGAAGCTTACCGTTTAAGGATTAAACATGTTGCCCGGAATAAACCGCCTTAAAAAGAAAAAAGATTTTGAATACGTTTTTAAGCAGGGCCGGGGCCTGAAAGAGGGTTTTTTGTCTCTTAAGTTTGTTAAAAACGGCTTAAAAGAGACTAGGTTTGGTTTTGTGGTCGGGCAAAAGGTTTCCCATAAAGCTGTCGTCAGGAATAAGGTCAAAAGAAGACTAAGAGAGTTTATTAGGGTTAATTTGGGCGACATTAAGAAAGGTTTTGACGCGGCGATAATCGCCGGAAAAGGGGCGGAAACAGGGAAATTAGAAGATACGGCGGCGATTCTTAGCCGTCTTTTAAAAACAGGAAAATTATTAAATGATTAAATTTTTTATTTTGATTTTAATAAGAGCTTATCAGTTTTTTGTTTCACCCTTACTCAGGAAACATTGCCGTTTTTATCCTACCTGTTCGACATACGCGCTTTCAGCCGTCCAGAAATACGGCTGGCAAGCAGGGAGCGTAAAAAGCGCAAAAAGATTATTAAAATGCCATCCGTGGAATCCCGGTGGCGTTGATCTGCCTTAAAATGAACCCACTTATTAGCGCCTTCAACACGATTCTATATCAACCGCTGTTTAACGCCCTGATTTTAATCTGTTTATATCTGCCGGGGCACGATTTTGGCATAGCGGTTATTGTTTTAACCCTTCTGATTAAACTGGCTCTTTATCCTTTAGGAATCCAGGCGATCCGTTCCCAGAAAAATATGGCCCAGCTCCAGCCGAAAATGAAAGAGATCCAGGAAAAATTCAAGAATAATAAAGAGCAGCAGTCAAAGGCGATGATGGAGTTTTATAAAAAAGAAAAAATCAACCCTCTCTCGGGCTGCCTGCCCATGCTTGTCCAGCTGCCTATTTTGATCGGGCTTTACCAGGTTTTTTGGAAAGGCTTCGGCGAGAGCCAGTTAAGATTTCTTTACAGTTTTATCCCCAACCCCGGCCAAATCGACACGACTTTTTTAGGCATAATGGATTTAGCTCACGCCTCAATAATTTTAGCTGTTTTAACCGGCATCGCTCAATTTTTCCAAAGCAAAATGATGGCCGCTTCCACTAAAGCTTCGGCTGGCAAGTCTGATTTTTCAGGGATGATGCAAAAACAGATGCTCTATTTTCTCCCGCTTTTCACGGTTTTTATCCTCTGGAAACTGCCGGCGGCCGTTGCCCTATACTGGCTGACCACTACCCTATTTACAATCGTCCAGCAATATATTATCCTAAAGAAGCATGACTCCCCAGGAATTTGAAAAACTTAAAACTGCCGCAGAAGATTTCTTCAAACAAACAGGGCTCACTCTGGAAGTTGAAATCAAAAACCAGGCTGATTCCACAATTCTCGTCGACGTAAAAGCCGACGAGCCCCAGTTTTTAATTGGCGAACGAGGACAGACCCTAAGCGAAATTCAAAGGCTTTTAAGAGCGGTCTTAAGGAGAAAAGCCGAAACTCCCGCTTCGTTTTATGTTGACATCGATATCAACGATTATAAAAAGAAAAAAACGGAATACCTGAAAGAAGTGGCCCGGACCGCGGCCGATGATGTTTCTATAACCCAAAAAGAAAAAGAGCTCCCTCCAATGTCTTCTTATGAAAGGAGGGTTGTCCACACGGAGTTGGCTTCGAGAACCGACATTATTACCGAAAGCATCGGCGAGGAGCCGGAAAGAAGGGTAAAAATCAAGCCCCGCGCAGTATTGACAAAATACTAAAAAAGCGGTAGAGTACCCTGTTCAGCAGTTTCCCAATTAAATAAGGAGGAGAAAGAAAATGAACAAGAAAAAGATTCTGTGGGTTGTAATGATTATAGTAGCGATTGCCGTAATTGCGAGCTTATCTTATGTTTTCACCAGGCCGTCCGAGGATAATCCCTCAACAACTACCACTACCGGTGGCTACGCCAACCTGGCTAAGGCTGTTACGGTGAGTTATGGTAGCGACCTGAAGGGCCAAGTAAACCTCCAATATAGCATTGAGATGGGATTGCTTAAAGAAGGCGTGCTGCAGATGCATATAACCCTTGAAAACACGTCCCAAGACACGATTGCCAGGGCTGTAGCGGTAATGCAGGTTCTTGATGAGAAAGGTGGCGTGATTAGAGACGATTTCGCTATTTTTCTCAACGTTAAGCCGGGCGCAACAAACAAGGCCACTTTCGGCTTTGTAAACTTGACCGTCTTTAGCGAGGCGGAAAGGATTGTTCTAATAGTAAACAGAACAGGGAACACGATTACCACGACGACAACTACCGCCACGACAACGTCGGTGAGCGGTTCTCCTGGCAAGGTAGTTGTAGCCTTCTTCGATGCCATGAGAGATGGTCGGTACACCGAAGCGAAGAATTGCCTGTCGTCCCAAAACCTGATCGACTACTTGAAATACCTGAACGAATACAATCATACAACATACGCTTCGTTGGAAGAGGCATTGCGCGCAGTACCAAAAAGCGAAATACCCCAAAAAGTAACAATTCTTAGCGAAGAACAAGAAAACCCAACAAAGGTTCGTGTTAGAATAAGCGCTGTTTTTCAGACCGGAACGGAAAACTTATCCTACGTTGTCGTTAAGGAGACTGGAGGCTGGAAACTATATTTGTCGTAAAAACAAACACAAAACAAAAGACGCTGTTGTATAGCAGCGTCTTTTCTTTATTAACAATGATTAAAATCCAGGACATTTTTCTTGGCTGTCTCGTATAGTGATACCGTCTTCTTGGAAAGTTTTGCCCATTTTAAGCAAGGGGCATTCGTCTGCGGAAACAACCTTAAAGCTGCGCACATCGTCTTCCCATGTATTGTCGCACCTAAAAAAATCGCAATTAATAAAACACGTCCCGATATCGTCGTAGCTGCTGGAAAAGCAGATGTTTTTACCCGTAAAACCCTCTTCATCAAAAAGCTTCACAGCGATGTCGGGGACATTGATTTTAATCGAAAAAACATCAGAGGACATTTTTTTAGGTTGTTCGTATTTTGTATCGTTAAAACAAAGGAAACGGCTGTCTGGTTTGTAGTCTTTTTTTGAAAAGATTTCGACACCGTAGGTTTTATCTTTCGCACATGCGCCAACCGCATATTCCTGTTTTTTTGGATCTTGAAGGTTAGTCGTGCCTGGTTCTTGTAGGTCTACTAACTCTGGATTAATGGTATTTAAGATCATCCAAGAAGCGAATATAATCACTAATCCCAAAAGAGCAGAAGTTATTTGGTCTTTAGCATCGCCTGTGCTCGACGGACTCCCTGCTGACGTGAGATATTTGATTCCTCCAACAACAACCATAACAAACGCGGCCAAGCCCGCTATTGTCAAAAGAAAAGTAAAAAGGGTGCTCACAAGGCCGGTCAGCGAAGTTGATGTCGCCGCCCCAATATTAAAAAAACTAGGGTAGTTACTAACTTGAAGCGCTTGCGCTTGAGGTAAAAAGCTAAAAAATATACCTATTAACGCGGCTAAAGATATAATTACTGGTTTTTTCATATTTTTCTAAAATTAAGGCTCTGAACAGAAGAAGAAGTCGGTTTCTCGGCAATTTTCAATCAGTTTTTTTGTTTCTGTGTCAACCGGGCAACAGGCAAATGTTTTAACTCCCGGGCAACCATTGTCTTTTATAAATTGTAACCAATCGTAAGCTTCAGGGCAAGTTAATGTGTTTATTTCATCGGCCATGCTTAAGAAGGACAATTCACTGATTGTTTCTTCAAGGCCGTCTAATAGCGCCTCAAGTTCGTTGGCGGCCACAACAGCACTGTTTAAGGCATCGTATACTTGAGAAGCGCAGGGTGTGCCTTCACAAGTGTCGCAACATTCGCAGCAAAAAGAACAATTAGAGCAGGCGCAGCTCAAAATAATGTCTGACAATTCTTTAACCGCCGCAATGCTTTCTCTGATGGTTTTGAAAGAAAAAGCTATTTCGTCAAGGTAAACCTCGTCTTCGGGACCATACGCGCAATAAAAGTCGTAGCCAGGATTGCAGTCTTTAATGTCATCCCACTGGTCGATGGTTTTTTCTTGATCAGTGGGATCGAACATTTCCAAAACTTCCTGGCAGCTTAAAAGAATCGCGTCTTCTTCTAAAATGCATTGCTGTGTTTTTCTTTTTGCCTGCTGCAGTAAAGAAATCTCTTGCTCCATCTCATCGGCCCTGGTTAAAACGTTATTAGATGCGTCGTCTTTCCCAGCCGGACACGGGTCGTTGGTGTTGCAGGGAGCGGAACAAGTGCGGGTTTCCATTTCGCAGACGTCTTCGCAAACCTCTTCGCAGTCGTCCGGGTGTTCTTCATCACAAACGGGGGCGCAGACAAGATTACAAACCTCTTCTTCGTATTCACATTCTCCGCCGTCGCATTGTTCGCGATTGCACTCCGAAGCGGAGTCGGCAAAAACCCTCATTTTAGAGATGGTTTTTTCTTCTTGTGAAACAACTTCGTCAATGATTTTTCCTAAAGGAATATAGTAGAAAGCGGCAGGAATTTCGGTTTTGGGAGGAGGCGGCGTTTCTTGCGGTTTCGGTTCGTGAAAAGATGTTTTTAAGGGCTCCCTGATATCGACCAGTTGTGGATTTAATGTGTTCAAAACCATCCAGGAAGAGAATAATATAATCAGCCCCAGAATGGCGGCAAACACTTGATTTTTAGCGTCTTTGGTTTTTGAAGGGTCTCCGGCAGATGTGAGATATTTGATGCCTCCGATGACGATCATGATAAACGCGGCCAAGCCCGCTATTGTCAAAAGAAAAGTAAAAAGGGTGCTCACAAGGCCGGTCAGCGAAGTTGATGTCGCCGCCCCAATGTTTAAAAAATCAGGATAGTCAGTGATTTGCATGGCGCTAAAACTCTCAATCTTCTTTTAAAATAAGAAATGTTGAAATGGTCCAAAAAGGTAAAACTCCCAAATACGGGATGAATTCAAGAAACCTTATCCATCTCGCCCACTTCCCCGCCTTGGCCGCTTTGGTTGTTTTTGTCGCTTCGGTTTGCCTGCCCATTGTTTGCTGGTCGTACTGGGTTTTTTGAGCTTGTTTTTTTCTTGCGTCTCTGTCGGGCATTTCGATGGTTGCCCCGTTTTCTTTAAGCTGAGAACGAAACGCGCTCCAGACTCCAAGAGTTGACCAGCCGATAATATCGGTGATAAAAAAATCATCCAAGGCAAAACAAACAAGGATTATACCTATTACGTCGAGAATAACAGCTATGGGAAGCATTATTACGGCCTCGGGGCTTAAAAAATTACTCGCTTCCATATTGTTGCTGTTCCTCGGTAAGTTTTTTCTTCTCTTCTCTGATTTTCAAAACTTCTTCGGGCGAAGTAGTGATAAACCGATCTTCAAGAGGAGAGGCGACCACCCTTAATGCAACATGTTTTTGTCCCGCGAAGAAAAGTCCTTCCCCCACTGATGATCCTAATAGCATCTCTTTTTCCCAGTCGGTCAGACCGAAGGTTTTTTGTAGAACATCAATCGTGGCCGAGCTTTGTTTCATAAGAAACAACAGCGCCGAGTTGGTGACAATCGGCTTGCCGTAATCCGATTTCATAAAATCGCCTACATCTTGAGTGATAGTGGTGACGCCCAACCAATATTTCCTAGCCCTCTTCACTAAACCGAAAAGGAAGGAAGCGCCGTCGTCTGACTTCATCAACCACCAAGCTTCATCAACCACGAAAATTCTTTTTTTCAGCTCCGAGCGTATTTGGTTCCAGATATACCTCATAATAATATACATCGCAATCGGTCTTAGCCCTTCTTCCATGTCCCTGATTCCAAAAACAACCAGTTTGTTTTTCATATCGACGTTAGAATGCTGATTAAAAAAGCTGGCATAAGTCCCTTTGGTGAACTTTCTCACTCTTTTTAAGAGGGAGTCGGCCCCTTCCATGGTTTCCAAAACCGTTTCAAGGTCTGACATTAAAGGCGGTTCAATTTTGGAAAAGTCGGCTTCAGCGGTGATATCTTTGGAAGCATAGGTTTCAGTTAACGCCCGATCCATAACTGCATCTTCTTCCGGGGTTAATCCTCCCAGCATTAAGCGCATCAGCCCTACCAAGTTAATGACATTGGACCGTAAAACGTCTGCCGGGTCCTCGTCTTCCATGGGTATGGGCAGGTCAAAAGGATTGACATGGGACGGGCTGCTTAAAGAAATCTTGAAATATGAGCCGCCAACCGCTTCGGATAGCATTTCATATTCATTTTCCGGGTCCATAATAATCACATTAACTCCCAGCATTAACGAGCGCAGTACTTCCAATTTCACGGCATAGCTTTTACCCGCGCCCGACTGGGCGAAGATACACATATTGGCGTTTTCCAAAGAGAACCTGTCGAAAAGAACCAAAGAATTATTGTGCTGGTTAATGCCATAAAGGATGCCTTCATTTGAGCTTAGGTCAAAAGAAACGAACGGGAAAACACTGGATAAGGGCTCGGTGTTCATTGGAGCGTGTACGTCCAGCTTATCAAGGCAATAAGGAGAAGTGGTGATAAAGCCCTCTTTTTGTTGGTAAAGGGCGGGCTTGATATAAATAAGCCTGGATTCAAGTATTGAGCGCAAGGAAGTCTCAATACTATCCATTTCTTCTTTGGTGTCGGCATAGACGGTCAGGTATAGCCCTAATTGGAACATTCTCTCTTGGGCAGTTTGCAGCCTATCTCTAAGCTCCTCAATGTCCCGGTAGGCCGTTTCCAGGGCCGGATCCCTGATTAACCCCTTTTCTTCTCTTTCCATCAATTCCGCCTGCACTTCAGTCACCCTTCTTCTCAGTTGTTTTAAAATCAGCCCGGCGTCAACCGGATGGATAAAGAAGGCAATATCCATCGGGATGTCCAGATTGATTATCGGAGAGAACCAAGACGTTGTGAGATATCTTGGGTAGGAAAAAATAAAGAAAGATTTGGCCATTCTTTCGCCCAGTACGATATAAGAAGATTTTACCTCGATAGAAGCCGGCGCGATTAAATCTACAGCGCTCATTGCTTCGGCTTCGAAAAGTTTTTCAGGAATATCCTCCCTTTTTTGTTTTTTACCAAATAATTTCATAATAAAAATTATGTTGCCAGTTCAGGCGGCACTTCCGGGAAATAACCAACCTCTGCTTCTTTGGGATGATGCAAGCTCCAAAGAAGCTCGATCAACTCCGGAGTTGTTAGGGGCATAGCCTGAAGCCCGCATCTTCTCAACCCTAAAGCCACAAATTCCATTCTTTGCCATAACTGGCTTTTGCATCTTTGGAACTCTTCTTCGGTGAGCGGAGGCCGGGTAGCCGCAGACTTTAACAGTTTAAGTGGAGAAGCCGCTGTTTTCGCCTCCAAGAGATTAAAAGGAACCACCACGTAGAAGGATTTAGACATAATCTCCCCATACTTCCCTGCCGGAGGAGCGCCGGTAATAATTCCTTCGATAAATTTTCGGTATTCGGTAGTTTGAATTTTGAGCAGTTCGTTCTGCTGTTTTTCTTCCAAGGCTTTTAGCCCATCTAAGTAGCCGGTAATGTTTAATCTGCGGGACTGGATGACGATTTGGCATGAAAAATCCAAAGAGTTTAAAAAACTTTGAAAAGCGGAGATGATTGACGATTGCTCCTCTTCTGCTTTTAGGGCAAAGTTCAAAGACGAGACCATCATAATAGCCCTTAGCGACCTGTCTTTCAGGATAAGCAGGCCTTCTTTGATCTTATCAATCTCTAAAAATTGTTGAGTGGCGCTTATCATAATTGCTCTTTTTCTTCGTTGGTTTTCGTTTCGATTTGCGTGGAAAGTTCATTTAGCCGGCTTTTGCCCGCAGCCGTCGGTACCGAAGATTTTTCGATTTCTTTCGGCGCGGGAGCGGCTTTTACAATCTTCGGGGGCAGTCCTTCTTTGTGTTTCCATAAATACATCTTCGGAGCCATAGAAAAGCCGAAGAAGTTTTTTAAAACAACGGGCAATGACCGGCCGCCGCTTTTCACTAAAGCTAAAGAAATACCGCCGCCCATAATCACGATAGTAGCCAGGATAAAAACAAAGAAAGGAGCTGTGAAATAAAAAACAAAACAGATCGCGCCAGCGACCCCAACATAGATAAACTGCTTAAAGGTGAGCGGGCCGACCACTTTGGCCTCGTGCTCAATAAATTGAGGAACAGTAAACTGGTCCATAATAATTAAATTTGTTCACGATAAGTGTCTTTGTTTGGAGATTTTTTAGGCTTTTCTTCCACGGCGATTTTTTCTTGTGACAGCGCCGTTGTTTCTATTGTGGGTTGCGCAATCTTGCCGACGATAAACTGATTGATTTCGTCGGCTATTTTTCGAGAAAGTTCATTTGGTAATTTTAAACCCAATTCAAAAGTAAGCGCTAAGTTTCCGCTAGGCAGGTCGCCTGATAAAACTAAGACGGTTCGATATGCTATGCCTTCAATTCTTGTTTCGTCGTCAATGCCGTTTTTTTTGCAAATATCGGCAATCTTTTCAGCAGTTTGGTCTGCTAAAATAAAATCAATAGTTTCCTGAGGGACTCTTTTCAAGAAATCCATAAATTCCAAAGATTCTTCTTCGATATTTGTGTTATCTTTTTGTTCTTCAATCATGTTTTAAATAATATATTAAAAAACGTGACCACAGGCAGGGCAGTTAGGCGAGCTTATTGAGACCCTTGGGTTACCACAAGTAGGACACGCAGGCCTGAATCCTTTTTTCTTTGCCTTTGCTCCAGTACCAGCGCCCCAACCAGCTTTTGCGGCGTTTTTAAATCCTTGTACTACCGCTTTTGTGTTTTTCCCGCCCGGCGTCCATGTCCCCAACCGTCTCGCAGCCATTTTGACTGCCTCGGTTTTTGGTATCCCTAAAGCGCGCGCTCTATTGTATGTTTGGATTGATTTTTCAGGGACCGGGAGACTCCATTGTTGCCGCGTACGTTTAGTTTCTTTAGACATTGTGGCCCCCAAAGATTTTCTTGCCGAGAGACCCATTACACGACCCGTTCTATAATCCTTCACCATTTGTCCGGGATGTTTTGCATAATCTTTTGCTATTTTTAAGCCTTGTGTTCCTAAAACCTTGCTGGCTGCTATGCCGCCTTTTTTGGCGGCGCCAAAGACGGCGCTTGCTCCCTTTGGAGCAAAGGAAATACTGAACATAAAGCCTACCAGCATTACTACAATGGCGGCTATGAAGGGCAAAGTATTGCAAATTAATCCACCCGTAAGACTTGTTAAAATTTGCGTGGTAAGTCCGTACTGATCCCCCGACATATCAACACTACATCCTGCAAAACTTGTCCCCGTGAGAGTAAAACCAGATAAATAAAGGAAAAATCCTAAAAAGACTCCGATAATCGACCATTGGATGAATTGCTTCCACCAATCGTCCCACCATTTTTTGCCAAACGGGATTATATAACCTATCCAGGCCAAGGGCGCCAAGACCAATAATATCCAAATGGCGACAATTCTGATAACAAATAAAATCGTATACAGGCTAAGCATAAAGAAAGCTATCAGGTTAAAAACAATGCCCATTAATGATTTAACAGCCATTCCGCTAATCCCGCCCGTTCCAGGGATAAGCTCTTTAAGGCCGGTTGCCCCGGCTTTTATTACATCAAGAGCGGGCAATTTTTCCCATAAAAGAGCGCCGACGTTAGTGCTTTTGCTGGTAAAATAAAAAGTGAGAATATTGGAAATATCGAGAATAACGCCGCAAATAACAGGGATAAAGTTAACCAAAAGAGCGACAAATAATAGTTTGGGTATGATTTTTTTTACTTCGTAGTCTTGCAGACGTAAAATTGTAGCAAAGCCAACCCAAGCTAAAATTAAAATAAAAAGCATATTGGCAAAATCTCTGGTGAATTGCCAGCCAACCGACACCATGTCTGTCCCTCCGGAGGTGGGAACTAATGGAATTGTGTTACTAATCGCTATAATCGACTTAAAAACCTCCGCCGCGATCATGGGAAGGATGCCCGTAATTAACTGTGCGAGCATCAATAAGATAGCTAGAGGAATAGCAAAAACATCAATCGTGCCGGTAATGAATTTAGTGAGTGCGCCCGTGATGATGTCTCCTAAACCAGCTTGCGCCGGCTGTAGGGGCATAATCAATCCAAAGGTTATAATAAGACAGAGCCCAAACCATAGCGCCTTATTTTTTATTTTGAAATTCATTGATTTATTATAACACAAAACCTTTCGTCAAGTTAATCCAGTCGTTGACGCTTAGTGTTTCGGCTCTTTGCTTGGGATCAATATTGTTTTTTTGCAGCCACGCCGAGATGTCTTCCCGGCTTTTTTTTAATCCTTGGGCGAGATTGTTCAGTAATTGTTTTCTCGGATGAGAAAAGCCGGCTTTAACGATTTCAAAAAACATTTTACTGTCCCCTATTGGCGTTGGCCGAGGCGTGATTTTAATTAGGGCCGCATCCACTTTCGGTTCGGGGAAGAAAGATTTTTTTGGAACAATGGAAATTAGTTCCGGATCGGCGTAAAACTGGACGGCATTGGCTAGAATGCTCATGCGTGGAGGTTTTGAACAAATTCTTTGCGCCACTTCTTTCTGCACCACCAGCGTCATTGATTGAGGCCCGACCCCAATCAATTCTAAAAACATTCTAATAACGGGAGCGGTGAGATAAAAAGGTAGGTTGCCGACGACTTTGTATTGGTCGTATTTTATATCTAATCTCAAAACGTCATTCTGGACAACTTCCACGTTTTTATAGCCCCTTAGGGTTTCTTTGAGAATCTCTACCATGTTGCTGTCTTTTTCCACGGCAATGACCCGTTTGGCCTTTTGGGCCAGGGACTGGGTGATGGCGCCGATGCCCGGGCCTATCTCTAAAACCGTATCTTGGTCCTTGATCTCGGCGGTAGCTACCAGCTTTTGGGGCAGGTCTTTGTCAACAAGAAAATTCTGGCCGAGCCCTTTTTGAGGCCTTAAGCCGTGTTTCTTGAGTAAAAATTGGACGTTTTCTTTAGAGGTTAGGTCCATTTGGTTATCTTAACACGCTTTAGGCCTGTGGATAAAACACTTGACCGCCTCCTGCCGCATGGTATCCTATAAGCAGGAGCAATTTATGGCTATTTTAGACAGAAGAGAGCTCAAAAACTTAATCAGGAAGAATGGGAAAAAGTTTAAAGGATCTGCAAAGGACCCTTTATTTTGTTTAGGGGTGATCTGCGTCGGTTTGTTCTCGATTATTTCCCTTACCAGCCCTGTTGCTCCCTTTGCGGGCAACGATAATCTTTTGGTCGCCTACTCCAATACTCAAAGCGAAGACTCTTTTATTATGCCAGGGACTAAAATCAAAGAATCGCCAGACTTAAGCCTGGTCCAGCAAAATAGCCTGGTTTCCGTTTCTCCTCCGATTATGGTCACCCCGCAGGTTTTAGGAGCCTTAATAGAGGCGTCGGATTACGAGTGGGCGCAGAAAGAGATCACCGAATACGTGGTCCAGGCGGGCGATACGCTTTCGTCTGTAGCCAAACAGTTTAATATTTCCTTAAACACCCTTCTTTGGGCTAACGATTTAACCTCATCTTCCTTATTAAAGCTCGGCCAAAAGTTGGTAATTTTACCCACTTCAGGCGTTATTTACCACGTGAAAAGCGGCGATACTTTGAGTGACATCGCCAGAATTTACAAATCAACAACCGAAGGCATTGTTGCTTTTAATAACCTATCAGCCGGAGATGATATCTATGCCGGAGACATTCTAATCGTTCCGGACGGCATTATGCCGCCAGTTGTTGTCTATGCGCCGCAGTTAGCTCCCCTGGCTTCAAGCTATTTCATTTGTCCGATTGGCGTTCCTTGCCGCATAACCCAGGGATTGCACTTCTATAATGCTGTTGATTTCAGCCACGGCAAATGCGGCGAGCCGATTTACGCCGCCGCAGCCGGGCAAGTTGTGAAGGTTAGATTAACGAGCTCTGTTTCTAAATGGGCTTTTGGCGGAGCCGGCAACACTATTGCTGTCCAGCATCCTAACGGCGTCGTTACCAGTTACGGGCATGTCCAGATGAGTTTTGTCAGCGTGGGCGACTATGTCTCCCAGGGGCAGATTATCGCCTTGGTGGGCGGAGCTTATGGTATGGCAGGTTCAGGTAATTCAACCGGCTGTCACGTGCACTTCGGCGTCAGCGGAGCTAAAAACCCGTTTGCTAAGTAGTATGTTTTCCGAATTTTCTAAAATTTGGCTTATCTTAACCGGCGTTGTCGTATATATCTTAGGAAAAACCTTCGGCTATATTTAGATTTGTTTTACTCCTGGCATTTCATGCAGAAGCGGGCGGCTGGATGAATTTCCAGCCTTTTTTCTTCGATATTTTCGCCGCACTTGCTGCATTTGCCGTATTTGCCAGAAGAGAGTTTTTCTAATGCCAAATTAACGTCGCGGAGCCTGGTTTCCAGGCTGAATTCAACCGGTAGCCTGGAACCGTATTCCTCCACCTCATCGGCCGCTCCCTCCAGATCGCCGTCGAACTTCGGGAATTTAGAATCCCAATCACCCTTAAGGTTCGGGTCTTTGGTGGCAAATGTTCCGAGTTGTTTTTCGATGGCGGCTTTCTCTTGCTCTAGTTTTACTTCGATATCTTTTTTATTCATATTGATAGTATGCCTTTTTTAATTTTATAATTTTTAAAACAGACGCGTTAATTCTCGCTTCGGAAATTTCCCCGGTCCTGACCGCCAGATCAAGGATACGGACAGCTGCTTGCAGGGTCGTGCCCCAATTATTGGAAAAAGTGAGCATGTCTGCGCCCGCCCGAAGGGGCAGAGTGACCACGCCTTTCAGGGAAAATTTATCGATCAACGATTGCTGGGGCAAGTCATCGGTGATAATAATCGGTCCCTCGCCCACGCTCTCTTTCAACAGTTTCATGCCTTTTTCAGAAAAACTGAAAGGCAGATTGGGATCAACCTCAGAATAGATTACATTGGAGGTCATTACAAATTCGGGCTGGGCCTCGGCGGCTGTTGAAAAAATAGAAACTTCCGGAGTTTCTTTTAAAACCGCCAACTTGTCTTCCGGGTCGAAGATAATGTCGCCATATCCCGGAAAATGCTTGATAGCCGTTAAGATGCTAGCCTCTTTCTGTCCGGAAATCAAGGCCTTGGCCAAAGCGCTGGCATCAGAGGTGTCTTTTTGAAAGGAGCGGCTGAAAAGAAAATCGCCGGATTTGGCGGTGTCTAAAACCGGAGCCAGATTAAGGTTGATGCCCAGTTCTTTTAATTCCTCCCCCCTGCTTAAGCCTATGTCATGGGCTTGTTCGGGCGACAGGATGGCTGATTGGGAAGTTTTTTCCTCGGCAAAATTTATAGTGCAAATATTTCCGCCTTCCTGGTCGACGCCGATTAACAGCGGGATCCCGGAGCTCATTAAAGAGGCTTGCTGGAGATCCTCGATTAGTTCTTTGGTTTGGGTTTCGTTGTCGATATTTCTTTTTAAAAGAAGGACGCCTCCGGGCTGAATGCCGGCAATCAGTTTTTGGGTTTCGGGAGTCATATTTATGCCATCAATACCTATTAAAAAGAGCTGGCCGATTTTTTCTGCCAAGCTCATGTCTTCTAGGTTTATATTTTCTAAGGACAAAGGCGCTTCTTTTAGTTTGTCCAAAGCTTTTTCCATGCTTTTCCAGGAGGTGGTCAAAATGAAATAATCATTATAAATCGCGTAAACGATTCCTATGTCTTGACGGCTGTACGTCTGAAAACGGAAATCAGTTCCTTGATATTGGGCGTCTCTGAAATACGAGTACAGGGCCGGCTCGGTTTGGCTCAGCAACTCAAAGAGGTTTTGGAGATCATCTTCCATTGTCCCCTCCCAAGCCGTCATAATTTCGGCCAGTCCCTCCTGATTGTTGATTTTGGCAGCTAGTCCTAATCGGTTGCCCTCTTCCTGGGAGTAAAAGAATATAGTTGTGGTGGCCGCTAGTTTATTATAAAAACCATCTGGAGGAACAATATTAAAAGAATCAAAAAACCCTTTCAGTTCAAGGATTTCAATATTCGCAGTGTCTTCAAGCAGGATTCGGCTGGCCGAACCCAAGTCTGTTTTGCTTTGCAGTGTTTGAAAAAGCAAGAAAGGAATTTCGCTTGTTTGGGAGAATTTTAACGTTTGAGAGTTTTCGGTATCAAATAGGGCGGGCGGGATGACGAGTTCTTTTTGTCCGGGCGTCACAGGAGTCGTGATTGCGGGTTCTTCAGCCGGCGGTGTTTCTCTGATTTTTAAATACCAAAAAGTGGCGGCTGATGCCAAGATCGACAAGGCAAGCAAGGATAACACAATCCTGATCCAAACCTTTTGTCCGAAACTAGGCTTTTTTAAAAAAACCTTGTCTGTGATTACGGGCAGCGCCGGCGGCGGCGAAGGCGCGGAAACATCTTCCCTGCCCTCGGCTTTAGCCGCCACCCGATCCAGGAATCTTTTTCTCGCTTCCTCCTCTCTTATCTGGGTTTCTTTTAAAGCGCCCCGGAATTCTCCGGTTAGCGCTTCTGTTTCTTCGGTCTTCGTTTGAGCCGAAATATTTTCCCTTATCTCTCTTTCCTCTTTTATTTTTACAATCATTCCCTCCCTTTCCCTGGCTTCTTTTTCCGCCAGATCTCTTTCCACGGCCGCTTGTCGGGCAAGTTTTTCTCTTTCTTTTTCCTTAACAATTTCTTCGGCTGTTTTTATTTCCGCCACCCTTCCTCTCTCTCGATTAGCCTCCGTCTCCCGAAGTTTCGACATGTCTTTTGTCATGGTTTTCACTTCTTCGCGCGCCAAAAAATCCTTCTCTTCCTTTTGGTCGATCGGGTTGGTCGGTTCTTTTCGATTAATTTCTTGGTTCATTGTTAACCTCTTTGATTGAGAGATTAATTCTGCCCTGGTCGTCGATAGCAATAACTTTGACGGGCACGATATCGCCGATATTGACGACATCTTCAACTTTTTCCACCCTTCGGTTAGCCAATTGTGAAATATGGACCATGCCTTCCTGCCCCGGTAGGATTTCCACGAAAGCGCCGAAATTCAAGATTCTTTTGACTTTTCCTTGAAAGATTTCTCCTACTACGACTTCCCTGGTAATATTATTAATCCACGCAATAGCCTTTTTAGCAGCTTCTTCTTTTTCAGCGGTGATAAAAACCCTGCCAGAATCCTCAATATCAATCGAAACTTCGCATTTTTCGATAATCTCGTTGATTACTTTGCCTCCCGGACCGATTATTTCTCTTATTTTATCAGGTTTTATCTGCAAAGTGAAGATTCTCGGCGCCCAGCGCGATAACTCCGGCCGCGGCGCGGGCAGTAATTTTTCAATTTTATCCAAAATCTGCAAGCGGGCGGTTTTAGCGGCCTCAAGAACTTTTTTAAATATTTCTTCGGTAATGCCGGCGATTTTAACATCCAGTTGGATGGCCGTAATGCCGGATCTGGTGCCAGCCACCTTAAAATCCATGTCGCCATAGTGGTCTTCGGGACCCTGAATGTCGGTCAAGATTTTGTAGTTGCCTTTTTCGTCGCTCATTAATCCAAGAGAAATACCGGCCGCAGGTCTTTTAATCGGCACTCCCGCATCCATTAAAGCGAGACTGGCCGCGCAAACCGAAGCCATGGAGCTAGAACCGTTGGATGAAAGTATTTCAGTCACGATTCTCATGGTGTAAGGAAAATCTTCGAAACTTGGAACTAATGGCACCAAGGCTTTCTCAGCCAGCATGCCGTGTCCGATTTCTCTTCGACCCGGGCCTCTCATGGGTTTTACCTCGCCCGAAGAATAGGGCGGAAAATTATAATGGTGCATAAATCTCTTTTTGCCCCTAAATTCCATGCCCTCCATAAGCCTGACATCGCTTGGCGTGCCTAAAGTCAAAATAGAGAGAGCTTTGGTTTCGCCTCTTATAAACAAACCGGTGCCGTGGGTTCTGGGCAGGATTCCAACTTCTGTTTTTATTTCTCTGATTTCGTCCATCTTTCTTCCGTCCGGCCTTCTTTGTTTTTGAATGGCGTTTTCGTGAACAAGCCGGTTAATTTCTTTTTCGAAATAGTCCTTAACGCGTTTGGCTTTGCCCAGCCCGGGGAACTTTCCTTCGATATAATAAGATAAACTGCCCTCCAGCTCCGCTATCGCATCGTTGCGGTCATTCCTTTTCACCAAAAACACAGCTTTCTCCAGCTTGTCTCCCAGGAAGTCTTCGAATTCTTTTTCAAGACCCTGATCAATCGCGGGTGTTTCAATAACGTTTTTTTTCTTACCGACTTTTTTGATAATTTCTTTCTGGAGATCGATAAGGTCTTTTAATAAAGGCTTGGCCAAATTGAACGCCTCAACCATTGTCCCCTCCTCAACCTCATCGCCCTCCATTTCGATCATATTAATCAGGGGCTGATCATTGCTTTCTAAACCCACCAAAACAAAATCCAGCTTGCTTTCTTTTCTTTCTTCGTAAGTCGGGTTGACGATAAGCTTGTCGTTTGATCGGCCGATTCTGATCGGTGCGATCGGACTTGTCCAGGGAATATTGGAGATGCCTAGGGCAACAGAAGCGGCTAATATCCCGACAATGTCGGGATCGTTCTCGCCGTCCCAGGCAAGACAAGTAACAACCACCTGCACTTCGTTGCGGAATGTTTCGGGAAACCTCGGCCTAATTGCCCGGTCGATTGCCCGGGCCGTGATAATAGCTTCGTCAGTCGGGCGGCTTTCTCTTCTGATAAAGCGCGAGCCCAAAATTTTACCGGCGGCGTAAAATCTTTCTTCGTACTCAACAGTCAAAGGAAAAAAATCAACGCCCTCGCGGGTCGTTTTCGCCATGACAGCGGTGGCCAATACCACCGTGTCGCCATACCTGACCATGCACGAGCCTGATGCTTGTTCGGCCAGATCATTAATTTCTACAATTAAGTCTTTGTCAGCGATTTTTAATTTAAATTGTTCTTTCATTTATTTTTTTAATAAGAATTTAATCGGTTCTTCTCCCAGGTCGATGAACTCGTCGCAAACTTCCCTTAAATGAGATGAAGTTGATTTGCCGAAAGCCATGACCTCTACCCGCTTGCCCTGGTTTTTTAAGTATTCGACCAGCTGGATGAAGTCTCCGTCGCCTGAAACCAGCACGATCACATCCACGCCCGGAGCGGTTTTGACGGCGTCAATCGTGATACCCACATCCCAATCCGCTTTTTTCATGCCGCCGTAGAATTCCTGCAAATCCCTGACCCTGGTCTCGAAGCCCAAACCGGTTAAAGCTTCAAAAAAGGGCTTTTCTTCGCCGGTTTTCGTTCTGACGACGTAAGCGAAAGCCCTGATTAATTTGCGGTCGCTGACGCCTGTTTTTAAAATTTCGGCAAAATTGACTTTTTTGCCGTAGATATTTTTTGCCGAGTGATACATATTCTGCACGTCGATCAAAATAGCCACTCGCTGTTCTTTGTGCCTGGTAAACATGCTGATCATTTCTTAAGGCCGATTGCTTTAATGGCTTTATTATAGCGTCTCGGGTCTTCGTCTTTAAGATAACCCAAGAGCTTTTTTCTTTTTGACACCATTTTCAGCAAGCCGCGTTTCGAATGGAGATCTTTGGCGTGTTTTTTTAAATGCAAAAGAAGCCTTTTGATTTCTTCGGTCAATAAGGCGATTTGCACTTCGGGCGAACCCGTGTCCTGTTCGTGGACCTTGTGCGCTTTGATGATTTTCGATTTTTGGTCTGTGGTTAACATATAATTTTTATTTTATTTAGTGCCCCCAACAGGACTCGAACCTGTGACCTTCTCGTTAAGAGCGAGCAGCTCTACCAACTGAGCTATGGGGGCAAGCTGCCTTGGGGTATTAACAGTCGGGTATTTGGAAAAAGCCCTCGCTCCACCAGTTTTTATAGATATTTTGCGTCCAGTCGGCGAGGCCTATGGCGCTTAAAACTGTGCCGACAATCAGGAAAGCTGAAAAGATTATCACGAGGCCGATAATGGTTGAGGTGATGATTTTTTTACCCGTTTCCAGCGCTCCAGGATTGGCCCCGGCGAAAAAGAAATAAACTCCGCCCACCACTAGCATCAGCGTCGCCACTACGATTACCATCCTCATGACGAAATCAAAAAGATTATCGATGAGCTTGAAAAAATCGCAGAATCCGCAAGCAAGAGTTTCGTTTTTCGGTGTGCTGGGATCGTCTACGGAAAGTCCGCAGGGCACCAAACCAGCCTGGGCTAGGGTCGGTATGATTATAAATGAAAATAAAAAAACTGCTAAAACTATTTTTTTCATATTATATTACTAATTCCGATTATACATCATCTAAAAAAAAAGAAAAGCCCACAATCCTGCAGCCCTTGACAGATTTGAGAAGGTATGCTATAATACAGGTGTTAGAGGATAAAGAACCTTTTATAAAACAACAAGTTAGTCCCAGCGGAGAAGAGACGCTTGGGACTATATATAGATACAGATTAAGTAACTGAAATACGGCTTCTCTTCACGAGGAGCCGTATTTCGTTCTTTCCCCAGAGGTTCTATCTTCAAAGCTTGGGAAGAAAGATAGATCCTGCGGGGAGAGTAGTTCTTTGTTAAAGCTTCATAGCGGCGAAATGATTGTTAACGGTTAGTGGTCATCTCGCCGCTCAATGAAGCGGAAAATAGAATAGGTTGTCCTGGCGACGGGATTGATAGGTATCAAAATACAGAAAAAAAGAGGAAGAAAGTGAAAATAAAAATCAGTTGGCTGGTGTTCGTAGGGACGGATGAGCCGTTCCGGCCTCGGGACGTAGCAGCAAAGGCTGCCGCCGAGACCCTAGGGGTAGGGTCTGTTCAACGAGAGCCCGCCCACCCCTACTGGTGTGGGGGCCCTCAGGTGGAAAAATGCGTTCGGGATCTGGAGATCCTGGATACGCCCGCGCACCGGGTAGGGGTGCGGACAAGAAATCCATATTGTGGTAACTACTATCTAGTTACCACGAATGGAATCTCCCTGAAAAAGGGAGAGAGGGTGTTGTCTTCAGACTTCGAGGCCGTGGCTCTTCACGACCTCAAAATACCAGAGGGGAATTTTATTATGGACCTCGCCTCTGGGGACCTGGAATGGGGATGGCCAACTGGGCTATACCCCATAGTTTCCCGCCGAAATTCATAAAATCGGCAATGGGCGAGGGTGGTATCCTGCCCGCTCAAGAAAACAAACAGGATCCGAAAAGAATAGTAAGGGAGAGTAATTAGTGGGCTGTAAAGTTCAACTACTACTCTCTCCCTTTCAAAAATTTCTAAAAAGTTTGGAAATTCTTGAAAGGGAATAGTTCTTTGTTAAACAACTTCATAGCGGCGAAATGATTATTAACAGATGTGGGACTTCGTAAGTCCCACAATCCAGTCCCACAATCCGTAGTTAGTAGTAGTCATCTCGCCGCCAATGAAGAAACATGGCGAGTAAAAAAGAAGGAGAAGAGGAATGAATCTTCTTTCAGATCCCCGGATTTGGGAGGAGATTCAGGACGATCTTCTCCCCGCCTTCGGGCTAAGCAACTTTTTTAGTCCGGAGGAAGGAGAGAGAGCGCGTCTCTCCTTGGAGAACGCTCTTTCTCAGCCCATGGAAACTTTAGCGAGGGAGGCTTTTAAAGCCAACGTCCTCGCTAAAGAGGTTGACCAAGGATGGTACGAGATTAAAGACGTTCTTTTGAGAACGTTTGTATCTCGTGCTAAAAAAGCAGCGGTGCCAGAGAACGAAGGCGTCGTTGCTTGGGGCTTAGGCCAAGACGATCTCGGGCAGGACGTTCTATACATCGACTTGATCGGCTACGGCCAAATTTCTTTCCATGTTTTCTGGGAAAACATGGAAGGTATTCAAGATTATCCGTATAAATGGACGGAAATCTTGAACGAAGAGGCTCTAGAATTTGGCGGCTCTATGCAAGTAGATAGAGCCGCCCATTCTGGGGGACATCTTCATAACCTGCTCGTAAGGGCAGGGGTCGCTCCGTGAAAAGGTATAGAAAGGGAAGTGGCTGTTGCACAAACAACACTTCCCTTACCACTAGAGGCCCTGAAGCAATTCGGAGTTTGCAGTGGCAAGAAGTTCTTTGAGAATTAAAATTTTTGATAGATATCTTTTCGATGACCGATTATGATTAATTTAATCTTTTCCGGCGCCAGAAACTGAAAAATCACCCGCCAGTCGCGAGTGATTCTGAAAGAGTAAAATCCAGTTAAAGAGCCCGTAAGATTCTTAGTGTGAAGTTTTAAGTGAAACGGTTTTTGCTGAAGAATTCCCAAAAGTCCAGCAAGCTTGATTGCTTGGGATTTCGGCAAATTTTTAGCTGATTTCAAAAAGGAGGCAGTATAGACTAGGGCAATCATTGAATTCAAAGACGAGCAAGGAAAGATCCCCCATCTTTAAAAGAGAATCTCTCTTTTTCCTGAGCGAGCTTCAGAGTTTTCCTCACAAATTCGGGCCGATAGTTTCCTTCTTTATCTTTACCGGCGATGCCGATTAAAAAAGAGCGGAGAAGTTTTATTTCTTTTTCTAATTTTAAAAATTGCGGCTGGGTAAAAGTTGTAGTTGCCATATCGATTTTATTATAACAATTTGAGACGTTGTGTCAAATTTCTCTTTAACGGATGTCGGGATTTACGAAACCCCAAAACGGATATCACGAAATGAGGCCGGAAGCGCTTTCGCAACGGGAAATTCTCTTCCCCGTTACGAGAGCACTCCTGGTCTTTTTTGTTGGTGCCCCCGGCAAGAATCGAACTCGCACCACTGGGTTCGAAGCCCAGTACTCTATCCATTAAGCTACGGGGGCGCGTCTGAATTATATCAAAAAATTTGGAGAAAATCAAGATTAAAGATATGATGGATTAATGGAAATTCCCAAAGAAGTAAAACTCATTATCGCCAAACTGAAAAAACAGGGTTTTGAGGCTTTTGTCGTGGGCGGGTGCGTGCGCGATTTATTGAGAGGCAAGGATCCTAAGGATTGGGATGTGGCAACTTCAGCCAAGCCCGAAGAAATCC
>Ga0265297_10000189_pt1 | contig 206592 bp, 203 predicted proteins | sample Munlanlwell13791_FD_192502 | JGI IMG/M metagenome (GOLD analysis project Ga0265297, IMG submission 192502) | Leachate microbial communities from a municipal landfill in Southern Ontario, Canada - Leachate well 137-91 | ecosystem: Engineered > Solid waste > Landfill > Unclassified | place... | reverse complement strand
CATTATAGTATCAAGAAAGAAACCTTTATATTATATTCTATATACTATAATGTTATACAATTAGAAAAGATATGTCAAATAATAAAATTGCTGAAAACTTAAAGAAACTACGGGCTAAAAAGGGGCTATCTCTCGAAAAGATTGCTCGCCTTGCCGATTTATCGCTTAACACCATTGTTAAGGTTGAAAATGGCGTAAATACAAACCCAACCATTGAAACGCTAACCAAGATCGCCAAAGCGCTTGAGGTTGGTGTTGATGATTTAATTAAGTAGAAATATGGCAACCAAAGAAAATATTAAAATCGAAGATAAAAATGGCTTGGCATTTATAAAAGAAGTTGCCAAATATTTTATGGATTTTTTGGAAACGGATTTCCATAAAAGAAAAAATCCAAAGAGAAGTATTCAATTTAGGAGTAGCAATAATTTGCTCGTTGGATTAAATCTCAATAAATATCCTTCTTTTAATAATCTCGTAAACAAGGCGATAAACCACGCATTTGATAAAAATACTCTTAATACAATTCAAAAAGGAGTTTATAGAACAAATATTCCAAAAAATTTATTGGATTTAGTTAAATTGCAGACGGAAAAAATAACCAATAAGCAAATTACCAAAATTCTTGAACAAATCGCCGAAGAAATAGAAAAATCAGCCACTTTATACAAAAAAGAATACGATCAAGCGGTAAATACTTCTCTTGAAGCTGTCGCCAAAATTTTAAAGACAGATTTAGTTTTGCCGTTTATAAGCAACATTGAAAAACCTTTAGAGAATTTAAATCTTGGCGACGAAAACAATATTTATTTAATGGAGGAAGAATTAACCGCAGTTTTATCTTCCTCTCTGGAAAACAAAATTTCTGAAGTTGTAAAACTTTTGCTAGCAAAAGAAAAAGTTGATATTTCAAAACAATTGAAAGATGTTTTTGAGCTTGCCGACATCAAATTAAATATTCATTCATTCTTTGAAAGTTTTCAAGTCGGCGATTTGTTCGCAGAAATATATGAAATGGAGAGAAACAGAACTATTTTAGATAAACAAGAATTTTATTTATATTTTTGCGATATAACTTTCAATAATGCTAAATTCCCAATTTTTTACATTCCATTCGGGATTGAAAAACAAAACGAAGTTTTGACGATTGAATTTGATTCGCAGGTATATATAAACAAAAAAGCACTTGAATATATAACCCAAGAATACAATCAAGAAAAAGGTAAAAAGGGAAATTTAAAAACAATATCGGAAAGAATAATCTATTTAGCCCAACATCAAAACGATTTTAGAGATGTGGTCAGCGAAATATTAAGTGAAATAACAAACTTCTTTGAACTTGATAAAAGCATAGATATAAACAATTCCGAGCAACAAATTGCAAAAAGTTTTTTTGTTAGAGCTTCAAATAATTGCTATTTGGCTTTATTTGATAAATCAGACGAGGCGTTGGTAAATGATTACGAAGAAATATTAAAATTGCTCATGGCGGGCGACAGTGTTTTGGGTGAAGCTTTCAATAAATTGATTGACGATTTTATTCATAAAAATCCTCAACCTTTTAATCCGAGTGTTGAAGAAGAATGGGACGACACTGAAACAAGCGACCGCTTAGTTTTCAATAGTCCAATTCCGCTTAATAGCGAGCAACTTCAAATTTTATCTGCTATCAGAAAAGATGATTGTAAATACATAATTGTTGAAGGACCACCCGGAACAGGTAAAAGTCATACAATAACCGCAATTGTTTTTGATTCTATTCTAAAAAATCAATCAGTTTTAGTTTTATCAGATAAAAAGGAAGCTCTTGATGTAGTGGAAGACAAAATTACCGAGACGATGAATAAAGTTCGTCTCGACAAAAATTTTCAAAATCCAATTTTGAGGCTTGGAAAAACAGGAAGTACATACAGCCAAATTTTGGCTACTACGGCTGTAGAAAATATTAAAACCCATTATCGAGCCGTTAAAAAAGACTACGGAACACTTGAAAGCAATATTGAAAAATCTGGCAATACATTAAAGGAAGATTTACAGGCAGAAATATTGGCTTATGAGGAAATTGACTTAAAAGAAGTCCACGAGTTATTTGATTTGGAATCTTATTATGTAAATAAGGGTTTCCCCGTTGAAATTGATGAGGTTCTAAATCAAACAGAATCAGCGATTGAACTTGAAGAATTTAAAAAAATATTCTTGTCGCTAAAAGACAAATTTATTATTGATCAGGACGAGAAAGAAAAAGAAGCAAAACTTTTCGAATTGCTTAATTTTTCAATCAATGACTTCAAGGACATATCCAACTTTCAAAAATATTTGTGGCTATTAAATTTCCTTTCTTCTTCTGTCGCTAAAATTAAAGAAGTTTACGCCAATAATTTGGTGCTATTATCAACATTTGATAATTTTAGCGAATCCTCGTTAGAAAAATTGAGCGATTTTATAAGCAATTACGAAAAAGAGAGAAATTGGCTTTTTGGTTATGCGTTTAAAAAAGAAAAAATTGAAAATTTAGACAAGGAATTTAAAAAATCCTTTAGCATAACTTCGCAAATTGAACCACATAAAAATATAGATGATTTGAAAAAAGTTTTAGAAATTTATCAATTTGCCGAAGAACTAAAAACAAAATTGGACGAGAAATATCAGATCAATTTTGATTATTTAAGATTTATTCATCAGACAATAAATGACGATACGCTTTTAGGTGTATTAAACAACCTAATGCAAATTGGCGATGATTTGAAATTTTTAAATACAAATTTACCAAAATACCCGAATACAATAAAAAAACTAAAAATTGATTTAAGTTCTTTTAAAACTTTTTGCTCAAATGACTTGGTAAAAATTTCAAACCTTGATTTTGACAGATTGATCAGGTTTATAAATTTGAAGCAGAAAGTTGAGAAAGATTTTAATAGTATTCCCGCACTTAATTATGCTGGTCAAAAGAAAAATATTGAAGCACTCGTTACCGCTCAAATGACTTTTCTTTTGGACGGACGATTGATTGATTTTTACGAAAATAATAAAGCGACTGCGAAAGCGTTAAGAGATATAATCCGAACAAAGCAGAGATTCCCGAAAGACGAATTTTTGAAGCTTAAAGAAGCATTTCCCTGCATATTGGCGGGAATAAGAGACTATGCGGAATATATACCGCTTGAGCCAGAGATTTTTGATCTTGTGATTATTGATGAAGCTTCACAGGTCAGCATTGCCCAAGCATTTCCTGCTTTGTTGCGTGCAAAAAAGATTTTAATTCTTGGAGATAAAAAACAATTTAGTAATGTCAAAACTGCTCAAGCTCGCACCGACACAAACAGAGAATATCTAAACAATCTTAGGGATTGTTTCGTTAAAAATGTTTCAAGCGAAGGAACAAATCTCGTAAAACTTGGGAAGTTTAACATCAAAACTTCCATTCTTGAGTTTTTTGAATTTATAACAAATTATAACGCTCAACTACTCAAACATTTTAGAGGATACAAAGAAATTATTTCCTATTCTAACAAATATTTTTACCAAGACAGCTTGCAAGTGATGAAAATTAGAGGAAAAGCCATTGATGATGTTATCAAGTTTTCTTTTGTTAAACACGACGGTAAAAAAGAACTAGCACAAAATACAAACACGCTTGAAATTGAATTCATAATTTCCGAACTGAAAAAATTTAAAGAAATTGATAGTAATCAAAGTGTTGGAATTATTACGCCTCACACCAATCAGCAAAAATTGCTTGTCGAGTTAATAAGTAAAATGCCCGAAAAGGATTATTTTTACGACAAGTTAAAATTAAAAATTATGACTTTCGACACCTGCCAAGGTGAAGAAAGAGATATTATATTTTATTCAATGGTCGCCACGGAAGAAGACGATCATTTATGGGGTGTTTTCATTAAAGATTTAAATGATGTTGATATTGAAGAAGACGGGAAAATAAAAGCCCAGAGGTTAAATGTTGGTTTAAGTCGTGCCAAGGAAACGATGAACTTTGTTTTAAGTAAGCCGATTGATAAATATAACGGCTCAATCGGCGAGGCACTAAGACATTATTATTTTATTCTGAACGAGGCGAAAAAGGAAAGAAGTGTTAGCGAAGCCGATGAAAAATCAAAAATGGAACCAGAGGTTATGAACTGGTTTTATCAAACTGATTTTTGGAAGAAAAATAAAGACAATATTGAATTTATTCCACAATTTGAGCTTGGCAAATATTTGAAACAGCTTGATAAAACCTATAACCACCCAAATTATAAAGTTGATTTTTTGTTAGTTTACAAAGACGAAACCCACCAAGAACACAAAATCATAATTGAATATGACGGATTTAGAGAACACTTCAAAGATATTGATGAGATAAATGAATTTAATTATCAAGATTATTACACCGACGGAGATGTTTATAGACAAAAAGTATTGGAAAGCTACGGATATAAATTTTTGCGAATAAACAAATTTAACATTGGTAATGACCCCATTTCAAATCTTAATGAACGAATTGGGAATTTGATAAAAAATGGTGCTGTTAAAAATAATGTAATTAGTCACATTCACGAAACGATCGAGGGCTTGCAAAATGGCGAAATGAAAGAATGCCCGAAATGTAAAGAAATAAGGGAATACAAAGATTTTAGAGACCCAGATTTAATTACTGGATACGGGCGATTTTGCTGTCATTGCAAGGGCTATACCTTGGTTGAAAAGCCTGCAAGTGATAATATTAAAGATAGCCCTGCAGTTTTGAGTGATAAAACTTGTCCTAAGTGTGGATCAAAAATGATTTTGCGTAAAGGAAGATATGGGAAATTTTATGGTTGTTCAAAATTTCCATATTGCCGAGGCACGAGACAAGTTTAAGATTTTAGGTGGCGCGCCAATGAAATTGGCACAGCCTCAAATTCCGCCGAAAAAAAGAATCGTCCCCGCGAGGGCGTGGCGGAAGGGGGGTTTGGGGGGAATTCCGCCACGCCCGAGCGAATACAAAAAGCGGACAGCCCCGCCGTCCTGCTCGTTCAGAGCAGAACCCCGCACAAAAGTTTTCTTTTCCTTTTAGAAGAAAAAAATCGGCGCGCGCAAATTAAAAAATGTGAAGAAAACTTTTTTGCGGGGTGGCGAGGTTTCCGAGCGACGGCGGGGCTGGCTTCCTTATTGGGGGTTTTGCTCAAAAAATGTTCGAACTTCGTTCAAAAAACACCGCGAAAATTTTTTTATAAAATTAAAATATGTTTAAAATAAACTTTAAAAATAAAATTTTCTTTTGGGTTTATAGAATTGTGTTTATAATTTTTGGTGTTTTTATATTTATTTTTGGTGGTTATGATGATAGTCCCGGAGCACAACTACTTGGTTTTATAATAGTATTATTTAATATTATAAAAATAATAAAACATAAAAGAAAAACTAAAAATGATAATATAAATTTATAATTTAATGTTTAATTTAAAAATATGAAAAAAGGAGGAGAATTATATTTTTGGAGCATAATCCCATTTTGGAAAATGGATATAAATGGAAAAAGATTGATTTATAGCGGAAATCCTGTAGAAGATTAAAAAAACATCACTTTTGGTGATGATTTTTTATTAGTGCTCTGTGCTACGATTTAACAAATATTGACCGTGAGAGGGACGAATCCCTACACAACAGCACTAGAAAAAGTATATATTAAATAATGTATTTAATCAAAAAATTTTGTGGATAAAAATTTATTATAAAAATTGGTTTTTTATTTAAAATTTTTGACGAGAAAAACTAAAAATGATAATATAAATTTATAATTTAATGTTTAATTTAAAAATATGAAAAAAGGAGGAATTAATAAGTCAATAATTTTATTTGAGGATAACCCTGTTCGTCGTGTTTGGGATGAAAAAAGTGAAAAATGGTTTTTTAGTGTCGTAGATATTATCTCTGTTTTAACTGAACAAAATGATTTTTTGAAAGCTAGAAAATATTGGAATAAATTAAAAGAAAGGCTTAGTATAGAAGGAAATCAAACGGTGACAAATTGTCACCAGTTGAAATTAAAAGCACGCGATGGAAAAATGCGTGAAACGGATGTAGCTGATATAGAACAAATTTTTCGTCTAATTCAATCAATTCCATCAAAAAAAGCCGAACCTTTCAAATTATGGCTTGCAAAAGTTGGACATGAAAGATTACAAGAGGTAGTAAATCCAGAAATTTCCATAAATAGAGCTAGACAAAATTGGAAAGAATTGGGTGCTTCGGAAAAATGGATAGAGCAAAGAATGAGAGGTCAAGAAATAAGAAATAAATTGACTGATTATTGGCAAGGTAGTGGTGTAAAAGAAGGTAAAGAATATGCTAAACTTACAGATATTATTCATAAAGAATGGTCAGGTCTGACTACAAAAGGACATAAAAAATTAAAAAAATTAGATAAAGAAAATTTGCGTGATGCTATGACTGAAGCCGAACTTATATTTACTGCTCTTGCAGAATTATCAACTACAAAAATAGCAATAAAAGACGAAGCAAAAGGTTACAAAGAAAATTCAGTTTCCGCAAAAAAAGGCGGAGGAATTGCTAAAAATGCGAGACAGCAATTGGAAGAAGCAACTGGAGAAAGTATAATTAGTAAAGAAAATTATTTAGCGGAAAATAATAAAAAAATTAAATTAAAATAATAATTTAAAAATATGAAAAACAACAAACTTTGGCTATGGTCACTAGCTGGATCAGCTGGGACAATAATTTATATCATGTTAGTCGTCTGGTTTATGGGTCAAGCTGAACACGGTCTTTTTGAAGGACAAAGCTTTTTTTTAGCGCCAGTAATGATGTTAACTTTATTTGTTTTTTCGGCTTTAGTGACTGGGTCTTTGATATTAGGTAAACCAATAATGTTATATGTAGATAATGAAAAAAAGACGGCTATAAAAATGTTAGTGACAACAGTTTTGATGTTATTTATAGAATTTATGATTATGTTAATTATCGCTGGATTTTTAATATAAAAATATGAATAAGGAGGAAATAAGTAAATTTTTACAATATTTTGAAAATAAAAAAGAAAGAACAATTGTTGTAATTGATTATGGTAATGTCGATAAATGGAAAGAAGATTTAAATTGGAACGTTGATATCCAATATTTAGGAAATTTAATAAAATATTTATCAATAAATAATAAAAAACTAAGAAGATTTTATTATGGTGAAGATTGCGGACCAAATGAAAAACATCCAAAAATAACAGAGTGGTCTAAATCCGTTTTAGAAAGAGCAGAGATGAATAAATTTGAAGTTGTTAAAAAAAGAGTAAAATATATTCATGATAATAAAAATAATAAAATGGAAAAGAAATGTGATCTTGATGTAGAAATGGCTGTGGATTTGATAAAAGAAAAAGAAAATTATGATTATATTATTTTGTTTTCTGGTGACGGTGATTTAATGTATGTAATAAAATATTTATTTGAAAATTTTAATAAAAAATGTTTTGTCTTCGCTGCTAGAGATCATATCGCAAGAGAGATAATAGATGGAATTGAGGATGGTTTTGTGGAGTCTTTACAATACGTTAATGATTATGAGTATAGATTAAATAAAAATAGATTAAATAATAAAAAATATTTTAGAAAATGGTTTTAATTCAAAAATCCGCCAAAAGGCGGATTTCGATCAAAATGGGGAAAGCATATAAATTACTTTATATACTAACATTTTTATTATAATAATAATGCTATAATAAGTCAATAAAATTGAGTTATTTATCCACATAAAAAACGAAGCCTGCTGGTGAAAGCAGGAATCTCGGAGCTATTTCTAAAATAGAAAAAGTCATTTGTACTTTGAGTATACTAGTATTTGTGTATTTAGTCAGAATAATTTTGTGGATAAAAGTTTATTATAAAAAAATAAGCTTTTTTTATTTGTAGATTTAATTAAAAAGTGATACGATTAAAATAGATTTGACACATTTTCAAAAAAATGTGATAATCATTTTGTCGCTTAATATTTATACAATTTACATAAAATTAGAAACGGTTAAGAAAATCGAATTATTGTCTTTAGAAAAGGGCAACAGTTCCAATCAACTTAACCGTTTGGTAAGTGTAAATATTGGGCGACAACTGTTGTCCTTTTTTAATTTTATTTATTTTTTTAATTTAAAAATATGAGTAATGTTTTTGAAAAATTTACAAATCAGTATTCATTGAGTAAGACTTTGAGATTTGAACTTAAACCAGTTGGAAAAGATATATTAAAAGCAGATTGCAACGACGAGGATAAAAAGTTTTTTCGAGAAAATGAAGAAAAATTGACAAGTACTTTATTTAATTTAAGAAAAAATGCAAAATATGATAAAAATTTGCAAACTTTTTTGAAAGATCAAGAAATAGAAGATTCTTATCAAATTTTAAAACCGGTTTTTGATAAAATTCATGAAGAATTTATAACCAAATCTCTTGAAAGTGATGAAGCAAAGAAAATTGATTTTTCTGAATATTATAAACTTTATAAACAACAAAAGGAAGAAAAAGATAAAGATGAAAAAAAGAAATTAGATAAGTTGATTCAAGATGAAGAAAAGAAATTGCGAGAAAAATTTGGAGAATTTTATAAAATTGCAGGTGATGAATTTAAAAATAATGCAGGAAAGGACAACAAAAAAAAAGATATTTTAAAAGAAAAAAGTTTTAATGTTTTGACAGAAGTTGGTATCTTAATTTATTTAAAAAATAAATTAAAAGATGGACAAAATTATTTTGATGATTTAAAATTGCCAGAAGTTAAAATTTTAGTTGAAAATAATAAAACTAACAAAGAAAAAATTAATAAAGCATTAGAAAAAATAAATAAATTTTTTACATATTTTGGTGGGTTTAATCAAAATCGAGAAAATTATTATTCTATCGATGAAAAAACAACTGCGGTGGCTTCGCGAGTTATTGATGAAAATTTACCTAAATTTTTTGATAATATTATTGAGTTTGGAAAAAGAAAAGACGAATATCTTAATGTTTTCCAATTTTTACAAAAGATGGAAATAACTTTAAAAGATAAAAACGGGAATGATTTATTGTCAATTTCGGAAGATATTTTTGAGATTTCTTATTTCTCTAAGTGTCTTTCTCAAAAGGAAATAGATGAATATAACAAAAAAATTGGTAATGCAAATTTTGTTGTTAATCTTTATAATCAACAAAAATCTACAGAACAAAATTTTAAAAAAATGCAAAAATTTAAGATTTTATACAAACAGATTGGTTGTGGTGAAAAAAAAGAGTTTTTGAAAGTTATAAAAGACAATAATGAACTCAATACTGCTTTACTAAAAGCAAAAACTTTTGGCGAAAGATATTTTATAAACGACAGAGGTAAAGATACTGTTAAAACTTTTATAGATTATCTTTTAACTTTAGATAATTTTGAAAATATTTATTGGTCTGATAAAGCGATAAATACAATTTCTGGAAAATATTTTGGAAATTGGAGTAATCTAAAAGAAAAAATGTTGAAAACAAAAGTTTTTAATAAAGATAAAAATACAGGGGAGGCTAAAATTCCACAAGCCATTCAACTTTCTGATTTATTTGAGGTTTTAGATGAAGAAAAAGATTGGAAAGAGAAGGGTGTTTTATTTAGGGAAAATTTTAAAGAGAATAATGAAGAAAAACAGAAAATTATTAAGAATGTAGTAACTCCACACGAAGCATTACTAAAAATGATTTGTGAAGACATTGAAGTTTTAGTAAATAATTTTGTTAATGGAATAGATACTATTTTTAAAATTGAAGAAAAAAATTATTTAAAAGATGAAAATAAAGAAAAAATTAAAGCTTGGCTTGACAATGCACTTTTTGTTAATCAAATTTTAAAATATTGGAAAGTAAAGCCAAGATATTCTAGTTTTTACGATGAACAAGAATTAACGAAAATCAGTGAAATTATAGAGGATTATGATATTATTAGAAATTATTTAACAAAAAAACCACAAGATGATATTAGAGAAAATAGATTAAAGTTAAATTTTGAAAATGGTAGTCTGCTTGGTGGTTGGTCAGATGGACAAGAAAAAGTTAAAAGCGCGGTTATTTTACAGAAAGAAGATAAATATTATCTTGGTATTTTAAAACAAAGAAATATTTTTGATACTTCTAATAAAGAAAATAATTCAATTTATCAAAATACAGATAATATTTTTAAACGATTATTTTTAAAAAATCTTCCTTATAAAACTCTTGCAGGACGTGGGTTTGTTAGTGAGTTTGGAAAGAAATATAGTGATATGGCAAAAGAAAATCCACAAAAAGCTATTGAATCATTAAAAAAAATAATTGCAAACAGATACGTTGTTGAATATCCGTTGTTGCAAAAAATTTTAGACAAAGAATACGGAAACGACAAAAAGATTTTTGATGCAGAAACACAGGAAGTTTTAAAGGATTCTTATGTATGTGAATTTTCCCCAGTAAATTCGAAAGTTGTTAATGAAAATATAGACAATGGTAACATGTATCTATTTGAAATAAAGTGTAATCCTAATAAAATTCAATGGAATTATTGGAAAAATATTTTATCGAAAAAAAGTCCCCACCAGTTGGCAGGTCAAGGTGAAATTTTTTATCGTCCTGCTGGGTTAGAAAATAAAATTAAAAAAGGATATGAAAGAAAAAGTTGGGTGATTGAAAATAAGAGATATACAGAAGAAAAGTTTTTATACCATCAGGCAACCAAAAGAAATTATAAATTTCCATCTTATAGTAAAATAACCAGTTTAATAAATGAAAATGTTATTGATAATAAAAACCAACTATTTTTAGGAATTGATAGGGGAGAAAAGCATCTTGCTTATTACTCACTCATAAATTTAAAAGGTAAAATTTTAGAACAAGGAAGTTTTAATAAAATATTTAATGGAAATATAGAATTTGATTATGCTGATAAACTAGAAAAAATAGCTGGAGAAAGAGATGAAGCACGAAAAAATTGGACGACAATCGGTAATATAAAAGATTTAAAAGACGGGTATATTTCACAGGTCATAAGAAAAATTGTTGACTTGGTGATTTATAATGAAGGTGACAGAAAAAAAGGTTTTCGTGAAGCACCCGCATTTATTGTATTGGAAGATTTAAATATTGGATTTAAACGTGGTCGTCAAAAAATAGAAAAACAAGTTTATCAAAAATTGGAATTAGCTTTGGCTAAAAAATTAAATTTCCTTGTTGATAAACACGCAAAAAATAACGAAATTGGATCAACTGAAAATGCTTTACAATTAACTCCATTAGTTCGTGATTTTGGGGATATAAAAGGAAAACAATTTGGTTTAATGCTTTATACTAATCCTAGTTTTACTTCTACAACTGATCCAACAACTGGTTGGCATAAAAGTATATCAATTAAAAAAGGTTCTGAAAAATATATTAAAGATCAAATTATGAAATTTTTTGATGATTTTGGATTTGATGGAAAAGATTATTATTTTAAGTATAGAGATGTTAATACTAACAAACCATGGATTTTATATTCTGGATATAATGGTAATGAATTAGATCGATTTAAAGATAAATTTTCAGAAAAAGAAGGTCAAAAACATTGGAATCCGGAAAAAATTGAAATTGTTAAAAACCTAAAAAATATTTTTAATGATTTTGACGAAAAAAAATCTTTTAAAAAACAAATTGAAGAAAATAAAGAATTAAATAAGATAGAAAAAGATCGGACAGCTTGGGAAAGTCTTAGATTTATTATTGAGGTTATTCAACAGATCAGAAACACTGGAACAGAGGAGAAAGATAATGATTTTATTTTATCGCCAGTTCGTGATGAAATAAATTTTAAACATTTTGATTCACGTATGATTAAAGAAAATGAAAAATTACCACAAAATGGTGATGCAAATGGAGCTTATAATATTGCTAAAAAAGGTATTATCATGTTTGAAAGAATAAAAGAAAAACCAGAAAAACCGAATTTGTTTATTAAAAATCAAGAATGGGACAAATTTACACAAAAATAAAAAATATGAAAAATAATTATCAATATACTCGGAGTATTGGATTTAATTTAAAAGGAGGACATATTTTTAAACTAGCTTTGAAAGATGAAGGGAAGATATCTTGGAATGATTTACTAATCTCTTATAATCATCTTATACAAGAATTTAGGAACGTTGTTTTTTGGGAAAATAACGAAGGAGAAGAAAAAATAAATTACAAACTGGAAATAAAATACCTGTGGTTAAAACAATATGCACGGGAAAATTTTTTTTCAGAAGGTTTTGATAGAACCAATAAAAAATATACCGCTAAGGAGGCTAAATTTTTAAAAGAAGTATTTAAAGATTGGATAGAAAAAAATGAAGAGTTTTATAAACAAACGAAAATAATATTTTCCAGACCAGAAGAAAACCAAAGTAAAAAATCTGACATGTTAGAAGTAGTCAAAATTCTTTTTTCCCCAGATTTTTTTCCTTTTGTGAGAGATTTTATAAAATATGCTAACGATAAAAATAATAATAAAAATTTACAACAATTAAAAAAAACAATTAATACTTTGGAAATATTTTTAGAAAAGGCTTTATTTATATTATCTCCCAATCAAAGCAATGGAGTAGAAGTTGCTAGAGCAAGTTTTAATTTTTATACAATCAACAAAACCCCTAAAAAATTTGATGAAGAATTAGAAAAAAAACAAAAAGAACTTGACGTTCCTTGTTATCTTAGTGAATCAAAGAAAGAAACTTTAGTAAAAGTAAAATTTATTGAATATTTAAAAGAACAAAATTTAATTCTAGAAGAAATTTCTAAAGAAAATTTATATGAATATCTTAAAAAATTTAAAGCCCAAGAAAAAATAAAATTTTTGGAAATGGTAAATAAGAAAAAATGGACAGAAAAAGATGTTTATGAGTATATAAAATCAACATTTATTTTGTTTGTTGATAAAAAAGAAAATGTTGACAATTTTTTAGATTTAACAGAAAAGATAATTAATACTGGAAATGAAGGTAAAAAAGAAAAACAAAGAGAATTAAAAATAAAAAGAGGAAGAATGTTTACATTTTATTTTCCTGATTATAAAAAATATTGTGATATTTATAAAGAATTAGCGATGGAGGTGGGGAGAATCAAAGCAGAAATTAGAGGAATAGAACAAGAAAAAATTGACTCTTGTTTGTTAAATTTTTGGGCTCAGATACTTAAAATTGGAGATAAAAAATTTTTAATTTTAATTCCTAAAGATAAATTAGAAAAAATTAAAAGAATAATCAATGAGGGAAAAGTAGTTAAATCAGATATTTCTTTTGTTTCTTTTAACTCATTGACCTTGCGAGCTTTAGACAAGTTGATTCGTAAGAACTTCTCAGAAAAAATTCCAGAAATGAACAAAAGTGAGGAAAATAAAATTAAACAGTACCAAAAAGTTTTGAAAGATAATTTAAATAAAATAAAAAATAAAATAGACTTGGATTTAAAAGAGTATGATGAAAACAAACTTAAAGAAATTTCTAGTACTATTTTTTCTGACATAGAAGATTTTCGTTTAGCTCTGGAAAAAATTACTTATACAGTTAAGGAAAATTTTATTTCTAAAAATTGTATTGATGAGTTAATAAAAAATATGGTTATTTTTTCTAAAATTACTAGTTACGATTTTGAAAGAAATCTTTCAGGAAAGATGAAGGATCATAGTTTAGTTTGGAATAATTTTTGGGATATAACAAATCAAGAAAATTGTTTTCCCGTTCGTTTAAATCCAGAGTTAAGGATTATGTATCGCAAGAAGCGAGAACAATCAATAAAAAGACAAAACAATCGTTTTTCCAAAGAAAGTTTTCGTGTGAATTTCACTATCACAGAAAATGCTATTCAAAAGGAAATGAAGTTTACCTTTACAAAACTAGAAGATATTCAGCAAAAAATAGAAGAGTTTAACCAAAAAGTAATAATGGATAGTTTTGTAAAAGAGAAAGATAAAAACTTGTATTATTTTGGAATAGATAGGGGAAATCAAGAATTAGCTACTTTGGGAGTTGTGCGTTGGACAAAGGAAGAATACGAAGCAATGCTTAATAATGGCAAAGTTATAAAATTTCAAAAGCCAGAGTTTCCAGAAATTTCCGTCTATAAAATGAAAGACCCTAAAATTCAAAAAGAGCTAATCGTTGACAAAAATGTTAAGAAAAAAACACTTATTCTTTCTGAAAACCCTTCTTATTTTATGGAGTCAGAAGATGAATTTAATAAAAATTTTTTAGAGAAAAAAGTATCTTTTATTAATTTGACTACTGCCAAACTTATAAAAGGAAGAATTATTTTAGATGGTGATACTAAAACTTATATTAATCTTAAAAAAGCTAATGCAAAAAGAAAACTTTTTGATGTGTTTACAAAAATTGATTCTGAAAGTAATGTGGAATTTTGTGATGAATTTCATGAAGCTTGGAATATTGAAGATGTTTTTAGAAATAGTTTTTTAATAAAATCAAAAGACGGAGAGAGAGAATTATATCAAATTTTGTGTTATTTTTTTGATGAGCAAAAGAGAATATTATCTTTGGAAGATATGAAAACTGATTTGCAGGAATATCTAGAAAATTTAAGACAAAATGTAACAGCAAAAAATATAAGCATTAAACAAATTAATAATCTACGAGATGCTATAACATCTAATATGGTCGGAATTATTGCTTTTTTGTTTGATCAATATCCTGCAATCATTAATTTAGAAAATTTACACTCAGTCGAAGAAATTCACAGACATTTTTCTAAAAATAATGAAAATATCGCTCGCCGATTGGAATGGGCATTATATAGAAAATTTCAAAAAATAGGTTTAGTTCCCCCAAACCTTAAACAAACTATTTTTTTGAAAGAAAATGAAAAAAAACTTCTTAATCAATTTGGAATTATCCATTTTGTAAAAACAGAAAAAACAAGTGGAAATTGTCCTTTTTGTGGAGAGAATGTTTCTTTGAAACAAAGACAAAAAGATAAATTTGTGGAGCATGTTTATATTTGTAAGAATGAAAATTGTAATTTTAATACGAAATTATCTAAATTTCCGCTTGAAAAAATTGATAATTCTGATTCAGTTGCTTCCTACAACATTGCCAAACAAGGTATGCAATTAATTAGTTCAAAAAAATGGAACAATACATTCAAATCTCCAAATTAAACGATTTTATTTTCTGTCCATATTCTTTATATTTTCATTCTATTTACGAAAATTATGAAAAGAAAGTTTTTCAAAGAAGTGTCCAAACAGTTGGAACTATTAAACATGAAGCAATTGATGAAGATAAATATTCTTCAAGTAAAAAATATTTAGTTGGTATTCCAGTTTATTCAGAAAAATATAATTTAATGGGAAAAATTGATATTTATGATCAAGAAAATAAATTTTTAATCGAGAGAAAAACAAAAATAAAAAATATTTATGATGGATATAAAATGCAACTTTATGCTCAAATGTTTTGTTTGGAAGAAATGAGTTTTGAAGTAAAAAAAATTTTTGTATATTCATTAGAAGATAATAAAAAATATAAAATAGATTTGCCAAATGAAACAGAAAGAAAAAACTTTATTGATTTAATAGAAAAAATTCAGAATTTTGACATTTTAAAAAATAAGGATGTAAAAGTAAATGAAAATAAATGTTTAAATTGTATTTATAATGAACTTTGTCCTTTTAAAAAATAATTTTTTATTATGTTATCTTTACCTGATTTTCGTGAAAAACAAATTTTATTTATTCAAGCTGAAAATGATTTAGAAAATAAATTACAATTTCAAAATGATAATATTTTGTTTAAAAAAGATGAACAAACTGCTGGAAAAATATCTTATCACAAAGTTTTTGCTATATTTATTTTTGGTGATTTTTCCATAACTTCTGGTTTGATTAAAAAATGTCAGTCAAATGGAATTTCTTTGTTTCTTTTAAAAAATAATTTTGAAGTTTATGCAGAAATAAATTCAGGATCTGAAGGAAATTATTTACTTAGAGAAAAACAATATTTTTTAACTGAGAAACAAGAATTGGAAATAGCTAAGAAAATTGTTTTTAATAAAATCAGTAATCAATTTGATTTATTAAAACAAAAAAATAAAAATTTTAATAAAAAAGATGAATTAAAAAAAATTGAAGAAAAAATTTTTGCTGAAATAAATAATAAAGAATTATTAGGAATTGAGGGAAGTATAAGTAAAATGTTTTTTTCAGAATATTTTAAAGATTTAAATTGGTACAAAAGAATGCCAAGAACAAAAGTTGATGAAATAAATATTTTATTAGACATTGCCTATACTTTTTTGTTTAATTTTATTGACGCTTTATTGAGATTATATGGTTTTGATGTTTATAAAGGGGTTTATCATAAATTATTTTTTAATAGAAAATCATTAAGTTGTGATATTATGGAACCATTTCGTGCTATTATGGATAGACAATTATTAAAATCTTTTCATTTGAATCAAATAGACAAAAAAGATTTTAAAAAATATAAAAATAATTATTTATTAACTTATGAAAAACAAATGAAATATACAAAAATATTTTTTGCAGCAATTATGGATGAAAAAGAAGAATTATTTAATTATGTAAAAAATTATTATTATTTTATTTTAAATATGGAAGAAAAAGAATTTCCGATTTATAAAATTAAATAATATGATTATTGTTTCTTACGATTTTTCAAGTAATAGAAGAAGATCAAAATTTTCTAAATTTTTAGAAAAATATGGTCGTAGAATTCAATATTCTGTTTTTGAAATAAAAAATAGTGAACGAGCTTTACAAAATATAGAAAAGGAGATAGAATTAATTTATAAACCTTATTTTAAAGAAGACGATAGTATTGTAATTTTTTATATAGGTGATTGTTGCAAAAAGAAAATAAAAAGATATGGAAATGCTGTACATGAAGAAGAAGAATTAATTTTTTTCAAATAAAAAGCACTTTACAATTTAATTTTAGTAGAAAATTGATAGAAATTGTGTTGTGTGTTTTATAAAATATAAAAACCCTTGTCTTAATTTTTTAAAAATGGCTAATTTTAGCAAAAAGTCGTTTGATGAATATTTTCACAAATTTGCATCTTTTTGCTAATTTTAGCCAAGACAAGAGTTAAAAACATATAATCAATTTCTACTTTTGTAGATAAAGCGATACCTCTAATTAAATCGGGTTAAAAACATATAATCAATTTCTACTTTTGTAGATTTGTTTAGTTTATTTCCAATTTGTTGTTAAAAACATATAATCAATTTCTACTTTTGTAGATTCCAAGATGATGGAACAATAGGAACGTTAAAAACATATAATCAATTTCTACTTTTGTAGATATTGACATCTATCTCTATTTTCCCTTGTTAAAAACATATAATCAATTTCTACTTTTGTAGATTATAACAGCTTGTCGGTATGTATATAGAAGTTAAAAACATATAATCAATTTCTACTTTTGTAGATACCAGTTAATAATAACAATGTTTTTAGTTAAAAACATATAATCAATTTCTACTTTTGTAGATTTCTCCGAAGAAGTTTTCAATCTGTGGTTAAAAACATATAATCAATTTCTACTTTTGTAGATTTCTTGTGTAGGTTCTGTTATATTTCCAGTTAAAAACATATAATCAATTTCTACTTTTGTAGATTATTATCCATTTTAAATCCGTTTGTAGTTAAAAACATATAATCAATTTCTACTTTTGTAGATCTATTGAATTGTTTGTTAGTTTAAAAGTTAAAAACATATAATCAATTTCTACTTTTGTAGATTTGTTCTCTGATTGCTTCAATCGCTGGTTAAAAACATATAATCAATTTCTACTTTTGTAGATGTATAGAGTGTCCGACCTCACTAAGGTTAAAAACATATAATCAATTTCTACTTTTGTAGATTTATGTTTTGTTATAACGCTGTTATAAGTTAAAAACATATAATCAATTTCTACTTTTGTAGATTATAGTAAACTTCTCCGCACTCTTTACGTTAAAAACATATAATCAATTTCTACTTTTGTAGATTCTTTGGTGCTGGAGATTTTGATACAAGTTAAAAACATATAATCAATTTCTACTTTTGTAGATCTGGAAAGATAGATGATTATTGTATGTTAAAAACATATAATCAATTTCTACTTTTGTAGATTTATCTCCTATTGTATTTTGTCCATAAGTTAAAAACATATAATCAATTTCTACTTTTGTAGATATAAATTTCTATCTATTGTGTTCATAGTTAAAAACATATAATCAATTTCTACTTTTGTAGATATATATTCTGGGAGGGAAGCGAAGAAAGTTAAAAACATATAATCAATTTCTACTTTTGTAGATTAAATCACTGAAATCATCTACCTCTAAGTTAAAAACATATAATCAATTTCTACTTTTGTAGATAAGTCGGTATGTGATTTTCTCTTTTAAGTTAAAAACATATAATCAATTTCTACTTTTGTAGATCTAAGTACATTATCTTTGCTGTGCTGGTTAAAAACATATAATCAATTTCTACTTTTGTAGATCACTATCTTCAGACATATTATTTTAAGTTAAAAACATATAATCAATTTCTACTTTTGTAGATTGAGTCGAACATTGGACTGTGCCACGTTAAAAACATATAATCAATTTCTACTTTTGTAGATCCTGAAAGATTATGGGACCAATTAAAAGTTAAAAACATATAATCAATTTCTACTTTTGTAGATAATATTCAAGTAGTTTGTCAATAAAAGTTAAAAACATATAATCAATTTCTACTTTTGTAGATTCAAGAGTTTTTGACTTATTTTTATTGTTAAAAACATATAATCAATTTCTACTTTTGTAGATCCTTGAGGCTGATGTCATCCCTGTTAAGGTTAAAAACATATAATCAATTTCTACTTTTGTAGATAATCTCCATTGTTTAAATTGTCAAAGTTAAAAACATATAATCAATTTCTACTTTTGTAGATAATCTCCATTGTTTAAATTGTCAAAGTTAAAAACATATAATCAATTTCTACTTTTGTAGATGAGTTCAATTTACTGATGGAGCAGCTGTTAAAAACATATAATCAATTTCTACTTTTGTAGATGAGTTCAATTTACTGATGGAGCAGCTGTTAAAAACATATAATCAATTTCTACTTTTGTAGATGCTGTGTCGTTGAATTAAATTAGATAGGTTAAAAACATATAATCAATTTCTACTTTTGTAGATCTCCCTCATCATGAGATTTTATTTCTCGTTAAAAACATATAATCAATTTCTACTTTTGTAGATACAAAGGTCGAGATTTAGGTTTATGGGGTTAAAAACATATAATCAATTTCTACTTTTGTAGATGTAATATCTTTTGCTCTCTTGATAGAAGTTAAAAACATATAATCAATTTCTACTTTTGTAGATCAATATCCAACAATCAAAGTTTAGAAAGTTAAAAACATATAATCAATTTCTACTTTTGTAGATTGATTACAGAGCTGATTGTTAGATTGGTTAAAAACATATAATCAATTTCTACTTTTGTAGATCAGCCTGTGACCCAGAAGATAGTGTAGTTAAAAACATATAATCAATTTCTACTTTTGTAGATTATAACATACCCCATTTTCCATTTAAGTTAAAAACATATAATCAATTTCTACTTTTGTAGATCATTGTATCTTATAATAATCTGTAACAGTTAAAAACATATAATCAATTTCTACTTTTGTAGATATATCGGAGTCGTTCCAGATAATATTAGTTAAAAACATATAATCAATTTCTACTTTTGTAGATTCGTTCACCATTTGCCCCATATATTGTTAAAAACATATAATCAATTTCTACTTTTGTAGATCTTTAGAATTTTACACACTAGAAAATGTTAAAAACATATAATCAATTTCTACTTTTGTAGATTGAGTCGAACATTGGACTGTGCCACGTTAAAAACATATAATCAATTTCTACTTTTGTAGATCTCCCTCATCATGAGATTTTATTTCTCGTTAAAAACATATAATCAATTTCTACTTTTGTAGATTCAAGATTTTCTAAATCTTGTTTAAGGTTAAAAACATATAATCAATTTCTACTTTTGTAGATATTCCTCCGCCACAATTCATACAATGTTAAAAACATATAATCAATTTCTAAAAATCACTTCTCATCAGTGATTTTTTTGTGTATAAACTTTTTTATTTTATAAATATTTTATCTTGTTTTGTTATAATAAAAATATAATATAAAATATTTTTATGAAAAATAAAGAACAAAATAAAATAAATAAAGGTGAAATTAAAATATATAAACCTAAAAAAGGCGGTATTGAATTTCAAGTTCGCTTTGAAAAAGAAACTGTCTGGGCAGATGCCCATCAGATAGCAAATATCTTTGGTGTTAATCGTCCTGCTGTTGTTAAACATATAAATAACATTTATAAAATAGGGGAATTAGATAAAAAAACAACTTGTTCCATTTTGGAACAGGTTGCTACTGATAAAAAGATTCGTAAAATGAATCTATATAATCTAGATATGATTATATCTGTTGGTTATAGAGTTAATTCATATCGAGCAACAGAATTCCGCAAATGGGCGACAACAGTCTTGAAAAAGTATTTGATAGATGGTTATGCTATAAATCAGAAAAGATTATTAGAAACAGAAAATAATTTTAATAGATTACGAGAAACTGTTTTGTTTTTACAAAAACAAGCAAAAAAAGATTTGTTAAAAGGACAAGAAATAGAAATTTAAATTTACTAGCTGATTATAGTAAAACTTTTTCTTTACTTGAAAAATATGATAAAGGAAAATTGAAAAAACAAAAAGGTTTAAAAAATAATTTTGTTTTAGATTATAAAGAAAGTTTGGAAATAATAAAAAAAATAAAAAAACATGTTTTAGAAAGAAAAGAAGCCGGACAAATTTTTGGGCAAGAAAGAGAAAAAAGTTTGGAAAGAATTATTAAAAATATTTATCAGACTTTTGATAAAAAAGAATTGTATTTTGATATCGAAGATAAGGCGACAAATTTACTTTATTTAATAATTAAAGATCATCCTTTTGTGGATGGTAATAAAAGAATTGCTTCTTTTTTGTTTGTCTATTTTTTAGATAAAAATAATTATTTATATAGAAAAAATGGAGAAAAAAAGATCAATGATAATACCCTTACTGCTTTAGCTTTACTTGTAGCTGAGAGTAATCCAAAAGAAAAAGATCAAATGATAATTCTGATAAGTCGGTTATTGAAATAATTTTATGATATTTGCTACAAAATCATATATTATGATATTATAGAAATATAAAATTTTACTTTTAATTTTAAATTTTATGGAAAATAAAGGAGGAAAAATCGCAATTTTTGAAGGAAAAAAGGTTAGAAAAACCTGGCATGAAGGCGAGTGGTATTTTTCAGTTGTTGATATTGTAAGTGTTTTAACAGATAGTTCTGATCCAAAAGATTATTGGTATAGAATAAAAAAAAGAGCTAGTGATGAAGAAGGATCTGAGTTATCGACAATTTGTCGACAACTCAAAATAATTTCATCTGATGGAAAAAAATATAAGACAGACTGTGCTAATACAAAAGGTATTTTTAGAATAATACAGTCAATACCAAGCCCAAAAGCAGAACCTTTTAAACTTTGGTTAGCAAAAGTAGGACAAGAAAGAATAGATGAAATAGAAAATCCAGAATTAGCACAAGAGAGAATGAAACAGATTTATGAAGCAAAAGGTTATCCAAAAGATTGGATAGAAAAAAGATTGCGTGGTATGGTTATTCGTCAAGATCTTACAGATGAGTGGAAAGAGCGAGGTATAATGGAAGAAAAGAATTTTGCTATTTTGACAGCAGAAATTTCTAAAGCAACTTTTGGAATGACTCCTAGTGAATATAAAAAACATAAAAATATTCCAGAAAAATCAAAAATTAATTTACGAGATAATATGACTGACTTAGAATTGATTTTTACGATGCTTGGTGAAAAGGTGACTACTGAAATTTCCAAAACAGAAAAACCAGATGGAATGGTAGAAAACAAAAAAGTAGCCAAAAGAGGTGGCAAAGTAGCTGGGAATGCGAGAAAAGAAGCAGAAAAAGAAATTGGCAAATCGCTTATATCTAAAGAAAATCATTTGAATTTAAAGAAAATAAAAAAATTAACAAAATAAAAAATAATTTTAAAATCACTCTTACTCAGTGATTTTTTATTTGCCAAAATTTTTTCTTAATGTTATTATAATTTCAAAAAAATATGTCCAAACCAAATTTACCAGAAAAATTTATTGAACGTCTAGAACTTATTTTTGGCAAAACTGATTCGCAAAAAATTTTAAATACTTTTGTCAGTCGTCCAACTACTTTTCGAGTAAATACTTTGAAAAGTAATAAAAATGAAGTTTTAGAAAAATTACAACAAAACGCTTTTAAAATTAAACGTGTTTCTTGGTTTGGCGATGCTTTTATTTTGGAAAACAAAAGTCAATCAGAATTCATGAAAACTGATTTGTTTTTATCAGGAAAAATTTATTTACAAAGTTTAGCCAGTATGGTTCCAGTTTTATTTTTAGAACCAAAAGCTGGAGATAAAGTTTTGGATCTGACAGCTGCCCCAGGTAGCAAAACCAGTCAGATTGCATCGCTAATGAATAAAACAGGGGAATTAGTTGCGAGTGAAATTGATAAAATTCGTTTTGAAAAATTAACGCACAATATGAATTTATTAGGAGTAATTGACGAAGAAAAAACTGATTGGAATTTTAAATTATTAAATGAAGATGGAGTAAAAATTTTTGAAAATTATAAAAATTATTTTGATAAAATTTTACTCGATGCTCCGTGCGGAGCTGAAGCTAGAATAGATTTAAGCGATAGACGTAGTTATTCTTTTTGGAATGAAAAAAATATAAAAAATAATGCTTTTTTACAAAAAAAATTATTATTTTCTGCTTGGAATAGTCTAAAAGTTGGTGGTGAGTTAGTTTATTCTACTTGTACATTTGCCCCAGAAGAAAATGAAGAACAAATTTTGTGGTTAAAAGAAAAATTTCCTGAAGCTGTTGAAATTGAAAAAATTGATTTATTAGGACTTGTAAAAAGTAAAAGTCTTTTAAATTGGAAAGAAAAAAAGTTTCCAGAAGATATAAAAAAATGTTTACGAATTTTGCCAGATAAATATATTGAAGGTTTTTTCGTGGTTAAAATAAAAAAAATAAAATAAAAATAAAATCCTTAGTTAAAAGGATTTTTTTTATTAAAATCAGGAATTAAATTTTCTTGACTACTTTCTTCTTGCACCCAACCATTTTCAAAACCAAGTTCTAATAGATGATCATAAACTTTTTGAAAATCTTTTTTGCTAACCGTGCAGTTTATTTCAGAAAATTCTTTTGCTTTATGTAAAGGTGAATATTGATTCATAAGACTAATATGAATTTTGTTATCAATTTTAGCAATTTCAGCTAAAACTCCAAAACTATTTTCTAGATTATTTGGCAAAACTAAATGACGAATAATAATTCCTTTACTAGCTACACCATTTTTTTCTTTTAATAAACCAACTTGTTTATACATTGCCAAAATCGCATTTTTAGCAGTCATAAAATAATTTTTTACACCAGAATATTTAAAAGCGATTTCATCACGACTATATTTAAAATCAGGTAAATAAATATCAACCAAACCAGCCATTTCCTCAATTATTTTTACATCTTCGTAGGCATTACTATTCCAAACAATCGGAATGGTAAGATTTTGTTTTTTTGCTAAAATAATTGCTTCTTTTATTTGTTTTGACCATAAAGTCGGCGTGACTAAATCAATATTTTTTGCACCTTGTGTTTGTAAATCTAACATTATTTGGGCTAATTGTTCTATATTATAAAAATCTCCTTTATTTTCTTGTGAAATTTGATAATTTTGACAAAAAACACAATGTAAATTACAAGCACTAAAAAAAATTCCGCCAGCAGGGGAAAGTGGTGGTTCTTCGCCAGTATGAATTCCATACCAAGCGATTTTAACTTGTTTATTTATTTTTTCCATATTTTTTCTTATTCTAATCTAAAAATGATAAAAAAACAAGGTGAATAAAATAATGACGAAATAATTTTTTTTTGCTATAATATACTTAACTATAAAATTATAAACCTGTCATCAGGATTTAAAAATAAAATTATTAAATAAAATATGAGTTTGTTAAAAAAGATAACATTTTTTGCTACTTTTGTTTCCATCATTACAGTCGGAACATTTTTTTGTAGCAATTTTGTTTTTGCAGTTTCTGATATCCCAACCATCACTCGTGATTTGACAGTCGGCAGTACTGGCGATGATGTCAAAGCTTTGCAAGTTTTTTTGAATAAAAATGGTTATACTGTCGCAAAAACTGGTGCTGGTTCACTTGGTAAAGAAACTAATTTATTTGGCAATGCCACAAAAGCAGCTTTGATTGCTTTTCAAAAAGCTAATAATATTTCTGCTTCTGGTTTATTAAGTTCACAAACTAGAGAATTATTAAATAACTTGAAAAAAAATAATTCTAATTCTTCAACTACTAATACAAATACAAATTCAAGTTCAGATAGTTCAGTTATTGATTCTTTAAAAACTGAAATTGCCAATTTAAAAACAGCTTTAGCTGAATTAAAAAGTTTATATAATTCTTTATTATCAAAAATTGATTCATCTTCAACTAATAATAATGATTTTGGAATTTCAGCAATCAAAGTTATTGATGGCGCTGATGAAGAGGGAATAAATATCGGTGATCAAATTATAATTACTTTTAATCAAATTATTGATCCAACTGTAATTAGTTCATCTTTGAGTAAATCTGGCCTTGTTTCTGGTATTTCTTATAGTAAAATTGGTGGTGTTAGTATTTCTTCAACAGGTTTAGTAACAATAAAAGGAATTGCAAGTTTTGATTTGGGTTCAGTGAAATCAGCAGGAAATTTTACTTCTAAAATCGCTTTAAATTCTACTGGAAAAATTTTAACTATTACTTTGACAGGAGGCAGTGATGTAAAAATTAATTCAGAAGATTTTAGTAACACAGCTCAAATTGGTGGTACAATAAAAAATTCTAGCGGTGAAAAAATGGCGAGCGATTCAAGTATTGCTGATGCAAGTGGAAGTTTTGGTTCTGCTACTGATGAAGATGAAGATGATGAAGAAGATTTTTATATTTCTCGCATAAAAGTTTATAATGAAAACGATGAAGATGGAATAAACGAAGGTGATGAAATCAATATAACTTTTTCTGAAGTTTTAGATCCAGAATCAATCAATGATGATTTGGAAAAAGGTTCTTATGTAAATAATATTGATAGTGATGAAACAGGTGGAATTGTGATTGATGATGACGGAATTTTAACAATCACTGACATTGCTTCATTTTATGTTGGTGATGTCGAAGACGAAGGTGAATTTAAAACTAAAATTGCTTTAGCATCATCGGGAAAAGTTTTAGTAATTACTCTTGTCGATGGAGATGATATTGATATTGATGATGAAGATTTTGATGATGCCAAACAAATTTCTGGTACAGTTAAAAATGAAGATGGAAATAAACTTACTAGTAAAGATATAAAAACTCTTGAAGGAACTTTTGGTAGTGATAGTAATAATTCAGATGATGACGAAGACGCTGATTTTAGTATCGCTTCGATAAATGTTTATGATGGAAATGACAGCCAAGATGGTTTAGCAGAAAATGATTTTATTATTGTTCGTTTCAATCGTGCAATAGATCCAAAATCAATCAATAGTAGTTTAAATAAAGATGGTAGTGTAGAAAATATAGAAAATGATGAAACTGGTGGTGTTGTAGTTTCAAGTAATGGTAAATTAACAATTACTAACATTGCTTCATTTAATGTTGGTGATGTAGAAAAGAGTACTTCATTTGAAACAAAATTATCTTTGAGTTCAACTGGAAAAATTTTGACTATTTTCTTTACTGACGGCACCCAAGTTGATCTTGATGAAGAAAATTTAGAAGAGGCCCGACAAATTGGTGGTACTGTAAAAGATATAAATGGAAATAAAATATTAAGCGATGATGTAAACGAACCAGTTGGAACTTTTATCTAAAAATTTTTATAAATTTAAAACCCGCTGATTTGCGGGTTTTTTGTTTCTAATTAAAAAATTATAAATCTAGAATTTTTAAAATTTTCCAAAAATTTTCTATAAAATCAGCCCGACGATTTTGATATTTTAAATAATAAGCGTGTTCCCAAAGATCCAGATTAAAAATAGGTGTTTGTCCGAGAGTTAAGGGACAATCTTGATTTTTTAGCGAATAGATTTTTAATTTATTATTTTCATCTCTGACTAGCCAAGTCCAACCACTGGCAAAATGCGCAATTGATTTTTCAGTAAATTCTTTTTTAAAATTATCTAGTGAATCAAAAATTTTAATAATTTCTTTTTTTAAATTTTCATCAATAGTTTTTTCTTTTCCTAAGTTTGACCAAAATAAATTATGATTATAATAACCACCGCCATTATTGATAATTTTTTGTTTATCTTCTTCTGGTAAATCAAAATTATTCAGATTTTTTAAAATTTCTGTAATTTCCATTTCATTTATTTTTGGATATTTTTCTATAACTTTTATAAAATTGTTTAAATAATTTTGATGATGCTTTGTATAATGAATTTCTACAGTTTCTTTATCCATAACAGGTTCTAGATCAGCAAAATTAAAATTTAATTGTGGAAGTTCATATTTTTTCATATTTTTTTATTAAATATTTAGATGATTTTAGTATAACAAATAAAGTAAAAAAGAAAAAGTAAAAAATAATTAAAACTTGTTTATTCAAAATTAGGACTTTCGACTTTCCCGCCCGCAACGCCTGAATAAGCTTATGCTTGCGATGGTGGGCGTGGTGACTTTTAACTCCGTATCTTTTCTGCTATAATAAAGCCGTAATTAGTAAATTCAATCAATTTTATGATTTATAATGTTTTGTATGCTTTTTTAAGTGTTTTGGTGATTAGTCTGATCTCTATTTTAGCTGTTTTAGCTTTTAGTTTTCAAATGACAACAATAAAAAAATATTTACTTTTTGCTGTAAGTTTTTCTACTGGAAGTCTTTTGGGCGGAGCTTTTTTGCATCTTTTGCCAGAAGCTATTGAAAAATATGGTTATTTTGATTTAAAAATTGGTTTATTTGTTTTATCTGGTTTTTTAACCATGTTTATTACTGAAAAAATAATCCATTGGCGTCATTGCCATAATCCTCAGCATATTGATAAATGTGTTCATAGTTTTGCATTTATGAATTTGATTGGCGATGCTTTTCATAATTTGATTGATGGTTTAGTAATCGGCGCTAGTTTTTTAGTAGATATAAAATTAGGTTTTGCGACAACTTTGGCTGTAATTTTGCATGAATTACCACAAGAGATTGGCGATTTTGGAGTTTTACTTCACGGTGGTTTTTCTAAGAAGAAAGCAATTTTTTTCAATTTTTTATCAGCTTTATTTGCTTTTTTTGGTGTGATTATCGCAATAATTTTGGGATTCAAAAGTGCTAACATGCTATTTTTCTTATTACCATTTGCTGCTGGTAATTTTATTTATATTGCAGCCAGTGATTTAGTTCCTGAATTACACAAAGAAACTGAATTAAAAAATAATTTGAAAAATTTTTTATTTATAATCTTAGGAATTGCTTTTATGTACGGCGTGTTGTTTTTACCTTTTGGTGAAAAACATGTTGATAATGAAAATACAAAAATTTATTTAGATGGACAAAATATTACTTGGGAAGAAACAAAAAATTTATTGACTGCCTGTGAAGTTTATGGAGTTTTTCAAAATCACCAAAAAGAAGTAGAAATTGAAATTAAAAATGGTAATAAATTACATACAATTTCACCAGAAATAGATAATATTTTTACTGTTGTAAAAGAAAATGAAGAAAAATGTGGCAAATTAATTTATATGGCTACTGAATAATTTTTAAATTTATTAATATGAAAAAAAATATTTTAATTATTTTGGGACATAGTGATAAAAAAAGTTTTTGTGCGACTGTGGCTGATATTTATTTTGAAAAATTGAAAAAAATTAATGATAATGAAGTTAGAAAAATTTTTTTAGGAGAATTAGTTTTTGATCCAGTCTTACATAATGGTTACAAAGAAATTCAAGAATTAGAACCAGATTTAAAAAAAGCCCAAGCTGATATTTTGTGGGCTGATCATTTGATTTTTGTTTATCCAATTTGGTGGATGAATATGCCAGCTTTATTAAAAGGTTTTTTGGATCGTATAATTTTACCAGGTTTTGCTTATAAATATATAAATGGTCGTCCACATGGTCTTTTGACAGGCAAAACTGCCGAAATAATTGTATCTACTGGCGGTCCAAAGATTTTTTATTCTTGGCTTGGAGGAAAAATTGCTATCAAAGTTTTAAAAAATAATATTTTGAAATTTTGTGGAATTAAAACAAAAAAAGTTAAAATTTATGGTGGTATTTTAAAAGGTGACAAAAGTTCTGTTTTGGAAAAAATAAAAAAAGAATAAAAAAATGGCGCCTAAGTGACGCCAAGAATATTTTTCCTCCTTCTCCCTTCAAGGAGAATAGAAATTTTTTTGTTTTTTTCAGCGATTTTTTCATAATCGCTAGGGTCATCCATTCTAAAATTAGAACAGATTTCTCCAATTTTTTCTGATGTTTTTTCAAAACACCAATCAAAATTGGAACATCCAGAACAGACAGATGTTTTCATGACAACCCCCGAAAGTTAGTAAAAAGATCTATCAAATAAATATAACAAAATTTTAAAAATAAAGCAAGTGTGTAAAAATATGAAATTAAAATTTACTGGAAAATTTAGTCAAAGTGGTGAATATCTTCTTCGTCGTCTCAGTTATGGTATTATTTTTGATAAAAAAAGCGGTCAAAAAAGTTTTGTGAGGCGGCTTAGTAATAATTTTTATCCACGTTTTCATGTTTATTTGGATGAATTAACAGATGGTTTTATAATTAGCATTCATCTGGATCAAAAACAAGCTATTTATGAAGGACAAACTGCGCATAGTGGCGAATATGACAGTGAAGTGGTAAAAAAAGAAGCAATTAGAATAAAATATTATATTGAACAAAATCGTTTAAAATAATTTCTTTAAATAAAAAACCCGCGCTTAGCGGATTTTTTTTATTTTTCTACATGAACGTATTTAGCTTGTTTCATTTTTCCATCAAAACCGATTTTCTTTTTTGCTTGGAATTTTACTTTTCCTTCAGCTACTGAGAAAAGAGTATCATCTTTTCCTTTTTGTACGTTTTTACCTGGATTGATTTTTGTTCCTCTTTGTCTGACTAAGATCATTCCTGATTTTACTGTTTGTCCGTCGCCAACTTTTACTCCCAAATATTTAGGTTTACTGTCGCGACCTAATCTGGTGGAACCGCCAGCTTTCTTATGTGCCATAAAATTTTTATTATCTGTTTAATTTGCTTTGAAAGTGGATTTTGCTAAAAGCAAGTGAAAATATTATATAAAAAAGTCTTTTACTTGTCAAGTGAATTTTTATTGAGTATAATATAAAGTGTATTTTATCTATATTTTTTGCTAATTTAAAACATTTTTTAATTATGAAAATGAGAATCTATCCTTTAAAAATTTATTTGATAACCCCAGTTATTGCTATTTTTTCGGCGATAAATCTGTTTTTTATCCTTTTGTCATTTTTTTGGTTGATTATCCAAATACCAAGAAATATTGGACAAGTTTTTTTACATTATAATATTTTGTTTGGTGTTGATAGAATTGGTTCTTGGGGACAAATTTTTATTTTGCCTTTAACTGGCTTGTTATTTTTTTTATTAAATGAAATTTTAGCTTGGTTTTTTTATTCTAAAGATAAAATGATTTCTTATTTTTTGAATATTTGTTCAATTTTATTAAATATTTTTGTTTTTGTAGCTGTGATTTTGACTGTGTTTATCAATACTTAAAAATTTTAAGTTATGAAAGAAAAGAAAAAAATTGATTATAGCTTGCTAGTCTTGTTTGTAGCTTTGATTATTTTTGGTTTATTAATTTTGAGTTCAGCTGGAGTAGCTGTTGGTGCAAAAGATTTTGGTGATTCTTATTATTTTGTCAAAAAACAAATTTTTTTAGGATTGATTCCAGGTATAGTTGGTTTTTTATTTATGGTCAATATAAATTATATTCATTGGAAAAAATATTCTTTAATTTTATATTTATTAGGAGTAATTTTATTGATTGTGATTTTTATTCCTTCAATCGGACAAAATTATCATACTAGTGCAAAAAGTTGGTTAAATATTTTTGGTTTTTCTTTTCAACCAGCTGAAGCAATGAAATTGGCTTTTATTTTATATATTTCAGCTTATTTATCAGAAATGGGGGAATATTTGCGAGAAAAAAATAATTTTTTATTAACTTTGGCTGTGTCTGCTTTACCAATTTTTTTGATTGCTCTTCAACCAGATTTTGGGACAATGCTTATTTTTTGTGCAATTTTATTTTTGCTTTTATTTTTTGCCGGTGCTAAATATTTACATTTATTTGTTTTGTCAGTAGTCGGTTTGTTTGGTCTTGTAGTTTTATTACTGTCGGCTAGTCATAGTGCGGATAGATTTACAGTTTTTTTACATCCAGAATTAGATCCACAAGGAAAAGGTTATCATATCAATCAAGCTTTTTTAGCAATTGGTTCCGGAGGAATTTTTGGTTTAGGACTTGGTAATAGTATCCAAAAATTTCAATATTTACCAGAAGTACATGCTGATAGTATTTTTGCGATTTTAGCTGAGGAAATGGGATTTGCGATTACAGCTTTATTTTTAGTTTTATTATTAGCAATAATTTTACGATCTTATCAAGTTGCAAAAAATAGTGAAAATGAATTCGGTAGATTAGTTGCTTGTGGAATTATTTCCTGGTGGACTATTCAATCGATTATGAATATCGGTGCTATTGTTGGTTTATTACCTTTGACTGGAGTTCCTTTACCTTTTGTTAGTCATGGTGGGTCAGCTTTGTTTATAAATATGTTAGCTTTAGGAATTTTATTAAATATCAGTCGTAAAAAACAAATAAGAGAAAGTTAATTGTATGAATCAAAAATCAAATTATCAAATTTACGATACAACTAAATCTGCTTGGGAAGCCATGATTACAGCAATAGCTAATGCCAAAAAATCAATTTATTGGGAAGTTTACATTTTAATAGATGATGAAATTGGTAATCGTTTTTTTGAAATTTTGGAAAAAAAATCGCAAGAAGGTTTAGAAGTAAAATTAGTTTTAGATTATTGGGGAAGTTTTTGGCTTTCCAAAAAAAAGATTCAAGAATTAAGAACAAATGGAGTTGATGTCAGACTTTTTCAACAAAAAAAGATTCCAATTCGTGGTTTGAAAGATTGGCTTTTTCGTCGGACTCATCGTAAAATTTTAGTAGTTGATGAAGAAATTGGTTTTATTGGTGGTGTAAATGTTTTAAAGACGATGGAAGATTGGAATGATATCCATTTGCAAGTTACTGGAAAAGTTGTAAATTCTTTGCTTAGATCTTTTGCCCGTTCTTATATAATTTGTGGCGGTAAAAGAAAAGCTGTCAGAAAATTATTAAAAATTGATTATAAAAATGAAAATGAAAAAGTTGATTTTATTTTTGATGAAGCTAAAGAAAAAAAATCAAAAGCTCGACATAAATATATTGAAGCTTTAAAAAATGCTCAAAGAAAAGTAGTCTTTTTTTCACCTTATTATTTTCCAGATAAATATTTTTTGCGGGCTTTGTGGACAGCAAGAAAAAAAGGTATAAAAATTGATTTGCTAATTCCTTTTCGTTCTGATATTAGAATGGCGACTTATGCAGCTTATGCTTGGTTTGGTCTTATGAATAAAATGGGTGTAAATATTTATTTGACAAAAAAAATGATGCACGGTAAAGGAGTTGTGGTTGATGACGATTGGCTTATGGTTGGTAGTAGTAATTTGGATCATCTGAGTTTTCATCGTAATTATGAAGCAAATATTCAAGTTAAAGAAAAAAAAGTTGTAAAAAAAATAAAAAAAATTATTGACCGCTGGAAAAAAGAAGCAATAAAATTAGATGAAGATCGTTGGCAAAAAAGATCTTTATGGCGAAAATGGAGAGAAAAGATTTATCATAAAGTATATACTTTTTTGTTTAACATCAAACATGATCATAAAATAGATAAATATGGAAATAAATAAAACTCCGCTTGCTGACCGAATGCGTCCACGAAATTTTTCTGAATATGTCGGTCAAAAACAAATAATTGGTGAAGGAAAATTGTTACGTAAATTGGTTGAGCAAGATAATATGTCTTCAATTATTTTTTGGGGTCCTCCGGGAGTTGGAAAAACATCATTAGCAAATATTGTGGCTGTGGAAACCAAATCAAATTTTAAAACCTTATCAGCTGTAGAAAGTGGAAAAAAAGATTTGTTAAAAATTATCAAAGAAGCAAAAGAAGATTTTAAATATAATAATAAAAAAACAATTTTATTTATTGATGAAATTCATCGTTGGAATAAGGCACAGCAAGATACACTTTTGCCTTATGTTGAAAAAGGTGATGTTGTTTTAATTGGCGCCACAACTGAAAATCCAAGTTTTGAAATTATTGGACCACTTTTGTCACGCAGTCGAGTTTTTATTTTAAAACTTTTAGAAAAAGAAGATATTGTTGCTTTGATTAATCAAACTTTAGTTGATAAAGAAAGGGGACTTGGTAATTATCATATAGAAATTTCTGACGAAGATATTGATTTATTAGCTGAACTTTCTGCTGGAGATGCAAGAAGTGCTTTAAATTGTTTAGAAATTGCTTTTAAAGTTAATTTGATAAAAAATAAAAATAATATCAAAATTTCAAAAGAAAATATCAAAGAAGCTTTACAAAAAACTCATTTGGTTTTTGATAAAAATGGTGAAGAATTTTATAATTTAATTTCTGCTCTTCATAAATCAATGCGGGGAAGCGACGCAGACGCTAGTTTGTATTGGCTCGCTAGAATGCTAGAAGGTGGAGCTGATCCACTTTATATCGCACGGCGAGTTTTGCGTTTTGCTAGTGAAGATATTGGTATGGCAAATTCACAGGCAATGGTGCAGGCAAATACTGCTTTTGAAGCGTGTCACAAAATTGGTTATCCAGAATGCAGTGTTCATTTAGCTCAAGCAGTGGTTTATTGTGCTCAATCAAAAAAATCAAATTTACTTTACACTGCTTATAATAAAGCGGCTGAAGATGCGAGAAATACTTCACATTTAGGTGTGCCAATTCATCTTCGTAATGCACCGACAAAATTTATGAAAGAAATTGGTTATGGAAAAGATTATAAATATACGCCGGATTATAAAGGTGACGAAGCTAAACAAGATTATTTACCGGAAGAACTTAAAAATAAAAAGTATATACAATAATCAAAAGTCGAAAGTTTAATATCAAAAAATAATTTTAGATTTCTGATTTAATTTTTTAAAGATCTATTTTAAATTAAATAAACAAACTGATGAAATAAACTATTTTAAAACAGTTTTCCGTCCACTTTTGTCATTCCGTAGCCCCGACGTTACGTCGGGGGCGGAGGAATCCCTTAGACTTTTAAGAATAAAAAAATCTTGTATTAAAAATGATTAGAGATGACTCACTATTTAACCTGCCTGCCGGCAGGCAGGGGGATTTTTCGTCACCCTCCGGGTGTTTCAGAATGACAAAAGTGTGAGTTGTTTTATCTTTAAGTTTGTGTTTATATATTATCGTCTGTCTAATTAGTTATAAATATTTTTTTATGAAACCAAAATTACTCCTTCATGTTTGTTGTGGACCATGCTCAGTGGCTATTTTTGAGGAACTTTTAAAAGAGTTTGATTTGGTTGTGCATTTTTATAATCCAAACATTCATCCATTAGAAGAATATGAAAAAAGAAAAACAGAAGTAAAAAAACTTTGTCAGGAATTAAATTTAGAATTAATTGAAGATGAATACAATTCTAATGATTGGTTTGAATTTATCAAAGGTTTAGAAAAAGAAGCCGAAGGCGGGGAGAGATGCAAAAAATGTTTAGAATTTCGTTTGGATAGAGCTGGAAAAATTGCTAAAGAAAAAGACTGTATTTTTTTTACTACCAGTTTATCAAGCGGGAGAAACAAACAAGCAGAAATTATAAATCCAATTGGAAATGAAATTGCAGAAAGATATGGAATAAAATTTTTAGAAGCTGATTGGAAAAAAGGAGGAAGGCAGGAAAAAGCAAATAAACTTTGTAAATTAAAAAATATTTACAGACAAGATTATTGTGGCTGTATTTTTAGTAAAAGAAGTTAATAAAAAACCATTAATAAAGATTTGTTTTTTATTGACAAAATAATATTTTTCTGATTAAATATCAGAGCTCTTTTTAATTTTTAGTAGGAGGAAAAAATGAAAAAATTCGTAGTTCCGTTTTGTTTCCTGCTTTATGCAGGAATAAGCTTTACAATCGCCCTTTTTTCAAAGGGTGATAATAAAGAGAGAAGAAAAGTGGAAGCATATATTTGCTTCACACTTTTTATTATCACCTTGCCGTATGGCGGGTGGTAATAAATAGTTTTTGTCCGCGACTCGGCGACTCCTGAGGTTGATATTTTCTATGACCTCAGGAGTTTTTTTATTTTATTTCAATTTTTCTTTCGTCTCTATCTAGATGTTCAATATTTATTATTTTTGTTTTTAATTTTTTTAAAATATTAGAAATTTTTTCTGGCCATTCGATAAGACAAATTGTTTCATTATCTCCTAAATAATCTTCAACTCCGATCATAAGAAGTTCATCTTCATTTTTAAGTCTGTAAGTATCAATATGAATTAAATTTTTGATTTCAGAATTGTTTATTTCATAAATATTCATGAGAGCAAAAGTCGGACTAGTAATTTCTTTTTTAATATTAAAAAATTTAGCGATTCCTTTTGTTAAAGCAGTTTTACCCGCACCAAGATCGCCATTAAGTAAAATAATATCACCAGCTTTGAAATCTGATGCTATTTTTTTCCCAAGTTCAATTGTTTCGTCTACATTTTTTGTTTTATAAAACATAAACTATTTTAACTCTGGATAAAGAGGAAATTTAGCTGATAATTCTTTTACTTTTGATTTTATTTCTTTTAATTTTTCTTCGTCAGAATAATTTTCTATAGCTTCGTTTATAAAATCAGCGATTAAATTCATTTCTTCTTCTTTCATACCACGAGTTGTAAGTGCTGGTGTACCTAGTCTGATTCCACTTGGATCAAGTGGACTTCTAGGGTCATCAGGAATCATATTTTTATTGACAGTGATTCCAGCTTTGTCTAGTGCCGTTTCAGCTTCATGACCACTGACATTTTTATTGCTCAAATCTATTAAAAGTAAATGGTTATCAGTTCCATTAAAACAAAGTTTATAATCAAGTTCTAAAAATCTTTTTTCTAAAGTTTTAGCGTTCAATTTAATTTGTTTTGCGTATTCTTTGAATTCTGGCTCGAGAGCTTCTTTGAAAGCCACCGCTTTTCCTGCAATAATATTTTCATGAGGTCCACCTTGGAATCCTGGAAAAACTGATTTGTCTATTTTTTTTGCTAATTTTTCTTTGCACATGATCATACCACCACGTGGTCCTCGAAGAGTTTTGTGTGTGGTTGTTGTCACTACATCAAAAATTGGTACAGGGTTTTTCATTTCACCACCAGCGATAAGTCCAGCAATATGAGCAATGTCAGCCATAGTGTAAGCTCCGATTTCATCAGCAATTTCTTTTATTTTTTCATATTCAATTTCTCTTGAATAAGCAGAATAGCCAACTAAAATTAATTTTGGCTTATGTTCTAATGCCATCTGACGTAAATTTTCTAAATCTATTTTTCCATTTTTATCTGTTTTATATCTAACAAAATTAAAAATTTTTGTCATATAAGTCACAGGATGTCCATGAGTTAAATGTCCACCATGTGATAAATCCATCCCTAAAACAGTATCTCCAGGTTCTAATAAAGCAAAATAAACAGCAATATTTGCTGGAGCACCAGACAAAGGTTGAACATTTACATGCTCAGCACCAAAAATTTCTTTTGCTCTGTCAATTGCAAGCTGTTCTATTTCATCAATATTTTCACAACCACCGTAATATCTTTTTCCTGGATAACCTTCGGAATATTTATTAGTTAAAATGGAGCCTAAACATTCAAGTACAGATAAAGAAACAAAATTTTCTGAAGGAATCATTTCTAAATTTTCTTCTTGTCTTTTTTGTTCTTTTAAAATTATTTTTTTGATTTCCGGATCAAAATTTTCTAGTTTTTCTTTGTTCATAAATTTATTTTTTTATTAATTATTTTATTGTTTATATATTATCATCTTTTGGATATAAATTTCAAGTTAGATAATTTATGATTTTAGATTTTAGATTTAGGATTTAATTTTTTGTTTTAAAAAACTTTTTTAATTCACTAAACAAACTGAGGAAAATATTTTTCTTTAAAATAAATTTACAGCCATTTTGTCATTCTGAATCCTCCGACGCCAAGTCGGAGGTGAAGAATCCCTTAGATTCTTTTAATTCAATAATTAATGAATTAGAACTAATTAATGATAATTCACTATTTAACCTGCCTGCCGGCAGGCAGGGGGACTCTTCGACTCACTGCGTTATGACAAAAGTGTAGAGTTATTTTTTTGTTTATTTATATGTTTCAGCAAATTAATCTTTTTTTAATCAAAATAATTCATAATTTTAGAATCTGGAATCTTAATTTTTTCTGGTTTGCTAAAAAAAAGAGAAAATGCTAAAATATACTAGTAATAATTAATCTAATTTTATATTTATGAAAAAAATTTTAATTTTTTCTTTTATATTTTTATTACCATTTTTTCTTTTTGGCTGTGGAAAAAAAGATACTGGTAATCTAAACAACACTGAAAAACAAGAAGAGAACAAAAAACAATTATCAATACAAGAAATTTTGAATCAAAATATTGAGCAAGAATGCCATTTTAATATGGATGACTATGGTGACAATATGAGTTTTGAATATACAGTTTATTTTAAAGACGGCAAAGTTAAAATTGAAAGTCAATTGAATGGTCAAAAGTTTTCTACATTAAATGATAACGAATATGTTTATACTTGGGATGAATCTGGAAATCAAGGAACAAAAATGAAAATTGATCTTACTAATGAAGAAAATGTTTCAAATAATGAAACCGAAGATTTTAATTTAGATTTTAATAATGAATATAATTTTAATTGCGAAAAAAAATCTATTGACGCTGAAAAAATGTCTTTACCAAAAAATATAAATTTTATTGATTTATCGGAAAATTTTGAAAAATTATATAATCCACAAGTTGTAGAAACAGGGGATAATCAAAATTCAGTTCCTACTTCAAATTCAGGTTCTACAAAAGACATGTGTTCAATGTGTGATTTTTTGAATGGATCAGAAAAAGATAGTTGTTTAGCAAATCTTAATTGCTAAATTGCGTATTTTATTTATGACGCAAAAAACAATTGCTAAAAATACAGTTTGGATGACTACAGCTTCTGTTCTGCAAAAGTTGGTGGCTTTTGCTTATTTTGCGATTATTGCACGAAATATTGGGGCAGAAAATACTGGAAATTATTTTTTTGCCATGTCTTTTACCACTATTTTTGCAGTTTTTATAGATCTTGGCCTGACAAATGTTTTAGTGCGAGAAGGAGCTAAAAAACAAGAAAAAATATCAGATTATCTTTCTGCTATTTTTTTTGTAAAAGTTTTTTCGGCTGTTTTGTCTTATCTAAGTATAATTTTAGCAATCAATCTAATGGGTTATGGTGCTGATGTAAAAATTTTGGTTTTTATATCAGGACTTACTATGATAACTGATTCTATTCATTTATCTTTTTATGGAGCTTTACGTGCAGTTGGTAATCTTTCTTTTGAATCTGTTTCCATGTTTATTAGTCAATTGTTAACAATGATTTTGGGTACAGTTTTTATTTATCTTAAATTTCCTTTATATTTTTTGATGATTGCTTTTTTAATTCCTAGCTTTTTGAATGTTATTTATTCTGGTTCTATAATTAAATTTAAATATAAAACAGATTTTAAAGTTGTTTATAATAAAGAAGTTTTAAAATATTTTTTTGCGATTTCAATTCCTTTTGCTTTAGCTTCTATTTTTAATAGAATTTATTCTTATGTTGATTCAATTATTTTATCAAAATTAGCTGGAGCGGAAGTTGTTGGTTGGTACAGTATTCCTTACAAAATATCCTATGCTTTCCAATTTATTCCAATTGCTTTAGTTGCGGCTGTTTATCCACGTTTTAGTGAATATTTTTATGTTAATAAAGAAAGATTACGTTATATTTTTGAAAATGCAGTAAAATATCTTTTACTTTTATCTTTTCCGATTAGTATTGGAATTTTTGTTTTAGCTAAAGAAATAGTTCTAAATATTTTTACAGCGGAGTATGAAAATTCAATAATTGTTTTGCGTGTTTTAATAATCGGACTTATTTTTACTTTTGTAAATTTTCTTCTCGGTGCTTTTTTAAATGCGTGTGATAAACAAAAAACTCAAACAACTTTAACTGGAATTGTAATGCTTATAAATATCGTTTCTAATTTAGTGCTTATTCCAAAATATGGAGCTTTGGGCGCAGCAATATCCGCAGTTTTTGGAAATATTATAATTACTATAATTAGTTTTTTGATTGTGCCAAGTGTTATGAAATTATCATATAAATTTTTAATAAAAACTTTTTTTCAAATTACTTTAGCTTCTGTAGTAATGGGAGTTTTTGTGTGCTATACTAAAAGTGTGAGCAATTTTTATTTTGCTATTCTAGTTGGTGTTTTGATTTATCCAGTTTTACTTTTTATAACTAAAACAATAAATATCAGACAAATTAAGGAGGCTTTGCGTTTAATAAAAAATTAATTTTTTCTATGAAAAAGACTCTAATAATTACTTTGGAATATCCACCAAAAGTTGGTGGAATTGCTACTTATGTTCATCAAATGGCTGAAGCTTTTGATCCAGAAAAAACAGTTGTCTATGCTCCAAAAATGCTCGGTACAGAAGAATGGGACAATACAGTAAAATACAAAGTTATCAGAAAAAAACCTTATTTTAGTTATTTTTGGCCACGTTGGTTAAAAATGTTTTTTCAAATTAAAAAAATAGTCAAAGAAGAAAAAATAGAAGTAATAATTTTGCATCATGTTTTACCAGTTGCTTATGTTGCAAAAATGATAAAAAAAATCTTTAAAATTCCTTTTATTGTTTGTTTTCATGGAACTGATTTTGTTTTTGCTATGAAAAATAATTGGAAAAAAAGACGAACGCTTGGAGTTTTGAAAACAGCTGATTTATTAGTTTTCAACAGTGAATCTTTAAAAAGAAGATTTGCTGAAAAAGTCGAAGGTTTTTCTGAAAAATCAATCGTACTTTATCCTTGTCCATCTTTTGAAATGTTAAATGCACCCGAACCAGAAGTTTTAACAAATATAAAAAAGAATTTTGCGTTAGAAGGAAAAAAAGTTGTTTTGACAATTTCTCGTTTTGATGAAGGAAAGGGTTTACCTCATTTGGCTATGGTTATGAAAGAAGTTGTAGAAAAAAGACCAAACATTGTGTGGATGATTATCGGTGATGGTAAAAAGAAAGATGAACTTATGGATTATATTCAAAAAAATAAAATGCAAAATGTAGTTCGTTATTTAGGCGAAATTCCTCATAAAGATTTAAAACAATATTATTATTCAGCGGATTTGTTTGCTTTGCTTACTCATCCAGATAAAGTACGTGAAGAAGAAGGTTTAGGTATGGTTTTTTTAGAAGCCCAAGCTTGTGGAATTCCAGTTATTGCTGGTCGTAGTGGAGGAGTGGAAGAAGCAGTTTTAAATGGACATACCGGATTAGTTTTTGAAGTTTATCAAGAAAAATTAGCTATTGAAAAAGCAATCTTAAATTTACTTGAAAATAAAGAATATGCAGGTAGATTGGCTGAAAATGGCAAACAAAGAATAATTTCGGATTTTAAATGGAAAAATCAATTGGCAAAATTAGACATAATACTCAAAAATTAAAAATATGGAGGAAATTATTTTAAAAAAAGAGGAAAAGATTTTTTTAAAATTAAGATCAACTTTTTTGATTATTTTTTGGCCAAGTTTGCTATCTTTAATAATTTTGGCAGTTGATGCTTTCTTTATGTTTCGTCTTTTTCAGATGGGAAATAAAGGAATAATTATTTTTACTGTTTCATCTTTAGTAGCTTTTGTTATTTTTTTTCGAGCTTATTTTTTGTGGAAAAAAAATATTTTTGTGATTACTGATAATCGGATTGTTGATATTGAACGTCGATCCTTGGTTGAAAAAACTGTTTCTGAAATTTATTATAATCAAATAGAAGATATTGCTGTAGAAATGAAAGGTTTTTTTGCCTCAATTTTTAAATATGGAGATATAATTTTATATATTAAAAAAACTAAGTTTAAAATTATTGCTCCTAAAATAAAAAATCCTGTAAAAATTCAACAGCTTTTAAATTCTTTAAAAGAAAAATATTTAGAAAAAAATGAAAAGATAGTTGGAGATGATCTAATAAATTTTTTTATAGAAAAAATTGCTGAATTAGAGAGTCCTGAACTAAAAGAATTGAAAAGAATAATAGATAAAAAATTAGAAAAAATTGATTTTGAATAATTTTTGATTTTTATGAAAGAATTTTTTTTGTCAAAATTTTTTTTAATAATTTTAATAGTAGTTTTAGGTTTTATTGCTATTGGTTTTGCTCGTGCTTATTATAAAGATTATGAAATTCGTCAAGAGATTAAAGAATTAGAAACAAAAGAACAAGAATTACAAAATAATAAAATAAATTCTTTAAAAATGCTTGAATATGTTAGTAGTGACGATTATGTAGAAGATCAAGCACGTTTGGAATTAAATTTACTTGCTGATGGTGAAAAAGTACTTTATTTAGATGGACCTTTATCTGAGCAAAAAACTATAGATTATGAATATTTAAATCAAGATACTGATAAATTAATTATTGCTAATTATAAAAAATGGTGGTATTATATTATAAAACACAAATTAAATTAACATATTTATTTTTTTAAATTTTTTTATGCAAGATGAAAAAACAATTCAGGAAAATATTTCTACAAAAGAAAATTCTCCAAAAAGAAAATTAAACCCTTTAACTTTGATTATTTCTGGTTTAATTTTGATTCTTATCATTTTTTTAGGAGGAATTTATATGATTGCGATGTCAGGAGTACAAAAAGTTTCTCGTTCTAATTTTACACTAAAAACAGCTGATATCTTTAATATTCCTGTTGCAAAAATTAATAAAAATAAAATTTTATACACTGATTATATAAACAATTTGAAAGCCATGGAACAATTTTATTCTACTGATGATTCTGGTACAACAGTTCCAAATGCTGAAGAAATGTCTGATTATGTTTTGAGCCGTTTGATAGTAAATTCAATTATCAAGGACATGTCAAAAGATATGGATATAAAAATTAGTGATGAAGATGTTCAAAAAGTTGTTGATGAACAAATTTTACCAAATTTTGAAAATTTAGAAGCTGCTGAAACTGAAATTATGAATCGTTACGGCTGGACTTTGAAAGAATTTACTAAACAAATAATTATTCCAACTGAAATGGAAAACAGAGTAGCTGAAAAATACATGACTGATTTTGATTTAGCAGGAACAAATCAAGATGTTCAAGCAAAAGCTCAAGAAGTTTTGGACAGAATAAAAAATGGCGAAGATTTTGCTACTTTAGCAAAAGAATTCGGTTCAGATGCTACAGCGGAAAAAGGTGGTGATTTAGGCTGGTTTGGCAAAGGAACTATGGTTGAAGCTTTTGAAAATGCTGTGTTTGCTTTAGAAAAAGGACAATTGGCTGATCAATTAGTTATAACTGAATTTGGTTATCATATTGTCAAAGTTGACGATAAAAGAACTGTAACTGATGAAACAACTGGTGAACAAAAAGAAGAAGTAAAGGCTAGTCATATTTTATTTCCTTTTAATGCTACAGCCGTAGAAGCTTACCAAAGTTATATGACTGAAAAAATTAAAAATTCTAAAATTAATATTGTAAAAAATATACATAATCCTTTGGAAGAAATGACACAAGAATAAAAAAAATATTAATCAAAAAATCACCTCAATCAGGTGATTTTATTTTTTCCTAAAAAATTAATTAAACATTTTTAATATATCTGCTAACTCTCCTTTACAATCTGCTGTTTTGATATTGTTTATCACTTCATTTTCAGCCTCAGTAAATGTCTTTTTATTATCAAAAAGACAAATCATTTCTTTGTTTTCCAATTCATTTTTAGGATATTTTAAATATGTCATTTTGATTCGACATTTGCCGTTTTCTCGACCAATTATTTCATAACGAGTAGTTGATAAATCTTTTGTTTGTTCAAAAACAATATTTGTATTACAACCAGCAAATTTATCTGCAAAACAATCTATTCGTCCACAAATATAAGTTTCATATATTTGGTTAGAATTGTTTTGTGTAGAATTTGACTGAGAAGAAATATTGGAATTATTTGAATTTTGTTCTTGGATATCTTGCTTTGTACCATCATAATAAGGAATTTCACTTATTAATATTTTTTCGGTTGATGTATTTTTGTCTGTTTTAGTTATATTTTCACTATTTATTTTTAAACAAGTAAAATCACGACAGACATAATTATACTCGCAATCATAATCATCGTTACATTCAATACATTTACCAGCTTTTTCAGTATCAAAATCATTTTTACATTTTGGATGACCTGTGGCACATCCTAAACAGTCTATATCTTGGCAGTTGCCTAAACCATTATCATCAATTTTACAACTTGGTTTTAAATTTAAAATATTTTTATTGACACAAATATTATTATTACATGTATAGCCTTCTTGGCAATCATTATTAAAATTACAGTCAATACAAGCGATCATTGTTTGGTCAGAAGAAAAAGTTTCAACTTGCTTTTGAAAACCGCCAGAACAAAATTCACAAGTATGACACGAAAGAGTGGTAGTTTTAAATAAATTATTAGTTTTTTCTTTTTCTTTAACAGTTTTGTCTTGAGTGCTAGTACTTGTATTTAAATTTTCATTTTCATTAGCAAATAAATTTTCTCCGGTTTTTTGATTATTTTTTGAACTAAAAAGATCTAAAACACAGCCATTTAAAAAAAATGGTAATATTATTATAGATAAAAATAAAATTTTTCTTTTCTTATTCATATTAGTTTTTTTATTATATCATTTTTTTATAAAAAAAGCGAAAAATAAATATTGGATCATTTTTTATTAAAAACTATTTATACACAAGTCTTTTTTAGAAATAATTGACTTTGTTTGCTTAAAGTATTACAATAGAGGCGCTATCATTTTAACTCTATGGAAGAAAATTTACAAATTGCAAAAGAAAAAGTAATGAATAAAATGTTTCAATTAATGTTGAAAATAGCGGTTATTTTTGCTTTACCTGCTTTTATATCATTTTTTGTAGGATCTTATTTTGATAAAATGTATAATATTAAACCAAAAATAACATTAATTCTTCTTTTTATTTCTTTTTTATTATCTTGGGTCATTGTTATCTATTTATATCAAAAAATTAATAAAGAATTAATAGAATTAAGAAAGAAAGAAATTTTACAAGTTAAAGAAAAACAAAAACAATTGCAAGAAAAAATAAAAAATAATTAATATGTTTTTTCAAGTCGCCGGTGAAAAACCAACAGTTCAGCCAGAAGTAATATTTAATATTGGAAATTTTCCAATAACTAACTCAATGATAACTGCGGTTTTGGTATCTATAATTTTGATTATTTTTATTTTTTTTGTCAGAAAAAATTATAAATTTGCTGGTTTAACAAATAAATTACAAACATTAGCTGAGTTAGCTGTTGATGGTTTTATTAATCTTATTTCACAAATTACAGGAAATAGAGAAAGAGCAAAAGAGCTTTTACCTTTGATTGGAGCTCTTTTTTTATTTTTAGGATTAAGTAATTTGATAACTTTAATACCATTTTTTTCTTGTTTTACTTACGATGGTTTGCCTTTGTTTAGAACACCTTCAAATGATTTTAATTTGACTTTCAGTTTAGCTTTTTCAATGGTTTTATTAACAAATTTAGCTAGTTTAAAAAAATTTGGTTTTTTTGGCCATTTGGGAAAATTTTTTAAATTTAAAGGAATTTATTTAGGTTTTAAACAAGGAATTGGTCCGGGTGTTATGGCTTGTGTTGATTTTTTGATTGGTTTGCTGGATATTATTTCAGAAGTTGCAAAAATAATTTCTTTATCATTGCGTCTTTTTGGAAATATGTATGCCGGAGATGTATTATTAGTAATTTTATTTGGAGCTTTTGCTCTTTTCGTACCAAATCTTTGGGTAGCTATGAGTTTGTTAGCAGCGGTTTTACAAGCTTTAGTTTTTGGATCTTTAACAGCAGCTTATTATACTTTAGCTGTAGAATCATCGGAAGAATAAAAGTTTAAATAAAATAAAAAATTATTAATTTTTAATTTTAAAAATATGGATATAGAAGCAGCTCGCTTAATAGCCAAAGGTCTCTGTACTATTACAATGGGTGGTTCTGGTATAGGTGAAGGTTATTTGATCGGAAAAGCTCTTGAAGCCATCGGCCGTAATCCAAAAATGGAAGGTAGCATCTTTTCAAAAATGATTATTGGTGTTGCTATGGCAGAATCAACAGCTATTTACGCTTTTGTGGCTTTTTTCATTGTATAATTCAATCTCTCTCTTGTTGAGAGAGTCTGGTAGATAATTTTTTATCTTTCAGACTCACTTAATTAGTTTTAATTTTTTTTATGAACGGATTATTAGAAATTTTAGGAAAAGTCGGTTTTGACTGGCATATGGCTTTATTTAGTTTAATAAATTTTTTACTTATTTTTTATATTTTAAAAAAATTGTTTTTTGAAAAAATTGTAAAAAGTATTGATGATAGACAAAATAAAATTCAGGAAGGAGTAGAAAATTACGAAAAAGCTAAAACTGAATTAAGTATGGCAGAATTAAATGCTAATAAATTAATTGATGAAGCAAAAAAAGATGCCAATAAACTTATTGAAAAAGCAAATTTAAAAGCTAAGGAACAAGCTGAAATACAAAAACAGAAAACAATAGCTGATATTGAAAAATTAGTTTCTGGTGCCAAAATAAGTATAGAAGCACAAAAACAAGATATGAAAGAAGAAATAAAAAGAGAAACTGTTGATTTGGTTATTGAGGCTACCCAAAAAATATTAGGAGAAAAAATTGATAAAAAAGAAAATGATAAATTTATAAATGATATTTTAAAAACAGTTAAATAAAATATGTCAAAATTATTACCTGCACAATACGCCAAAATTTTATTTAATTTGACAAAAGATGCTAAAAAAGATGATTTGGAAGATGTAATTAAAAATTTTTTTTCTTTTTTGAAAAAAGAACATGTATTAAAAAAAGCTGATTATATCATAAAAGAATTTATAAAATTTTCTAAGAAACAAGAAGGAATACAAGAAATAGAAATAATTTCGTCAGCTAAAATTTCTAATGAAAAAATAAAAGAAATTTCAAAATTATTTGGGGAAAAGACTGAAGTTAAAACTGAAATTGAACCAGATATTATAGGAGGATTAATAATAGAGACAGATGATACTATTTTAGACGCTAGTGTAAAAACACAATTAAACAAATTAAAACAACATTTATTATAATTTAACATATGTCTTATACTGAACAAATTGTAAAAAGTTTACAAAAAAACATTGAATCTTTCAAAAAAGAAATCAATGTGGAAGAAATAGGCCATGTAATTGAAGTTGGAGATGGAATTGCCCGACTTAGTGGTCTTGAAAAATGTCAATCTCAAGAAATGATAGAATTTCCTGGTGGAGTTTTTGGTGTAGCTCTAAATTTAGAAGAAGAAACTGTTGGGGCTATTATTTTAGGTGATTTCAAAAATATTAAAGAGGGAGATGTGGTAAAAAGAACTGGTAAAATTTTGTCTATACCAGTAGGAGAAAATATTATTGGTCGTGTTGTAAATATTTTAGGAGAAGCAATCGATGGCAAAGGTGATATAAAAACTAAAGATTTTTATCCATTAGAAAAAGTTGCTAAAGGTGTCAATACTAGAGAACGTGTTTCTAGACCAGTGCAAACAGGTATAAAAGTAGTTGATGCACTTATTCCAGTTGGACGTGGTCAAAGAGAACTTATAATTGGTGATAGACAAACTGGAAAAACAGCCTTGGCTATTGACGCTATTATCAACCAAAAAGGTCAAAACATGAAATGTATTTATGTTGCGGTTGGGCAAAAAGAATCAAAAGTAGCTCGTATAGTTGCTAAATTAGAAGAAGCTGGAGCAATGAATTATACAACTGTAGTAGTTGCTGGGGCTAGTGAACCAGCTCCAATGGCTTATTTAGCACCTTATGCTGGAGTTGCAATAGCCGAATATTTTGCTGATAAAGGAGAAGATGTTTTGATTATTTATGATGATTTAACTAAACAAGCTTGGGCTTATCGTGAAATTTCTTTGTTATTACGTCGTCCACCTGGAAGAGAAGCTTATCCTGGAGATGTATTTTATTTACATTCTAGATTACTTGAAAGAGCTTGCAATTTAAATAAAGAAAACGGTGGGGGTAGTATTACAGCTTTGCCAATTATTGAAACTCAAGCTGGAGATATTTCAGCCTATATTCCAACTAATGTTATTTCTATTACTGACGGACAGATATTTTTGGAAACAGATTTATTTTTTAGAGGTATAAGACCTGCTCTTAATGTTGGTTTATCAGTATCTCGTGTTGGTGGTGACGCACAAATCAAACCAATGAAAAAAGTTGCTGGAAGTATTAAATTAGCTTTAGCACAATATAGAGAATTAGAAGCTTTTGCACAATTTGCTGGTGATTTGGATGAAGATACAAAAAGACAATTAGCCAGAGGAGAAAGAGTAGTCGAACTTATGAAACAGGCACAATATTCTCCAATGAAAGTTGAAGACCAAGTTGCTGTTATTTTTGCAGTTGATCATGGATATTTTGATGATATTGAAGTTAAAGAAATTCAAAAAATTGAAAAAGAATTTTTAAGATTTTTTAATTCTAGTAAACAAGATATTCTTGAAAAAATTAAAAAAGGAGTTTGGGATTCAGAATTTGAAAATCAACTTAAAGATGCTTGCGAAGAATTTAAAAAACAATAATTGATTTATGGCAGTAAATACCAAAGCAATTAAAAACAGAATTCGTTCGGTTAAAAATACGAAAAAAATTACTAAGGCCATGGAAATGATGTCAGCTGTTAAGATGCGAAAAGCAATAAATAATGCTATAAATACTAGACTTTATGCTCGATTAGCACAAGAACTCATTGAACATGTTTCTAAAATAGAAGAACCAAATGTTGATTTATTAGAAGTTAGACCAGTAAAAAACATGTTGGTTATTTTGGTCAGTTCAAATAAAGGTTTGTGCGGTAGTTTCAATTCTAATATTTTACGTAAAGCAAAAATGATCTTAGACGATGTAAAAAATGTTGCTAGACATCGTATTTCTAATACAAATGAAATACTACCAGCTGATAAAATAAATGTGGATATGATTGGTATTGGAAAAAAAGGAGCAAATTTTGCTAAAAAATATGGGTATAATTTACTTGCTATTTATGAAAAATTAACTGATAGACCTGATATGGATGAAGTTGTGCCAGTTGCTAGACAAGCTGTAACTTTATTTAAAGAAAAAAAATATGATAAAGTGATTGTTGTTTATACTGATTTTAAATCTAGTATGAAGCAAGAGGCAAAAGTAAGACAATTATTACCATTTTCAAGTACTGATTTAGAAAAAATGATAAGTTCTTTGGGTGATGAAAAAAATCAAAAAAAAGTTAGTGAAGAAATTGATGATTTAAAAAAAGACAAAGTTGATATGGTTAATTGTATTTTTGAACCAAGTTTGGATGTGGTAATTGAAAATGTTTTCCCTCGTCTAGTAGAAATTCAATTGTATCAAGCTGTTTTAGAATCAGTAGCTAGTGAACACAGTTCTAGAATGATGGCTATGAAAAATGCCAGTGAATCAGCAGATGAGATGATTAAAGAATTAAATTTAAGTTTTAATAAAGCTAGACAAGCTGGAATTACTCAAGAAATTTCTGAAATTTCTGGTGGTGCAGCTGCTTTAGAATAAAATAATCAATATATAATAATATAAAATCGTATATGTCTAAGAATATAGGAAAAATCAGCCAAATTATTGGTGTGGTAGTAGATGTTCATTTTGAAAATAAACTACCAGAAATTTATAATGCGCTTGAAATCACAAAAAAAGATGGCAGTGTTTTAATTTTAGAAGTTGAACAACATTTAGGCTCAAATACTGTCAGAACTATTGCTATGAATTCTACTGATGGATTGGAAAGAGGTATGGAAGTTATAGATACTGAAAATCCTATAATGGTGCCAGTTGGTTCAGAGACATTAGGAAGAATGTATAATGTAATTGGTGAAGCTATTGATGGTAAACCAAATACCAAAACCAAGAAAAAATATTCAATTCACAGAAAAGCTCCAAGTTTTAAAGAACAGTCAACAAAATCTGAAATTTTAGAGACTGGTATAAAAGTTATTGATTTGATTTGTCCATTTTTAAAAGGTGGAAAAATTGGACTTTTTGGTGGAGCTGGAGTAGGAAAGACAGTTGTTATTCAAGAACTTATTAGAAATATTGCACAAGAACACGGTGGATTTTCAATGTTTGCTGGAGTTGGAGAAAGAACTCGTGAAGGTAATGATCTTTATCGAGAAATGAAAGAATCAGGAGTTTTAGAAAAAACAGCTTTAGTTTTTGGTCAAATGAATGAAACTCCGGGTGCTCGTGCTCGTGTTGCTTTTACAGCTTTGGCTATGGCTGAATATTTTCGTGATGAAGAAAATAAAGATTTATTATTATTTATTGATAATATTTTTCGTTTCACCCAAGCGGGTTCAGAAGTTTCTGCTTTGCTTGGACGTATGCCTAGTGCGGTAGGTTATCAGCCAACACTTGCAACTGAAATGGGTTCTTTACAAGAAAGAATTACTTCAACAGATAAAGGTTCAATTACTTCAGTACAAGCAGTATATGTTCCTGCTGATGATTTGACAGATCCAGCACCAGCTACAACTTTTTCTCATTTGGATTCAAAAGTTGTTTTGGACAGATCACTTTCAGCTTTAGGTATTTATCCTGCTGTTGACCCACTAGATTCAAGTTCAAACATGCTTGATCCAAATATTGTTGGAGAAGAACATTATAAAGTAGCTACAGAGGTACAAAAAATTCAACAAAAATACAAAGATTTACAAGATATTATCGCAATTTTAGGTATGGAAGAATTAAGTGATGAAGATAAAATAACAGTTATGCGTGCTCGTAAAATACAAAAATTTTTATCTCAACCTTTTCACGTTGCAGAAGTATTTACTGGCCAACCAGGAAAATATGTTAAATTAGAAGACACAATTAGAAGTTTTAAAGGTATTTTAGAAGGAAAATACGATGATATTCCTGAACAAGCTTTTTATATGAAAGGTTCGATTGAAGAGGTTTTGGAAACAGCTAAAAAATAAATTATAATTTTATATGATTGATTTTAAAATCGTAAAGCCAGAGGGAATAGTTTATGAAGATTTAATAGAGAAAGTCACTATTCCAACTATGGACGGAGAAATAACTGTTTTGCCCGAACATTTACCATTAGTTTCTGTTTTATCTACTGGTGTTATTACTATACATAAAAAAGATTTTGAAGTTGATCTTGCTGTTTCAGGAGGAATTTTAGAAATAAGACCAGATAGTAAAGTTTACATTATGGCAGATAGCGCAGAAAGAGCTGAAGATATTGATTTAGAAAGAGCAGAACAAGCTAGACAAAGAGCTGAAAAATTACTCAAAGAAGAAAATAAGATAGATGATATTGAATTTGCTAAATTACAAGCAATAATAGAAAGAGAAATGAATCGTATACGTTTAGGAAAAAAATATAAAAAATTAAATTAAAATTCCGCCAATGGCGGTTTTTTAAACTGTAAATAAAATAAATATTAATACTAAGAAAATAATATTTATTATTTATTATTGACAAAAAAGAAAAAACAGTATATAATGTCGGGTATCTCGCGCAATCAAAGCGGGACGCTTTCAATAAGCGATTTTTTTATATAAAATATGGAGATTAGAAATATAGCTATAATTGCCCACGTTGATCATGGCAAGACAAAACTTACTGATGCTCTTATGCGTCAAACTGGTATGATAAAAGATGAAGATGTAAGCATGGATTCAAATGATTTAGAAAAAGAACGTGGTATCACAATTTATTCAAAAAATACTTCAGTGTTTTACAAAGACACAAAAATAAATATAGTTGACACTCCTGGACACGCTGATTTTGGTTCTGAAGTCGAACGTGTTTTACGTTCGATTGATTCAGTTTTGTTAGTTGTTGACGCTCAAGAAGGACCAATGCCACAAACAAAATTTGTTTTACGAAAATCTTTGGAACTTGGTTTAAAACCAATTGTTGTTATAAATAAAATTGATAAACCAGCTGCTCGTCCTGAATGGACTCATGAAAAAATTTTAGAATTATTTATGGATTTAGGAGCAAATGACGAACAATTAAATTTTACAACTGTTTATGCTATTGCTAAACAAGGAATAGCAAAAATGAATTTAAATGATGAATCAAATAATTTAGATCCTTTGCTTGATACTATTTTACGAGTTGTGCCACCAGTAAAAGCTGATGTTGAATTACCATTTATTTTCCAACCTTTTAATTTGGCTTATGATAATTATCTTGGACGTATGGGTATTGGCAGAGTTTATCAAGGAAAAATAAAAACAGGTGAAAAAATTTTTGCTAAAAAACAAAACGAAGAAATTTCTTCAGGTACAATAACAAAATTATTTACTTTTGAAGGTATGACTCGCAAAGAAGTTTCAGAAGTAAGTGCTGGTGATATAGTAATGATTTCTGGTTTATCTGATATTTATATTGGCGATACTGTTTGTGTTGATAAAGAACAAACACTTTTACCTGCAATCAAAATTGATGATCCAACAATATCTTTAAATTTTTTAGTAAACAATTCTACTTTTGCTGGTAGAGAAGGAAAATTTGTGACCAGTCGCCAAATAAAAGAAAGATTGGAAAAAGAATTAGAAGTAAATGTAGGTTTAAAAATAGATTTTTCAGAAACTGAGTATTATAAAGTTTTTGGTAGGGGAGAATTGCATATTGCCATCTTACTTGAAAATATGCGACGTGAAGGTTTTGAATTACAAGTATCTCAACCACAAGTTATTATCAAAGAAATTGATGGAATAAAGTGTGAACCTTTTGAAGAATTAACTATTGATATTCCACAGGAATGTTCAGGAGCTATCATAGAAAAAATATCTAAAAGAAAAGGACAAATGATTTCAATGCATCCAGAAAACAATCATGTTCGTCTTGTTTTCCAAATTCCAACCAGAGGAATACTCGGTTATCGTAATGAATTTATTATTGATACTAGAGGCGAAGGAATTTTATGTAGTGAAATGATAGGTTTTAAACCTTATGTTGGAGAAATAGATAAACATGATTTTGGAGCTATGATCTCAGGAGAAACTGGAAAAGTTTTAGCTTATTCTTTAGCTAATTTACAAGATCGAGGTTCACTTTTTGTTGGACCAAATGTTGACGTTTATGAAGGCCAAGTTATTGGAATAACTTCAAAAGGAATGGATATGACAGTTAATCCTATCAAAGGTAAACATTTAACAAATACTCGTTCTTCAACTGCAGACATCGCTATTCAACTTACCCCACCAATTGAATTAACTTTAGAACTTGGTTTGGAAATAATAGCTGAAGATGAATATTTAGAAATTACTCCAAAAAATGTCAGAATAAGAAAAAAATATTTAACAGAAAATGACCGAGTCAAAGCTGGTCGTGTTAAAAACAAAGATTAAAAAATCGTTTAAAAACGATTTTTTTATTTTTGTAATTTTATTTAAAAAAACAAAATCACTTTAAATAAGTGATTTTTGTCTTGTGATCCGGCTGGGATTCCTGCCTACATGCCTAACGGCATATAAACCGACAGGCAGGCGAACCACAGGACCTTTTCCGACGTATCGTCGGGACTGCTCTAAATTGAAAATCTTTATTAAAAAAACAAAATCACTTTAAATAAGTGATTTTTGTCTTGTGATCCGGCTGGGATTCGAACCCAGGACCTTTCCCGACGTATCGTCGGGACTGCTCTAAATTGAAAATCTTTATTAAAAAAACAAAATCACTTTAAATAAGTGATTTTTATCTTGTGATCCGGCTGGGATTCGAACCCAGGACCTTCTGCTTAAAAGGCAGCTGCTCTACCGACTGAGCTACCAGACCATTTTAAAATTTTTTATAATTAATCAGGACCTTTTCCGACGTATCGTCGAGACGTTTACAACTGAGCTTTCAGTCAATTATTAAAATAATAACGCTAATATAATATAACAAAATAATAAATAAGTCAAGTTTTTCTTTAATTAAATTAACAGAATATATTATAACATATTTAGTTTTAAAATAAAATATAATTGTAAGCTCTTGACAAAAAAAGAGAAGTGTGTCATTATAAGTTATGTTTGGTTGTGGTGGCTTGTCATTTTGTGAACTCTCCGTTCTTTAAATATTTAAGCCAACCACACCAGACACAGCCGTCTTTCTCTTTTCCTCTACGAAGAGACATTTTTTCCCTCCTTAATATAAAAAAATGGAGAGAAAAGAGAAGACGGCTTTTTTTATTTTCTAAAATACAAAACAGTCTTTGCGAGACTGTTTTTATTAGTTTATATTAAATAGTTTTAATTTATATTTAAAGCCGGCCCTTGTAAGTGTGTGATATCTTCTGAATCTAATTTTCCTTCATTATCTATTTCCTCTTTATATTCAAATAAGTCAATTAATTTATTTAAAAAGTTTTCAGTTTTTTTATTATTTTCAGCATCAAAAATTTTTAATAAATCACGGACGAAAATATTTGGTTGTGTATTTGTAGTTTTGGCAAAATCAGTAATTAATTTTATAGCTTTTTTGAAAGAATCATCACTATTTTCTTTTATATCATTATTTTTTTGTGTCACTGCATACTGTTCAGCTAGTTTTTTTATTTCTTCGGCTGTTTTTTCTAGTTTTTCTTCAATTTGTTCCACATCTAAATTTTGTTCTTGTTTTTGTTGTAATTCTGCTTCAGCTTTTTCCGCTTCAAAATCAACTGTTTCTATAGTTTTTTCAATTGTTTTATTTTCAATAATATCATTAACTTTATCAAGAATTTCTTGTTTTTTTACTTGCAAAAAGTATTTTAAGACATTTCTATTTTTTTCATTTAATTCTGTTGTCAAATCTAGTTCTTCTAACAAATCATTATAAATCTCATCAAGTTTTTTTTTGATATCCTTTTGTTGTTCTTTGCTAAAATTTATTTTTTGATCAAAATTTTTAATTGACAAAGATAAAATATTTTTTTCTAAATCCGAAAAATTTTTATCGATTTTACTCATCATCTGTGTTTGTACTTTTGTAGATTCTGGTTTGAAAAAATCTTTTTCTAAATCAGTTAAATAAGGATCTAGTTCATGGTTTTTTTCATTATATTGCGTTTCAAAAGTTTTTCCATCTTTGATTTGCTCTTTATTTTTTGCTAATTCAATTGCATCAGGTTCTTTCTTTTTATTTGTTTTTGAATTATCAGAATTAGAAGAAGAATTAGAAATTTCTGCATCTAATTTATTTATTTTTTTTAAAATTTTTTCGTTAGTTGGATTTTCCATATTTAATTTATTAAACGTAGTAATATAACATATTTTTTTGTCTTTGTCAAGATAAAAAAACTTTGATATATAGTTTATTGTAGCAAAAAGTTGATTTTTGGGCAAATAAAAAAACCGGCTGACATTGCAGCCGGGGGGTGGGAGTTAACAAGAAAAAAATATTCTACCAGGTGAAACCTGGCTGAATAACCTCAATCTTTTCTCTGTTGACTTTGAAAGATTTTTCTCCGATCTTGATGATCAGAGAAACTTTTTTCTCTGAAAAATTTTTAGAGCTCAATTTTATTAAGCTCCGTATCTTTTCACTCAAAGGCATGAATTGACCATAGCGGTCAAATTCACTCTTGTAAAAATGCTCGATGATGATATCTCTATCATCATCAGGCACAGAAAATAATTTTATGTTGGGCTTAAAAAAAGACCCAACAAGTTCTTTAATTTTCCTCTGTGGATCTGTCTGCCACTGAGGATCGTCCGAAAGAACTCTCTTATCTTTTGTAAAATAAAAAAATTCTTTTTCATCCCTAGAAAATATTTCCAGTCCTCCTGACTGGATCATATTTTCAAAAAACAACAGATCAGTTTTTTTTATCTGATCTTTGACTTCCGCAATGACATTCCATTTTTTTGTAAGTTCCATTTTTTCCTCCTGTTTTTAAAAAGGGCCGAGGATTATTTTACACTTTTTTCTATTATCGGTCAAGAAGTCTTTTAAAAAAACTTATCCACACCAACTACCTTGTAATACATAATACTAAAATGTATAATACAAATAGAAAAATAAAATTAATAAAATATGTTAAAAAATACAGAAAAAATTCAGTCACAAATGCGTAAAGGAATTTTGGAATTTTGTATTCTTTTGGTAATTTCTAAAGAAAAAATTTATGCGAGTGATATTTTAAAAAAATTGAAAGAAGCAAATTTAATCGCTGTTGAAGGAACTGTTTATCCAATCTTGTCTCGATTAAAAAATTCTGGCTTAGTTGAATATACTTGGGAAGAATCAAAATTTGGACCACCACGAAAATATTACATTATAACTGTCAAAGGTTTAGAAATTTTGCGTGAGCAAAAAAATAATTGGGAAGATTTAGTAAATACAGTAAATTCTTTACAAAAATAAAAAAATAATTTAAAAAATATGAAAAAAACAACCAGTGTTAATTTAGGAGGAATAATTTTTAACATAGAAGAAGATGCTTATGAAAAAATGAAAAATTATTTAGATAAAGTGCGTTCACAGCTTGATGAAAGTACAGATCATGATGAAGTCATGTATGATATTGAATCTAGAATTGCGGAAAAATTTTCTGAAAAAAACAATCATTTAATAATAAATTTGATTGATGTGGAAAATATCATAGAAATTATGGGTGAAGTTATAGATTATGGTGAAAATGATTTTGAAAATAAAATAGAAGAAAAAGGAGAAGAAATTCATAGACTTTATCGTAACCCAGATGATGCTATTGTCGCAGGTGTTTGTTCAGGTATTGCAGCCTACTTTGGAATTGATCCAGTTTTTATCAGACTTTTATTTGTACTTTTAACAATTTTTGGTGGTAGTGGAATACTTATTTATGTAATTTTTTGGTTAATAGTTCCGGAAGCAAAAACAAATTTGCAAAAATTAGAAATGCGTGGTGAATCAGTAACTATTTCTAATATTCAAAAAAAAGCTAAAGAAAGTTATGAAAAAATAAAAAAAAATGATGTGATAAAAAAAATTTTATTTTTTCCAATAGAAATTATCAAAACTTTTTTTACTTTTTTACAAAAAATTTTTAATTTATTTCTGCCAATTTGTCGAATTTGTTTGGCTTTGTTTTTATTAATTTTTTCTTTGATTATTTTTGCTGGGATTACTTTTTTTAGTTTACTAGCTTTATTAAATATAAAAGAACCATACTTAATTAGTTATATACCAATCAAAGAATTTGCTGATTTATTACCTTTTTATCCAACTTTGTTAGCTGTTTATTTTTCTGTTTTATTACCAGTCATCGCTGCAATAATATTCAGTTTGTCTTTATTTAAAAAGAAAAATTTATTTGCTTTATCAACTTGGATAAGTTTAGCATCGATTTGGGTTGTAGCTGTTGTAGTGTTTCTTTCTTTATGTGTTAGTTCAGCACCAAAAGTTGTTAGTGAAGTTAAAAATAATACGATTTTTGCCCAAAATGAATTATCAATACCTGAAACAGATTTTAATAATATAGTAGTTACAGATAACGAACAAAACGAAATGCTGGTTACTATAACTAGCGCAGATAATTTTGGAATAAAAGCTATAGGTAGAAATGTGGATTTAGAAAATTTTACATATAAAATTGAAGACAAAACTTTATTTGTACAAAAAAAAGAAATTGCAAAAAATAATTATTGTTTGGCTTGTTATCATGAAGCAGTAAAAGTAAATATCTCTTTACCAAAATTAGATTCTTTAAAAATAAATGGTCATGCTTTAGTTTTTCTTGATAACATTCAACAAAACAATGTTTTGAATCTTGAATTAAATGATAATAGTAATTTATATTTTTCTGGCGTTAATAAATTACAAAAAATAATTTTAAATTTAAAAAATTATTCCTCAGCTGAAATTATCGGCGAAGTTCAAGAATTTGATGCCGAATTACAAGATAATACAATTTTGAATATTTTTGATTTAAAAATGAAAAAAAATATTTTGAAATTAAGTGATAATAGTAAAGCAAAAGTTTCAATAATATCTGACGAAAAAACTGATTGGCAGATTGATTTGCATAATAATTCCCAATTATTTTATATGGGAGAAATATTAGAAAATAGTGTAAAAATTTTTGAAGAAGCAAAAACCATTCCTTTTGCAGAATGGACTGAAGATAAAAATTTAAAATTAGTGAAAATAAACGGAACTAATGAAGATGAAGAAATTTATGAAGTTAGTACAGATGATTATTCTTTAGATGAAAATTCAGATAAATATATGTATGTTAATGGAAAAAAATATTATTTTACTGAAGAAAAAGATACTGATGATTATTCGCAAATAAAATATGAATTTATGTCTTTTTAGACAAAGAAAAATTTATAAAAAAGACCTTTTTGCCCTGAGGTCTTTTTTATTTGAAAAAAAGACAGAACAATGCTATCATAAAAGTATATTTTTTAATCAAATTTATGCAATATATCCAAAAAATAAAAAAAGATTTATTAAATTATTCTGAAATCAGAAGAGAAATTATCAAAGCGAGTGGTGACGCTCTTCATTTTGCTAAAAGAGCAATTTTTGCTTTACATCGAGAAGATTTTGTAGAAGCACAAGAAAAATTTAAAGCTTGTGAAAAAATTATTTTAGATTTAGAAAAAAAATATAAAAATGATTGTCGTTTTTGGGAGGAAGGTTCTTATAAAGCTGCTTTAGAAGAATATGCAGAAGCAAAAATTTTTGCTCAATTTTTAGATAATCAAAAAATAGGTGAAATTAAAGAAATTAAAATTCCTGCTGAGGTTTATGTGGCTGGACTTTGTGATGTACCTGGAGAAATTTATCGTTATGCCATAAAAATGGCTACAAAAAAAGATTTGCGCAGAGTTAAATATGCAGAAAAAATTGCGAGTGAAATTATCGGTGATTTGACTGAATTTAATTTGACAAGTTATTTGCGTAATAAATTTGATCAAGCAAAAACAGCTGGTAAAAAAATAGAATATATAGTTTATGAATTAAGTATACGAGAATAGATATGATAAAAAAAATGATTCCAAAAAAAATAAAAAATTTTTATCATTTTTTGTGGGCCTGGTTTGGTTTTTTTATTTATAGAAATCCAGCAAAAGATATTTTTGTTATTGGAGTAACTGGCACTAGTGGTAAATCGAGTTCAGTTTATTTTTTGCGTTTAATTTTAGAAAATTTAGGTTTTAAAGTTGGTGCTCTTTCGACAATAGAATTTTATATTGATGGTGTACAAAAAGATAATGATCAAAAAATGACCATGCTTGGTAAAACACAAATACAAAAATATTTAAAAGAAATGGTTAAGAAAAAATGTGATTTTGCAATTATTGAAGTCAGTTCTGAAGGGGTTGTCCAAAATCGTCATAAATTTATAAATTTTGATACAATTTTATTAACTAATTTATATCCAGAACATTTAGAAGCTCATGGTGGATTTGAAAATTATAAAAATGCTAAAATTAAATTTTTTAAAGATGTTGCTAATTCAAAAAGAAAAATATTAAATGGTAAAAAAATAAATAAAATCGCAATTGTTAATTCTGATTTTAAATATTTTGAAGAATTTTTAAATTTTAATTTTGAAAATAAAATTGAGTTTTCTTCTAAAAATGTAGAAACTAAAATTATTAAAAATGGAATGGAATTTGTCTATGAAAATAAAAAATATCAAGCAAATATTTTTGGAGAATATAATGTTGCTAATTTACTTGGAATTATAAAAATTTTAGAAAATTTAAAAATAGACAAAGAAAAAATTATTGAAGCTATAAGCAAAATTAAATCAGTTCCAGGCAGAATAGAATTTATTTCAGAAGCGGAAAAATATGGTTTTGCAGTGATTGTTGATTATGCTTTTGAACCAGTAGCTTTGTCTGAATTATATAAAGTTGTGGATTTATTTATTAAAAATCGATTAATTCAAGTTTTTGGTGGCACTGGTGGCGGTAGAGATAGGGCTAGAAGGCCAAAAATTGGCTTTTTAGCCGGTAAAAAGGCTGATATCTGTATTTTGACAGACGAAGACCCTTATGATGAAGATCCAGAAAAAATTATAGCTGATGTAGAAAAAGGTGTGGTAGATTCTGGAAAAATTTTAGATCAAAATTATTTTAAAATTTTAGATCGTAAAAAAGCCATTGCTTTTGCAATAAAAAAAGCTGAAAAAGGGGATTTGATTTTAATTACAGGCAAAGGCAGTGAAAAAATGATTTGTGTAAAAAATGGTAAAATGATTCCACATGATGATCGAGAAGTTGTTAGGGAATTGTTAAAACAAAAATAAATTTATGATTTCTGTAATAATACCTGTTTATAATCGAGCACAAATTTTAAAAAAAAGTTTGGATTCTTTAACTAAACAAAAATATACTGATTTTGAAGTTATTTTAGTTAATGATGGTAGTAGTGAAAATATATTAGAAATTTTTACCCAGTTTCAAAATAAATTAAATATTAAATATTTCCAAAAGGAAAATGGTGGAGCACCGAGTGCCAGAAATTTTGGTTTTAAAAAATCTAGTGGTAATTATATTATTTTTTTTGATGCTGATATTATTGCTCAACCTAAAATGTTTTTAGAAATGAAAAAAGTTTTGGACAATGAAAGTAAAATAGATTTTGTTTACTCTGATTACTTTTTTGCCAACAAAAAAATGACAGCTAAAAATTTTGATAAAAATAAATTACAAAAAAATAATTATATTCACACTTCAGCACTGATTAGACGAGAGAAAGTTATTTCGTGGGATGAAAATTTAAAGAAATTTCAAGATTGGGATTATTTTTTGACTTTAAGTGAAAAAAATTGTTTAGGTTTTTATTTAGCAAAAACATTGTATAGAATAATTGGTGGTGGTTCTATGAGTTTTTGGTTACCAAGTTTTGCTTATAAAATTCCGTTTAGATTTTTACCTTTTTTTTACCAAAAAATTAAAAAATACGAATTAGCTCGTCAGATAATTTTTAAAAAACATAATTTATGCTAGATCGTTTGGAAATGAAATCAATTTTTTTTGATAAACAAACTTTTTATTTATTTTTTTTGTTTTTTTTATTAAAAATTTCTTCTTTTTGTCTTAATCCGTTTCCTTTTGCCCAAGCTTTTTTGGTTTTTTGTTTAGTAATTTTTTTAGGAATTTTATTTTTTAAAAATCCTTATCATGCTTTAGCCTTAGTTTCCATTGAATTTTTATTTGGTGGTTCTGGACATTATCTAGAATTTTTTGGTTTATCTATCAGAACTGTTTTGACTTTCGTGTTTATGTTTTTATGGTTAGCTTATTCATTTTCTGATAAAAAACAAATTTTTATTTTAAATATTAATGATAAATTATTTTATTTTTTGGCAATATTATTAGTTTTGGTAGGAATTTCTGGAATTATTGGTTTAAAAAATAATCATGGTCTTGAATCTGTAATTGCTGACTTTATTCCTTATACAATTTTTGCTTTTGTCTTAGCTTTTTTCCATCTTTTTGAAGATAAGAAATTTAAATATTTTTTTGTAAGATTGTTATTGATTTTTTTATTAGGAAGCGCAATTTTCTCGCTATTCAATTTTATTATGTTTAGACTTGGTATTTTTGAAATTCATGATGAATATTATAAATGGTTTCGCGATGTCTTGACTGGAAAAATAACTTTTTTAACTTATTATTTTTATCGAATAGTTTTACCAGAACATCTGCTTGTACCACCAGCACTTTTATTTATTTCTTCGCTTTTGATGCGTAATGAAAAACATAATAAGATGTGGCGAGTTTTTTTTATAGCAGCTGCACTTATTTTGATTTTAAATTTTTCTCGTGCTTATTTTTTGGGAATTTGTTGTGGTTTTTTAATTTTAAAATATAAACATAAATTATCTCGTTGGTTAAAAGTTTCACTTTGGTCGGTTTTAATAACTATTATATTGTTTGTGTCTATTCTATTTATTTCCAGTTTTGGAAAAAGTTTTGGTTTAGAATTGCTTGGTTTTAGATTTGAAAGTATGTTTACACCTGAAATTGAAACAAGTACAAATACTAGAATGGTTAAACTTGATCCAATTTTAAATTTAATTCAAAATAATCCAGTGTTCGGAGTTGGTTTAGGAGCTGAAATAAGTTATCTAAATCCTTATACTTTTTTAATGGTTAATGAAAAACATTTTGATTGGGGATATTTAGAAATGATAGCCGAACTTGGTTCAATTACAACTTTTTTATTTATTGTTTTTTATTTTTATTTAATTTTTGAATTGATAAAAAAAATTCGCTTGGTGAGCGATTATCATGATGCTTATATCGGTTTATTAGCTGGACTTTGTAGTTTACTAATTATTAATATAACAACGCCAGTTTTATTCCATGCTTTAGGAATATTTTATTTAAGTTTAGCGATTGTATTTATTATGAAACCAATAACTTTATACGAAGAAATTGTTACAATTATTTATAGAATTTTTAATAAAAAATTATAAACCAGTAATTAAACAAACCACAGCATCTTTTGAATTGAATTTCCAATTATTTTCTAAAGCTTTCAAAAGTCCTGCAAAAGACAAAGCACTATTATTTGAAATTGCTAAATCACAATTTTCAGCAATTAACTCCTGTGCTTTTTTTATTTCTTCATTATTTATAATCCAAGCTGAACCTTGACTGTTTTTTATTTTTTCTAAAACTTTGTTTTTGCGGTGGGCGATTTTATCAACAATAGCATCAGCTAAAGATTTTTCTTTTGTGATTTTTTGTTTAAAAATTTCCTGAGCAATCGGAAAACAACTTGTTGTTTGAACAATATGAATTTCAGGAATTTCTTTTATTTTTTCATGTTTTTTCATTTCTTCAAAAGAATTTCCTAATGCTTCAGCTGTAGTTCCAGAAGAGGTTGGAATAAAAATTGCTTTTAAATTTGGGATATTTATTAATTCTTCGGCTAGTTCCTGGTAACCAATCAGTGCGTTTTCGTCAGTTGATTGACGTAAAAATTTTGTTTTTTCATTTTGAAAATTTTGTTTTTCTGTTTTGAAAGCCTCTTGTTTAGGATTATTTACTTGTTTGAGAATTATATTTTTGTCATTTTCTATCAAAACATTTAATCTTTTTAATTTTTCAGTATTAATATTTTTGCCGACAAAAATTGAAAGTTGAATTTTTTCTTCGTTGTTTGAATTATGATTTTGTACAGCAAAAATAGCCGCTAAAGCCGCATTACCAGAAGAACTGATAATAAATTTTTTTATTTTTTCTTCTTTAAAATATTTTTTGATCATGAGCGGAATTGAACGGCCTTTGTGAGAACCATAATGATGCAAATCTTCTCTTTTTAAATAAATATCTATTTTTAAAAAGTCGTTTAGTTTTTTGTAGGATTCTTGCGGTGTTTTCATATAATTTTAGGTGGTTTGACTGTTTAGTAATATTTTTATATAATATAAAAGTCATTTTTAAATATTTTATCATTATGAAACTTATTTGTCCAGAATGTAAAAACGAAATTAATTTAGAAAATTACCCTAATTTAACTGAAAATCAGGTTATTGAATGTGATATTTGTGGAATTACACTTTTAGTGACAAAAATTACTGAAGATGGAAATGTAGAAACAGAAATTGTTGATGAAGGGAAATAAACAAATTAAAAATTCAACCTGCCTGCCGGTAGGCAGGAATTGAAAATGCAAAATTAAAAAGTTAAAACTCCTGATAAGGGAGTTTTTTAATATTAAATTATTTTTACTTTTCAAGAATTTTATTTTTTAATTCTAAAATCAGAAATCTAGATTCCTAAATTTTTTTTAAATTCATTATATTTATTTTTGTCTACAAGCGCTTCGTACATCTTGAGTTTTAATCCGAGAGGAACAGCAAAAAGAGGATTGCGAACTAAATTTAAAAATTCAGCAAAAGTTTTTATTCTAATTTTTATTTTTTCACCAGCATCTAATTTTTGTTTACTAATTTTTACACAATCATTAGCCACAAATTGATATTCAGGAAAATAAAATTTACTAAAACCTTCATAATGACAAATTTGTTTTATTTTTTTTGCTTTATAACCAGTTTCTTCTAAAAGTTCACGAATAGCTGCTGCTCGTGGTTTTTCATTTTTTTCAATAAGTCCACCCGGTAAACCAGGATACCATTTTCTTCCTGGTTGAGTTTGATAAATTGTAATTATTTTTTTGTCTGGAGTAAGAGCAATGACATCAACTGAAGATTGGCGAGCGATCATTTCAAATTTTTTTATAGTCCCGTCAAACATTTTTTGTGGCCATTCATAAACTGAAAATAAAACTCCTTGATAAACTTTTTTTGCTTGTTTAGGAATTTTCATATTTTAAATTAATTTTTTATCTAATTTATTTTTTAAATTATCTATCATGCCCCGAAAACCATGTGAACCGAGAAAAACAATTACATCATTTTTTCTTAATTTTTTTATTAAATAAGAAACTAATTTTTCATCATCTTCAATATATAAACAATTTTTATGACTTTTGGCTATAATTTCTTTCAATTTTTTTCCATCAAAAGGTGGTTCTAAATCATTTGGATCAATTTTAATTTGGGTTAATTTAGGAATTATAACTTCGTCAGCATCAATAAAAGAATTTTGGTAAGCTGAAGTCGCTGCGTTTTTGCGATTACCGGTATTTGGTTCAAAAATCGCATATATTTTTCCTTGGTATGTTTTTTTTAAATTTTTTAGAACTGAATTTGCTTTGATTGGGGAGTGGGCGATATCATCAATAATAACAACATCTTTGTCTAAAATTTTTTCCATTCTTCTTTTTAATCCAGAAAATTTTTTGATAGAAGCAATTATTTTTTTTGTATCCAGACCGATTTCATGAGCTAGAGAAAAACAAGCTGTGATATTTTCAGCCATATAGTCCCCAAGAAGTGGAGAATTTATTTTAATTTTTTGTTTATTATTTTTTTCTGTAAAATTTATTTGAAATTCTATTCCATCTGTAGTTTGTTTTAAATCAGAATAAAAATAATCAGCAGTTAAATTTTTTCCGTAAGTTTTGATTTTTAAATTTGAAAATTTGAGCGGACCAGATTTTAAGTCTTCTGATAAAATTAATAAAGAATCTTTTTTTAAATTATTAACTAAACTTTGGAAAGCAGCAAAATAATCTTTTTCAGTTTTGTAAATATCTGCATGATCCCATTTTAAAGCAGTTAATAATAAGTGAGTTGGATGATAGTGAAAAAATTTGGCTTTTTCATCCCAACGAGAACTTTTATATTCGTCGCCTTCAAGAACAGAAAAATTACCACCATTAATTTCAGCTGCTAAAAATTTTTTTTCTTGACTCAAACCGCCAAACATATAATTTGGGTTTAAATCATTTTCTTTTAAAATAAATGCTAATAAAGCTGTAGTACTTGTTTTTCCATAAGTTCCTGCACAAACAATATTATTTTTTGTTATAAAAAATTTTTCTATGAGTTCTGGATAAGAAACATAATCAAGTTTTTTTTCTTGAACATAAAGCCATTCAGGATTTGAGCTAGCAGCTACATTGCCAACAACAACTAAATCAGGATTTCCATTTTTAATCATTTTTTCTACATGCCAACCAGGATAATAATTTATTTGGTGTTCATTTAAAAAAGTTGAAAGCGGTGGAAAAAAACCAACATCGCTACCAGATATATCATGTCCTTGATTTTTCATAGCAAGTGCTAATGAGCCCATTGCTACTCCACAAATTCCTATAAAATGAATTTTCATAATTATTATTTTTTGATTAGTTTGTTTATTTGTTTGATTACGTCTTCAGTAGCTAATTTAATTTTTTTCTTTGTATTTTTGTCTATAACAAAAGTTTTACCACCAAGAGAAACATTAACCACAGGATTTTTTGACATTCTACCAACGCAGTTAAAAAAAGTTCCATTGATGGCTAAAGCACGAATATCATAAAATTTATTTTTTATTTTATTTATTTCAATTTTTTCTTGAAGAATCCAATTGTCTTTTTTTAATTTAATATTTTTTATTTGTTTTGGTTCGTCAATTATAAATATATTTTTTCCTTTTTGTCCAAATCTTGGTTTGATAACACAGTTATTTAATTTTTTATTTTTAATAATTTTTAGGAGTTCTGTTTTAGTTTTAAAATGATAAGACAAAGGAATTTGAAAGTTTTTTGTTGAATGTAATTTAGAATATAAAATTGTTTTATCTATTGTTAATTTGGCTAGGGGATAAGGGTTGAAAACGTAGGAATAATTTTTTTTTGTTAATTCTTTTTTTATTTTTAAAAAAGGAGTATAAATGATAGCTTTGGTATCTGCTTTGGTTATTTCAGAAACACAGTTTTTGATACTATCTGTTTTTAAATCAGTTATAATTTTTACTGCACAATTATTTTTACCAAAATATTTTTTAAATTTTTTTATTTTATATCTGGACTCAACTTCATTATAATTTTTTTCATTATAGATAAAAAGATATTTATTTTGGCCAATTTCTTTTTTGATTTCTAAAAAAATTTTATCATTTTTATATTTTTTTTCTAAAGATCTAAATAAACCAGGGACACTGTTTGCTTCAATAAAATAAACTTTTCCATTTTTATCAACCATAAAATCTATTCCCGCAATAAAATATTTTTCAAGTTTTTTGAGATTTTTATTTGTTGTCTCCATATTTAAGAGCTTCCTTTAAATCGTCAAAATTTTTGCTCCAATTTTCCCCAGAAAAAAATTCCATATTTTTGAATTGAAATTTATAAACATCACTTGGTCTTTGAGCTGAACCAAGGTAAACATATTTTTTGTTATTTTTTTTTGCGTATTCGATTGCTTTGAGCATCATACCCATACCAATATTTTTGTTTTCATTTTTCAGATTATAAAAAGGATATGAATAATGTAAAATCTCTTCATTTTCGTAGCAAATTGCAAAACCAATATTTTCATCATTTTCTTTATATATCAAAAGCTGGTTAAAATTGTTTTTATTTGTAGTTAAAATTTCTTTGATTTTGTTAGCTGAAAAAATATTTTTTCCAAATTTTTTTTCATAAAAATCTTTTGCTAATTTAGCAATTGACCAATTATAATTTGAATAAGGTAGGGAAGTATTTTCTAATTTTATTTTTTCGGTTTTTCTTAAAATTCGTTTATTTTCACTAGTAAATTCAAAATTTTTTAAATCTATTCTTAAACTTCTTGTTTGATTTAAAATACCATGATCTATTCTAGTAAAAACAAAGCCTTGATTATAAAGCTTGCTAATATTTTTTTCTGAAAAATCTTCAATTTTTGTTTCATCCCATTTTAAATACATATTTTAAAAAAGTACTGACCAAATTCCAAATAAAACAACCATCAAATGTAATAGCCAAAAACGCATAACGGTTTTTTCTTCACTCCAACCTCGCAAAGCAAAATGATAATGGAGTGGAGCCATTTTGAATATTCTCTTTCCTAAAAAAATTCTACCAAAAACTTGTAAAATTACACTTAACAGTTCTATAAAAAATATAAAAGCAAAAAATGGTAAAAATAACATTTTATTTATAACAATTGCGTTAATTGCCAATAAAGCTCCTAATCCAAGAGAACCGACATCTCCCATTTGAAATCTAGCTGGTTTTATATTGAAATAGGTGTAAGCAGCTAAAGCTCCAGCCGTGGTAGAATTTAAAATTGCCATTTCTGGATAACCTTCCAAACAGCTGATTAAAGTTAAAGCTAAAAAAGTTATAATTAACGCACCACCAGCTAAACCATCCATACCATCTGCAACATTAACAGCATTGGCAGTAAACATCACAAAAAAAATAATAAGCGGAATAATAAACCAACCGATGTCAATAGCTCCATCAAAAGGAAGATTGATACTTCGCCAATGTTCGCCGAGTTTAAAATAAATCCACCAAGCAGTAATTGCACCAGCTAAAAATTGTAATAAAAGTTTTTCATGAATATGAACACCTTTACTTTGTTCGCGACTAAGCCAAACTGAGGATCTTTCAAAAATAGTCCAAGGTAATGTTATAAAATACCATAATCTCATTTTCCAATCTTTATGGACATAAATTAAACGGAAAACTTGAGTTAATTTTCGGCTACGTCTTTTTTTACCATAAATATTTAAAAAGTCATCAATTCCACCAAGCAGTGAAGCTAAAAGCATGACACCAATTGGAACCCAAGTAAAACTCCGATTCCAATTAAAAATAAAAGTAATAATTGCAACTGTAATAATGACCAAAAGTCCACCCATTACTGGAACACCGATTTTATTTTGTCGAGCACCCATAGCTAAGGTTGCATCATATTCGTTGCGACGAGTTAAATTTTTTTTGTATAAAAATTTTATTAAAAATGGAGCCCAAATAAAAGCAATAAAAAAAGAAGCAAGTCCAAAACCAATTGATTGTTTTAAAATTTCTGAAGTTTCCGCTGTAATTACCATATTTTTTAAACAAAATTTATTTGTTTATTATAGCATAAAATAGCCAAAGGTCAATCTGTCTGCCGTCAAACAAGAAGAAAAAAAGTCTGAATTTGTTTTTTTAAATTAAACAAGGTTTTATAACTTTTTAGTCAAAGACTTTCAGTTTTTAACTTCTATTTTAATTTTTTAATCTTTACTTTTTCTGCAGTTTTTAAATAAGTCAGTGTCCAATTGTTTTCTCCAGTTTTATCTTTTTCTATCCAATTTTGTTCTAAAATATTTTTATTTATATCAGTAATTTCTATTTTTCCTCTTCTAACTCCATGATTATAAAGTCCATCTTCCGGCCATTTAAAAGAATGAATATAGTCTATTTGTTTTACCACATTATTTTCTTTAACAACTTTTTCTATGAAAATTATATGATTATAGTTTTTTTGTGAGCCGCCATTTAAACTGATAATAAAATTTCCAGTCTGAATTTCATTTAAATTAATTTCAATAGAATTTTTTTCATTATGCAAAATTAAAACACTAGTATTTTCAACTGGTCGCATTTTTATAATTATTTTTCTAAAAATATTTTTTGCTTGCGGATAAAATAATTTTAAATTACCAAACTCAGCGTTTAAAAGATGATAAACTAATCCAGAACAATCTATACCCAAATTATTTTCTACTAAAAATTTTTTTAGTTCATCATTAGTTAAATTTTGTAAATTGATTTTTTGTTTGATTGCAAAAATTTTAGCTTCGTCGATTATTTCTTGAGGCAACCCTTTACCAATAAGTACACGTAAACCGATGCGAGAACCTTTTTTTTTGTTATTATAATAAGGACAAGAAACATTTTGTGCTCCTAATGGCAAATTTAAATAATCATTGATAAGTTTTATTGTTTTTTCTTTCATATTTTAGATTGCACTAATTTTTTTTATTTTTTTTGCCAGTCTGTTTATTTTATTATGTTTTTTTAAAAAATGAGTTTTAGTTTGAAAACGAGCTAATTCAGAATTTTCTTTTTCATTTTGATATAAAATCACATTTAAATTAAATTTATCCTTTATTTTTTGTAATTGTTTTTCAACTAATTTATTTTTTTTATTTTTTAAAATTCGGCGTAAAATTTGTGCGCCATCTGTTATGGTAATTAATTCAGAATCAATTTTATTTTCAAGTAAAGCAAGTAAATGTGCTTCAAAAACAGTAATTTGATTTCTATCTTTTTGAAAATATCTTTGTAAAGTACTTTCATAAGTTGTCGAAGCTGGTTGACGAGCATTGATCTCAAGTAAATAAAGTTTACCAGTTTTTTCGTCCATTATAACATCAACCCCAAAAAGTCCTTGCCAACCACTAGCACGCATTTTTTCTCCGACTTGAAAAACTATATCTTCATATTCTTTTTTTTGTTTTTCTGATAAAATTTGTTTCCCCAAAAACCAATCATTACCAATAGTTGAAAATTTATTATCAGTAAATTTTTTCACGCCAGTTATTTGATAACTGATATTACCAACTAAAGTTTTATCAGCTGCTAATGGATTGTTACTAGTTAAAACTGGACCTTTTATATATTCACTGATTTTAGCTTCACGATTAGGAAAATTTTTTGTTATTTCTTCTAATTGTTTTTTATTTTTGATAAAAAAAGTGCCACTGCCAGTATGTGCACGATTAAATTGTAAAATAAATTTTTTATTTTGCCATTTTATGTCGCGACAAAGTTTTATTTCAAATTTTGGCAATAGAGAAGTTAAATCTTTAAGAAATTTTGTTTGACTGATTTTTTCTTCAATAAAAGTTGCTAATTGTGCTGATGGATTTAGAAGTTTCCAAGAATTTGTTTCACAAATTCGTTCAATTTGTCGAGTATTTTTAAAAACTAAAATTTGTGGATTTGAAATATTTTTAATAAAATTTTTAGTTTCCTCGTGTTCCAAAAGTTCCCAAGTGTCTAATTGTCTTTCTGAGTTGATAAGTAAAATATTTTTTTGTGTAAGAGACTTGGCAAAATCGCTGTTATTTGAGATAATATAATAATTTGGATTATCCAAATCAAAAGCCAAGGCTCTTTCCAGATCTCGGCTGACATAAATAACATTATTGTTTTTTAGATCTATCATAATAAAAACAATTATAGCAAAATAAAGGAAAAAATCAAGAAAAAAATATGGACTATATTTATAATGAAATTAAAAAATACGGTAAAGTCAAAGCCAATGAATCATTAGCAAAACATTGTAGTTTTAAAGTTGGTGGAATTGCTAAATATTTTATTTCAGTAAATAATATAAAATTTTTGGAAGAATTATTAAAATTTTTGGATGCGGAAGGAATAAAATATATTATTATTGGTGGAGGCACGAATTTACTTTTTTCTGATAATGATTTTGAAGGAGTTGTGATTTTTAATGCGTGTAATGCTAAAGAAATTTCTGTAGAAGATCCAGAAGTTTTAATTGTTGAATCAGGTTGTTTAAATTCAGAAATAGCTCAATTTGCTTTGAAAAATTCTTTATCAGGTTTTGAATGGGGAATAGGAGTTCCAGGAACTATCGGTGGTGCAGTTCGAGGTAATGCTGGTTTACCAGAAGCAGAAATAAAAGATAGTCTGCAAAAAGTTTTAGTTTATGAAAACGGAGAAATTTTAGAATATGATTCAGCTGCTTGTGTTTTTTCTTATCGAAACAGTATTTTTAAAAAAAATAAAGCAATTATTTTACAAGCTTGGTTAAAATTAAAAAAAACAGATGGTTCAGTCATTCAAAAGAAAACTTTTGACTTGTTATCTAAAAGAACAAATTCACAACCACAAGGTTTTCCGACAGCTGGCTGTACTTTTAAAAATGTTTCTATTGATTTTTTTTCAGAAGAAGTTTTAGATTTAATTCCACAAAATTTTGTAGAAAGTGGAAAAGTTCCTGCTGGTTGGCTTATTGATAGTTGTGGCTTAAAAGATTTTACTGTTGGTGGAGCAAAGGTTAGTGATAAACATGCTAATTTTATTTTGAATTTTTCTTCAGCGAAAGCGATTGATATTCTAAATTTAATTGAACAAATAAAAGAAAAAGTGTATAATAAATACAAAGTTCTTTTGGAAGAAGAAATTCAACTAATTAACTTTTAATTTATTCATAATTAATTTATATGAATATCAATATTCAAACGATAAATACTGAATTGACAGAAGCAATTCGTACTTATGTCGAAGAAAAAGCTAATAGTTTGGGAAAATTTATTGAAAAAATTGAACATGTAGATGTTATTATAGGTTTGGAAAACAAACATCATCAAAAAGGTAAAGTTTATTTTGCTGAATTTAATATTAAAGCTTTAAATAAAAAAATTTCTGTTAGAAAAGATTCTGAAGATTTATACAAAGCGATTGATAAAGTAAAAGATCATCTAAAGGTAGAATTAGAAAAAATTAAAGGTAAAGTTTCTCATCGTGATCGAACTGTTTTACGTGATGTTAAATCGTACAAAGAATAAATTAACGATAAATTAGAAAAGTAAATTTTTATTTACTTTTTCATATTTATTATTAAATTTTTTTAAAAAGCTATGTCAAAAATTGTTAAGATAATAGACATTTTGTCTTTTGCTTTACTTGCGGCAACTATAGTTTTGGTTCCGTTTTTTCTTGATAAAAATTTATCTAATTATTATATAATATCTAAACAATATTTATTTACCGGGTTGGTGCTTGCTAGTTTATTATTATATATTTTGAAAATAGTTTTTACTAAAAAAATAACTTATAATTATTCAATATTAGATATACCATTAGCTATTGCTTCAGTTTTGGTACTTTTTTCAACTGTTTTTTCAGCTAATAGATATATAAGTTTTTTAGGTAAAACAGAATATTTTATTTTCAGTTTAGTTTTTTTCTTATCTTTAGTTATTTTTTATTTATTAATTACTAATGTTGCTGAAAACAAAAAAAGATGGTCAATTCTTTTAAATGGAATTATTTATGTTGGTGGTGTGATTTCTTTTGTAAGTGTTTTATCTTTGATTTTTAAAATAAATATTTTGTCTTATTTAGGTTTTGATACTATCAACATGATTGATCCTAAAGTTAGTGGATTTGCGATTTGGAATCTAATGATATTTTTGTTATCTCTAGGAAAATTACTAAAAAAAGAAGAAAATATTTTTAAAAAAACCATTTTTATTTTATTTGCAATTTTTTCTTTTATAGTGATCATGGTTTTAAATTTAAAAATGATTTGGTGGTTTATGTTTTTGGGTTTAACTTTGCTTATAGTAAGCGGAGTTTTATTCACAAAAAATATTAAAGTAGGTAACATGACTGTTTTGTTTTTGTTTTTAGTGTTTAATGTGGTTTTTTTGGTTTTTGGCACCCCAAGTTTTTTACAAGCTGGTACACCAATGGAAATGAGTTTAAATTATAAACCAAGTTTTGATATAACTTTTTCTTCTTGTTTTTCGAGTATAAAGAATTTTGCACTTGGCGGTGGCCCTGGAACTTTTGATATTTTATTTTCTAAATTTAGAAGTATTGATTTTAATTATGATTCTACCGCTTGGTATTTGCGTTTTGGACAACCAAACAATAGTGTTTTGGGATTAGTTTCTGAATTTGGAATTTTATTTTTTGTTGTTTTTCTTTATGTGATAGTTTATGTTTTTGGTTTTATTTTAAATGTAAGCTATTCAAACATTAAAGAAAGTAAATCAACCATAAAAGAATTATTGGATAATTTTACTAATGAAATCCAGGATTTTATTGATTTGCTTATTGTTTCAGTAGTTTGGTTTACTTTGACTGTAATTATGTTTTTTACTTTTCTAGATACAGTTTTGTGGTGGCTTTGGTTTTTATTATTAGGTTTGATTATTGTTGGATTATCTTTTTCTAATTCAAAAATAATTTCTAAAAAAGTTTTGACAATCGAAAATACTCCAGAAAAATCTTTAGCTTTTTCTTTTATCTCAATCGTAATTTTGGTTTTTGTAGTTTTAGCTAGTGTTTTGGGTATTAAACTTTATCGAGCTGAATTTTTTTATGCTAAAGCGATTTCTGCACAAGATTTTGAGACAGTAGCAAATAATTTGAGCAAAGCTGTCAATTATCGAAAAACTGAAAATAAATATTACGTAGCTGCTGCCAAAGCTTATTTAAATCGAGCAGTTGAACTTAGTCAAAAAACAGAGTCTAATGCTCAAGAAATCAGTGTTTTAGTAGCACAAGCAGTAAATTATGCTAAATTAGCAACTGATTTAGCACCAAATTCAGTTGGACTTTGGGAAAATTTAGCTTCAATGTATGGAAATGCTTCTTTATTTTTAAATGAAGCAAAAGATTGGGAAAAAATTTCTTATGAAAAATGTATAGAACTTGAACCAACAAATCCATCATTCTTTTATTTTATTGGTAATTATTATTTAAATAAAGAAAATAATGATGAAGCAATAAAAAATTATGAAAAAGCAATAGAATTAAAAAATGATTATTATACAGCTTATATTGGGTTAGCATCAGTTTATGAAAAGCAAGGTGATTATGATAAATCACTGGCAACTTATGAAAGAATTATTAGTAACGCTAATCAGGAATATGAATTTTTGTATAATTATGCACGAGTACTTTATAATCGCAACAAAGGTGATGACCGCGATTATGCTGAAAAAATTTGGCAATATGTTATTCAATTAAATTCCAAATATTCTAATGCTTATTATAGTTTGGGTTTATTATATGAAGGAAAAAATGATAAAAATTCAGCTTTAGAAAATTATTATAAATTAAAAGAATTATTACCAGACAATCAAATAGTTATAGACAAAATAAAAAGTTTAACTGCTGGAAATTCTGAAAATACAAAGTAAAGAAAATAAAAAAAGAAATATTGTGTATAATATTTCTTTTTTGTTTAGTGTTTTTTTCTAAAAAATGATATAATGTTTTTGTATGATCAATTTAAAAAATATTCACAAACAATATAGCCGAGATAGTTTTGGTCTAAAAGATATTAATTTACAAATTAAAGCTGGAGAATTTGTGTCTTTGGTTGGACAAAGTGGTACAGGAAAAACAACTTTAGTAAAATTGATTATTGCTGAAGAAAGACCAGATAATGGAAAAATAGAAATAGGCGGTTGGGATATAACAAATATTTCAAATAAAGAAATTCCTTTTTTACGTCGTCAGATTGGAGTTATTTTTCAAGATTTTAAATTATTAGCAAAAAAGACAGTTGAAGAAAACATTTCTTTTGCTTTGGAAGTTGCAGGTGATAATCGTAAAAGAATTGAAAAAGTTGTACCACGAGTTATGGATATTGTTGGTTTAAGTCATAAAAAATTTTCTTATCCACATGAATTATCTGGTGGTGAACAACAAAGAGTAGCAATCGCTCGTTCTTTAGTACACGCTCCAAAAATTTTAGTAGCCGATGAACCAACAGGAAATTTGGATACTATAAATACCGAAGAAATAATTGAAATTTTAAAAAAAATAAATGATTTTGGAACTACTGTTTTGTTAGTTACTCATAACCGTGATATTGTTAATAGATTGAAAAAAAGAGTTATCACAATTCATGATGGAAAAATAATTTCTGACGAAGAGTCAGGAAAATACAGATTATAAATATTTTTTATGGGTTTTATTAGAATTTTAAAATTTGCTTTTCAAGATATTTTTAGAAATTTTAGTTTGTCATTCATGACAGTTTTGATTTTGATTTTGATGCTTCTGTCTATAAATACTTTGATTGTTGTAAGAATAATTACACAAAAATCTATTGATACAGTCAAAGACCAAATTGATGTTAGTGTTTATTTTAATGCTAAAGCTGTTGAAGAAGAAATTTCTGAAATCAGAAGTTATATTAGTTCTTTTCCAGAAGTAACTAGTGAAACTTTTTTAACAAAAGAACAGGTTTTGGAAAATTTTAAAAAACTTTATGCTGATAATGAAGAAATTATGTTATCTTTGACTGAACTTGGAGAAAATCCATTAGGGCCAACTTTAATTGTTAAAACTAGAGATCCAAGAGATTATAAAAAAATAATTTCTGCTTTGGATGTACCAGAATACCGTGGAATAATTGAAGCAAAAACTTTTGATGATACAGAAATTGCGATCGAAAAAATAACTAATGTAACAAACCAATTGGAAAAATTTACTTATTTTCTGACTGCTTTATTTGCTATTATTTCTTTTGTAATAATTTTTAATACTATCAGAGTTGCAATTTATACACAGAGAATTGAAATTGGAATAAAAAAATTGGTTGGAGCAACAAATTGGTATGTAAAAGGTCCATATATAATTGAAGCTTTGGTATTTTCTATGCTCAGCATAGTTTTATCTTTTTTGATTATACTATTTGCTGTTTCTTTTTTGGATAATTATTTAAATGTAATTTTTTCAGCGCAAGATCTATTGACAAAATACTATTATTCTAATATAATGGAGCTCGTAAGTTTTCAGTTTTTAGTAGTATTTTTACTCACTGCTTTATCAAGTTCTTTTGCAATGAGTAAATATTTAAGGAAATAAAAGCTAAAATAATTTTTTGTTAAAATACAATATTCGGGGATCGCCCGCCCGGCACGCCTACGGCGAAGCCATGGCGGACGGGTCTAACGGTATGTAAACAAACATGTGAGTTTTGTGAAATTTACAATTTAATAATATATACAATATTCGGGGATCGCCCGCCCGGCACGCCTACGGCGAAGCCATGGCGGACGGGTCTAACGGTATGTAAACAAACATGTGAGTTTTGTGAAAATTACAATTTAATAATATATACAATATTCGGGGATTGCCCGCCCGGCACGCCTACGGCGAAGCCATGGCGGACGGGTCTAACGGTATGTAAACAAACATGTGAGTTTTGTGAAAATTACAATTTAATAATATATACAATATTCGGGGATCGCCCGCCCGGCACGCCTACGGCGAAGCCATGGCGGACGGGTCTAACGGTATGTAAACAAACATGTGAGTTTTGTGAAAATTACAATTTAATAATATATACAATATTCGGGGATCGTCTAACGGTAGGACTCCAGGTTTTGGTCCTGGCTATCGGGGTTCGAATCCCTGTCCCCGAGCAGATAATTTTGGTGAAACCGTCCCGATTGGGTCAGAAAACTTCACCTAAGTTTTATATGCAAAAATCGCCATTTATAGGCGATTTTTGTTTTTTTAATTAACTTTACTTTTAGGTTAAAAGATAGTACAATATAAGCTGTTATTATGTATAAAATTATACTAGTCTAAGGAGGTGGAAGCCGACGAAAGACGAAGCCTTATCCCTGAAAAAATAATTTTTATGAAACCAATCCGTTTTTGGGGGTCTTAATTTAAGCGAGGTAGTTCTCGTTTGTGTTTAGTTTTTTATTATGGAATTATTTTCAAAAAGATATAAACAAGCAGATAAAAATTTTCTAGAAGAAAGAATAAGAAACCGTCTTCTTGAAGAGATTAAATTTATATCAAGTAGCGATGAATATATTGAACGTTTTCTTTTAGTATATAACGAGGAAAAAAATATATTTTGTTTAAATCATGATTCTCTTAAAGAGTTAGGAATGAGAGAAATAGGAAATTCTATTGTGGATTATGTTGATTTAAAAAATTGTTTAAGTTATTCTAATAAAAAAGATGCAGTAATATTTGATTTATTAGAAATTTTAATTATTTTTAGTAAACAAGAAAAGAGGAGTATTGTTATAACAAGAATTAATTATATATTAGAGGAAGAAGATACGCCATTTTTGATACATGAGTATTTATTTTTTAATAAAAATATAACCGGTGTTAGGTCAGTTGTGCCATTCATAAAAAATAAGTCTTTAAAAGATAAGTTGGAAGAGTTTTTCTTAACAAATATTGAGAATCCTAATTATCAAGTTTTATCAAGAATCACTGCTGATTTAATACAAAATATTTTTAGTAGTCCAAAGGATAAAAAAAATACAAAGAATTACAGTGAAAATCTTTGCAAAATGGTATCTCAAAAGTGGACTAGCGAAAAGAACGTTTTATCGCTAACAAAATTACTTAACGATGCTGTTAAAAACTCTAAAGATTTAGCGAATCAGATCAGTAACATAAGGCATACAGATCAAAATACTATTCCAGTAAATAATTCTAATTTTTATAAATTAGTAACATATAATTGTATGTCGATTGCAGAGTTGGTGATTTTATCTTTACCAGAAAAATTTATTTCAACGGAAGAAGTGGAAAATATTAAAAATAATTATCTTAATAAATATAAAATTAACAAAAATGCAATCTGGGTTCTAAAAGAGGATTCTAACATAATAGAAGATTTACCTTTTTAAAAAATAAACTAAGCGTAGTTATATTATGAGAAATGAAATTGTTAATAAAATAGCTAATATTATTACGCTACCTGATAATTTAAGTGAGAGTCATATAGTTCATTTGATGGTACTAATGAGAAAATTAATTGATAATACTAATGAAAAAGATATAGAACTTCTTGAATTTTTTTGTAATTGGTCGGTTCATATTGATATGGATAGAACTGCGGCATTACATGTTATAGAAAAACTAAATAAAATAATATCAAATATTAAAACTTTTAAAGATAAAAACTTAGTATCTGTACTTATTTCGGGTGCCATCTCATTTAAAGATTTACGTACTGAAATAAAGTATTTATTAAAAAAAAATAGTATTAATGTGACGATTTTTGACAACGATTATTTTTGGAAAAATTTTGCTGTTAATCTTATTAAAATTTTACAAGATTGCCCTATACACTTATCACAGAATTTAACAAAAAAGAAAGATAAAATTATTATTGAAAATATAAAAGCAAATCCTATAAAATTAGGGTGTTGGGTAACTCAGGTTTCACTTAAAGAAAATACAGTTCCAATTTGGGGAGGGCTTATAAATTTATATATTTTACATAGTGATAGTACTGTTTTAGTTGTTCCTTTCAAATTTGAATAAACGAAATAGTATATTGATTTTATTTAAAATTATAAAAATTTATTTTGAACCTTGATTTGTTTCTTTTATTAGAGCAGGTAATTTTGGTGAAACCGACCCGATTGGGTTATATCACCAAATAAAAAAGCCGTTCTAAAAAAGGACGGTTTTTGTTATAATAAATATATGGAAACTATAGATTTTAAAAATATTAGAGATAAAATATCAAATATATCTAATATTTTAAATAAAGAAAAATATAATAAAGGTAATAAATTAAACCGTAGAATTTCTGTTGTTTTGCGTTCTTTTTATGATATTGAAACTATTTTTACAAGATTAGAAAGAAATATTTTTTTATTTGAAAGAAATGAAAGAGAAATTCAAAAAGAAAATAATATTAATAATACAATTAATGAACTAGGTCAAATTTTAAGAAAAAAAAGTGAAGCTATAAATAGAGAAAATTCTTTAGATTTAAAGTGTTTATATATATTTATTAAAATCTTTTTAGATGATTTTACAGAACTATTTAGATCTCTTTATGATTGGAGAGACATTGGTGATAGGTCAATCACTAAATTTTATAATAAATTAAAAGTATATTCAGGAGATGATGAAAGGGTAAAAAAATTTAAAGATAAAAATCTACCTATGCTTAAAGAAATTATAGATTCTATTGTTAATTATAGAAATGTTGACATTGTACATAATCAAAAGAAACATAAACAGTGTACATGGTTTATGAGTGATATGAGACATAATGTAAAACAAGTTGCATGTTCTAAAACAGATGAAGAAATAGTGGAAAGTTCAAGCTTGAATCAAGGTGAATTAATTAATATGTTGTTTGATTATATCAATTCGTGTTTATTTTTTATTGAAAATAACTTAGATAATTAAAAAACATAATAAAATTTTTTTAAAAGTTTATTTTTTTGTTTTACAATATAAATTAAAAATGATAATATAAAAATATATTTAATTTTAACTCATAAAATATGTCAAATTATTATGTTTTAAAAGATAAAAAACATTAATTTTTTTATGAATTTAGATATAAATTTATGAAAGAAACAATAGAAAAAATAATTGATAAAGGTTTTAAATCTGAAGCTGATGTAAATTATTTCTTTTCCTCGATCAGAATTTTATTAGAAGATGAAAATACTGAACAATTTAGGGTAATTAAATTTTATTCTGATTGGATATTGCATAAGAAAAAAGATAATATTAAAGAAATGTATAATTATTTTGAAGAATTAAATAGATTATTTAATAAAAGAGAAGTTCTTTGGGATCGGCATGTGGTTAATAAATACATTGAAGAATTGACTTCATTTATTCATTTAAAAGATCAATTAAAAATATTGTTTAAGAAAATTAACATACCTGCTGTTTTTTTATATGAAGATGAATTATGGTATTTGTTTTCAAACTATCTTAGAAAATTAATAATTAACAAACCAATTAATTTTGATAGATTAAAAAGTGATTTTAAATATAGAAAAATTTCTAAATTTGTAGTGGCAAAAATAGCTCCTTTTATGGTTGGTATTGAAGATGCTTTGTACTGGATGATTTTTATTAACACAAGTTCTTTCCCTCTGCATGGAGTCATTCCTGAATCTATTGGTCTTGTTGACTAATTTTGGTGAAACCGACTCGAGTAGGTCATTTCATTAAAATAAAAGAACCATTCTACAAAAGAGTGGTTTTTGTTTTTCTGATAACTTTACTTTTGTGGTCAAAAATAGTACAATATCTATAATTATTAAAATTCAATTACATGTCAAATCTTCATAAAATCATTGATAATGATAGGGTTGTTTTATTGGATACAATAAAATCAATAACTTCAAACTATCAAAATCTCTCAATTGCAACTGGATATTGGGATCTAAAAGGAATGCAAGAAGTCTTTGATTTGATCAAAGACTATAAAAAAATCAGGCTACTAATTGGTAGAGAGCCCCTTATACCAAGACATAAAAAACTTGAACCAGAGCCAGATTATCCTGATAAAGATTTTTTTTATGATCTAGAAAGAATTCAACCGACCCCTGAATTAAAAGAATTAGTCAAGGAAATAAAAGTAATGATTAAAAATGGTAATTTGGAAGTTCGTGTTTATCGAAAGAATTTTCTTCATGCAAAATGTTATATATTTGGTGATTATTCTTCAGATAATGCGATTGGAATTATTGGGTCATCCAATTTTACAAAAAATGGATTGACTTCAAATACCGAACTGAATTCTCTTGAACCTGATCATAGAATTGTAACATTTCAACCAAAATCTAAAACCCAAGAAGTTGGTCATTTATTTTGGTTTGATAAATTTTGGGATGATCCTCAAACAGAAGAATGGAATGGTCAATTTACTGAATTATTAGAAAATTCACCAGCTGGCGATACTCTTTTTAGTCCTTATGAAACATATATAAAAACACTTTATGATTTGTATAGCGATGAATTGATTGAAGAAAACTTAGATGAAACTATCAAAGGTAAATATGATCTTTTGGATTTTCAAGTCAAAAATGTTCATGCCCTTGTTAGAAGATTGAAAAAATATAAAGTTGCTATGTTGGCAGATTCTGTTGGTTTGGGGAAAACATATACTGCTATTGAAGTAATAAAACAATATCTTAATACTGACTCTGGACAACAGCGTGTTGAAATTATTTGTCCAAAATCCTTAAAAACTCAATGGGAAAAAGAAATGGCAATACAAGGAGTTTTGGGTCTTTCGCCAATTACATTGCAAAATCCCAATGAAATTGAAAGAAAAAAAGAGCTTGATAATATTGCCAGTGTATCGTTATTTGTTATTGATGAATCTCATAATTTAAAAAATCGCGGAGGAAAAAGATTTGATCAAATTATTGAATGGATAAGAAATAACCCCAAAGCTCACGTACTTCTACTTACTGCCACTCCTATTAACAATCAATTAGGTGATATTGTAAATCAAATATTACTTGGTACTAGAGGTGTTGCCGATGTATTAAAAGTGACATCGGTTGATAAAAAGTTGAAACAGACGGTTCAAATGTCTTTTTATCAAGCAATTGAAAATTTACAAAAGAAAATAAAACAGGATCTAAAAAGAGATGGAAGTTTTGATAAAAATTATGTCCAGCAAGTAATGGCTCCTATTATTAGAGCTTTTGTTGTTAGGAGGACAAGGCAAGGGATAGAAAAAGAATATGGCGGATTGAATATTGGTGGTAAAGAAAGTCATTTTCCAACTGTTGTTCCAGAGGTTAAAAAATATGGTTTTAATAAAGAAGTAGCTGATGAAGTTAAAAATCTAGAAAGTAATGAAGTGGATCTGGGTAAAATTTACAGATTACCAATTGATAAGATTGTTAAAAACACAAATGCACTTTTACACCCTCTTGATCAAATTGAAAATTTGGAAGCAGAAGTAGATGATGAAAAATTTTCAAATTTATCAGCTGTCGCTTTTGTTTATCAGATAATTTTATTGTTAGGATTTGTTCCTTATAGATGGATGATGTATCAAACAAAATACTATGGAAAAACAAGAGGTGAAGTAAAAGCCATGAAACTTGATGAAAGAGAAAGTAAATCATTATTTCTTCAATTAAGTATCTATGGGATTTTGCGAACGATGTTCTTAAAAAGATTAGAGTCATCTGTTAGTGCGATTAGAAGTTCTCTAGACATTTACAAAAGAAAATTGGATGTTTTTGAAAAAGGTTTGGATATTGGTAAAATCGTTAGTCTAAAAAATCTCAGTAATATTGAAGAAATGTTGGGTATTGGTGATGAAGATTTTAATCCTGAAGATATTAAAATTGATGAAGAAATGGAATTGGATGATATTGATGATAAAAAATATAATATAGAAGCACTGAGAGAAGATATACGAAGAGAAAGAATATTGATAGATATTCTTGATAGACAACTTTCTATTTTAGGTAAAGATGATTCTAAAATTAGATCTTTTGCGGAATTATTAAAAAATCTTCAAAAAGAACAGCCAGCAGGAAAAAAGGTTTTAATTTTTTCATTTTATGCTGATACAGTAGAATATTTAAAAGAAGCATTGCCTGAATACGCAAAATTTATTACAAATGAAAATTCCGCATTCATTTCATCTAAAAATAGAGTTGATAGCGAAAACTCGGCAAATAGATTTGCACCAAAAGCAAAAAATTATAAAATCAAAGACGATGAAACTGAATTAGATTATTTATTTTCAACCGACATCCTATCGGAAGGTCAAAATCTTCAAGATTGTGGAATTCTTGTTAACTATGATTTGCATTGGAACCCTGTTCGAATGATTCAAAGAAATGGTCGTGTAAATCGTTTAGGTAGTACATATGACAAAGTTTATATTTACAATATTTCACCAGAAGCAAAACTTGAAGAGTATCTACAACTGGTTGAAAGATTAGAAGGCAAAATTAATTTGATTAAAAATACTATCGGTACCGATTCCCCCGTACTAGACGAGCTAGCAAATCCGATTGAATATACTGATAATCTAAAAGATATTTATAGTGAAGATATTCAAAAACGTATTGAAGCAATGGAAAAATTAGAAAGAGAAGCTGATTTCTTGTTGGCAGAAGATATTTTTGTAGCAGATCTAAAAAACTTTCATCTTAATGATAAATTATCCGAAGAGTACAGAGATAAAATATACAATATTTCACTTGGTAAATGGGCTATTATGCCAAATACTGTTCATCGCGGTGAGCAAAGACCAGATGTTTTATCCTTTAATAATTTACGTGATGAAAATTATGAAGTAATTGGTCATAGTTTTGTCTCTATGTTAAGGGACGGATCTAATTTTCAGGCTGTAACCAATTTGCAGGCTCTAGAGTGGTTGAGAACAACTGATGATAATAATGAAAGAGTTTCTGACAACATTAGCGTGGACAAACAAATGATAGATGAAAAGGTAAGACAAAGCATTGCCACTTATTCAGAGGATGATGAAATAGGTGCTCCACTTCCTCAACAAACAGAATTACTAAGAATTTTATTTGAAAGTCAAACATTGGAAGAGGATATTGAACAAGTCAGACTGGCTTTTCAAACAAAAAATATTATAGATCAACAGATAATAAGAAGACTAGTCAGAAAGATTGTGAAACAAAAAAGAGCAAACGAAGGTTTCCTAGATGAATTAAAAGAATTGATCAGTTTATCTTATAAGACTTTGGATGGAAAAGATAGACCTGTTCAATCTACCAGCTCAAAACAAGTTTTGTATTATGTCAAAGACAATGAATAAACTACCAGAAAAAATTCAGGAATTAAACGAATCAATAAAAATTCTGTCACAGGAAAAGAGTTTTTCAAATACTCAAAATGTAATTAATAATTTGGTATCATTATTTGGTATTGAATCCAAAAATGAATGGAAATTATTTACAGATTCTCAAGGTAAAATCAGATCAAACGCTGGCTGGTTTATGGAAGCGGAAGGTTTTGCTGACCGTAGAGCTTCATACAAAATATCAAATGATAATTTGGAAAAAATAGATTTAAAAGTATATTGGGTTAAGAAACCTAAAAAATCAATTATCAGTTGGCTTGTGGCTCTTACTCCGAATTTTGAGGACGAGCCTTTTTATGGAAATCTAAATGTAGGGATTGATTTTGTTATTCCAGAAAGATCTGACAAAGTAATAGTAGTATTAAGTAAAAATTATGTTATTCGTACTTTGGAACTTTCAGGAGAATTAACTATTACGCAACAAGAAATATTTTCAAAATGGCTACAAGAATTTGATTTTACAAACAAAGCTCAAGTCCATGAAATTTTATGGCAAAGCTTTGACATTGAACCTCTCAACAAACGATTCTACAAGGAAGTAAGCTCATTCTTTGTAGAATTAAAACAACATTTAATTAAGGAAAAAGTTTTTGACGATAAGCACGCTTCTTACTTCGTCAATCGTTTAATTGGTAGATTAGTATTTTGTTGGTTTTTAGATAAAAAAGGTATTATTAATGATAAAATTGATTATTTTAACACTAGCGGAAAAAATTCAACAGAATATTACAGAGAAAAATTGGAAACTTTATTTTTTAAAGTTTTTAATACTCCGATTGAGGATAGAGAGAAAAGTATTGATAATATTACTCCATTTTTGAACGGTGGTTTATTTGAAGAAAAACTTGGAGATAAGCATGGTGATCCAAAGCTTACATTTCCTGCTGATTATTTTGACCGACTCGTTGATTTTCTTCATCATTACAATTTTACAACTGATGAAAGTACTAGTACATTTCAACAAGTGGCGATTGACCCAGAGATGTTAGGGCGTATTTTTGAAAATTTGTTAGCTGAACAAACAGAAGAAACCGGAGAACAGGCAAGAAAAGCCAAAGGTGCTTTTTATACTCCTCGCGAAATAGTTGATTATATGTCTCGCGAGAGTCTCAGGCAATATTTGAAAAATACTCTTGGTGATGAAGGTAAGTCATTTGAATTAATAGATAATTTGTTGGATAGTAAAGAGCATGATTGGAGAGATCAGCAAAGAAATTATCGTGATAAATTAAAACCATATAAATATGACATACTAAAAGCCCTTGATGAAATAAAAATACTTGATCCTGCTTGCGGATCCGGAGCTTTTCCTATGGGTATGCTGTCTCTGCTTTTGCAGACTTATGAAAGATTGGATGCCACATTTGATTCTTATAAAAAGAAACTAGAGATTATCAAAAATAATTTGCATGGGGTGGATATAGAGCCAATGGCAGTGGAAATTTCACGACTTAGAGCATGGTTGTCAATTGTTGTCGATGAAGAAGTTGATAGTAACAAAATTAAACCATTGCCAAACCTTGATTTTAAATTTGTTTGTGCAAATAGTCTAATTCCTTTGGATGATACTAAACAAAAACAGATGTTTGATGAAGCGGATGATTTGGAAAAACAAATGCAGGATATTAGGGATAAATATTTTAACGCTCGCAGTCCGCAGGTTAAGACAGCCCTAAAAGAAAAGTTTAACAAGCTTTTATTAACAAAAAATCAAGGTAATTTACTTGGTAAATCCAAAAAACTTGAACAGTTGCAGTCGTATCATCCATTTGATAATGAACAGGTGGCAGAATTTTTTGATCCAAAATTTATGTTTGGTATAAGTGGTTTTGATGTCGTAATTGGCAATCCTCCATACGTAAGTGTTAAAAAAATCACATCTAAAAACAAAAAAAGTTTTTCTATTTTATTTGATACAGGTAAAGGTAGATTTAATTTATTTACACTATTTTTAGAAAAAGGTCAAAAATTATTAAAGACTGATGGAATTCTAACTTTCATTCTACCAGAATCTTTATATACAAATTCTGAATATAGACATATTAGAAAATATTTATTAGAAAAAACACAAATTTGCACTATCTCCAACTTTTCTTCCCGTGTTTTTGAAGCGGCCGTTGACACTTCGGTGATTGTTTTAAAGAATAAATCTAAAAAAGATTCCTCTATCCAAATTTTATTAGATTTAAATAAAAAAATTACAGAAATTAAACAGTCAGATATCAATGACATCATTTTAACTAAAAATTCAGCCAATATAAATTGTATAATAAATAAAATTAATTCTAGTTCGACAACCTTATCAGATATAATTGAGGTTCAGCAAGGTATTATATACTCTGGTCAAAAAAAGGAAGATGTTTTTGCTAATGAAAAAGTTGATGAAAATTACAAAAGGGTCTTAGATGGACGAGATATAAAAAAATATCTAATTGAATATGATAAAAAGAAAGAAAATAGGTATATTAAATATACAAAAAAATTACATAGACCTAGGGAAGAACGGCTGTTTTTGGCAAAAGAGAAAATAATTTTTCCACGTAGAAGTAATTCTTTCGTTTGTACTATTGATAATGATCAGTTTTATTTATTAAATACTGCTTATATTTGTTTGCAGAAAAATCAAAAATTTTCATTAAAATATTTATTAGCGGTACTTAATTCTAAAGTTATTAATTTCTTATATACAAAAACTTACGTTGGGTGGCAAATCACAATGCCCGCCATAAATAATTTACCAATTCCTAGTATTTCATTAGAAGAACAAAGACCGATTATAAATTTAGTTGACACATTACTAAAAACAAGAAAAGAAAATTCAGATGCTGACACTTCTAAATTAGAAGAAGAAATTGATCAGTTAGTTTATAAGCTTTATGATTTAACTGATGAGGAGATAAAAGTTATTGAGGAAAGTAGTTGATATGTCACAAGGAAATACTATTCTTCTAAATTTAAATCGCTTCGGTCCTATTTTTTCTGAAGATGATAAAAATTGGTTATTAACAAAACCAAAAAAGAAAGATTTGAAACAACGTCAGGATCATTCTATTTCAATGCTGGAAGATTTTTTGGGTAAAGATTTTTCTAAAATAAAAAAAGATGAAATAAGACGATATTGTGAAATTACAGATGACGAAACTCATTTAGGTATTACTCCTAGTCAAAATTATGAAGATATTACCAATAGAATCATTCAACCTTTACTTTTAGCAAAAAAATATTTTACTCTAGGTGAATATCTTTCATGTATTACACTTGCAGGACTTTCTGCTGAAATGATGTCTTATGTTGTTTGGGAAATGAATAAATTTTCAATGGGTGGAAATATACTTGATAAAAATGAACAAAAAATTCTTTTTGGTAAAGTAGATCAAGAAAGAAGAATAAAAATATTGAACTTAGTTAAAATTATTGATGAAGACAACGCGAGAATGTTAGAAGAAATTAGAAATATTAGAAATAAATATATTCATTCTTTCGATATTGGAAATAAGCAAGATAAAGGTAATGCAAAAAAAGTAATCAGATTCGCCTTAATTTTATTTAAAAATATTTCTGGAATTAATTTAACACTTGAAAATGGTAAGCAAAAATTACAGGTTAATCAAAAATTTTTAGATTTTATAAAGTCTAAAATTAAAAAATAGAATTATTTAACAAATAATTCCTTATTCTTCAATACTACTTTTCCTCTCATACACTCCAATAACTCTCTTTTTTCCTCTTTACTTCCTTCCAAAAGAATATACTTGGCATAGTTTCTCGCATCTAGGTTAACATTTTTGAGCTGTTCAGCGGTTTGTCCTAGCATAGAACTAAACTTCCTAAATCTATCCATTTCAGCTTTCACTTTTTCGCCAATTTTTAATTGGTCCACTTCGATCTTATCAATCAGGTTAACCATTTGCTTGATCAAATCTTCTTCACGAATTGCTTTTTCTTTACAGTTTCTGTCCTTACCTCTGGTGCAGTGATAATAGACATACCTATGAACTGTACCGTTTTTTTGATGTTTAAATTTTTCTTCAGCTGATATTCCAGAACCACATTTTCCACAATAAAATAATCTAGTAAAAGCATAATCTATTGTTCCAGGATGCCTTCTTGGTGCTACTGTTAAGTTTTCTCTTGTTTTCATAAAAAGCTCTTTTGATATTATAGGTTCATGTGATCCTTTATATATTTTTCCACTACCAACAGGATATTCAAAATCTCCATAATAGAATCGTTCAGCTAATATTCTATAAACCATACTTAAAGTAAAGTTTTTACCTTTTTTAGTTTTTACATTATTTTTTCTTAGCCATATATCTAAATCTCTACCACTATAATTTTCATAAGCCACTAGCTCAAACATCTTTTTTATATGAGGAGCTCTTTCAGTATCTATAAAAACTTTCTTTTGACCTTTGTTAGCATATTTATCATGCCAATATCCAAGAGGAGGTAAGCCAGGTCGCCAGCCTTGTTCACATTTTGCTCTAAGTCCACGTTTTACATTTTCGCCTTTATGGTCATTTTCTAATTTAGCTTGACTACCTAAGATCATGAGAAGAAATTTTTCATTTGGATTATTGGTAAATTTTTGACTGTGTGTTCGTATTTCTAACAAATGACCTTGATCTATTAAATCTACTGTTGAACCTAAGTCTCCTGCATTTCTACTTAATCTATCAGGTGCCCAACATAAAATACCATTAAACATTCCTTTCTTTATATCCATGAGTAGTTGATTGAATACTGGTCTTTGCCCTGAATCTTTAGCCGAATGGCTTTCTTTTCTTATCTCTACTATATTCATGCCTTCCTTATTAGCCATATCAAGCATTTCTTTGATTTGAGAATCTATTGATAATGCTTGAAGTTCATCTTGCTCTGTACTTTTTCTAGCATATAGGCAATAACGGACTTTTTCTTGAAGATTGTCTTGTTCTTGTTCCATGATATTAAATTAAAAATTATTATCTTATTACTTACATTAATGACGCGTCCCGTTCCTGTCGTCCAGTAGGGAAGTAGGTAAACTGTTGGTAACTAGACTTCGCAAAAATCAATATCTAAGCTATTATTAAATTGGACATTTTAGCTTTTTTAAGTTAAAATGTAATTACAATTAACACTGGATAATACCAGATACCTAAACTCATAAATTTTTATGAGCATGGTATGAAACCTCGTTGAAAATACTGATCCCCAAGATCAGCGACTTTTCAACGAGTTATATTTGGAAACAAATATAGGACCGCAAGGTCCGGCTGGTCTGGGGTTTTGTGTTTAAAAACAAAAAACCAGCTGATTATAATTGGTTTTTTATTTTTATATATAATATGTTTATTTTTTCTTTTTTTCTATTTATATTTTCAGTATTTTTTTTGGTAGCAGGTTTAATAAAGCCAAATATTTTTTATGATACCTTAAAAAGGGTTCCTAAAAGAAAAAACATACTCCTTTTATTCTCTTTTCTAATTATTGCAACTTTTATAATAATGGGAATAACCGCACCACCTGTTGAAAATAGTAATCAAGGTGAAGTATTTGTTGCTAATAATTTGAAAGAAAAAAACAGAGAAGAATTAGTAAATGAAATAGCAGAAAATGAAACTTCAGAAAATATTGTTCAGAATGATGATGAAAATATAATTGAATTAAAGACAGAAGAAGGTATTACAGAAAAAAATAATACAGAAGAATATGTTGAAAATACAAAAGAAGAAGAAACAAATGATTCAAAATATATTTATTATCAAGTTGAAAAAGTAACTGATGGTGATACCATTAAAATTTTAAAAGACGGTGATATTATCACTTTGCGTCTTATAGGATTAGATACTCCTGAAACAGTTGACCCTAGAAAACCTGTTCAGTGTTTTGGAGTTGAAGCATCTAATAAAGCTAAAGAACTTTTATCAGGGACAAAAGTTCGTATAGAAACTGATCCTACTCAAGGTGAATTTGATATTTATGGAAGATTATTAGCATATGTTTATCGTGAAGACGGTTTATTTTATAATAAATATATGATTGAACAAGGTTTTGCTCATGAATATACATATAATTTACCTTATAAATATCAAGCAGAATTTAAAACAGCAGAAAAAGAAGCAAGAGATAATCTAAGAGGTCTTTGGTCATCTGATACATGTGATGGTGACACAACTCAAGCATCTAATGTTGAATCAAATAATAATGAAACAGAAAATGAATCAATTTTAGAAACACAAAGTGATAATAAATATTATACTTCTTCACATTGGAGAACTAAATATTATTACCCAGCTTCTTGTGAAAGTTGGCAAGAATTAAGTCCTAGTAATTTAAAAGTTTTCAACTCATTAGAAGAACTTTTAATAGCTTATCCAACTAGGACTTTAAACCCGAATTGTGATTAAAACAAAAGAAAATCAGAAGCTAAATAACCTCTATTATCATCCTGTATTACTTTATTTAAAGCAATAGTAAATGCATCAACTAAATCATCATATTTTTCAACGCCAAAATGAACTAATTGGTCAATTAGTAATTCGCATCCTTTTCTAGGAAATATAACTGCACCATTTTGTATAAGATGACTTACTGTGGTAAGTCTTGTTCTTTTATCAGTACCAGAAACAGAAACTCCTTCTGCTGGGACTCTAAACCTATCAAGTTCTTGTACTACTGATTTTTGATAACCAACATCTTCGATATATATATTTGATAAGAGATGTCCATTGGTTGATAAGGTTGCATAGAGTTTTTTTATTGTTTCTAGTGTTTCATGATGAGTCATTCTTTTGTTAATTGGATTTGGTAATATGTATATTTTTAAATTTTCATTACGTCCATGAACTTGCATACAAACCATTGCTGTATAATCAGCTGAATTTTTTTGTGATATTGCAAGATCAACACCTATTACCGTTTGTCTATAATGAATATTTTTTTTAGTAGGTAACTCGTCATAATACTTTATCCATTCTCTGTGAATAACCTGATTTTCTTCAGGTACAATTTTTAACATATATTCCCTTAGCCAAGATATTTTATTAGATAGTTTATTTTTTTCTTTTTTAATCTCATCCATGTTTTTAAATTTATCTGGCCACATTATGTTTTCATTATTATCAACAATTGGTATAAATTTATATATTCCATCTATTTTTTTTTCTTTTATTTTATTTATAATATTTATTAATAAGCAGTCTTCGTGTAAAAGATTTCCTATAAAGATAATTCTTGTATTTTTATCTCCAGCAGGTATAACTTCACCAGTAATCCATTTTTTTACTTTATCTCTCCCTTCTTTTGTTTTTACAGAATCAAGATCTTCCACATCATCACAAATAATTAGATCAGGCCTATACTGCATATGTCTCATTCCACGTATTGTTTGTTCCATTGATACAGATATTATTTTTGCGTTATACCAAGGTAAAAGTAAAGCATAAGAACCCCATTCATCAGATTGATCTTCAAAAGGGCCAAGATCATTACGTAGTAATTCGTTAGACTCTAATTCTTTTTTTATATTATTTAGTAACTGTTTTGCTTGTCTTTGTGTTCTGGCTAAAATAACTACAAACTTTTTTCTTTGTTTTCCAGTTATTGCCCATAGTGGATATGATAAAGTAAAAATAGTAGATTTGCCAGAACCTCTAAAAGCCACCATTGCTACTTGATTAATATTTTCATTTTCACTTATATCAAACATTTCATGATGAAATTTAGCAGCCTTATAAGTTATATAATGATTAAAATAAGTAGCAAAAAACCATTTATGACTTGTTCTGGATATAGCCACTCTTGTTATTCTATCATTGATTATTTCATTGTATATTGCCATATTATTATTTTTTATTAGGAGTAAGACCATATAATTGAAGTGCTTTTTCAACATTTATTTTTTGTTCTTCTGATAATTCATCAGTAGCTAATTTTACTTTTCCTTTTAGTTCTACTTTTGTTGCATAATCTTTATGATGACTTTTAAGCCAAAACATTACTGCTCTTATTTTTCCATCTTTAATTAAAGTTATAAGCTGTGATTCGGCTAGATCACTAACTACTTCTTTACTTTCTTCTCTAGCTTTTTCTATATCTAAAGAAAATTTTTTATCTTCAAATTTCCATCTGTAAAAAGTAGATCTAGCTATACCAATTTTACGACATGCTAGTTCAATAATTGGGTTTTCTTGAACTAATTTAATTAATTCTTTTTTCTTTTTTTGATTCATATTTTTAATTTTTAATTAATTTAGCTTTTTTGCCAGAAAATTTTTCCCATCTATTTCTAATCACTTCAGCATAGATAGGGGACTTTTCCATTAAATAACAACGTCTTTTCATTTTATATGAAGCTATCAGTGTACTACCACTTCCACCAAATGGTTCGATAATTAGATCATTTCTTTTGGTTAATACTTTTATGTAGGGAATTAATATTTCTAATGGTTTTGTACCAAATATTATTCCTTGTCCTGAACTTTTTTCATCACTAGCCTTGTATTCGATAAAATCAGTTGGTGTGTATTTTTTACCTTTTTTATAGCCTTCCCAATGTGGTTTTCCTGAAATAGCAAAAAGAGCAGTTCTATATTCTTCTTCAAGTAATTCTTCTTCATTCGTCGTATTTAATTCACAAGAGTGTTTTTTAGAAACTCCAACCATTGCAATATCATGTTTACTAAAAAATTTATATTTAGCTGCAAATCCTTGTGTTCTATTAGGTAAATGCCAAACAATCATATTTTTTATTTTCCAGTATTTTTCCATTTCATTCCAAATGATTCGTAAATTCTTCCAATTTTCATAACATATAATACTAAAACTTTCTTTTTGTATTTTAGATATATTGGATATCCATTTCTCTGTAAAATCATCAGGTAAAATATCTGTTTCTAAATATTTACGATCTCTTTTGTAACCAAAACCTTCAGTGGGTTTACCATTTTTCTTTTTACCTTTTAGATAATCAAGTATATATGGTGGATCTGTTAAACACATATCAGCTTTTTCATCACTCATAAGTTTTTCTATATCTTTTCTGATCGTTGAATCTCCAATCATTATTCGACATTTATCAAGTTGCCAGATTTGTCCTTTTTTCATTTCTATATTTTTTATATTTAATTTCTCTAATTCTTTTTGTAGATCAAATTTTTCAGGCTCTGATTCAATATCAAATATTTCATCTAATTCTTCACTATTAAAACCTATGTCAGACAAAATACCTTCATCAAACTCTTTTAAGAGATTATAGTCCCATGTTCCTATGTTTTTATTTAATCGAATAACTAGCTCCTTTTCTTTTTTAGTATCAGTTATATTTATATATACAATTGGTATAATTTTAATACCCATTTCTTTTAATATAAGTAATCTAAAATTACCACCAAGAACTATGTTTTTTCTGTCAGGTGCAGAATTTACAATTAAAGGGTCGACAACTCCAAAGCGTTTAATACTTTCTTTAAGTTGTTTTGTCGCATCTTCAGACCAAAGACGAGGGTTTTGTTCGTATGATTTTAATTCCTCGACAGTAATATACTCAATTTTGAGTTGTTTATCTTTTTTCATATTAGATAAATTAATTTTTAAAAAAGAATATAAATGATTACATTCTTATAAATTAAGTATAGATATAAAAAAAATAGTTTCCGAATTTACAAATTTTAGAAGTCTTTTTTTAGGCTAGTTTTAGGTAAATTTACTTGTGTATAAAATTTGACCCCCCGACATCAGTAAAATTCAAATTCATAATTGACGCAAGTATTTAAAAGAGTTATATTAAATATATATAAAATATTAATATTATAATTTTGTAAAATTTTATGGGAGAAGATATTGTTTTAACAAAGCTTTTTGAAATGAAAGATGATGTAGATAAAAAAATTATGTCTAATACTTTTAATATAGTTATGTGTTTAAATTTAGATATTTTTTCGTTTAAAACAAAAAAAGATAGCGAAGAATATTTTAATCATATCAAGAGTGTTGCACACAGTCTATTAAAAGCTAATAATCATTTACGAAAATATAATTTGCAAGAAAAAGAAATATTAGAAGATTTTAAAAAAGAATGTTTGTCTAGTTCTAACACAATAGACATGTCTTTAAATCCAATTGATTTAATAAGTGAAATTGATGGTATGTTAAATCAGATAAAAGCTGCTTTAGACTCATTAGCAAAAAGCCTCAATCCATTATTAGGGTTTAGTTTAAATGGGTGGCACAAAAAAAATAAAAAAAGTGGAAAAGTTGTGTTAGATAGCATAGATAATAATTTATCTTTAGATTTGAATAATAAAGCACAAAATTTAAAAAAATATATAGAGAATAATATATCTTGGATTTCTTATATAGTCTTTTTAAGAGATAGTATACATCGTGGTCGTTTAGAAAATGTAAGTAATATAATTTATAAACAGAAAAATCAAGAAGTAATTTCACAACGGATATATCACAATGGTGAAGAATTTGAAAATGTAAATGATTTTTTAATTAGATTATTAAATGAAATAATTATTTTTTTGAAAAATATTATATTACTTTCTTTGTCAATAAAAATTTCATCAGGTATGTGTATTGTAGAAAATAAGGATAATAATTGGCCACAATACTCTTTGTCTATTTTAATGTAATATGATAAAAAAATGTATTTTTTGTGGAAAATCTAGAGAAGATGATGAAGATATTAAATTTTCAAATGAACATGTTTTTCCACAATGGTTACAAAAAGAATTAAATATTGAAAAGGAATTAATATCCCCGACAAGATTTTGTCTTAAAAAAAAGAAAATAAAATCAAAAAAAAGAGAACATTATTTGAAAGATCTAAAATGTAAAGCTGTGTGTGAAAAGTGTAATAATGGTTGGATGAGTCTTTTAGAAACAGAAGTTAAACCTTTATTAAAGATATTAATAAAAAATAAGAAAGACATCAGTTCTCTCACCCTAAAAGAACGAGAAGTTATTGCTCGTTGGTTTATAAAGACAGCATCAATGTTAAACTATTCAAGTGATATAGATAACTTTTTAGAAATAAATAAAAAAGATCTTTTATTTTTAAAAAATAAAATACCTAATAATAATTATTTTGTATTAGGAACACAACATAACCCAACTAAAAAATTTTATTGGATCCAAGGTCAGACAGCTTTAATTTGGGATGAAAAAGATTTTAATATAGAAGATTATAATAAAAATTATAAAATTGTTATGCAGTTTGGTTCTTTGATATTACTCTTTGCTTATTTAGATAAAGAAAACAGTAACTATTTTCCTGTTCTTGTTGGGGGTGTTCATAATCTTTTTTGGCCACAAAGTTCAAAAAAGTGTTGCTTCAAAGAAGATAAAGATAGTTTTCCTTTTAATAATAGCGAATTGGCAAATATATCTTTTTGGTGTATGTTTGATTTTTGTAAACCACATAAATAATATGTACAAATTAAATAATAATTATCACAAAAAAAATAAATATAAAAACGGATTTTCACCAAAATTTAATCGATTAATTGGTAGTATTACTTATTTTATTATTTTTTTATTAATTTTTATTATTTCATATAAGTTATGGGGTTGGAAAATGTTTGATGAAATTTATTTCTGTCTAATGCACATAATAGCATTTGTAGGAGTTAAATTTTTATTAAGAAATGTATTGCATTTTTGGAAATATTAATAAAAAAGATATAAATAATACAAATTAAATTTTAATAATATAAAATGAAAATTGGTAGAAACGATCCTTGCCAATGTGGTAGTGGTAAAAAATATAAAAAATGTTGTATGGATAAAAAACAAAAAATTTTTATTTCTCAAAATAAGTCTGTTGTAAAAAAACCAAAACATGAAAGTTACATAGTAGGGCAAGAATATATAGATGATGAGGATAAAATAGAAGTTTTGATAAAATATACTATAATACTGCCTTCTATAGTTGATAATTTTAATATTGACGATTATCCGCTTCATGTTGTTCAAAATGGTAATAAAATATATGTTAATTTTAATAAGATAATTTCGAAAAAATTATTAGAAGATATTAAAAAACATTTTTGTGATTTTAAAAATAATAATTATATTTCTAAAGAATTAACTAAAAAAAACCCATCTCAATTTATAGTTGGATATATAAGTGAAACATTACCCAGAATAAATAAGGAAATATTAAACAGAAAGTATAATGAAGGTCATATAATAGTAAAAACTATTTCGCAATTTGATATTAGTGAAGTGTTTGTTGTGGATGATTTGGGAGGAATTTACGCAGTATTATGGCCATTATCAGTACCTGGATTTCCTCCTTCAAATGACGATGGTAATTATAACGTTACTTATATTAAAGATCTTATAGATGCAATGACAGAATATTTTTATTATAATCCTGATGAATGTATAAGAAAAATTATTACATCATTAGAGAATTATTTTATATATTATAATTTAAAAAGCAATAATAAACTTTCTAAGTTTAATATTTTTAAAAAAAATATAAAGTTTAGAAGGTTAGTAGATAAATATATTAGAGAAGAATATTATTCTTATAAAGAAGAAAATTTAAAAATATTAAGAAATAATATTTTATATTTTTATCATATTAGAAATTTGATAGTTCATGATAAATTAAGATTAAATTTAGAAAATTTAATGTTTTGTAAAAAGGCTATTGGTACGTTATTTTATATTTACCAATCATCTTTTATATCTAATGATGGTAAATTTAATTATATTTTTTCTTTTGATATGCAGTTCAAATTAATAGTGGATAGAATGTTGGGTGTTAATCTTGATAGATTAAAAAAAATTAAAGATAGTAAGCGTAAACATTCCATTATAGATAATAAAGATGGTTTAGATAAAATAATATTTAATAATTTAAAAATAACAAAAAAAGATAAAAGAAGGGCTTTAAAAATATGAGAAAAAAATTAACACGTAAAGAACAAAAAAATATTGGTAGATTATCATGGTTGATTATGTTTTCAATTGGTGATTTGTTAATTTGATTTTTTGTCGATAATTATTATATTGCTGCCATCCTTACTCCTATTTGGGGTCCTTTTGTTTATTTTATTAATCCATATATATTAAAGGATTTAGGTCTTTGGAGAAAAAAATAGATGATACACACAATACAAACTCTTTATAAGTTTTTACTAATTAAAAGGTTCTATAATTGATAATACTTTCGGGACATAGTAAAATATATTCATTAATGTCCCACGTGTCCTGTCCCACGCTAAAAATCCCTTATTTTAGCCCCGACCCGACTCTGTCGTGGGACAGTCAATTTGACCCTTGAAAAAGCCCTAAGGTATACAGTTTTACAAAGGTCTGAACCCGAGTTGGGAGCAAAACTAAAATCAGCTGTAAGGCTGATTTTATGTTGAGCGAAGAAAAAAGCAAACAAAAAGACAATCTGTAAAAAGTTTGTTTTTATTTTTTGACGAGGGTTAAAAAAAAGAGTAAAATAAAGATATAGTTTTTATAAAAAATATGGTTAAAAAACAAGGAAATCAAAATTTACGTAAAGCAAATAAAGCAAAAAAAGATGAGTTTTATACTCAGCTTTCGGATATAGAAAAAGAATTAGGTCATTATAAAGAGCATTTCAAAGGAAAAACTGTTTTTTGTAATTGTGATGATCCGCGAGTTAGTAATTTTTTTCATTATTTTTCTTATAATTTTGAAAATTTGGGTTTGAAAAAATTAATTACTACTTGTTATAAAAATCAAGATGTAAATCTTTTTAGTCAAAATAATTCTGAAAAAGCAATTTATTTGGAATATACAGGTGATAAAAACGGAGACAAAGTTCCAAATCTTAAAGAGATAGGCATTAAACATTTGAAAAATGATGGTGATTTTAGAAGTGAAGAATGTATTAATCTGCTTAAGCAAGCCGATATTGTTGTCACAAACCCACCTTTTTCACTTTTTAGGGAATACGTGGCTCAACTGATGGAATATGATAAAAAGTTTATAATTATCGGAAATCAAAATGCAATTACTTATAAAGAAATTTTTAAATTTATAAAAGAAAATAAACTTTGGTTGGGTCATAGTCTTGATGGAAGAAATATTTGGTTTAGAGTTCCTAATACTTATGAAAAATATCATAAAATTGAAGATGGTGTAAAATATGCTTTTGTGGCAAGTACAATTTGGTTTACAAATTTAGATCATAAAAAAAGACATGAAGATTTAATTCTTTATAAAACTTATAAAGGAAATGAAAAAGATTATCCGAAATATGATAATTATGATGCTATAAATGTAGATAAAACAGCAGATATTCCGGTAGATTATAAAGGAGCGATGGGAGTTCCAATTACTTTTTTACATAAATATAACCCGGAGCAGTTTGAAATAATAGGTTTAGGTATATCTAATTCAGGAATAGAAATTGGGGTCAGACCATACAAAGAAGATCATCGAAAATATAGAAAAGAAGTTCAAAAGAGGGCTGCTGTAAACGGGGATTTATATATGGTTGAAAATGGTGTTGTAAATGTTCCTTATGCCAGGATATTGATTAAAAATAAAAAGATTAAATAAATTTATTAAATAATTTTTTAATTATTAATTATGATTACTTATCAAGATTTTTCTTTAATTAGAAAAGAAACAGAATTTTTTAAAAGAGAAAATAAACTAGATTCATTACCATATGCTTTTATGGTTATGATATTAGAAAAATTTTTTCCAGAAATTAATAATCCTTTAGAACAAATCACTGATGGTCAAAATGATTTAAGTATAGATGCTTATTTTATTGATGAAAATAAGAAAACTATTAACTTATTTCAATTCAAACACACTGATATTTTCGAAACAGCGAATCGTAAAGATGGAATTAAAGAAAAAGAAATTAGTGATTTTATTTTAAAATTGGAAGCTATTTGGAATAAAGATAAAAATTATTATAACAAAGCAAATTATAAAATGAAAGAAGCTATTAATGAAATTTGGAATGCTTTTGAAAATGGATATAGTAAAACTAATATATATTTTATTTCGAATTTTAGTAATACTATAAATGATAATAATAAAAAAGACGCGGTTAAAATATTAGAAGAAAAATTTAGAGCAAAATTTATATCTATTTCTTTACCTGAAATAATTGATTCTATTGTTAAAAAAAATATAGCACAAGTAGATATTAAGATGCAATTGAAAGGTAAAAATTATTTTGAAGAATCAACTGGTAATATAAGGGCTTTAATAGCAGAAGTTAATGCATTGAATTTTCTTAAGTCAATTTTAAATGAAAAGGAAGAATTAAATGAAAATGTTTTTAATGAAAATGTAAGAGTGTATTTACGTGCTAATACTAAAATTAACAAACAAATTTATGATTCAATTAAAAGTGAAAGTAATTACAAGTTTTTTTATTACAATAATGGTATAACAGCTATTTGTGATAGTTTTACACATAATAATTCTGATAGTCCATTGATTGAATTAGAAAATTTTCAAATAGTAAATGGTGGACAAACTACACATTCTTTATATAATGCATTCAAAAATAATTTAAAAGATAAAATAAATGACATATATTTATTATTAAGGATTTATGAAGTGAAAAAAGATAGAAATATTGGACAAGAAATTGCTAGATTTACTAATACTCAAAATCCTGTTAAAAATAGGGATATAATGTCTAATGATTTAATTCAAATTAAAATTCAAAAAGAATTAGAGAGAATGGGTTTTTTTTATGAAAGAAAAAAATATGAATTTAGAGACAAAGAGGTTAATGCAGATAAAAAGATTGATGCTGAGAGGATAGGTCAGGCTATGCTGTCTTTTTATGTTGATAAACCGGGTTCAGCAAAAAATAAGAAACAAGAAATCTTTGGTGATTTTTATAATGATATTTTTGATGAACAAAGAATGAATGGAAATTATGTATTATTGCCTTATCTTTTATATAAAAAAATTGAAGAAAAAATAAAAGAATTTCGTTCAAAAATAAAAACATTATTAGCAAATAACAAAGAAGAAGAATTAGAAAAATATTTTAATGATTATGGTTTTTTAGATTATGCTCATTATTATATTTTATTTACTTTAAAAGTGATAGCAGAAAAAAATAATATTTCATTGACCATCAAAAATGGTGATATTATTTTTAATTATTATGATGAAGCTATAAATATAATTAAAAAAATTATAGAAGATGATAAAAAGCTCAATATTAAATTTTCTTTACCTTATGTATTTAAGACCGATGATCTTGTTGAAAAAATAAAAAGAGAGTTGGTTTAATAAAAAAGTTATTTAAAATAAAATTTAATTTTTATGAAAATACAACTAAAACAAATTAAAATAAAAGATGTTGTGAATGGTTATGTGAATAACGACGAAGAAGGAGTTGTTGGTTATGGTGGAAAATTAAATATCCGCCCGAAATATCAACGAGAGTTTGTTTATAAAGATGATAAAAGAAATGCTGTACTTGATACCATAAACAAAGGTTTTCCTTTGAATGTTATGTATTGGGTAAAAAATGAAGATGGAACTTTTGAAGTTTTGGATGGTCAGCAAAGAACCATTAGTTTTTGTGAATATATTGCTGGAAAATTTTCTTTAAATAATTTATATTTCCATAATCTTACAGACACAGACCAAAAACAAATTTTAGATTATGAGCTTATGATCTATTTTTGCGAAGGTAATGATAAAGAAAAATTGGATTGGTTTAAGATTATCAATATAGCTGGAGAAAAATTGACTGACCAAGAACTACGAAATGCTATTTATACTGGTCCTTGGCTTACTGATGCCAAAAGATATTTTAGTAAAACTGGTTGTGCTGCTTATGGTTTAGCCAGTGATTATTTGACTGGTTCAGCAATTCGTCAAGAGTATTTAGAAACAATTATAAATTGGATTAGTAATGGAAAAATTGAAAAATATATGGGAACTCATCAGCATGAGCCAAACGCAAATGAGTTGTGGTTATATTTTCAAAGCGTGATAAATTGGATGAAAGCTGTATTTCCTGAATACAGAAAAGAAATGAAGGGGATTGATTGGGGATTTTTATATAATGAATTTAAAAATGGAAAATTTGATTCAAAAAAATTGGAAAAAGAAATTGTGAAATTATTACAAGATGAAGATGTGACAAAAAAGTCTGGTGTTTATTCATATGTTTTGACTGGAGATGAAAAATATTTAAACATTCGTGCTTTTACTCCAAATCAAAAAAGGGAAGCTTATGAAAAACAAAAAGGAATATGTAAAAAATGTAAAGAACATTTTGAAATAGATGAAATGGAAGCAGATCATATAAAACCTTGGAGTAAAGGTGGAAAAACCATATCTGAAAATTGTCAGATGTTATGTAAAGAGTGTAATCGTAGAAAGTCGGGGATATAAGATTCAATAAATAATTTTTAATCAAAATAATTTATGAATAAAATAAAAATAGAGAATAACAGCTTTACAGCATTTTCTTGGTTTGCTGCTTGGCTATTCACAATTGGTTTTTTAAAATTAACTTTTTGGAAATCAATTTTGTCTTTGTTAGTCTGGCCTTATTTTTTAGGTCAATATATAAGCCAATTTATAAAATAAAATTTTTTTAATCAATATTTTGCGAATGTTGCTTTTTTGTGCTAAACTAGAATCAGTTAATCTGAGTTATGAAGCGAAAAATATTTTTATTGGGATTTTTATTTATAATAATTACAGGATTTTTGTCCGTTAATTTTGTTTTTGCCTCTTCATCTTTTTCTTCTTGGATACAAAGTGATTGGAGTGGGGGTTCAGCACAAACTCTTTGGTCAGATTCTACAAAATTTTTATCTTCTGAAAATGTTTCATCTACAAATAGTGGTATTTTTTTAGCCGAAAATGAAGATTGGTTTGATCTTGATTGGTTTTATCGCCAAAAAATTGAAATTGAAAATAATTCTGCTTCAGTTTTAACTGATTACCAAATTCCAATTTTTTTGAACACTTCTGAACTTATTGATGCTGGAAAAATGCAAAGTGATTGTGCAGATATTAGAGTTGTTGATTCAGAAAAAAATATTTTACCAATTTGGGTTAGTACAGCTCCAGCCATAAATTCTTGCGATGGAACAAATACAAAAATTTGGGTTAAATTATCTTCTTTACCAGAAGCTGGTGATAATATTTATATTTATTATGGAAATTCCGAAGCAAATACAGTTAGTGATGGAAATGAAGTTTTTCCGATTTTTGCTGATTTTACTTCTGGTTCTTCTTTACCATCTGGTTGGTTAAAACAAGACATTGGAACTTCTGGTTCAGCTTCTGTAGGTAGCGGAGTTTTGTCAATTTCTAACACAAACGGAGAAGATGTTTGGCAAAAAGTTTATGGAGCTACTCATGTTTATCGTAATTTAGCTATAGATGGTGGTTTTATTGCTGAAACTTTATTAAATTCTCAATATAATTCAGATCCTTGGGCAAAAACAGGTATTACAGTACAAAATTCAGTCAATTCTGGTGTAGGTAACGGACAAGTTTTTATCGTGGCTACTCCGGGAAATGGTATGGCTTTTCAATATCAATCGCAATCAGGAGAACTTTGTAGTTATGGATCGTGTGAAGATGGAATTATTGCTCCAAATTTACAAATAAATAGTGGTTCGGCTAGTTTACCAGTATTTTTAAAATTAAGTAAAAATAATTCCAATCAAATTGCTGGTTTTTTTAGTGCCAATGGAATAGATTGGACACAACGAGGATCTACTGTAGAGCCTTGGGGTGTGACTAGTACCCAATATGTTTCTTTATTTTTGACTCCACATAGCACTTCTAAAACTGGTTATGCGACTTATTCTTTTTTCTTTGTAAGAAAATATACTAATTCTGAACCAAGTGTTTCTTTGCCACAAAATGAAGAAAAACGTTATGCTTTATCTGGATCTTTGACTTCTTCTATTTTTGATTTTGAAGTTCCAGTTGAATTTGGTGATCTTATTTATTTTTATACAGATGCCACTAATACTGAAATTTTTGTAAAAGTTAGAACTTTTGATAATTTAGACATGTCAGATGCGATTGATTTTAGTTTATGTGATTCAAGAGCTTCTGACGAAGATATTTCCGAAAATAATTGTGTGTCTGATAGACAAAGATATGCTCAATATCAAGTTTCAATTTCAAGTGATGATGGGATTTTTACACCGATTTTAGATAATTTTGAAATTGAATATTTGAATGTTCCTCTTTATAATTTAAGTTATTCAGCCTTAAATGGCACTATTTCTGGTTCTTCAACACAAGCAGTGTATTTAGGTGAAGATGCTTTGGAAGTTTCAGTTATTCCTAGTACAGGTTATTATTTTACTAGTTGGTCAGATGGTGTGACAAGTACTGATAGAACTGATTTAAATGTTTCTGAAAATATTTCAGTTACAGCAAATTGTGCGACGACAACTTTTTCTGTAAATTATAATGCAGGTTCAGGTGGCACAATCTCTGGCTTAGCAGCGCAAACTGTAAATTATGGTGATGATTCTTCAACTGTAGAGGCAATCCCAAATCAAGGATATTCTTTTATAAATTGGTCAGATGGTAGTGAAATAAATCCAAGAAAAGATACAAATGTTTTTAATAATATTTCAGTAAATGCTATTTTTAGTTTGAATTCTAATAGTAGTTTTATTGCGTCTTCATTACCATCAATTTTTGTTTCACAATCTTTTTCTTCCAGCTCAAAATCAAATTTAGAAGTGCGAAATGCTTATCAGATGGCAATCTCAAATTCACCAGATTTTTCAAATGCTATTTGGGAAACTTATGATGAAAAATTTAAAAATAGCCAAGAGAAAATATATATAAAATTTAGAAGTATTGATGGTGGAGTAAGTGATGTTTATATTATTGAAAATTATAAAAATAAAAATTTTGATACAACAAATATAAATTATGAAGGTAAATTGGTTAAATATTCTAATTCACCAAAAATATATAAAATAGAAAATAATAAAAAACGTTGGATTGTAGATGAAGAAACTTTTAATTATTACAATTTTAATTTTTCAGATATATATATTGTGGATATTGATTTTGTCGAAGGACAAAATATTGAAATAGTAAAAAATAATGTTAAATTTACAAAAGATTTATCATTTGGAATGATTGATGAAGATGTTAAGAAATTACAAAAATATTTAAATGATTCTGGTTTTATTTTGGTAAATGAAGGAATTGGTTCTAAAGGAAATGAAACAGAATATTTTGGAAGTTTAACTCAAAATGCTTTGATAAAATTTCAAAAAGCTAATGGTATTAATCCAGCTTTAGGTTATTGTGGACCATTAACAAGAAATATTTTAAATAAATTTTAGTTTTTTTGAAAAAAAGTAAAAATATGGAACCAAAAATAAGTTCTGAACGCTTTAATACAATTAGAAAAATTGTTAAAGAAGTAAAAAATAGTTTACCTGTTGATATTTTATCTAAAAAATTAGATTTTGGACAAAATAAAGAAGACGCTTTTGAAAAATTTCCTGAAGGAAAAAATATAGAAAAAAATGTTGAAGAAGCTGAAATTAGACGTCTTGTATCTCATAAAATGTATGATTTAGATTCTGATCTTCCTGATTCTGAAAAAGAAAAAATTATTGAAAGACAAATCACTAAATATTTTGATTTCCAAATTGATAATAAAGATGTAAGAGGACATATCGAAGTTCCACATGGGACAAAACCTAGTAAAAAAATAATTGATTGGTGTAAACAAAATAAAGTAACTTCTTTTGAATCAAAAACAACAGACATTGCTAAAAATGTTTCTAATCATGTTATTTTCAAAAAATCCAGATTATTTACAGATATAAATAGTTTACCTTTTGAAGTGGAGTCATCTATAAAATCAGAAGATACTGTATTTACCAAAGAAGATAATTTAAATGCAGTAAAAGCACAGAGAGATCTGACAAAAAAAATATTAGAAAGTCAGGATAATTTAGATAAAAATAATAAAGCAGAAAGGCCTCATTTAGTAATATATTTTCATGGTAAATCAGAAATAGGAGATGATTTAGTAATTGGTGCTAGACAACAAAAAGACGGTAAAGGGCCATTAGATCCAAGAATTGCTATTTGGTTTTCTGAAAAATTAAAAGAATTATTAGAAAAAGAAGAAATAAAAAATAAAGATAACCAAACACCATCTATAAATACAGTTTTTAAATTCGGTGCTTATTCTGGAAGTGTTGCTTTGACGAAAATGCGTCATGGTGATGGAATTTTTGATTTTACGGGTTTTGGTGAGATGCTACAATGTTTACAATTAGAATGCAGTCTATATTTAAGAAAATTTTACACAGAAAAAATGTCAGAAATATTAGAAGAGTTATTAAAACAATTTAGTATTACTTTTCAAACTAAAGAAGATTTAGAAAAAATGAATAATAAAATACCAATTTATTTAGAAAAAAGTAAACAAGAAGAAAAAGAAATGATGAGTTTAAAAAATATTACTTATGATGATAAAATTAGTTTAAATAATGTTCAACTAAATATTGCTTTACGTGACGAATTTCAACTTAAATTTGGTGATGAAATTTTACTTAACAATAAAAAATTTTTTGTTACAAAAATGAATAAAAATTTTTCTAGAGCAGATAAAAATATAGCCCTAAATAGCAAATACCAAGATTTTATTAAAGATAAAATCGATATTAAAAAATATGAATAAAAAAAATATCTTAATTATTATAATTATTTTTATTATTATAGTAAGTTATTTATTTTATATTGAATCTAAAAAAACAAAAGAAACTAGTGAAATATTTTTAGATCAAAAAAATTGCGCTTATAAAATTGATGATAAGATGGTTTTGCTTAAAAACGGTTATTCAGAGGAAGATATCATTGATTCCAATTCAAAAATTATTACTAAATATTTTGGTAATGAAATAAAAGGTGATTTTGATGAAGATGGTTTGTCTGATTCAGCTTTTATTTTGACTCAAGATTTGGGTGGAAGCGGAATATTTTATTATGTAGCCGTTGCTTTTGGAAGTAAAACAGCTTGTTTTGGTTCTAACGCAATTTTTCTAGGTGATCGTATTGCTCCTCAGACGATTAGCTTTTTAGATGGAGAGATTGTTGTAAATTTTGCAGTTAGAAAAGATGATGAAGCTATGACTGCTTTGCCATCAGTTGGTGTTTCTAAGTATTTAAAAGTAGTGGATAAACAATTGATTGAAATTGATTAGTAATTTTTTAAAAAATGTGTTATAGTTAAATTGTTAGATTTTTTATTTTTAATTTAAAAATATGAACAAAAAAATCACATTTTTTTCTCTGTTTGTCGTTTTGTTTGCTCCTTTGACAGCTTTAGCTATGGTTAATGTTTCTAATCAGGAACAAAGTCAAACGGGTTCAGCTAAAGAAAGTCCAGAAATAAAAACACAGGTTGTCGTGGATTTATCGGAAAATTCTGTAACAAATTCTGAATCAGAAGAGACAAATATAGAAAAAACTCAAATTGATCCAACTAAACCAACAAATAATGATGGTTTAGTAAGAATGCAAGTCCAAGCAGAAAATCAAGAACAAAGACAAATTCATGAAACTGGAACAGGTTTGGAAAACCCAGAATTAAAAGAAATGAATCAAGAACAAAATCAAATGCAAATAAATAAAAATAATGTTAGCAGTACAGAAAAAAAATTCGGGCGTTCTCTTGAAAGAAGAAGTGAAGTGGCAAATGCAGTTCAAGAAATGTTACAAGTAGCTGAAAGAAATGGTGGTATCGGAGAACAAATAAGAGAAATCGCACAAAATCAAAATCAATTACAAAATAATATTGAAAATTCTTTAGAAAAAGTTCAAAATCAAAACAAATTTATCAGATTTTTGATTGGGCCAAAATATAATGAAATAGATGGAGTAAAAATAAATTTAGAAAATCATTTACAAAAAATAGAAGAATTAAAAACTCTTGCAAATGAAGTTTCTGGAGACGATAAAGTTTTGTTAGAAAATCAAATTGAAAAAATGGAACAGGTAACAACCGAAATAAAATCGGAAATTCAAAATGAAGAAAATAGTTTTAGTCTATTCGGTTGGTTAAAAAGATTATTCTAAAATTTTTTTTAAAAACAAGCCGCTATTCAGGGCTTGTTTTTTATTTGTTTTTCTTTTATAATCTAATAGCTTATTATTTATCTTTTGTATGAAAATAATTTTTTTAGACACTGAAACTACTGATTTAGCAGATAATGCTCGTCTTGTTCAATTAGCTTATAAAGTTCGTGATGATGGAAAAAATATAGAAGAATTAAATGAAATTTTTAATCCAGAGGTTTCAATTTCTTGTGAAGCGATGTCAGTTCATCATATTACAAATAAAATGGTACAAAATAAAAGTACTTTTTTAGCTAGTGGTCTAAAAGAAAAAATTCAAGAAATATTAGACAATAATGTTTTAATTGCTCATAATGCTCTTTATGATATAAAAATTTTGGAAAATGAAGGTTTAAAAGTTGATCATGATCGTTATATTGATACTTGTCGGGTAGCTCAGCATTTGATTGATTCCTCGAGTTATAAATTACAATATTTACGTTATTTTTTGAATTTAGATTTAGGTGAAAAAGAAATAAATCCTCATGATGCATTTAGTGATATTTTAGTTTTGGAAGTTTTGTTTGATAATCTAGTTCAAATTTTAAAAGAAAAATATAATTTACAAAATGATGAAGAAATAATTTCTAGGATGATTTTGTTAAGTAAAACTCCAGTTTTAGTAAAAAATTTAAATTTTGGTAAGTACAAAGGCTTGTCTTTTGAAGAAGTTTTTAATAATGATCGACCTTATTTAGAGTGGTTATTTAATAGTGAAAATTCAAAAAATAAATCAGAACAAAATGAAAATTTGATTTTTACTTTAAAAAAATATTTGAATTTAATTTAGAAAATATGAATTTAGAAAAAATTAAAGAAGTGTTGTCAGGGGAAGCTAAATATCGTTTTGCTCAAGTTGAAAAAGCAATTTTTGTAGATTTGATTGATGATTGGGAGCAAAATACTAATTTACCGAAAAGTTTAAAAGAAAAATTACAAGTTGAAATTCCTCTAAAAATTAAAACAGAAATTTTTGGTTCAAAAAAATCCAGTTCAGTTAAAGCTTTGCTGGAATTAGAAGATGGAGAAAAAATTGAAACTGTTTTGATGCGACATAGCAGCGGTAGAAATACTGTCTGTGTTTCTAGTCAAGTTGGTTGTGCGTTGGCTTGTAAATTTTGTGCTACTGGTAAAATGGGTTTTCGTCGAAATTTATCTTGGGGAGAAATAATTGAACAAGTTTTGTTTTTTGCTAGATTTTTGAAAAATAGTCAATCAGAAAATTCTCGTATTACAAATATAGTTTTTATGGGAATGGGGGAGCCATTTTTAAATTATGAAAATGTTTTTAAAGCTATTGAAATTTTGAATGATAAAAATAAATTTAATATTGGTGCTAGACATATCTCAATTTCAACTGCAGGAATTGTGGAAGGAATAAATAAATTTGCCCAAGAAAAATTACAAATTAATTTAGCTATTTCTTTGCACGCTCCAAATAATGAATTACGTTCAGAATTGATGCCTATTAATAATAAATATTCAATTGAAAAAATTATGTCAGCAGTTGAAAAATATGTTGATAAAACAAACCGTCAAGTTATGTTTGAATATTTGCTTATTGATGGAGTTAATGATCGTGAAAAAGATGCTAGAGAATTGGTTCAAATTATCAACCATCCGCTTTTTGTTGTTAATTTGATTCGTTATAATCCAGTCGAAAAATATCGTCCATCAAATCCACTAAAAATTCAAAGATTTAAAAATATCTTGTTTAAAGCCGGAATTCGTGTGACCGAAAGATATGCTTATGGCCAAGATATAAAAGCAGCTTGTGGACAACTTCGTGCTGGTCAAGAAAGAAAAAAATAATTATGCAATCACGAGAAAATTTATTGGCTGAAGCACCAATTAATAAATTATTAATAAAATTATCTGTACCAGCTATTGTTGGTATGTTTGTTATTGCTTTGTATAATATTGTAGACACAATTTTTGTTGGTCGAGGAGTAGGTATGACTGCGATTACTGCTATTTCTATTATTTTTCCACTTTACATGATAATCATGGCTTTTTCTCAAGTTTTTGGAGTTGGAGGCGCATCTTTGATTTCTAGAAAATTAGGCGAAAGAAAAAAAGAAGAAGCGGAAACAGTTTTAGGAAATGTTTTGTCTTTAGTTTTTTTGTCCAGTATAATTATCAGTATTTTACTTCTTGTTTTTATTGAACCGCTCATGAAAATTTTTGGGGCTAGTGAAGAAATACTTCCTTTATCAATAAAATATGGACAAATAATTTTTGGTGGTTTAATATTTTTTTCTTTTGGCGTGGCAGCGAGTAGTTTAGTCAGAGCAGAAGGAGAAGCAAAAATGGCAATGTTATCAATGATTTTAGGTTCAATAATAAATATTATTTTAGATTATATTTTTATTATAAAATATAATTGGTCAGTAGCTGGAGCAGCTTGGGCTAGTGTTTTATCAAATGTTTTTTCTTTTTTTTATATATTTTCTTTTTATTTTTTAGGAAAAAGTTTATTGAAAATTAAGATTAAAAATTTTAAATTACAAAAAAACATTGTTAAAGAAATTTTTGGTATTGGACTTTCTGATTTTGCTCGTCAATCTTCTTTTAGTTTGGTAGTTGTGATTATCAATAGATTACTGGGTTTTTATGGAGGCGATTTAGCAATTGCGACCTATGGAATAGTCCAGAGATTAGTATCTTTTGTTATGATGCCGATTTTTGGTTTAATCCAAGGTATGCAACCAATTGTAGGATTTAATTATGGAGCTGGTGATGTTAAAAGAGTTTTAAAAACTATTCGTCTGAGTGTTTTTTATGGAACTTGTTTGTCGGTATTTGCTTTTTTTATATTTTTATTTTTTTCTCGTTTTATGGTGGCAATTTTTACCACTGAAAAAGATTTATTAGAAATGGGGGAACATGCTTTAAAAATAATATTTTTATCTGCTCCTTTTATTGGTTTACAAGTTGTCAGTGGTGGTATGTACCAAGCGATGGGAAGAGCTGGAGTAGCTTTTTTCATTTCAATTTTCAAACAATTTTTAGTTTTAATTCCATTTTTATTTATTTTATCTTATTTGTTTAATTTAGACGGTATTTGGTATGCATTTGCTATCTCGGATGTGATTGCCTTTGTAGTTTCTTTTTATTTATATAAAAGAGAAATTAAATTAATAAAAGAAAGAAGTGAGTTAGGAAATAATATTGAAGTGAAAATTTAAAAAAACAGGCTTGAGAAAAGTCTGTTTTTTTATTTTGCTCGGCGAGTGGGGCTCGAACCCACGACCCACTGGTTACAGTTATTTCTTCTTTTTTCAAAAAAGACTGGACTATTTTATCACCCACGCCATTTACCTGGTTTATTTCCAAGAGCGTTACGGGTGCGAAGCGCTTCGGCTTCCGATAATATATCGGAAGACTACTCTCAAAATGAGATAGTCTCTGAACCTTTCTTAAACAATATTTTTCCGCCTTTACAACGGGATATAATTTAAGACTTGGCTGCAGATTACCATCCCGACTAAGTCGAGAAAAGGTTTCCTGTCAATTCACTTCGTTTTTCATCCTGATATTTCTATCAAGAGCTGCCACATTTCGACAGCCAGTTGCTCTACCGCTGAGCTACCGCCGAATAAATTTTAAATTGCTGGTTTGTATAAAAAGTTTTTAATAAACTCCTTACCACAACCACTTTTAAAGTATTTTTATCTTTTTCTTGCTTCTTGTCTGGTTTCAACTTCTTCAGTGTAAACTAATTTCCATGATCGATAACCTTTTGTTGAAAATACTCTACCTTGATTGTGGTATTTTAATCGAATTTCTAAATTCGATGTTAGCCCTACATATAAAAAATTATTTTTCTCACTTTGTATAATATATATTTTATACATATTTTATTTGGTTGCTCCCTGCCTGCATACCTAACGGTATGTAAACCGGCAGGCAGGTACCGCTGAGCTACCGCCGAATATTAAATTGTAATTTTTGTATTTTAATAAAAAACACAAAACCGAAAACAGTATAACATATAGTTTTTTGTAAGTCAAGATTTTTCTTGTGATTAATTTTTTTGGGTAGAAAACATTTACAATAATCTATTTAGATGATAGAATGGGGGAACTTAATTTATAGAAATTAAATTAAATTTATGACCGATCAAATTATTCGGCCAAAAGTTATTTTTATTGATTGGTACAAGACTTTGTCAAATTCTTTATTTTGGGATAATTCTATTTATTTTTCTTCATTTAGAGAATTTTTATTTATAAATAATCGTCCTCTTTTGGATTCATGGATGCGAGGAGAATATACTTATTTGGATATCGCAAAAATACTAAGTGAAAAATTTTCTATCTCGTTTACTGATATTTTGTCTGATTTAGAATATAGTAGCAAAAACATGAAATTTGTTTCTGAAGATATTCCTATTTTGCTTAATAAAATTAGAAATAAAGGAATAAAAGTTGTTTTAGCTTCAGATAATATGGATACTTTTAGAAAATTTACAATGCCGGCTATGAATTTAGAAAAAATGTTTGATGATTTTTTATTATCGCCAGAAATTAAAGCTTTAAAAAAAGATATAAAAGATGATTCTCTTGTTTTTTTTGCGAAATACTTTGAAAAAAATAATTTGCTTTATAATGAAGCAATTTTGATTGATGATAATGACGAACATGCCGAAATTTATTTACAAAAAGGTTTCAAAATAGAAAAAATAAATAATGTTTCAGAATTACTTGCTAGATTAAATTTTTACGCTAATTAGTAAATTTTTAATAAAAATAACTTTAAAATAGGCTAGCTATTGCTTTTTGTTGTTTTTTGTGGTATATTGTTTTTAACAAATTACATTTTAAGTAATTTAATTTATATATTATGGGAAATTTTAATCGAGATAATCGATCAAGAGGAAATAACAGATCTAGTTCTGGAAGAGGTGGTTTTGGTGGAAGCAGACCACAAAGATTTGATGCGATTTGTGATGATTGTGGTGCAAAATTTACTTTACCTTTTAGACCAAATGAAGGCAAGCCAGTTTATTGTGAAGAATGTTTTGATAAACAAAATGGTGGTGCTGGACGAAGACCTGAAAGAAGAGACAGAAGAGAAGATAGAAGAGAACGTGGTTTTGAAGACAGACAAAAATTTGAAGCAATCTGTGATAGTTGTGGAGAAAAATGTTTACTACCATTTAAACCAACTGCTGGCAAACCTGTTTATTGTGATAATTGTTTTTCAAAAAGCAAAGGCAGTTCTAATCGTGGATCTTCTAGTGTTGATTATTCAAAACAGTTTGAAAGTTTGAATGAAAAATTAGAAAAGATTTTGAACATGTTAAGTCCAGAAATAAAAACTGAAAAAGTAGAAAAAAAAGTTTCTGCCAAAAAAGTAGCAAAAAAAACTGATAAAAAAGTTGTTAAAAAAACTACTGAAAAAAAGAAAAAATAATAAAAAAATAAAACAGGCTAGAATTAGTCTGTTTTTTTGTATAAAAAAACCGCGCTTAGACACGCGGTGTAAATAAGATCATGATGATTATCAGCTAAGCTGATCTTCAATCAGCATTTTTATTTGCTCCGAAGACAATTCTTTCGGAGCTTTTTTATTATTTCCTATTTCAAATAGGAAATAAATATTTTTGCCAGAAGATTTCTTATTCCAATTTTTAATTGGAGACGGGGTTTTAAAACCCCCTATTTGGAACATTTTTTTATAAGAAAGCAAAAAATTTCCTTCCTCCATTTTTTCCTCCATTCTTTTTATTAAAAAAATTTTTTTTGTTTGGACCAAATACTCTTGGTACAAACGTACCTCCCATCCTTTTTTCCTGAGTGGGAAGTATGAACAAAAGGTCATCAAGACAGATTTTGTTTTCTATCAGGATGCCTGTCTTATAGTTTTGTCTATAGAGAGAAAAAATAGTTTCTCTATTTTTCCTTCTCTGTCTTCTTCTTTTTTTACCAGGCACACAAAAAGTGCCCATTTCAAACATTTTTTCCATTTTTTTCCTCCTAAATTTGTAAAAGCACACTGAGAACTTAGCAGAAAACAGGAAAAAAGTCAAGTAATAAAAAATGGATCTGTTTTTATTAAATCCATTTTTTAACTAACTAATCTATAGATATTATTTTGTAAATAATTTTTTTATCTTTCAAAATTATTTCTATTTTTTCACCGACTTTTTTACCAAGTAAATTTTGTCCAAGAGGAGAATTTTGCGAAATTATGTTTTTACTCGGGTCTGATTCCTGTGAGCCTAATATCTGATATTTTTTTATTTCACCATTTGTTTCTAAAGTGACTGTTTTCCCTAATTTAACTAATTCATTATCTGTATCATCTGAGATTATTTGTGATTGATTTAGTAGTGTTTCTAATTTGAGAATTTTATGATTAGCTGAACGTAATTTACTTTTAGCAATTTGATACTCAACATTTTCTGAAAAATCTCCCAGTAATGCTAATCGAGCTACTTCATCACGCAAAAAAGGAGATTCTTTTTTTAATTTAGCTAATTGTTTCTCATATTTTTGATACTGTGCTTGACTAATAAAAGGATCAAAATTTTGATTGTGTTTTTTTTCAGCTTTACGATTTATTGTTCGCATAAAGTTATTTTATTTTTTTGATAATAATTTTTCCTTTTTCTACATCAATTTTTATTCTATCATTTTTATTTACTTTTTTTTCTATAATTTCTAAAGCTAGTTCATCTAATAATTGATTTTGAATAACTCGTTTTAAAGGACGGGCTCCAAGATTTTCATCAAAACCTTTTTCAACTAACCAAGTTTTTGCTTTTTCACTAAATTCAATACTAATTTTCTTTTTAGCCAATCTGTCTTTTACTTTTTCTAATTGTAGATTAACAATTTTCTTAATTTCTTCTTTTTGTAGTGAATGAAAAACAATAATTTCATCAATACGATTTAAAAATTCTGGTTTAAAATAATCTTTTAGTGCGTTCATAATATTTTTTTCCATCTTTTCTTCTTTATTTTTGAAATTATTTTTTGTTTTTTCTGAAAAACCAAAATTTTCTTTTTTCCCCATATCTATTATGGTGTCACTCGCTATATTACTGGTCATAATAATGACTGTATTTTTGAAATTAACTTTGCGTCCTTTTGAATCTGTTAAATGTCCATCTTCTAAAATTTGTAACATGATATTAAAAATATCTCTGTGAGCTTTTTCTATTTCATCAAAAAGAATTACGCTATATGGTTTGCGTCTAATTATTTCTGTTAACTGTCCTGCTTCATCAAAACCAACATATCCAGGAGGGGAACCGATGAGTTTGCTAACTGTATGTTTTTCCATATATTCTGTCATATCTATTCTTACCAATGAATTTTCATCATTAAAAAGAAATTCTGCTAAAGCTTTTGCTAATTCAGTTTTTCCAACTCCAGTTGGCCCTAAAAAGATAAAAGATCCAATCGGACGATTTTCTTCGGAGATTCCAGCCCGACTGCGTCTAATAGCATTAGAAACTGCTTTGATTGCTTTTTCTTGACCAATAACACGTTTAGCAAGTTCTTCTTCCATGTGAGCTAATTTAACTTGATCGTCTTCTAACATTTTTGAAATTGGAATTCCTGTCCAACGTGCCACTATTTTTGCGATATCTTCTTCATTTACTTCTTCTTTTAAAATATTATTTTTTTCTTGAATTTCTGCTAATTTTTTTTGTGAATCTTCTATTTCTTTTTTAATTTTTGGAATGGAAGCATAACGAATCTCAGCCACTTCTTGGAGGTCACCTTTTCTTTCCGCAATTTCAGCTTTTTGATTTAGTTTATCGATTTCTTTTTTATTTTGCTGTATTTTGTTTAAAGTTTCTTTTTCTGTTTTCCATTGCATTTCTATTTCTTTACTATTTTCTTTTAAATTGGCTAATTTTTCTTTTAGTTTTTTTATTTTAGTTTTTGCGTCATCATCTTTTTCTTTTTCAAGAGCTTTGATTTCAATTTCGATTTTTATCATTTCACGTTTATATTTATCAAGTTCTTCTGGCATGGAATCTATTTGCATTTTTAGAGCACTAGCAGCCTCATCTATAAGATCAATTGCTTTGTCTGGTAAAAATCTATCACTAATATAACGTGAAGAAAGATTTACAGCTGCTAAAATAGCTGAATCAGTAATTCTAACTCCATGATGAAGCTCATATTTTTCTTTTATACCTCGTAAAATAGCGATGGCGTCACTTTTTTTTGGTTCTTTGACATTGACTGGTTGAAATCTTCTTTCAAAAGCAGCATCTTTTTCTATATATTTTTGATATTCTTTAATAGTTGTTGCACCAATAAGATGAAGTTCACCACGAGCTAAACCTGGTTTTAACATATTTGAAGCATCAACAGCTCCTTCAGAATTTCCAGCTCCGACAATAGTATGAAGTTCATCAATAAATAAAATTATTTGTCCTTTTGATTTGCTAATTTCTTTAATTACAGCTTTTAATCGTTCTTCAAATTCGCCACGAAATTTTGCCCCAGCTAAAAGTGAACCAATGTCTAAAGAAATTATTTCTTTATTTTTTAAATTTTCTGGTACATCGCCTTTGACTATTCTTTGTGCTAAACCTTCAACAATTGCTGTTTTGCCAACACCAGGTTCACCGATTAAAACTGGATTATTTTTTGTTCGACGAGTTAAAACTTGCATAACACGACGAACTTCATCATCTCGACCAATTACTGGATCAAGTTTTTCTTCACGAGCTCTTTCTGTTAAATTTAAACCATATTTTTCTAAAGCGTCGTAAGTATTTTCTGGTTCAGGAGAATTTACTCTTTGATTTCCACGAATATCTCGTAAAATCTTTAAAACCTCATCATACTGAACATTTTGTCGTGACAAAACATCGCTAATTGGATTTTTATTTACTAAATAAGCTAATAATAAATGTTCAACACTGATATAATCATCTTTCATTTTTCTAGCTTCGTTTTCTGCATTTTGTAAAATAAAAACCATAGCTTGGCTTAAAGCTATTTGACCTAAATTAGTTTGTAAATTTTCTTTTTGTTTCGGAATTTTGCTTATCATGCCAATTATTAAATCAGACAATTCTTTTATATTGACATTTAGTTTTTTTAAAATTGTTACAACTACACCTTCATTTTGATCGAGTAAAGCTAAAAATAGGTGAGGTGGTTCAATTTGTCTCTGACCATTTTCTAAAGCAAATTCTTGAGCTTTTTGGATTGCTTCGCCTGATTTGTGAGTAAAATTTTGTGGAAACATAAAAATAAATTAAAAATATAAAATGCAAAATTAAAAATCGTTTTTCGTGCATTTTATTTGACTTGTATTTTATCACTCTAAGTAGGCGAGTGATAAATTTAATATAACACAAACAAATTTAAAAGTCAAAAATATTGACAATATGTTTTTGTTGTGGTTTTATACTGACAGTTATTTACAATTTATTTTTTTGGGAGTTTATCATGAAAAAACAGGAAATTAAAATCGGAAAGCAAAGTTTTAATTTTTTTTCTCTTCAAATAAAGAAAAAAAGTGATGGTACTTTTGATTTGGAATATATCAAAAATATTCTTTCGAAAAATAGTATTTCTTTTGATGAATATAGAAATATCAGAAGAAATCAGAAAAAAATTCCTATAGAAATAAGAGAAAAAGATTTTCTTATCGAAATTATAGATACAGACAAAAAAAAGAGAGTAAAATTTTTTTCTTTTGATAAAAAAACAAAAGCTTGGTATTTTTGTTTTTATGAAGGACCATTTGAAAGTATTTTTTTAAATGAATTTCATATTATTCAGAAGATATAGTTTAAAATATTTTTTTAGTGGAGGGTGAAGATGTATTCAAAAAAAACTATTGTTTTAATCATCTGTATTATTATCTTTAGTATTTGTGCCATTGGTGCAATTACTAAAAAATTTGAAAGAAGTATGGAAGAAGAGACAGAAAAATCTTTTAGTAAGGTTTTTTTATCTCTGAAAAAAGTTGAAAAAAGTCTTTATGACTTGGAACAATTATTTTGTTTTTTTAATTTTCCAGAGGAGGATAACAATCTGGAATTGAAAAATATAAAGGCAAAAGAAGCTGTTTATCTTGATCGGGATAAGGGGGTTCTTGAAACACACAAAGTTCTATTTGAGAAAGGTTGCCAGATATCGGCGATTGAAGTTGACAGAGAAAACAAAAATTCGTTAGACATATATGTCTATGATAATAAAAGAAAAATATTTTTTTTGGATAATTTTTCCATTAATTCTTATATATTGGTAGATGATTTTTACTTTTTAAAAAGACAGATACCATTAATATATTTGCCAATAGTAGAGAATGTTTTTATTTTTGATATTTTTGATAAAAAAATATCAGGAATTGTTTTTAAAAAAAATGATAATAAAAAAAATTTTATCATTTTTATAGAAGAAAAAATTTTTCTCTTCTCCAAAGAAGAAGATTTTTTAGAGATTCTGGATATCTTTATCGATAAGGATATTTTGGAAAAAATCTTAAAAGATTTTGAAAGAAATACTTTTTCCCCAAGTGTTCCAGATTGGGAAAAAAAATATAATAACCCAAAAATTTTTGGGTTAAGAAAGATATAACACAGTATGTTTTTAAAATAGATTAATTAGTGGGGTCCATTATGGAAAAAGCTATTTTGATTGTGTTTTGTCCAATTTGTAAAAATGTTTTGATTGAAAAAAGCAAAACAGATGTTTCAAAACATTTTTTTTATGAAAGTTTACCTTTTAATGATCAATTGAGTATTAATTGTATTGAAACAAGGGTTCTATATTATGAATCTTTGGATCTCATCGGTTTTGTTTTTGATGAAATTACGAAAAATCTTGAAAAAGAATTGGAGGAAGCCGAAAAAGAATCTACAAAGAATTCTGAATTGAAATTTTTTGTAGTTGCTTCCGGCTATGAAAAAATTGATAGGGTTATTTTTGATATTGTAAAAAAATACTCAAAAGTAACTTTGTTGGCTGAAGTAGACAGCAAGCTGGAAAAAGTTACAAAATATAGGAATTATTTTGTAACAAGAAAATTGTCGTAAATGCTCCGTTCTTTTTATATTCTCGTACTGAACACATTAGTTAGTAAGTACGAGTTTTTTTTATTTTTTAATGAGTGGATAAGACCCTCTATCTTTTTTTCTATTTTTAAGCTATAATGCGGGCATAAAAACTCTTTTGTTTTTTGTTTATTTTTTTGCCTGTTATTTTTTATCATCAATTATGACTAAAAAAAGAGAAAATAATCAAGAAAAATTAGAACTATCTTCAGTAAAAAAGACATTGTCTTTGTTTTTGCTTTTTTTCAAGAAAAGAGCTTTTTTGTTAACTCTTGTCTTTATTTTTTCTTTGTTAGCAATGGGCCTAAATTTAGTAGCTCCGATCTATTATAAAAAATTAACAGATTTGTTAGTTGTCAAAGAATTTTCTAATATTATAAATATTTTGTTAATGATTTTTTTATTTAAGACAGCAACTTTTATTTTTCAAAGATTAGAATTTTTAGCTTACAGTTATTTTGAAACTTATTGTAACAAAGACATTGAACAATTTTGTGTGAAGAAAATTTTCCATCATTCCTTTTCTTTTTTTGCTGATAATTTTGTTGGTTCAATGGTTAGAAAAATAAATAAATTTTCTAATGCTTTTATAACTTTAAATGATGTAATTTGGTTTGATCTTTTAGAACTTTTATTTCAAATTGGCGGTATCTGCGCTATTTTATATTTTAGAAGTCCGATTTTAGCCATAATAGTTTTAGTTTGGCTTTTTATTTTTATAATTTTAGATGTTGTAGTTTTAAAATACAAATTAAAAATCGATGTTGAAGTTAATAGTAAAACAAATAAAGTTTCTGGTTACATAGCTGATATTATTTCCAATTATGTTAATGTTAAACTTTTTAATCAAACCAAGACTGAACTAATTAAAATAAAAAATCAAAACGAAAAGATAAGACTTTTAAGTTTAAGAAGTTGGCTTTTTGGAATTTTATTTTTTGCTTTACAAGGATTTTTATTTATTATATTAGAAATAGCTTTAAATTATTTTGCTTTAAATTTGTATAAACAAAATGCTTTGACTGTTGGTGATTTTGTAATGATTCAATCGTATATTGTGATGATTATGATGGGTGTTTGGGGTATTGGTCGTTCGATGCAAAGATTGTATGAAGCAATGGCAGAAGCTTCAGAAATGACTGAAATTATCACAAGAAAAGCTGATGTCACAGATATGAAAGGAGCAAAAAGTTTAAAAGTTAGTGATGGGGAAATAGAATTTGAAGAAGTAAATTTTGCTTATAAAGAAAATAAAAATTTATTTAAAAAATTTAATTTAAAAGTAAAAGGCGGAGAAAAATTGGCTTTAGTTGGTCCAAGTGGTTCGGGAAAATCTTCAATTATTAAATTACTTTTAAGAATGTACTCTTTAAATTCTGGTAAAATTTTTATTGATGGTCAAGATATCAGTCGGATGACAAAAGAAAGTTTATGGAGAAATATCTCTTTTGTACCACAAGAACCTCTTTTATTCCATCGTTCTTTATACGAAAATATATCTTATGGTAGAAAAAATGCTTCACGTGATGAAGTTATAAAAGCAGCTAAAAAAGCTTATGCTCATGATTTTATAATGAAATTAAAAAAAGGTTATGACACTGAAGTTGGTGAAAGAGGAATAAAATTATCTGGTGGTGAAAGACAAAGAATTGCATTAGCTCGGGCTATTTTAAAAAATTCTCCAATTTTAATTATGGATGAAGCAACTTCAGCACTAGATTCAGAATCAGAACAACTTATACAAAAAGCTTTGGAAAATTTAATGCAAGAAAAAACAGTAATCATTGTTGCTCATAGATTATCAACTATTTCTCAAATGGATCGAGTGATTGTTTTACAAAAAGGAAAAATTATTGAAGAAGGTAGTCATGAAGAATTATTAAAAAATGATGGTTTGTATTCAAAATTGTGGAATATTCAAGCTGGTGGTTTCATGATGTAAAATTGTGTATAAGTTTATTTTTTTGTTGAAGTTTTTTTGACTATTAAACTACTTGTGCTATAATACATTTATCAAAACCTAAGATTTTTTCGGGTTTTGATTTTTATTTAGATTAAAAATTAGAAAATAATTATTATGCATTATATTTCTCAAGAAAAATACAATGAATTAAAAAAAGAATTTGAAAATTTAAAAAATATAAAAATTCCTGACATTGCAAAAAAAATAGACGAAGCTCGTCAGCAAGGTGATTTATCAGAAAATGCTGAATATCATGCGGCTCGAGAAGAAATGGCTTGGGCCAAAGGACGTGAAATTGAGATTGGACAAATTTTAGAAAATTCTGAAATTATAGAATATGATAAAAATAGTAAAGTAGTACAAGTTGGTTCAAAGATTGTTGTTGAAAAAGATAAAGAAAAAAGAGAATATGAAATTGTTGGACCACAAGAAGCTGATCCTTTAAACGGAAAAATTTCTAATGAATCTCCACTTGGCAATATATTTTTAGGCAAAAAGAAAGGGGATAGTGTTGAATTAAAATTAGCTAATGGAAGCCAAAAATTCAAGATTTTAACAGTAAATTAAAAAAATATAAAAAAAATTTCTCTCAAAACAGAGAAGTTTTTTAATTTATTTGTCTTTTTGTGTTTTTTCTGCTAAAATACTTATTAATTAAACAGTTTTAGAATTTTAATTTTATGAATAATGAAATAAATATTAATGACGAACGAGCAATTCGTTTGGATAGATTAAATGAATTAAAAAAAATAGGAATCAATCCTTATCCAGCTCATTGTGAAAAAAAGGATAGTGTCACTGAAGCTTTAGCAAAAAAAATTGGTGAATTAGTTGTGGTTTCTGGAAGAATTATGATGAAAAGAGAAATGGGAAAACTCACTTTTTGTCATCTGCAAGATGCTAGTGGAAAAATTCAAATTGCTTATCGTCAAGATGAAAATAATCAAGAAAAATATAAAACTTTCATTAAAAAAATAGATATTGGTGATATTATTGAAGTTCAAGGAGAAAGATTTCAAACTCATAAAGGCGAAGAATCAGTTTTAATAAAAGATTGGCGTTTGCTTTCAAAAGCAATTTTGCCTTTGCCTGATAAATATCATGGAATTCAAGATGAAGAATTGCGTTATCGCAAAAGATATTTGGATTTACTTTTAGATCCAGAGCTTAGAGACATGTTTTATAAAAAATCTAAATTTTGGGATGTAGTTAGAAATTTTATGAAAGAAAAAGGATTTTTTGAAGTAGAAACTCCTTATTTAGAAACTACTACTGGAGGCGCAGAAGCTAGACCTTTTGCTACGCATCATAATGATTTTGATCTTGATGTTTTTTTGCGTATTTCAGTTGGAGAATTATGGCAAAAAAGATTAATGGCAGCTGGTTTTGAAAAAACTTTTGAAATTGGAAAAGTGTTTAGAAATGAAGGTTCCAGCCCAGATCATTTGCAAGAATTTACTAATATGGAATTTTACTGGGCTTATGCTGATTATAATGATGGTATGAAAATAGTAGAAGAATTATATAAAAAAATTGCTCTTGAAGTTTTTGGTACAACTAAATTTACTACAAAAAATTTTGATTATGATTTAGCTGGTGAATGGCCAAAAATAAGTTATAGTGAAGAAATTTTAAAACAAACTGGAATTGATATTTTAAAAGCAACTGAAAAAGAATTAATTGCAAAATTGAAAGAATTAAATGTAAAATATACAGGCACAAATAGAGAAAGATTAACTGATAGTTTATGGAAATTTTGTCGTCGTAATATTGCTGGACCCGTTTTTTTAGTTGATCATCCAAAATTAGTTTCTCCTTTAGCAAAATCACGTGAAGATAATCCAGATTTAACCCAAAGATTCCAAGTAATTATAGCTGGTAGTGAAGTTGGTAATGGTTATTCAGAGTTAAATGACCCAATAGATCAAAGAGCTAGATTTGAATTACAACAAAAAATGATTGAAAAAGGAGATGAAGAAGCAATGATGCCAGATATGGAATTTGTGGAAATGCTTGAACATGGTATGCCTCCAACCTGCGGTTTTGGATTTGGTGAGCGGTTATTTTCTTTTATGGTTAATAAACCTGTAAGAGAATGTCAACTTTTTCCTTTATTAAAACCAGAAATTACTGTTTCAACAAAAGAAAAGAAAAATAAAAAATAAAATTTATGATAAAAGTAATGGTTTTTGGCGTGTTTGATATTGTTCATATGGGGCATATCCATATGTTTAAAAAAGCCAAAGAGTACGGAGATTATTTAATTGTTTCAGTTGCACGTGATCAAAATGTAGAAAAAATAAAAGGCATTGGTTCTTTTCATAGTGAAAATGAAAGAAAAGAATTTTTAGAAAATTTTCGTGATATTGATGAAGTTTTATTAGGAGATTTATCAGATCCTTATAAAAATATTGATTTAGTTAAACCAGACATTATAGCTCTAGGCTATGATCAAAAATTTTTTGTTGATGAATTGGAAAAAAAGATTTCAGAATTTGGTTTAAAAACACAAATAGTTAGAATACCTCCTTATAATGATAATAAATATAAATCCAGTAAAATCAAAAAATATATAGAAAAAATAATTTAAAAATATGTTAGATATAAAATTCATTAAAGACAATTTAGAAAATGTTAAACAAAATTGTTTAAAACGCAATGTTAAAATAGATTGGGATAAATTTTTACAATTAGATAAAAATCGTTTAGATAATTTAACAAAATTAGAAGCAGTAAGAAATGAAAGAAATCAAAAATCAAAATCTAAACCTAGTCCAGAAGAAATAGAAAAAATGAAAAAACTTGGAGAAGAAGAAAAAATTTTGGATCAAAGACAAAAAAATATTGATGAGGAATTCAAACAAATTTTGACAGCAATTCCAAACATGACCCATCCAGAAACTCCAATCGGTGGTGAAAGTGATTATAAAGTTTTAGGTGTTTATGGTAAAAAACCAAATTTTTCTTTTGAAACAAAAGATCATGTAGAGATTTTAGAAAAATTAGATCTAATTGATTTTGAGCGTGGTGCAAAAACTTCAGGAGCAAAATTTTATTTTGCTAAAAATGATTTAGTTCTTTTAAATCAAGCAATTATAAATTATGGAATTGAATTAGCAACTAAAGCTGGTTTTACATTGATTGAAACTCCAGATTTAGCAAAAAGAGATATTTTAGAAGGAATTGGTTTTAATCCACGAGGTGAAGAAACACAAGTTTATAATATTGAAAATAGCGATTTGAGTTTGATTGGTTCAGCAGAAATTACAATTGGTGGTTTTCATAGTGATGAAATTTTAGATTTTAGCGATGGTCCAAAAAAATATGTGGCGATTTCTCATTGTTTTAGAACCGAAGCTGGTTCTTATGGAAAAACAAGCAAAGGTCTTTACCGAGTTCATCAATTTACTAAATTAGAATTGTTTGTGTTTTGTAAACCAGAAGATAGTGAAAAATATCATGAAGAAATTTTAAATTTAGAAAAAGAAATTGTTGATGGTTTAGATGTTAATTATCGAGTTATTGATATTCCTTCTGGTGATTTGGGTGGACCAGCTTATCGTAAATATGATATAGAAGCTTTTATGACTATGCATAATGATTTTGGTGAAATAACTAGTTGTAGTAATTGTACAGATTATCAAGCTCGAAGATTAAATATAAAATATAAAGATGAAAGTGGAAAAAATAAATTTGTTCATACTCTAAATGGTACAGCTGTAAATACTAGTCGTTGGCCTTTGTTCATAGTAGAAAATTATCAACAAGCTGATGGTTCAATAAAAATTCCAAAAGTTTTACAAAAGTGGATGGGGAAGAAAGTGATAAAAAAATAATTTCTTATGAAAAATCTGATTATTATTCCTGGTTGGGCAGGCACAAAAGAAACTTGGCAAGATTTTATAAAACTAGCTGAAAAAGATTTTAATGTTTTTTGTATCAATATGCCTTGTTTTGGTGATGAATCTTGTCCAGATAAAGCTTGGGGAGTAGAAGATTATGCAGAATTTGTTAAAAATAAAATAAAAGAATTAAATTTGCAAGGTGAAAAAATATTATTAGGACATTCTTTTGGTGGGCAAATCTCAGCTTATTTAATTGCTCATGAATATCATTTAGTAGATAAATTAATTTTAAGTGGCCCAGCAGTTTTTAGACCAAAAAATTATTTACGCCGCTTTTTCTTTTTTATAATCGCAAAAGTTGGAAAAATAATTTTTAAACTACCTTTGTTAGAAAAATTTTCAGTTTTTGTTAAAAAAATATTTTATCGTTCAATTTCTTCACCAGATTATTTTGTAACTTCTGAAATTAAAAAAGAGATTTTCAAAAAAATAATTCGTCAAGATTTAACTGCAATTTTACCAAATATTGAAAATCAAACATTAATAATTTGGGGAGACAAAGATGCTTATGTTTCGGTAAAAAATGCTAGTAAATTACAAAAATTAATTCCAGATTCTGAATTGGAAATCGTTGCTGGTGGCAGACATGGTTTGCACATTCAAATGCCGGAAAAATTTTTACAAATAATAAAAAAATTTACCAATAGATAAAATATGCCTTGGGAAATAAATTTTACAATATTTAATTTTATCATAATTTGTTTGTGGTTTTTTAATTCCTTTATAGATTATTGTGAATATGTTTATTATTGGCAATTAAAATGGTATCGTTTCGATCGTTATCTTGATTTTTTGAAAAGTGAACAAGGAAAAATATTTATTTTTCGTAAAAGTTATGTAATTAGAACAGCTTTCGCTTCTTTAATTTTTTTGTGGCCGGTTAACGAAATGTTTTTAATAAAAATTTTTATAATAATATTTTATTTAACTGATTTTATTTATTTAAATTATCGACGAATTAAAGGTCATCTTTACCGTCCAATTTTCAGTTTAAAAGCTATTTTGATAATTTTCTTGGCTTTTTTCTTTGAATCTGTTTGGATTTTATATTATAGAAATTGGCAAGTAGTTTTATTAGCTTTAGTGATGCGACCTATTTTAATTGCTTTGACAGTGTTATTAGTAAATTTTTGTACAGATTTGATAAAGAAGGTTTTTTTTATTCGCGCTAAAAATAAAATGAAAAAATATAAAAATTTATTAGTAATTGGAATTACTGGTAGTTATGGCAAAACAACTACTAAAGAATTTTTATTTGAAATCTTATCCAAAAAATTTAAAGTGTTCAAAACTCCAGAAAATATTAACAGCGATCTCGGAGTTAGTCGTTTGATTTTAAATACTGATTTTTCAGCTTATGATATTTTTATTGTAGAAATAGGAGCTTATAACGTTGGAGATGTAAAACTACTTTGCGATATTGTCAAACCAAAAATAGGAATTTTGACAGCAATCAATGAACAACATCTTAGTTTATTTGGTAATATAAAAAATACTCAAAAAGCAAAATACGAACTTTTAAATGCTTTGCCCAGTGATGGTTTGGGAATTACTAATAGTGATAATGAATATTGCCGTGAATTATTAGATGAACCAAAAGCTAGAATTTTAACTTTTGGTATGGACGAAGAATACAAACCAAACATGTTAATTGAAGATGCAAAAATGTTAGCCGACGGCATGTCTTTTACTGTAAAAACTTTTTTTGATGATCATGATTGTGGAGCAAATTTAATCACAAAAGTTTTAGGAATTTATAATACTTTAAATATTGCTCCTTGTATTTTAACTGCTTTATATTTAAAAATGGATAGACAAATAATTATTGATGCCGTAAATAATTTAAAAAATCCACATAAAATTTTAGATATTTTTAATTATGGTAAAGCAATCATAATTGACGCTAGTTATAATTCCAATCCAGATGGTTTTAGAGCTGATTTGGAAATTTTAAATTCTTATCCGTCGACAAAAAAAAGAATAGTTGTAACTAGAGGTATGCTTGAACTTGGTGAAAAAAGTGAAGAATTACATGAAGCAATTGGTGGCGAAATAGCTTATATGGCTGATGAATTAGTTATTAGTACTTCAGATTTTATTAAACCTTTAAAAAAAGGAGTAGGTAATAAATATCACACAGAAATAAAAATATTGTTAGTCCATAAAGATTTGCTTGATTATATTAAATCTTTAAAAAATAAAGAGGTGGTAATTTTATTAGAAAATAGAATGCCAAGTATTTTACTAAAAGAATTAGAAAAATATAAAAATAAAAAATAAAGATATGATTTTTACTGGTTTTTTACCTAATGCTGAAAAAAAGGATATTGTTAAAGCTATAAATTATTTGTTCAATCCTTTTAAATGGAAAAAATTAATTACAGGAAAAGATTATCAGATAGCTTTGGATAAATTTAAAAAATATTTTAATTCTGAAGATATTTATTTTTTTGATAGTGGACGAAGTGCATTACAAATTGCTTTAGAATCTTTAAATTTACCTTGTGGTAGTGAAATTTTAGTGCAATCTTATACTTGCGTTGTAGTTACTAATGCGATTATTTGGGCTGGTTTTAAGCCAGTTTTTGTGGATATTGATAAAAATTATAATATTGATATTTTGGATTTAAGAAAAAAAATTTCTAAAAAAACCAAAGCTATAATTATCCAGCATACTTTTGGAAAAGCAGCTGATTTAAATGAAATTTTAACTATTGCCAAACAAAATGATTTAAAAACTATTGAAGATTGTGCCCATTCTCTCGGCGGAATTAAAAACGAAAAAAAATTAGGTACTTTTGCTGATCTAGCGATGTTTAGTTTTGGTAGTGATAAAATAATTTCCTGTGTTCGTGGTGGTGCTTTACTTGTCAATAACAGAAATTATAAAGAAAAAATTGCGGAAAAAAATAAAAATCTTGCAAAAGCAAATTTAATTAAAACTATTCAATATTTAGCAAATTTTTTATTGTTTCCGATTGGCAAAAAATTATATAGAATTAAAATAGGAAAATTTATTTTAGCTACAGCTAAAAGATTTAGTTTGACTGGTAGAATTATTTTTGATTCAGAAAAAAAAGCTTTGCCAAATAAATTTTATCCAGCACAATTAGCAAATTCTTTAGCTGATATTTTGAGTAATCAAATTGATAAAATAGACGATTTCAATATTCATCGAAAAAAAATAGCTAATTTTTATTTTGAAAATATAAAAAATAAAAATATTTTAGCTCCTTTTGATTCAGATTGTGTTTATTTACGTTTTCCTTTACAAGTTAATAATCCTGAATTAATTTTAAAACAAGCTAGAAAAAAGGGGATTATACTAGGCGATTGGTATAATAGTGTAATTGCACCAAAAGACATTGATATAAGTAAAACTTTTTATATTTCGAATTCTTGTCCAAACGCTGAAAAAACAGCAAAATGTAGTTTAAATTTACCAACTGATAAAAATATTGATTTTAAAAAAGCAAAAAAAATAGTTGATTTTATAAATAAATATGGTAGTTAAAGAAATAAAAAATATAATAGAACATACTCCCAAAAAAGAATTTTTACAGTCTTGGTTTTATGGTGAATTTTTAAAAAAGATTGGTAGAAAAGTTATCCGTTTAGAAAATTCTAAAGGCGAACAATTACAAGCTTTAATAAGTAATTTTCGTTTTGGTAAATTTGCTTATATACCAAGAGGAGAAATTAAAGATTTCTCTGAATTTCTCGTTTATTTCAAAAAACAAAATTTTGCTTTTGTTAGATTAGAAAATGTCTTGGAATTAAAAAATCAACAAAAAGAAAAAACTTTTATTATCAAAAATCGTCAACCAAAAAATACTTGGTTATTAAATATCGAAAAAGAAGAAGATGAAATTTTGACAGAAATGCATAGTAAAACTAGATATAATATAAATTTAGCTGAAAGAAAAGGTGTAAAAATTGTTGAGGAAAAAAATCTAGAATCATTTTGGAAATTAAATGAAATAACAGTTGAAAGAAATAGTTATAATTCACATCCAAAAGAATATGTAGCTGAATTATTAAAACTTGAAAATGTTTATCAATTAAATGCTTATTTTGAAAATTCAATTTTGGCTTCAGCAATTTTGCTTGGTCATGACGACACTTTGATATATTTTTTTGGTGCTTCTGGAAATGAACATAGAAATTTAATGGCTCCTTATCTGCTTCATTGGGAAATTATCAAATTAGCAAAAAAATTAGGTTTTAAAAAATATGATTTTTGGGGAATAGCTCCAGCTGCAAAAGAAGGTGAGGGAAAAACTAGTTGTCATCATAATTATTGTTGGCAAGTAGAAGATCCATTAAATGGAGTTACGAGATTTAAAGCTGGTTTTGGTGGTTATGTTAAATCTTACCCAGAAGCCTTAGAAATAATTCTTAATTCTTTTAAATATAAAATTTATAAATTGCTTTATAAAACTGATAATATAATTGGTCATCCAAAAAAATAATTATGTTTATTAAACTTTGGAAAATGAGAAAACAATTTATAAAATATTTTACAGTTGGTTTAAGCAGTTTTTTTCTAGATATTTTTAGTTTAATTTTACTTAAAGAATATTTATTTATATCTGCTACTTTGGCTGTTATAATAAATCAGATTTTGATTATTATTTATAATTTTAATTTAAATAAGTATTGGACTTTTAAAAATAAAGCAATAGACCACAAACAATTTGTTAGATATCTGACACTGGTGTTATTTAATTATTTTTTTTCTGTGGCTGTAATGTACATTTTTAATGAATTATTAAATTTTGATTATCGGTTGGTAAGAACTGCTACAATTATTATAATGGTAATGTGGAATTTTTTTATTTATAAATTTTGGGTTTATAGAAAAAGTTAGTAAGCCAGTAAGTATGTAAGCTAGAAAGAATTAAATAACCTATTATTTTTGGTCGGTTGAAATATACTGGTCTTTTTTTATTCAAATTTTTATAATCTTTTATGCTTACTAGCTCTACTTGCTCTTTCTAGCTATTCCAAATTTGTTCCATTTCAGCTAAAATGCTATAATAATTTAATTGTTTATAACTTTATTTATTAAAACTTGACATTATTTTAGTTTTAAGATAAAATAACGTCGTTAATTAAAAAACAAAATGAATAACGATAATTTAGAGGTAAAGGGGAAAATTGATGAACTTTTGCCAGGTGCAAAATTTCGTGTAGTATTAGAAAACGATCACGAAATAATTGCTCATCTTTCCGGTAAAATGCGGATGAATAATATCCGTTTAGAAATCGGGGATATGGTAAAAGTAGAAATTACTCCTTACGATCTTAGCAAAGGTCGTATAACATACCGTTTTTAAATCTCAATTAGTGTGGTGTAGCTTTTTTAAGCGTTGATATCACGGCAGTAATTGATGATTTTTTATTTAATTTTTTTATATGAAAGTACAAGCTTCCGTCAAAAAAAGATGTAAAGATTGTAAAACAGTCAGAAGACGTGGTGTTGTTTACATAATTTGTAAAAATCCACGTCATAAACAGCGCCAAGGTTCAAAACAAAGAACCAAAGCTGCTTAATTTATTTATTTTAAAGCTTATGAGAATATCAGGAGTTACAATTCCAAATGATAAACAAGTGCTTATCTCATTGACTTATGTTTTTGGTATCGGTCCTACAAAATCAAAAAAGATTTTAGAAAAAGCCGGAATAGCTGGAAATGTTCGTGTCAAAGATTTAACTCAAGATCAAGAATCGAAAATTCGTGAATTGATTGAAAAAAGAGAACTCACCGAAGGTGATTTGAAAAGAGAAATTTCTGCTCACATAAAACGTTTGAAAGATATCAAATGTTATCGCGGAGATAGACACAAAAAGAGATTGCCTGTAAGAGGTCAAAGAACAAAGACAAATAGCAGAACAATCAGAGGAAACAAAAGAAATCTTGCACCAAGTGGCAAGAAACCAGCAGCACAAAAAACTTAATTTTGCGCATTGTTTAATGTTTTTGAAATAGATTTAATAAAATATGGCTAAAAAATTAAAAAAAATAAAAAAGAAAAAAAGCATACGCTCCGTTTCACACGGTAAAGCTTATGTTCAAGCAACTTTCAATAACACTATTGTATCAATTACTGATCAAAATGGTGATGTATTAGGTTGGTCTTCAGCTGGAAAAACCGGTTTTAAAGGACCAAAAAAAGCAACTCCATATGCAGCTGGAGTAGTTGTTAAAGAAGTTGTAGAAGCTGTAAAAGTTTTCGGATTAAAAGAAGTTAATGTTTTTGTGAATGGAATTGGTGGAGGTCGTGAAGCAGCAATTCGCGCTTTAAATAATAATGGTATAAATGTTTTATCAGTAAAAGATACAACACCAGTACCTCATAACGGTTGTCGTCCTCCAAAAAGACGCAGAGTATAATTAAATTAAATTTGATATGGGTAGATATATAGGACCAAAAAATAAAATCGCAAGACGTTTTCATATAAATTTAAATTTGAAAACTAATGCTAATAAAGTTGCCAGAAGAATTAACCAAGCCCCAGGTGTTCATGGACCTAAAAAAAGATCAACATCTAATTCTTCTTTTGGAAAACAACTTGCAGAAAAACAAAAAGCTAAATTTATTTACGGTATTCGTGAAAATCAATTTAGAAAATATGTAAAAAACGCAACTTTACTTACTGGAGATTCTGGTATAAATTTACAAGAAATTTTAGAAATGCGTTTGGATAACGTAATTTATAGATTAGGTTTAGCTACAACTAGATCACAAGCTAGACAAATGGTTTCTCACGGAATGTTTACTGTAAATGGTAAAAAAATGAATATTCCTTCACATATTTTAAAAGTAAACGACGTTGTTGCTATAAAAGAAAATAAATTGAAAAAGAAAATTTTTGAAGGTTTAGATGAAAGATCTCAAAAACAAGAATTACCTTCTTGGTTAAGTTTTGAACTTGCAAAAAAATCTGGAAAAATCTTAGGAAAACCAAAAACTGAAGATTTTGAAAGAGTATTTGATGTTAAATTAATTATTGAGTATTATTCAACTCGCTAAAAACTCCCTGATTAATTAGGGATTAAAAAACCTGTTAATTTAAAAAAATATGGATTATATACTTTTACCTTCCACAATTGAGTTTACTGAAACCGATGATAAAAATGTTGGAGAACTTATAATTTCTCCTTGTCATCAAGGCTACGGAACTACAATTGGAAATTCGCTTCGTCGTGTTTTGTTATCTTCAATAGAAGGAGCAGCCGTCGAAACTTTAAAAATAGAAGGAGCTAGTCATGAATTTTCAGTAATTGAAGGTGTAAAAGAAGATGTGATAGAAATCATGTTAAATTTAAAAAATTTAGCTGTCATTTCACACAGTGAAAACCCAGTAACTTTGAATTTAACTAAAAAAGGAATTGGTGATGTAACTGCTGCTGATTTTGCTAAAAATGCTGATATTGAAATAATCAATCCAGAATTAAAAATTGCTACTATTACTGATGCAAAAAAAGAATTTAATCTTGAAGTTATTATCGGCAAAGGCTTGGGTTATGTAGCAGCTTCTGAAAAAAACAGTAAAAATTTAGATTTAGGAACTATCATGATGGATTCTTTTTATTCTCCAATCAAAGATGTTGGATACACAGTAGAAAATACTCGTGTAGGTGATATTACTGATTATGAAAAAGTTATCTTAAAAATAGAAACAAACGGAACAATTTCTCCAAGATTGGCAGTTTCAAAAGCCACTAAGATTTTAATGGATCATTATAGTCTAATTTTGGATGAAGCTAACAAAAATGAATAATAAAAAATATGAGACATCAAAAAAAACAAGTAAAATTAGGCAGAGAAAAAGCACCACGCGAAGCTTTGCTTAGAAATTTGGCTGAAAGTTTGGTGTTAAATGGTTCTATTATAACAACAAAAGCAAAAGCAAAAGCAGTTCGTGGAGTTGTAGAACCTTTAATCACTAAAGCCAAAAAAAATAGAGCAGTAGATAAAGAAAATATCAATAAAGTTTTATATACTGGTAAATCTCAAAAAAAATTGATTGAAGAGATAGCACCAAAATATAAAGATAGACAAGGTGGTTACACTAGAATGACCAAAATAGGTGTAAGACCAAACGACGGTGCTGAAAAAGTAAAAATTGAATTTGTTTAATCAAAAATATTATGATAGAAATTAAAAGAGCAAAAATAGAATTGGACGCTATGGATCAATCTGTGGGTCGTGTAGCCACAAAAGCGGCCAGCTTTCTTTCAGGAAAAAATAAACCTGATTATGAAAGATATATTGATAATGGAGATTTTGTCACCATTATTAATGCCGGAAAAGTAAAATTTACCGGAAAAAAATTGGTTCAAAAAGATTATTATAAACACACCATGCATCCTGGCGGTTTGAAAAAAACTTCAATGAAAAAAGTTTTTGATGCAGACCCAAGAGAAGTCATGAAAAAAGCCATTTATGGTATGCTTCCGAAAAATAATATGAGAGAAGAAATGATGAAGCGTTTAACTATTAAAGCCTAACTTTCATATGACATTAAAAACAAAAAAAACAAATGACATGTCTCGCGCTGTTGGTAGAAGAAAATCAGCCTCTGCTCGTGTTCAAATCACTTTAGGAAAAGGAAAAGTAACAATAAATTCAAAAGATTTAAAAGATTATTTTTCTACAAAAATTTTACAAGATTTAGTTTTAAATCCTTTAAAAATTGTTGGTAAAGAAAAAGATCTAGATATAAGTGTAAAAGTTTTAGGTGGTGGTATAAAAGGACAAGCTGGAGCAGTTGCTCATGGTATTGCTAGAGCTTTAGTAAATTGGAATGAAGAATTAAAACCACTATTAAAAGCTGAAGGACTTATGACTAGAGATAGCAGAACTAAAGAAAGAAAAAAACCTGGTTTACATAAAGCTAGAAGAGCTCACCAATGGAGAAAACGTTAAAAAATAAAAAAGCAGACATATCTTATATGTTTGTTTTTTGTTTTTTACAACTTAATTAATTTTTTTGGAGGTTTAAACCATGGGTGTTAACGAGATGGTTATGAAGATCCAAGAAAATCTTCAAAGGTTCCCTTTTTTCTTTTTTACAACCGAAGAAATTCTTTCTTTGGGAGAAGAAAAGATAAGTATTATTTATAATCATATTGTAAATAATACTTTGGATATATTTGTAACAATATATCCAAATAAAGATGAATTTTTTTCTTTCCTGCAAGGAGGAGGAGATAATGAAGAAAAAAAGGAAGAAGAAAAAAAAATTTACAATCATCACGGTTTTTTGTGCCCTGATTGTGGGTACCAAGATCCGCAGAGATTTATGACCGGAATCTGCCCTAATTGTGGGGCAGAGATTGATAAAAATGGAAAAACGAACATAAATAAAGAGGAGGAAAATTAAGATGAAAAATTTTTTTATAAAAATTTTAATTTTCTTTGGTTTAAAAGTCAAAGAAAAAGAAAAAAAAGGGGGGATTCTTTACCCTCCTATGAACGATAAAGAACTTGAAAGGTTTAAAAAAGACCCAGAATCTTTTAGAAGACCTTTTGAGGGTTTACATTTTTCTGTTTCTGCTGTTGTTACAGCTGAAGAAAGAAAAAAACTTTTCTCTGAAACCAAGAAGGAAGTTGTTTTATCAAAAGATGAAACAAAAGAACTATAAACTATCAGCATTACGCAGGAGGAAACTCCTGCTTTTTTATTGACTCTTTGGGTGTTTTGTGCTAATGCAGTTTTACTTAAAAAAGAAGAAGTTTCTTTGAAAGAAATTTCTGATTTTGTGAGAAAAAATATTATAGATGATGTAGTATTTCAGTTTTCTTACGATCAGTTCATATATGCTATAGAAGCTCATCCAGCTTTTATGGAAAGAACTGAAGAAGGTGTCAAAAGAGCTAAAGATTCTCTTAAACTTTTTCAACTGATTCAAACAATGTCATTAGAAAAAGTTTTTGATATTGATAAACTATCGCCAGAGGCGATAGTAATATTAAAAAGTTTTTAATTTACACGGGAGTTCTCTCCCGTTTTTTTTTGACTAAACCCAAAAATACTGCTAAAATAAAGTAATAAATATAAAAAATATGCTTAAAAAAGTTTTAATTTTTATTTTTCTCTTTGTAGGAGTTTTTGTGTTTTCTGCTTGCGGTAGCACAAAACAAACCATAAAAAATGAAAATAATGAAGCTAATTTGCTTGGAAATGATTCTGATGAACATGGCTGTAAAGCTAGTGCTGGTTACTCTTGGTGTGAAGAAAAACAAAAATGTTTGCGAGTTTGGGAAGAATCTTGTGCTGACTCGATCAATGATTTTTTAAATGAGATAAACACTGAAACTGACTTAAATTTTACTTTTTTAGGTAAAGATAAATTTGGTTGGTTTTTAGAAAATAATGAAAAACAAGAATTACTTGGTTTGAAATTTATAGATCTAAAAGTTAGTGAAGAAAAAATAACCAAACTTTTTACTTATTTAAAAGAAAATACTGAAAATAGTATTTACAATGAAGCTGATTCCGCAATTTCATCAATGATCGGTTTTAGACATAATCTTGATGTTTGTCTTTTGACTTCAACTTTTAAAAACGTAAAAGAAAATTCTACAGGAATTTTAGAACCACAAGATTCAGAAAAACAAATTGAAATAATTTGTGGTTTGTACAAAAAATAATATGAATGATGATATCCGACAAATAAAAGATAAAATTGATATTATAGATTTACTTTCAGAATATATTCAATTAAAACCAGCAGGTATAAATAAAAAAGCTTGTTGTCCTTTTCATAATGAAAAAACACCATCTTTTATGGTTAATGCTGAGAGACAATCTTGGCATTGTTTTGGCTGTGGCAAAGGTGGAGATATTTTTACTTTTATTCAAGAAATCGAAGGAATGGATTTCAAAGAAACTTTAAAATATTTAGCAGAAAAAGCTGGTGTTGAACTTAGTAATAATTTTCAATCAGAAGTAAAATCTGATAAAAAAAATCGTTTAAAAGAAGTAAATTTAGAAGCATCTCGTTTTTTTCATAAATTTTTGTTACAAATGGCTCAAAGTCAAGAAGCGAGAGAATATTTAAAAAAAAGAAATTTAGAAGAAAAAACTATAATTGATTGGCAAATAGGCTACGTACCAGACCAATGGGATTTATTGACTAAATATTTATTAAAAAAAGGTTTTAGTATCGATGATTTAACAGAAACTGGTTTAACTATAAAAAAAGATAACTCAGATATTCAAAAAATGAAAGGTTTTTATGATCGTTTTCGTGATCGGATTATGTTTCCAATTTGGGATGTACATGATAATGTTGTAGGTTTTACAGGTAGAATTTTAAAAGAAAAAGAAAATAGTGGAGGTAAATATGTTAATACTCCGCAAACTGAAGTTTTTGATAAATCAGGTTTAGTCTTTGCTCTAAATAAAGCAAAGAAATTTATTAAAGAAGAAAATTTAGTAGTCTTAGTAGAAGGACAAATGGATGTAATTACTTGTCATCAAGCTGGAATGAAAAATGTAGTAGCTAGTTCAGGCACAGCTTTGACAGAAAAACAAATAAAATTACTCAAGAGATATTCAGAAAATATCAATATTTCTTTTGATGCTGATCCTGCTGGTGTAGCTGCAGCTAGAAGGGGAATAGGAATAGCTTTATCTGAAGGTATGCATGTAAAAATTATTCAGATTCCTGATGGACAAGGAAAAGATCCAGATGAATGTATTAAGAAAAATAAAAATATTTGGTTTGAAGCTGTAAAAAATGCTCGTCCAGTTATGGATTGGTATTTTGAATTAGCTTTTAAAAATAAAGATTTGAATAATCCTCGTGATAAACAATCTATTGCTGATGAACTTTTAGCAGAAATAAAAAATATTCCTTTTGCTGTAGAAAAAGACTTTTGGATGCAAAAATTATCGATGACTTTAGGAGTAAATATTGATGTTTTAACGCAAGATTTAATCAGACATAAAGAATCAAAAACTAACGAACCAAAATTAATAAAAAGTTTTTCTTCTAAAGAAGGAAATATTTTTAACAAAGAAAGTGATGATTTAATAAGAAGTTTAGAAGTTTTTTTAATGTTGATTTTACAAAACCCTAGTTTCGTTGAAAAAGATAATTTTTCTTTACCTTTTAAAATTTTAGACAGACAAAAATTATCCCCAAGTGCTTATTTAGATCTTTACGAAAAAATTTTTTTAGAGTATACTAATAATCACAAAATAGATATAAATAAATTGCGTGATTTATTTGCTAATAATAGCGAAAATTTAGTAGATATTTTGATTATGAAATCGGAATTAGAATTTTCCGATTTTGATGCATTACAAAAAAATAAAGAATTGGAAGTAATAACAAAAATTCTAAAAGATAAATGGCTCAAGCAAGAAAAAAACAGATTAGAGCTTGAAATTAAAAAAGCTAATAGTGAAAATAATCAAGAATTAGTTGATAAACTTACAGTCGATTATCTAGAACTTTCAAAAAAATAATTTTTATTTTTAATTTTTTCTAATGCTTAGAAAAAAAACAACCACAATTAAAAAAAATAAAACTTCAAAGAAGAATCAAAAAAATTCTTTGCGAGTAAAAACAACTGTTAAAAAAACAGTTATTAGAGCCAAAGCTCCAATAAAAAAAACTGTCAAAAGTAATAACAAAAGACAGAAACAAAAAGTTGCAAAAAAAATTGCAACAAAAAAACAAGACAAAAAGATAGTTCAAAAAAATATCAAAAAAAATATTTTTGAGCCTTTTGTCGAACCAACCGAAGAACAAATAAATAATTTGATTCAAAAAGGAAGAAATCGTGGTTTTTTGACCGAACGGGAAATTTTGGATTTGTTTAGTCGTCTAGAATGCTATGTGGATGTCTATGAATATTTTTTGAATTTGATTGATAAAAATAGTATTTCAGTTGTTGAAGCCCAGGAAGGTCTTTTAGGTAATAGACGAATGGAAAGAAAACAAGAAGTTATGACTAGTTTGCAAGGAGAACAAAAAGAATCTGCAAATAGTTTAATATTTGATTTTAATAATTTAAATCAAGATTCAATTCAAATGTATTTAAGAGAAATCGGAAAAGTTCCTTTACTTAGTGCTGAAGATGAAACTTCTTTAGCTAAAGCTAAAGAAAAAGGTAACAAAGAAGCTGAAAGAAAAATGATCGAGGCTAATCTTAGATTAGTTGTTTCCATTGCTAAAAAATTTGTTGGCAAACATCTTTCTTTACTAGATTTGATCCAAGAAGGAAATATTGGATTGTTTAGAGCAGTAAAGAAATTTGATTATAAAAAAGGTTATAAATTTTCTACTTATGCTACTTGGTGGATTAGACAAGCTATTACCAGAGCTTTGGCTGATCATTCTCGAACAATTCGTATTCCAGTTCACATGGTTGAAACTATAAATAAATTACAACAAGTTTCAAGACGTTTATTACAAGATTTAGGTAGAGACCCAACTCCAGAAGAAATTGCTGCAGAAATGGGTGAGGATTTAGAAAAAGTAAAACATATTATAAAAATTTCTCAAGAAACTGTTTCATTAGAGACTTCTGTTGGTGATGATGACGATGATGATACATCTTTATCTGATTTTATTGAAGATGTAAAAAATATCAGTCCATCACAAGCAGCAGGAGCTGAACTCTTAAAAGGTTACATCCAAGAAGCTGTAACTGATTTATCTCCTCGTGAAAGAAAAATCTTAGAAATGCGTTTTGGTTTAGCTGATGGTGTTACGCATACTTTGGAAGAAGTTGGTAAAGAATTTGGTGTAACACGTGAACGTATCAGACAAATTGAGGCAAAAGCTATTGAAAAAATGCAAGGTTTCCAAGTTATTGATAAATTAAAAGATTACTAATAAACACAAAAAATCCTTGTTAAAAGCAAGGATTTTTTAATCTAGATTTTTTGAATTATCTGTGATATTATACAAGTAATATTATATGTTTTTATTAGGAATTAAAATAGACAATTTAACAAAAAAAGAAGTTTTGGAGAAAATAAAAACTTTTTTAAATATACCTGGACAATACAAAATCTTTACTCCAAATCCAGAAATGCTTGTGGACGCGCAAACAGATCTTTATTTTAAAGAGGTTTTAAATTCGGGAGATTTAAATATTTGTGATGGAAAAGGAATTGAAATTTTTGCAGGAGAAAAAATTGAAAGAATTTCAGGAATTGATCTGATGACAGATATATTAAAATTAGCTGAACAAAATAATTACTCTGTATTTTTTTTAGGTTCTGGAGATAAACAAACACTTGAACACTTAAAAAATAATTTAATAAAAATATACCCAAATTTAAAAATTGCTGGTTTAAACAAAGGTTTAGAAATAAATAAAATTTTAATAGAAAATAAAGAAAAACTTAGCTTTAATAAACAAGAAAATGATGAATTAATAGGGGAAATAGTAATGACAAAACCACAAATTATTTTTGTAGCTTTTGGACACAAAAAACAAGAAAAATGGATAAATGAATTTTTACGTGATCTGCCAAGTGTAAAAATAGCAATGGGTGTTGGCGGTAGCTTTGATTATTTAGCTGATAAAACAAAAAGAGCACCAGTTTGGATGAGAAAAATCGGTTTAGAATGGTTTTTTAGATTATTATCAGAACCAAAGAAAAGAGTATTGAGAATTTTTAAAGCTGTATTTATTTTTCCTTATTTAATTTTTAAAAATAAAAAATAATTTTATGTTAGCAGAAAAAATTAAAAAACATTTACAAAAATTAGAACAAAAAAAATTTCGTAAAGATTTTGGCGAATTTATTGTAGAAGGAATAAAAGGAACAGCCGAAGCTTTAAAATCTGATTTTGATATTGCTTTAATTTTAATTGAAGGAAAAAGAAGAGATGAAAATGAAATCAAAAAAATTATTTTAACTGCAGAAAAAAAAGGGATAATTGTTGAATATGCTGACAGAAAAGATTTAGAAAAAATTTCTGACACAGAAACTTTTCCAGGTGTTTTATCTGTAGTTGTACAAAAAGAATTTTTTATAGAAGATTTTTTAAAAGAAAAAAATATTATTGCTTTGGATGCTGTAAATGATCCGGGAAATTTAGGAACTATAATCAGAACGGCTGATTGGTTTGGAATAAAAAAAATAATTTTAAGTGAAAACAGCGTAGATTTATATAATTCAAAAGTCGTTAGAAGTACAATGGGGTCTATTTTTCATGTAGATATTTTGCGTGTTAATGATTTTAAAAGAACTTTGGAAAAATTTAAAAAAGAAAATTTTGTCATAAATTCCTTAGATTTAAATGGCGAGTCAATAGAAAAAATGTCTTTTAAAGATAAAAATATATTTTTATTTGGTAATGAATCACATGGTTTAGCTGCTGAACTTGAAAAATTTGTCGACAAAAGATATACTATCAAAGGTTATGGACAAGCAGAATCTTTAAATTTAGCCATTTCTGCTGGAATAGTTATGTATAAAATAAAAAAATAGTTTTATGATTAAAACTCGCTTTGCACCAAGTCCAACTGGGTATTTACATGTTGGCGGATTACGAACTGCTTTATTTGATTATTTACTTGCTAAACAAAACAATGGTTCTTTTGTTTTAAGAATAGAAGACACGGACAGAAACAGACTTGTTCAAGATGGAATAGAAAATATTTTAAAATCTTTAAATTGGGCTGGATTAGAAATCGATGAGGGAGTTGTTTTTGATAATCAAGGAAAGATAAATCAAAAAGGCGATTGTGGTCCTTATATTCAATCAGAAAGACTTGAAATTTATCATAAATATATTGATCAATTGATTAATCAAGGCGATGCTTATTATTGTTTTTGTGATAAAAATAGATTGGAAGAATTAAGAAAAGAACAAGAATTAAATAAAAAACCAACTGGTTATGATGGACATTGTCGTAATTTAAATATTGAAGAAGCTAAAAAAAGAATTGCACAAGGAGAGAAATATGTCGTTAGAATGAAAATGCCAAAAACAGGAGAAACTATTTTAGAAGATTTAGTCCGAGGACAAATTGTGTTCAAAAATGAAATCAGTGATGATCAAGTGATTTTAAAAGAGGATGGTTTTCCAACTTATCATTTAGCAGTTGTTGTTGATGATCATCTAATGGGAATTACTCATGTTATTCGTGGTGAAGAATGGCTTTCTTCAGTTCCAAAACATATTACATTGTACAAAATGTTTAATTGGGAGTTACCACAATTTGCTCATCTACCTTTACTACTAAACCCAGATAAATCAAAATTGAGCAAAAGACAAGGTGATGTAGCAGTTGAAGATTATACAAAAAAAGGTTATTTACCAGAAGCATTGATTAATTTTGCTGCATTTTTAGGTTGGAATCCTGGAACCGATCAAGAAATTTTTAGTTTAGAAGAATTGATAAAATCATTTGATTTTAAAAAAGTTAATAAATCAGGAGCAGTGTTTAATTTAGAAAAACTTGATTGGTTAAATGGACAATATATAAAAAAAATGTCTTTAAACAAATTAACAGAATTAACATTACCTTTTTTTGAAAAAACTGATTGGTGGTCAAAATATGAAATTAAAGATAAAGAACAAATAGCTCAAATTATTGCTTTAGAAAAAGATAGAGCAAAAATTCTATCAACTATTCCAGAAGCAGTAAAATTTATTTTTGAATTACCTGATTATGAAAAGGAATTATTGATTTGGAAAAAAACTGATTTGGATGAAACAAAAAATAAATTAAAAATTATTTCTAATTTTTTACAAGAGATATCTAATGAAGAATGGGAAAAAGAAATTTTAGAAAAAATGGTTTTTGTGTTTATAGAAAAAAATAATTTTGGTGTCGGAGATATTTTATGGCCACTGCGTATTGCTATTTCTGGACAAAAAAATTCTCCAGGACCTTTTGAAATTATGGCTATTTTAAAAAAAGAAGAAACAATAAAAAGAATTAATTTAGCCTTAAAAAAATAAAATAATTGCTATATTTAAACAAATCCTTAACATTAGGATTTGTTTTTGGTTGACAAAAAGTCAATTTTATGATATTATTTTGTCAGCTCGTTTTAGGAGGAAAAAATGGTACTGAAGGCATTTTTATCTGAATCAGGAACGATTCAGATAATCAGCGGACAGACGTCCGCTGAAGAATTTAAAGAAATTAAAGACGCAATCTATTCCTTGCCGGATGGAGAAGTCCCGGCGGGAATCTGCCAATAAACCCTTTTGGCCACTCAGGAGTAAAACGAGTGGTTTTTTTATTTTATTTAAAAATATGTTATAATATATTAAACTATTTTTAATTATGTCTTTTTCTCAAAAATACAAAATATTTTTTTTAATTTTTATTTTATTTTTAGGTTTTTTTGCTGTTTATAAAGTAGTAAAAGGGGAGACGGTAGATGAATTAAATAAACAAATTACTGATAAAAAAACAAAAATAGAAGAGTTAGAAAAATCCATTGAAACTTATAAAAAGAAAATTGAATCTACTCAAGCTCAAACAGTATCTTTAAACAATCAAATTTCAATTTTAGAAACCAGAATGACATTACTTGAAAATGAAATAGAAAAAACTGAAATAACTATTTCCAAAACTGAATTAGAAATTCAAGAATTAGATTTGGAAATAAACCAAAAAGAAACATTGATTTCACAACAAAAACAAATTTTAGCAGAACTTATTAGAACTTTATATTATGAAAATAATAAAAAATTTATTGAGATCCTAACTGCTTATGATAATTTTTCTGATTTTTATAATCGAGTGCAATATATTCAAAATATAGAAACTGACATGGCACAAAGTGCCAAAACAATTAGATTAGCAAAAGAAAATTTAGAAGAAAATAAAAAAGAAGAAGAAAATAAAAGAAAAGCTTATAATGAAGAAAAGACAAAATTAGAAAATCAAAAAATAGATTTAGCTGAACAAAATAAATATAAAGTTAATTTACTTTCACAGACAAGAGCCTCAGAAGCAACTTATCAAACAATGTTGAAAAATTTAAAATCTCAATATCAACAAATTGAAAATGAAATTACTAGTATAGAACAAAAAGTAAGAAAAATGCTAGAAGCTCAAAATAAATTTTCTGGTATTGAAGATGAATCAAAACTTTCTTGGCCAACTGATAGTCGCTATATAACAGCTTATTTTTATGATAAAAATTATCCTTATCGTAATGTTTTTGAACATAATGCAGTTGATATTCGAGCTGCACAAGGAACAGCTGTCAGAGCGACAAAATCAGGTTATATTGGAAGAGCAAATTTTTGTTCTACTGCTAGCTGTTATGCATATGTCATGATAATTCATTCTAGTGGTATGTCCACAGTTTATGGTCATTTAAGCAAAATATCTGTATCTGAAGGTCAGTTTGTCACCAGAGGAGATATAATTGGTTATTCAGGAGCTACACCAGGAACTATTGGGGCTGGGCCTTTCACAACTGGACCCCATTTACATTTTGAAGTCAGAATAAATGGAATTCCAGTAAATCCTTTAGACTATTTAATAAAAGATTGGTAAAAAACCAATTTTTTTATATAAAAAAAGACGGGAATCAACTTTGCAATTGCTGATTCCCGGTCTGGAGTGGGGATAGAAACCCACGCATCCTGTCCCAGAATGGGACAAAAAGAACTGAGAGTGACTGGACGTGTATTAGTGCTTGTATTATAACAGAAAAAGTATTTTTGTCAAGTACTTTCTAAAACTTTTTTAAAATATTTTTTATTTAAAATAATTTGTGTCGCACAATATATAGAGATTATTTTTTGAAATTGATAGAGTAGGGAAACAAAAATATTACAAAATATAAGATAATTAATATAGATTTAAAAATATATTATAACTAATCAAAATGTTCTTTTAATAATATTAATTTTAAAAAACAAATTTTATTTTTACTCCGATAATTAAACTTAAAACAATAAAAGTGCCAGCTTTTATTCAATAATAATATAATATTAGTTAGCTTCTATTTGTTTTATAAGAAAAATTTAATAAAAAAGATGTATTAGTTTACCTCTTTTTTTTTGAACTCATTTTTTGTTGTGTCGCAAAATATATAGAATTATACTAGATAAGTTATACTGAGAGAATCAAAGGATTTTATTTTAATTTAAGATAACAACTATAAAATTAAGAAGTTATACAGAAGAAGTCAAAGCTAAATTTAAAAAAACAAAATTAAATTAAAAGCAAAATACAAACAGAGTTTATGAAAAGTGGTTTAATGAATAAAAGGTTAAAAAGCTGTGCTGTCTTATTATATATAATGTCGTATAAGATATATTGTGCGACATACTATATATCTTACATATAACGCAATTCCACTTCTGCTCTGCCTAAAAACTTCGTCAATTAATACAATAAAATTATTTCCAATAAATTCTATTTGGATATCTTAAATCAATGTAAGAAAAATTTTGATTTTGAATTTCTTTTTCTAAAACAGTTTTTAATTCTTTGTATTGATTCTCTACTTCTCGGTCTACACTTGTCTTTATATACCAAGCATCATAAGTTTGAATTATTACTTCATCGTTAGAATTATTTAAAATAAAATATTTTAGATTAATTTCGTCTGTATTTTTATTTAGTAAATTAAACCAGTCTACAATTTTTCTTGCTTGATTTTGATTAAGTACATTTTTGTTTATCTCGACATCAGTTTGTCTTTCATCAAAAACTATTGGATAATTGCCCATATCATTTATTAAACTTTTTATATCTGGTTTATGGATTTTATTTATTACTTCTTTATTCTCTATAATTTTACCAAATTCATCGGTACTAGTATTAATTTTTATAGTTTCTTGCCATTCGTAAGAAGCTACTTTTCTAAAAATTTCAACTATATCACCGTTTAAGTTAATAAAACTATATTCTTTACCATTATCATAAATAATAGTTGTTATTTTTTCTTTAATGTCTATATTCAAAACATTAGGGAAACTTTTTGTAATTGTTATTTCTTCAATTGGAAATCTGTTTTTAAGTATTTCAATTATATTATCAATTTTAATTCTAAAATAACTATCATTAGGCAAAAAACCAAAAGATTTTAAATTCAAGAGATCAAAGGTGACAGTTTTTATTTCAGCATTATTTATTCTCTGTAAGCCATTTATATTTATTTCACTGATCTTAAAAAATGGATTAAAAATTGCTAAAAAAATAGTTATAAAAACACAAAATAAAATGATGAAGACATAAAATAAAAATTTCTTTTTTTCTGAATCACATTCTTTTTTGTATGGATTTATTTTTGTCCCTTGCCAAGCATAGTCTTTATTAACTTTAATTTTTTTTCTACAAAAAAAAGAAGTTTTTGGTTTTAACTCTATATTTTGTTTAAAATCTTTTAAAATCATAGCATTCTAAGTATTAAAATCCCCTCTTTTTAGCTCTGATTTTTTCTATAATTAAATTAATAAAATATTTTTTTGAAATCATTAAATCATGACAAGGTAAAAGATCCAATTTGAATCCACCAAATCCTTTTTTGAAATGAGTTATACCTTTAAAAGGATGGTTATCTTTAGCATTATCTGGAGCAATACCCCAAAAATTGTAATATTTTATTCCTCTTTTTTTTGCTTCTTTTATAGCTGTCCATTGTAATAAATAAGAACTTGGAATTTTATTATTCAAATTTAATGAAGCCCCATGACGATAAGCTGCCATATTTTTATAAAAATAAATAACAGCTGCTGCATCTAGTTTTCCATCTGGCAAAAAAGCTTTAAAAAGCAAAACTTCATTCGGTAAAAAATTTTGGAATTCCTTTTTTATATAATCATTTGAAAACCGTGTAAAATTATGTTTTTTTGCTGTAAAATCATGTAAATTATTAAAATCTTTTAATTCTTCAATGTTATTTGTTATTTCTATTTTTACACCTTCTTTTTCACATCTTTTTATTAAATTTCGATGATTTTTATTCATTTGTTTTAGAGTATCTTCTTCTGAATTTTCTAAGTCTAATAACCAAGTTGTTTCAGCTAAAATATGAATTGGAGCCAGTTTAAAACCAAAATTTTCATATACTTCCCTATTTTCTTTAGTATTTTCAATAAAAGGACTGATACGCAAAAATGAATACTTTTTTTGTTCAGCAATTTTTTTTAATTCAGTAAAAAATAGTTCTATATATTCTTTTTTTTGTTCGCCTATCGGTCCATAAGGTAAAAAAAGAAAATTTCCTCGACGAGCATGAATAGATAAAATCAAAGAACCAAAGACAAGATTTTCATTTTCGTATAGACCTAAAATAAAAGATTCCTCATTCATCTGTTCGTAAAAAACACCATATTTTGTAGATTGAGTCATGGGACAAAATTTTTGTTTAGATAAAAATTTTTCCCACTCTTCTTTGTTTTTTATTTGTCTAATTTCAATCATATTTATTCAAGTATAGCTTTTATTCTTCTTACTCCAGAACTCACTGCTTCTTCTTTAATTATTTTAAATTTTCCTAAACTGCTGGTATTTTCTACATGAGGACCGCCACAAATTTCTTTACTAAAAGTTGGTGAATTTTTTTCAGCATTTGGAATTTTATTTGGATCACCAACACTATAAACTTTTACTTTTTCTCCATATTTATTTTCAAAAAGTCCAATTGCTCCTATTTTTTTTGCTTCTTCAACTGACATTTCTACAAAAGAAATCGGATATTTTTTTTCAATTGCATAATTTACTAATTCTTCAACTAATTGTTTTTGCTCATCAGTCATTTTTTCTGGATGTGAAAAATCAAAACGCATTCTTTCAGTATTGATATTACTACCACGTTGAGCTACATGTTCACCTAGTATTTTTTTAAGTGCAGCATGTAATAAATGAGTTGCTGTATGATATTTTGTACTCATTTCACTTTGATCTGCTAAGCCACCTTTAAATTTTTGTTCAGCACCTTCACGAGATAATTCTTGGTGTTTTTCAAAAGCGTCTTTAAAACCAAGGTTATCTACTGTTAAATTATGTTCTTTGGCTAATTCCTCAGTCATTTCTAAAGGAAATCCAAAAGTGTCATATAATTTAAAAGCTTGTTTGCCAGAAATTTCATTAATTTTATTACCGGTTTTTTCAAAAGCAATTTTCAATCCATTTAAGATTTTATCAAACTCTTTTATTCCTTGTTCTAAGGTCTTATTAAATTTTTCTTCTTCTTTTTCTAATTCATTTAAAGCAAAATCTTTATTTTTATTTACTTCTTCATAAATATCAGAAAAAATATTTATAACTTCAGCAGCAACTTCTCGACAAAAATTATGTTCAATTCCGATAATTTTTCCATGTCTAACAGCACGACGAATCAAACGACGAACAATATAAGATTGATCAACATTACCAGGAGCTATACCACGATTATCAGTCATAATCATAGTTGCTGTGCGTAAATGATCAGCAATAATACGCATTGATTTATCAAAAACTTCATTTTCTCTATATTTTTTTTGACTAATATTTTCAATTTTTTTGATAATTGGTTTTAAAGTGTCAATTTCATAAATATCTTTTAAACCATTTAAAATTAAAACAGTTCTTTCTAATCCCATGCCTGTATCTACGTTTTTTTGTTTTAAAACATTATATTTTCCTTCTTCATCTTTGAAATATTCCATGAAAACATTATTCCAAATTTCTAACCAATTTTCTTCATCATTTCTAGGATTACTATTTTCCGAAGGAAATTCACTTTTTCCACGCCAATAAAAAATTTCTGTATCTGGACCACAAGGACCTGTTTGTCCCGCTGGACCCCACCAATTATTTTTTTTTGGTAAATAGGCTATTCGATTTTCTGATATTCCTGTTTTTTTCCAAATTTCAGCTGAAAATTCATCTTTTGGGGCATCTTTATCCCCTTCAAAAACAGTTACAGCTAATTTACGAATATCTAATCCTAACCATTTTTTATCAGTCAAAAATTCAAAACTCCATTTTATTGAATCTTCTTTAAAATAATCGCCTAAACTCCAATTGCCTAACATTTCAAAAAAAGTTAGATGACTAAAGTCACCAACTTCATCAATATCCCCTGTTCTAACGCATTTTTGGACGTCTGTAAGCCTTTTTCCAGCTGGATGTTCTTCACCAAGCAAATAAGGTACAAGAGGATGCATTCCAGCTGTAGTAAATAAAACAGTTGGATCATTTTCTGGTATAAGCGAAGCTGAACTTATAATTGCATGATTTTTGCTTTTAAAAAATTCTAAATATTTTTTTCTTAATTCAAAAGAATTTATGATCATATTTTTATTACTAATTAAACAAAAAAATCGTAATTTAAGAGTTAAAATTCATATTTATATAATACACTAAAAGTTTGACAATATCAAGTTATTATGGTTTAATTAAATGAAAAAGTTCTTTAAATTTTAAAAATGGGGGCAAAAAATGACCGATTTAAGAATATCGGCAATTATTTTTGCCGATGAAGATTTTAGATTTTTTTTAAAAGAAAAGTATCTTAATGATACTTTTCACATGCCAACATCTTATACGATGAAAAACGGCATAACTTTTTATTTTTATGTTGACAAAGAAGATGGTTGGGTTCATTACCAGCTTTCCGAAAAAACAACAGAAAATAAAAAGCTAGCTTCTTTAGATTTCTTTATAAAGAAGCTAGAAAGGGAAAAACTTCTTTTAGAAAAAGAAAAACAGCAGAATGAGGGGGAAGAATCTGAAATCAATTTCAATTTTGAAATTGACGAAGATTCAAAATAAAAGCGCGTTTTGTGTAAAGAAACACTACGCGCTTTTTAAATTTATATATTATTTTATAGCTCCACCACCAAGACAATAATTTCCTTTATAAAATACAGCAAATTGTCCAGGAGTAATAGCTTTTTGTTTTTTATTAAATTTTAAAATAAAACAATTATTTTCCTTATTTAAAACAGCTTTTTGTAATTTTTGGCGATGACGTAATCTAACATCACATTTCAAAGGAAATTTAATTTCTTTTTCTGAAATAAAATGTATATTTTCTAATTCAATTTCTTTTTTATAAAGTAATTCTGAATTTTCTTCACCAACAATCAATAAATTATTTTCAAAATCTTTTTTTAAAACAAAAAGTGCTTTGGTTCCTCCAATTTGTTCAAAACCATGTCTTTGTCCAATAGTATAAAAAGATAATCCATCATGTTCCCCTATTTTTTCACCATTTTCCAAAATTATACTTCCTTTTTTATTTTTTATTTTATCAGTTAAAAATTTTTTCATATCTACTTCACCCACAAAACAAATTCCCATGCTTTCTTCTTTTTCTGCTGTTGGTAAATCAAATTTTTTTGCTAATTTTCTAACTTGTTTTTTTGTATATTTTCCAATCGGAAACAAGGTATATTTTAGTTGATCTTGGTTTAATTGATGTAAAAAATATGTTTGGTCTTTATTTTCGTCTTTTGCTTTTTCTAAAAAAAATTCCTGTTTATTTTTGTCTATTTTTGCGTAATGCCCAGTGGCTAAATAATCAAAACCTAATTCTTTTGCTTTTTCTAACCAAAAACCAAATTTAATATATTTATTACACATAACATCTGGATTTGGAGTTTTACCTTTTTTATACTCTTCATACATGTAATCTAAAACATTTTTCTTATATTCTTTTTTAAAATCTAACTTTAATAATTCAATATTAAGTTTTGCCGCTACTCTAACTGCGTCACGATAATCATTTATATAACAAGTGCCTTGTTCACCATTTTCTGCAGTGTCATAATTTATCATAAATGCGCCAACTACTTTAGAATATTTATTTTTTAATATTGCAGCAACTACAGAAGAATCCACTCCTCCAGACATAGCAATTAATACTTTTTTGTTTATTTTCATATTTTTTTCTTTATTATACTAAAAAACAAACAAAAAACAAGCCTACTAGCTTGTTTTTTCAATTAAATTATTTTTTAGTAAAAGTTCGATCAAATTCAAATCCAGCGTAAAAACAAAATAAAAATATTTCTAATATTATAACTAATAAATAAAATTTATTTTGATAAAAAGAAATTTCTGTTATTTTTTGTAAAACTGGCAAACTAATATAATAACCTAAGACAAATATTATTACACTAGAAGACAAACCTAAAATAATACCATTTTTTGTACTAGCTTCTTCATTTCTAAAATACCATTTGCAAAGAAAAAACATTTTTATTAAAATCAATATCCAAACACTAGTAAAAAAATAAATGTCTTTATTTAAAAAAGGTAAAAAAGATAACAAATAAAAAATAACTGTTATAGATAACCACAAAGTTAAAGAGAAAATAATTATTTTTTTAAAATTCATATTTTATTTAACATTAATTAATTTAATAAAAAAATTGATAAATTTAAGTACGTCGCAAATAAAATCCAAATTAAATAAGGAACAAATAATAAACCAGCAATTTTACTAACTTTATAAAATTTTATAATACATAAAAAAATTACTAAATCTAAACATAAAATATTTATATAAGCAGTCAAAATATCATGAAAATTAAAAAAGAAAATAGACCAAGAAGCATTTAAGACTAAATGGCAAGTAAAAAGAAAAATAATAACATTAAAATTTTGTTGATCAATTTTTGGTTTTTTAACTAAAATTAAATAAAAAGAAATACCAATCAAAATATAAAGTAAAATCCAGACTGGCGAAAAAATCCAATTTGGTGGATTAAAAATAGGTTTATTTAAATATACATACCAATTTTCTATTGCTTTTACAGTAAAAAGAGAACCAATAATTCCAGGTAAAAACGAAATTAATAAAGAAAAAGCAAATAAAAAGATTTTATTTTTATTTATCTTCATAATAGGATGGATAATCTTCATTATTATTAGAAAAATTAACTGGTTTATCGGCTTCAATTTTTTTTGGTTCAGATGATTTTTGTAAATTTGGATTGATATTTTTGCCAGAAAAATTAACTAGATTTTTTGTTTCAGTGTTTAATAATTCTTTTAAAGAAAGTGTTTCTTTTTTTTGATTTTTCTGATTTTTATTTTTAAATTCATTATTTTTTTTGTTTGTAAAAGAATTATTTACTGATTGGGAAAAATTTTTTTGTTCTCTATCTTGTTTATTTTTTTGATTAGAAAAATCTTTATTTATTTTTTTTACAGGTAATTCTACTTTTTTCTCAAAATTTTTATTTATAGAAGAATTGATTTTTGGCATCATTTCATCATCTTCATCATTTGTTGGATTGGTGTCCATACCACTCCAACGTAATATTTTTTCTTCAATTAAAGCTCTGCTTTTTGCATATCTTTCTCTAGAAACTCTGATAACTTTTTCTCGAGAAGCTGTTGGAAAACCTATTGGTGGTAAAGTTTCAGCGCTAAAAGGCTGTGAAGCGACACCATCGATCATTAATTTTAAAATAATTTTATATTTTGTTAAATTTACTATATCTTCTTCAGTAAAAACAGGAGTAAATTCTCTAACTAAAGATTCTGCATCTGCTCCACCAACTCTAAAAGTAACTATTGTACCCACGTTTCCAAACACTGCGTTAGCTACGATTTCGTCTAATTGAGCAATATATTGATGAGCCATGATCAAACTTAAACGATATTTACGAGCTTCAGATAAAATATTTGCAAAAGATGGTGTTGCAAAATTTTGAAATTCATCAACATAAAGAAAAAAATCTTGTCGTTCATTTTCTGGGATATCAACTCTTTCCATGGCGGCTAATTGTAATTTGGTAATAAGCATACCGCCAAGTAAACGAGAATTATCTTCCCCAATCCGTCCTTTAGAAAGATTCATTATAAAAATCTTTTTTGTGTCCATTATTTCACGTACATTGATAGTTGATTTTACTTGCGCAACCATATTTCTTATAACAGAAGCAGACAAAAATTGCCCAATTTTATTTTGGATAGGAGCGATTGCTTCTTGTGCATAGCGATCATTATAACTAGCAAATTCATCACGCCAAAAAGCTTTTACAACTGGATCTTTTAATTGTTTAATAACATTTTTTCTATATTCTTTGTCAGCTAAAAGTCTGTTTATTCCTAATAAAGTAGAACCTTGTGTTTCAAGTAAAGCTAAAATAGTATTATTTAAAATATATTCCATTCTGCTTGACCAAACATCAGGCCAAATTTTTTTAAAAATTCCCATGAGTCCAGAAGCAACTAAATGTCGTTGTTCCTCAGTTTTTGTTTCAAAAACATTAAATCCAATAGGAAAATCAATATCTCCAGGGTTAAAATAAACTACATCATTGATACGGTGTGGTGGTATATAATCAATTATTTTTTCAGCAAAATCACCATGAGGATCTACAATTCCAATTCCATGACCATTGTAAATATCATTTAAAACCATATTTTCCATAATCGTTGTCTTTCCCATACCAGTTTTTCCAATCACATACATATGACGACGACGATCATCGGTTTTTATACCAAATTTTCTATTTTTATTTCTAAAATTAGTTTGTGCAAAAACACAAATCTCCTCTTTTTTTTCAAGTTCTGAATCTACTTTTTTGTTCAAAAAATGTGTAGGCATAGATGCGTTTTTAAAACAAGCAATTTTATTATAACACAATTTTTAACAAATATAAACTTTATTTTAATATTTTTTTAAAAATTTCTATTATCTTCTCTTTTTTTGCTACTGGTAATTTTTTATTTAATTTTTTAGACATTTCTATTCTTTCTGATTCGTTTTGAAGCAATTCTTTTATTTTACCAGCCAAAATTAATCCATCAGAAAATCGTTCGTCTAAAAAAACTACTGCTTTTTCTTTTGCTAAAAATTTTACATTATCTAATTGATGTCCTGTTTTTGGAATGATTATTGCTGTTTTTTTTAAAGCTGAAATTTCAGTTAAGGTACCAAAACCACCGCGAGAAATTATAAGGTCGGCAGCAGCAAAAGCATGTTTCATTTCAAAAGAAAAAAAAGAATAAGTGTGATAAAAATTAAATAATTTCTCTGCTTCTTTTAAATTATTTTTTTCTCTGTTTTCTCCAGATAAATGAATTATTTGGACTTGATTTTGCAAATGAGGTAAAGCTTCTATAATCATTTGATTTATTCTAAGAGATCCTGTTCCCCCACCAGTCACAAAAATAATTGGTAAATTTGTTTTTAAATTAAATATTTTTTTTGCTTCTTCTTTATTGCCAAGAAAAATTTCTTCTCTAACTGGATTTCCTAACCAAAATGTTTTTTGTTTTGAAAAAAACATTAAATGTTCTTCAAGTGAAGTTGTGATTATTGAAGCAAATACTTTCATAATATTATTTGCTAAACCAACTTTATAATCTTGTTGATGAATCCATGTTGGAATACCCAAAAACCAAGCTGCAATATGTACTGGAACAGAAACAAATCCTCCAGCTGAAATACAAACATCTGGTTTTTCTTTTAGCAAAATAAAAAAAGCTTGAAAAAAAGCAGTGAAAATTTTAAAAATATCAATTATGTTTGCAAAAGAAAAATATCTTCTAAATTTTCCAGAAATTATTTCTTTAAATTTTAAATTATAACTTTTTAAAAAATATTTTTCTGGTCCAGTTTTTGTTCCTAACCAAACAAATTCTGTATTTAAAAAATCAGGATTATTTTCTATCACTTCTTTTATTGCTAAAAGTGGTGTCACTGGTCCTAATGTTCCACCACCGGAAAACAATATTTTCATATCAAAAATTATTATTTTTTTAAATTACCTAAAGTAGCTTTAATAAAATGATTAAATAAAGGATGTGGTCTCATTGGACGAGATTTAAATTCAGGATGAAATTGAACACCAATAAAAAATGGATGGTTTTGTAATTCTATAATTTCCACCAAATCACTTTCTGGATTAATACCTGTTATTTGTAATCCAGCATCTTCTATTTCTTTTCTATATTCATTATTAAATTCATAACGATGGCGATGTCTTTCAGAAATCATTTCACTTTGATAAGCATCAAAAGTTTTGGTAGATTTTTTTATTTGACAATTATAAGCTCCTAGACGCATAGTTCCGCCATAAAGATCTTCTTTTATATTTTCTGCTTGATTTTTATTTATATGAATTACTGGATCTGAAGTTTCAGAATTAATTTCTACACTATTTGCTTCTTTTTTTCCAATAACATTGCGAACAAATTCAATTGAAGCTAATTGCATACCATAACATAAACCTAAAAATGGAATTTTATTTTCTCTAGCAAATTTTATAGCTTGCATAATTCCTTCTACTCCTCTTGTTCCAAAACCACCAGGAACGATAATTCCATTATAATTTTTTAATTCTTCCACATTTTTTTTGTTTTTTTCATATCTTTCTGAGTCTATCCATTCTAAAATTGCTTTGGAATCATTTGCCCAAGCTGCATGTTTTATTGCTTCGATAACAGAAATATAAGAATCAGCTAAAGTAAAATTTCCAGTTCCAAAATATTTTCCAATTACAGCTATTTTAATTTGTTTTTTACCATTTTTTAATTTTTCTACAACTTTTTTATCCCAATCAGATAAATCAGTTTTTTTTGCTTTTAAACCTAAAATTTTTAAAACTTTATTACCAACATTTTCTTTTTCAAAATTATCAGGAATTTCATAAATAGAATCTACATCTGGAGCTGAAATACAATTTTTTGCGTCAATACCACAAAAAATAGCTAATTTTTCTCTTCTTGGTTTATCCAAAGGTTCTGGACCACGAGCAAATATCATATCAGCATTTAAACCAGCACTAGAAAGAGATCTAGCTGCATGTTGAGTTGGTTTTGTCTTCATTTCTCCAATATGATGTGGTACTGGCATAAAACTAACTAAAACAACAGCTACACTTTTTGGTTCTTTTAATTTCATCATTCTGGCTGCTTCTAAAAATAAAATATTTTCATATTCACCAACAGTACCTCCAATTTCAATAATTGTTACATCTGCATCGTGTTTTTCAGCTGCATTTCTAATTCTTTTTATAACTTCAAAAGGGATATGAGGCACAACTTGAACACATTTACCTTTATATTTCATAGCTCTTTCATTTTCGATAACTTTTAAATAAATTCTGCCAGTTGTCATGTAATTTTCCGAACTTAGATCAATATCTAAAAATCTTTCATAATTTCCCATATCTTGATCTGTTTCATCTCCATCGTTAGTAACAAAAACTTCTCCATGTTCAATTGGATTCATCGTACCAGCATCTACATTTACATAAGGATCTATTTTTAAAGCTGTAACTTTATAGCCTTTTGATTTTAAAATTAAACCTAATGAAGCAGAAGTTATTCCTTTGCCAACTCCGCTCATCACTCCTCCAACAACAAAGATAAATTTTCGTTTTTTTTGTTTAACCATATTTAAAATTATTTGAAATATTTTAAGTAAAAATTTTATTATAAAAATCCTCTTTTATTGAGGATTTATTCTTTTGACACTAAAACAAATAAAATTGCTGACAATCCACCTGCAAAATCTATTTTTATTTTATAATCACCAATTTGTTTTATATGTTCCATTGTAATTTGTTTTTTTTCAATAGTTGCTTTTAATTGTTTTTGTAATTCTTCAATTATTCTTTTTTCATCAATAGTTGCATATAGAATATTTTTATCATTTACTTTTTCTGAGATATAAATTTTTTGTTTATTAACTCGAGAAAATTGTTTTTGTAGATCAAGATTTTGTTTTTCTTTTTCTTTATTTTGTTTTTGTGTTTTTGCTTGTTCTTTTAATAAAATATCTTTTGTGGCTATTTGCGCTAATTTTTTGTTAATCAAAAAATTTCTAGCAAATCCTTCAGAAACTTCTTTGATTTCTCCTTTTTTACCAGTACCTTTTACATCTTGAGTTAAAATAATTTTCATAAAGCACATTTATTTTTATCCCCTATATTTTATCATAAACTTGATTTTTAGACAAATTTAAGGTATAGTGGACAAACTTTAATAAATAATTAAATTATGAAATCAGGTTTTGCTATCTTAATCGGCAGATCAAATGTCGGAAAATCTACTTTAATCAATACTTTAGTCGGTACAAAAATTTCGGCTACCAGTTTTCGTGCTCAAATGACACGACAAGTTATTCATGGAATAGTCAATGATAAACAAGGACAAATTGTTTTTGTTGATACCCCTGGAATTTTTAAAGATAAAAAAAGTTCATTAACAGGAAGACTTATTGAAAAAGCAAAAGAAGCTCTAGAGGGTGTAGATTTAATAATTTATGTTGTTGATCCCACCCGAGAAATTGGTGACGAAGAAAAATATTCTTTTGGGTTGATTCGTCATTTAGAAATTCCAAAAATTCTTGTAATAAATAAAAGTGATTTATCAGAAACAGATAAAAAATATTTAGATGATTATAAAAACTGGGCAGAAAATTTTAATGCAGTTATGGAATTATCTGCTTTAAAAGCTCGTCATATCCAACCTCTAAAAGAAAAAGTTTTTGAACTTTTACCAGAAAATGATTTAAAAATGTATGATGATGAAAAACAAATCACTAACATTAATGAACATTTTTGGATAGCCGAAATAATCAGAGAAAAGATTTTTTCAGTTTTTGATAAAGAAGTTCCTTATTCAATTACTGTAGAAGTTGATAATATTGAAGATAAAAAAGATATTTTACTTATTCAAGCTCGAATTTTGACAGCGGATGAGAGATATAAAAAAATTATTATAGGTAGAAATGGACAAAAAATAAAAGAAATTGGAAAAATGGCTAGACGTGAATTGGAACAAGCATTAAATAAAAAAATATTTTTGGAATTAGAAGTAGAAGTTGATAAACATTGGGTCGAGAGGATCTAAAGTCAAAAGGAAAAAGTCAAAAAATCTGTTTAAAGCAGGTTTTTTGTTTTAAAAATGAAAGCAGGTAAGCTATTAAGCCTGTAAGCAGATAAGATTTTATTTAAAATAAAACAATCTGAAATATGGTTGTTTTTTAATTTTAGATTCATAATTTTTGATTTAAGATTTTTTAAAATCTTTTTTGATTCAATAAACAAGCTTGAAATACAAACACTCTTTAAATCAAATTTCCAATCACTTTGTCATACCGTAGCGAAGCGAAGATATCCCTTAAATATTGATTTATTACTAATCATTTTAAAAATAAATTATTTTGATTTAAAAAAGTTTAACCTGCCTGCCGGCAGGCAGGGGGATTTCTCCACTCACTCTCTTCGTTCGCTCATTACGAAATGACAAAATGATTATCAGTCTATTTTTCTGTTTATTCCTCTCTATTTTTATTCATTTATACCCTCAAAATTTACCTAAAATAAGGTAAAAATAAGCAAAAAGTTAGATAAATACTTGACAAAAGGTAAAAAATATGATATATTTGTTTGTTATTTTGATCTTTTAAAAACTTTTAGTGGAGACAACCACAATAAAAAACAGGAGAAATCATGGAAAAAATAATCATAAAAATTTCCGAAGATGAAACAGAAGGAATGGGGGTACTTACCGTTGAAGGAGAAGGAGCCAAAAATTTTCTCAACAGGCGACCGATAGTCTCTTTGACTCATGAAAACGGCATGAGACAAGAGTTTGCAGTAAACAAAGAAAGAAATTTTTTTGCTATACCGAAAAATAAAACTGTGAAAAAAATCACGGTGGAATTCCTATAAACTTTCTCTCACTTCGAAACAAAGACTGGAGTCTCTACAACAAATAAGTTGCCAGAGCATTTCAGTCTTTTCTTTTTTTACAAAAAAATCCGCTGGTTGCGGATTTTTTAAATCTAAAATCGTAAATCGAAAATCTTAATTTAATAATTCCATTGCTTTTTCTAAACCAACATCAATATAATCCTCCACTTTATCCCCACTAGTTCCATCTTTTTGGATAAACATCTCCTCAACTTCAATATTAGGTTTTATACCGATTCCGTCAATCGCAGTTCCATTTGGTGTAAACCATTTCGCAATAGTTAATTTTAAAGCTGATCCATCAAGCAAAATTTCATATTCTTGAACAGAACCTTTACCAAAAGACTTTTTACCAATTACAGTTGCTTTTTCTTGATCTTGCAAAGCACCAGCAACTATTTCTGCACTAGAAGCAGTTCCTTCATCAATTAAGACAATTGTTTTTATATTTTTTAAACGATGATTTCCAATTGTTTCATAAACATTTTCTTTGTTATCATTAAATTTTTCTGAAACAATAACTCCATTTTCAATCCATTCACTTGAAATTTTTACTGCTGTATCCAAAAAACCACCCGGATTAGAACGTAAATCTAAAATTATCGCTTTTATTTTTTGATTTTCTTCGATAACTTTTTTTATATTTTTTTCAAATTCATCCCAAGTTTTTTCATTAAAATCACTAATGCTTAAATAAAATATTCCATCTTTTTTTTCTTCAAGATAAATTGTTGGACGATTTAAGACTTCACGAGTAATTTCTAAATCAAAAATTTCTTCGCCTCGAGCAATTTTTAATTTTACTATTGTTCCTTTTTCGCCTTTTATTTTAGCCACAGCTTCTTCAACACTAAGTCCATAAACATCATTTTCATCAATAGCTAAAATTATATCACCTGATTTTAATCCAGTTTTTTCTGCTGGTGAATCTGGTAATGGAGCAACAACTATCAACTTATTATCTTTAATTGCTAATTCAGCTCCGATTCCTTCAAATTCTCCTGATAAAGTTTCTGTAAATTCAGCTGCTTTTTCTGGAGAAAAATAAACTGAATATGGATCTTCTAAACCAGCGATCATTCCAGATACAGCGCTATAAAAAAGTTTAGTATCATTTATTTTTTGAGGATCTACATAATCTTTATGTATTTTATCCCAAACTTTCCAAAACTGTTCAAAATCTACTGAATCTTTTCTGGTGTTACTATATAAATTTAAAACTTTTGAAATTTCTACTTCTCCAGATTCATTAAATAAAGCATCTTTGACACCATAATTTATTCCAAACAAAACTCCAACAGCAAAAACAGCTAATAATAAAATCGCAATTAAAACTATTTTTATTTTTTTATTCATAATAATTAAATTGTTTAAGGATGAGGGCCTCCATTACCCCCCATCCTTTTTGTAATTTTTTATTTCTGTCCCTTTTTCACAAATTGGACAGAAAGCAAAAAATCTACTTTTTATCTTCACCACAAAATGTGATGAAGAATTTTCAAATACAGAACATGCCTTGTTTTGACAAGACATGATTTTCTTGTCAATCAATGTTCCCCCAAACATTCTTTCTTCTTTTGCAGTTCCATTTTCAAAATCAGACATTTTTTCCTCCTTTTCAAATTCAAAAAGAACATCAAATTATTTTTATTTTTACTCCAATTTTTTTTAATTTTTTTACTATATTTTCATAACCTCTTTCAATATGTTCAATATTATTTATCACAGTTTTTCCTTCAGCTACTGAAGCTGCTAGAAATAAAGCTGCACCAGCTCTCAAATCTGTAGCCATTACTTCTGCACCAGCAAATTTACAAGATCCTTCAATAATAGCAGTTTGTCCATCAATTTTTATTTTTGCTCCTAAACGATTTAATTCAGGTATATGCATAAAACGATTTTCAAATATTTTTTCAGTTATTTCACTTTTTCCAGAAACTAAACTTAATAAAACCATCATTTGAGCTTGGAGATCTGTAGGAAATCCGGGAAAAAAATCAGTATTAAATTTTACAGCTTTAAGTCTTTTTAAATCAGATTTTATTTCAAATAAATTATTTTTTATTTCAAAAATTACTCCCATTTTATTTAAAATATCTATAAAACCTTTTAGATGTTCTGGAAAAACATTTTTTATTTTTATTTTTGTTCCGGTAATTAAACTTAAAATAATAAAAGTACCAGCTTCTATTCGATCATAAATTATAGAATAAGAACTAGGATTTAATTTTTTTACTCCTTCAATTTTAATTTCGCTTTCTCCTCCGCCAGTTATTTTTGCTCCCATTTTATTTAAAAAATTACATAAATCTATAATTTCTGGTTCTCTGGCTGCATTAATTATTTTTGTGATACCTTCTGCTTTTACTGCTACTAAAATAATATGTTCAGTAGCTCCAACACTCGCAATATCTAATTTTATTTCAGCACCATGTAATTTTTCTGCTTCTGCTTCTACATAACCATGTTCAATTTTTATTTTTGCTCCTAATTTTTCTAAAGATTTTAAATGTAAATCAACTGGTCGAGAACCAATAGCACAACCTCCTGGTAAAGAAACTTTGGCTTTTTTCTTATTTGCTAAAATTGCTCCTAAAACTAAAAAAGATGCTCGCATTTTTGAAACTATTTCATAAGGAGCAACAATATTTTTTATTCCTTTATTTATAATTTTATAATGATTTTTTGATTTTTTCTCAACAATTAAACCATGATTTTCCAAAAGTTCAATTAAAGTTTTTATATCAGATAAATCAGGAATATTTTTTAAATCATACTCGCCTTTTTCAATCAAAACTGCAACTAAAATAGGCAAAGCAGAATTTTTTGAGCCACTTACTTCCAAAATTCCCGAAAATTTTTTTCCGCCATCTATGACTAATTTTCTCATATAATATTGATTTTTATCTTAAAAAACGTTATTATTATACCGTAAAAACAAACATATGGCAAATAACTATTACAATCACAAAACCCGTCTAAACAAGACAATTAGAAGAATTATTATGGTTTCTCTAATTTTGTCATTTTTTATTATAACTCCAGTGCTAATTTTTTATGCTTCTGGTTATACTTATGATATCAAAGAAAAAAAAATCAAAAAAACTGGAGTTTTAAGTATTGATATTAAACCACGAGATGCACAAATTTTGTTAAATAATGTTTTAATAAAAAAGAAAATACCAGTAAGATTATCAGGAAAAATTCCTGGAACTTATAATTTAAAAATCGAAAAAAATGGTTATAAAACTTGGGAAAAAAATATTTTGATCAGTAGTAACCAAACAACTTATATCAAAGATATCACTTTAATCAAAGAAAATTTACCTTTACGAGTTTTAGAAAACTTAGAAAATATTGTAAATATCTATGGAAATAATGCTACGAATTTTTTAATTTTAACTCATAAAGAAAATTTATTTGAAATCTATAATTATAATTCAGAATTTGAAAAAACAAATTTACTTTTAAGTTTTGAGAGTAAAGAAGAACCAAAAATAATTTTTTCTTTTTTCCAAAATTTAGCTTTCATTGAAACTCAAGATAATAATAAACATTATTTAATTAATTTAGATATAAATCCACAAGTCATAAATATTGATCTAAAAAATCAAAGCGAAAATTTAGAAATTCAATGGACAAGAAATAATAATTTAGCTTATCTTAAAAATGAAGACACTGTTTACAAAATAGAAAATAATCTTGTTACACTTTTGACAAAAGCTCCTTCTGAAATTACTTACGTCGACGATAAAGAAAATCTTTGGTTTTTAGATGAGAAAATGTTTTTGATAAATAATAATGAAAGTGAAAAAAAATATTTTTTAAATGATAAGATAGAAAAAATTATTGAAATGGACGAAAAAAGAATCATTGCTCAAAGTGATAAAGAAACTATTGTTTATAAAATAGAAAATGGACAGATAGGTAAAAAAAATTATTTACCAGGTAAAGATCTAATTTTTTTTGATAAAAATTGTTTAGTCAATTCTGATTGGGAAATAAATAATATTAATTCTGAAGCAGAAACTGAACTTATCAATCGGGGCGGTTATAAAATAAATGATGTCTTATCTTTTGACGATGAGGGAAATTTTTTAATAAAAACGACTGATAAACTTTTAGTTTTTAATCCTGGTTATTTTATAACTACAGAGATGTTAAATAATTCGGAAATCAAAAATATAATTACTCAAACAAAAAAAAGAACATTGTTCTTTTTTGCAAAAATTGGAAACCAAACTGGAATTTTTCAATTAAACTATTAAAATTAAATTTCAATAGTTGTTTTATCCCCGATTATCAAAGATTTTGGTTCAGCCAAATCTTTTTTAATTATTTTAACTTCTTTTCCGATAATACTGTTAGCTATATATAAATCACTATTAATTTCACAATTTGATAAAATTATAGAATTTTCTATATGACAATTTTTTATTATACAACCAGAAGCAATTGAAACATTAGGACCAACAAAACAATTTTCTAATATACAATTTTCTCCAATAATTACTGGTCCATTTATTTTTACATTTTCTGCCACAAAACTTCCATGACCAATATGGACATTACCTGTTAAATTTAATTTATTTTCAATTTTTCCTTGTTGAAGAAAATTTGTTGGTGACATTTTTTCCATAAGCAAACCATTAGCAATAAGTAAATCTTCAACTTTTCCAGTATCTTTCCACCAACCAGTAATTTCTTTACAACCAACTTTTTTATCATTCTTTAAAAACAAAGAATGAATGCTTGAAATTTCATATTCACCCCGATCACTTTTTTCTATTTTATCAAAAGCATCAAAAAATATTTTTGGACCATATAAATAAAGTCCTGTGACAGCAAAATTATTTGGTGGATTTTGTGGTTTTTCCCAAACATCAATTAATTTATTATCATTATCAAAAACAGGAACGCCAAATCTTTGTGGGTCGTTTACTTGTGATAAAGCTAACATACAATCATAATTTCCTTTATAAAATTCTTCAAACATCGGTACTAAACTTCCTAAAAAAACATTATCTGACAAATAAAACATAAATGGTTCATTGCCAATAAATTTCTTTGCTTCATTAACAACATGAGCTATACCTTGTGGGCCACCAGTTTGTTCAAAATATTCAATTTTTATGTTCCAATGAGCTCCATCACCTATCGCTTCACGTAAAGAATTATCTCCTGGATTTGTATTTATATATATTTCTGTAATTCCAGCTTCAACCGCTTTTTCAATAGCATGAAAAATCATTGGTTTATTTGACAATGGTAAAAGGTGTTTATTGATTGTGGTTGTAATTGGATGCAGACGAGTCGCTCGTCCCCCACCAGTCAAAATTGCTTTTTTAATTTTCATAAAATATTTATAGACTATAACTTTAAAAAATTTCTACCACCAAATTATTCCTTTTACTACAATATAATAATATAATTTCATAATTGGATTACCAATATATTTTAATAAAGGATTTTGCATTTCATTTTCTTGAAATAAAATCTCTGAAACAGAATACTTTAACAAATATCTATCAGAAACAACACGAGTTTTTTGCACTCTCTGTCTTTTTTTATACCACAACATGAAATTCTTTCTATCAAACCAATATTTATAAACTTCCCATCTTTTTTTAGCATATTTATTTTTTAAACTAAAAATCCAAAGACCAATTTCCAAAACAAAAGCCATTGGAAAAAGTAAAATGAGTGTTGGCCATTTAAAAAACATGAGCATTATTGCGTGGCGGTTTCTTTCCATAAAATAAAATTTTTCGATACTACGACCAAAATTATATTTATGATAAAAGACAGAATCTTTAACTAATTTTATTTTATATCCAAGGCAACGAAGTCTAAAACTCCATTCTAAATCTTCATGATATAAAAAGAAATCATCATCCCAACCTCCATATTTTTTTATTAAATCAGTTTTAACCATAAAAGAAGCGCCACTCGCATAATCAATTTCCTTTTCGGCTGGAATATTCAAATCTTTTACATCCAAACGATAATTATCACAAAAACCAAAACCTAAATAATGAAAAGAATTACCAGCACTATTTAATAAATTTGTTTCTGGGTAGAGCATGATAAGTGACTGAGCAATTGCTAATTTTTCATCTTTTTCAAAAGTTTCAACTAGAGGTTCTAAAGCTGTACTAGCAAAAAAACCATCATTATTATGAAAAATACAATAATCAAAATTATTTTCTATCGCCCATTTTACACCAACATTATTTCCTTTAGCAAAACCTAAATTAGAATTTTGGGCTAAAACAGTTGTGTGCGGAATTTCATTTCCAGAAAGAGGTAAAACAGCGGATTCAATATAATGAACAAATGATCCTTCGGTTGGGTGTAAATTGCTAACAATTACTAATTCAATTTTATCTTTTGGATAAGTTATTTTTTTTAAAGCTGAAACCATATCATCAATATATGTTTTATTGTGATAATATAACAGATAAATTACAGCAATTTTTGGATAATTTTTATTTTCCATAAATTTAAATTATTTTTTTATTATTTTTTATTCCACAAATAATCAAGATTATTTTTTGTGTCTTCAGTAAAATCAATGTCTTTCGCAATAAAACTTTTTTTAATATCTAAGGCTTTTTTGATTTCACCTCTTCTCATAAAAAAATTAAAAACATCTTTAATTACAATTTTTAAATCAAGATTTTTCGCAAAATTTTCTTTGATTTTTTCTACTTCTTTTATGTCTAATCTTTCTAAAGCTAAAGAAAAAATTTTTGACATTCTTTTTTCATAATCAGGTGCATCTTCTATTTTTATGTTTTTTCCCAAATCTGTTTCTAAAAAATCCATTATTTCAGAAAAAGATGATTCATTTTCCATTTTATTCCAAATACTTTCAAAAACAATATTTTTATAATTTTCTATAGTAGATAAATCTTTTCCTTCAGCTAAATTATTTTGAATATATAATAATTTATCTGTATAAAGATTTTTTAAATTTTGCAAAAAACAATTTTCTACAGCCTTATCATAGCCAGGAATTTTTTTCCAATCAATTTTGTCACCTACTCTTTTTTGGACTTCAAGAGCTGAGTCTAGTAAACCAAATCTTAAACTTTTGATAAAAATATCTTTTTCAATTTCCATTCTTTCTTGTTCATTTATTTTTTCAGACATAATTTTAATATTTAGTTTTATAAAATCTATGATTTCCACGCCATTTCCACAAATATTTTATCCAACTATTGGCGTGGATTCTAGCTAATTTATTTTTAAAAACAGCTTTAAACATACCTGGGACTTTTGCGGATTCTCGAGCGTGAGCATGCAAAATTACGATATCATGAACATAATAAACTGGCATATTTTTTTCCCACATTCGATGACACCAATCACAATCTTCTAAATACATAAAATATCTATCATCAAACCAACCAATTTTATCAACAACTTCTTTTCTGACTACCAAAGCTGCCCCTAAAACCCAATCAACTGGCCGAGTTTCATTATGATCAAAATCTTTCATGATCAGTTTGTCAGCATGTTTTTTCACCCAATTATATTTTTTATCAAAATTTATTTGTTTTAATGGTTTGATTAAAATAGATGGCAAATCAAAACGATAACAAGAATATTGCAATGAACCGTCCATATTTAATAATTTCGGACCAATACAAGCAATTTTTGGATGAGAATCCATAAATTCAATAATTTTGTCTATAGTTTGCGAATTTTCTGGAATTATAGTATCACGATTCAAAGCAAAATAATATCTTGCTTCACATGATTTAAAACCTTTATTATTTCCAGCTCCAAAACCAATGTTTCCACCACAATCAATATAATTTACTTGCGGAAATCTTTCTAACAAAGCCTCTTTGATATTATCTTTATTTTCAGAATTATCAGCTACTGTTATTTGCACATCATATTTACTTGTTTTGATATCCAAAATCAACGATTCAACCGCTCGCAAAATATCATCTTTCATTAAATAGTTTAAAAAAACTATATTGATATCTTTCATAATTATTATTTCTCTATTTTATTTAAAATATTATTCATTTCTTTTGTTAATTCTTCCTGTTTTTCAATTAATTTATTTTCAGATATAATTTTTTGAAATTTATTTATAAAATTATCATATTCTTCGATAAAATCAGGACGAGAAAAAAGTTCTTTTACTTGTTCTTCATTTATCACTCCTCTATCAAAATTATCCATCACAGAATCTTTAAAATTTTTTAATGGCATTTTTTCTAAAAAATTATGAGGGATTTCATTTTCTAGAATTGCTGAAACAACTGAAAAATAATTATTAACTATGTGAGCAAAAATAGCTGGAAGTTTTTCCGCTGTTTTTTCAATATTTGATTTTTCCTCTATAATTTGAGGTTTTCTATATTCGGACATAATTTTAATATTTTATCTCTATAAATTTTCTAAATTCTTGCGAACTTAATTTTCTGTAATTTTTTATAATTTTTCGCTTATTTTGAATCTTTTTTCTCAATTTAAAAATTTCAATCCAAGCTTTTAATATCTTCGGTTTAAAATAAAGATAGAAAAAGAATTTCTTTAATTCATACCATAAAATAGAAAAAAAATCAATAAGAAAATTTTGCCAGTATTCATTTTTGTAAATAGTTAATAAATGATTTTTATAACTATTATACTGGACATAATCGCTTTGATTTTGTTTATGTTTTATAATATTTTTCTTATTTATTTCTTTTAAGCCACTGGCTGTCCGATCATGATAAGTAATCGCATCTAAAATTATATAAGCTTTATTTTTTGTAGTTGCTAAACGATAAGCAAGATCAACATCTTCTTTATAAGAATGATAATCTGAATCTAAAAATTCTGATTCTGAAAGTCTTATTTTATCAATTATATTTTTTCTAAAAACTGGCTGGGCTCCAGAAACTCCAAATACTTCTAATTTATTATCTGTAAAATTATTTTTAATTTCTTCCCAATCATATTCTGCAAAAATTTCAGAAACTTGTCTATTTTTATAAAGTTTCAAACCGAGCGTATCGATTTTATTACTAAAACTTTTTTCTAAACCGTTTTCTATATTTTCAAAATTCCATTTCATAAGTCGAGGTGAAATCACAGCTACATCTTCATTTTTATCCAAAAAATCAATTAGTTTTTCGAGACAATCTTCTTTTAAATACATATCTTGATTTAAAAGAAGAAAATATTTTTCAACTATTTTTTGATACAATTCATTATGACCACCAGCAAAACCTAAATTTTCTTTATTTTTATAAAAATCATATTGAAAATTTACTGATTCTAATTCTTTTTCTATCAATTTTACAGTATTATCAGTTGAATTATTATCTAGAATATATAATTTAAAATCTTGAAATTTTTGTTTTTTAAGCGAATCAAAAAGATAAGGAATATATTTAGCTCCATTCCAAACAACTAAATTTATGGCTAATTTATTCATAATTATTTTTTTCTTAAATTATCCAACCGAACAATAAAAACAGCTACTGGCCTAAAAATAGCAACCCAAATCCAAATATACATTTTCTCCCATTTTTTGAAATACAATAACATGCTTTTTGTAAAAATTTTTTGTTTCCAAATATTTGTTCTTTGTTTAAAACTTTGTCCAAAAAGATCAATGCAAGTTACAATCGGTGTATAAATTACTTTTAAGTTTAATTTTTTTATTTCTCTACACAAATCAACATCTTCAAACCAAATGAAATAACGAGGGTCAAAAGCAAAACCTAATTTATCCAAAGTTGTTTTTTGTAATAACATAAAAGCACCACGAACACTGTCCACTTCTTGTTCTTTTTCCGGATCAAAATCTGTCATCAAATAATTATCTAAAACTTTTGGAAATAGATGAGGAATTTTTAATAGTAAAGCAATTTGATTAAAAAGTTTTGGAAATCTTCTTGGTCCAGCATTTTTATTATAAGTTCCATCAGTATTAACCAATTTAACACTTAATAATCCTATTGCTGGGTCGCTTTCCATTTTTTGAATTATTTTTTTTAAAGAATTTTCTTCAAGTTCATTATCAGGATTTAAAAATAAAATAAATTCACCACTCGCAATTTTATAACCTTGATTGTTAGCGGCAGCAAAACCTAAATTTTCTTTATTTTGAATTAACTTTATTTCAGGATATTTTTTAATTATTTCAACAGTATTATCAGTTGAGTTATTATCAATAATGATTTCTTCAAATTCTAAATCACCGGCGCCTTTTTTTACACTTTCTATTTGCTTTTTTATTGTCTTTTCATTATTCCAAGTAACGGTGATTATTGATATTTTCATATTATCTTTACTTGCTAATTCCCCATTCGTTTCTTAAAAAAATCAACATAAGGTATAGCCGTCGGATCAATCTTTTTGAGTATTGCTAAATAATAACTAACATAACTTCCTAAAACTAATAGTTCGCACATTTCTAAAATTTTATCTTTTTCTTTTGTTTCATAAACAAAATTTTTTATTTGATTTTTTTGCAAAACTTTTGTAGTAATATCATATCTTTTTTGTGTACGTGAAAAATAATTTTTTGATTTAAATAAAACAAAAAATAAATTTTTTTTATTACTTTCTGGATAAGCCATGCCTTCTAATAAATGATGATTCAATTCTGGTAAAGTAAAATAAGCAGCAAATCTTTTTGCATTTTCGTTCATTTGATTAGCAGCAATATGAGCGTTTCCTACTAAATGTTCTGAAGCAACATAAAAAACTGAAAAATTTATCATTTTTTCTGCTAATTGTTTAGCAATATTTTCTTTTTTAGGAGTAAGTACACCAAAAAAAGAATCATAAAAAGCAATAGTTGCAACAATTTCTTTAAAATATTTTTGAGAGATTTTTAAAATTCCTATTTTATTAAGTAAAATAATTTGACCAAAAATAGAATAACCAAGTCCCATACGTGGTGATGAACAAGGATTATTTTCTGTTTTAAAAACAAGCGCTGGTAATTTATTTATTTTTGCAAAACTTGCCAATTTTCCACCAGCTGCTATGACTATTATTTTTGCATGACGTTTTTTTAATTCTTCAAAAACTGTAAGCACTTCTTCTGTACTTCCCGAATAGCTAGAACAAATAGCCAAAGTATTGTTATTTACAAATTTTGGTACATTATAATCATTTACAATTTCCAAAGAAATTTTTATATTATTAGCAAATACATTTTTTATAACTTGAGCTCCAAGAGCTGAACCGCCCATACCAAAAACAACAATATTTTTTACTTTTTTATATGATTTTGGAATTTCTAAATAATTTGATTCTTGATATATTTGTTCGACTTGTTTATATAATAATTGTAAACTACCAAGCATGTTTTTAGAATCAATTTTTTTTATATTTTTTATATCGTCTAACATATTTTATTTTAGATATTTATTTCATAATATTAGCACAAAAAAGACCTTTTGTAAAATAAAAAAAGACCTTCATTTTATTGAAAGTCTTTCAAAATATCTTTTAGATTTAGTTTTATTTTAATCCAAGTTCACTAGCTGCTTTTTTATAATTATTTATACTTAAACTATCATTACCAGACAATTCAAATAATTTATTATGCATTTCCAAAGCTTTTCCCTGTTCTTTAGCACATTCAAAAGCTTCGGCTGCTTTTTGGGCATTAGCATGAAATGATAAAGGGAAATTGCGGAAAGTAAATTTTATTTTATCTCCATAATCAGCTAAAAGTTGTTCGACAGTAGCTGAAAATCTTGTACAATAAGGGCATTCAAAATCTGAAAATTCAACTAAAGTTACAGTCGCTTTTTTATTTCCTGCCCAAAATACATCAGACAAATCTGACTCTTTAATATCAACTTTTAATAATTTTCCTTGTTCATCTTTAGATAAATATTCTGAACTAGGTTCTTTACCAGCTAAAATTTCATCAACAATTCCCTTTACTTCTTCAATTGGGAGAGCTCCACTTAATAAATAACCATTAATAAAAGTAGCAGGTGTACCATTAACTCCAAATTTAGTTCCTAAAGCAATATCATTTTTTACAGTATCTGCATATTTATTACTATCTAAACATTGGCTAAATTTTTCTGGGGCTTTAAAATTTAATTCTTCAGTATTTTCTGCTTTACAAGTTCCATCGCAATTCAAAACAATTGGTATTAAAACAAAAAAACCGACAGTACACAAAACCAATAAACCACCTAATATTCCAATTAAAAATGAATGTAATGGTGACAAAAGACTTATTAATTCTTTTAAACTCTTTTTTTCTTCTGACATAGTTTTAAAATTTAAAATTAATTTTTAATAATTATTATAATACAAAATATTTTATATTATATTACATTTTTAAAGTCTTGTAAAATTCATAAGCGATTGGAGCAGCTACAGAACTTCCTTCACCACCTTCTTCTACCATTATTGTAACAACAATTTGTGGATCTTCAACTGGAGCAAAAGAAGTAAACCAAGCATGAGTATCATGACTATTACTCCATTGAGCAGTTCCAGTTTTTCCTGCAACATTAAATTTTAAATTATTCAAAAGTCGACAAGAACCATACTCAACGCAATCTTTCATTCCCGCTCTCACAATACTCAAATTATAAGAATCAAGAAAATTTTCTTTAACAATTTCTTTTTCAAAAAAATCTTCAAAATTATTTTCTGAATCTAAAATTGAATACAAAACATGTGGTTTATAAAAAGTTCCATTATTAGCAATAATAGAAGTCATGTTAGCTATTTGTAAAGGTGTAACTAATAAATCTCCTTGACCAATAGATAAATTATAAGTATCCCCTACATACCATCTTTCATTTTTTACTCTTTTTTTCCATTCTGGAGTTGGAATAAAACCTTCATTTTCTGCTGGTAAATCTATTCCTGTTTTTTGAGAAAAACCAAATAAAGATAAATACTCATCAATTTTAAAAACCCCAAGTCCTTTAAAATTTCCATATCCACCGCCAATATAATAATAAAAAGTATTAACTGAATTAGCTAAAGATTGTCTGACATTAGTGTTGCCATGCCCACCAGCTAACCAATCAGGAAAAAACCAATCACCAACTTGTAAACCTCCCGAACTCAAAAAACTTGTTTGTGAATCAATAATTTTTTCTTGTAAAGCAGCTGTGGCCATGACTGGTTTTATAACTGAACCAGAAGGAAAATTACCACCAATAGCTCGATTAAAAAGCGGATTATTTTCATCATTTATATATTTTTGATAAGTTTTATAATCAATTCCACCCGAAAAATCATTATTATCAAAACCCGGATAACTTACCAAAGCTAAAATCTCACCGTTTTTTGGGTTCATGGCAATAGCTGAAGCACGTTTTTTTCCATACACAGCTAATTTATCTTTGATTATTTTTTCCAGATTGGATTGCATTTCAAAATCAATTGTAAGTTTTATATGATCTCCAGAAACTGGAGCTTCTTCGGCTAATACATTTTGCTCTTTACCAATAGAATTTACTTCAATAATTTTTTTTCCATAAACACCGCGTAAATATTCCTCGTATATTTTTTCTACTCCAGTTTTACCTATTGAATCCGAAGGTAAATAACCTTTTGTATATAAATTTTTTAATTCTTCAGCCGATAATTTTCCTATATAACCCAAAACATGAGAAAAACTATTTGAATTATTCATTTCTTCAGAAAAATTAGATTCTGAAATATTTTCTTCATTTTTAGTTAAATAAAACCTTTTACTTCCTCTCTGCACATAAATTCCTGGTAAATCTGCCGCAGCAACTTCGATTTTTAAAGCTGCTTCGTAATCTATATCTTCTACGATGACTATAGATTCTGTATTATAATCTTTATATTTATCTATAATTTGAGCGAAATCTTCTCTTGATAAATTTGTAAGTTCTGATAATTTATCAATAACTAGTGATAAATCTTTTTCTTCTCTGGGTAAATCTTGTGGAATAACTGCTAAAGAAAAATTCGGTATATTTTGTACTAATTGTTTTCCGTTTCGATCATAAATAAGTCCTCTTTCTGATTCTACTGGTAAAATTCTTTGGCGATTATTTTCAGCTCGTTCACGATAATATTCACCTTGCAATAATTGTAAATTTATCAAACGAGAAAAAATAATTACGAAAAAAAACATTAAAAAAAGAAAGATCAAAAAAAATTTTTTATTGCTAAAGCTGGATCCTAAATGTGAAACTCCAGAACTAATTAAATCTGTTTTTTGACTATCATCACCAATACAAAAACAATTTTCCACCCATTCCAGACTGTATTTTCCTTTTAAATCATTTTTAACACCGGTTTTTTTTTCAAATGGATCAAAATAGTCCATAAATTAATTTATAATATATTTTTTATTAATTTTTTTCAAAATTAAATCAGTTGAGAGATAAATCAATAAACCTAAAATAACAGAAGAAAAAATTTCAATTAACATTTTTACAAAAAAATCAAAATAATTAACTGATTCGACTAAACTAAAATTATTTAATAAATAAATTAAAAATAAATAAATTGTATCTATAGATAAAACAAAAAGCGTAATCATTAAAATTAAAGACCAAATTGTTTGTTTAGAAAATAATTCTTTAAAAAACCAATAGATAAGCAAAGTTGAAACAGTTCCAGAAAAAAAATAAAAACCAAAATTATTTGCTGAAAACAAGTCTAACATAAAAAATAAACAAAAAGAAAACCAGACTATTTGGCCATGAGAATTACGCATCATAATAGCCGAAATAACAGCCACAAAAAGATTTGGTCTTAAAAAAGAAAACCACGGATAATTTATAAGAGCTAATTGTGCTGTGACCAAAAACAAAGCTACTAAAAAATAAAAAATAAATTTTAAAAACTTATAAAACATAATTTTATTATTCAGCGCGAATAATGACTGAAACTACGGTTAAATAAGAAAGATCAGCGCTTGTTTTTAGAATAGCTTGTTGAAAAGGTTCATGAGGTTCTTTTTCAACAATTTCCACTTTTCCGATCAGTAAACCGCGAGGAATACCTTCGGTTAAACCTGAAGTAACAATAGTGTCACCAATATTTATATTTTCATTTTGAGGAATAAAATCCATTTTTACTCCTAAACCGTAACCACCTTCAACTAATCCTAAACTTTTGCTTTGATTTAAAATAGTAGCTCCAATTTTACTATTATTATCAGTGATCAATCTAACAGTTGATTCTTTTTCTTCGATTTTAATAATTTTTCCAATTAAAATTCCTTCTCCAACTATAACTGGATTATCAATCTGAACCCCATTTTTCTCACCGACATTAATAATCAAAGTCGTTCCCAAAGGATCAACAGCGCGACTGATGACCTCAGCTCCAATAGTTTGATAATTATTATTTCTTAAAAAATTCAATTGTTTTTTCAATTCTTCATTTTCTCCAATTAACATTTGATTTTGACTTTTAAAATTTTCTAAATTTAATTTTTGTTCAGCCATTTCATTTATTTTGGTAATCAGAGTGTCTTTATCCAGATCTTTTAATTCCTTTGTTTCAATAGAAATATTTTGTTTATAAAAAAAATGTGAAGTAGAAAAAACTACTTTTTTTATAAAATTTTCAAAAAAATTAAGACAACCACAACTATGTAAAAAAATTGTCAGTAAAATAATTAAACTGATAAATAAAAAGGTTATCTTTTTATTTCTATTCATAGACAAAAATTAAAATAATTTTTATTTTATGTCTTTTGCCGAAGGTAATCTGACTTCAGATAACAAATCAGCCTCATCAAGCAAAATACCAGCTCCTCTGACAACAGCTGTCAATGGATCGTCTGCAATTCGAACTGGGATTTCAGCATTTTTAGCAATAACTTTATCTAATCCTTTTAAAAGAGAAGCTCCACCTGATAATAATATTCCTCTTTCGTGAATATCTGCTGTTAATTCTGGTGGCGTCATTTCTAAAGTCATTTTGATATAATCAACAATTGTTTTTACACTTCTTTTCAAAGCTTCTCTAACATTTTCATTAGTAATTATTACTTCTTTTGGTAAACCAGTTATCACATCTCGACCTCGCATTGGAAATTCTATAATTTCAGATACTGGTATTGCGGAACCAATTTTAATTTTTATTTCTTCGGCATGAGATTCACCAACATACAAATTAAAAAATTCTTTAGCATATTGAACAATATTTTTTGTCATTTCGTCTCCAGCTATATTTGTAGATTTCCAAGTAACCACACCATCTAGAGAAATAACAGCAATTTCAGTTTTTCCGCCACCAATATCTACAATCATATTTCCAATCGGATCTTGGATTGGCATTCTAGAACCAATAGCTGCTGCCATTGGATCTTGAATAATGATTACTTCTCTGGCTCCAGCTGAAATAGCAGCATCTTCAACAGCTTTTATTTCTACTTCTGTCACGTCTAAAGGCACAGCAATAATTACACGTGGTCTAGTAGTTAAAGTAAAACCATCTTGATGCACTTTATCAATAAAATATTTTAACATTTTTTCTGTAACTTCATAATCAGAAATAATGCCATTTTTTAACGGTTTAGTAACTTGAATATGTGGAGGAGTTTTTCCTAACATATTTTTAGCTTCTAAACCAACTGACATAACTTGTTCTGTTCTAGTATTAATTGCTACAACAGTTGGTTCATTTATTACGATTCCTTTATCTGGAGTATAAACTAAAGTATTTGAAGTTCCTAAATCTATCGCAATATCTTTACCAAATTTTTTAAAAAGATTATTAAACATATTTTTTTAAATCTTTTATTTTTATTAATTCACTTGTTTCTTCATTTCTTTTTTTAAATTCAACACTATTTAATTCTAAAGTTTTAGAACTAACAACAATTCTTTTTGAAATTCCTATCAAATCACTATCAGCAAATTTTTCTCCAGCTCTAACATCACGTTCATCATATAAAACTTCTAACCCTTTTTCTTTTAAAGAATTATAAATTTCTTCTGCTTGTTTTTCTTCTTTTTCATTTTTACAAAGAGAAATCAAATGTATATCAAAAGGGCTAACGCTTTCTGGCCAAATAATTCCTTTTTCGTCTGATAAAACTTCAACAATAGTTCCCATTAATCTTCCTAAACCTATTCCATAAGAACCCATAATAACTGTTTGATCTTTTCCATTTTCATCTCTATATTTCAAATCAAAGGGACTTGAATATTTTGTACCAAGTGAAAAAATATTACCAACTTCAATAGCTTTTTTTTCTACCAAATTATTTTTATCTAATCCTAAACTTTCAATTACTTCATCATTATAAACTTCTTTGTTAATCGCAATATTTTTTTTCTCATCAACAAAAATTGTGTCTTCTCCAGCTTCAGTTAATGTTTGAAATTCGTGAGAAAATTTAGAAAATAAACCACCAGAAGCAAAAGTTAAATATGTTAAATCACCTATTCCAACACGTCTAAAAATATTTTGGTAAGCTTTTTTAGCTTTTTCATAAAATTCATTGTGTTCCTCATCATTTTTAGAAAAAGAATACAAAGCTTTCCAGTAAAATTCTCTACCTCGTAAAATTCCAGACTTACTTCGGGTTTCATTTCTAAAAATATCTTTAAAATCATAAGGATAAACAGGCAGATCTTTATAAGAATTTATATATTGTTTTAAAATATCAGCATGAGCTTCTTCATTAGTCCAAGATAATCCAATTTCATTTCCATTTTTTAATTTTGTTTTAAACCAATTATCTACTAATTCATCGCTCCATCTGCCAGATTTTTGCCAAATTTCTTTATTTTGTAAAATAGAAGTTTTCATTTCTTGTCCACCAATATTATTCATTTCTTCACGAATAATATTTTCAATTTTTTTAATTACTCGTAGACCTAAAGGTAAATAAGAATAAACTCCAGCCATTTGTTTATTTATAAAACCAGCTCTGATTAATAACTGGGCATTTTTAGAAACTTCGTCAGCTGGATTTTCTCTAATTGTTTTGGTAAATAAAAGTGATTGTTTCATAAAATATGATTATTCTTCTAAATTTTGATTATGATTTTTTTTATTTATTGAAATCGAAATAGTAAAAGAAATTACTAAAATAAAAATTACTAATAAAATAATTCCATTAAACCAAGTTAAAAGCGATTTCATTTGTAAAAATAAAAAAGTCAGAAGAAAAAAAGAAATTATCAAAGATTGTTTCAAACTAGCACTAACATAACGAAACAAAGGTAATTCATCTGACGCAAAAAACTTATAAAGTAAAAAAATAAGTATTGAAACTAAACCAATAAGACCGGCGGCTAAACTTAAAAAGAATAGTAAGAAGCCTAGCCAAGAAGTTTCAAAGGGATCAATATTTACAATAACAAAACCCCAAGCTATCCAAGATAAAATAGTGGAAAAAAACATGATACTTAAATATTGCTTTAAATTCATAAAGTTTATTTTAATGCTTTCATTTTATCTATTTTTAGCGTTTTTGGCAAGTTAGTAATCTTAACTATTAGCTAAATTTACTAAAAATAAAAAAATATCTCAAAAATTTATCTAATTTAAGCAAAAAAATTGATTTTACTTTTAAACTAAATATCTTAGTCTATCAATTTCATTTGTACCAATTTTTAAATTGATTTTTTCAACTAAATCTGCTTGATTAAGTCGAATTTCTTGAGCCACGACAGAACCAGAACAAGAAACAGTTAAAGTTCTGTTTTTTAAAAATAAAGGCCTGATTTCATGAGCCAACTCATTTCCAAAAAATTCCTCAAAAACTTCTTTGCTTTTTTCTATCAATTCAGCTGATTCAATTTGTTTTTTTAGTGAATTATTTTTATTGAATATTTGATCAATTGTATTTCCTAGCGGAGTAAAAGTCATAATTAAAATTATTTTTATTTTTTATATTCACAAATATCTCGAAAAGAACAATAATCGCATTCGAAACCTGGTTTGGCTTCAAAATTTTTATTTTTTATGTTGATTATAGTTTCTTCAATTTTTTTAATTTCTTTATCTAAATCTTTTTCCTTACCTAAAAAATCTAGTTTTTTATTGTTTGTTAAATAATAAAAACTTAATTTTGATATTTCTCCAATATTTCGATATTCAGGTAAAGTTTGAGCAGCAATTTGATAAATCAAAAGTTGAGCTTTGTCACCAGCTTCTAATTTTTCTTTTGGTTTTCCAGTTTTATAATCAATAATTTCTAAAGTACCATCAGCTAATTTATCAATACGATCAATTTTTCCATTTAGTAAAAACTCCCCTATTTTTATTTTGAAACCAGATTCCAAAGCTACTGGAATTGTCCAATTATTTAGATTAGTTTCGTAAAAATCTTTAAGAATTCTTTTGCCGTCAGCAAAATATTTCTTTCTTTCCACTTCATTTACATAATTATCTTCAATCCAAGAATTTTCATAAATTTTAATTAAATCAGCAAAACTTGGCACTTGTAATTTATCAGTTTTTTTAACATTTTTTATAGGTAAAGCAAACAAACTATCTTGTTTTAAATCATTTAATTCTTGGATTTTTTTATAAAATTTTTGTAATGTTAAATGAATTGAATTACCAAAACTAAGATGAGAGTGGAGTTTTTGTGGTAGTTTTAAAATGTGAGCCAATTTGTAAGCATAAGGACAAGCTTCATAACTTTTTATTTGGGAAAAAGAAAAAGTTTTTGGTAAATCATAAATAAAATCAGATTTTTTTTCTGCAATTTCTTTTTGTTTTTTATTTTCCAACATTTTTGAAATATCATTGTTTTTATTTGTTGAAGATAATTCTTCAGAAAAATTCATTTCTGCTAAGAAACGACTAATTTTATTTTTACGAGAAATATTTCCAGTATAAGTTTGAGCTGTAGTAAAAAATAGTTTTTCTTTTGCTCTAGTCGCTGCTACATAAAATAAACGTCTTTCTTCTTCTATAGAAAAATCTTTAGAATTTAATTTTTCTTTTAATAATTCGGCTGGTATTTCTATTCCTTCTGAATTTTTGCTATTTGGAAATCTACTATCTACACAATTAACTACAAAAACATATTTAAATTCTAAACCTTTAGCTCCATGGGCAGTGATAACATTAACAGAATCAGGTGTATTTTCTGCTTGATACATTTTTCCTTTATCTCCAGATTCAACTAAAGCATCAAAATATTTTACAAAATCAATTATTTCAGCTCCTGGTGTAATTTCTTCATATTTATCAACTAATTTAAAAAATTGTATTAAATGATAAATTTGTCGAATTGATTCGGCGTCTCCTCTTTTTTCGGCGTCAGTCAAAAATTTTAAATAATGACTTTTTTCCAAAAATTCATAAATGACTTGTGATATTTTGAGATGACGATTATTTTTCATACCAGCATGTACCAAATCAATAATTTTTTCTGCAATTTTTATACCTTCTTCTGAAAGACCAAAATGACGGGCTCTTTTTAAAGCTTCGTAATAAGAAATTGATTTCTTTTTAGCTAAAAAAAGAAATTTTTGCATGTCATTTTCTTTAAAATTTAAAAATGTCATTCGTAACAAACGATAAAAACCTGTATCTTCATAACAATTAGTGACAACACGCAAAAAACTAATTATATCCATAATTATTTTTTGACGATAAAGTCCACTTGAAGCTAAAAATTCATAAGGAATTCCACTTTTATCCAAAGCATTCAAAAAAGCTTCAGCATGTGAATTAGCACGAACCAAAATAGCAAAATCATCCCAGACAACTTCTTTGTTTTTATTTTTTATTTCCGAAATTTTATTTATTACAAAATCAGTTTCTTCAATAATATTATTAAAATGAAAATATTCCACCGAAGATTTTTTCTTATTAAAAGCTATCAATTTTTTATTTATTTTTAATTTATCTTCCAAACGATTTGGATTATTATGTTTTATAGATTCATAAGCAAAATCCAAAATTTCTTGTCCTGAACGATAATTTTCAGTCAAAACAACTTCTTTAGCTGAAGTAAAATCTTCTTTAAAACGCATGATTATAGAAACATTTGAACCGCGAAAAGCATAAATTGATTGGTCATCGTCACCTACTACAGTTAATTTAGCAGTTTCTGAAAGTTTTTTAATAAGTTCATATTGCGACCAATTTACATCTTGAAATTCATCAATTAAAATATATTTAAAACGTTCTTGAATTTTCTTTAAAATATTTGGTCGATCACGCAAAAGTTTTACAGCATAAAAAATTAAATCTCCAAAATCTAACATGGCGTTATCCAAAAGTAATTGATTATATTTTTGATAAGCATCTGCTAATTCAATAATACGATTTTTTTCTTTTATTTCAGCTTCGTCTTTGTCTAAAATCATTTTTTCAGCAAAATCTAGATAATTTTCTGAATCTATCAATTCATCTTTTAGTTTACTAAAATGTCCGATCAAAGCTTTGATTTTTGAATTTGGATTTCCTAATGGTCGATAATAATCTAAATTAAAATCATAAATATGATTCCGCATCAAAATCCAAGCTTCGTTTTCAGTTACTTGTTTAAAATCTACTGGTAAACCAATTTCTAAACCATATTCTCTAAGTAAATTCAGACAAAAATTATGAAAAGTTGAAATTTGCATGTCAGCATAACCTAAACTGATTTTTTGATCTACTCGATCACGCATTTCATTAGCTGCTTTATCTGTAAATGTTAAAGCCAAAATTTCTTCTGGTTTAGCTAAACCATTTTTTATTATTCTAGCTATTTTTTCGGTAATTACAGCTGTTTTTCCAGTTCCAGCTCCAGCAATAATAAGCAAAGGACCATCATTATAATTTACAGCCTCTTCCTGTGCTTTGTTTAATTTTAAAACATCCAAAGATTCTTTTTCAGACATAAGAAATATTATTTTTTTCTATTATAACACAACACAAAGTGAATTCACAAGTTAAAAAAATTCTAATACTATATCTTTTTTAAATTTTTTCTAATCTCTTTGTAATCAGGAATTTGCTTTGAAACTAAATTCCAAAAATTTTTTCCATGATTCATTTCTTTTAAATGACAAAGTTCATGAACAATAATATAATCTTGAAATTTTTCTTCCAAAAATAATAAACGATAATTAAAATTTAAATTGCCACGACTACTACAACTCCCCCATCTAGTTTTTTGATTTCTAATATAAATTTTAGTATAAGAAAATTTATAAAAACTGTTATATTTTTCTATTTTTTCTTTAACTAATTTTCGTGCTTGATTTTTATTTCGTAAAAATTCTTGATAATTGCCAAATGTTAATAATTTTGGTTTATTATTTTTTAATTTTTCTCTGGCTGCCAAAATCCAATCAGCTTTTTCTTTAAGAAATTTTTCTACTGTTTTATCAGAAACAAAAAATGGCTTGGTCACAAGCGCGTATTTTTTTCCGCCAGAAATTGTAATTTTTAATCCTGACAAACGTTTTGTCTTTTTAATTAAAAATTTTATTTCTTGATTTTTGTAAATAAATTTTCTAATCATTTTTATTGATATTTTTATATTTAGCAATAAAATCATCAAAATTATTTTTTAATTCTCTAGCGTCAATACGAAAAAATATATCAAGACGAGATAAAAGATCTTTTAAAAAATATTTTTTAGATAATTTTATCTTACTATTTTTTTCAAATTCTTTTAACATTTCTTGAAATTGAATTTTATTGTTCAAAGTCTTTTCTTTTATATTTTTAGTAAATTCCCTAGCAAAAGTTCTGATTTTGTAAGCTAATTTAAAAGATTCAAACATATCGACAAAAATTATGCCATAAATGAATCCTAAAATTGAATAAACTAAACCATTAAATTCCAAAATTGAAATTTTTAAAAATAATGGATAAAAAAAATTTTGAAAAAATAAAGCTAAAATTGACCAATAAACAGAAAATTCCAGACAAACTATACCTTTATAATTAAATTTATTTTTTGAATAATCCCACAGTTTTGTCTTAAAATAATTTTCAAAAATCAAACCAGTAACCAATTCCAAAGCAGTTAAAACTACAAAATAAGTTAAAAATACAAAAAAAATATTTTGTTGACTCAAAAAATCACTTAATAAAAATAAAATAATCCCACCAAAACCATAAATTGGCAAGTAAGGTCCTTTTAAAAACCCAGGGTTAACCAAAACAAATTTCTTTCGGTAAGAACGATAAAAAACTTCTAATATCCAACCAAAAAAAGCACAAAGTAAAAAAATGACAAAGTAAATAAACATAAATTAAGAAAACATGAGCCACTCTGGTTTAAAAATAAGAAGTAAACCTAAAATTAAAATTAAAATTCCAGAAATTAAATTTGTATATTTTGCATATTTTGAACCAAAGACATGAGTTTTTAGAGTAGACATAGCAATTATAAAAACTATTAGGTCATCAAGCATGTAAAATAAAATGTAAAAAAACATGTACAAATATTTTTGCCAAGTCATCAAATCACTCATTGCTAAAATTTGTGTATAAATAGCAGGAAAACCAGCTGAACAAGCCAGTTCTACTAAATTAACTGAAAAACCTAAAATCAAAATTCCCAAAATTGACCAAAGAAAATTATCTCTATGAACAATATTTCTTATTTTATCAAATATTTTTTGAGTTTTAGTATTTTTAGAAACTTTACAAACCACTCCATCAACTTTTCGATTCTGCCAATAATCTCTGATATTTACTCCACCAACACCGACAGCTACCAAACCAATAAAAATTCTCACAAAAATTATCATACTTACAAACATGATAAAATTAAGCCAAGCAGCCATAAAAAAGAAATAAACCAAAGCTGACGATAATAAAAATAATGAACCTAAAATTAACATTTTTTTCTTATCTTCCATTCCCAAAAGCAAGGTTATCAAAAATAACAAAACCCACATAGCACAAGGATTAAAACCATCCAAAAGACCGATGATTAAAGTTAAAACTGGCAAAGAAAAATCTTTCAAATAAATTGTTCCCAAAAATGGAATTTCTATCATTTTTTCATCATCACAAACTATTGACGATGAAGTTGAGGTGTTTATAGAAGAACTAGCGGTTAATGATGAGTTTATTTCTTCTTGATTTTGTTTTTCAATTTCCGCAATTTTTTTATCAATTATTTTTAAAATATCTTTACCAGTTGTATCTTCTGTACCAAAACCAGAAATAACTTTATCAGCAATAAAAGCTATTGGTACACCTTTGATATCTACTTTAAAATTATAAGAATATTCTGTCATGATTTCTTTTGTCTTTTCATCGTAAATATTATAAAATTTAAAATTTAAATATTTTTCATATTTTTCGGTCATGAGGACTTTATTTATAAACTGAATTTCAGCATGACAGTGCGGACAAGTATCTGAATAAAACAAAGCATAATCAATTTTCTTTTCATTTTCAAAATTTACATTTTCATTGTTTTCTATAGCTTGTGAATAATTTATTTTCGTAAAAAATAAAAAACCAATCATTAAAAATATAGAAAAAATAAAAAATTTAAAAGTTTTTTTCATAGAAAACGTTATTTAAGATTTATTCATTATAACAGAAAAAAAATTAAGGTTCAAGAAAAAAAATATAAATAAAAAAGCTTTCCCTACTAATTGTCTTTTGGACAATTTTCAGAAAAGCATAAAAAGGAACACTGTGCCGCCCAACTATCTTTAAAAAAGATATGACGTGCACTGGTTTGGTTTGTTAGAACGTTGTTTTTAATTTTATTTATTCTTTACCATCAGGAGCACGCATCTGAGAAAAAATCTCTCGTGCAACCTCATCTGGCATATGCTGTAATGATCGGAGAAAACAAGATTGACCGATCATGTCCGTACACAACAAAAAATCAAACACATCCATCATATTCTCAGCAAGCTGAGGACTCCAGCCAGCCAATAAATAATGACAGAAAATAGGTTTACCACCTATTCTTCGTGGATTACTGTAACCTTCGCCCACTTTTACAACACTGCGTTTTATAGAAGGTTCTTCATTATCAAGAGAAGATCGTTTGCTACGAAATACTTCTATTGTTTCAGTTTCTGTAACAAAAACAGTCTCTTTCTCAACTTGCACCATCCAGCGTCCTGTTGGAGATTTTCTCAGTGTTACAACAATATCTCCAACTTTGTTTCCATCTCCATGCTCAAAAAGCATAGGAGACATGTAAAATTTTCCACCTGGAAGATCATTTTTCACCAAAGTCAGGTGAAAAAACTTGTTATCTTCTGGACGAAAAAACACCAAATTTTCTGCCGTCATTTCATCTTTTTTGAGACCGAGGATTTTAATTCCCCAGCCTCCAACCAACTTTATCAGATCCATCATCCAACACCTCCTATTTAGAAGTTGATGTGATACAGCGTCCAAACAAACCACCTAAAAATTAGCATAAAATAAGCAAAAAGTCAAGAAAAAACAGTCCTTTTCAAACTGTTTTAATTCTAAATTCCTAAATCTTAATTCATAATTCCTAAATATTCTTTCAGTGCTTCTTGCCAACTTCTCTGCTTTGGCATTTTTGTATTTAATAATTCTGAATAAACTGGACGTTTAGCGGGACGAGGAAATTTATCTCCACTGACTGGACTTGTATCTATTTTTATATTTTTAATTTTAAAAGTTTCTAATGCTAATTCATACCAGCTACAAACTCCTGTATTTGTGCCATGATAAATTCCAAATTCTTTTTTTTCTTCTAAAATTTTTCTTGTAAATTTTGCTAAATCAGGTGCATAAGTTGGTGAACTGATTTCTTCATCCACTAAATCTAAATGATCTTTTTCACCTTCAGTTGAAAGCCAAATCATCATATCTATAAAACTTTTTTTAGCGCCTTCCGCAATGGCTGGTTTGCCAAATAATTTTGATAAACGAATCAAATAAAATTTATCTGTTTTTTCTTGAAGTAATTTTTCTCCTAAAGCTTTTGTTTCACCATATTTATTGATTGGATTTATTTTAGCATCTTCTTTATAAGCATTTTTATTATCACCATAAAAAACATAATCAGAAGAATAATGAACTAAAATTATTTTTTTTTCATTACAAATTTCTGCTAGATTCCCTACTGCTTCGCCATTTACTTTTTTTGCTAATTCAAAAAAATCTTCGGACTCCTCGATTTTATCAACGGCATTGATTGCTGTTGTATTTATTATAATTTCAGGAGAAATTTCTGAAATTTTATTTTTTACTAACTCAAAATCACAAATATCTAAATCTTCTTTATCCCAAGCAATAATTTCATAATCATTTTTAAATTCTTCTACTATTGCTTGCCCAAGCATTCCTTTGTAACCCAAAATTAAAATTTTCATATTAAACTTTTAATTTTTCATCTCTTATTTTCAAATATTCATCATAATTTTCTATATAATCACTTCGATCTGGATTATAATTTGTTGAAGAAATTGCTAATAAAATTGCATCAGAAGAAAAATCTTTAAAATGATGCCAAACAAAAGCTGGAGTATAAATTGCAGAATTTGGACCAATCATTTTTATTTCTTCAATTCCATTTCCCCTATCAATTACTGCGCTGCAAGTTCCAGAAAGTAAAATAAACAATTCTTCCTCTACTTTATGACAATGAGCACCTGTTGGAGCTTCTACATGACTAATAAAATAAATTCTTTTTACTTCAAAATCTATATAATCTCTTAATTCTACCGGACTCATAATAAATTTTCCCGGCACTTCAATTTTTTTTATTGAAAATTCTTGAAATTTTTTCATATTAAAATAATAATTAAAATTAAGTTGAAGATTTCATTTTTTCTTCAGATCTTTCTAAATTACTTTGAAATTTATTCATTTCATCTTTTTTCTTTTGCCATAAATTTTCTACCCAAGATTTATTATTTAAATACCATTCGACTGTTTCTCGTAAACCTTGTTCAAATTTATCTTGTGTATATTCTGGTTTCCAACCTAAATTTAATATTTTTGTAGCATCGATCGCATAACGTCTATCATGACCTGGTCTATCAGTAACGTATTCTATTCTTTCTTCATTTAAATTCATGATTTTCAAAATCATTTTAGTAATAGTTAAATTATTTCTTTCATTATCCACACCAATATTATAAATTTCACCAGGAATTCCTTCGTGTAAAAGTAAATCAAGAGCTTTGGCATGATCTACCACATGAATCCAATCACGCACATTTAAACCATCACCATAAACTGGTACTTTTTCGCCCTTTAATAATTTAAAAACAAAAAAAGGAATCAATTTTTCAGGAAATTGATAAGGTCCATAATTATTTGAACAATGAGTAACTACAACTGGAACTTTATGTGTGACAAAATAAGCTCGACACATTAAATCACCACCGGCTTTAGCAGCAGCATAAGGCATATTTGGTTCAATTGGAGTATGTTCTGTAAATAATCTTTCTTCCTCTAAAGCTAAAGAACCATAAACTTCATCAGTCGAAACATTAACAAACTTTTCTAAATTATTACTTCTGACAGCATCCAAAATCATTTGTACTCCCAAAGTATTTGTTAAAACAAAATCTTTACAGCCACCATGAATAGAACGATCGACATGAGTTTCAGCTGCAAAATTTATAACTCGATTGATATTATATTCTTTAATAACTTTATTTAAATTATCCAAATCAATAATGTCTCCTTGAACAAAATTATAATTTGGATTATTTTCTACATCTTTTAGATTTTCCAAATTTCCAGCATAAGTTAATTTATCATAATTAACTATTTTATAGCTAGGATATTTTTGGAGCATGTGACGAATAAAATTGGAACCAATAAATCCAGCTCCGCCGCAAACTAATATATTCATAAATAATAAATTAAGAAATTATTTTTTAAAAAGATTAAAATCTTTATTTTTAAAATTATTGTCTATTTGTTGTTCTTCTGGAAATTTAAAAAAATCCTCAATTATGTCTCGGTGATCAAAACCAATTTCTTGTGGAATTTCATTTTTATCAATCCATTTATAAGCTGACACTTCTAAAGTTTTAATCATTTCACCGCCACTAATTTCAGCTACATAAATAATAGAAACTGTATAACATCTAGGATCACGATTTGGATCAGCATAAACTCCATATAATTTTTTTGGTTCAATTTGTAAACCTGTTTCTTCAAATATTTCTCTTTGAGCCGTAATCAATGGTAATTCTCCGAGTTTCATTCTACCACCCGGCAAAATCCAAGTATTTTTAAAAGGTTCAACATTTCTTTTGGTTAATAAAATTTTGCCTTCTTCATTTTTGATAATTACATCAACACAGGCATAAACATATTCTTGATATTCTTTATTTAACATATAATAATTATAAAAAATAATTTCTAACTAAAGCCCAAACCGCCATAGTATTTCCACACAAAATTTCATTATTTTTTATCATTCTTTCCACATCTTCAGGTGTTCTATACAAAACTTCTATTTCTTCACTATCATCTAAATTTTGTGATTTTTGATCAATAATTTTAGCTAAAAATACATGCGCTGAATTTCTTACTAAAACATTGTCTGGTTCAAAAACTCCCATTTTTACAATCTCCCCAGCCACACAACCAGTTTCTTCTAACAATTCTCTTTTAGCAGCTTCTAAAGCTGATTCATTTTCTTCAATTACTCCTCCTGGAAATTCTACACTTTGTTTATCAGATAAATAACGATATTGTAAAGTTAAAACTATTCTACCATCATCTAATACTGGAACTACCAAAGCAAATCCTTTTCCTTCAGAATAGTAGTAATCCCCAATTTGGCCATTTGGTTTTTCATATTTATCATGTTTGTAACTGTACCACGGATTTTCATGTAAAATTTCTTCAGAAATTTTATTTAATCGTTTTGGCATAAATATTATTTATTAATTTTAGCAATTACTGATTCAAAATCTTTTTCTTCTGTCTTATTTAAGAAATCAATTTTACAATTATTATCTTTATAACGTGGAATAATATGCATATGATAATGTTCAATTTCTTGCTGAGCAATTTTTCCATTTGAATTTAAAAAATTAATTCCTTCAGCTCCAAGTTTTTCTTTTAACAAAATAGCAATTTTTTTAGCCACCACCGTAATTCTTTGTAATTCTTCATCAGGCAAAACAAAAACATTTTCATAATGTTTTTTTGGTATAACTAATGTATGACCTTTTGTACAAGGATTTATATCTAAAAAAGCTAAAACAAAATCATCTTCATAAACAGTATAATTTGGGATTTCTTTATTTATAATTTTACAAAATATACACATAAATTAATTTTTAATTTTTAACTTAAACAAAGTATGCTCTTTGTAAACTTTTTCTTTTACAATTTCTAAATTATAAATTTCTAAATAATCTCTAGCTTGAAAAAATCTTTTTTCATCATTATGAGTAAAATAATACAATTCATAATTATTTTCAAGCATTTTATAGCTATTTTTAGCCACATTTGGATCAAAAAAACGCACTATTACCTCTATTTCTGGCCAAAAAAATTTATCTTCAGAATCAGTCAAAATTATAACATCATTACCATATTTATTCAAAACATCTTCTCTCACCTCTTTTTGATATTGTAATTGATTATTTATAAAAAAAATTCCATTCAAACTAGTAAAAGTCAATTTGAAACTAAATAAAAATAAAATAAAAATAAAACTATATATAAAATAATCTTTTTTATAATTTAATTTTCTTTTAAAATAATCAAAAAAATAAGCAATAAATGGTAATGACATGATGAAAATCAAAAGCCAATAACGATCATAAGCTACGCCAATAGTTTTTTGATAATACATTTCAGTTTTGTAACTTCCGTAATAAACAAATAAAAATAATGAAATAAAAATAAACAAACTAAAATAAATTTTTTGTTCTTTGTTAATATTTTTATTTTTTTGCCAATCAAATAAAAATACAAAAATTCCTAATAGTGCTAAAAAAACAAAAGGTAAAAATAATTTTACAAAATAAAAATATCCAGTACTTAAAATCAGATTTAAATTTATTCCAAACGGAAAAATATAATTTAATTTTGAATCTAAATCTAAAGAATTAGAGCTAATATAAGTCGGAGCAGAATTATTATATAAAAAAGTATTTATAATCAAATAAAATAAAAAAAATAAAAAACTAATAATCGAAAATCGAACCAGAGATTTATTACTTATTTCTTTTTTATAACTAAATAAAATAATAAGTCCCGAAATAAAAAGCCAAACAATTTCACTTGGTCTTACAAGTAATGCTGAAAGTAAAAAAACAAATCCAATAATATCATCTACAAATAATTTTTGATATTTTTTTGAAAAAGGTTTTGTCAATAAAAAATAAAGTGAAATTATAAGTAAATCTATAAACGGCATATTTGGAAAAAAAGATCTACTAGTATAATAAAAAACTGCTGGGTGAATATAAAATAATATGGTAGAAAACCAAGCAATATTTTTATTCCAAATTTTTTCTATAATTTTATAAAAAGCTAATCCAGCCAAAATAGTCAAAATAGAAGTCAGGAAAAGAAGCAAATAATCTCCAAAAATTTTAGCAAATGCACCATAAAAAATTATTATCCCCCAAAAACCAACTGGTAAAATATCTTGCCCGCCTTTTTCTATCACAAAAGTACTGCGAGGATGAATAAATTCATTAAATATTTCATAATCTTTTGTAAGTGGAATTATCAAAGAATTATTTTGTGCGAAATTTGAAATAAAAACAAAATTAGCATTTTCATCAGGAGAATTAAAAAATCTAGGATTAATTAGATTTAAAAAATTATACAAAAAGAAAAGTAAAATAAAACCTGTGATAATAATTATATTTTTCTTTTTTTTAAACATAACATTATTTTTTACTATTTTAAAATAATCAATGACTAAACACTGTTTTTTTATTTCTTAATTCTAAAATCTTAAATCCTAATTTATTTGATTTCCCAATCTTTTTTAAGTTCAACTATTCCTTCCTCTAAACTTACTTTTGGTTCCCAACCAAGTATTTCTTTTGCTTTTGTGTTATCAGCTCCAGAAAATCTTGGATCACCTGGACGAGCCTCAATATTTAAAGTTTCCCCACCAATTAATTTTGCTAATTCATTAACAGTTCTTGGTGTTCCACAACCAATATTAAAAGTTTCACCATGTCCTACATTTTCTTTTGTCATAGCTAAAATATTTGCCTGAACCACATCAGAAACATGAGTATAATCACGATAATATTCTCCGTCACCACAAATTGTCATTGGAAGACCTTCTTTTTTTTGTTTAAGGAATTTACCGACTACAAGAGCATAAGCACCTTCTGGGTCAAAATATGGTCCATAAACATTGAAATAAATCAAACTTACAGTTTCTAAACCATACAAATCAGAAAAAAGACGACAATAATGTTCTCCGATAAGTTTATGAAGTGCATAAGGACTAATCGGCATTTTGACTGCTCCATCTTCTTTTAATAAGTTTTTTTCTTCTGCACCATAAGTAGATGAAGATGATGAAAAGACAACTCTCTTGATATTATGTTTTTTTGCAGCTAACAATACTTTTAAAGTTCCATTAACATTTACATCATGAGTAAGTTCAGGCTCTTCTACTGAAAAAGTAACTCTTGGTAGAGCTGCTAAATGAAAAATACCATCTATTCCTTCACAAGCAAGATCAAGATCTTTTTCATTACGAATATCACCTTCAATATATTTTGCTTTTTCTTGAAGTCTTTCCTCTTTTTTTCCGCCAGCATAATTATCTAAAACAACCACTTCATGACCAAGTGATAATAATTTTTTAACTAAATTTGTGCCGATAAAACCAGCACCACCAGTGACTAAATAACGCATATGATTTATGATTTAAGATTTAAGATTCTAGAGTTAAAATTCTAGAGTTTTTTATTATTTTTATTTTTCATTGTTTTTAAAGATGAAACTAAAATTGCTATTATTTCATTGGTTTCTTTTAAAAGTGGATTAACCAATTCTTTTTTTAATAAATTATTTTCAATAATTAATTCTAACCAAAATGCACTTTCATCAGCTTCTTCAATTACTATCCCTAATTTAGCTATAAAATCTGCTTCTGATCTTGATCTACATACAGCTCTATAATTTGCTCCGACTGATGTCCCGCTTCTTACCAATTGTTTAGATATTGTCCAAGCTGTAATATTATTTGGTAAAGCTTGAATTAATTTAATTATTCGCAAAGAATATTCTTTTGTTCTTTGCTTTAACCCCTCCTTATTCATATTATATTTTTAAATTAAAATTCTTAAATCTAAAATCTTAAATCTAGAATTTAGGTTGTTTATTTTTTAATTTTAATTGGTTTAATTTCTTTTTTTAATAACTTAAAATAAAATTTATCAATTTGTTCCATCATTTTTTTATCTTTAACAATTTTTTTAGCTGTCTTTGTCTTTAACCAATAAAAAATATCATAACGCAAACGCAAATTTAATTCTAATTTACTTTCATCTTTTTCTGAAAATTCCAGCATTCTTTCTATACCGTTTTTTCCTAAACTATCTAATTTATCAGCATCGCGTAAAATCCAAGCTGTATCATATTTATCAGCAACATTATTCCAATGATAACGCACAGAATATAATAAAATTTCTTTTTGTTTACGATTTAATTTATTGTATATTTTGTCTTCTTGAAACCATTTCTGACATAATTCATAAGATAATTCATGATGTTTATTTCCATGAAAAGAATCGTCAATTTCCAAAGTTCTACCAATGTCATGAAGCCAAGCGCTCATTTCTGCTAAAAATATATTTGTTTTTTCTTTTTTTGCAATCTGTTTTGTATATTCGACAACGTGTTTGATATGTTTTATTCCATGAGCTGGCACTGGATAATTTTTAAACAAACTTTCCACTTTATGGCTAGTATGTAAAATAATTTTTTTTTCTTCTAATGAATACATATTTTATTTATAATTCTAAAATCTAAAATTATTTATTTTTCTCCAACTGCAATAATTTTGAAACCAGCTTGCTTTAAATCATTATATTTATGTTGTAACATTCTTCGGCCATCCATAATAATTGGTTTTTTTTCTTCTTTAAATTTTTCTAACAAAAAATCAGCTAAACCACGAAATTGTGGCCAGTCAGTCGTAATAATTATGATATCAGTATCTAAAATCGCTTTATTTTCATGATCAAAATATTTTATTTTTTCATTTTCAGGAAACAATATTTTAAAATTTTCATTAGCGACTGGATCAAAAATATTTATTTTTTCAATAGAATTTTCAAAAAGAAAATTTACAATATCTATACTTGGTGAATTTCTAATATCATTTGTGTCTCTTTTGAAAGCTGTACCCAAAATCGTTACTTTTTTTCCATTCCAATCAAAATTTAAATCTCTTTCTGCACGAGAAATAAATCTTTCTAATTGTCTTTTGTTAGCCAAATAAGTTTCATTTACTAAAATTGCTTCACTGCCATTTGTCTGAAGTTGGTGTGCAAGTGAACGAGCATCTTTTATAAAACAACTTCCTCCAGCGTATAAGCTATCATACAATCCCCATTCACCAATACGAGGATCGCTAGTTAAAATTTTTCTAATTTGTTCAAATTTTAAATTAGTAAAAGATTCACAAGTTCGTCCAATTACATCAAAACAAACAGCCAATTTATTAAATAAATAAAAATTTGCCAAAAGTTTTCCAGCTGCAGCTTCTTTTGGATTTACTTCAATATATTTTACATTTGGCGAATCATAAAATCTTTGATAAACATTTCTCATAACCATAAAATCTTTTTCTTGCCAAGCTCCAATTACTACTCTGTCAGGTCTTAGTGAACCTTCAATTGCTTTACCTTCAACTAAAAATTCAGGATTAGAAACTACACCAAAATTTTTTACACCAATTTTATTTAAAATTTCTTCAGTTTTATCTGCCATTTCTATTGGTACAGTACTTTTATTGACTATGACTACATATTTTGATTGATTTCCATTATTTCTATTTAATAAATTTTTGGCTAATTTTTCACAAGCATCAAAATAATAAGACAAATTACTTTCCCCTGTCTCACCAATTTCTGGGGTTGGTAAACACATAAAAATAGCATCAACTTCAGCTAAAAATTCTTTTACTTTTTCATAATCTGTGCTAAACTTTATTCTGTCAGAATGTTTAACAAGTAAATCTCCTAGTCCAGTTTCATGAAGACAATTTTCAATTGTATCTCTATCACCAGAACTTAGCATTTTTATCTTTTTTTCGTCTATATCATAGACGAAAACATTATGACCACTGGCCGCAGAAACAGCTGCAGAGCAAGCTCCGACAAATCCAGAACCGATATACAAAATATTCATATTTATTTTATTTATTTCCTTAATTTTATCACAATGAGACAAAAAATCAAGAAAATACTACTTTGGATCCAAAAATACGTCAAAACTGACATGATCTATCTGGTAAAGAACAGTTTTTGGACAGGAATTGGCAAATTTTTTTCAACCATGTCTGGTTTGATAATTTTAATATTTTTAACTAGATTTGTTTCCAAAGATGTAGTCGGGCAATATAATTTCTTTTTATCTATCTTGACTATAATCGCAATTTTTTCGATTCCTGGACTTAATACTTCTACTATTGAAGCTGTGGCAAAAAATAATGATGGAGTTTATAAAAAAGCAGTGAAAACTAAATTTAAATATAGTTGGTTAGGGTCTTTAAGTCTTATTTTTATCGCTTGTTTCTATTTTTTTAAACAAGAAATAATATTATCAGAAGCTTTTTTGATAAGTGCCATACTTTTTCCATTTAATTTTGCTCCAAATGTTTGGCGTTCTTTTTTAATAGGAAAACAAAAATTTAAAATTCTTAATTTATATTCTTCATTACAATCAATTTTATATTTATCAGCCATGATTACTGTAATTATTTTAAGTCGTGGTAATTTTCTTATTTTAATTTCAACTTACCTACTAATTCAAATTTTGCCGACTGGCTTGTGCTATTTTTATACACAAAAATTAATTGATAATGACAAAGAAAATTCTGATTGGAAAAGTTATGGATTTTTTTTAACCAAAATGCAAATTTTAAATTTACTAACTAGTAATTTAGATAGTGTTATGATTGGTATTTTTATTGATATGAAAGCCTTAGCGATTTATAGTGTGGGTAAAAAAATGATTACCAGTTTACAAGGACTTATAAAAGAATTTTCAAATATTTATTTAGCTAAAATAGCTAAAAGAGAAAAAATAAATTTTAAAAAATATTTTCATATTTCAATACTAACTTTTATTTTTAGTATTATTGCAATTATTTTTACACCTTTTGTCATGAAAATATTCTTCCCTAATTATGAAAATAGCGTAATTATTGCTCAATTGTTTTTATTATTTTTACCAATTTGGATTTTTGATTTATTTTTAGGATATGAAACATCATATAATCTAAAAAATAAAAAAATTATATTTTATAAAAATATAATTACTCCTATTATTTATTTTATCTTAATAATTCCAGCTCTTTATTATTTTAAAACCGCCGGATTAGTTTTGGCGGTTAGTTTCAAAAATATTATCAATATAATTATTTTTTACTCTACTTATAAAAAATAAATTTAATTTTTTTTTATTTCTTTTATTACTCTCGCTGGATTACCCGCAACCACAACATAAGACGGTACATCATGGGTAATGACAGAACCTGCTCCTATAACCGATCCTTTTTCTATTTTAATTCCTGGATTTATTAATGCACCAGAACCAATCCAAACTCCATCCTCTATAATAATCTTTTTAGAAAAATGATCTCTCTCCTCAATTGGTTTATCATAATTTAAACCTCCGGTATTTAAAATAGAATTACAAGAAATATGCACATAAGAGCCAATTTCAATTTTATCTCTAGCATTCAAAATAACTCCTTTATTTATTCTAGTATTTGAACCAATAAATACATTTTTAGGATAATAAATTGTTACATGGTCCAAAGTTGAATTTTTTTCAATTTTGGCTATTTTTTTAGTCCAATAAAAAAATATTATCATTTTTTTTATTTTTTTAAAAATTTTTTTGATAAAAATCATATTTTTTAAACTTCCAAATAATTAAATTTTAATTTTTTATCAACTTCTAAAATTCTACTTATTAAATCAATACCAAATAAAAACATAACTGTTCCATGAATATCTGGTTCATTCAAACCTTTGGTTATTTTCGCACCATAATAAATCTGATTTGCTTTATTTTTTTGAAAAGAAAAACCTCCAATGTCTTTATAATAATATTTTTTATAATTTTCTAAACGTTCTAAAGCAAATTTTTTTATTTCTTCTTTTCTATATTCTGGATAAACTAAATTTAGATGATAAATAACATAAATAATATTAAAATTATCACAAGCATGATTATCATTTGTAGCTTCCAATACTTGATCAATTATTTTTTTATCTACCACAGGTTTTCTTTTTATAGCATCAAAACCAGTAAAAATTTTCATCGCTCCGTTTATTTTATATTGAATTGATGGATTACCTTTATACCAAAAACCGTCCATTTGTTTAATGTTTTCTAACCAATTTAAAACTTCATCTACTAAAATTTCTTTATTATCTAAATCAGAATTGTATAAAAAAAATAAAAGAGTACTCAAATGACTACCAGCGTTCCAAGGATTTTCCCAATTTAATTTTTCTAAATATTTTATTATATCTTTTTTTGTTTTTAATAAAAATTTATCAGACACAGTAAAATTTTCTTCTAATAATTTCAAAACTGAAATAGTTTGTCTAGTTTCAGCGATTTTTATTTGTTTATGCCAAAAATTATTAAAATCAAAGTGTTTAATAGCTGACAACTTTTCTTTTATAAATGATTTTCTTTTAATAAGTGGATCATAAAAAATATTATTTTTATCTTCAAAACTTCTTATAAAATTTATAATTTTTTCTTTTTCTTCACTATTCAAATATTTTAATAAATCCAAAATATATAGAATTTTTACATAAAACACAGTATTTCCTAATCCCCAGTTTTCTTTTTCAGAATACAAATCTCCTGATAAAGAATATTTCAAAAAACCTGGTTTATTTTTATTTTTTAATTGATCTAAAAAAATAGGAACTTTATTTTTCAATTCAAAAATCCAATTTATATTATTTTTTTTATCTAAATACATATTTAATTTTCTAAATAAAAAAAATGATGATAAGAGTAATTTTCATTTATATAATTTTCTTTTATTTTCCAACCGGTCTTTTTTATCTCTTTCTTGATTTTTTTTAAAGAAGTGTCTTTTGTTCCAATTTCCCAATAATGTTGTTTATTAAACAAATAATGTTTTTTAAAAAAATTAAACTTTTTACTAATAAAAAAATATTTAATAAAAGGTATTTTAAAAGCAAAGAAAAAAGAAATAGAATTTTTACTATAGTGGGGCAGGGTTATAAACAATTTATTTGTTTTTGTCTTCAATTTTTCCAAAGCTTTTATAAAGTCTTCAAATCTAATATGTTCAAAAACTTGTGAAGCAATCACCAAATCATATTTTTTATTTACTTTTTCAAAATTACTACTGTTCACATCCATTACATAATCTGGATTAATTTTCTCATCAAAATCCAAAGTTTCTACAAAAAAACCACAATTAATTAAAAAATTGGTTAATATTTTATTACCGGGTCCAATTTCTAAAATATTTACTGGTCTCTCCTTTAATTTAAATACATTTTTAATCAATAAACAATAAGTTGATATTCTACCAAAAGTTATATAATTTTTATCAAAATATAATTCTTTATTAACTTGTTTTTTATAATTATTATTTAACATATCTTTTTTTAAAAAACCAAACAAAATTATATATTTTTGAATATATTCTATAAATAAAACTTAAAAAAAATTTTCTTCTTTTTATATTTTTCTGTTTATTTTTTAATTCTAAAATCTTTTTTATATAATTATCCACCATTTTTTCTGCAGTATTATTATAATTTTTTATTTTCTCTAGCCAAAAATTATAATTATTTTTCATCTCTAGTAACTTTTTTTCAAAATTATCATTATTAAATTCTAAACCAAAATTATTACAATATTCAGGTAAAGCACCAGAATTTATATATAACAGTGGTAAACCACATAATGCGCCTTCAATATGATGCATCCCAGCTGGTTCATTCAAAGAAGCAGTCAGATAAATATCATGTTTTTTAAGTTCATCAGCTAATCTATTGCCTGACAAAGGTTTTATTATTTTTATATTTTTATATTCTATATTTTTTGGAATATTACCAATAAAGGTAAATTCAAAATTATTTTTAAATTCATCCAAATTCAATAAATCATCTAATTTTTTATAGATAAAATGACCTTTATTGTAATCAGCACCCCAGTGGTGAGTAACTATTTTGATTTTTTTACCGTCATTCCAAAAATCTTTATTTTTGAAATTAAAAATATTATTATCAGCACCATTTAAAACCACGCCCGCACTTTTATCTTTCATTATTTTATATTTATCAGAAAAAAGTTTTTCAAGCCAAGATGCAATATAAATTATGTGATCAGAATATTTGACTGTTTTATACAATAAATTATTTATATAATTTGTGTTTTTTCTTTCATCACACTCATTAACTCTTTGAATAATAATTGTTTTAGGATTTTTTAATTTGTAAACATAAGCATCCAAAAAAGAAAAAGATGATGATTCCATTAAAAATGGAAAAGGATTTATATGAAAAATAACATCAATATCACTATCTTTTAAATTATTTACAACTTCAAAACCTTTTTCTTTTAATTTTTTATAAAAAAAATTTGCAAACTGCATTCCCCCACCAAATGGTCCTTCAATAAATTTTGTATTCAGACAAATTTTCATAAAAATTTTTTATAAATTTTATCAAAATATTCTTCTGTTATTTTTCCCCAAGAATATTTTTTTATTTCCACTAAATTATTTTTTATAAATTCTTCTTGATTGCCTTTATTATTTAATAAATAAATACTTTTTTCAAATAGTTCAGTATCATTATAACAAATATAGGTATTTTTAGTATTTTCTAATATATCACTTACCAATCCCACATCTGTAGTTATAAAAGGTATTCCTGTGGCCATTGATTCTAAGATCGCTTTCGGTCCACCTTCTGCTCTAGAAGTTACCAAATATAAATCTAGACAATTATAATAATCAACTATACTGAGATAATTCCTAATATAATGATGAGTATAACTAATACCAACTTTATCCAATCTCTCTTTTACATAACCTCGCGCTGGTCCTGTAAGTAAAACATGAATATCTTTTTCTTTGGCTATTTTTTCTACTACATCACAAAAAATATCTGGACCTTTTTCTAATTTTGGTTTTAAACCTTCTCCCCAACCTTGACCATCTTTTTGGAAAGATCCAATTATATTTTTATTAATTGGTAAATTTAATTTATTTTTTATTTTTTGTTTTTTTTCTTCAGAATACTTTTTAAAAATATTTAAATCAACTCCAAGAGGAATAACAATTATTTTTTCTTCTGTTAAGCCGTGTTTAATTAATAAATCTTTTGTTTTTTGACATGAGGTGTGAACCAAATCTACTTCTTCATTAATTTCTGAAATAAACTTTAATTTTTTATCATCTTCTATTATATGAAACCAAGTTAAAATAATTTTATTGCTTTTATCTACTTTTTTAATTCCATTATTATTAATAAGTGTACTTACTGAACCAAAATGTATGATAGAATTCTTTATTCCTCTACTTGTTCTAGATATTCTAGATTTTATTTTTTTATTTTTTAAACTAGAAGTTATGTAAAATCCATCCCATCTTATAGACCAATCAGCTGACTCTATTATATAAATAACGCTATATTTTAAAAAAATATTTTTAAAAATATCTATAAATATTTTTATTTTCTCTTTCATACTTTACTAATTACCCCCCAAAACTCTCCAAACTGAATTGAATAATCTTCTATCTTCCAACCAGAATCTCTTAATTCTTTTTTTAATTCATCCAAAGTATATTCAATAAAATGTGTTGGATCCAATCTATACTCAAAACCTTTATTCTTCTTATAAACAGCTAACCAATCTCGATCTATCATCGGAACTCTGATTAAAATCACATCCGAAATATTATGTAGACTTTTTAAAAATTCTACTCTGTTTTCAATATGTTCTAAAACATTTGATAAAACTATTTTATCAAACTTTTTAGAAAAATTATTCTTAGTCGCATCTCCGACTAAAAATTCTAAATTTGCTTTTCCTGTCTGCCGGCAGGCATGGTGATATTTTTCATTAGCAGTTTTAATATTATTTTCTTTGATATCTATACCTAAAACTTTTTTAGCTTTTTGTGCTATGTCATATGCATTTTCTCCTTTTCCACAGCCAATATCTAAAATTTCATCATTTTCATTTATATTATCAATAAAAAATTTATGATAATTCATTATCTTATGTTTTGGGTGAACTCCATCATTTTCATAAATAACCAAACGAGAAATTATTTTATAACAAAAATTATCTAATTTTACAAAAATATTTAGTAAATTCTTATTTATAAATTTTATTTTAAATATTTTCATAAACTTTTTTATTTTTTTCAATAAACTTGTCAAAAGTAAAACATTCTTCTATTCTTTTCAAACAATTATTTTTAAAATCAACTTCTTTATTATTTAATATTTTTTCAATCGCTTGTTTCAATTCATTTGGATTATTTTTTTCTACCACATAACCTGTTTTACCATTTTCATTTACAAAACTTGTTCCAGTCCCAAGTTCAGTTGAAATAAGTGGAATTCCATTAACCATAGCTTCGAGTAAAACTACCCCAAAGGCTTCAGATTTAAAAATAGATGGCAAAACAAACATTTTTGCTTGACTATAAAAATTTATAAGCTCTTTTCTTGATTTATTTTCCAAGAAAAAAACTTTATCTTCTAAATTTAAATTTTTTACCTGTTTTTTAAGATCACTTTCTAATTTACCTGCCCCAATAATTACCAAATTTATATTCAAATTTTTTATAGCCTCAATCAAAACATGAACACCTTTATAATAAATTAATCTACCAACAAATAAAACATAATTTCCGTATTTTTCTTTTATTTGCTTTTGTAAATTCTCATCTAAATTCTGTTCAATTTCTTTTAAATCAATCCCAAAAGGTATAACTTCACATTTTTCTTTAAATTTAGATAAAATTTTTGAACTTTTTATCATGTTTGGATTTGATATTATTATCTTATCAGACATCTTCATCACTTTCAATACAAGTGGTTTTATAAAAAAACCAATTATTTTTTGTTTTATAATATCGCTATGATAATGAATAATAATTTTTCCTCTTGGTTTAAATAAATAGCAAGCTAAAAATGCCATTGGATTTGGATGATGAATATCTATAATATCATAGTCATTTCTTATCTTTTTAAATTTTCTAAAAAAATCTAGAGAAATCGGCTGACTCATAAACATTCCATAACTTTTGGCATAAAAAACTTTTACTCCGTTTATATTATCTTCTTTTGCTTTTCCTTTATTATTTGCACACAAAACATGAGAAACAAAATTTTCTCCGTCATTTATATTTTCTGCTAAATCTTCCACAACTTTTTCTACTCCACCAATCCATGGATAATATAATTTATTTACTTGTAATATTTTTTTCATATTATTTTTTATTTACTACACCAAAAATAAATTCCTCTGTTTTTTGTGTCATTCTTTGTGGCTTGCTATTTTTTTCTAATAAATTTATTCGAGCATTTTCTGCGATATCTTTTAGTTTTAAATTATCCAAATTTTCTATTTTTTCTACAAAATTATCTACATTTACATCGACCAAAAAACCAGTTTTATTATTTATTACTAAATCTCTATTACCACAAACATTACTAGCTAAAACTGGTACTCCATAAGCTCCAGCTTCCAAAATCGTGATTGGCAAACCCTCATGACGAGAAGGAAAAATCAATAAATCTATTTTTGTGAAAAAATCTTTTATATTATTATCAAATTTTTCTAAATTTACATTATTATATTTTTTATTTATATTTTCTACTTCTAAATTAAAATCTCCATCCCCTTTTAGATAAAAGTTATATTTTTCTGAATTTTTATTATTTAATTTTTCAATTATTTCAAGAAAAATATCTATCCCTTTTTCATATCGCCATCTTCCTAAAAAACCAATATTTAAAACTTGATTAGCAAAATTTTTATCTAATTTTTCAGGAAAATTTATTTCATTGGCAATAATAACATTATTTTTTGCTAAACTTTTATTTTTTTTAGCAAAATTTCTATCACTTTCAGTCAAAAATATCTGACCATTATCTAAAAAATAAAAAACTTTTTCTAAAAATAAAAATATTTTTCTTTTTAATAAATTTTTATAATGCACAAAAAAATAACCATGAAAAATATTTATAAGTATTATTTTAGGTAAAAATAATTTTATAATTCTCGCAAAGATTATCACCCTTACACCCTGAGAATAAAAAACTTTTATTTTATTTCTTTTAACAAAGTTAATTATCTTAAAAATAGACAAAAAACTTTTATAAATAAAAATTTCTTTTACTTGACTGTGTTTTATTAAAAATTCTAAATTTTCTTTATTATCATCCTTTGCAATTATAAAATATTTTTTTTCTGTACTATCTAAAAAATTTTTAATATAAGTAAATCCACCTCCTCTTAAACTTGATAAAAAAATAGCAGTATTCTCTTTTTCTAATTTATTTTTAAAAACTAAATAATAATATTTTAAATATTGCCTAAATAAAAATATTTTTTTATATTTTGGATATAGATTGTTTTTAAATAAAAATCTTCTAACTTCAAGTGAATAATATCTTTGTAAGACATTTTTTTTTTGTGAAATACTCTCCTGAGCCAATCTAAATTTTAATAATTTATCATCTAAATTTGTAAAAATAAAATCATTTTTTAACAGATCTGCTAAAAATTTATAATCTTGCGCATATAAATATTTTTCATCATAATTAATTTTTTTCAAAATTTCTTTTTTAAACATCCAAGTTGGATGAATCATAGGATTATGATGGAAAAAAACTTTTTTGATTTTTTCTTTATCAAAAATAAGAGTATGTTTTAATTTGTTATTATCTATAAACTCAACATCAGTACCTATTAAATCAATATTTTTATTATTTTCTAAAAAATTTATTTGTTTTTCCAATCTATCTTCAACAGAAACATCATCAGCATCCATCCTAGCAATATAATCCCCTTTTGCTATTTTTATAGCTTTGTTAAGTGATTTTGTTAGACCTAAATTTTCTTGGTTTTTAAGCAAAATTATTCTATTATCTTTATTTTTGTATTTTTCTATAATTTTAAAAGAATTATCAATTGAAGCATCGTCGATAATAATAAACTCAAAATCTTTAAAAGTTTGGACTAAAATACTCTCTATCGCTTCGGATAAATATTTTTCTCCATTATAAACTGACATTATGACACTTACTTTTGGCATAATAAATTTTTATGTAAGTCTAGTTCTTTTTCTATTATTTTTTCAAAAGAAAATTTTTCTTCAATAGTTTTTCTAGCACCAGCACTTATTTTTTCTTTTAATTCTTCATTATTCAATAATTCTATCAAACCTTGTTTGATTGAATCTGAATCTGTATTTACCAAATAACCATTTTCTTTATGATCTATAACTTCTCTAATTCCTTTTACATTTGTAGACAAAACCGCTAGTCCTGCAGACATCGCTTCAAGCAGAGCTTTTGGATTTCCTTCATATAAACTTGGAAAAACAAAAATTTCATTTTCATTCAATTTGTCTATTAAATTTTCATTTAAAATATTTCCCAAAAAATTTATTTTTGCATTTTTAATATTTTTTGCGTTTTCTTTTAATTCATTTTCTAGTTCTCCACTCCCGATCAAATTTAATTCCACATCCAAACCATTCATAGCCTCTAACAAATTAAATAAATTTTTTTGTTTATTAAATCTGCCAACAAAAACTAATTTATTTTTTCTGACTAAATTATTTTTTTCTTTTTTAAATAAATCTATATCAATATAATTATTTATCACTTCTATTTTTTCTTGCTTGATTTTGAAATTATTTATAATAAAGTCTTGATCTTTTTGTGAAGTTATAATAATTTTATCAGCATTTTTGTAAATTATTTTTTCAATTATTTTTGCAATTAATAATATAAATTTATTTTTATTATTTCTTTCTAAAAAATCAGACCATTCATAACCACAACGAACAAGCAATTTTTTCTTAAATAATTTTTTAGCTATTAAGGCTGACCAAGCGCCAGACATTTGGTTTGTTTTATAAATATCTATATTTTTTAATTCTTTTTTATAAAAAAAAGGTAGTAAAAAACTATAAATTTTATTATTTAATTTATTTTTTTTATAACAGACTTTTATTTTATCATTATATTTTTTTAAAATTTCTTCATCTTTTTTGTCACCATAAGTAAAAAAATAAACTTCGGAATAATTTTCTGTTAATTTTATATAAGGTTTTATTTCTCTTTCTAAATTACCAATTTTTTCCCAAGTAGCCAGACTTATGCCCGTAGTAAAAAACAAAGCTAATTTGTTATTATTGAGACAATTCATAAATTATTTTTCAAAAACCAAATTTTTGATATTATTTCCTTCTAAACTTTTAAATTTAATAGAAAATTCTTTTTCAGCTCTAATAATAGCTTCTTTAGCTTTTTCTTTTTGATTTGTATCATAATAAAAAGCTGCTAAACGCCACCACACTTCTTCAATTTTTGGATCAGATTCAACTGCTTGTAATAATAATTTTTCTGCTCCTAAATTATCATTCATATAAATTTTTATCAAAGCTCCACTAAGAAAAAGTTGTTGTCTTTTCGGAGAATCAACTAAAGCATCGCTAATCATATTATCCGCATAGAGTAAAAGATTAGCGTCCTGATTTATCTTTGCTCCTAATTGTGCTAATTCAGCTAAAGTTATTTTTATTCTAACATCTAGCGGATGCAATTCTAAATTTTTTTGTTCTTCTTCAAAAGCTAATTTAAAAATTTCTGGAGCATTTTGAGTTTTGTTTAATTCTAAAAATTTTTGTAAAATTTCTACGGAAATTTTTGCAAAATCATTTCTGATATCATCAATATGTGGCGTTGGTATTAAACTAGCGTTTTTATATTCTGCTGAGACATTTACTCCACTATATAAAGCTCTGATAGTTTTTAAAGCTGCTTTATTAGCTCGAGCTGGATTGATATCAGTTGAATAAATAAACAAAATTGAAAATAAAAAAACAATAACAAACAAAGGCCAACTAAAATCTCTTTCTAAATATTTTTTTTCTGTTTCCTGTTTCATTGTTGTTGCTGAATTTAAAAAAGCTAAAAAACAAAAAAAGTAAAGATATGAGGTTGGATTATCAAACACTGTCGTGATTGTCACTAAATGAGATAAAATTATTGCGAGACCAAAAAAAGCTGTATGTTTATCAATTTTTCCTAAACGATAAAATTTTATAATAGTCAAAATCACTAAAACATAAATTGCTAAATAAGAAAGAATACCAAATAAACCTTGGACTGCAATCGTATTCATAATCACACTGTGGGCGTTATCAAACCAGGTTTCTCCCCAACCATGTTCTAAAAATTCTGGTTTATAATACTTATTAAACGCATAATAATAATTATTTGGTCCCCAACCAAAAATTGGTTTTTCTTGCCAAGCTTCAATCGCCACTTCCCAAGCCATGATTCTAGTATTATTAGAACCAGCATCTGTATTTACTAATCTACCTAATGCTGGAATTGATTTGACAAAATCAGTTTTTCTAAAATTAAAAGCTAAAATCAAACTTAAAATACCAGTCAAAATTAAAATCATTGCCAAAAATTTATATTTTTTATAGATGACACCTTTCAAAGTAAAAACATATAAAATTGTTAACAAAAACAAGGCTGACAAAAGTCCGAGAAAAGCACCTCGCGTTCCTCCCCAAAATATTCCAAAAAAACCAAAAATTGAAACAAAAATTTCAAACCAAAACCAAAAATTTGTTTTTTTTATTTCTTCTTTAACAGCTAAAAAAATTCCTAACAAAAATAAAAATAATCCGTAACCACTAAAATAAATTGCGTTGCCTAAAGTAGCTGAGACTCTTTCAGATCCTTTATTTAAAAGCAATTCTGGATTAATTTTTTGTAAAAAACCAACAAACATAACTAAAAAACCAGCCCCTAAAAATATTCTAAAAATCCATTTCCAATCTTTCCATTCAGTAACAACTGTTGATACTATAAAATAAAAAGCAATGTAATGAAATATAGTAAAAAGTCCTAACATTCTTTCATGACAATCCCAAACACTTTTATAAATATCAACGCCAACAAAAGTTGAAATAGTAAAGCTTAATAAAAATAAAAAAACTCCCAGATTCAAAGCGGTAAATTTTATTCTATACGTTTTCCAATTTGAATACAAAAGCAAAAGATAAGCTCCAAGCATGAGTAAAGTCAATGAACGGAAAAAAATTATTTTTGGAACAATAAACGGAAAAATATAAGTATCTGGAATAACAATGAGAGGCGTAAAAAAAGAAAAAAGTAGTAATAATTTTATAAAAGTTGTTATTTTATTAGTCATAAAACAAAATTAATTTTTTATTTTTGTAAATAATTTTAAACGATTTTGATCTAAAATTTCTTCTAATTCTTTGACTGTTATTTTTCTTTTTTCAGCAATAAAATTTAAAGTTTCTTCTACCATCCAAGGTTCGCATATTTGACCACGATATTTTTGCGGAGCTAAATAAGGCGAATCAGTTTCTATCAAAATTTTATTTAAATCAATTTTTTCTAAAACTTCTAATAATTCTTTTTGTGGTTTAGGATCAGTTTTTTTGGCTGGAAAAGTAATTATACCTGTAAATCCTAAATAAAAACCTAAATCTAAAAATTTTTTTGCTTGAAAATAATTTCCGGAAAAACAATGTACCACAGCTTTTAAATTTTTATACTTTTTTAAAACATTATATAAAATATCGTAAGCTTCTCCAGTTTCTTCTTTTCCATCACGAACATGTAAAACCATCGGCAAATTATTAGCAAGTGCAAATTCAACTTGTTTTAATAAAATTTCTTTTTGTTTAGCTAAAACTTTATCTTTTGAAATATTTTGCGGTAGATGATACAAATCAATTCCACATTCGCCAATCGCAATAACTTTATTTGTTTTTAATAATTCTTGATAATTTGTTTCGATAAAATCTTCTTCATGAGAAATAAAACTTGATTCTTCTTCATCTATTTTTTCTGCAAATAAATGAATCGGATGTAAACCTATACTGGCATAAAAGTTTTCATATTTTTCTGCTAAATCAACTGCTTTTTTACTAGTATCATAATTTGTGCCAACTAAATTGACCAGCATGTTTTTCTCTAAACATTTTTTTACAACTTCTGGTTTATCAAAAAAAATTTTAAATTGTAAATGCGAATGAGAATCAAACAACATAATTACAAAATTACATTACTATTTTTTCAACATAATCAACTCCAGAATTTACCATTTTTAAAGCATCTGGCAAAAGAGGCCACAAAACAGAAGCAAAATCACGAGCAATTGGAGCAAGATAAGAATAACTTATCATCTCAGTTAATTTTTCAGAAACAGGAAATTTATCAATAAAAATAATAATCATACCTACAGTTATTAAACCTTCAAACAATCCCAAAATCATACCAAAAAAACGATTAATAGATTTAATAAATGGTAACCGAGTTATTAAACTTAAACTTTTATCAACTATCCAAAAACAAAATCCAACCAAACGATTTATTACAAAAAATGCAATAATAAACATCAAAACTTTCGAGATATTATCTCCCCAACCAGTAATATTTATAAACCAATCAGCCATCGGTGCATAATAACGAGCTGCTAAAAAAGCACCAAAAAAAGTTCCGAGTAACGAACCGAGCGTGTGAAAAAAACCAAACCAGAAGCCAAACATTACAAAGCCACCGATTATTATAAATAAAATCACATCGAAAAATTCCATATAATTTTATGTTAAAAAATAAATAATTAATTTTTATCTAATCTAGGAAAAAGAATTTCACCTTTTTTGATTTCTGTACCTTCTTTTAATTTTGCCCATTCTATTTCTTCTGCAAAATCTTTTTCTATCTTATAATTTAATTGATCTAAAATTTTTTCTGCTGTTTCTGGAATAATCGGTAAAAGCGCAATCGCAATTTGACGCAAACTTTCTGCTAAATAATAAAGTAATCCAGAAATATCTTCACCTGCTTTGACTTTTTTCCATGGTTCAGAATCTGAAATAAATTGGTCAATTTTCTTTATAAAAATGTTAATAACCCTAATTGCTTCGCTAAAATTATAATTAGCAAAAGAATTTCTATACAAACCTATTTCACCTTTTCCATCTCCAAAATCATTATGCCAAAATCCAAAAAATTCTTCTTTTAAATTTCCTATAACAGAACCTGAAATTTTAGGAATTTTACTATCTGAATATTTTTCTAACATGGTTAAAATTCTAAAAGTTAAATTTCCGATTCCATTTACCAAATGAGCCGTATAATATTCTTCAAAACGACTGATACTAAAATCACCATCTTCATAAGCTGGTAAAGCCCCGAGTAAATAATAGCGAACAGCATCAACTCCATATTTTTCAACAATCTCATAAGGATTAATTACATTTCCCAAACTTTTACTCATTTTTTGTCCTTCAGAAGTTATAAATCCATGAATGAAAACTTGCTCAGAATTTGGAAGTCCTGCTGATAATAACATTGCTTGCCACATCGCAGTTTGTTGACGTAAATTATCTTTTCCTGCAATCTGAATTCCTGGCCAAAATTTTTCAAAATTTTCTTTATTTTCTGGCCAATCAAGTGTAGAAATATAATTTACTAAAGCATCAAACCAAACATACATAACTTGATCTTTATCATCTGGGACATCGATTCCCCAAGGCATTTTTGTTTTTAAACGAGAAATACTAAAATCTTCTAATCCTCTTTCCACAAAAGCTTTAATTTCATTTTGACGATTTTCTGGAATCACAAAATCTGGATTTTTTTTATATAAATCAAGTAAAGCTTTCTGATATTTGGAAAATTTAAAAAAATAATTTTCTTCATCTATCAATTCTAAATCTAAATTTGGATGAATCGGACATTTACCATCTACTAATTCTGAATCTGTTTTTTCTAATTCACAACCAACACAATATTTTACCTTGTATTTTTTCTTATAAATATCGCCATTTTTTTTACATAATTTCCAAAATTCTTGTACAGCTTTTATATGTTTTTCATCAGTCGTTCTGATAAAATTTTCATAACTTAAATTTAACGCCTTTTTTAAATTATTAAATTTATCTGCATATTCATCACAGTATTCTTGCGGAGTTTTATTTAATTCTTCAGCTTTGCGATAAATTTTTAATCCGTGTTCATCTGTCCCAGTATTAAAAATTACTTCTTCACCCAAAAGTTTATGATAGCGAGCTAAAACATCAGCTTGAATAATTTCTAAAGCAAAACCGATGTGTGGATCAGCATTTACATATGGTAAAGTTGTGGTTATATAATATCTTTTCATAAATCAATAATTATTATAATTCTTAAATCTAAAATCCTAATTCTTAAATCCTTTGACTATTATTACAAATTCCCCTTTATCTAAAATTTCCATATCTAAAATTTGTTTAATTGTTCCACGATAAATTGTTTCAAATTTTTTTGTGAGCTCTCGTCCAATAATGATTTCTCTGTCTTGTTCAAAAATCTCATTCATTTCCAAAATACATTTTTTTATTCTATGACAAGATTCATAAAAAATAGTTGTTTTATCATTATTTTTAATTTCTTCTAAAAACTTTTTTCTTTTATTTTTTTGTGGAATAAAACCTAAAAAAACAAATTTATCGGTTGGAAAACCAGAAATAGACAAAATACTAATAATGGCACTGGCTCCAGGAACAGGAATAATTTCTAATTTTGGATTATTTTTTAATAAATCAGCAATAAGCAAATTTCCAGGATCACTAATTCCAGGAGTTCCAGCATCAGTTACTAATGCTAAATTTTTTCCTTGATTTAGCAATTCTTCAATCTGTTTTACTTTACTTTCAGAACTATGTTGATGATAACTTAGTGTTTTTGTGTTTATCTCATAGTGATTCAAAATCTTTTGTGTCACTCTAGTATCTTCGCATAATATAAAATCAACACTTTTTAAAGTATTTATTGCTCTAAAAGTGATATCATCTAAATTTCCTATAGGTGTAGCTACTATGTATAATTTTCCACTCATATGCATATATTTTAGCTAAAAATCAAAGAAAAGTCAAAGAAATTAAAAATTTAGATTTTTCCTAAATTTATTTATAATTTATTTTGTAAATTAAAAAAGACAGTATTTTACAACTGTCTAATTTTTAAATCTAAAATCAGGAATTTAAAATTATTGTTTTTTTATCTTATACTACTTATTTCAACATCTCCCCAATAGGCATCGGAAGCAAAAGATAAATCTGTCCAATTGGCACCATAATCTTTTGAAATATAAACACCTGTGCTATGACTAGCTAACATATATTTACCACTATAACTTATATTTGTTTTTTGCCAATTTTTTGTAATATTTATAACATTCCACGTGGTAAAAGGATATTGTGATAAACGTAAAGTTGTTCCCCCAGAATAAGAAGGGCTAGCAATAGCATATTGTCCATTTCCACTCACACTTATTCTTCCCCAATAATCTGCGTTACCACCTACACTTGACCAAGAACTACCGTAATTTGTGGATAATCTTAATTGTCTTGTAGTGCCACCCTGGGACCTTAAAATTATTTGTCCTGTACTGTCTATGCCAAAATCAGTACCACCTTCACCAGAAATTATAACCGTTCTAGTTTGACCATTATTAGTCCATTTTATACCAACATCATTAGCACCATCATACGCAAAAGTATAAACTTTACTTCCATCCGTACTCATAGCTACATAATTTTGTGCACCTAAACCATTAGCTTCAACCCAAGTTTCACCATAATCATTTGAAAATCTGGCTTTTCTTGACCATGCGCTAGAAACAACGACCATATATTGACCAGATTCTGACATGTCGCAACCAAACCATTCACCACCACTTCCATATGAAGACCAAGTTAAACCATAATCTCTTGAAACTTTTATGATACTAGTACCACCTGATCCTACTGCTAACATATATTGTCCATTCTTACTTATAGCAACATCCAAAAAATTATTATTTGTACTATCATAGAAAGTGGTAGATACTACATTATTTTTAATTGTCATAAGTCTTCTGTAACCGCCAATAAGTCCATAACTTCCATCTTCATTCAATGCTACAGAAACTAAATTATTTTGTCCTTCATCATTTTCTACCCAAGTTTCACCAATATTATTACTGGTCATAGCAAATTTAGTACCAACCGCACCTGTTTTAATTGCAACCATATATAATCCTTCTGTATAACCGCTATCTAACATCACCTCAACCTCATCATAAACATAATTATATTGAGTTGATTTAATCCTAATTGTTGTTGACACTCCAGCAGTAAAATTTGCACTAGATAATGTTGAAGTAGCTGTGAATGTATTTGCTAATGTATTGGTAG